>OAUJ01000025.1_pt1 | contig 96520 bp, 68 predicted proteins | sample 1501261 | NCBI WGS metagenome assembly OAUJ01 (sample SAMEA2580042, study PRJEB22360) | human gut metagenome | biome: human gut; feature: human-associated habitat; material: faeces | place: Denmark | collected 2008/2010 | reverse complement strand
AGGGTGTGGGAGAGTAGCACGCCGCCGCATCACACGTACAGGAAGCCCCGATACCCTAAAGGTACCGGGGCTTCCCGCATATCAGGACACTTTGCGCGTAGGGGGTGTATCTCGCGTCCTTGGACCTCAGCGTCTTGGGCCTCCCCCCCCCCCTGGTCCGCCGCGCGGACGACTCCCCTCAAAGAGGAAAGCCAGAAACTGGCTTGGTTATGGGGTCGCTCTACACTGGCTTCTGCTATGCATTACTTCACCCCTAAACGTTGCGCTACGTCGAATAAAATCATGTATCACGATAAGGCGCAGGCTCAGCGTGCCGCTGATCAAAGCCTGATCGAGCGCGGAGCCGAGCTATGGGTATACCGTTGCGAATACTGCGGATGCTGGCACCTCACGCATCGCGATCCACAATCCAGTTACCGGCATGTGCCGCTGAACCAGCAACTCAAGCCACACAGTCGTAAAAAGGGCTACAAGCCACGTAGACGTTAGCGTCAGAAGCTCCACAGGCCTCGCCAACGCCGTGTCTGAGACAGGTTACGGTCCAAACACGCCAGGTCGTAGGCTGCTAAGCGTTCAGGGCGCTCGGACACACTCCGTCCAACACTTACATCACCTTGGTGCTTTCCAGATTGCGGATGATCCAATCGTTCAGGCGGATCACCGGCTTGCGCAGCATAAGCCCCAGAAGCAGCGAAGGAACAAGGAACAACGCGAGTTTGCCCATGGAAACCCAATACTCCATGCCGAACGAGCCGGCCATGGCCGAGTGCATCGCGTCCACCGCATAGGGGAACAGCAGCCATTTGGAAACGGCCTGGAAGAACGGGGGCAACGTCTCGATGGGGAACGTGCCACCGGAGCCGGCCACCTGCATCACCAGCAGCACCACGGCGATGGCTTTGCCGATATCGCCGAACGACAGGGCCAACGTGTACACGATGTTCGAGAACACCAGCGCGGTCAGCCAGCCGACCATCATGAACCGGATCGGGTGCTCGCACTGCACGCCGAGGTAGAACATGTCGCCCAGGCACACCAGCGTGCCCTGCAGCAAAGCAAGGAAACCGAAAATCATGTATCGGCCGAAATATTCGTGGTGCAAGCGTAAACCGAACTGCCGCGCATTGCCGGAAGACTCGGCACGCGGCTTCTTCAGCACATCCAACGCGGCGGCCGGTCCGGCAATCCGCCCGGCAATCATGGCCTCGCGAAGACCCACTCCCGAACCGAGCGGCAGATCATTGCCCAACCCTAAGATACGGGCCTTCTCATGGTCGGAAATCGATACTTTCAACATGGCGACCAGAATGATCGCACCGACCCAAATAGACAAAATCGTGTAGAACGGAGCCATCGCGGAACCATAGTTGGCAACGGGATAGAGCGCGATGCGGTCGACCGCTACGGGTGCCGCCAGCATGGAAGCAATGGCATCGGGCTTCGCAGAGGAAATCACAGACAGGTCGTTGGTGCCGCCACTGGTGATAGAGGCGAGTTGGGAAGACAAGTTGTCGAGTTTCTTCGCCGAACGGGTCAAAGCGTTAGCTGCGTCAGTCAAGGCCGACTGGATGTCCGTCAGGCTGTCTGAAACGCCGCCAGAAAGACCTGACACGCTGCTGACGGTCGACGCAAGCCCGTCGATTACGGAACTTGCCTGCGTGGCCACTTCGTCCATGGACGAGGTCAGATTGTTCAGTTGCGGTTTCAGCGTGCTCTTGTACGTGTCTGAAGCCTGAGTAATCGATTGTTTGGCGGCGGCGATTTGTGATTTCAGATCTCGACGCGCTGTATCGGCATCGGCAGTGCCGTTTGCTATGTGCGTGGCCGCATCGCCCAACGCGGTGGCGGCTTGCTGCATGCTCTGCTGCGCCTTTGTGGCTTGGTCTGCAGCCGCGTTCAGTTGAGCGGCAACGGTATCTCCGCCCACGGGCAGTGAAGCCGCTTGTTTGGCGAGATCTCGTAAAGCGGCGGCATACTTTCCAAAGCTGTCGGCCTGAGCCTCCACTTTGGATTGCATATCGGTTAGCTTGTTTGATATCTGTGAGGATTGTGAGCCCACATCGGCAAAAGCGGCATCGATTTGCTTGGCAATGGTGTCGTAGGATGAACCGGCCTGCTGCAATGCCGTACCGACGCCATCGGTGGCTCCGGACAATGCCTTGTCGAGGCTGGAGACGCCGTTGCGGGTCTGTTTCAACGCCTTTTTGGTTGTGGCCGCAGCTGAGCCTGTTGACCCCAGCAGCTTATCGGTGGAATCAATGATGCTGTTGGCGGCCCCGAGCAGATTGGCATAGGAATCCATCTGCGACGCAGTGCCGGTCGAACGAGACGACATGGTAGCAATATGACTGGTGGCGTTGTTGACGTACTGCTCCATTTGCGGGCTTTGCGCGTAATCGGCCACGTTGGAAACCAAATCCAGCGCCACGCTCGCCAAGGTCTTCACGAATGTCTGGTCGATGGTCGTGGCCACGGTGGTAGCACCCTGGTCGGTGATATGCGGAGCGATTGGATTGATTTTCTCATTGAGATAGTATTCGAGCTTGGCGTGCTTGATCTTCGGTGAAAACAGCGTCATCATATCGGAGCTGAAGCTTTTTGGAATAATCAGCGCGGCATAGTATTCGCCTGAGTTCACGCCATCGATGGCCTTAGCACGATCCACAAACTGCCAGTCAAGGTCATGATTGGCCCTGAGCGTATTGGTCACGGTTTCGCCGACGTTGATGGTGATCGGCATCAGATCGGACTTATAACCCTTATCCACGTTTGCCACGGCGACCTTCAAGGCCTTGGTGTTGCCGTACGGGTCCCAGCTGGCGGCGATGTTGTACCAGGCGTACAGTGCCGGCACAATCACCAATCCCATAGCCACGATTACGGCGATCACATTGCGGGTGGCTTGGCGCACGTCACGTACGAATATTTTCCAGATAAGCTTCATCGTGCGTCTCCTTGCCCAGACTGCCCGGACTGACCGGGTTGCTCAGGCTGCCCGGATTGACCGGACTGCTCGGACTGTGCGGTGTGCGCAGTCGGCTCGGCGGCCTGATCGCCGAACAGTGTGAGTCGTTCAGTGGTTTCTCCGATATCCGGATCGCTGTCCATCGCCGCTTCGTGACGTCCGTGGCCGTGGAAACGCCGCCACACATATCCGTTGAGCATCACATTGCGGAACTCGTCGGCACTCATGGCGCTGACGCCAAGCTGCACGGCGTAGGTTTCGCGTGCGTATTCAACCACAATGAGATAGGCGTCGATAAGAATAATCGACAGAATCCAGGAGGTCAGCATGGCGATTTTCTCTTGGGTGACGAACAGCAGCACCAGGAATACGAACGGGAGTACGGTCAGCAATGCCAGGCCGGCAACGATCATCTTTGGGTACCGTGCGAAGAACCGGTGCGCGCGATGGGCGATGATATCGCGCAGTTCCTTGCTGTCGGACACCGTGCGGAATACGGAGTTCAAGCTCACCTGTTCGTTCACCATGCTGTTGTGCTCGGTGATCATCAGGTCGGTATCTCCCAAACGACGGTCGAACAGCGCGTTCAGGTTCATCGCATACCGGCGTACGACAAGTCCCACGAAAAGCGCCGCCGGCAGATACCAGAACAGGTGCAGCATGTCGAGCCAGTAATGGTTCGCGTACAGGCCGGCGATCGGGCCGCGCATCGCGTTGATGCCGTAGGTAAAGGGCAGCCACGGGTGCAGTTCGCGGAAGAAGTTCGGCATCATTTCAATCGGATACAGGCCGGAGGCACCGGGTATCTGCACAATGACCAGAATTACGGCGATGGCTTTGCCGATATGGCGGAATGCCACGGCCAGTGCATAAATAATGTTGATGTAGACGAACGAACAGAAGATTCCGGCCAAGATGAACAGCAGCGGATGCTCGCATTGGATGCCGAGCACCAGATCGCCGATGGTGGCGATGACGGCTTGCAGGAATCCGATGGTGACCAGCAGCAGCCAGCGGCCAAGATATGCTTGCGTAGCGGTGATACGGCGAATGCCCTTGCGGTCGACCTCAAGCTTGTAGATGGCAATCAGCACGAAACCGCCTACCCACAGTGCCAGATTCGTGTAGAACGGGGTGACTGCGGACCCGTAATTGTCGGTGGCATACACGACTTTCGTGGTCAGAGCGACGGGATTGCCCATGAACTCACCGAATCCCTTGTCATCCAGATGCAGCGTATCCCGGATTTTCTGGTAAGCGGCGGAACTATCGAGCGTGGCGATATCGGTGCGTACGGTGGCGACATCGCTGGCCACCTGGCGCAGCGAATCCTGCGTGCTGCTGATGGTGGTTTTCGTTTGGTTCAGGGTATCGACAAGCTGGTCGAACAGCCCGTCGGCCTGATCCAAGGTGCCGGACAACGAAGTCAACGTGCCATCCAGCGTGCCGTTCAGGGCGGCGAAACTGTTCAATGATGAGGTGAGCGATGGCATCACGGTGCCGGTCAGCGAGCCGCGCGCGGTATTCAGCGCCGCGATGCCGCCGGTGGTGGTGTTGGTCATGGCTCCGGAAAGATTCGTGGTGGCGTCTTTGCCGGAGTTGATGAACTGTGTGGTGTCGGTATGGAAGGTGTTGAGCTGTGTCTGCTGTTTGCTGATCAATGAGTCGAGCGCATCGATTTGTTTCCAGATGTTCTGGCCGACCGGGTCGGTGGTGTCTTTGCCGATGCCGGCTTTGGTCAGCGCGTTTTTCAGATCGCTGATTGACGTTTGGGTGGCGTTCAGTGGAGCCGAAAGTGTGTTGGTGATGGTGTCGACGGAGTTCTGCGCGCTGTTGAAGGAGCCGGTGATGCTGCCGGCGGCGTTGTTGACGTGAACGGCCAGTCCGGAGAGTTGTGCTGAACTGGTGTCGAGCGCGCCGACCAGTGTGGTGGAGAAGGCTTGTGACCCGGCCTGTGTTTCCGCCAACAGTGTGCCGGACTGGCGGGAGGCCTTCTGCGCGGCCGCGACGGTCTGCTTGAGTGAGGCGGTGGTCTGTTTGGCGTCGGCGAGAATCGTGTCTGACTGGGCTAGCGTGTCCTGTAAGTCGGTGAGTGAATCCTGAACGGTGTTCAGCGTGGACATCACCGTATTGAGATCATCGATCGTATCGTGCTGGGCTTTGCCGGTGACTTGGTCGAGATCGTCTCCCGCTTCGGAAACGGCCGAGGCAACGGTGGTGGCTACCGTGGTGACGAAGGCGGAGTTGATCTGCTCATCGATGGTGGTGGCACCGGTGTCGGTGATTTTCGGCGCGATCGCGTTCTTCTTCTCATTGACGTAATACTTGATTTTCGGCTGTTTGGAGGTTCCGGTCACCGATTCGACCAAGCTGGCGCTGAAATCCTTGGGCAGCACGATGGCTGCATAGTATTCGCCGGTCTCCACGCCGTGTACGGCCTGTTCCTCATTGTCTACGAAGCGCCAGCCGAGTTCGTCGTTCTGCTTGAGTTTCTTGACGACCTGCCGGCCCGCATCGAGATGGCCGACCAGATCGTTGGTGGTGCCTTGGTCTTCATTGGCTACGGCCACTTGCAGATTGCCGGTGGCTGAATAGGGATCCCAGTTGGCGAGAATATTGAACCATGCGTACAGCGAGGGCAGTATTGCTACGCCGAGCGTCACCACAACGGCAACGGGATTGCGTAAGATACGTCTGCAATCGCGCAGAAAGACTTGCCAAACTGTCCGCATCCAGTCCCTCTTTTCCGGTTCGTAGTCATTGCAGCCACATGCAGTCTATTCCCACCACTGGTGCGGATACTGCTGGTTTGGCGGGTTTTCTTGCAAAACTGCCCCTTGATTGTCCGCATAATGGGACTGATATGTGGGCGCTCATTGATAGTGCGACACCGGCGTGATGGTTGTGCAATTTTGCCGGTATCCGGTGATGAGATGTTGAGGTGTTGGGACTGAGTCGTCGCAGTGCTGAGACTGAGACGACTCAGTGACGAGCCCATCCGAGCCTATCTCGTTGGTCCTGGTCTCACTAATCCAGACGGAAGCCCTGAGCGGCGGCCTTGTCGAGCAGCGTCTGATGGCTGACATCCTGCCGACTGATTGTGACGACCTGATCGCTGAAGGCGTCCACCGGACGGTCGGCTTGGCGCAGATCGTAGTACCGGTGAACTTCTTCGTCGAAGGCGGGCAGCTGGTCGAGTACTCCATCGGCGTCAGCCGGGTAGGTGTTCTCGAAGAACTGCATCGTGCGCGGCATGCGCGGCTTGACGGTCGGGTTCTGATCAGGCTTGCCGATGGCCAGACCCAGCACCGGATACGTGTATTCCGGCAGATTCAGCACGTCGATAAGGCCGGGGATGTTGTTGAGTAGAGAGCCGAGAATCACGCAGCCCAGTCCCAGCGAATAGGCGGCGGTCTCCATGGCGTGCAGGGCCAGCACTGCGTCGTTCTGAGCTTGGGTAAAGCGATAACTGTACTTGAGATGGAATTCGTCGGAAGCGGGATCGATGCCCTTGCGTTCGGCGATGCGCGCGTTGCGGTGCTCGTCGATGACGAACACGTACAGCAGCGGCGCAGTGGCAATATACGGCTGATGGCCGAATTCGGCGAGCTTGGCTTTGATGGCCGGATCGGTGATGCGGATGGCGGACCAGTCGTTAAGGAACTGGCTGGACGCGGCATGCTGGGCGACGGTTTCGAGCGTGGCGCGGGTATCGTCGTCGATGGCCTCGTCCTTGAACTTACGGATGGAGCGGCGGCCCAGAAGAGCCTCGATTGTTGCGTTGGTAACCATGGCTTTATTGTCGCACGGCAGACGCCGGACGCCACGGTGAATTACCTCACAGTGAAATGCCGATATTGTGTGGCGGAACTGTGCTGGACTGATGGTTCCTGTCGATTGGCTGATGGGTCCTTGACGAAATTCCAGCGATGAGCCATCAGTCAACCAACAGAAACCATCATCCAACCGGGGGATTAGCGGCTGGGCTTGCGATGGCGGTGGTCGACGAACGCCTTGGAGCCCCGATCCGACAGTTGCGAAACCACTGCGCCGAGTGCGGCCGAAACGGCGGCGAATGCCAGACTCATTGCCAGACCTTGCGGCGCGTCTGCCGCCAGTCCCTTGCGCAGATTGCGTTTGCTCGTGCCCTTGTCCCATATCATCTGGAATACTTTGCCGGCAACCAAGCCTGCCAGCGCTGGGGCTGCCGACTTGATGAGCTTGTCGCCCAGAGAATCAGGGTCGTTGAGTCGGTCCTCGCGCAGCTTATTGACCTTCTCGTCGATGCGGTGCAGGCTGTCGACCGCGCGGTCGGCGCTGGAGGGGAAGTCGGTGTTCGTTTCGTCGCTCATGACTCTCAGTCTAATAGCATCTCAATCATCTCAGCGCAAAAGATGGGCGTTAATGGTGGAGTCATGAACGAGCGCAGACTAGAGTGGAGGCATGAGCGAACAGAACGTGAACGGCACCGTTGCCGTCGAGAACTCTCGTGGCGGCAACGGATTTTTGGTGTTGCTGCGCCACGGCCAGACCGTGTGGAGCGAATCCGGGCAGCATACCGGGCGCACGAACATCCCGTTGACCGCGGTCGGCGAGCAGCAGGCAGCGGATGCCGGAAGGCGCCTGCGCGAAGCTTTCCCCGAAGGATTCAGCCAGGGCTGTGTGTTTTCCAGTCCGCTGAAGCGAGCGTGCCAAACCGCTGAATTGGCTGGTTTTGCGGACCATGGTGTGTTGGACGGCATCGCTGAATGGGATTACGGCCGAGCCGAGGGGCGTACGCGCCAGCAGGTGAGTGAGGCCAGCGGTTTTGAATGGGATGTGTGGCGTGACGGGCCGCGCTCGCTGACGCCCACGCTGGAGGGCGATTGGGTCGAGACCTTGCCTTCGGGCGAGCAGGTGCCGGTTCATGCCGGGCCTGGCGAGACGCTGGAAGAAGCAGCGGCACGCGCCAAGAGCGCCATCGATGAGATTACGCCGCTTCTGAAAGACGGCCATAATGTGCTGTTGGTGGCTCATGCGCACATCCTGCGCATCCTCACCTCGCAATGGCTGGGCGTGGACCCGCATTTCGCGCGGTTGCTGCGTTTGGATACGGCGCACTACTCGGTGCTCAGCGTCTATAAGGGAGATAACGTCATCGAACGGTGGAACGCCTAGCCCCGGTTGCGCTGTGATTACGCTGGCCTGCCCGCTACTGCGGGCGGGCCTTTATTGTTTGTGGTGGGAATTGCGGTATGTCGATAAATGATTTGCAAACGATAGCGTCGGCGTGTTGTTTTTGATGGGTATAAGTGGCAATCGATCGCCATGAAAGATATGTTAGCGCTCTCATGATTGCGAACGCTTGCATTGCGATAATGAGGCAAAAAGGCTGAAGTAATAGGATATCTGTTGACAATGGCCTGAAAATGATGATTCATGACGCGCCGCTATTGCTATCGTTTGCAAAAAGAAGCAAACCGTTGCATAATAGTGCATGTCGATAGTTGTAAAGGTGCGTGCTAGCGTACCTGTCCCGACCGGGGATGGCCGGGATCGACGATGAAAGAGAAAGGTTCGATGATGAATCGTACAGTCAAGTCAGCAGTCGCGATGGCGGCTATCGCTGCGATGTCCCTCGGCACTTTGGCGGCCTGCGGAAGCTCGACCTCCGGCGATGACGCCAAGGGCAAGGTCTACTACCTGAACTTCAAGCCGGAAGCGGCTGATCAGTGGACCGCCTTGGCCAAGGAATACACCAAGGAGAAGGGCGTTGAGGTCAAGGTCCAGACCGCGGCATCCGGCACCTATGAGCAGACCCTGAAGTCCGAAATCGCCAAGACCGACGCCCCGACCTTGTTCCAGGTGAACGGCCCGGTCGGTTACCAGAACTGGAAGAAGTACACCGCCGACATGTCCAATACGGATGTGTACAAGGAGCTTGCCAACCAGGATGTGGCCCTGAAGGATGGCGACAAGGTGGTCGGTGTGCCGTATGTGATGGAAACCTACGGCCTGATCTACAACAAGGACATCCTCAACAAGTACTTCGCGCTGGATGGCGCCAAGGCCACGTCCATGGACGAAATCGACAACTTCGACACCCTGAAGGCCGTGGCCGACGACATGCAGGCCCGCAAGGACGAGCTCGGCATCAAGGGCGCGTTCCCCTCCGCCGGCTTCGACTCCAGCTCCGACTGGCGCTTCAAGACCCCCCTGGCCAATCTGCCGCTTTACTACGAGTTCAAGGACGACAACGTCACCGAGCAGCCGGCCAAGATCAAGGGCACCTACCTGCCGAACTACAAGAAGATCTTCGACCTGTACATCACCGACTCCACCACTGAGCCCACTCAGCTCAGCGCCAAGACCGGCGATGACGCCAACTCCGAGTTTGCGCTCGGCGAGGCCGCCTTCTATCAGAACGGTACTTGGGCTTGGACCGACCTGCAGAAGGCCGGCATGAAGGCCGAATCCGTGGGTATGATGCCGATTTACATCGGTGTCAAGGGCGAGGAGAAGCAGGGTCTGACCACCGGTTCCGAGAACTACTGGTGTATCAATGACAAGGCCTCCGACGCCGACAAGAAGGCCACCGAGGACTTCCTCAAGTGGGTGATCACCTCGGATACCGGCAAGAAGGCCCTCTCTCAGGACATGGGCTTCACCACCCCGTTCAAGACCTTCGATGACGTCAAAAGCGACAACCCGCTGACCGAGGCCGCCGTGGAAGACCAGGAGTCCGGCAAGACCCAGGTTTCTTGGAACTTCACCATGATGCCGTCCGAGGAATGGAAGAACAAGGTCGGCCAGGCGCTGCTCGAGTACGCGCAGGGCACCGGCAAGTGGGATGCCGTCAAGACTGCCTTCGTGGACGGTTGGGCTTCCGAATACGAGGCCTCGCACTGAGTCTCATAGAGTCCCATAGCCGATAAGTAACAATCCGCGGCGCCCCTGCCTTTCCTTCTCCAGGGGCGCCGCTTTGCATTGCTGAGTCTCGCACAAAATCGGCCGCCGCGGAAAAAGTGTGAGGCGCACACCCGGCCAATCGCACACTGTGGGTCCATAGATTGGCGATTTCCGCCATTTCCCACAATGTGCGATTGAGCGTTATTGTGCGGTTGCCTCACGCTTTTTCTATGGTGGGCTTTGTTGTGTGAGCCTACTTAACGCGGGAGGTGGAGGAGCGGACCTTCAGCTGGGCCGGGAACACGATATAGGGTTGCTCAATCGGCTTCTCGTCAATGAGGTCGAGCGTCATGCGGGCTGCCACGCGGGCCATCTCCGCCGGATCCTGGCGGATGGTGGTCAGGCCGATATCGCCGGTGTAGAAACTATCGTCGTAGCCGACCAGCGAGACGTCGCCGGGCACGGAGAATCCATTGCGCTCCAGCTGGAACATAAGCGGCAAAGCGATGCCATCCTCCTGGCATGCGATGGCGGTGGGCATCTCGTCTTGGCTCATGAGTTGGTCGACCACGTCGCTGATTTCATAACGTCCATCGTCATCGACCTTGCAGACGATGACCTGCGGCTCGATGCCTTCCCTGCGGCAGCAGGCGGTGAATGAGTCGAATCGGCTTTGCACGGAGAAGCTCAGCGACACCTCGCGATTGGTGCTGATATAGGTGATGCGGCGATGTCCGAGATTGATAAGATGGCGGGCGGCCAGCGTGGAGCCCTGCACGTCGTCGATATTGACGGCGGCGGTAAAGCCGCGGGCTTCGGGCTCGACTGAATTGATGCCGACGATCGGCACGCCGACCGAAGCCAGTTGCGCGATTTCGTTGTTGTCGATATCGAAAGACGCCACAATCACGGCATCGGCGTTACGGCGTACCGGCAACATCTCGAAGAATTCCTTGCGCTCCTCGATGCTGGAAATCTGGAATACCGAAATATCGTAGCCCTGCGTGTGCAGCACCTCGTTGAGCCCCTCGATGACCGAGGCGGTGAACCACAGGCGGATATGGCCGCTCATCAGTACTGCGATGCGCAGGGCGCGGCCGTATTTCAGGGCCGCAGCCGAGCGGGAGAGTGAGAAATTGAGTTTGTCGGCGATGGCGAGCACGCGCTCGCGGGTCTTGGCCGACACCAGATCCGGTCTGGTGAAGGAACGTGAGACGGTGGAGATGGAGACGCCGGCCTCGCGGGCGACATCCTGAATGCTCGTAGCCATTGCAGCCCCCTTGCGTTGAATGGAAAATCGCAATACACATGCACAACTGACTCCAGTGTACATGCTGATTGATTGATTTGCGGCGATGACAACGATTGTATTACAAACGTTTGCAAAGTGTCTATGACGGCGTCAGATTGGCTTTATATAGCCATTATCTTAGTTGAAAGAAGATTGCTGGAGCTGGAGTATGCTCGAGCTTGAAACGCTGAAAATGACAACGTTTGACATATAATGATTCGACGTTTACTATGAACATAGGCTTGAACGAGAACAGGCCGTGCATGCGGTTCTCGATCGGCAGGCTCGCATTGAGTTGAACTCCGCAGCCGGCGCACGATGCAGTGTCGCAACATAGCGGACTCAAGGAGGAGGAAAAGTCATGATCAGCATGGCTGGCAAGGCGATACGCAGATGGTGGGCGCTGTTCGCGCTCCCCACATTCGCCGCATTCATCATCGGGTTCCTGGTGCCCTTCATCATGGGCATCTACTTAAGCTTCTGCGAATTCACCACCGTTACCGACGGTGAATGGGTGGGGCTTAAGAACTACGGCAAAGCGCTGAAGGACAAGGAATTCCTGCACGCGCTCGGCTTCTCCACCGCGTTCACCATCGTGACCACCATCGTGATCAACGTGATCGCCTTCGCCATCGCCTACATGCTGACCAAGGCGATCAAGGGATCCACGCTGTTCCGCTCGGTATTTTTCATGCCGAACCTTATCGGCGGCATCATCCTGGGCTACATCTGGCTGCTGCTCCTGAACGGCGTACTGGCCCACTGGGGCCGCGCCCTGACCTATAAGGCGTCCTACGGGTTCTGGGGTTTGGTCATCCTGGTGTGCTGGCAGCAGATCGGCTACATGATGATCATCTACATCGCCGGCCTGCAGGCCCTGCCCACCGACGTGCTGGAGGCCGCGGCCGTGGACGGCGCCAACGGACGGCAGACCATGTTCCGCATCATCATCCCGCTGATGATGCCGTCCATCACCGTGTGCTCCTTCCTGACCGTGACCAACGGTTTCAAGCTCTACGACCAGAACCTCGCATTGACCAACGGTGCGCCGAGCAACATGTCTGAAGGTCTGGCGCTGAACATCACCCGCACCTTCTACGGCCGTATGGGCTGGGAAGGCGTCGGCCAGGCGAAGGCCGTGCTGTTCTTCATCCTGGTCGCGGTCATCGCCCTGATTCAGAACAAGCTCACCACGAGCAAGGAGGTGGCAGCCTGATGAACGAGAACAAGCCTGTGAAGCATGGCGCATTATGGACCGTGCTGTTTGCCGTCGTCTCCCTGTTCTGGGTTTTCCCGATCGTCCTGGTGCTGATCAACTCCTTCAAGCAGAAGGCGTACATCTCCAAGAACGCCTTCTCCCTGCCGACCGGCAAGGCGTTTGTAGGACTTGAGAACTATGTGCGTGGCATCGAGACCACGCAGTTCTTCGCCTCCTTCGGATGGACGCTGCTTATCACCGTCGGCTCGGTGGTGCTGATTCTGGTGTGCACCTCGATGTGCGCATGGTGGATCGTGCGCGTGAACAACTGGGCTGCGAAGCTGCTCTACACCCTGTTCCTGTTCAACATGATCGTGCCGTTCCAGATGGTGATGTTCACCCTCTCCAAGATCGCCGACATGCTGAAGCTCAATACCCCGTGGGGCCTGTGCATCGTGTACCTCGGCTTCGGGGCCGGTCTGGCCGTGTTCATCTTCACCGGCGTGATCAAGGGCATCCCGCAGGAGCTTGAGGAGTCCGCCATGATCGACGGCGCGTCAGTGCCGCGCATCTTCTTCCAGATCGTGGTGCCAATCATGAAGCCGTCGATCGTCTCGGTGGCCATCCTCGAAGCCATGTGGATCTGGAACGATTACCTGCTGCCGTACCTGACGCTCGACCTCGGCAAGTACAAGACCATCTCGGTCGCCGTGCAATACCTCAAGGGCGGCTACGGTTCCGTGGATATGGGCGCCATGATGGCCTGCCTGGTGCTGGCCATCATCCCCATCATCGTCTTCTACTTGGTATGCCAGAAGTATATAGTCTCTGGTGTCATGGCGGGAGCCGTCAAGGGCTGACGACTCGCGTCGTCAGCCCATGGCTGGAAGCCCAGTGGGCTTCCAGCAGGCTCCAGGCTGAGCCGCGACAGCGGCGAAGCTAATGATGAGCCTCGTCGTAGGCGAGTCCGTAATTGCAGGGCCGAAGGCGGAGCGGTCAAGGGCTGAGCCCGACAATCTGGCTCCCCTCCTTGAGGGGAGCCAAGAGCAGCACAAGGAGTAGTTGATGAACTGGCTGGCACCGGACTCGAAATTCATGCGCGCGTGGAGCAATCTTGTTGACGGCGTATGGATCAACATTCTGATGCTGGTCACTTCGATTCCGCTCATCACCATCGGTGCGGCCCTGACTGCCGGCCATGATGCTTGCCGCCGCTCCATCGAGGGCGAGGGCAAAGGCGTAACCGCCAACTACTTCAAGTCATTCAAAACCAACTTCATCAAAGCCACGCTGCTGTGGCTGCCGTTCTTGGTGGTGCTGATTGCACTGGTCTGGTCATGGATCGTCCTGCAGATCACGCCGCTGCTCATCATCAAATTCGCGCTGACCATCCTCTGGCTTATCGGCTTCGAATGGGTGTTCGCGCTTCAGGCGCGCTTCGAGAACACCGCGGCCGGCACCTTGAAGAACGCCTTCATCTTCGGCATCTCCCACATCGCGATGACCGTGGCCCTGATCATCGCGGATGCCGTGTTCGTGGCGCTGCTGGTGGCCAGCTGGTTCTACATGCCCGGTGGACTGTTCCTGCTGGTGATCCTTGGTTACGGCACCATGCTGATGCTCCATATCCCCGTCACCGAGCGCGTCTTCAAGCCATATCTCGCCGATCCTGTGGATTCTCCCGATAGTATGCAACGCTAAGCAGCTAGCGGACAGTCAACGAGGATAAGGCGCTGGCCTACGCGATACTGGGCGGTATCCCGCGTTACCTAGAGGAATTTGACCCAAATGAGACCATAGATGCAAATGTCAAGCGGCGTATTCTGAGAGCTATTCGCAAATGAGACTCTACTTCTTCGCCTGAGTGAGCTGGTAGGCCGCAAAGAGAATGGCGAGCCAAATCACGCCGGCGATGACGGCGACGCGGTAGCTGGCGGAGAAGCACATGAGCACCACCACCAGTGCCAGGAACGCCAACACCACCCACGGGGTCACCTTAGCGAACGGCAGCTTGAAGTGAATCGCGTCGAGCGCTTCCTTGCTGGACTTGCCGGCCAGCTCGGAATCCTCGGGAGCGCCGCCCGCGGCGACCACCTTACGGAACTTCATTTCGGTGAACATGATCATCGTCCAGTTGATGATGCCGGCGATGGTGGCAATCGACATCAGATAGTTGAACGCGAACTCGGGCCACACGAACACCACGACCACGGCGATGGCGGTGATCACGGCGGACGTCAGCACGCCGGCCACCGGCACGCCCTTAGTGTTGAGCTTGCCCAGATACGCGGGCGCATTGCCTTGCTTGGCCAGCGAGTACAGCATGCGGGAGTTGGCGTACAGGCCGGAGTTGTAGACGCTCATCACGGCGGTCAGGCACACGAAGTTGAGGATGCCGGCGGCCGCGTGGATGCCCACGGAATCGAAGATTTGCACGAACGGGCTGGGAGCATCGTCTCCGCCGATGGTGTTCCACGGTATTACGGCCATGATTACGCCGAGCGCGCCAATGTAGAACACGAGAATTCGCCAGATAATGTCATTGGTGGCGCGGGGAATCGTACGACGAGGGTCCTCGGTTTCGCCGGCGGTGATGCCGATGAGCTCGGTGCCGCCGAAGCTGAACATCACCACGACAAGCGCCATCAACAGACCGGTCCAGGTGCCGTCCTTAGTCTGCTCCATGAGACCGTTCGGGAAGAAGCCCCCTTCCAAGGTGAACCAGTTGGCAAAGCTCGCTTTGATACCGGATGTGGTGGGCAGAGCGAAGATGATGACGGCCAAGCCGCCGATAATCATGGCGATCACGGCCACAATCTTGATAATGGCGAACCAGAACTCGAACTCGCCGAACTTGGAGACGCCCAGCAGGTTGGCGGCGCAGATAATCACCAAGAACACGGCCGCCGACACCCATGTCGGAATCGCCGGGAACCAGTAGTTCACAAACGAACCCACCACTGACAGCTCCACCATCGAGACGAGGATGTAATTGAACCAGTAGTTCCAACCGGAGATGAAGCCGGCGCGCTTGGACCAGTAGCGAGTGGCGTAGTAGCTGAACGCGCCCGCCTCCGGATCCTCAACGGACATTTCGCTCAGCGCGCGCACGATCATGAAGATTGCGAAGCCGCCGACCAAGTAGGCGAGCAGAATCGAGGGGCCGGCCAGCGCGATGGCTTCGCTGGAACCATAGAACAGGCCGGTTCCGATGGCGCCGCCCAGTGCAATCAGCTGGATATGACGGTTCTTCAGTGACTTGCGCAGCGTGGCCGGCACCGGCACATCGTCGGTTTCGCGTGGTTGTTCGGACGTATCGTTGGTGCTCATGATGCCCTTCCCCAGGTTCCTCTGACTATCGGCATGGATGGCGACCCCGCCATGCGCGATGCCCGCCATTGTAAAACGCCGTATGGCGTGATGGCAACGCCCGCCGCCACTGGGCGAGACCGGCGACTCACGATCCGTATGCTGGTTGCGCAACCGTCATGGTGTTGTTTTACTGGAAGGGAACAAGGGAACGCAGACGGCTTCGCCGATGTGACGCGCCGTGGTGGGAACTGTCGGAGGTGCGTGATGGCGTATATCGAATTCGATCATGTGGTCAAGGAATACCCCTCCGGCAGCAGTGTGATTCGAGCGCTCGACGAGGCGAGTTTCACCGCCGATCAAGGTGAGCTAAGCGTCATCCTCGGCCAGTCGGGCGCAGGCAAGACCACGGCGTTGAACATTCTGGGCGGCATGGATACCGCGACTTCCGGCCGTGTTATTGTGGGCGATCGCGATATCACCGGATTGCGCAAGCGCGATTTGGTGACCTATCGGCGCAACGACATCGGCTTCGTTTTCCAGTTCTACAATCTTGTGCCGAACCTTACCGCGCTGGAAAACGTGGAGCTTGCCTCACAGATTTGTCCCGACCATTTCGACCCGGTGGAAACCTTGTGCAAGGTCGGGTTGGGGGAGCGCATGGGGAACTTCCCAGCGCAACTGTCCGGCGGCGAACAACAGCGTGTATCCATCGCCCGCGCGATTGCCAAAAAGCCGAAGCTGCTGTTGTGTGACGAGCCGACCGGTGCGCTCGATTACGAGACCGGTAAGGAAGTACTGCAGCTGCTGCAGGATATTTGCCAAACGCAAGGCATGACCGTGATGATCATCACGCATAATTCCGCGCTTGCACCGATGGCTCATAAAGTGATTCGCTTCCGCTCCGGCAAGGTGACCAGCGAGGAGGTCAACGCAACGCCGCAGCCCATCGCCGATATCGAATGGTAGGTGATTGGCGATGCTCACTGCAAGACACTCTGTGAAACGCCCCGTGAAACAAGCGAGGCGATTCGTGAAACAACCTGTGAAACATTCTGTGAAACGGCGGAACCTCGACGATAGCGGCGGTCGAGGAGTGGGCGTTTCTGCGGTATTTGCCAAAGATACGTTGCGTTGCTGGCTGCGCAGCTGGAAGAGGTTCGTCTCGATCGCCGTCATTACGCTGCTTGGCGTGGCCGTGCTGACCGGCATCTACGCCGGATGCCGCGATGCTTTTCTGGCGGCCGGTCGTTTTTACGATCAGCAGGGACTGCATGACCTGCAGGTGCTATCCACATACGGCCTGACCGGTGATGATGCAGCGGCACTGCGCCGAATCGACGGTGTGCAAACCGTGCAGCCCGAACGTTCTCAGACGGTGACCACGTTGGTGGACGGCACCAAGAAAACCGTGACCATGCAGGAAATCGGTACCGAAGGGCTTGATCAGCCGTACATACGGCAGGGCAAACTGCCGAACAAGGCCGGCGAAGTGGCGGTTACGCAGCAATTCCTGAACGATAGCGGACTCAAGATTGGCGGCACCATTACTGTGACGCCACAAGACGCCTCTTCATCCGTCATATCGGTAGCGGCCACGGAGACTGACGATGCCAATAATGATTCCAATGACGATTCCAAGAATGCCGATACGGTAGGTGCCGCCGCCAATGCCTGGGCATCCGATGCGAAGTCCGACGCCAATACGGACGCCGACGCCGAGCAATCCCCGCAGTTCCCCACGAAACTCACCATCACCGGCGTCGTACTCGACCCGCGCGACCTCAACAATCCAGACGGCTATTCGGGCATGACCTCCTTCCGGTCCACCTCATCCGAGGACTATACGTTCTTTGCACCCAGCGACGGCGTGACCGGCAATATATACACTGCGATATCGGTTGCCGTCACTGGTGCGTCCGATTTTGACACGTTTTCCGATGCCTACGATGAAGCCGTCAAAACCGTGGCCGACCGTATCGAGCATCAGATACAGGCCACACGCCAGAAAGCCCGTCGTCAACAGATCGTCTCCAGCGCGCAGCGCAGACTGGACGATGCCAAAGACGAGGCCAACGAGCAGCTGGACGAAGCCCAGAAGCAGATCGACGACAACTGGGCCGAGCTGGAAGCCAACAAAACGACATTGCAAGATAGCCGTACCGAATTGGAGAACAACAGGACAACCATTACCGATGGCGAACGGCAGCTCGCCGATGGACGTGCGCAGATTGCATCGGCCCGTCAACAGATCGCGCAAGGTCGCCATCAGATAGCCGAAGCGCGCACCCAGCTCGAATCGGGCAAAGCGCAGCTCACCTCGGCTCGCAAACAGCTCGATGCGGCGCAAACGGAACTGACCGCCAATCGCACGAAAATCGAACAGGGCATTACCCAAATCGACCAAGGCGTGGCGCAAATTGATCAGATGCTGTCCATGATTCAACAGGCCGACAATCTACTGGCGCAACTTGACCCGAATATCGACCTCAACTCACCCACATGGCAGGCCATCAAGCAACTGCTCGCGCGCCTTGGCATTACCCTGCCTGAAGTGCCGTCAATCAGCGATCTGCGGCAACAGCTGACCGCCAAGCAGACGGAACTGCAAACGCAGCGGGACAGTCTGGCCCAGCAGAAAGCCGATTTGCAGCGCACATTAAACGAAACCATTGCCCCCGCGCAATCCACCTTGGACCAGCAGAACGCACAACTGACCGCCAAGGAACAGGAAGCGGCTGCAGGAGAGGCACAGCTCAATGCCAAATCCGCGGAACTCGAAGCGAATGCCGCAACCCTCGAAACCCAGTCGGCGCAACTTGAAGCGCAGGCCGCCCAACTGGCCAGCGGCAAGCAGCAGCTCGAAGAAGGCGAGCGGCAGCTGAAAGAAGGCGAACAACAGCTCGCGGACGGCAAGGCGAAACTGGATGATGCGCAGTCTGCACTCGATGCGAAGCGAAGCGAAGCGGAAAGCGAATTCGCCAAGCAGCAACGGCGCATCGACGATGTGGCCGACGCACGTTGGTATGTGCAGACGCGCGCCTCGATCGACGGATTCAGCTCGCTCAAATCAGATGTCAGTTCCATCGAATCCATCGGCCGCGCATTCCCGATTGTGTTCCTGTTGGTCGCCGTGCTCATGAGCCTGACCACCATGACCCGCATGGTCGAGGAAGATCGCGGACTCATCGGCACCTACCTTGGCCTCGGCTATGGCGGACTCGCCGTGTCCAGCCGGTATCTGCTGTTCGCGTTGCTCGCCTGCCTGGTCGGCGGCGGCATCGGTCTGCTGGTCGGATTCCTCGGCATCCCGGCATTCCTGCTGGTGGTGATTGAGGGACTGTATATATTGCCCGGTGTGCGACTCGAATACGACTGGCTGTACGGCTCGGCCGGCATCGTGCTGTTCGTGGTCGGTGTGGGAGTGGTCACCGCGCTCGTCTGCCGCGAGGAGATACGGCACACGCCCGCCGCGCTGATGCGGCCGAAGGCGCCGAAGACGGGCGCTCGCATATTGTTGGAGCGAATTCGCCCGGTATGGAGCCGGCTGAACTTCCTCGGCAAAGTCACTGCGCGCAATATCTTCCGATTCAAGTCACGTTTGATTATGACCGTGGGCGGCGTGGCCGGTTGCACAGCGCTGATTATCTGCGGATTTGCGATTAACGACACCGTCGACACGATTGGCGTCAAGCAATATGAGCAGATCTACCAGTATGACTTGATGGTGGTGGCCAATGACGATAACGCCGCCGCGATGCGCGAGCAGGTGTCAGAAGATGGCCAGGCCACCGAAACGCTGAATCTGCGCGTGGATAGCGGCGAAATGAGCAATGCGGCGCAGGAAAGCGAAACCGTGCAGCTGATGACCGTGCCCAACGATTCGCTGAATATCTTGAACGATATGGTCACGTTGGAACAAGCCGGCGATGATGAATGGTTCGGACTGCCCAATATCTTCGGCAAAGCGGGTGGTGGCACTGTAGCGTTGGACGATAGTGGCGTGATTGTGTCGCAGTCCGCCGCCAACTCGCTGAATATTCATGCCGGCGACACCGTCACGCTGGGCAATGGCGGCAGCAGCCGGGCCAAGGTGCAGGTCGCGGCCGTGACGCGCAATCTTGTTGGCTCTGATGTGTACATCAGTGAGCGACTGTACGACCAGAAGTTTGCGGCCGACGGTGTGACGTCTTCGGCTTCGGGGGATGGCACTGCCTCGACCTTGACGTGGAACGCGATGCTCGTCAAGCTGAAAGGTTCCGAGACCGAACAGGCCGAATATGCGGATCGGTTGGGCGAGGAATCGTCGGTGCGCAAGGCCGTGAGCTGTGCGCATCTGGCCGCCACGTTTAAGTTCGATCTGATGGGTGCCGTGGTGGCGCTGATTGTGGGGCTCGCCGGCGGTCTGGCGCTGGTGGTGCTGTTTACGTTGGCCAATACGAACGTGTCCGAACGCATCCGCGAGATGGCCACACTGAAGGTGCTGGGCTTCTATGACCGCGAGGTGCACAACTACGTGAACCGCGAGATGATGATATTGACCGGTATGGGTGTGGTGGTTGGTCTGCCGCTTGGCAGGTGGATAGGCGGATTACTGACTGCTGCGTTGAATATGCCGTCGCTGTATTTCGAAGTGGAAGTGCACTGGTACAGCTATGCGATTGCCGTGGTGGCGACGCTGGCGTTCGCGCTGCTGGTGCAGCTGTTCACCAACCCAGTGCTCGATCGCGTAGACCCGGTCAGCTCGCTCAAGTCCGTGGAATAGAGACAAAAGTTCAATTTGGTGTTGGTGAATTGAACTTTTTGGCGGAATATTTACAGCATCATCGCATGTATTCTTGAGCTGAGCGTTTTCGTGACATATTTCGGTGATACAGTCCGAACTTGTTTTGAACGAGTATCGCGTCCGGTGCGTAACAATCGGGCGGCGGAGAAGAGAAATGAAATCAGTATGGCCGATACGAATGTGAATGGTGGTACACAGCAGGCTACGGGCAAACTCAAGTCTGTCGAAAGCCTGGACCGGACCAACGAGATGGAGCGTGGCCTGAACAACCGCCACGTGCAGTTCATCGCCATCGGCGGCACCATCGGCACCGGATTGTTCCTGGGGTCCGGCAAGTCGCTGGCGCTGACCGGCCCCTCGATCGTCTTCGTGTATATCCTGGTCGGCGTCATCATGTTCTTCCTGATGCGCGCCATCGGCGAGATGATGTACCGCGACCCCAGCCAGCACACCTTCATCAATTTCATCACCCGCTACCTGGGCAACGGATGGGGGCATTTCGCCGGCTGGACGTATTGGGCCGCGCTCGTGCTGTTGGGCATGACCGAGATCACGGCCGTCTCCACGTACTTCATCACCTTCTTCGACACGTTCGGCATCGACCTGACCCATTGGAAATGGCTGATCGAACTGTGTTTCCTGGTGTCGCTGGTGTCCGTCAACCTGATCGCCGTCAAGGTGTTCGGCGAAGTGGAATTCTGGTTCTCGATGATCAAGATCACGCTGATCGGCGCGATGATCGTCACCGCCGTGGTCATGATCGTGATCGGCTACCATTACCCGGCCGCGCGGATTCATGGCGTGGATCATGTGAGCCCGGCGGGCCACGCCGGACTCGACAACCTGTTCGCCGGTTTCTCGTTCGCCCCGAACGGCTGGATGGCCTTCCTCATGAGCTTCCAGATGGTGTTCTTCGCCTATGAGCTGCTCGAGTTCGTGGGCGTCACCGTCTCCGAGACCAAGAATCCTCGTGAGGTGCTGCCCAAAGCCGTCAACGAGATCATCGTGCGTGTGCTCATCTTCTACGTGGGCGCGCTCGTGGCCATCATGTGCATCGTGCCGTGGACCTCGTTCAAGCCGAACGAGGACGGCTCCTTCGCCTCCCCGTTCATCATGGTGTTCCAGTATGCCGGGTTGAACTGGGCGTCCGCCCTGGTGTTCTTCGTGGTGATCACCGCCGCGTCCTCGTCGCTCAATTCGCTGTTGTATTCCGCCGGCCGCCACCTGTACCAGCTGTCCGAGGTGTCGCCGAACCCGATGCTGAACAAGCTCGGCAAGGTGTCCGACCGCAAGGTGCCGGCCCGCGCCATCCTGGTGTCCGCGGCGCTGATACTGCTGTCGCCGATCGTCAACGCCATCCCCGGTATCTCGGGGGCGTTCGTGCTGTTCTCGTCCGCCAGCTCCGCGGTGTTCCTGTTCATCTACATCCTGACGCTGCTGGCGCATCGCAGGTATCGCCGTTCCGCCGATTTCATCGCGGACGGGTTCGTCATGCCCGCGTGGAAGGTGCTCAACACGGTGGCGATCGTGTTCTTCGTGTTCATCTACCTGACGCTGTTCCTGGCGGACGACACCCGCAGTTCGGCCATCGCCGGTCTGGTGTGGCTGATCGGGTTCGGCGGGTTCTCCGTACTGCGCGAGCATTACCGCAGCCGTGATCTCAAGGCCGCGCTGAGCCGCGGACGGTGACGGGGCGCCGGGGTTCGCCGCCGCGCCGTCCCGCCCTGCGGCGCCGATAATTGGCTTGCGGTGTTGAATTGTTTACGGTGTGAGCTATTGTGGGGGCGTCCGCGGCGCTTCGCCGCACAATGAACGGAAACGGATGGTGCCCGTATGGGATTCGAACAGGAGGCGGTCAGCGAACTGTATGCCAGCGTATGCGGCAACCGTTCGAAGATGCAGAGGGAATTCACCCGCGGGGCCCACGGCGAGCAGTTCGTGCTCCGGGAGCTGTCCATCAAGGGAACCCAGTCGCCATCGCAGCTGGCCGCCGCGCTCCAGACCAGTTCCGGCCGCATCTCCACGGTGTTGTCGGCGTTGGAGAAGAAAGGCTGGGTCACGCGCGACATCGACCCCGAGGATCGCCGCATCATCCGCGTGAACCTTACCGATTCCGGCCGCGAGCAGTCCCGCCGGATGATGGACGAGATGCGTTCGGCGATCTGCTGGATCTTCTCGCAGATGGGGGAGCGGCGCACGCGCGCGTTCGTCGAATTGCTCTCGGAATTCACCACATACATGTCGATCTGCCATCCGGGCCAGCCGAGGCCGACCGCGGAGCAGGTGAGCGAGGCGTTCGCCGAACGGGACCGGCGCGTGGCCGAGCATATGCCGGACGGACGGGCGCGGGGCGACGAACGGTAGAGGCTCCGTCTGCCCCGCGCCGGGCACGGGCGGCCCCGTTCGCCCCTCGATTGAGCGCAGAGCGTAATCCCGGGGGCTCACAGCGAATGCCCAGAGTCATGCGTAATATCTCACAGTGTAAGTAACCAAACCGTGGAAACTATTCAGACAACGGAAACCGATCAACACCACTAATCCAACCAACCGAACACCACACCACATTCACGTCAACCACACCAATACAAGGGGAAATCAATGTTCCGCATCATGAAATACCTCTCCAAAGCGGAGATCGGTCAGATGCTCGTCGCCCTGCTGACCATCGTCGGGCAGGTCTACTTCGACCTGAAACTGCCCGACTACATGTCAGACATCACCACCTTGGTCGAGACGCCGGGCAGCGACATGAAGGACATCTGGATCGCGGGCGGCAAGATGCTGCTCATCTCGCTCGGCTCCGTGGCGTGCGCCGTCATCACCGGCTACATAGCCGCGCGCGTGGCCGCCTCGTTCACCCAGCGTCTGCGCTCGCTCGAATTCCGCAAGGTCGAATCCTTCGGACCGGCCGAGATGAGCAAGTTCTCCACGGCCAGCCTCATCACCCGCTCCACCAACGACATCACGCAGGTGCAGATGTTCATCACCATGGGTCTGCAGCTCATCGTCAAGTCGCCGATCATGGCCGTATGGGCCGTATGCAAGATCGCCGGCGAAGGCTTCGAATGGACGCTCGCCACCGGCATCGCCGTGGCGGTCCTGCTGGTGTCCATCACCGTCATGATGGCCATGGTCATGCCGAAGTTCAAGGCGATGCAGGCCCTGACCGACAACATCAACCTCGTGGCCCGCGAAAATCTCACCGGCCTGCGCGTGGTGCGCGCCTACAATGCCGAGGACTACCAGGAGTCCAAGTTCACCAAGGCCAACAAGGACCTCACCGAAACCCAGCTGTTCACCAACCGCGTCATGGCGTTCATGATGCCGCTGATGAACACCGTCCTGAATGGTCTGATGCTCGCCGTCTACTGGATCGGCGCCTACCTGATCGACGCCGCCGGGCTCAAGGACAAGCTCACCGTGTTCTCCAACATGGTCGTGTTCTCCAACTACTCCGTGCAGGTCATCATGAGCTTCCTGCTCATGAGCATGGTGTTCGTGCTCTGGCCGCGCGCCGACGTTTCGGCGCAGCGCATCATGGAAGTGCTCGACACCGAGCCGATCGTCGGCAACGGCACCAAGACCGCCGCCGACGTGGCCAAGACCGGCCAGCGCGGCACCGTGGAATTCCGCAACGTCGGTTTCACCTACCCGGACTCGCGCGAAGCGATGCTCGAAGGCATCAGCTTCACCGCCACGCAAGGCCAGACCGTGGCGTTCATCGGCTCCACCGGCTCCGGCAAATCGTCGCTGATCAACCTCGTGCCGCGCTTCTATGACGTCAGCGAAGGCCAGGTGCTGGTCGACGGCGTGGACGTGCGCGACTACGACCTGAAGACCCTGCGCGACAAGATCGGCTACGTGCCGCAGCAGTCCGTGCTGTTCAAGGGCACCGTGGCCTCCAACGTGAGCTACGGCGATCAGCCGGGCGACCCGGCGGAGGTCGAGATGACGGACAGCTCCACCGCCTCCGGCCGCAAGCACGAGACCGCACTGCTCGCCGCGGACAAGGCCGCGCAGGACGCCGGCCTGCCGGCCGAGCGGATGGAGCGCGTCAAGGCCGCCGCCGACGTGGCGCAGGCCAGCGAATTCGTGGCGCGCATGGACGGCGGATACGCCGCCGCGATCGCACAGGGCGGCTCGAACGTGTCCGGCGGCCAGAAGCAGCGACTGTCCATCGCACGCGCGGTGTACCGGCATCCGGAGATCCTGATCTTCGACGACTCGTTCTCCGCGCTCGACTTCAAGACCGACCGCGAGGTGCGCGACGCGCTCGCCCGCGAAGCCAAGGACTCCACCAAACTCATCGTGGCCCAGCGCATCGGCACCATCATGAACGCCGACCGCATCGTCGTGCTCGACGACGGCAAGATCGTGGGCCAGGGCACACACCGGGAACTGCTCGAACACTGCGACGTATACCGCCAGATCGCCGAATCCCAGCTCAGCCAGTCGGAGCTTACGGCGTAAGGCGTCCCCCCACGCGGACATCCCCTCACCGGAGGGGCAAGGCACAACGAAAAGGACTGAACACCATGCCAAGAGGACCAATGGGCGGCAGGCGCGCCGTCGAAAAGCCCCATGATTTCGGCAAAGTCATGGGCAAACTCGTGAACTACTGCCGCAACTATCTTCCCGTCATCATCGTCGCACTCATCCTGGGCGCGATCGGCACCGTCTGCCAGATCGTCGGCCCGGACAAGCTCAAGGACATGACCAACGAGATCGTCAAAGGCCTGCCCGCCATCGTCAACGGCAGGCCGGTGATGCGCTCGGTCGATTTCGGCGCGGTGGGCCACATCGCCTGGACGCTGGTGGCCCTGTACGCGGGATACGCCGTGCTCGGCTATGTGCAGAGCTGGATGATGGCCAACGTCACCCAGCGCACCGCCCAGCGGCTGCGCGAATCGATCTCGGTCAAGATCAACCGGTTGCCGCTCAAATACTTCGACAAGGTCAGCTACGGCGACGTGCTGTCCCGCATCACCAACGATGTGGACGCCATCGGCCAGACGCTGGGCCAGTCGCTCGGCTCGCTGATCACCTCGGCGACGTTGTTCGTGGGCGCGCTGGTGATGATGTTCTACAACAACGTGATCATGACCCTGTGCGCCATCGGTGCCAGCCTCATCGGCCTGATCATCATGATGGTCATCATGAAGGCCTCCCAGAAGTACTTCGCCCGGCAGCAGACGGCTCTGGGCGACGTCAACGGCCACGTCGAGGAGATGTACGCCGGTCACCTCATCGTCAAGGCGTACAACGGCGAGGCGGATTCCATCCGTCGCTTCGAACGGTACAACGCGGACCTCTACGAGTCGGGTTGGAAGTCACAGTTCCTTTCCGGCCTGATGATGCCGCTCATGAACTTCGTGGGCAACTTCGGCTACGTGGTGGTGTGCGTGGTGGGCGCGGCGCTCGCACTCAACGGCCAGATCGAGTTCGGCGTGATCGTGGCGTTCATGATGTACATCCGCCTGTTCACCCAGCCGTTGGCGCAGTTCGCCCAAGCCTTCCAGAACCTGCAGCGTTGCGCGGCGGCCGCCGAGCGCGTGTTCGGCTTCCTTGAGGAGCCGGAGATGGAGGACGAATCCGGCAAGCAGGCCCTGCTCGGCACGGACCATGCGGGCGGGCGCGACGTGAAGGGCGACGTGGAATTCAGCCACGTGCAGTTCGGCTACGAGCCGGGCAAGCCGATCATCCACGACTTCTCCGCCTCCGTCAAGGCCGGGCAGAAGGTCGCCATCGTCGGCCCGACCGGCGCCGGCAAGACCACCATGGTCAACCTGCTCATGCGCTTCTACGAGATTTCCGGCGGCTCGATTGCGATCGACGGCGTGGACACCAAGTCCGTGCCGCGCTGGAACGTGCACGACCAGTTCTCCATGGTGCTGCAGGATACGTGGGTGTTCCGCGGAACCGTGCGCGAGAACATCGCCTACTCCAAGCCCGGCGTGACCGACAAGCAGATCGAGGATGCGTGCAAGGCCGTGGGTCTTGACCACTTCATCCGTTCGCTGCCGGACGGCTATGACACCGTGCTCGATGACAAGTCGTCGTTGTCCCAGGGGCAGAAGCAGCTGCTCACCATCGCCCGCGCGATGGTGCAGGACGCGCCGATCCTGATTCTCGACGAGGCCACGTCCTCGGTCGACACCCGTACCGAGGAACTGATCCAGAAGGCCATGGACGCGCTGACCGTGGGGCGCACGTCGTTCGTGATCGCCCATCGCCTCTCCACGATCCGCGACGCCGACATGATTCTCGTCATGAACCACGGCGATGTGATCGAACGCGGCACCCATGACGAGCTGCTGGCTGCGGGCGGTTTTTACGCCGATCTGTACAACAGCCAGTTCGCACTCGCTGACTGACGGATTGTTTTCTGCGTTAGCGGATTAGCTATACTCGGCTCCCCTCTCCGAGGGGAGCTGTCGGCGTAGCTGACTGAAGGGAGCAACCCATCGGTCCGCCCGAGGGAATGCTCCACTGGATGTGATACTGATGATTTCGTACATTAGTGTGTGAAAAAGCCGCCCGGAAAATTGGGGGATTGGGCGGCGGCACGATTGGCGTTGAGGATGGCGCATTCGAAATCGAAGTGAGCACGTAACTGGACGGCCGAGGTAGTGAACAGAGCAGTGGCGAGTCCGTCGGCCAGTGCGGTGCTCAAAGATGCTGCGTGCGGCATGACGGCCACCCATGTGGCGGCTACATCGTCAACCGGCAGACCGTCGATGGCGTTGAGCAGATGGTGGAGCTGGTGGCCGGCGGCGTCGGACCAGTGGCGGCGGCTGGGGGAGCTCGCGCAGAATGCACCTTGGCTGATTTCGACCACACCTACGGCGTTGGCCGGATCGGCAGGATCTTCAAGGGCGATGGTGATTGGTTCGTCCGTGTGCACTAGCAAATCACCCCCGGCGTCGATGACGTATTGAATGGGTTGAGGGTGACCCGCGCCATCACCCAGCATCCCCGCAAGCAAATCCGCCAAATACCCCTTACCGCACGCGCCGAAATCGAGCGCGACTGGGCTGTGGGTGATAAGTGTGGTGCCGTGCCGCTCAACGTCGGCTGGCCAAACGGCTCGTCCGTGGATCGCGCCTGCATGTTCGGCGGCATCTGGCGCAGTCGTAAACGAATACGACTCGTCATAGCCAAGCCGAATCAAATCCTCGCCCACGCACGGGTCGATCGCCTCATCGGTTGCCGCAAACAGGCGGTCGTACAGGCAAAACAGACCCGATGTCCAGTCGGGAAAATCGAACGTGCCGCCATGCGTGGCCGTGCGCATCCGGCCGACCGTCGAATCATCCTTAAACCGGGACAATGCGGCTTCATAGGTGCTGATGAACATATCGATGCAGTTACTGAGCCCGTCATCCAGCGCGACATCGGTATGCAGCAGCAACCCGGTGCCCAGCGCTTCGGGGAAAGCAGCGACGTGCGGCAGACGGTCGGTCAGCCGCACGTGCGGTCGGTCGTGCGGCGGTCGGTCGTGCGGTCGTTGTGTCGGGCCAGTCATGCCACCATCGTAGTGCGTGCGGCGCGTCGGCGCTCGGGCCGGGCACCCGCACCGAAACGTTACCATGCCGACATGTGTGCGACACTTCGGCGTCAAATTGCGTTTGACCGCACTCCGTACTATATTGTTGCGAGTTGCTTTGCGGAGCAAAGTAACATCCAAGGGGCTGTAGCTCAGTTGGTAGAGCGCTTCGTTCGCATCGAAGAGGTCGCGGTTTCGACTACCGTCAGCTCCACGAGACCCTCTGCATTCATTCCACCGCAGAGGGTCTTTTCATTTGTCTTCGTTGGTATTGTGCCATCTCGCGTTTCAAGGGGCTGATTTGGGGTTTGCCGGAGGTCTACTTGCGTTTCGAGGGGCTGATGGTCAAGTAGATACGCCGCCAAAATGGCGGAATAGCGTTGCGTCAAAGCCGTTCGTACTGGTGCTTCACCGGATGAGGAGCCCCTTGAAACGGAAATAGACCTCCGGAACATGTGAAATCAGCCCCTGCAAAGGGAGAATGCCTCGATTTCGCCATGGATTGTCGTGGATTGCTCTGTGGCATGGGCAATACTGGGAGTATGACAAGCGCAGATGAGTTGAATGAGCAGTATGACGCTGACGGTAGCGTGACGCAGGTGCCTGAACGCAATGATGAAGTTCATGCCGGCGAATCCGCTGTCGCCCAATCCCGCGAATCGGCCGTGACCATCCCCGCCGGCACCGTGGTGCTCGCCGCCACCCCGATCGGCAATGTCGGCGACGCTTCAGCCCGTCTGGTGGTCCTCTTGGAACGGGCCGATATCGTGGCCGCCGAAGACACGCGCCGCCTCTACGATCTCGCCCGTCGCCTCGGCGTCTATGTGAACGGTCGCGTCATCGCCTATCACGACCACAACGAGCGCGACAAGGCCGACGGCCTGCTCGACCAGGTCGAAACCGGCGCCACCGTGCTCGTCGTGTCCGATGCCGGCATGCCCACCATCAACGACCCCGGCTTGGCCATCGTGCGCCGTGCCATCGAACGCGGCCTGCCCGTCACCTGCGCGCCCGGCCCCTCCGCTGTGCTCGACGCGCTCGCCCTCTCCGGCCTGCCCACCGACCGCTTCTGCTACGAAGGCTTCCTACCGCGAAAGCATTCCGAGCGCGTGCAGTATCTGCGCACGCTGTTGCCCGAACGCCGCACCATCGTGTTCTACGAGACGCCTCATCGCATTGCCGATTCGATGGACGATCTGCTGGACGCGTTCGGCCCGAATCGCCCGATGGCCCTGTGCCGCGAACTCACCAAGGATTATGAGCAGATTCGTCGCGGCCCGATTGGCGAGATTCGCCAAAGTGTGATTGATGATCCGCCCCGTGGCGAGATGGTGCTGGTCATCGGCGGCGCGTCCAACGAGGAGGCCGAAGCGGCCGCGCCCAGCACGCTGAGCGTGGAGGACATGGCCGTGCTGGCCATCGACCGTGCTTTGGAGGACGGCCTGCGTATCAAGGACGCCATCGCGCAAGTGGTGCAGGAGCATCCATTGGCTGACGGATCGTTGGCCAATCGCAAGCAGGTGTATGCGGCTGTGCTGAAAATCAAGGGATAGCGCAGCAGCCGGCGATCATCTCCCCGTTACGCTTCCATCGACTCGAACAATATTTCCAACGCCTGCCGGACCCCAGGCCCACCACGCTGCGAGACCAATTCCAGCAAAGGAGCGTCGGCTTTGGGATTGGCAACCAGCCATTTACGCAGTTCGGGCACGTGATATGCGATGTGCCAGAGCACGGCAACATCCGTATCGGGCGAACATGCCACCGCGGGCGTAAGTCTGATGGGCGGTTCAGGCGGCGCGGTCATATCCGGGATTGCGCGAGATGCGGATTCGGCTGAGTGTGCCGCCGCCGCGTGGCGAGGCAACCGTTGCGCCTGCCGCAAATGCCGTAAACGGTGAGCGGCATGGCGGCCTCTGCGATGGCCTCTGGCAATGAGTCCCCTCGTCATGCGCATTGCTCCAAAGCCGGTTCGTCAATCTCCTTCTGCACCGATTCAAAAAACATGCGTGCGCGTCCGGCATACTTGTGATGCCGATGCTCCTTGACGATTTGCAGACAGTCGTTTGGCCGAAACTGGTACGCGGACATCAGCTGACACACCAGTGCGTTGACGGTGGAAGGATCGGGGATGTCTTCAGGACTCATCACCAGGTCGCAAGCTGTACGGGCTGGCGTGGTGACAGGCAGCCCGCCGAGCTTGATGATTTGCTCCGGCAACGTCAATCTTTTGAATACGCGGATACGGCGGCTGACGGATGCCGAGCGGAAGTGCGATGTGGAAATCACGTCTATGGTGCTCGGAAAGTCGGGGCCTCCCAGCCATACCCAAGCGGCGGTCATCGAACACACCACAGTGCCAAACGGGGCGACCTCCGCGACGATTTTTGCGCGACCATACAGTGTGCCCGAATGCTCGATCCAGTAGCCGGCGGAATCGTCGAGCTTACGTAACGCGCCAAAGTCGGCCAGACGGTTAAGGCTGAGCGGTCCCGGCAGATCCTTGGTAAACAGTATCGGCGGCACCGCAGGCTGCGCGGTTGCCGGCGAGACGACTGTTGTGATGTCCGTCATCGGACCTGCTGTGATATCCATGACCGAACAATATGCAGAAATGCGGCTTGCGCGCCACCGGATAGGCGAAAACGGTGGATAAGTGCATAACTTCACTAGGTGCGCGAATGATGTGGATAACTCGGTGGATATCGACAGGCGGAAGTGCGTGCGGATGGGTGCGTGGACGTGTGTACGGATGGGTGCGTGGACGTGTGTACGGATGTACGTACGGATACGTGTGCGAATGCGTATGTGGATAAGCGCGCAAGAGGTGTACGGATAAGTATGTGGGGAAGTCGCGGGCGGATAGGTGAGTGGGATGAGGATGGCGGCGCGGCAGCTATCCGGGCGTGTCCCCGCCGCGCCGGATAATCAAGCCTTATGAGTCATGTTTTGGTGAATGTTGCTTGGCCGTATGCAAACGGCCCCCGTCATATCGGTCACGTTGCAGGATTTGGTGTGCCCTCCGACGTCTACGCGCGCTACGAGCGCATGAAGGGCAATGATGTGCTCATGGTGTCCGGCACCGACGAGCACGGCACCCCGATTCTCGTCGAGGCGGAGAAGGAAGGTCTCACGGCCCAGGAGTTGGCCAACCGCTACAACCGCGTGATCGCCAAGGACCTGTGCGACCTCGGCTTGAGCTACGACCTGTTCACCCGCACCACCACCGGTAACCACGAGCACGTGGTGCAGGAGATGTTCAAGCAGTGCCTGGAGAACGGCTACATCTACAAGGGCAGCCAGCAGGTGGCGATTAGCCCGTCCACCGGCCGTACCCTGCCCGACCGCTACATCGAGGGCGAGTGCCCGATCTGCCACGCCGAAGGTGCGCGTGGCGACCAGTGCGACGCCTGCGGCAACGAGCTCGACCCGGACGAGCTCATCAACCCCGTCTCCAAGATCAACGGCGAGACCCCGCGTTTCGAACAGACCGAGCATTATTTCCTCGACCTTCCGGCGCTCGCCGAAGCCAACAAGGCATGGCTGGAGACCCGCAAGGGCTGGCGTACCAACGTCATCAACTTCTCGCTCGGCCTGTTCAAGGAGGTCAAGCCGCGCGCCATCACCCGCGACATCGACTGGGGCATCCCGGTGCCGGTGAAGGGCTGGATCGACAACCCGAACAAGAAGCTGTACGTGTGGTTCGACGCCGTGATCGGCTACCTGTCGGCCTCCATCGAATGGGCCCGCCGCCAGGGCGACCCGGAGAAGTGGCGCGAATGGTGGAACGACCCGAAGTGCCCGGCCTACTACTTCATGGGCAAGGACAACATCACCTTCCACTCCCAGATCTGGCCGTCCGAGATGCTGGCGTACAACGGCAAGGGCTCCAAGGGCGGCGAAACCGGCCCGATGGGTCCGCTCAACCTGCCCGAGCAGGTGGTGGCCAGCGAGTTCATGACCATGGAAGGCAAGAAGTTCAGCTCGTCGCGCGGCATCGTGATCTACGTCAAGGACATCCTCGCCCGCTACCCCGTGGACGCCGTGCGCTACTACATTTCCGTGGCTGGCCCCGAATCCTCGGATTCCGACTTCACGTGGGCCGAGTTCGTGCGCCACAACAACGAGGAGCTCGCCTCCTCGTGGGGCAACCTGGTGAACCGCGTGGCCAACCTCATCAACAAGAACTTCGGCGAGATTCCGCCGCTGGACGAGGATTCGATGACCAACGAAGACCGTGGCCTTCTGGAAGAGGCTTCCGCCGCGTTCGACGTGGTCGGCTCCTCCATCGAAACCCACCACCAGAAGCACGCCCTGTCCGAGGCGATGCGTGTGGTCGGCGACATCAACAAGTACATTTCCGCCACCGAACCGTGGAAGATTAAGGACGACCAGGCTCGTCTCGGCACCGTGCTGCACGTGGCCGCTCAGGCCGTGTCTGACACGAACCACCTGCTCGCGCCGTTCCTGCCGCACTCCGCACAGAAGGTGTGGGAGGCGCTCGGCGGCACCGGCACCTTCTCGCCGCTGCCTGAGCTCAAGGAAGTCGAGGATCTCGACAAGCCCGGCTTCACGTATCCGATTATCACCGGCGATTACGAGCTCGGTGTGAACGTGCACCCGTGGAAGAGCGAGGCAATCGAGGTCGGCGCCGTGGTGCCTAAGCCCGCGCCGATCTTCGCCAAGATTCCGACCGAGGCCGTGGAAGAGGAGCTGGCTCGCTTCGATGAAGCGTTGGCTGCTCGCCGTGCCGCCGAAGCCGAGCGTCTGGCCGCCGAGAAGGCCAAGCTCGCCGCCGAATGATTCGGCATTGCTAGCTCGTAGCTGACGGGCCACCTCGCACATGAAGTGTTGCGAGGTGGTCCGTTGCCGTATGTGCGGCCAAGCCCCGACAAAGCGAGGCCGGTTGTCGGCGGGCGTCACAAATTCGTCACACTCCGCCAAGACTTTTCCCAGACAAGCACATCAATTCGCCAAGCATGGGGCGGTTACATAGAAGATGTCAACGGAATGAAGTTCATACCGGTGGCGAGGTTCTTCGAACCCCATAACTGAACTCTTCTTCTCTCTTCTCTCTCACCCGGCGGCCCCCTCCGCCGGGTTTCTTTTTTGATGCTGGGAATGCCAGGGTCTCATATTGAAAAAAATGATTATGGCAGAGTGTTGTCTGCTTACAATGAGGCATTGCTGTTCTAAAAAATAACAAAGAAGGGGGGACTAATGATGTATACCGTCACATTTTCGGGTAATCTGACCCAAGCGGAATCAGCCCTTATCAAGCGAGGCGCCATACAGATCGCCGCGTTGCTGGCCGCAAAAATCACTGGCCGCGGGCTCATCATCAACGACGGTGACACCGAATACTCATGGGATTTCATCCTGATCGATGCCAGCAGCGATGAGCGGCACACCTTTGACGAGAGGCTATTGCGGATGCTGTCCGACTACATCCACGCCGGTTTCCCCGATGCCGTGATCCGCCACGCCAAGCACGAGGCTCCAAAGCTCGGCAAATAATATTGGTCGCGTGGTGAGTCCCATACTTCCGTCGGAATATCGCTATCGCGATATGGTCGCATGCCTGTTGCGCATTGAAGCGTTCGACCTATGCGCAGTTGATGTTCCGGTGATGACGGCAACCGATTGACGCGATTACCGGGACAGATTTCGCTGTCCCGGTTCGTGATTTCGGCTTCTTTTTGGGAACCGGGACAGCCCCCCTTGTAAACGCCCATTATCCGTAATCCCAAAACCCCGGAATTCCGCCGATGTACGATGGCGAATATTGCACGGTGGGGTGATAGGTGAATGAAATTTTGTCTTGGTTGCTCAAAAAGGGGCGAAATGGAGAACCGGGACAGCGAAATCTGGCCCGGTCCACACATAAATCGATTGACATCGCTACCGGGACATCGGACACGGACACCGAGTCGCGCAGCGTCGGCGCAACATGGATACTGTACGACTTTCGCGATAAACGTTATATTCTTCGTCGCCTCCGCCGGGCGATCTCATCGAGTGGCGTTGCCGTCAAAGTGAAATCGAATACGGCACCTCGCAATGCCAACTGCCGCCCGACCCGGTAGGCGAGTTCGGCTTGGGATGGCTCATCGGCCATGTTCGCGGCAGTGGCGATGATGACGATCCAATGATGATGTCGCAGCAGTTCGCGCTTGTCGTTGTCCCGCCGCCACTGGTTTTTGTCGGTGCGATGATGATCGCCGTCATATTCGATGGCGACGCGAAATTCGGGCCAAGCGAGATCGAGCGTTATCGGCGCACCGTTGCTGAATGTCGCGCCGGGCACCGTGTAATTTGTCACGGCTGGCGGAAGCCCGTATTTCGTCGTCGCGATGCGGGTCTTTGATTCCATCGGAGAGTCCACGCGGGGCGTAATGAATGCAAGAGCGATCATGCACTTGGATTTTGCGTTGAATTTCGGGAGTCCAGTGACTTGCCGCACGAAGTCCTGATAAATGCCGTCAGCAGTGCGGCCGTTCGCCAGACCCGGCTTGCGGGCGATTGCCGTAAGGATTGCGTCGCCAAGTATGACCAGCGATTCGAGCGATATATGAGCGGCGAGTTGTGCCCAAGTGTGTATCAGATCCAGTGCGTACACATGTTTGTTGATACGCACATTGTGCGCATCGCTCAGCGGCTTCCAGATATGTGGTGTCGTTGGCGGCACGATGGCACGTATTCGTGTGCGGTGTGAGTCGGAGACGGTATGGAGCTTGGCGGGGTCGATGTCGCAATCCTTGGGAAGCGGCACGGATTGCAGTATCAGCGATGTGGCCATGCCGAAGAGCACCGGTTGCCCGAGCTGTTGCGCGGCGTCCGTGCATCGTTTAAGCATTTCCCGCTTACGTTGGGTGAGGGTTTCGCTCATTGCTGGCGACACAGGGCCTGTAATCACAGTTGGCGCGGAACTCGCCATACGTGGTGATGGACGTAGCTCAGGATTGATGGTGCGCGCAGACGCAACGCCCGGTGTGTGGGGCCGGGTCCAGCCGGACGGTTCGTCGTCGAATACGCCGGGCGGTGGAGTGGGCAATATGTCGTTCATGACGCCACCGTAGCGCAGCGGTCACATGCTCGCTATGAAAACCGGGGTATGTGACTCTAGCTTGCGGGAGATGTGGATAACTCTGTGGATAACTAGTTCGGAACAATTAGCGAGGCCGGAACCTACCGGCAATTGGCCGATGATGACGGCACTTTTGCTCAGCTCAGCCGCGATAGTCTCGAATAGGTGCGGCCGGGCGTACTCGCATAACGTAATGCCCCTTCTCTCTGAACAGAGAGAAGGGGCATTCGAATATATGCTCCCGCCAGCGGAACGTCAGCGGCAGCGGCGGGTCAGTGGCTGCCAGGGGTCGAGCTCGACCGGTTCGGCGGTGAGCAGGGCGCGGGTGGCGTCGTCGAGGTATTCCTTGCGGATGATGAGCTCGGTGACGTAGCGGTCGAACCAGGCGTCGGACATGACGTAGTAGCCGTCCTTGCCGGCGTCCTTGCCCCAGCTGTTCTCCACCTTCCAGCGGTTCGGCTTGCCGTCCTCGCCGAGGTTCACGCCGGTGAAGGTCATCGCGTGGTTGCTTGGGCTGTCGCCGTATTCGAGGCCGTGGGCCTTGTCGCCGGTGAATTCGGTGCCGAACAGCTGGTCGACGCGCACCACGGACTGGTCGAAGAAACCGTCCTTGCGCAGGGCGAACTGCGTGCAGTCGCAGGCGAACCAGATCGGGTGGCCGGCGGTGAGCTGGTCAAGCGCGGCCTTCTTGAACACGTCCAGCGGCACGTTGACGAATTCCATATCGCCAGCCTCGGCCACGTTCGCGCTGAAGCGGATGCGGTAGCGCTGGTTGAACGGGCGGTTCTTGAGCGGGGCGTTGGCCAGCGTCACGAAATCGTTGACGTCCACCGGCACGTACTTCTTGTAGAACTCAAGCGGGGTGATACCGATTTCGCGAATCTGCGGGCGCTCGTCCTTGCCGGTTTTCGGCTTGTCGGACTTGTCCTTATCGCACTTGCAGGCCTTGGCGTCGGATTTGCCCTCGCATTTGCAGGATTCGGCCTTGCCGTCTGCGTCGGCCTCGGCGTCATCCTTGGTGCGTGCGAAGAAGTCGAACTTCTCCGGCGGCTCGCCGAGCGCCACGGCGCAGATGCGGTACACGGTGCCCATGTACTCGTCCTTCAACGCGCGCAACTCGTCCTCAGACGCCCCCGCAGCCGAACGGCGGCGCAGCTCGGCTGCGAACTCGCGCAGCTTGGAGTTGAGGTACTGCTTGAAATCATCGGAATTACGGGAGTTCTCAGACTCCGGGTAGGCGCTCTTGGGCACCAGACCGTACTTGTTCACCAGCGCGGCGAACATTTGCCACCAGCCGCCGTCGTCGGACGGGCCCCAGTTGATGGCTTCGAACAGACGCGAATCGGTCGCCTCGTCGAGCGTGCGCAGCACGTTCTCCAGATAAGTGTTCGACTTCTCCATCGCGTCCCAGAAGAACAGGTAGGTCTCGGAGAACTCGAAATCCTCAAGATTCCAGCGATGCATGAGTTCGTAACGCAGCGTGTTCAGGGAGGCGAACATCCAGCAACGGCCGGAACGCTCCTGATTGGTGATCGAACCCTGCTTGAGTTCGATGGAGAAGTCGCGCGGCAGCGCACGTACGCCGCGATAGTCGGTGGCCGCCTTGAGCACGCCGGCCGAAACCGCCGCGTCCGCCGCGATCAGGTTGGCGCGGTCCTTGTTGAAGTCTTCGGTGTATGTACGCAGAAGTTCGGGTTTGATGGCCCGTGCGCTGGCGTCTGTCGTCATGATGCCCCTGTCTGATGCTGATGATGCTGATGGATATTCTGCTGCCGGCGGCGGGGACTGTCACCATCCGAGTCGGCGGACTACTGACACGGAAGTATAAAGCATGTCCAGCAAAAGCTCGGGAAATACAAAATTAACAAACGGATGTTTATCCAGCGTTTACCCAATATCCAGTAAGGTTTCTTAACGATTTCCATTACAGAAAAAGGTCAAAGAAGTCAATACCCAGATTCCACATAATGAACTTGATTTGGGTATTTGAGCGGGGGGGGGTATCACTTTTCCAGTTATCTGGGAGGTGATTGGGTGTTCAAGTACATCATCAAACGCATTGTGAACTACGTGATCATGCTGTTCGTGGCAGTATCGATGACGTATTTCCTGGCCAGCGCATTCATGGATCCGCGTTCGAACTACATGTCGCGCAATCCGCATCCGCCGATCGCGTCGATTAACCGGTCGCTCGATCTGGCCAACATCAACGACCAGACGCCGGTCGTCATCCGTTACTTCCGCTGGCTCAAGGGCATCCTCACCCAGTGGAACTGGGGCCTGAGCCCGGATCAGTCGCCGGTGGCGCCGGCCATCGCCTCCCGTATCTCCGCTTCGCTGCAGCTGGTGACGCTCGCCACCGTGCTCTCCATCCTCTTCGGCGTGAGCATCGGCGTGTACACGGCCATCCGCCAGTACAAGTGGCAGGACCGCGTGCTCAACACCACCGCAACGTTCTTCCTGGTGGTTCCGGCCGCCGTCATGGGCCTGATGGTGGTGCTGCTGGCCATCAACTTCAACAATATCGTGGGCAACCGCGTGTTCTTCGTGACCGGCCTGCACTCCTACCAAGGTTCCAACCCGGTGCTCTGGGTGTTTGACTACCTGCAGCACCTGATCCTGCCCACCATCGTGATGACGATTCCGGGCATGGTGGGCTACCACCTCACCCAGCGCACGTACCTGCTCGACACCATGAACGCCGACTACGTGCGCACCGCCCGCGCCAAGGGCCTGACGCTCAACGCGGCCATCCGCCGCCACGCGCTGCGCACCTCGCTGATTCCGACCGCCGTGGACGTGGCCTTCTCCATCGCCGGTGTGTTCACCGGCGCGGTGATCACCGAAAACGTGTTCGCTATCAACGGCTTGGGCATGTACTTCACCCAGACCATCGCCAACAACGACATCAACGGTGCCGTGGCCGTGGCCGCGTTCGGTGGCGTGTGCACGCTGACCGGCGCGCTGCTGGCGGATATCTTCTCCGCCTGGCTTGACCCGCGCATCCGACTGAGCTGAGCCCCGCGCAAAGGACGATCAAACATGATGAACGACAACGAGAACATGGTCTCCGACGCCGTCGCCCAGGATATGGAACTCACCGATCCACAGGGCAGCGAACCGCAGTCCGCCGACGCCAAGAACGCCCAGGAGGCTTCCAGCAACGACGACTTCCACCGCACCGGCCGCATGCAGCTGTACGTGCGCCGCTTCATGCGCCGCCCCTCGGCCGTGGTAGGTCTGGTGGTGCTGATCCTGCTGATTCTCTTGGCGATTTTCGGCTCGAAATTCTCCCAGTGGAGCTACGACGAGCCCGATTTCGCCGCCCTCGCCTCGCCGCCGTCCGCCCAGCACTGGCTGGGCACCACGGTCGGTGGCTCGGATATGTACGCGATGATTATCCGTGGCCTCGGCCGCTCGCTGACCATCGGTATCTTCAGCTCCATCGGCACCACGATCATCGCCGCCCTGGTGGGCACGGCCGTGGCATTCTTCGAAGGCTGGTTCGAGAAGGTCGGCATGTGGCTGCTGGATATGCTGCTCGTCGTGCCGTCCTTCCTGCTCATCGCCCTGATCGTCGGCATGGCGGCCGGCGGCAGCGACTGGCTGTGGCTGGCCATCGGCCTGACCGCGTTCGGCTGGGTTGGCTATGCGCGTACGCTGCGCACGCTGACCCTGAGCCTGCGCGACCGCGAATACATCCGCGCGGCGAAGTTCATGGGCGTGCCGTCCTTCACCATCATCGTGCGCCACCTGGTGCCGAACCTGGGTTCGGTGCTGGTCATCAACACCGTGCTCGGCGTGATTGGCGCGGTCAACAGCGAGACCTCGCTGAGCTTCCTGGGCCTGGGCATCAAGGCGCCCGACACCTCGCTCGGTACGCTGCTCAACGCCGGCCAGTCCGTGGTGCAGACCTCGCCGTGGGTGCTGGTCTTCCCGTCCGTGGTGCTGATCGTCCTGACCTTCTCCGTGCAGCTGATCGGCGACGGCCTGCGCGACGCCATCGACCCGTACTCCCGCTCCGGCGGCAAGGCCGAGTGAAAGGGGAGACGGGCATCATGAGTGACGAACGCAACGCAAGCAACGCAACAACCAACACCAACCCCGACACCACAGGAGCGCAAGGCATGGCATCCGAACCGGTGATTTCAGTACGCGACCTCACCGTCAGCTTCGCTTCCGAAGCCGGCACCGTGCGCGCGGTGCGCGGCATGAACTTCGACCTGTACCCCGGCAAGACCCTCGGCATCGTGGGCGAGTCCGGCTCCGGCAAGTCCGTGACCTCCATGGCCATCATGGGCCTGCTGGACAAGAACGCCAGCGTCAAGGGCTCCATCACCTACCACGGCGAGGAATTGCTCAGCAAGTCCGATCTTGAGATGAGCGAGATTCGTGGCAAGGGCATCGCCATGGTCTTCCAGGACCCGCTCTCCGCTCTGACCCCGGTGTTCTCCATCGGCGACCAGATCAAGGAAGCGCTGGTCACCCACAATCCGAAGATGACCGAACAGCAGATTCATGACCGCTCCATCGAGCTCATGAACCTGGTCGGCATCCCGGACCCGGAGGACCGCCTGAAGTCCTTCCCGCACGAGTTCTCCGGCGGCATGCGCCAGCGCGTGATGATCGCCATGGCCATTGCCAACGACCCGGACGTGATCATCGCCGACGAACCGACCACCGCACTGGACGTGACGATCCAGGCCCAGGTGCTCGAAGTGCTGCGCAAGGCCCAGCGTGAAACCGGCGCGGCCGTCATCTTCATCACCCACGATCTGGGCGTGATCGCCGGCGTGGCCGACGACATCGTCGTCATGTACGCCGGCCGCCCGGTCGAGAAGGCGGACGTCGACTCCATCTTCGACCACCCGGCCATGCCGTACACCATGGGCCTGCTGGGTGCCGTGCCGCGTCCCGACCGCGAACGCAACAGCCGTCTGGTGCCGATTCCGGGCTCCCCGATGAACCTGGTCAACATGCCCAAGGGCTGCCCGTTCGCGCCGCGCTGCCCGCTGGCCACCGACATATGCCACACCACCGAGCCGGCCATGGAGCCGGTGCCGGGCCGCCCGGGCCAGTTCGTGGCCTGCCACCGCACCCAGGAGATCGTGGACAAGGGCCTGACCTTCCACGACGTGTACACGGTGGCCGAGGCCGCCAAGTCGAAGTTCGCCGGCATCCCGCGCGACGAACGCAAGATGGTGCTCGACGTCAAGCACATGCGCAAGACCTTCCCGCTGACCGCCGGCGGCTTCCTGCGTCGCAAGATCGGCGAGGTCAAGGCCGTGGACGACGTGACGCTGGACGTGCGCGAAGGCGAGACCGTGGCGCTCGTGGGCGAGTCCGGCTCGGGCAAGTCCACCACGCTCATGGAGATCATGGAGTTCAAGCAGCCGCAGGACGGCGAGATCGAGATGTTCGGCACCAAGCTCGAACACAAGATTCCGCGCGAGAAGCGCCGCGAGCTGCGTTCGGCCGTGCAGTATGTCTTCCAGGACCCGATGAGTTCGCTCGACCCGCGCCTGCCGATCTACGACATCCTGGCCGAGCCGATGAAGGTCCAGCACTACTCCAAAGAGCAGATCCGCGAACGCATCGGTGAACTCATGCGTCTGGTGGAGCTGAACCCCGACCAGGTGGACCGCTTCCCCACGCAGTTCTCCGGCGGTCAGCGCCAGCGCATCGCCATCGCGCGTGCGCTGTCGGTCAACCCGAAGCTCGTGCTGCTCGACGAGCCGGTCTCCGCACTGGACGTGTCCATCCAGGCCGGCGTGATCAACCTGCTTGAGGACCTGCAGAACAAGCTGGGCGTGGCCTACCTGTTCGTGGCCCATAACCTGTCGGTGGTGCGCCATATCTCCAGCCGAGTGGCGGTGATGTACCTGGGCCGCATCGTGGAATCCGGCGACACCGAAGACGTGTTCGAGCACCCGTTGCACCCGTACACCCAGGCGCTCATCAGCGCCGTGCCGGTGCCGGACCCGAAGGCGGAACGCACCCGCCAGCGCATCGTGCTGCAGGGCGAGGTGCCCAGCCCCACCGAGACGTTCGAAGGCTGCCCGTTCATGGGCCGCTGCCCGCTCATGCCCAAGCTGAGCGCCGAACAACAGGCCCGCTGCCGCGGCGAACGCCCGGCGCTGCGGCCGTATGACACTTCCCGACCGAGCGGCCATCAGGTTGCATGCCATTTCGCATGACGGTCGGAACCATATAGAGGAGGAAATAACAATGAACAAGACACGTAAGCTGACCGCGCTCGCCGCGGCCACTGCGGCGCTTGCCATGCTGCTTGCCGGCTGCGGCGCGGGCAATGGCAACGGTTCCAGCAACGCCTCGAGCGCCACCGAACCGCCGGCCGGCATCGATTCGTCGTACACCGGCGACCTGCCCATGCCGAAGGTCACCGAGCGCTACGACAACCACCAGAGCCGTGACAACGTCAAGGACGGCGGCACGCTGACCCTGTCCATCGTCGAAATCGGCCCGAACTGGAACTACCTGTCTTCTGACGGCAACACCGGCTACATGTCCGAGCTGTGGAGCTGGTACCAGCCCAGCCTGCTCATGACCGACCAGGTCAATGGCTCCCCGATTAAGGTGAACCCGGACTTCCTGACCGACATGAAGCTCGTGAGCAAGGACCCGATGGTCGTGCAGTACGACATCAACCCGAAGGCCAAGTGGAACGACGGCTCCGACATCGACTGGACCGCCTTCAAGGCCACGTGGGAAGCCAACAACGGCTCCAACCCGGACTACAACCCGCCGAGCACCGACGGCTTCGACCGTATCGCCAGCGTTGAGCAGGGCGACAGCCCGAAGCAGGTCAAGGTGACCTACAAGACCCCGTACTACCCGTGGCAGGAAGTCTTCGGCGCTCTGGTGAACCCGAAGGCCGCCGACGCGAAGACCTTCACCCAGGGCTGGGTGAAGAACCCGCACAACGAGTGGGCCGCCGGTCCGTACAAGGTCGACTCCTTCTCCGACTCCCAGGTCACCTTCGTGCCGAACGAGAAGTGGTGGGGCAACAAGCCGAAGCTGGACAAGATCGTCTACAAGCAGATGGCCGACACCGCCTCCCTCAACGCCTTCCAGAACGGCGAGATCGACGCCGTGAGCGCCTCCACCAAGGACGACATCAAGGCCATCCGCTCCGTCAAGGACGCCCAGCTGCGCATCGGCTATAGCACCAAGACCCGCGTGCTCCAGTACAACGGCAAGTCCAAGCCGCTCGACGACCTGCAGGTGCGCAAGGCCATCACCCAGGCCTTCGACGTGAACACCTACAACAACGTGCAGTTCCAAGGCCTGAACTGGAAGGCCGAGCAGCCGGGCTCCGAGCTGCTGCTGCCGTTCCAGAAGGGTTACGAGAACAACCTGCCCGCCGAAGCCAAGTACAACGTGGATAACGCCAAGAAGACCCTTGAGGCCGACGGCTACAAGATGGGTAAGGACGGCTACTACGCCAAGGGCGGCAAGACCCTTGAGATCTCCTTCACCTTCTTCGGTGACGACGCCACCCAGCAGGCCCTCGCCAACGCCTACCAGGCGATGATGAAGAAGGCCGGCATCAAGGTCAAGGTCGTGAACGTGGCCGAGTCCAAGTTCTCCGACACCGTGTCTTCCGGCAACTACCAGGTGCTGCCGATGGCTTGGCAGGCTCCGAGCGCCATGACCTTCGTGGTGTCCGCCCCGCAGCTGTACACCTCCGACGGTCCGTCCAACTTCACCTACGTGGGCAACGAAAAGATCGACAAGCTCGTCAAGGTGGCCGGTGGCCTCTCCGACTACGACGAGCAGACCAAGGCCGTCAACGCCGCCGAGAAGGAAGCCCTCAAGCTGTATGGCACCATCCCGGTCTCCAACCCGGCTTCGTACCTCGGTGCGAAGAAGGGCCTGGCCAACTACGGCCCGTCCGGCTTCGCCGGCAACCTGCCGCAGGACATCGGCTGGCAGAAGTGATGACGTCTGACTGACGTCTGACATGGCCACCGCGCCGGGAACGGCCGGCCGCACGCATCGACTGCAGGGCTTTCGATGCCGGACGCGGCCTGCGGCAGGTTCCCGGCGGGGTGTGACCGCGGCAGCATATGCCTTACTCTCCTTATTTCTGCATATGATGCTGCGGTTGGGAAGCCTCCCGTTTGCGCGCTTATGCGTCGCGCGCGAACGGGAGGCTTTTGCATACTTGCCGCGATTCCACCCCGGCAACGATTTGTCCACCTTGCTGCCCGCGCGGCTGAAACCGTATCCACCTTCCTCTTCCCGGATTTGTGACGCTGACGGTTGCCGAACGTCACAAATCCGGGAGATAGTCGCCCTTACTTGTTGTCAGAACTTGGTGAGCCCGGATTTGCGGATATGGTCCTCCCAGCCATCCGGCTTAGGCAGTGTGACCAGTTCCCTCATTGTCACGGCAGGGATCGCGGCCGCCACGATGCACAAGCCCAAAGCCACGGACGTGACTGAGTAACCCCAGTGTTGCATGGCGATGCCGGACAGAAATGTGATCACCGGGGCAGCAATCGTCTCAATCATGCCCATGCCGGCGAATACGCGGCCCATATGCTCCTTGTTGATGAGCAATGATTGGAATCCGTTGATTACCGCATTGCCGGCCGGTAGGGCCAGCAGCGAAATTGCCAGAAACGCCATACGCGCAAGAATCCACGGAGCCAGCGCTGCGCCGAGCGCGCCGATGCTCATCAGCACGTAGAACGATACGGCGACTATGCCGCCGCGCACATGCTGAACCAGCACGGAAGAGATGAGCGAGCCAACGATGACGCCCACAGACACAGAAACGTTCATGAAACTGGCTGACACCACATGTGATGGGTCGGAGCCGATCGAGAGCACCGTAATCAGCAGGAACGAGTTGAAGCACGCGAACGCCAGCGCGCTCGACAAAATCAGTCGACGTTCGAATCGCTCGCTAAGAAGCCAGCGGAATCCGGAAAACATCTCACGCCAATACTGTGACGCGGATGATATCGTGGTCGTTGCCTGCTCGTCAGCGGCCTGAGTGATGTTGGCCGCATCGCCATTCTCATCGGCCTCATCGTCGGCAAGGGCGCGGCCCTCCGTATTGGTCCGCCCGCCACGATGCCAGTATTTTGTGATCCGCATCGCCGCCGCGGTTTCCAATAGATTCAGCAGCGCGCTGACTGCGAATGGCAGCCATAGACCGCCGCCGATCAATACGCCACCTACTGGTGCGCCGGCGAGTTCGAGGGCGGCATCGCGGCCATCATTGAGGCTTGACGCCTTGGGCAGCAATTGATCGGGAACGATGCCTCGTAGCATCGTGTTGCTCGTGGTTCCTAGGAGGCCTGAGCGTATGCCGAGGCATATCGCAAGTACCATCAGCACCGGGTATATGAGTAATCCCGCCCATCCTAGGGCCGCGCATATGCCGAACAGTGCGAAACCAATCAGACCGAACGCAATCATAAGTTTTTTGCGGTCGTACTTATCTTGTACCACGCCACCTGGCAGCCGCAATACCGACGATATCATGGTCATGATTGAATCCAGCAGCGTCGCCTGTGCCGGTGAGCCCGTGACGGTCTGCGCGATGAGCGGCATTGCGAAACCTTGGATACTTGATGACAGCGACGTGCATGAATCCGCTACGAACCATTTGCCATAATCCGTGCCGCGCCATAGCGACTCGGTGGTGTTGCTATGTGAATTGTGACCGTTGGGCTGTGTTGAAGATTGGTTGTTGACTGTTCCGATGGAATCAGCCATTGTGATCATCTCCTCGTATTCATCGATGCTTGAGATATTCTATTATGCGCGTCTTTAAGCGCCGCACCGGACTCACTTCCGGCCAATACCGCGACGCCTTTACAACACCGTGTGATTAGGGAAGGTCAGGGTACTAACCCTGGGAAAAGTGCAGTATTCTGCATTATTAACCCTAGGAAAAATGTAATTTTGGACAATCGCAACCCTAGGAAAAATGTAGAATACGCGAATTGCAACCTGAGTTCTAAATAGAAGTGCAACACCTTGTTTAGGGTTGGAAGTGTTCAGTTTCTAACTTAAGAAGGTGTTGCACTCATGGGCCGACGATATTCGCACCTGTCGTCCGATGAAAGGATCCTGATCGAGAAGCTGCATTGCGAGCGGCATCCGGGCGTCCGGAAGATCGCGGAGGAAATCGGCCGGGACAAGTCCACCGTGAGCCGCGAGCTGAGGCGCGGCCTGTGGTTCGCGTCCAACGAGAACGGGTCGTACCGGCCCTACCGGCCGAAACGGCTGAAGACCGGGCCGTGGACCTCGGGTCCGTTCTATTCGGCGCTGGCCGCGCAGAGAAAGGCCGACCTGCGCCGGCGCGGATCCCGCAAGCCGCGCCGCATGGACTCGGACCGGCTTCGCGCCTGGGTGCTGGACTCGCTGCGCAGGGGGTGGAGCCCGGAACTGATCGAGGGACGGTTGAAGGCCCAGTACGCCGGCGACCCGTCGATGCGGATCAGCCACGAGTGCCTCTACCAGTGGATCCACGCCAAACCGCAGCGGGCGCCGGACCTGCGCCAGTACCTGGCGCGCGGCAGGAAACGCCGGACGAGGAAAAAGGGCAGGAAGGCGAAAGGGCCGCGCATCCCGATGCGCGTGCCCATCGCGGACCGGCCCGAGGCGGTCGGATCCAGGAAGGGGTTCGGCCATTTCGAGTCGGACACGGTGGTCGGCGCCGCGCCGTCGAGGCGCTGCATGAACACGCAGGTGGAGCGCAGGAGCCGCAGGCTGTTCGCCCGGCTCGTCGACGACAAGAGCGCGTCCGCCACGGCCAGGGCCGAATACGAGATCTTCAAGGACATCCCGCCGGCCGCACGCATCGACTGCAGGGCTTTCGATGCCGGACGCGGCCTGCGGCAGGTTCCCGGCGGGGTGTGACCGCGGCAGCATATGCCTTACTCTCCTTATTTCTGCATATGATGCTGCGGTTGGGAAGCCTCCCGTTTGCGCGCTTATGCGTCGCGCGCGAACGGGAGGCTTTTGCATACTTGCCGCGATTCCACCCCGGCAACGATTTGTCCACCTTGCTGCCCGCGCGGGCGCACGATTAATGGGTGTGTTGCATTCTGTAGTATTCGCGTAGTGTCGTACGCTGATCACCATTCAGCGTGCGGCACTTTTGCATATCTCACGTGTTGCGGGAGATGCCGATTCCGGCGCACAATACGTAAAACGTGAATGAACCACTCACTATTCTTATGTTTTTTGTGACTCAAAGTGCGTTTTGCATATGTAAAAACGTGAATGCTAAGATGATATCGATATGTGATTATGTGATAACCTGCGTGTTTTCAGTCATTCTCTACAAAAGAGGAGGGGAATATGCTCAAGCGCCATGCATATGACCAGTTGCTGAATTGGAAGAACCGTAAAACCAAGCAGGGCTTGCTGGTCACGGGTGCCCGGCAGGTGGGCAAGACCACGCTGATTGAGCAGTTCGGTGCAGACCATTATGAGCATGTGGCTAAGGTGAATTTCATCGAAATGCCTCAGGCGGCCGAAACGGTAAGCAAGGCCAAGGACACCGAAGACCTGATACTGCGGTTATCGGTACTTTCCGGCACGGAAATTACGCCGGGCAAGACTCTGCTGTTTCTTGACGAGATACAAGCGTGTGAGGACATGCTCACGTGGACCAAATTCCTGTCTGGCACCAAAGGATTGGATGTCATTGTTTCTGGCTCCCTGCTGGGCATTGACGTGTTCAATGTGCGCTCGATCCCGGTGGGATTCCTGCAGACGATGCGTATGTATCCGCTCAATTTCTATGAGTTCTGCGCTGCATGCCGGCTGCCTCAGTCCGCTCTCGATACGCTGCGTGAATGTTATGTGGATCGACGGGAGGTTCCCGATTATCTACATGAACGGCTCACCGACCTGTGGTACAAGTATCTGCTGATTGGTGGCATGCCCGACGCAGTGCAGTCATTCGTGGATTTTGCCGATATTGTCAAGGTCCGCAATACTCAGCAAGCCATATTCGATACCTATGAATACGACATCACCAAATATGTCTCCGATTTGGTGGAACGTCGTCATATCAAGAGCATTTACGAGGCGATTCCAAGTCAGCTCAATGCGGAAAACAAACGATTCAAGTTCTCCAAGTTGGGCAAGAATATCAGGTTCGCTCATATGCAGACGGCGTTCGATTGGTTGGCGAACGCAGGTATTGCCTTGCCTACTTCGCGCGTGCAGGACCCTGAATACCCGCTGACGGAGCATGCCGACGAGAACACGTTTAAACTGTACATGAACGATGTCGGTTTGCTGACCTCCCGTTTGATGCGCAGTGTGGACTTAGAGATTGTGAATCACCGATCCAGTATGAATTACGGGTCGATTTTCGAGAATGCAGCGGCTCAGGAACTGTTTGCACAGGGATTGGAACTGCATTACTTCAACCAGAACCGTATTGGTGAAGTTGATTTTGTAGTGCAGCAAGGTCTGGATGATATTTCACTGGTTGAAATCAAATCGGGCAAGGACTATACGCGGCATCGGGCCATGAACAACCTACTGGATACCGACAATTATCGGTTTGCCCATGCCTACGTGTTCCATGATGGCAACGTGGAGACTGTTGGACGAGCCGAATACCTGCCCATATACATGCTGGGTTGTTTGAGCGTGATGTAACGCGCACCACTTTCCCGGGAATGTGCCGCGGATTGGGTCTGTTGCCCGGTCTAGCGGTTCGGTCCATTGACCCAGCCTGTTACTTCACCCTTACCGTCCGCAATGGAGTGAACCGACTAATCCATATCCGCAAAATCGACAAGCGTCACTGTACCGTCTTGCGCCGCGCGGGCGGCGACATGCTCGTCGAAGCCTGATTTGGAGAACAGCATGTAATGGCTGGTTTCGGGGTGCAGCAGTCTGGCGCGATTGCGCAGCACTTCCAACTGCTGCAGACCGGATGGCACGCTGCGCCATTTGCATTCGCAGAATAGGAGAGTTTTCGGTTTTTCTCCTGAAGCCACGATGTCAATTTCCTCCTGACTACGGGTGGTCGGATTGGCGCCCCACCAACGTCCGGCATCAAGCATGAGGAAAGGCAATGCCTCGGTACCGTTATGGGACCATATCCACTGAACGCAGATGTCTTCGAACACCTGCCCCATAAAGTCGGAGATAGTGCGCATAACACGGTCGGCGGCGAGATCGGCATGACCGGATTGAATGAGGGACATGTTGTTCGGCACATATCGGTACCAGAATCGGAAGAACGAGTCCTCGATACGGTAGATCGTCTTGCGAGGAGCGTCCTCTCCGAAAGGTGTCTCCTTGCGAACGATTCCCAGATCGATGAGATTGCGCAAATAGGTGGCGCATGAGGACGATTCCATATGGCATGCGGTGGCGATGGTGTTCGACCGAGATGCCCCGGAGGCAATGGCCTGGATTACGGCGTTGTACTCGGCCGGACTGCGCAGCTCCTGCTTCAGCAAGTTGTCTGGCTCCTCAAACAGATAGCAGCTTGGGTCGAGGATGTTCCAACGGATGTTGTCTCGGATGCTGATGCCGTCGTCCAGTTGCCGAAGATACTGCGGGATACCGTCGGTAAGTCCGTAAGCAATAGCAGCGTCCTCGTTGCTGTATCTTGGCAAGAACTTGCGGACATCGGCATAGCCGAATGGCTCCACTTTGATTTGAGCGGTGCGTCTGCCGTATAGAGGGCTCTCATACCCAAGCACCTGGCGCTCCATGAACGACATGGAAGAGCCGCATAACACCATCATGAGCTGACTGTCATCCTTATGGCGGTCGATGGCATGCTGCAGGACCGAATTGATGGTCCGGTCTGCTTTAGCCAGATATGGGTACTCGTCGATGACGAAGGCGATGCGTTGCTTTGCGGCCAGCGCGAACACCGCTTCCAGTGCGGATTCAAAGCTGCGGTATACGGGCGTTGTCTCGAACGCCTCTGAGCCCTTTTCATACAGAGCAATGCTGCGGCTTAACGATTCGAGATTCTTGGAAGCGCTGGATTCGATTGCCGAAAAGAAAATCGTGGGGCGATCTTCGAGGAAGCGGTTGATGAGTGTGGTCTTGCCCACGCGGCGACGGCCGTAGACCACGACGCACTCGAACTGCTGTGAGCTCCAGCGGCGTTCCAGTGCCGAAAGCTCCTTATCTCGCCCGACGAACATGGCCCTTGCCTCCTTGCTTTGCTGTCTGCCTGGTGCACACGCGCAAATTATAGAATCGTAATTTACTTAATTATGATTCTATAATTTGGTCGACTGGTATGCAACAGGTCTCGAGCGTGCATTGCCGCATGCGCAACGTTTCGCGCGACACATTCCGGGGAATGTTGCGCTTAGCGGGCCGTGCCGCGTTGCTAATGCGGGGAACACGCAGAGTTGTGGGCTGTTGCGATTGGACGCAGGCCGTCTAGACTAGTACGCGTTTGCGAAAGTCGAACGTGCTTCGACCGATGAAGGAGAGCTCCGGTCGTGCGGCCAATGACAGGCGCAGTGCGAAGCACGGCTGATCGTGAATCGTGGCGGCAGCGATTGCCGCGTGCGGCGCAGGAGCATGCCGCACCATACCATAAGCAAACAATCCCCAAGAAACGGTGATCCCCTCACATGTACGTCGATCCGGGAATCAATACCAGCGCAAGCAACCTCAAATGGGTGCTGCCATACTGCAAACCAGACCTGCCCCGCGTGGCAGGCGCGCTCCTACTGTTCATCGCCAATAACACGATGGCCCTGACCATTCCGATTCTGTCCGGTATCATCGTGGACCGCGTCATCGTCGGCGGACATGCCGACGAACTGCCACGTCTGTGTGGACTGATGATCCTCATGACCATCATCCGCGTGGGCGCGCGATACGGCTACCAGATGTGGATGGAGCGTTTCGGCCAGAACTCGGTCTACCGCCTCGTCTCCGACGAATACGAGAAGCTGCACGAGCTCGACTTCACGTACTTCAACCACACACGCACCGGCGACATCATGAGCCGCCTGACCTCCGACACTGACGCGATCCGCCACTGCCTGAGTTGGGTGAGCTATCAGATCGCCGACTGCGTGGTCATGTTCATCGGTGCCCTGTGTGTGATGTTCGCCATCGACTGGCGACTCGCGCTCGTCCTGGCCTGCGTCACGCCGTTCATTTTTGTGCTCACGCGCGGCCTGTCCACGCACGCCCACCCGCTGTTCTTCGCTATCCGCAACTCGCTGGCCTCCCTCAACTCCATGGTCGAAGAGAACATCGAGGGCAACCGTGTGGTCAAGGCATTCGTGCGCGAACCGTACGAGACCGAAAAGTTCGACGAGCACAACGACGACTACATGCAGCGCAACATGGCCCTGGCCTACAACTCGCGCAGGTACATGCCCTGGCTGGACGGCCTCGGCTTCTCGCTGCAGCTCATCACGCTCGGCCTCGGCGGCTTTCTGGTCATCAAGGGCTACATGACCCTCGGCAATCTGGTGAGTTTCAACTCCTTCCTGTGGATGATCGACGGCCCGGTGCGCCAGTCCGGCTGGCTCATCAACGACTGGCAGCGATTCAACGCCAGCTGCATCAAGATCCGCAAGCTGCTCAACGAACAGCCGCGCATCGTGGAGAAGCCCGACGCGGTCGAAGCCGTCAAGCAGGCGGTCGCGATCGTCGAGCAAGTCAAGCACGATGATGAGGCTACCGGGGCTACCGGAGCGCCCGGGGCTTCCGGAACATCCGGTGCCCAGCAGTCCGCCGAACGCAAGTCCTGCCCGCTGCACATCAAGGGCGACATCCGCTTCGACCACGTCAGCTTCGCCTTCCCGGACGACCCGGAGACCCCGATCCTCAAGGACCTCGACTTCACCGTGCCCGCCGGCTCCAAGCTCGGCATCCTCGGCGAAACCGGCGCGGGCAAGTCCACGCTCGTCAGCCTCATCTCCCGCTTCTACGACCCAACCGTGGGCCATGTGCTCATCGACGGCATCGACGCACGCGACTGGCCGCTGGCCACCTTGCGCTCGCAGGTGTGCATCGTGGCACAGGATACCTTCCTGTTCTCCGACACCATCGGCGGCAACATCGGCTTTGGTGCCAGCGATGATAGCGACGACCGATATATCCAGAAAATGGCCCAGATCGCCGGCGCGGACAATTTCATCAGGTCGATGCCGCAGGGTTATGACACCGTCGTGGGCGAACGCGGCGTGGGCCTGTCCGGCGGGCAGAAGCAGCGCCTGTCGCTGGCCCGCGCGCTCGCGGACGATCCGTCGATCCTGATTATGGACGATACGACCTCGGCCGTCGATATGGAGACCGAGGCGGAGATCCAGAAGCACCTCAAGGAGATGGACGGCGGCAAGACCATCGTCACCATCGCCCACCGCATCTCGTCGGTCAAGGATGCCGACCTGATTCTGGTGCTCGAGCACGGACGTATCGTCGAACGCGGCACCCACGCCGAACTCGTGGCCGCACACGGCCGCTACTGGGACATCTACCACAAGCAGCTCGGACTCCAGTCCGGCGCTGCACAGGGGTTTTAGAAGAGGACTTATGGCACAACGCAATACATTCCGCGAGGATGAGGAGCTGGAGGAGTCCATCAACCTCCACGACATCGCTCGCGTCGGCAAATATCTCAAACCGTATATGGCACAGGTGGCGCGCATTCTCGTCGTCGTCATCTCGATGAGCTGCATCGTCGTCGCCGTGCCGTACCTGACCAAGATCATGATCGACGAGGCGATCCCGAACAAGGACCTCGGCAAGCTCGGCATCCTCGCTGTGATCCTCGCCGCGCTGATCGTGCTGTACGAGTTCGGGCTGCGCTACCGCACGGTGGCGATCACGCGCGTCGGCCAGCTCATGCTCAAGGACATGCGCCGCGATATCTTCACGCATATCCAGACGCTGCCCTTCAGCTACTTCGATTCGCGCCCGCACGGCAAGATCCTGATCCGCGTGGTCAACTATGTGAACACGCTTTCGGACACGCTGAGCTCCGGTCTGATCAACGTGATCTCCGACGTGTTCACCTTCGTGATCACGCTGATCGTGATGTTCGTGATCGACTGGCAGCTGGCCCTGTGGAGCCTGATCCTGTTCCCGGTGCTCATCATCTGGGTGCGCGTGCTGCAGATCTTCCAGCGGCGCGCCTTCCAGAAGCTCTCCAACAAGCAGAGCAACCTGAACGCCTACATCCACGAGTCGATCGCCGGCGTGAAGACCACGCAGACCTTCGCGCAGGAGCAGGCCCAGTTCAGGACCTTCCAGGAGCAGCAGGGCGAGGTGCGTTCCGCGTGGATGCACGCCGTGCACATCCAGTTCCTCATGTGGCCGGGCGTGCAGACCATCTCCGTGATGACCATCTCGTTCATCTACTTCGTCGGCGTGATGGGCTTCGGGGGCGTGAACGTGACCACCGGCGTGCTCATCGCGTTCGTCGGCTACGCGAACAACTTCTGGAATCCGGTGATCAACATCGGCAACTTCTACAACCAGCTCATCACCTGCTCGGCGTACCTCGAGCGCATCTTCGAGACGCTCGACGTCACGCCGGAGATCCGCAACAAGCCCGACGCAGCGGACCTGCCGCAGATCCGCGGGCGCGTCGACTTCAACGACGTGGTGTTCCGCTACGAGAAGGACGGCCGCAACATCCTCAACCTCGTGGACTTCCACGTCGAACCGGGGCGCACGATCGCGCTGGTCGGCCCGACGGGCGCCGGCAAGACGACGATCATCAACCTGCTGTCGCGCTTCTACGACGTGTCCGAGGGCTCGGTGACGATCGACGGCCACGACGTGCGCGACGTGACGCTCGCATCGCTGCGCCGGCAGATGGGCGTGATGCTACAGGACACCTTCATCTTCTCCGGCAACGTGCGCGAGAACATCCGCTACGGCAAGCTCGACGCCACCGACGAGGAAATCGAGGCGGCGGCGAAGGCCGTGCACGCGCACGAGTTCATCATGGAACTGCCCGACGGGTACGACACGGTGGTGGAGGAGCGCGGATCGACCCTGTCGGCCGGCCAGCGCCAGCTCATCGCCTTCGCGCGCGTGCTGCTCGCCGACCCGCGTATCCTGATCCTGGACGAGGCGACGAGCAACATCGACACGCGCACCGAGGAGGCGATGCAGGCCGGCCTGCAGCATCTGCTCAAGGGGCGCACGAGCTTCATCATCGCGCACCGCCTGTCGACGATCGAGAACGCGGACGAGATCTTCTACATCGATCACGGCCAGATCGTCGAGCACGGCTCGCACGCGCAGCTGCTCGCCGCCAAGGGCGCGTACTACCGCCTCTACGAGTCCCAGTACGCGATGATTCGCGTGGCCAGCGGAGCGCCGGAAGAGTGACGAGATGTTGCGCACAAGGATGCGTTTAGCGGCGTTTCACATAGCGGGTACTGCGACCGGCACCGATTTTGATGATCGTACCGGAGTCCAACAGTGATTTCAGCGTGCGCTCAATGGTGGTGGTGCTGGTATCGGGCATGCGAGCGAGAATATCGGCCTTGGAGAGTGGAACTAGGGATTGATCAAGCAGTGCTTCAATCCGCGTTCCCTTGGTGGCTACTCGCGGTGCTCCCTGCGCTCTGCCGCCTGCCGTGAGATTGATGCGTTCGTCGAATTCCTTGCACGCGGACAGTATGATGCCAAGCAGGTAGTTCGTGAATGGCGCATAATCATTGGCGTTGTCGTCCCATCCTTGGGTGCTTGCGGCCAGCGCCTCATAATAAGTGCTTTTACTTTGCTCGATAAGGTGTTCGATACTGATGTATTTGCCGACCATATAGCCATTGCGGTACAACATCAGGAGCGTGAGTAGCCGACTCATGCGGCCGTTGCCGTCATTGAACGGATGTATGCAGGTGAAATCGAGAATGAACATGGCGATGGCAAGCAATGGATCGGTATGTCCATCTCGGATTGCTTGCGTGTAGGCGGAACACGCGCGTTCGATCAGTTCCGGTGTGACAAGTGCGGACGGTGGGGCGAATCGCACGGTGCTGGTCCCGTGTGCATCTCGTTCGATGATGACGTTGTCACTGTCCTTGAAATGCCCCGCAAAGGTCAGTGGTGTGTGCCGGAAGAGGTCGCGGTGCAGTTGAAGAATGACGTTCGGGGTAATCGGAATATAGTCGTGGCTTTCGTGAATAGCCGATAGCACGTCACGGTAGCCGGCAATCTCTTCTTCATTGCGATTGCGCGGTGTGGCTTTCTCCGAGACGAGATCGTTGAGCCTGCTATCGCTGGTAGAAATACCTTCGATGCGGTTTGAGGCATCTGTGCTTTGGATGCGCGCGACGGCAACCAGCGTCTCCAATATATCCGGTCTGATCGTTGTCTGTATGCTTTGGCGCCCTTTTGCCTCGTGAATCGCGGCAAGCAAACTCGTGGTGTGCGGGGTGAGCAACGTCTTACCTGATTCGATGTAGTCGAATGATCTCATACCGCCTCATTTTCTGCATCATACGAACTTTTCTGCATCATATTGTATCAAAATGAGGCAGAAAATGGGCTGATGAGGCAGAAAAGGCGGCAGGATGGCGGCCATCTCGCTTGCTGATTGCGCTACTTTCCCGGGAATGTTGCGCTCGTGGCAAGAAACGGCAAGTTCAGGCGGACGAGATTGGCGGCATGTAATCGCTCGAAGGCTTGGCCCGTATGGCTTGGCCAGGCAGAGGTTGGCCAAGTGGAAGTTGGCCAGCGTAGAACGCAATCTGGGGAGGCGTTCCATGACAAGCAATACTTATCATTTGGGGGTGGTGCCGTTTTCTTGGACTGTGATTCGAGGAGGGCGGCCATGGCGAAGTACAGCAAGGAGCAGCGTCGGTGTGCGGTTGAGTTGTATGTGCGGTACGAGTGCTGCGTTGCGGATGTGATCCGCGAGTTGGGTTATCCCAGTCGAGAGGCGTTGCGCATGTGGCATCGCGACTGGCTCGAGGAGCAGAGGACGGGGACTCGCCGTTGTGTGGAGGCGGTGCGGCTAATGCTGCTTTATTAGGCAGAAGCACGGTCTGTCTGCGAAAGCGGCCTCGATACTATACGGCGTAATCCAGGAGGAGATGTTCGATTCGACCGAGTCCATGTCGCTGGACGACGCCGCCCGCCAAATCGGACTATCCAAGCAAAGTGCGAGAACATACGTGGGGGAGATACTGGATGCGGGTCTCGTCGTTCAGTCCGGGAAGCGCCCGCTGAAGATACAGACGTCGGAATCGTTGAAAAGCATCCTCTCGACGGGAGTGAGCGAGGATTAGTAACTTCGTGCCATGATTGTAGTAATGCCAAGATTCTCAGGCACTACCGGATTTGTTCGTTTTTGAGGGACTGCGACATATTGGACTCCTACTGCAGTATCGTCCATATCGCGCTTCGTAAGAATGGAGATGATTCTCGATTATTCTTCCATCGAACGAGAGCGATATTCGCTGGGCGTACATGCGAATTCGCGGTCAAACGATCCTCGCATGGTTTGAGAACTGGGGAATCCGGATTCCCGGACGATTTGATTGATTGGCATATCCGTGTTGGTGAGCAAATCGCAGGCCGCCAGCAGACGTACACGCGTTACGTAGTCTTTAAATGTCACTCCAGAATATTTGCTGAATATCCTTGAAAAATGCTCTCGTGAATATCCGAATTTCTGCGACACCTGTGCGGTGGATAGGGGCTCGCGATAATGACGTTGCACGTAGTGGCGTATTCGTCTAATGACTCGTCCATCCTGGAGTATGGTTTCATCCTCGGTGTCTTCTTGGTTCGCTGCAGCCAATGGTTTGGCGTAGTCAAAGACATTGGTAAGCATGGTGTAGAACCAGGAATTCGCTTCAAGGAACCGTGTCTGCTTGCCGCTGATCAGTGCCGCAAACATTTGTTCGCAGCATTTCAGCAATTGTTGATGATCTTTTTCGCCAATGTAGTCGTAATCCAGCTGTTGTTGGATTTGGGTAATATACGGATATGACGGTAGCAACTCCGTGGGCGAGATCGTTACGGAAAGCGCCTGCGGTACAGCTGATGGTTGCCGAAGATCCTGAATAAGTTCGATGCTATGCAGGCAGCGTGGAGGAATCAGTACTACATCACCGGCATGATGCATCGAACGTTGGGTGCCTTTCATCACTGTGGCCCGACAGCGTCGGACGTATACCACCTCGAAGCCTTCATGCCAATGCAACCTGGCTTTGTCGAATCCCTGATGTGCGATGACCAGGGCAGGGAACTGCGGTGATGTGGTCAATAGCTCCTGATTGGTGCCCTTAACGTACTGCATATCGCTTCCTACCTAGGTCGCTGTTGGTTTGTGCGCCATCAGAACCTTACTGCATCGGCGAACCATGACGTTATCGTCATGGGGTGGGTGATGGCGGTACCGACTACGGCTGCCCAGGCACCCATTTCTATGGCTTTGGCCGCATCGGACGGAGTATGTATCCTACCCTCGCATATCACCGGTACGTGGGGGTGCCGCTCCAGCATTTGAGCGAGGAGCTCGTAATCCGGTCCTTCTGTTTTGGCGCGGGAATCGGTGTATCCAGCCAGCGTGGTGGAGATGATGTCGAATCCTGCATCCACGGCTGCATCGGAGTCTTCGATGCAGCCGCAGTCGGCCATCAGTATTGCGCCCTCGCTTTTGAGTTGCCGCGCGGTCTGCTGCAGAGTTAGACCGTCTGGCCGGGGCCGATCTGTAGCATCGAGTGCCACAATGTCGGCTCCCGCCATAATGCAGGCTCTGGCGTGGCGTAACGTTGGCGTGATGTATACGCCGTTATCGCCTTCCTTCCATATGCCGATGACTGGAACTTTTACTTGGCCTTTGATGGCGCTGATATCGGCAAGACCTTGGCATCGAATGGCGGCAGCGCCGCCGATTTCTACTGATTGAGCGACTTGGGCCATGGTTTCGGGATGCCGCATTGGCTCGCCGGGATATGCTTGACAGCTGACTATCAGTGTGCCGTGGAGCGAATCAATAAGACGTTTCGAATAAGTATCGTTAGTATTCATATTTCTGCTCCTTATTTGATCTGAGGTCGGCGCACAGAGCTGATGTTGCTCCGATGAGAGGGGCTCTGCCGCCGAGTGTTCCTGTCAAAACCGGTGTTCGGGAAAGAATGCCCAAGGTCTGTCTTTGGATGCCTTGTTTCACAGATTTCATCCATAGTTCTCCAGAATGGACTACGGAGCCGGAAAGGATCACGGCATCGGGATCAAGGGCATTGATTAGTCCGCCAAGAACATCGCCGAGACTCGTGCCGGCCAGAGTGATACTGGTTACGGCTTCCGTACTACCTTGACTGGCCAGTTCGGCGATAGTGCGTCCATTGATGTCGGTGGGGAGAGTATTGTGTCCGTTCTGTTGCAGAGCCCGTCGATAATTATCGGCAATGCCGGTACCTGAGGCGATTGACTCCACATGGCCCTTACATCCACATGAGCAGGATATACCAATGGCGTCGGGATGCGGCAGATGGCCGATATGGCCACAGGCTCCGTGGACGCCGCGTACCAGTTTCCCGTCGATGATTATCGCGCCTCCGATACCGGTGCCGATGGCGGCGACCAGTAGTGATTGGTATTGTCGTCCGCATCCCCAGTGCGCTTCACCAAGGGCGTGTGCCTGAACATCTCCGATGACGATGGCAGGCACGTTGAACGTTGCCGATAATTCGGCTTGCAGTTGAATACCGGCCCAACCGGGAATCAACGAAGTGGCTGATACCACCGAACCGTTGCCGTCAATGACTCCTGCGCTCGCTACACCGATCCCCAATAGTGGGAAAGGAATCTCACCATCGTCCAGACACTGGCGAATGGCTTGAACGACGCGTTGCAATACGGAGGTGCCGCCGAGACGTGCTTTCGTCGGTATGACGTACCGTCGAATCAACGCTGGCATGTCCCGCGGTCTTCCTTGTTCGTCGAGGTCTACGCACATGAGACCAGCGGCGATTTTGGTGCCGCCGATGTCCACGGATATCACCGTATGCTGATGGATTATGCTTGCAAAACTCATAGGCATCTCCGTTGGTGTGATTAAGCGGTATGGGCGACTGCACTGCGTCAGTTCGCCTCCGCTTTTATTGTTATCAGGCTTCCTCCGAGTACGACAACGACGCCTTGAACCATCGGTCACAAAATCATTCATTTGTATCACGCCCATAGCCCTGTTGCCAATGACCGGCAAATGCTCGCTCAATACGATAGGGGCTTACTGGTGGGCGACGAGGTCCATCATCGGGCAAAGGAGAATATCATGAGCCAACAGACTCAGTCTCAAATCGATGGCAAGCTTAAAGGCAAGTTAATTGCCGTCTGTACGATCGGAGCCGTGGGTGGCTTCCTGTTCGGATACGATACGTCGGTCATCAACGGCGCCGTGACCGCAATCGCCAGTCCGGATTCCGGTTTTGCACTCAGCAGTACCATGAGCGGATTCTCGGTCTCCAGCGCATTGCTGGGATGTGTGTTCGGCGCATGGTTCGCCGGCGTGGTCGCCGATCGTATGGGACGAATTCGTGTACTGGAACTTGCCGCCATATTGTTTGTGGCAGCTTCTTTGGTGACAGGTCTGACGACGAATTTCACCATATTTATCATCTTCCGTATTGTCGGAGGCCTTGGTGTCGGATTCACCTCGGCAATCGGCCCCGCTTACATTTCGGAGATTTCTCCAGCAGCAAGACGTGGCTTCTTCACCAGCTTCCAGCAGATGGCCATCGCATTGGGCATCATCGCATCGCTGGTCGTCAACGATATCTATGTCGTGGCATCCGGTGGCGCTGAAATGCCATTCTGGATGGGGATAGACGCATGGCGTTGGATGCTAGTGACAACAGCCCTGCCTGGCGTTATCATGTTCTTCCTATGCTTCGCTTTGCCAGAGACTCCTCGTTACCTGGTTATGAAGGGCGAGATTGCAAAGGCCAAGACCATTCTGATTGACGTCATCGGTGACAACAATGCAGATGTGACCATCGCCAAAATCCAGAAGTCGTTCCAGAGCGAGGAGAACGAGAAGAAGGTTTCCTTCAGGGAACTGCGCGGTAAGACGTTCGGTCTCAAGGGCGTGGTCTGGATTTCCATCATCTTCGTTCTGCTGGCTCAGGCCAACGGGCAGAATATCATCATGCTGTACGATTCCAGCCTTTGGAACATGCTGGGCTTCAGCGAGCAGGCGTCGCTGACCATTGCTGTTGTACGTGCGATGCTCGCTGCCGTTGCCACGGTGGTAGGTATGGTGCTTATCGATCGAGTCGGTCGCCGTAATCTTATGAAATACGGAACTTTGCTGATGACGGTATTCCTGGGCATCACGGCCATTGGCTTCGGCCAAGGACAGTTGAGTGCTGACGGTACTCTGAGCCTGTCGATTACGTGGACGTGGATTTCCATCGTATGCACCTACGCGTTCTTCCTGGTTTGCTGTGCCACTACGAACGTCACCGTCTGGGTCATCATCAGCGAAATTTTCCCGAATCGTATCCGTGCCAAGGGGGAGGCCGTGGCGACTGCCGCGAACTGGATGTTCAACTTCCTTATCACTACGATTTATCCTCCTATGCGTGATGGTATCGGTCTTGGATGGACGTACGGCTTCTACACGCTGATGGCATTGCTGGGCTTCTTCTTTGTCGTCAAGTTCCTGCCGGAAACCAACGGTGTGGAGCTTGAGGATATGAAGGCTGAGCTGAAGTGAGGTGGGGAATGATGCGTTATCAAGACGACGATGCAATGACGTTCTCTGTCAACGGAATTCCTTTCACGTTGAATGATATTTACGCTACGAATGGAACTTGTGTTTTGACGCCGCTACAGGAACGGTTGGCCCGAACATGGACTTACCTTGACGAGGATCTTCCCGATACCGCAGACATACCCGATGATGATGAGTATCGAGTCTTTATCGATTATGTGCGGCAGCATCGGGCAAGCTACGCGTTCAGTGACGTACGCCGACTGGACTTCCGCAGTGCGTTGCCTGATACCGTGATGAAATTTCCGGATATCGACTATATGGCCGATGGCGGGCGTGCTCATAAGTTGGATATTTTCCTGCCGAAGGACGCATACTTGCGCGGCGACGGTGATATTCCGGTTATTTTCAACATTCACGGTGGCGCGTTCTTCTATTCATTCAAGGAAATTCAGAATACGTATGCCGCTCAGCTTGCCAGCCGAGGATTTGCCGTGGTGTGCCCCAACTATACGTTGGCACCCGGGGGCGATTTCCTCGATATGTTGACTGATGTGTCGACGGCCTTGCGATGGCTAGTAAGCAATGGTGATGGGTGGCAGCTGTCGGCTGAGCAACTGTTCCTGGTCAGCGATTCTGCTGGCGCATTGCTGGGAACGTTCCTGTTGGCGTGTGAGACCAATGAGGAGCTGTCCTCTCTTCTGGGGATTGATAGTAATCATGTGCGGTTCCAATCAGTCGGTTTCACCTCCGGCATGCTGGTGTATGACCATCTGTTCGATGCGCTCTACCCGGATTCCGGCGAGCTGTTCGAGAAGCTGCGGCCAGCGTTCCGAACATTGATATCACGATTGGAGGGAACACCATATGAGCGTACTGAATCGTTGATGCGAGCAATCGCATATCCGCCGGTATGGCTTTCCACCAGTACCGATGATTTTCTGGAAAACGATGCGCTGTACGCAACGATGCTACTGCGATCGATGAACTGCGATCATGAACTGCATGATCTGCGGTCTGTCAACGGTAAGCGTATTCCTCATGACTATCCCTTGATGACGTGGGATTCCGGCAGCGGAGAACTCAATGACGCAATGATGGCGTTCTTCCGCGAGCATCTATCACCGCGCACATCGCTTACGGCGAGTGTGTAGATGACATTGCCGCCGCAATCGCGAAAAGACGATGACTGCGGCGGCATCCTCAACATCACTCCAACAGAAAGCATGACCCACGGCACCACGCGTCAGGCGCTCAGTCTCATCACCAATCCCATCGTCACCATCGTGTTTTTTGCGCTCGCCGTGTTCGCCTGCTGGCGGTAGCCTACACTGAGAAACCATGAGCAAGCACCACCATCGCGACCGTAGCTGGGCCCCGGCACCTGAAGCATTGCCGGACGACGCCCAGACCATCGACAACCACACTCACGTGGCCTCCGTAATCCCTTTCGCGCGCGCTATGAGCCATGAGGCGCAGGAGAAGGGACAGCCCGAAGTCCCGGTGTACGACGTCGACCAATTGCTGGCGCAGGCGCAATCTGTCGGCATTGGGGGTATCATCGACTGCGGTTGCGAGCTGCCGCACCTGATGACCGCCGTCCAGATGGCCCTCGATCATCCAGGTAACGTGCACGCGGCGCTCGCAATACACCCCAATGAGTCCGTGCTCCACGGGCATCGCGGTGTGCCGGGGCCGGATGGTCTGCCCCTCAAATACAAGCCTTACCATGACACGTCTTTCGAGGACGCGCTCGCCGAAGTACATCGCCTCGCCACCACATACCCCGAGCAAGTGGTGGCTATCGGCGAGACCGGCATGGACCTCTTCCGCACCGGCGAAGGTGCCAAGGAACTGCAGCGTGAGGCCTTCCGCGCGCATATCGCCCTAGCCAAGGAACTGGGCCTGCCCATGCAGATTCACGACCGCGACTCCCATCGCGAGGTCATCGAAACCCTGCTGGCCGACGGCGCGCCCGAACGCACCGTATTCCACTCGTATTCCGGCGACCGTGAGATGGCCGAGATCGCGCGCGAACATGGCTGGTATCTGAGCTTCTCCGGCACCGTGAGCTACAAGGGCAACGACGGCATCCGAGAATCGCTGCGAATCGTGGGTCTGGACCATGCGATGGTCGAAACCGACGCGCCGTACCTGACGCCCATGCCCTACCGCGGGCGCACCAACGCGCCGTATATGATCCCCTACACCTTGCGGGCCATGGCCGATACGCTCGACCTGTCCATCGCGGATGTGGCGCGCGGCACCCGCGATACCGCCCGCGCCGTATACGGACTGTGAGGGCCGGGTGTGCGACCGTCGCGGCGCGTGTAGAGACGATGTGTTGACTTGTAAAATTTGTCAGAATTGTGAACGAGGTCTACCATGATGTACCTGACATAAGCGAGGGGGATGATCTCCACCTCAATGGAGGACTGAACGTATGGCTGAGTCGAACCAAAGGACCGCACGCGCCCAAGAAGCCTCAAAGGCCCAGAAAGCCCAGGCTGGCGCCGCCAAAGCCAAGGCCCGACAGGAAGAAGAAGCACTGCTGAGGGCCGACACCTTTACCAACGCTCCCAAGGTGTCCCGCCGCACTCTCACCAAGGAGGAGCGCGCGGCACTCGCCAAGCAGAGGGAAGCCGAAACCAAGGAAGCCGAGAAAATCGCCAGCGCATGGTCGAAAGGCGGCCTCGGCCGATGGTGGGCCCGCTTGCAATCCAGTCCAGACAAGGTTACCTGGGGCATGGCGATTGTGGCGCTCGGCGTGGTGTACGGCGACATCGGCACCTCGCCCCTCTACACCGCGCAGACCTTCCTTGCCGGTCAGGGAGGGCTTGGCAGCGTAAACCGAGAGGCCGTGCTCGGCATGCTGTCGCTGGTCTTCTGGTCGATTACACTAATCACTACCGTCAAATATGTGCTCATCGCCATGCGCATCGACAACAATGGCGAAGGCGGCATCTTCGCACTGTACTCGTTGATTCGCAAGTACGGCGCATGGCTCGCGATTCCCGCCATGCTCGGTGGCGCGGCATTCCTCGCGGATTCGGTACTTACTCCGGCGGTTTCCATCAGTTCCGCAGTCGAAGGCTTGCAGACCCTGCCGCCATTGGAAGGGTTGTTCGACGAAAACCCAAGCCTGACCCTGATGATTACCGTCGTGATCATCGTGATTCTCTTCTCCGTGCAGTCGCGCGGCACCGAACGCATCGGCAAAGTATTCGGCTCGATGGTGCTGGTCTGGTTCAGCTTCCTCGCCATCGTGGGCGTCACGAATCTCTCTAACGACTGGTCTGTGTTCGCGGCCCTGAACCCGGTGTACGGCATCAAATTCCTGTTCAGCCCGGACAATGCTGCCGGCATCGCCCTGATGGGCACTGTGTTCCTCTCGACCACCGGTGCCGAGGCGCTGTATTCCGACATGGGCCACGTGGGGCGCGGCAACATCTACTTCACCTGGCCATTCATCAAGGTTGCGCTGGTGCTCAACTACTTCGGCCAAGGCGCGTGGATGCTGGCCAATAGCGATAACCAGCAATACACCGCGATGAAGTCGCTCAACCCGTTCTTCCAGATGATGACCCCGAACGTGCGGTACCTGGCCGTGATCCTGTCCGTCACGGCAGGCGTGATCGCCTCCCAGGCCCTGATCACGGGCGCGTTCACCATGGTTTCCGAGGCCACCCGCCTCAACTGGATGCCCCATCTGCAGGTGCGTTACCCGGCCCGTACGCGCGGCCAGCTGTACATTCCGGTGGTCAACGGCGTGTTGTGCGTGGCCACGCTCGCCGTGCTCGCCATCTTCAAGGATTCCGAGCATATCTCCGCCGCGTACGGCCTGGCGTTGACCATTACGATGATCACCACCACCGTGTTGCTCGGCGTGCACATCTGGCATTCCGGCAAGCGGGTCGGTGCCATCGTGTTCACCGTGCTGTTCTTGGCGATTCAGGCTATGTTCTTCATCGCGTCTATGGCCAAATTCCTGCATGGTGGTTGGTTCACCATGTTGCTGACCGCCGCGATTCTGTTCGTCATGTACACGTGGAATGAGGGCACCAAGCTCGAACGTGCGCAACGCCGTCACATGCGGCCCAACGACTTCCTACCCGCGCTCGACAAGCTGCACAGTGATTTCCGCATCCCGTATTTTGCGGACAACATCGTGTACCTGACCTCCGACTCGGAAACCAAGCGACTCGACACGGACATCTTCTTCTCCATCTTCGCCGACCACCCCAAGCGTGCCCGCGCTTGGTGGGCAGTCAGCGTGGAAACCACCGACGAGCCGTTCACCCGTGAATACTCGGTGGAGAACTTCGGCACGAACTACATCTACCGCGTGCGCTTCCGTTTGGGATTCAAGGTTTCGCAGTCCATCCCTGCGTACATCCACCAAATCATGCACGACCTGTCCAAAACCGGCGAACTGCCTAAGCAGAAGTCGATTTACCCCAAGGTCGACGCCGATCCGGACATCGGCACCATCCGTTACGTGCTGATTCACAAGGCCCTGATGCCGGAATCCAAGGTTTCCGCACGCGGTGCCCTGTCGTTGCAAGCCAAGTACGCAATCCGCCGCATGGCTGGCTCGCCGGTTAAGTGGTTCGGTCTGGCACCTTACAACCCGCTGGTCGAGGTGCAGCCGCTGTTCGTCTCCACCCGCCGCCCACCGCGTCTGAAGCGCACCGATACGGCCAAGACCATCCCGACGCCCACGCCGACTCGTGCAGTGGCCGACCCGGCCGCCGTCCCCGACCCGATGGACACCACGTCCGGGCTCGGGCGATTGGTACAGGAGCTCGATGCCGCCGTATCGGCCGAGGAGCGGAAGATCGCTGAGACCGCTGCCGCCGCTGCGGTCGCTGAGCAGGGCGATAAGGGCAAGGCCAAGAACGGCAAACCCGCCGCCAAGCCTCAGCGCTCCGCCAAACAGAAGCGATAACATACCAGTTTGCAGCGGCGCTGATGCGCTCTATAAAGAATGCCTATAACAGTCGCCGCACGTCGCCACACGGTTTCGGTAAGTTGAAATACCATGTGCAGATTACTGGGATACGCGACGGCAGGCTTCAACCTGAGCCTCAACGCGGTGTTGGGGCGGGACAATGTCGGCGATTTCCGCGAACTGTCTGAAATCCACAATGATGGCTGGGGTGTAGCCCAGCTTTCCGATCCCGCCGAAGCACCGCACGTGCGCGACGGCGGCGCACCCACTCCGGAAACCGGTACCCGAATCTACAAGTCGACCATCGCGGCCCGTCATGACAGCACGTTTGAGGCGCTGGCCGACGAACCGTCTCGCGGTGCCATCTGGCACCTGCGCTTGGCAAGTTCCAATCTGCCGCTCATCATGGAGAACCAGCACCCGTTCTATGCGAACGGCCTGAGCTTCATCCACAACGGCGATATCTCGGACGCCAATGGCCGCAACATCGTCACCAACCGTTCATACCCGGTGAACCACAGCGTGTTCCTCTCCACCGGCGGCCGTTCCGACTCCGCTATCTTCTTCGCAGTGATTCTGGAATACATCGGCTTCGGCTTCCCGCTCGACGAGGCCGTGGCCCAGGCCGTGCGCGAACTGCGCCAAGCCTACCCGAAGTCCAGCTACAACTGCATGATTCAGTCCGAGGACCAGCTCATCGCCCTGTGCGCCGCCGGTCGTGAGAAGACCAGCCCGCGCATCGTGGAAATCTACGATGAGTATGGCCGTGGCGAGCAGGCCGCCGACTACCGTGTGATGCGCTACCGTGAGCTGCGCGACGACAACGGCGACTCCGCCGGTGTGGTGGTCTCCTCTTCCGGCTATGAGCAGGAAGGCTGGAATGTGCTGGAGAACGACCAGATGATCATCGCCTCCAACCGCAACGGCACCTACCGTCTCCGTTCCATCTGAAATAGCTTCATAAGCCGTCTCTGACGAGGGGGCCTTGAGCCTCAAATCATCCGCATCCCATACTTCTCCGCCAACGCCGGAATATCCGGCATGCCATACTTGGCCACCAGATCCAGCCATCGCTGTTTGTTCTCTCCGCCAAATCGCTCGGCTCGGGCCGTATACGCCTCGACCTGCAGGAACTTCGGCGGCACTGACTTGCTATGGAACTTGTCGGCGTACATCACCACTTCCTGCTCGAGATTCATCGGCACATAGTCGGCTGGTGGCAACGGCAGCTCCTGGCACACCACATCCTCGCGCGTAAGTCCCACGCCGGTATGGTTGCGGCAGAACTGGGCGATGGACTCGTCCACGCCCTCGTCGAGCAGATACTCGTAGCCCTTAAGACCGTGCAGAATGTAGCGTTTCTTGCTGAATTTGAGCGGTTCGCCGTCAGAGCCGTCATGCTTGAACACGCGGTAGGTGCCGATGTCATGCAGCAGTCCGCCGATGAGTACCAAATGCTCATCGAGCAGACGCGGCGGCACATGACCGCCGGTGACGCCTGCGGTGGGCGGTACCTCCGCGTCCTTCGGTAATGTGCAGCGGCGCGTGAACAGCGCGTTCTGCCGGCGCACGATCTGGCAGCCGATGGTCGCCACAATCACGCAATGCGTGTGCACCAGCTCGTACGCCGCCTTGGACGGCGCGATTTTGCGGTGCAATTCGTCGATCTGCTCCAGTGTGGGAATATATCCGGTCATGATTATCAGGTTTCGCCTCGTACGGTCAGATTTATCCTCAGATTAGCGCGGCAATGAGCCGCATCAGGATTGTCAGGAGCTGATTCGGACATCTCGACATGCCTATCTCCGTTTCAAGGGGCTGATTCGGCATCCTCCTGAGGTCTACTTCCGTTTCAAGGGGCTGGTGCCCAAGTATACGCGGCGTAAAAACGGCGGAATGACGTTGGCATGAAGCCGTTTATACTCGGGGTTTGGCGGATGACCAGCCCCTTGAAACGGAAGTAGACCTCCCGGAACACGCAAATCAGCCCCTCGAAATCGAAAAAGCTCACGATGTTTGGTATGTATCCGAACATCGTGAGCTTCAAGAGCCTGTGCTGGTGTGTCTGGTGTGTATTGCTGCCGGACAGATCAGATCTTGAAGAGTGTGTCGGCTGCTTCGGCGATCTCGCGTGACGCAGTGAGCACGATAACGCAATGCTTCGGGTCACCGGTGTGCGCCAGCTTGGCCAGCGCGGCGAACACGGTCACCTCGTCATCCGCGTTCAGCCCTCGTGTCGGCTCGTCGAGGATCAGCACTTCGGCCTCGGTGCTGATTGCACGGGCGATGGCCACCAAACGCTGCTGCACCAAAGGCAACGTGCCGACGGCCACGCCGCTGGTGGCCTCGGAGAAGCCGACCTTGGCCAGCAGTTCGCGGGCGATCACCGGCTTGGGCTTCAGGAAGTTGCGGTTGGACGCATTCATGGCGTACAGCACGTTTTGTTCGGCGTCGAGATTCGGTTGCACGGCGTGCAGCTGCGGTACGATGCCCAGACGGTGGCCGCGTAGTTCCACGGGCTCGAGCTCAACAATGTTGGCGCTCTTGTTCATCACCGTGCCAGACGCCGGCGTGGTCAAACCGCTCATCACGCCCATCAGCGCGCGACGCTTGGCGTCGGCGGTGATGCCCGAATCGGGGTCGTCGCTGATCAGCAGCGCGTATGCGTGCCCGGAATAGCAGGAGAAATTCGCGTCATCGAGGATGTTGACCTTGCCCTTGGGACCGGCGACCGTCACCTTGTTCAGGGCAAAGGTCGGGTAGGTCTTGAGCAGAATGTCGTCGGAACCGCCGCCCACCAACACGCGATCGATACGCGAGGCCAGCGTCATGGTGGGATCGGTCGCTTTGCCCTGAGGCTCCGCATGCTCGGCCAATGCGTCTTTGTGATCGGTTTTGGCCAGTCGGAGTGTTTCGTTGACGCGGGCGGCATTGCGCTCGGTCACTTCGGCGGATGCGTTGGCTGAAGCGATGGCGTCTGCTTCGGCCTCGCTGGTCTCGTCGGTTGCTCCGGTTTCGGCAGATGCCAGTGCGCTGTAAATACCATCGTCAACAGTGCCTTCGTCATCAACGTCATCGAAGGTCACGCTGAACTGCACGGAGTCAGCTGGAACGGATTCAATGGCGTCGTTCGTCTCAGTCTCAGAAGTCACTTCGTCAGCCGTTGCGTCAGTGGTCTTCTCGAGTTCCTGATCGTTGTTCTTGTCGCTCATGCCTGTGCCTCCGCATCGTCGGTTGTGGTGGTCGTCTTATTGGCCTCGCCAGCATCATGAGCGGTGGCCTCAGCAGCTTCATCGGTCTCAGCAGCGCCAGTGGTTTCGGCCGTTTCAATCGCCTCAGTCTCGCTCACGGTGCCCCAGTCGCCATCGGCGGCGAACAGCTTGTTCGCGCTGAAGAACGCAAGGCGCAGGGCGGCAAGAATCGCCAGGATCAGGATTGAACCCAGTCCATACCAGACCATGGTCCAAATCAGGTCTGATGTCACCGGGATGGCATGGCCGGATGCCAGAGCAGGTCCGATCGGCTTGGCGGCGAACGCGCCTCCGACCAGGCCAATTACGTAGAAGGGCAGGGTGACGATGAACACTTCCAGCATGAACTGCCATCCCAAACGCCCGCGAGTGACGCCGGACACCAGTGCCATGCCGATCTCGTCGTCACGCTTGGACGTCCATGCGCCCGACAGCACGATGACGAGCAGAAGCACGCCGCCCACGCCGGCCAGTATGGCCGTATAGGTCCTCGCCCGCGAGGCCAGCTTGTCCAACGGCTTCAGCGAGGCGGTGTAGGCCTCCAGCGAGGGGGAGGACACGGCGTAACCCTTGGCGGGCAGCTTGGCCTTCTTGAGGTTGGCGACCAAGGCCCGGTATGTGGCGGGGCTGTTGACGTCAAACGTCACGTCCAGGTCGGGCACTTTCCAGCCGGGGGTGTTCTGGTCGACGCTTTGCGGGTCGAGTCCGGCCTTGGAGAAGGCCGGATAGGCGGTGAAGATCGCGTTCTCGCGGTTGCGGGCGGCCGTCACCGGATTGTCGACGGTGGATCCGGACGTGTACCGGTAGATGCCGCGCACCTTGAGTTCGGCCGTGGTCGAGGGATCCGAGGCGGCCGCCACCTTGAACGTGTCGCCCACCTTCAGGCCGTTGGCGGAGGCGAACGCCTTCGACACCAGTGCGCTGGTGGCGTCCGGGTTGGAGGACTTGTTGTCGTAGCTCAGGTCCTTGCCGTACACGATTTCGAAGGTACCGAGGTCGCTGGCCGTGGCGGCGTCCTTGGTCCAGAACGCCCGCCAGATGAGCCGTCCGCCGGTCGCATCGTCTCCGGCCGTGCCCAGCGAACCGCCGTCGAGGGCCTTCAGGTCGCCGTTCACGCGCGCCGGCGCGGTCTCGGTGAACGTGAAGTTCAGCGAGCTGACGGCCGACTGGATGAGCGCGGCGTACTCGTTGTAGGTGGACCACGTCATGTAATGCCTGGTGGAGGACTGATCGGTAGCGGAGACCTTCTTCCACGTAGCCGCAGTCGGGCGAATGGCCAACGTGGCCTTCTGCTGATCGTACGCGGTGGTGTGTGCGTTGGTATCTTCTTGAATGATGGCCAGTCCGGCGACTGTGCCGAAGGTGACCGCCAAGGTGATGAACGCGGTCAGAGCCGTACGTCCTTTAGAACGTGTCAGGGCCCGCCAGGCGTTGCTGAGGACGAACATGTAATTACCTCTCCCGTTCTCCTAAGCCGAACAGATCAATACGGCTTTAACTATTGTTGCGTTTAGTGACCGTTTTCTTGCGCAATACTGTTATACCCCTCAATGAAGTCTGAGAACATTCTGACAGCGATGTGGTGGTCATGAGGGGATTTGCACCCGGTATGGGATAAACCCTCGGTCTATTTCGGTGGCATCGGTACACTGGCATGAGATATGCGTGGCGTCACGTGTGCTCCGGCATGTCTGCGATTCCGGATTCGCCCGGAGTCCGGCATCCGGAAGCGTGGCCTTGCGCCGTTGGATAAGAGTATGAGCCGAGCAGATTTTCGGGTAGGATAAGTATGCGATTCACTTCAGGGCATTCGAGCCATAAGGCTGTGGGGCGTAGGAGAAGCCGCCATGCCGGTAACGGGAAATCCAATCGCTCCGCATCTACGAATAGCGCTGCAAATCAGCAGACGGGTCCCGTAAACCTGAAGACTCCCCAGCACGTGGGTGGCAACGGCCGTTCGCTGGTCAGCCGTACACCGATATGGGCGCGAGTGGTGGTTGTACTGCTGCTGACGTTGCTGGCCAGCGTCACCTGTGTGGGCACGCTCTACGCGGCATCCGTCTCGAGAATGGCCGCGGATGCGCAGCGTGTGCTGACATCCGCCGAAGGTCTGGCCAATTCGGCACTTGGCTGCGGCAGCGATAAGAGCCTGTCGGACATCTCCCAAGAGTTGGTCAATGCCACCAATGATCTCAACGAGGAGCTGAACGGCCCGCAGTGGGACTTCTTCCGCGACCATTCGCGATTTGGCAGCGACATCACCGCCGCCCGCGAAATGCTGGCTTCCGTGGATACGCTGGTCAACGGTCCGTTCACTGATCTGCTGAACCTGTCCAAACGATTGCAGGGCTTCTCCCTGAAGAATGGCTCGGTGGACGTCAGCGCCCTGATGGATATGCCGGATATCGTCAAGCAGGCGCATAAGGATATCTCGCAGCAGCTCACCAAGCTCAACAAGGTGCCGACTCCGAGCGTCGCCAAGGTGGCCACCGTGCTCGAATCCGAAAAGGCTGCGCTCAAGACCGTGGATTCGATGCTCAGCGAATACGATGGCCTCATTAACTTGCTACCGCAACTGCTTGGCGAGGACGGCAAGCGCACGTATTTGGTGATGGTGCAGAACCCGGCCGAGCTGCGTTCGGCGGGCGGCATGGTGGGCACCATCGCCGCAATCACGGCAGATAAGGGCACGATTACCATCGGTGATTTCGCCACCACTTCTGGTTGGGACATTCCTGAGAAGCCAATGGATGCTACGGTGCTGAAGGAGCGCCAGGTATTTGGCGACACTTTTGACCAGTACCCGGCCACCACGACCATCGACCCCGAATTCCAGCGTGTGGCACAGATGAACAAATACATGTGGCTGTATCAGAAAGGCAACGAAGACAAGAACGTAGCGGGTGTATTGTCATTCGATCCCGTATTCCTCCAGGCATTGCTGGGAGCCACAGGCAAGGTCAAGCTTTCGGACGGCCGAGTGCTGGATGGCACCACCACGGTGCCGTTCTTCGCTTCAGACCTGTACACGGATTACCCGGACTTCGAGCAGCAGAACAACTTCGTTTCCGAAGCGGCTCAAGCAATTATGAACCACGTGCTTGGTAACGCGAATGCTTCTACCGCATCCCCGCTGTTGAAGGCAATCAGAGATACCAGCGCTAGCGGTCATTTCAAGCTATGGATGGCTGATCCGGATGAGCAGGAGGCGCTGATTGCCACCGGACTTATCGACGATAAGGCCAGTGGTGAGCTGTCTGCTGACAGTCAGGTGCCTGAAACCGGCATCTATCTTTCGGAGCTGCAGCAAGGCAAGCAGGATTGGTATCTGAAGACCTCCACCACGGTCACAAAGACTTGCGGTGACGTCTCGGCCAGCCAGAACGCCCTGTATTCTGGCGTGCTGGATAAGCGCATCACGACAGGCGTGCGTAACACGCAGCTGGGTCAGTTTACGGAAGATCAGCTCGGTGACGAATACACGGTCACCTTCACCATGAAGAACACGCTGACTAAGGCTAAGGCCGAATCGTTGCCTGATTTCGTTAATGGCGGCTCGGAGAATCCAGTGCTCGGCGGCATGTTGTACCGCGTGGTGCTTACCGCCCCGTACGGTGGCGAAATCACCGCTGTGCAGGCTGATATAGATTCATGGGATACCAACACCGCGAGCCTGTATGACCGTCAGTACATTATGTTCAACCAGCAGTGGATCGAGCCCGGAAAAGAATTGACGATTGCTTATACCGTTCGGGTCAGCAGCGATGCCACACATCCACTGAACGTGGTAACCACGCCGGTGGTGAATGCGGATGGCATCGAGACGGGCTCCAACGGTAAGGTGACCGATGAGTGCTCGGCGGATACGAACGGCGCCGATGGTGCGAACGGCGGCAAGAACGACGCGCATAAGGGCGCGTCCTCCGATCCCTCGGCCGGCCTGGACACCTTGGACAATCTGAAGAGCCAGATCAGCTGCCCGGTCGATCTGAAGTCCCTGGCGGGATCCATGTGATGACCATGCCCGATTCCGTTTCCGACGCCGCCGTTTCCGGCGTCGCCGGCAAGCCGCGCGACGTGAACTACGATCTGTTGCGCGTGGTGGCGATGTGCCTGGTCATCGGCGTCCACGTGATCAACAACTACATGCCCGTCAAGATGGCTCTCACCGGCAGCGCGGAAACGGTGCGATCCGTGCTGTTCGCGTTGTTCATGGTCTGCAATCCGCTGTTCATTATGGTGTCGGGCCGGTTCAACCTGACATTCGATGCCGACCGGCCGGTGAGCACCCACTCAGCGGGCCGTCTGCAGGGCTCTGGCTCTGATGCCCGGGCAGGCGGCGGTGCCGGCCAAGCCGATCCCAGCAGCCTCGCGCCGTACGTGCGCTACTACTACAAACGTTTTATCTCGCTGATTGTGCCGTATCTGCTGTATGCGGGCGGCATGGGATTCGTCGCCTACCTGGTGATCGATCATCGTTCGGTTGGCGGCGCTGTGTCTGGAACGTTGTTCGATCTGTTCTCCGGGTATGACGATTCCGTCTATTGGTTCGTGTTCATGCTCGCCGGTTTCGTGCTGGCGACGCCGTTCCTGGCCGCGATGATGCGCGCGATAGGCCGGTCGGGCGCCTGGCTGCTGGTCGGGCTGGCCGCCGCCGTGGCCGCCGCCGAGCAGATCTGCAATCTTGCCGGATACCCGTTGACGTTCCTGCAGTCGTTCCCCTGGCGGGGACTGCTGGTCTACTATCTGCTCGGTTTCGTGCTGGAATACTATCCGCCGTCCACGCGGATGCGGCACGGTTTGTACGCGTTGGCGCCGTTCGCCCTGGCCTGGACCGTCGCCACGCCGTACCTGTTCGCCGGCCAGCAGATCCAGGTCGGCCGCACGCTCACGGTTTCCTTCGCGGTGGTGGTGGCCGCGGTGTTCCTGTTCTTCCGGTACGACGTGCATCCGGCGTCGGTGCGGCTGCGCAGGGCGATCACCTGGCTGGCGGGATACTCCTACACGATCTATCTGGTGCATTCGCCCCTGTCCAAGGTGCTGATCGGCCCGCGGATTCCCGCGCCCACGGACGGATGGTCGTACGCGGGCATCAGCGTGCTGATGTTCGCAGCCACGCTGCTCGCGGCGCTGCTATTTGCGGTGATTGCCGATACCGTGGTGCTTAAGCCTGTGCAGCGTCTGCTGCGGAAGGTCCGGCTGTAGATTCGGATACGGCGCTATGCCACGGAAGGGCCGCCTGTAGCAGCCGTCGTTTCACTGCCCTTGCGCGCGGTAGCGGGCCTCGGTGGCTTCCTTGGCCGGCGCCCACCAATCGCGGTGTTCCGTATACCAATCGATGACGTCGCGCAGTCCGCCGGCGAAGTCGGTGTGCATCGGCGACCAGCCCAGTTCGGCGCGCAGTTTGGATGCGTCGATCGCGTATCGCCTGTCGTGCCCGGGCCTGTCCCGCACCCAGTCGAACGCATTTTCCGGCTGGCCCATCAGCTGCAGGATCATGCGCAGCACGGCGATGTTGCTCATCTCGCCGTCCGCTCCGATCAGATACGTTTCGCCGATGCGCCCGCGGGTGAGGATCGCCCACACCGCGCGGGAGTGGTCTTCCGTATGTATCCAGTCGCGCACGTTCTCGCCGGTGCCGTACAGTTTCGGCCGCGCGCCCTCCATGATGGAGGTGATCTGCCGTGGGATGAACTTCTCCACATGCTGGTATGGGCCGTAGTTGTTGGAGCAGTTGGAGATGGTGGCGCGCAGGCCGTATGTGCGCACCCATGCGCGCACCAGATGGTCGGACGACGCCTTCGAGGCGCTGTACGGGCTTGAGGGACGGTACGGCGTGTCTTCCGTGAAACGCGCCGGATCATCCAGCGCCAGATCGCCGTATACCTCGTCGGTGCTGATGTGGTGGAAGCGCACGTCGTGTTTCCGGGCGGCCTCCAACAGCCGCATCGTGCCTTCCACGTTCGTGCGGATGAACGGTTCCGGATCGGCGATGGAATTATCGTTGTGCGATTCCGCGGCGAAGTGGACTATGGCGTCGTGACCGGGCACGATACGCTCCAACAGCGCGACGTCGCAGATGTCCCCCACGACAAGATCGACCTGCGACGGCGGCAGGCCGGCGATGTTCTCCGGATTGCCGGCGTACGTCAGCTTGTCGAGCACGGTGATGTGCACGTGCGGATGGTTCCGCGCCACGTATCGCACGAAGTTCGCGCCAATGAAGCCGCATCCGCCAGTCACCAGAATATTACGCGGCTCGAATACGCCGCCGCACGCCATGCTGTTCACCATTCCAGCATACCGTCGCATGCCAACGGCTGGGGGCGGCGTTGAGACGGCAGGGATGGACGGTGCGAATGGCCTGATGGTAATCTGAATCCGTTACAGGGTTTTTATCTAGAAGGTGCCGTTTATGCTCGTCGACTTGAGCCGTCCAGTTTGGAAGCCGTCTCTTTCGTCCTGCGCGATTCTGCCGCTGTACGTGAAGTCACCGTCATATTCCGGGGTCGGTGATGGAACACTCACTGTCGGAGCATATAGTTATGCGGATTTCATGACTTATTTCGGCGCTTTTTCGTTGAAGAAGTGGCGGCGCTACACGGGAATCGACGATCTGACGCCGACGTTGATCGTCGAGACGAGCGCTCCGGTTCACATCACCTTGACGGAGATGATCTATCGGCGTCTCGAGAAGCGTGTTATCTGTGAGTCGGACCATGCTCCTTCCCAAACTCAAGATGGTTGGTACCGCTACACCATCGCTTATCCCAAGGAACTTGACGCGCAGTTGGTCGCATTTACAATAACAACGAATGCATATCCCGCCACGGTGCGGAATGCAGCGTACTATGCCGACTTGCCGTCGCCTCAAGAAACTCGTATCGAGATCATTACAACGACTTACCGAAAAGAACGGCAAGTCGCACGTAACATCGAGCTGATTCGCAAAGAACTGCTGGACAACGGCGCGTGGGGGGATCATTTCCGCCTGACGGTGGTGGATAACGGCCGTACCCTGTCCGAGGCGGTGTGCGCCGATAACCCTGCCGTAACGCTGATTCCCAACGGGAATGTGGGCGGTGCCGGAGGATTCGCGGCAGGCATGCTGCACGCCGTGGAATCGGGTTGGGCCACGCATGTGCTGTTGATGGATGATGACGTTACCGTCTGTCCGGAATCGTTCAAGCGCTCTCTGCGATTGTTGGAATACGCAGGGCCTGAATATCAGGAGGCCACCATTGCCGGTGCGATGCTCTCTACTGCAAACTTTGAGATGCAGCAAGAAGATATCGGTGTGATAACCCCTGAACGGAATCTACGACCTTTCAAGCCGCGTCTGATCATGGATCGCGAATACGACATCTCGTTTAATGAGGAGCTTATTCCCGCATCCGATGCGGATGGTCTGTACTCCGCATGGTGGTATTCCTGCTTCCCCGCACGACGCATCACGGATTATGGTCTGCCGATCCCGTTGTTCTACCGTAGGGATGACGTTGAATATGCGACACGCATTCAAGAGAAAGAACCGTTGAAATTCGTCACGATAAATGGTGTATGCGTATGGCATGATGCTTTTGACCTGCGCTGGAACGCCGCGGTGGAAGTGTATCTTGCCACACGTAACATGTTGATCCAAGAGGCTTTTACGCCGGATCCGCATCACAGCATGTCCGCCATGATTCAACTCATGCGGGATAATGTGATCAATCACGGTCGCCGCTTCGACTACGCTTCCATGGAGCTTACCTGTGATGCGATTGAAGATTATCTTAGGGGACCTGATTATTATCGTCGCCCCGTGGGCGAAGACTTGTTCAGGAAAGCCCGGGATAAGGCAGAGCGTTTGACGCCCTTGGAGGAAATTCCCGATGCTCCCGATGCCATCGATATCTTTGCACTGGAATTGAACGCCAATGACGAGAACGTCGAGGCCATCGAGAAGCCCGACATTCCCGATTCACGGGATTGCGCACGCCTCATGGCCCGTGTCCGGCGTAGGCTCCGGCGTGTTTTGCAGAGGGGCGAGGCGGTGGAAGCGCATCCGATTCAGGAACGACCGATATCCGATGACAAGATGGTGATCATTCCCAATGATGGATGGTGCCGGCCTTGGCGAATCTTGCATGATGCGGGCAAAGCCCTAGCCGTTGACACGACCGGAAGGCATGGAGCGTTGCGCGTGCGGGACGAGGCGCGCAACGGGCAATTGCGAGAGCGTTTCGAACGACTGGCCCAAACACTGCTGGACGATACCGATGTTCGGCAGGCGTATCGAAAATGCCGGGACGAGATGACTTCTTTTGAGTTCTGGCATACGTACCTCGAGGAAGCGAAACGATGAAGTCCATGCTGCGCGCATTACGATCGCGTATCGGAAAGTCCGTGCAGGATGCCGAGGCGAGCCAAGACGGAAGAGTTTTTTATCTGGTGGCGGAGCCAGGGTACCCGAATTACGGCGATGAGCTAATCGCTGGAGAATGGCTCAAATTACTTGGGGAGCGGTATCCTGACGTGCCGGTTGTCGTGGATTGCGCCCGTCCGGGTCCTGCCGCTGTGATTCTGAAAGATAAGCACCCGCACGCCATTTTCACGGACACATTGCGAAGGCTGGGCACGGAAAATTCACTGCCTTATGATGGGCCGATCAATGATATAGCCGCTTTTGTAAGGCGGGCGCTGGATGATGAATCCATTGCTCCGAACTATGCGAGTGGAATCAGATTATTACAGCGGGGCGCCCGCAGCGTGCACATGCTCGGAGGCGGTTATATGCGTGGCGACTGGACGTGCAATCTATCGCGTCTGGCCGTAGGTCCGTGGGCTCGCTCGCGTAATATACCGGTGGTCGCGACTGGTCTCGGGCTCATGCCGATCAGCGGAGCCTCCTTGGAATTCGCGAGGTCGGCGGCATCGTCGTTCGACATGTTCACCGTCCGAGACGTGCCCACTCGACATGCGTTGCAGAGGGGTAGTGACGGTCGCGGAGAGACTGCCATCGTCGTGGCGCCGGATGATTGCTTCGTCAACGGGCTGAGAGGCTGTTATTCATCTTCGGAGGGTCTTCCCGATGTGATGGTGTGCGTGCAGTCCGACTTTGTGGAGAACGACGGTGCCCTGTTCGAACAGGTTGAACGTACGCTGGAACGTTGGGGAGTCAAGAAAGACGAGGCCGTGGGCGTGGTCGAATGCAATCCTCGGATCGACTATCCGATATTGCCGTATCTTGCCCGGCATGGTTACTCGAATCTTCGTTTCTTCCCGGTCATTGACGTGTTGGAAAAGGGTTTTCCAGCTCGCGCCGGGCAACGATGGTTATCTACTCGCTACCATCCGCACATCCTTGCGGCCGCGAAGGGCTGTGGAGGCTCATATATATCGGTGGATGCCGGATATTACGACGTCAAGCACGAGGCTGTTATACGGATGGGTTCCCACTGGACCAGAAACGTAATCGGGCACCCGGCGCCTCCTGCGGGGGACGGATTCGTGAGTGCGGCACTGGCTCAACGGTATTCTGCGCAGATCAGGCGGAGTACCGCCGCGATATACCCTGATCTGCGGTGATTCGGCTTAGCGACCGGCAACGTTTGCGGCCCCGCGGCACCGTTGGCGCGGGTTGGGACGGGGCCGATCGGGAAAGCGGCGGAATTGCACGACGATAATGATTGAAGTAGGCTTTGTACAGTTGTTTTGTTGGATTGAGAAGTAACGGCCCGAAAAAGATGAGGTGGTAGTCGAATGCCGACTTTGAAATTTGCGAATATCCTTCTGGAGACCAATCCTCGTTCTGTCGCCTATCCGTCGCTGTACTGTCGTTCCGACCATCCCGTCGTGTTTGACGACCATCTTGGCGAGTGGACGATGACCGGTGCCGGAACCTTTGATTTCAGCACGTATTTCAATTCCCTGTCCGTGATGAAGCTGAGGAAATACACCACTGCGGCCAAGTTCGCGTTGCACCTTGAGCTCAAGGGTGCGGCATGCAAGGTGCAGCAGACCATGGGCGATGCGTTCGCGCATAGTTCGATTCCCGTTGAGGGTGTTTCCTCGGAACTGATGGCTTCTGACGATTGGCAGACCGTCGACCTGCCGCTGGAAGTCACGGACGATATGGTGATCCTCGGTTTTCTCGTGAAGACCGAAGGGGCGGTGGCCATTCGCAATAGCTATTACGTTCTTGAGACCAGTGCGGCGCTGAACGACATAGAGCTGGTGCTGTCCACGACCACGTTCAAAAAGGAAGCGTTCATCGAACGGAACATCGGTTTGGTCAAGGACCAGATCATCAACTCGGGTGATCCCATCGCCGAGCATTTCCACATGTATGTGATGGATAACGGGCGCACACTGGATGCGGAGAAGCTGAGCGACGATCGTGTTCAGGTGGTTCCGAACGATAACGTCGGTGGGGCCGGCGGATTCACCCGGGGCATGATCACCGCCATGGAGCAGGAACCGAAGGCCACGAACATTCTGCTTATGGACGATGACGTGGCCGTTTCCCCCGAAAGCATAAAGCGTACCTACAATCTGCTTCGCATCCTTAAGCCTGAATATCGCGGGGATATGATCAGTGGCGCGATGCTGAACTACGAGGTCGGCGAAGACCAGTGGGAAGACATCGGCAACATGACCCCGCAGGGTACCTTCGCCGGGTGCAAGCCGCCTCTGCGTCTGACCTTGTTCGAGGATCTTGTGTACAACGAACTGTACACTCCCACAAAGTGGCAGAAGAAGAACATGTATGCCGCTTGGTGGTATTGCTGCATTCCGATTTCGGTCATCGAGAAGAACGGCCTGCCTTTGCCGGTGTTTGTCCGTTGCGATGACGCCGAGTACGGTATTCGTTGCAAGACCGGTTTCATCACCATGAACAGCCTTTGCGTATGGCATATGTCGTTCTTCGAGCGCTATAACCCGGCTGTGGAACGGTATCAGACCACGCGCAACACCATGATCGCCCAGGCGACTTGCGGCATGGCTCCGAAGGCGGATTTCATGTATGAGCTGCACAACAATATTCGTCTCGAACTCAAGAAGTTCGGTTATAGGAACGCCGAGCTCTGTCTGGACGCCTTCGAGGATTTCCTGAAGGGACCGTCCTTCATCAAGAAGCCGGGACAGGCGGAACAGAGCTTCATGGCCGCAAACCGGAACAAGGAGCAGCTCGTTGATTTCGCAACGCTTCAGTCGCAGATTGACGCTGATCCCGAGCTGGATGGACTGCGTATCGCGGATGTCGATCGCCAGTTGATCGACGGGGACAAGCCGCGCAGCCTTCCGGAGCGTATCGAGGACCTGATTTCCGACAACAACCAGCGTTATTTCAAGAAGGATGGTTCCGGGTATGCGATCATCCCGTTGCAGGGATGGCTGTACCCCGCTGGGGTCATCCGGGGGAAGCACAAGCTTGTTGTTCTTGACTGGTACAACCGGAAGGGCATCATTCGCACCAAGGACGCGGAACGTTACAAGGAGATCAAGAAGCGTTACGCCCACGACCTTAAGTACTACAAGGCCAATATCGAGCGTCTTCGTAAGGAATACGCCGCTGCGCGTTCGGAACTGACCTCGCTGGAATACTGGAAAAACTACCTGAAGATGAACTGATGTCGTTTGTCGTGAAGGGGTCTCGATAGGGCAAGGCCCCTTCACGATGAATTCGAGTGCGAAGATCTTCGTCGTCGAAAATAATGGGTCGGAGTACTTGTCCGTCTCAGGTTCATGCTCATTTGCTTCTGGTGGAATCGTCGTTGATAGGATGCTATTCGTGGAACAGTTGGTACAGAAGATAAGAAACAGATACGGTTATGCATGGACCGTTCTGCGTGGTTTGGTGAAAACGGACTTCAAGCTGCGCTATCAGGGGTCTTTCCTGGGCATCGCTTGGTCGGTTCTGAAACCATTGATGATGTTCTGCGTGATGTACGTGGTCTTCGGCAAATTCCTGCGGATGTCCGACGGAACGTCCACATATCCGGTGGTGTTGCTTCTGGGCATCAGCTCATGGCAATTCGTGACCGAGTCCACGAACGTCGGTTTGCGTGCGGTCGTCGATCGTGGTGATTTGCTGCGCAAGGTGCACTTCCCCAACTATATCGTGGTCGTTTCCGCGACTATCGGCGCTTTGATCGGCTATGCCATCAATTTGGTGGTTGTCCTTGTCTTTGCGCTGATTTCGGGAGTGAGGCTCACTTGGCGTGTCGTGCTATTGCCGTTCAATATCGTGGAGCTGTATGCCGTTACACTGGCTCTGACGCTGCTCATGGCCACCATGTACGTGTATTTCCGAGACATTGCCCATATTTGGGAAGTGCTCCAGCAGTTGGTGTTTTACAGCATGCCTATCATCTACCCTCTTACGTATGTGACTGATCGAGGAGGATGGATCGCTGATGCGGCTCGTCTGGAGTTGCTGAATCCGTTTGCCCAGACCATTCAGGATATCCGGCATAATTTCATTGCGCCGGAGACGCAGCCGACGATTTGGAACCAGTTCGGCAATTGGGGGGTCAGATTGTTCCCCATAGCTCTCACGGTCGCGTTGCTTTGGCTCGGCATATATCTTTTCCGCCGGAATAGTCGCAAGTTTGCGGAGGTCATGTGATGGCTGAGAACAGTGCAGTGAAGAAATACGATTACACCAAGGCCCCGGTTGTGCTGTCGGCGGACCATGTCTCCAAGAGCTTCAAGCTGCCAACGGAGCAGGCGACCGGTCTTAAGCAGGCTGTCATAAACTGGACCAAGGGCGTGAAGGGCTACAAAAAACAGACGGTACTCAAGGATGTCAGCTTTGAAGTCCATCAGGGCGAGTTCTTTGGCATCGTAGGTCGCAATGGCGGCGGCAAGTCGACTCTGTTGAAGCTGATTTCGCAGATCTACTATCCCAATGATGGCGAGATTCGGGTTCATGGCAAGTTGGTTCCATTCATTGAGCTTGGAGTTGGATTCAATCCTGAATTGACAGGCCGGGAGAATGTGTACCTTAATGGTGCCCTGCTGGGATTCTCTCGTGAGCAAGTCGACGCGATGTACGACGACATCGTCGATTTCGCGGAGCTTGATGAGTTCATGGATCAGAAGCTCAAGAACTATTCCTCGGGCATGCAGGTCCGACTGGCGTTCTCCGTGGCCATCAAAGCACAGGGTGACATCCTGGTGCTGGACGAGGTGCTGGCGGTTGGAGACGAGGCGTTCCAACGCAAGTGCAATGATTATTTCACGGAGATCAAAAAAGATCCGACCAAGACCGTGATTCTTGTCACCCATGACATGAGCGCCATCAAGCGATACTGCACTCGTGCCATGTTCATCCAGGACGGCGTCGTCGCCGCGATCGGCGACAGGGAGACGGTCGCCGAACAGTACACTCTCGCCAATCTGGAAGCGGAAGAGAGAAAGCAGGAGCAACGCAGGAAGATCGTTTCCGAAAACAAGGGCGAGTACCCCAACGGCCTGAATGCCCGATGCCCGTTGTTGCGGACATACGGTGTTTCGCCCCTGATCCTTAAGAGTTCGGACACGTTTACGTTCGCCGTCGAGTATCAGTATGATGAACCCGGTGATTTCTATCTGGCCATCGCCATGCATGATGTTCGACGTGGCGGCATCACCTACGATACCGGCGCAAAGACGATCAAAATGGAGAAGCATGGGCACCAGACGGTATACTTCGAGATGCCTTTGAATCTGTTCAATGATGGCGAGTTCAGGCTCATCACGTCGCTGCGTACGCCCACGCCCGGCGACGATCGCATGACCGATGCCGTGGCCGTGGCATTGGATGACAATGCGTGCACCTTCGTGATTCGCGATTCCCGCAATCGTAATTACGCGTTGTTGAGCGATAGGGCGTTGACGATTACGCAGATCGAGGAACCAAAGAATTAGCGGTTGGACGTCATCCCCGATTCGCGTCCGTGGACGCTTCTCTCCGGGAATATGCGAATCCCGGAGAGAACGTGTCTGCGGCACGGTGCGGCGGTGGATGGCGTGTTGTCGAGGGAGTGCGGTTGATGAATGACAATGTAGTCTGGGAAGCGGTGATGCGCGTCGTGTATCCGGTCAAGGATGCCGAACAGACCCTCCCTCTGTATGCGATTGACTGGACCCGCCCGCATGCGGCGGAGACCACATTGGATTCCCGTATTGACATGCGTCGTCTGGAATTCGGTTCCATGAATCAGTCCACGTTGCAACGGCTGTTGCGCGGCGCGGGATCTTCGACCGGCGTCACTTGTGATTCGTTCTCGATCACTGGACGCACGTCATTGACGCTGAACGATCGTGGCCATATGTCCGGGTGCACGTTTTTCAATGCGTTCCCGGCGTCGTATTGGCGGCGATGGACGGCCGTGAAGACTGTACGTTTCACTGCCTCCATCGTGGGAAACGCGAAAATCAGCGTCTTCCGTTCAACGGGTCGCGGTCTGATTTATCCGGTGGCGGAACGGGTCGTACAGACCGAGGATTCAGCTGTTTCGGTATGCGTGGATGTGCCGATGGTCGGTCTTATGGACGGTGGCTATTTCTGGTTCGACGCGGAATCTCTCGATGGTCCGGTGACCGTGACGGACGCCGCTTGGGCCGTTCCCAGGAGTGCGCGTACCGCCGAACATGATACTTCCATGTCCATCGCGATCACCACATTCAACCGTGCCGCATACTGCATGAATCAATTGCGAGCTATCGCGGGTTCGTCTGCGCTGCGAAAGAGGCTGGACACGGTGTACTGCACCGATCAGGGCAGTGATTTGGTGTGTGAGCAGGAAGGTTTTACGGAGATTTCCGCCGATCTTGGGCAACAACTTACGTATATCCAACAGGCCAATCTAGGTGGTTCCGGCGGTTTTTCACGTGGCATGTATGAGACGGTGAAGGCCGGGGACAGTGATTTTGTTTTGCTGCTGGATGATGATGCCGTCAGCGAGCCGGAATCGATACTTCGCTCCATCCAGTTCTCCGATTACACGATTCGTCCAGTTCTCGTCGGCGGGGGCATGTTCCATCTGGATAATCGCACCATGCTGTATACGCAGGGAGAACGTATCAATCCGCAACGAATGTGGATGTATCCATCCAAGAGCATGGGGTATAACCATGATTTCTCGGTGGAGCCGCTTCGTGATTCGCCGGATCGGCACCAACGCATTGATGAGGATTTCAATGGTTGGTGGATGTGCCTGATTCCGGTCGCCGTGATGAGGAAGATCGGTCTTTCGCTGCCGGTGTTCATCAAGTTCGATGACATCGAATACGGTCTACGAGCCGGGAAGGCGGGATTCCCGACGGTCTGCCTGCCGGGTGTGGCCGTATGGCACCAAGCGTGGCATGACAAAGATCCAGCCCGATCCTGGGAGGAGTACTTCACCGAACGTAACCGATGGATCACGGCTTTGCTGACGTATCCTGATACGCCGCCTCGCATGCTGTTGGAGACCCTGTACGGTGATGCCAGCTTGGGTCTGCGCTTTGTCTATTCGGCCATGGCGCTTCATCATATGGCGTTGAAGGATATTATGCGTGGGCCGCAATATCTGGTCGATTGTCTGCCGACAAAGCTTGGCGAAGTGCGTGAGTTGCGTGCACAGTATCCCGATGCGCAGGTCGAGGATAGTTTTGAGGCGTTCCCTGAGCCCGTTGGCGAAGTCGAGTCCCCCAAGAATCATCCTTCCACCATGAAAAGTCGGTACAAGGCCGCGGTCGGTCTTATTGCCGCGAGTTTCGTCAGGAACGTTGACCCCGATAAGGCTATGCGGCCGGACGCGGCTATCTCCGCGCGAGATGCCGCTTGGACGTGGCTCGCCTTCGACCACGTCAATTCCGCATTGGTCACTACTGCGGATGGCAATGGGGTGGCGTGGCTGAAACGTGACAACAAACGTTTCCGCCAAGGCATGCTTGAAGGATATCGCCTTACTCGGCGGATTCTGAGGAATTGGAGGCGCCTGTCGGCCCAGTATTGCGCGTACGGAATTTCCTCCATGGAGACGTGGGCGCGTATTTTCGAAGGGTGAAAGGGTCCTCCGGTGCGCGTTCCGCTATGAACGGTAGTATGGGCGTGGGAATGCGCATTGCGTGCGTGAATGTTGTTTGAAAGGTTGTGAGATGGCCGATACGGTGAAGTATCCTGATTTGGTTGTTGTGGGTGCTGGGTTGTTTGGTCTGACGGTGGCGCAGCAGGCGGTGGAGCATGCGGGTGCCCGTGTGCATATCATCGACGTGCGCGACCACATCGGCGGCAACGCCTACTCGTATATGGATGAGGAGACCGGCGCGGAGATCCACAAGTATGGCGCGCACCTGTTCCACACGTCGAACAGGCGTGTGTGGGATTACGTGAACCGTTTCACCTCGTTCACCGACTACGTGCATCGCGTGTATGCCACGCATGACGGGGAGGTGTATCCGCTGCCGATCAACCTGGGCACGATCAATCAGTTCTTCCACGCGCGTTACACGCCGGCCGAGGCGCAGAAGCTTATCGCCGAGCAGGCGGGCGAGCTGGCCGGCACCGATCCGCGGAACCTCAACGACAAGGGCATCCAGCTCATCGGCCGTCCCCTGTACGAGGCGTTCATCAAGAACTACACGGGCAAGCAGTGGCAGACCGATCCTGCCGAGCTGCCCGCGTCGATCGTCAAGCGTCTGCCGGTGCGGTTCAACTACGACAACCGCTATTTCAAGGACACGTGGGAGGGTCTGCCCGCGGACGGCTACACCAAGTGGATGGAACGCATGATCGACGATCCGCGCATCACGGTTTCGCTGGGCGTGGATTTCTTCGACGAATCCCAGCCGTACAACAAGAAGGCCCTGCGGGCCGCGGGCGTGCCGGTGGTGTACACGGGTCCGGTGGACCGTTACTTCGGTTACGAGCTTGGCGACCTGAAGTGGAGGACGGTGGACTTCAAGGAGGTCCGTTACGATGAGGGCGACCATTTCGGTTGCCCGGTGATGAACTTCTCGGACGCGGACGTGCCGTACACGAGGGCGATCGAGTTCAAGAACTTCAATCCGGAGCGCCGGGACCGGCAGAACCCGGACAAGACGGTGGTGTGGGAGGAGTACAGCCGTTTCGCCGAGCGTGGCGACGAGCCGTATTATCCGATCAACACCGATGCGGACAAGGCCCTGTACGCGCGGTACGAGGCCAAGGCCGCGGCCGAGCCGAAGACCGTGTTCGGCGGGCGACTCGGCACGTACAAGTACTACGACATGCACCAGGTGATCGACACCGCCCTGACCGCCTACGAGGAGCAGGTCGCCCCGCTGCTCACCAAATAACCGATATCGTGAATGGACTGTGTCGCACGATTCTCGTGCGGCACAGCAATACCGCTCCAGCCGAAAAGCGGACGGTGTTGGCAAAGTCGTAGAAGCCTTCTTGGCCGGGTTGTCGGTGTGGTATACACTGCAAGCATGACGAGTGATGTGAAGATGAGCGGACAGAATTCCCGCGTGAAACGTGAGCCGACGTTGGCGTTTGTGATTCCTTGCTATAACGAGGAAGCGGCATTGCATGTGACGGCTGGTGCGTTGAAGACGAAGATTCGTCAGCTCGAGGACTCCCATGCCATTGCCGAGGATAGCATCATCATTTTTGTTGATGATGGTTCCTCTGACGAGACATGGAACGTGATCGAGGGTCTGCACAGAGATGATCCCGTTGTATTCCACGGCGTTAAGCTCGCCCACAATAGGGGACATCAGAATGCCCTGTTCGCCGGCCTGATGCGGGCGCTTAGTCTGGATGTCGATGCCGCGGTCTCCATGGATGCAGACCTGCAGGATGATCCCGATGCCGTAGACGCTATGGTCCAGGAATATATGCAAGGGGCGGAAATCGTTTATGGTGTGCGAGACAACCGTGAAACGGATACCGCGTTCAAGCGTGGCACGGCCCATGCGTTTTATGCTCTGATGAAGTGGCTTGGAACGGAAACCGTGCCGGATCATGCCGATTACCGGTTGATGAGCCGTACGGCGTTGCAGGCCCTGTCGCAGTACAAGGAATCGAATCTGTTCCTACGGGGATTGGTCCCTTCGCTTGGATTCAAGACGGCCAAGGTGTACTACAAAAGAGGAACGCGAGTTGCCGGAGAGTCCAAATATCCGCTAAGGAAGATGGTTGCTTTTGCGGTGGAGGGTGTGACCTCTTTCTCGACGAAGCCGTTGACGATGATTACCGGATTGGGTTTGTTCTCGGTGTTTGTTGGAATCGCAATGCTGGTCTATACTCTCGTCTCTGTTTTTTCAGGGCATGCTGTAGCCGGCTGGGGATCGATGATGTGTTCTATGTGGATTTTAGGTGGTTTCATTTTGCTTGCGCTTGGAATTACTGGTGAATATATTGCGAAAATATACTTGGAGGTCAAGGCTCGTCCTCGGTATATCGTTGAAACAACGCTGTAATGAAGTGAATATTCCGGGTGTATAGGGGATATTGTTGTAATGGTTAGGCAAAGAAAAGCGCATAAGGAGCAATCGTTTTTCGGCTGCGTGCTTCCGCGGTGGCTTGTTGAGATTGCCCTAGGGCTGCAAGTTGCCATCGTGTTGTTGTTGCTTGCGTTGTCGATTTGCTTCACTGTGACGTTTAAAAGAGCCAGTCCGCAGCTCGGCAGTATTACGGAACAGGTCGATTATCATTTTGGTGCACCTTCGATAGCGTTTCTTCTGGGTTCGATTCTGCTATGCGGTTTAATTGTCGTGCTTGCGGTTGTGGTCTCCAAGTTACCCAAACGATGGGCTTTGATCGCGCTCTTGGCGTATGTGATGCTGATGCAGATCATCTGGCTCACATCACTGAATCTGGTGTCATATACGTATCAGGATTCGCGAAGTCTGATGGATGCCGCCGATATCCTGCTCAAGGGAGACCTCGGGCAGTTTAGTGAAAGCTATTGCGCGAGGGGTGCCACGCAGGCGGAATGTGTCGGTCGAAGCATTCCCAGCGCCTATTCGTATTTTAGCTATTATCCGTTCCAAAGTGGACCGATGCTGTGGTATCTCATAGTGTTTGCGCTGTTTGGAACAGACAATATCCTTGCTTTTCAGATCGTAAGCGCAGTCTCTATCACCGCACTGGTTGCGGTCTTGTGGCGTTTGGGAAGCTTGCTGGGCTTGGATGAACGAGGGCATGGGGCTTTCGTTGTTCTAGTGTCAATGTGCGTGCCCCTGCTGATGTTTTCAGCCTTCGTGTACCCCAACGCCGTTGGTTTCTTTATCGCGATATGCGGTGCTTGGGTGATTGCGGAAGGGCTTCGTCTGCAGAAGGTCTGGCTTAGTGCGTTGACGATTGTTGTCGGATTCCTCATCTGTGGAATCGGCACCATCTTCAAGACAACATATCAGATAGTGGTGCTGGCGGTGCTCGTGGCGGTTGTTTTTGCGGTATGGAACAGCCGCCGCATATGGCAGCTGCCGGTTTCCGTGGTCTCCGCTCTGGTGATGTATGCTTCTTCCAAGCTGCCAACTGTCTGGTTGCAGGCTCGGACCGGAGAGAATTTCGGCAAGGGGTTGCCGATGCTTTCATGGATTGCCCTCGGACTGGGGAGCCCGGATACTAGGCCGCCTGGATGGTGGAGCAGATTCTCTTTGGATGCGTTTTATCAAACAGGTAACAACTATGCCCTTCAGACGCAGATTTCAAAGGATTTCATCAGAGAGAGGGTGATGGGATTTATGGAATCTCCGAAGGAAGGATTGCGCTTTTTCTTGGGGAAACTCGCGTCGGAGTGGTCGGAGCCCTCATTTATGACGTCTTTGTATTCGGAGATAGGTGATTCCGCTCGGCATTTTTCCGGACTGGGTTCGTTCCTTCTGATAGGACGAGGGTCGGAAATCCTGCTCAGGTACGAGAATGTTTTCCAAACGGTTGTGTATCTTCTGGCGTTGGTGGGATTGATCGGCCTTATCCATTCCATGATGAGGGAAAAGGCGATTGGCGATCATGCGTCCCAGATTTATGCAAGAGTTTTAGTATGCGCTTCCTTTATCGGCGGCTTCCTTTGTTACCTGTTCTGGGAAGCGAAAGGGATTTACACCCTGCCGTTCTTCATATTGCTGCTTCCGGTCGCGGCCTATGGTATTCAAAGTCTCATTTGCTTCGGCAATACCATTAGGGGCAGGTTCTCATAATTGTGGATATGTTTTCTGCGGGGTATTCTCTTCATTGCGTTTACCTGTGCTTGCAGACATGTTCGCTACTGTGATTGGTTTATGGCGTATGCAACGTATTAGATTTTTTGATATTGCCAAAGGTATTGCAATATTGGCTGTGATACTGGGGCATAGCGCGATTGAAGCCAATCTTTGTATTCCCCATAGGGCCGCACAGGTTGCTATCTCGTTTTGTTTTTCTTTTCATATGCCGCTTTTCTTTATACTTGCCGGTTATTTTATGCATCCAGAACGTGCGTTCCGTTGGGCGAAGGAATCAAGACAATTATTGTGCACATATGCGGTAACCACGTTATGTGTTCTTGTTGGTGTAACCTGCATGGCGACCCTCCATCATGAGAGTCGCGCACTTGCCTTGCAGACGTGGGGGATGACTGCATTATACGGCAACGGTGACGTGTCTAACCTGACACTTTGGCCAGTTGGGTTCCGTATTGGCGCAATCTGGTTTTTGCTGGCCATGTTTTGGGCTCGGCTTTTGCTGCATATTTTTGCCAAGCTTCCCCATACCGTGTTCTGGGTAGCTGCATGCTTTGTTTTTGGATATATTTCATCCCGATATGTGTGCTTGCCTTGGAGTGTGCAATCGGGGATGTGTGCGGTTGCGTTTCTATATCTTGGTTATCTTGCGAAGAAATATGACGTGCTTGGTCGCGTGAAACGCATTCCTTATATTTGGGTTGCTGCTCTTCTGATCTGGATAATCGACGTTGTTTCTTTCGGCGGCATGAGTATGGCCATGAATGATTATGGGTCGCACCCTGTTCTGGCTGTGGTTGGCAGTATGGCTGGTACGCTATGCGTCATCGGTATTTCTCAGTTGCTGGATCACATGTTTCTCGGGGGGGGGCTCAGTAAGCTTGGCCAAGCAAGTCTAGCTATTCTGTGCGTGCATCTTGTCGAAGATGATGTATTGCCGTGGCAGATGTATCTTGGCTTCTTACGCGCGGCTTTCCCCCATATGCCACTAGTCCTATTGAGCTTTATCGTACGTTTGCCAATCGATCTTGTCGGTGCTGCGTTGCTGTATCGCGTTCCGGTGATCAATGAGTGGTTCTATCCTCAGCTGGTCAAGCAACGTCAGTTGCGACGGTCTAAGGCAATGAGCCAAGCTCGTGTCCCTTGTGGGGAGTAGCTCTTCTGTGTTTTTTTCATGTGAATTATGCACCCCTTATGATTGTCGGCGCTTCTGGATAGAAGAGAACGAAGACCGGCGCTGGTAGGATATCGTGGTAAGTGTAGAGCGGCATGGGAGTTGCGCCTGTGCTCTTGCAAACGTGTACGCAGTGTATTCGATGAAAGGAAATCGCGGTTATCATGACGAAGAAAACCGTTCGCGGGATTATCGCGACAGTTACGGCTTTCATATTGTTTGCCGCCCCCATTGCCGCAGCCGATGCGGAAGAACTAGCGACGGCATCGCAGTCCGGCTATACGGGCTGGGTGTATCAGAATGGTGAACGCTACTGGTTTGATTCCGGTACCATGGCGCGGTCGAAGGAAGTGTATGACCCGAATAGTGATGCGTGGTACTGGTTTGATGCTGATGGAACCATGGCTCACGATAAGGATGTCTATCTCTCTTCTGAGGACAAATGGGTCAGATATGACGGCGAAGGCCATATGATCAAAGGTGAGGATTACCGGTATGGCGGCTGGTACTACTTCGATCAGACGACTGGCGCGATGGCGAAAGGTATGAAGTACATCAATTCCAATGGAGGAAAATGGGTGTATTACGACTGGTCGACCGGCAGGATGGCGCATGGCGAGACCTTCGTGAATTACGATGGCGATCACACGGGCTGGTATTTGTTTGATTCATCCACGGGTGCCATGTATCACGGTGATACCTATGTCCGTTCAAACGGAGGGAAGTGGGTCCGCTATGATCGAGTGACCGGGAAAATGGTGAAGGGGCTGCATTATCAGGATGGCGCCTACTACTATTTCGATCAGAATACGGGCGCAATGGCACATGGAAGCGCATGGGTGCCTGAATGGAACTCGTATGCAACGTTTGATTCCGTGACCGGTCGATATGTCGGTAATACCGATTCGGGCACCGGCGGAAACGCCGGAGGACACAACATTCGTGGACAATACTGCAAGAAGAGCGAAGTCGGCCAGCAAAGAACGGATGCCGATGGGACGCCCATAATTTGCGAGTACCGTGCCGGGAACAAGGTGCCGCATTGGTACGCTAGATGATGCAACTTCCTTGAGGGGTGTGATGGCGTTGTAAGCGCTATCGCGCCCCTCATTGTCATGGCATCAGGCTCAACGCGCCATACGCGCAGACGACGAATGCCTTCTTGCCTGGATGCGGGTCTGCGACTGTGGTCGCTGCCGACCGTCGGCCATGCCGGGGGAGGGTATTTGCTTCACGGTCGCACGGTTCGTTAGCTTTTTGTTGTCCCGACACCGATGCCGCGCCGATGAGGGATGCTTCTTGGGTGGGGGAGGGCGACACGCCGAAGAGGGGTGGTGCGTCCGGGATTTTCCGCTGTTTCCGCAGGATGTTTCGATGTCTGGGCGGCGCGGTGTAAGATGATACTAAAGCGGTTTAGTTACCCACCGGTTCAACGACGAACAACAGCTGGCGGGTGCCAAGCCGTGGGGCACCGGCCAAACGCCCCGATCAATGAAGCTCGGCGCATCGGACGAGTCTCATCAAGGAAAGGAAGAACCCATGCACGTCACTAAGAAAATTCTCGGCATCACCTGCGCCGTAGCAGCGCTGGTAAGCGTCTCCGCCTGCGGCTCGTCGAGCGGAGGGACAACGGCGGACGGTAAGAAAGAAGTCTCCTTCCAGACCTGGAACCTCAAGAACGATACCTACACGCCGTATTTCAACGACCTTATCGCCGCGTTCGAGAAGGAGAACCCGGACGTCAAGATCAAGTGGATCGATCAGCCCGCCGACGGATACACCGACAAGATCAACGCCGACGCCGCAGCCGGCACCCTGCCCGACATCGTGGACATGAGCCCCAATGGTGCCTACAGCCTCGCCAAAGCGGGGGTGCTGATGAACCTGAGCACCGAGGCGCCCGACGCCGCCAAGCAGTTCACCAAGTCGTCATGGGATGCCGTAACCTTCAAAGGCGAGAACATCGAGAAAGGCGCCTACGCCTTCCCGTGGTACCTCAACTCCGGTGTGCAGTACTACAACAAGAAGGTCCTGACCCAGTGCGGCATCGACGCCTTGCCGCAGAACATGGACGAGTTCTTCGCCGCAGCCTCCACGCTCGGCAAGAACTGCGCCGGCACCACGATGGTGGCTTCCACCCCGACGATCGAATCGCTCGGCCAGTACGGCGCCAAACTCATGAACGGCGACCAGACCGCATTCACCTTCAACGACGCCAAGGGCGTTGAGCTTGTCCAGCATTACATCGACATGTACAACGAGAAGTCCCTGTCCGCCGATGCGCTCAACAACCTGTGGACCGGCGAAGGCGACGCCTTCAAGCAGGGGTCGGTCGCCTCGCTGGCGGGTTCGGCCTACTCGGTCTCCGACTTCGAGGAGAACGCCAAGGAACTCTACAAGAATCTCGGCATCACCGAGCGTCTGCTCGGCGAAGGCGGCAAGATGAACGTCGCCATGGAGACCCTCGTCGTCTCCAAGAACGCCAAGAACAAGGAAGAGGCCCTGAAGTTCGCCGAGTTCGTGACGAACAAGGAGAACCAGACCAAGTTCTGCAAGTCCTCGCACACCTTCCCGTCCGCCAAGGGAGCCGTCGAAGACCCGGCATTCTCCCCGACCGGCGACTCCATGCAGGATCAGGCCGTCAAGCTCGCCTCCAAGGCCGTGCTCGACGATGACTGGTTCGCCTCCCCGGCTCCGTTCTCCGAGAACGCGAAGAACAGCCTGCGCGAGCAGATCGCCCTTGCCATCCAGGGCAAGCAGTCCGCCCAGGAAGCCCTCGACAAGGTCGTCAAGATCGCCAATGAGGACTTGAACTCATGAGTGAATCCACCCCAACCGGATCCACGACCTCCGCGCGCGGCAGCTCCTCCAAAGCCGCCGCGCGCGGCGGTTCTCGCCGCCATGCCGGCGTGGACGTCGTGGATGAGGAGCACCGCATCCACGAAGGCACGGGCTTCGCCGCATGGTTGTTCGTGCTGCCCGCGCTCGCCGTGGCCCTGGTGTTCGTCATCGCGCCGTTCGTCAACACGGTGCGCCTGTCGTTCACCGACGCCACCTTCGCCCGCCCCGGCACGTTCGTCGGACTGGAGCAATACCGCAAGATGCTGGCCGATCCGGCCGTGCACACCGGCCTGCTCAACTCGTCGCTCTACGTGGTCTGCGTGGTGCCCTTCATGGTCATCCTGCCGCTGATTCTGGCCTCCCTGGTCTCGGGCAATTCCAAGATCCTCTCGTTCTTCCGGGCCTCCTTCTACCTGCCCGTGGTCGTTTCCACGGTCATCGTCGGGTTGGTGTGGACCAATATCCTGGCCCCGAAGGGAGTGGTCAATGCCGCGCTGAAGTCCGTCAACGCAATCAAGGAATATATCCCGTTCCTCACCGATCGCTGGCTATTGCTGTTCAGCGCGATGATGATCACCATCTGGACCGGCTTGGGCTATTACATGATCATCTACCTGGCGGCGCTGGCCAACATCGACCCCGGCCTCTATGAGGCCGCCGAGATCGACGGCGCCGGCGTGGTCCGCCGCTTCCTGCACGTCACCGTGCCGGGAGTGCGATCCACCATGGTGCTCATCATGCTGTTATCCAGCGCCGCGGCCTTCCGCGTGTTCAACGAAATATACGTGCTTACCGGCGGAACCGGCGGCGTGGGCGGCCAAGACGTCACGATGACCATGCTGGTCAAGAACTACGGCACCGGACTCAATGCCAAATACGGCTATGCCGGAGCGGTCAGCATGCTGATCTTCCTGATCGTCGGCAGCCTGATCGCCATCGAGTTCCTCATCGAAAGGAAGATGAGCAAGGATGCGTAAGACATCGAACAAAGTCGCGCAGTATGCGCTGCTGACCCTGTTCTTCCTCGTGCTGATCGGCCCGTTGTTCTGGCAGCTCACCCTGGCCTTCAAAGGCAAGGGAGACGACATCTACGCCGTCCCGCCCTACGTGTTTCCCCGGGATCCGACGTGGAGCAACTTCGTCGAGGCGTTCAACCGCATTCCCGTCCTGAGCTATTTCAAGAACTCGCTGATCGTGGCCGCCATCGCCGTGTGCGGCAACGTCGTGGGGTCCACCTGCGCCGGTTACGCGCTCTCGCGCCTGACCTTCAAAGGCAAGCGTCTGGTCGTGCTGCTGATCTTCAGCGCCATGTTGATCCCCGGCGAAACCCTGCTGATTTCCCAGTTCATCATCGTCAAGAACATGGGTCTGCAGAACACGCTGATCGGCGCGGCGCTGCCCGGCCTGTGCGGCGCGATGAACGTGCTGCTCATGATGAACGCCTTCGCCGGCATCCCCAACGAGCTCGAGGAATCCGCCAAGGTGGACGGCGCCAACGTGTGGCAACGATTCTGGAACATCTGCGTTCCCCAAGTCAAGGGAACGATGACCGTCGTGACGATCTTCGCTTTCGTCGGCGCATGGAACGACTTCCTGTGGCCGTTGATCATCCTGTCCGATGACAAGGTGTACACGCTGACCGTGGGGCTGAACCGGCTCAAGAACCAGTTCGTCTCCGATCCGCGCCTGATCGCCGCGGGCACGATCATCGCGCTCGTGCCGATCGTGATCTTCTTCCTGGTCTTCCAGCGCTACTTCTTCAAGGGCGTGGAGTCCGGTGGCATCAAAGGATGAAAGGATGATGCGCATGAGATTCGGCGTCAACTACACCCCATCCCACGGCTGGTTCCACTTCTGGCTCGACCCCGACTGGCCGAGCGTCGAGGAAGACCTGCGCCGCATCAGGAACCTGGGCATGGACCATGTGCGCATCTTCCCGGTGTGGCCCTACCTGCAACCCAACCGCACATGGGTCAACCGCAAAGCCATCGCCGACGTCCGCCACATGGTGCATATCGCCGGCGAGCAGGGGATGGACGCCTATGTGGACGTGTTCCAAGGGCATCTGTCCAGCTTCGATTTCCTGCCGTCATGGCTGGTTACCTGGCATCGCGGCAACATGTTCGAGGACGCTGATGCCGTCAAGGCGGAGAAAACGCTCGTCGCCGAACTGTACGGGGAGCTGGCCCAGGAGCCGGCGTTCCGGGGGCTCACCCTGGGCAACGAACTCAATCAGTTCTCCGACCGTCCGCATCCCGCCAAAATGGCGACCTCGTCCCGGCGCATCGACGCCTGGCTGGCCGATCTGCTGGCCGTCGTCGACCGCAGGAAGCACGTGGCGTTGCACAGCGAAAACGACGGCGTATGGTATCTCGACCATCATCCGTTCACGCCGGTGCAGGCCGCGAACCTGGGCGACATGACCACGATCCACTCGTGGGTGTTCAACGGCACCGCGCAAGGCTATGGCGCAATGAGCGAGGAATGCACCGCGCATGCGCTCTACTTGGCCGAGCTCTCCCGAGCCTTCGCCCGGAACCCCGACAGGCCCGTATGGCTGCAGGAGGTCGGCGCCCCGCAGAACGTGCTCGAAGCCGAGCAGACCCCGGAATTTTGCCGCGACACCATCGCCAAGGCAGCGCAATGCCCGAATCTGTGGGGCGTCACATGGTGGTGCTCGCATGACGTGGACTCGCGCATGAGTGATTTCCCGCCCTTCGAGCACGCTCTCGGCCTATTCGACGAACACGGCAACATCAAACCAATCGGACGCGCCTTCGCCGAGATGGCGGAGGAATATCGGGACAAGCCCGCAGCCGGAGGCAATGACGCCGCCGTCGTCATCGAAGTCGATGAGAACGGCAACCCGCTCAACCGTGGCGCCTGCGGTCCGGGCGGCTCGATCTTCGAACGGTGGATGCGGCTGCATGCCGAAGGCGCTCGGCCCACGCTCGTCACCTCGGCGACCGCCCGTGACGGCGAAGCGCTGCGGCGGCTCGGCGTCACGCGGCTTGAAACCGACGATGAGCCGCATGGGGCGAAATACTACACCGCCGTCTCCGACTCATCCTTCGCGGAGCTGGATGCGCGGTGAGCGCCGTGGCCGCCGCACGTCGGCGGCTCCGGCGAGTACCGTCATGGCCGTGGCGATAGTATGGTGGTAATCCGAACATCGTATCTAGAAGTTTCGTATTGAAAGGAACGCGAGGCATGGCAGACGCGCGTACTGATTCCGTGAAGTATCCTGATTTGGTTGTTGTGGGTGCTGGGTTGTTTGGTCTGACGGTGGCGCAGCAGGCGGTGGAGCATGCGGGTGCCCGTGTGCATATCATCGACGTGCGCGACCACATCGGCGGCAACGCCTACTCGTATATGGATGAGGAGACCGGCGCGGAGATCCACAAGTATGGCGCGCACCTGTTCCACACGTCGAACAGGCGTGTGTGGGATTACGTGAACCGTTTCACCTCGTTCACCGACTACGTGCATCGCGTGTATGCCACGCATGACGGGGAGGTGTATCCGCTGCCGATCAACCTGGGCACGATCAATCAGTTCTTCCACGCGCGTTACACGCCGGCCGAGGCGCAGAAGCTTATCGCCGAGCAGGCGGGCGAGCTGGCCGGCACCGATCCGCGGAACCTCAACGACAAGGGCATCCAGCTCATCGGCCGTCCCCTGTACGAGGCGTTCATCAAGAACTACACGGGCAAGCAGTGGCAGACCGATCCTGCCGAGCTGCCCGCGTCGATCGTCAAGCGTCTGCCGGTGCGGTTCAACTACGACAACCGCTATTTCAAGGACACGTGGGAGGGTCTGCCCGCGGACGGCTACACCAAGTGGATGGAACGCATGATCGACGATCCGCGCATCACGGTTTCGCTGGGCGTGGATTTCTTCGACGAATCCCAGCCGTACAACAAGAAGGCCCTGCGGGCCGCGGGCGTGCCGGTGGTGTACACGGGTCCGGTGGACCGTTACTTCGGTTACGAGCTTGGCGACCTGAAGTGGAGGACGGTGGACTTCAAGGAGGTCCGTTACGATGAGGGCGACCATTTCGGTTGCCCGGTGATGAACTTCTCGGACGCGGACGTGCCGTACACGAGGGCGATCGAGTTCAAGAACTTCAATCCGGAGCGCCGGGACCGGCAGAACCCGGACAAGACGGTGGTGTGGGAGGAGTACAGCCGTTTCGCCGAGCGTGGCGACGAGCCGTATTATCCGATCAACACCGATGCGGACAAGGCCCTGTACGCGCGGTACGAGGCCAAGGCCGCGGCCGAGCCGAAGACCGTGTTCGGCGGGCGACTCGGCACGTACAAGTACTACGACATGCACCAGGTGATCGACACCGCCCTGACCGCCTACGAGGA
>OAUJ01000018.1_pt1 | contig 116575 bp, 97 predicted proteins | sample 1501261 | NCBI WGS metagenome assembly OAUJ01 (sample SAMEA2580042, study PRJEB22360) | human gut metagenome | biome: human gut; feature: human-associated habitat; material: faeces | place: Denmark | collected 2008/2010 | reverse complement strand
AACTGGTATTTGGCGGCGTTCAGCGGATCTCCGCCGGCTATCACCTGGCCCGCCATCATGCCCGGGATGGTCACGATGCCGCTGGAGGCCAGCGAAGCGGGGGTGGGCAGCAGTCCCAGCCGAATCGACGAGATGACGGATGGGCGGGCGGACTCCCATGCCGTCGCCCCCAAGGCCAGCATCATATCCACCTCGTCGCGGCGTTCCTCCATGCTTTCATAGAATCGGCTCAGCCCGACAGCAAGCGCGGAAACGGTGTTGCCCAGCAGCATGCCGGTCAGGGGCACCACCAGCTGGGGCGCATACCATGGGTGTGGGCGCACGATGAGTTCGGTGACCAACGCCAGCATGAGCAGCATCGTGATGACCAGGCTCAGGAAGATCGGTCCGGCAAGACCTTTGGGGATGCCGTTCGCGCGGGATATCACGATCTGCCCCGCCGCGACCAGCATGACCGTCATCAGGGCGAACACCATCCACACGCTGTTCGAACGAATCACATAGCTGATGATGAATCCCATGGCGCACAGCTGCACGAGGGCGCGGCATGCCGACCACATCAGGGTTCTGCCGATGCCCATATGCATGAGTTCGCTGATGATGGCCGCCACGGCCACCATGCCCAGCGCGATGAGCAGACCCCAGATATCGATGTTGTAGGAATTGCCCAGATCGCCGCTCATGACTGCGTCTCCTCATTCTCATCGGCGCCGGCAGGCACCGCGTTCGCGTCCTGCGCCGCCGAATCCGTCATCTCGCGTTCGGTCAGCCGCCCCTTGTCCAGCATCAGCGTGCGGGTGGCCCGTCCGTCCGGCGGACGGTGGCGGATGCGGATGATCGCCATGCCGCGTGTGGCGGCATCCGCCATGATCGTAGCCACCTTGGCCGCGTTGTCGTCGTCGAGACCGGCATCTACCTCGTCGGCCAGCAGCACCTTCGGATCGGTGAGCAGTGTGCGGGCCAGGGCCACGCGGGCCGCCTGGCCGCCGGACAGGTCGTGCGGGGCGCGCTCCAGATCGATGTCCTCGCAGCCCATCGCGTCCAACGTCGTGCGGATGCGCTCGTCGGGCAGCAGCTGCTCGGCCTTGCCGCCCTTGCCGCCCTTGCCGCGAATCGCGAGCGTCCAGGGCAGGCGGATCGCCTCGGCCACGTTCTTGCCCGTCAGAATCGGCTTCTGCGGCAGGTAGGCGACATCCCGCCGCCACTGCTGCGGCGTGAACTCGCCGCTGCGCTTGCCTTCAAGGGCGAACGTGCCGTGCGCATGCGGGTTGAGTCGGGCGCATGCGGTCAGCAGACTCGATTTGCCGGAGCCGGACGGTCCCACCAGATCGACGATCTCGCCGCGTTCCATGCTGAAGGACAGGTTGTCGAACACCGTGCGTTCGTTGTCCGCCGGCGATTGCGCGGGAACGACGCAGGACACGGATATGGCTTCGAAGAAGGATCGCATATTCATCCAGTCTAGTCGGGGTCACGTGGGAAACCCCAGCGTTCACTTCCTGTATACCCGGTGTGGCATAATAGCCAAGGCAATTTTTGGGCTTTGCCTAAGCTAGTTTGAATTTGAAATAGGTGAATAACGTGGCACAGACTACTAACGACATCAAGAACGGATCCGTCCTGAACCTGGACGGCCAGCTGTGGACCGTCATGAAGTTCCAGCACGTCAAGCCGGGCAAGGGCCCCGCCTTCGTACGCACCACCATCAAGAACGTGCTCTCAGGCAAGATCGTCGACAAGACCTTCAACGCAGGCATGAAGATGGAATTCGAGACCGTCGACAACCGCACCCTCCAGTACTCCTACGAGGACGGCGACAACTTCGTGTTCATGGACATGACCACCTACGATCAGATCATGGTTCCGAAGACCCTTCTGGGCGACAAGGCCAAGTTCCTGCTCGAAGGCACCGACTGCCTGGTCTCTTTCCACGACGGCACCCCGCTGAGCGTTGACCTCCCGGGCTCCGTGGTCCTGACCATCACCCACACCGAGCCGGGCCTGCAGGGCAACCGCTCCAACGCCGGCACCAAGCCGGCCACCGTTGAGACCGGAGCCGAGATTCAGGTCCCGCTGTTCATCAATGAGGGCGACCGCGTCAAGATCAACACCGAGGATGGTTCCTACACCGGCCGCGAGAACAACTGATCTCCGCATCCTCAACAGACGACCGACCGTAGAAAGGACTAGGACAGCAGCAGTATGGCACGTTCCACCGCGCGCAAAAGGGCTCTGAACACCCTGTACGAAGCCGACGAAAAAAGTCAGGATATTCTCTCCCTGCTTGACGAACGCATCGCACATCCCGGTGCCCAGACCCCGCTTCCCGACTATGCCATTGAAATCGTCAAGGGCGTGGCCGAGCACCGTCGTCAGATCGACATGACCCTGGACGAACACTCCACGGGTTGGAAGGTCCGCCGTATGGGCGTGGTCGATCGCAACATTCTGCGTATCGCCGCTTGGGAGATTCTGTTCAACGATGATGTGCCGGACAAGGTCGCTATCGACGAGGCTCTGGCATTGGCCAAGACCCTGTGCGATGACGATTCGCCCGCTTTCATCCATGGCCTGCTGTCTGCGGTGTGCACCGCCAAGAACGCAGCACCGGCACCGGAGTCCGTGGCGGAAGAGGCCGATGAGGAATCGTCCGATTCCGATGCCGCCGCATCCGATCCGACCGATGAGGGCGATGTTTCCGATTCGTCCGGTGCATCCGACGAGTCCGCTGCCCCGTCCGCTGAGATTCAGCCGACGGTCGATTAGTCATTTGTTGTTCTGCCTCCCCATTCGGGAGGCTTTTTCATGGGCGGACACTTGTGTCGCCGTATATTCTCAAGTCGGCACCTTGCCGACAGCCCCGCCAGCGGGGTGAGACTTTGCGCCCAACGGCGTGTGAGTCTGCGCTGGCCGTTAACCTTGGTACGAATACCCGAAAAACATAAGGGGGTTTTGGTGAGCCAGAACGAGTCCGGGACCATCGCAATTCCGATGTATGACAAGGACGATGCAGTCCTCGTTTTGGAAGACGGACAGGTATATGTGGGGGAGCCGTATGGCGCCCTCGGTGAGACGACCGGTGAGATCGTCTTCGCCACCGGTATGACCGGATACCAGGAGACGCTCACCGATCCGAGCTACGATCGCCAGATCGTTGTGCAGACGTTCCCGCACATCGGCGATACCGGCGTCAACAGCGAAGACCCTGAGTCCTCCCGCATCTGGGTTGCCGGATACATCGTGCGTGATCCCTCTCCGAACGTGAGCAACTGGCGTGCCGAAGGCAGCCTTGATGACGACCTCACCAAGAACGGCATCGTCGGCCTGAGCCACATCGACACCCGCAAGCTGGTGCGTCACCTGCGTTCCGCAGGCGTGATGCGCGCCGGTATCTTCTCCGGCGACGCCCTGACCGACCAGGCCACCGGCGCGCTCAAGACCATCGAGCAGCTGCTCGAAGACGTCAAGAACACCCCGCAGATGCAGGGCCTGAGCCTGTACGACGAGGTGTCCACCAAGGAGACCTACACCATCGAGCCATGCGGCGAGTACGAAGGCAAGGAGCCGCTGTACACCGTGGCCGCCGTGGACCTCGGCATCAAGGGCATGACCCCGCACCGCATGGCCGAACGCGGCTGCCGCGTGCACGTGGTGCCCTCCACCATCACCTTCGCCGAAATCGAGAACCTGAACCCGGACGGCGTCTTCTTCTCCAACGGCCCGGGCGACCCGGAACAGGCCGGCCCCGAAATCGCGCTGCTGCGCCAGGTGCTCGACGCCGGCTACCCGTTCTTCGGCATCTGCTTCGGCAACCAGCTGCTTGGCCGCGCGCTCGGCTTCGGCACCTACAAGCTCAAGTTCGGTCACCGTGGCATCAACCAGCCGGTCAAGGATCTGACCACCGGCAAGGTCGAGGTCACCGCCCACAACCACGGCTTCGCGGTCGACGCTCCGATCGGCAAGCAGGTCGACGCGCCGTTTGAAAACGGCAAGTACGGCAAGGTGTTCGTCTCCCACATCGATCTGAACGACGACGTGGTCGAAGGCCTGCAGTGCGTGGACATCCCCGCATTCTCCGTGCAGTACCACCCGGAGGCCGCAGCAGGCCCGCACGATGCGGCCTACCTGTTCGACCGTTTCTGCGAACTTATGAAGAACAACTCCAAGGAAGGTAAGTGATATGCCGAAGCGCACCGACATCAAATCCGTGATGGTCATCGGCTCCGGCCCGATCGTGATCGGTCAGGCTGCGGAGTTCGATTACTCGGGCACCCAGGCATGCCGCGTCCTTCGTGAGGAAGGCATCCGCGTCATCCTCGTCAACTCCAACCCGGCCACCATCATGACCGACCCGGAGATGGCCGACGCCACCTACATCGAGCCGATCGCCACTCCGATCCTCGAGCAGATCATCGCCAAGGAACGCCCCGACGCGCTTCTGCCCACCCTGGGCGGCCAGACCGCACTCAACGCCGCCATGGCGCTGGGCGAGGCCGGCGTGCTCAAGAAGTACAACGTCGAACTGATCGGTGCCTCCCTGGAAGCCATCGACCGAGGCGAGGACCGTGAGCTGTTCAAGAAGGTCGTCGACGAGGCCGGCGCCGAATCCGCCCGCTCCGACATCGCCCACAGCATCGAGGAAGTCGACAAGATCGCCGAGAAGTTCGGCTACCCGCTGGTTGTGCGCCCGAGCTTCACCATGGGCGGCCTGGGCTCCGGCATCGCCCACAACGAGGAGGAGCTGCACCGCATCGCCGGCGCCGGCATCCATTACTCGCCCACCGACGAAGTCCTGATCGAAGAGGGCATCGAGGGCTGGAAGGAATTCGAGCTCGAGCTTATGCGCGACCGCAACGACAACGTCGTGGTCGTCTGCCCGATCGAGAACGTCGACCCGGTCGGCGTGCACACCGGTGACTCCATCACCGTGGCCCCCTGCTTCACCCTGACCGACCGTGAGTACCAGAAGCTGCGCGACATCGGCATCGCCATCATCCGTGGCGTGGGCGTCGACACCGGCGGCTGCAACATCCAGTTCGCCGTCCATCCGAAGACCGGCCGCATCATCGTCATCGAGATGAACCCGCGCGTCTCCCGTTCCTCCGCGTTGGCCTCCAAGGCCACCGGCTTCCCGATCGCCAAGATCGCCACCAAGCTGGCGCTCGGCTACACGCTCGACGAGATCCGCAACGACATCACCCAGTCCACGCCGGCCTCATTCGAGCCGACCATCGACTATGTGGTCACCAAGGTGCCGCGCTTCGCCTTCGAGAAGTTCCCGGGCGCCGACCCCACCCTGACCACCTCCATGAAGTCCGTGGGCGAGGCCATGGCCCTGGCCGGCAATTTCCAGGAGTCCCTCGGCAAGGCCATGCGTTCCATCGACAAGCGCCACATGGGCTTCAACTGGGATGGCGAGAAGCCATCTGCCGAGGAAGTGGCCGAACTGCTTGAGGCCATCCACACCCCGACCGAACACCGTTACCTGCAGCTCATGCGCGCCATCTGGGGCGGCGCCACGCTGGAGCAGGTGTTCGCGGCCACCAAGATCGACCCGTGGTTCCTGAAGCAGATCTTCCTCATCAACGAGACCGCCATGACGGTGCGCGAGGCCGAGACCCTGACCCCGAAGCTGCTCAAGAAGGCCAAGCTCGCCGGTCTGTCCGACGTGCAGGTGGCCCACCTGCGTGGCTTGGGCGATGAAGGCGAGAACACCATCCGCGAGCTGCGCTGGACCTACGGCCTGCGCCCGGTCTACAAGACCGTCGACACCTGCGCCGCCGAGTTCGACGCCGCCACACCGTACTACTACAGCTGCTACGCCGACGAAACCGAATTGCGCCCGCGCGAGCGCGAGGCCGTGATCATCCTCGGCTCCGGTCCGAACCGCATTGGCCAGGGCATCGAGTTCGACTACACGTGCGTGCACGCCGTGCAGGAGCTTGGCAAGGACTATGACACCATCATGGTCAACTGCAACCCGGAGACCGTGTCCACTGATTACGACATGTCCGACCGCCTCTACTTCGAGCCGCTCACCTTCGAAGACGTGCTCGAGATCTACGAGGCCGAGAAGAGGATGGGCCCGGTCAAGGGCGTCATCGTCCAGCTCGGCGGCCAGACCCCGCTGTCCTTGGCCGCGCGTCTGAAGGCCGCCGGCGTGCCGATTCTCGGCACCACCCCGGAATCCATCGATCTGGCCGAGAATCGTGAGCTGTTCGGCGAGGTGCTCAAGAAGGCGGAGATGAACGCCCCGCGTTACGGCACCGCCCTGAGCCTCGAAGAGGCCATGGACGCTGCCCACCGCATCGGATACCCGGTGCTCGTGCGCCCGAGCTACGTGCTTGGCGGCCGCGGCATGGAAATCGTCTACGACGACAAGCAGCTCACCAAGTACGTGGACCGCGCGCTTGCCGAGGCCAAGGCCGATACCGTGGTCTCCGGCCGCCTGCCCTCCCCGCTGCTCATCGACAAGTTCCTGCAGGACGCCATCGAGATCGACGTCGACGCCCTGTTCGACGGCGAGGAACTGTACATCGGCGGCATTATGGAGCACGTCGAGGAGGCCGGCGTCCACTCCGGTGACGCCGCCTGCACCCTGCCCCCGTCCACCCTGTCCGACGACCAGATCCGCCGTCTGCGCGAAGGCACCTACGCCATCGCCAAGGGGTGCCACGTGCAGGGTCTGATCAACGTGCAGTACGCCTTCATGGCCAACACGCTGTATGTGATCGAAGCCAACCCGCGTGCCTCCCGTACCGTGCCGTTCGCCTCCAAGGCCACCGGCGTGGCGCTGGCCAAGGCCGCCGCCCGCATCATGGCCGGCGAGACCATCGCCGACCAGCGCGCCAACGGCCTGCTGCTGCCCAAGGGCGACGGCGGCGACATCCACCCCGGCCAGCAGGTCGCGGTCAAGGAATCCGTGCTGCCGTTCAAGCGCTTCCGCACCCCGGTGGGCAAGACTGTCGACATCCTGCTCGGACCTGAGATGCGTTCCACCGGCGAGGTCATGGGCTTCGACCGTGACTTCCCGCACGCCTTCGCCAAGAGCCAGCTCGCCGCCTACGACGGTGGCCTGCCGACCCACGGCAACGTGTTCATCTCCGTGAACGACACCGACAAGCGTCAGCTGCCGTTGATTGCCGTGCGTCTTGAGGAACTCGGCTTCAAGATCTGGGCCACCGAGGGCACCGCCTCCGTGCTCAGCCGGTACGGCATCGAGTCGAACATCGTGGATAAGATCAGCACCCGCGTGGACACCGATCCGGAGGCACCGGTCGAAGTGCATCACGCCGCCGGATCCGTGGGCAAGAACGTGGTCGATCTCATCGAGGAGGGCAAGATCGACATGATCCTCAACACGCCGAACTCGCGCGGCTCCCGGTCCGACGGGTATTCCATCCGCGCCGCCGCCATTGCCGCCGATCTGCCGCAGTTCACCACCATCACCGAGTTCCAGGCCGCACTGCTCGCTATCGAGGCCGTGAAGCATAATGATTATCAGATCATGAGCATTCAGGAGCATTCGAAGCAGTTGTTCGAATTGGAGCGACGGGAGTTCTGATGACTACACCCAGCAGTGAGGAATTGCAGGCACAACGTTCGGATTTCGGTCTGCGATTAAGCAATTCAATGGCCAAATACGGGCCGCTGTGTGTGGGCATTGACCCGCATCGCAAGCTCCTCACCGACTGGGGATACAACGTCGACGCCGAAGGCGCCGAACTCTTCTCCATGCGTATGCTGCAGGCCGCCAACGGGCGCGCCGCGGCAGTCAAATTCCAGACGCCGATGTTCGAGCGTTACGGGGCCAAGGGCTTCGAAGCGCTCGAACGCGTGCTGTACGCGGCACGCCAGATGGGCGTCATCACCATCGTGGATTGCCTGCATGGAGGCCTGTCCACCACGATTTCCGCCATCGCGGACGCCTACTTCAAGCCCGGCGCCCCGATGCTGGCCGACGCCATCACCCTGCTGCCGTACTATGGCGCGCGCTCGTTGAACGGCCTGATTACCGAAGCGTTGGAAAACGGACGCGGTGTGTTCATCGCCTCCCTGACTTCCAATCCGGAAGGCATGAGTCTGCAGACCGCGCTGCGCCAGAGCGGCGACTACAAGGGGCGCACTGTGGCCTACGGCATCGCCTCCACCGCACAGAAGCACAACGTGGATATCGAAGGCATGGGCTCGGTGGGCCTTATCATCGGCGCCACCATCGGCCAATGGACGCAGGATTCCGGCGTGGACCCCTCCAAGTTCACCGGCCCGATTCTTTCCCCTGGCTATGGCTGGCAGGGCGCCGAGGCCAAGGACCTGAAAACCGTGTTCCGCGGTACGCGCGGCAACGTGTTGGTCACCGTGTCCCGCTTCATCGCCTCGCACGGGCCGGATATCGCCGCATTGAGCCAGGCCACCGAGTCGATTGCGCTCGACGTGCGCCAGGCCCTGATGGAGGCCACCGCCGAAGGCGCGGAGAATCAGTGATCAGAACGGAATCAGATGTCGCGGCATGCGTACGTGTGTATCTCATCGCGTACGTCGCATCACGATTCATATTCTTCCCTGTTCGTCGGGGCTGTAACAGTTACCGGTCATCTCGCCGGTGAGCCGTTACCACATTGGATTCATAATCGCTGCACACCACATCATCTCCGGAGGAACCCATGACTGAAAACACCCATGCCGGCCGTCTAATCGTCCTGACTGGCCCCACCGCAGTAGGTAAAGGCACTGTGGAGGCCAAGCTGCGCGCCGACCACCCCGAAGTGTGGGTGTCCGTTTCCGCCACCACGCGCGCTCCGCGCCCCGGCGAGGTTGATGGCGTCAACTACTGGTTCCTCGCCGAAGACGAGTTCCTGGCCCGCGAAGCGGCGGGGGAGTTCCTGGAAACCGCCGTGGTGCACGGCATGGCTCACTACGGTACATTGCTGGCTCCGGTGGAGGAGCATCTGGCTGCCGGCGTGCCAACAATTCTGGAAATCGATTTGCAGGGCGCCCGCCGCGTCAAGCAGCGCGCCGCCGAACTCGACTTGGAAGTGGTGTACGTGTTCATCGCGCCGCCGAGCTTTGAAGAGCTCAAGCGCCGTCTGATCGGCCGCGGCACTGAAACCGCCGAACAGCAGGCCCGTCGCCTGGAAACCGCCAAAGTGGAGCTCGCCGCCGAAAACGAATTCGACGTCACCATCGTCAACGAAACCGTCGATCAGGCCGCCGCCGACCTCTGGTCCGTCATCGCCAAGGAATACGGGCTGTAACGTGTGCGAATAGGTTCTGTTCGCACTGAGATGTCCATGCTTGGCATGGTGTGCTCATGTGAGTATGCGTGTTCAGTCCCTGCCAGTCGGCCCTCACAATAGGGGGAGAGCCTGACGGCAGGGACTGATTCATACCGATACAAAGGGGCATGAGCCCCCATTTGTGCGTCAACCGTTTGATATGCAAATGGGGGCACATGCATGTGTGCGCCATCTTCCAAAAACGTCGAATTATGCAAATGGGGGCACGAATAGGTGTCGGCGTGATGTGGTGTGGTGCGATGCTGCAGGTGCGGTGTGACATGGTGTGGGATGTCAGCGGATTTCGGGTGTTTTTCCTCTGGCGTCCCACAGAACCTGATGTACGGTGCCGTCGCCGGTTTGTGGGATTGGCGGAATTCCAATGGTTCTGTGGAATGGGGTGTGGGATGCCAGCCGTGTGCATCGTTTGACGTGCGTGGCGTCCCGCACGGTTGCGGGACGCCGGCCCCAAATTGGCCGCTAACCGTGTGGTATCCCGCATTTCTCCGATATGCGAGAGGAATCCGTCCACTATAAGGTCTCTAGCCCAGCGACTAATAGTTTTTCCTCTATGTGCGAATAATACGGGCTGTAAACTACCGCTTTACCACTAGCTGCTGGTGGAGAATTTCGGTGCTGTTTCTGGCCGGCGCCTGCTTCCAACGGATCGCTTCGGATTCGTGATGCTCGGTGACATAATGCCGCATCCATTCGAAGCACTGCTGGGTTTGGATGGCATCGCTTAATGCGCGGTGCTCCTCATTGTCCGCGATGCCGAAGCGTACGATCAGGTCGGCCAGACGGTGATGCCGCTGCGCGGGGAACAGGGCGCGGCTGATCTGCATCGTGTCATAATCCGCGCAGGCAAAGCCGCAGCCGGCGATATGCCGGGTGTTGTAATCCAGGAATCGCAGATCGAAGCTGACGTTATGACCGACAATCGGCTCAACGGCGGGACTGGCAGCCGGGGTAGCGAGCCATGCGATGAATTGGGGAAGCACCTCGTCAATCGGATCGAGGTCGGCCACCATCGCATCGGTGATGCCGGTCAGCGTGGTGATCTGACGCGGAATCGGCCGCAAGGGATTCACCAGCTGCTGGAATTGATCGACGATATGCCCCTTCCGCACGCGCACGGCACCGATTTCCGTGATGGCGCAACTGTTCGGGTAAAAGCCGGTGGTCTCCAAATCCAGCGCCACATAATCGGTGGGGAAGACGGCATCGTCCATGGCGATTCGCCAGCCGGCACCATGATTGGGCTGGGATGGTTGGCCGAAAACGGTAATGCCGGAAGTGGTCACGGAGGCTCCTCATATCAGTCGGTGTTCGGTGACTTATTGTACCGGCAGCCCGGTCTGACGGTACAATTTTTCCCTCCCGGATTTTCTCGGATATATTGGTTAGGCGGCCGGCAATTGCGCGGCGCATCGGGAAGGGAGCACAGCTGATGAAACAGATAGTGGCAGGCATCGTGGCGCATGTGGACGCGGGCAAGACCACGCTGTCCGAGGCGCTGCTCTACCGCACCGGTGAGATCCGCAAATTGGGGCGAGTGGATCACGGCGATGCGTTTCTGGACACCAATTCCTTGGAGAAGGCGCGAGGCATCACGATCTTCGCGCACCAAGCGTTGGTTGAACACGGCGACCTGCGACTGACCTTGCTGGATACGCCGGGGCACGTGGACTTCGCAGCCGAAACCGAACGGGTGCTGCGCGTGCTTGATTACGCGATTCTTGTGGTCTCCGGCACGGATGGCGTGCAAGGCCATACCGAGACACTGTGGCGTCTGCTGGCCAGATACGGTGTGCCGACGTTCATCTTCGTCAACAAGTGCGACGCCGCCGGATTCGCCCGCGAGGCCATTCTGGCACAGTTGCGCAAACGCCTGAGTGATGCGATATATCCGTTGCCGGCAATGGAACAGTTCACTGAGGGCAGCGCGGTACCGTTGGACGCGTTCGCCGAAGACATCGCCACCCTGGACGAGGAGGCGATGAACGACTATCTGGAACATGGCGTGCTGTCCGTGGGCAGATTGCGATCGATGATCGCCGTACGTGAGCTGTTCCCCGTATATTTCGGCTCGGCATTGAAACTCGAAGGGGTCGAGGAATTCCTGGACGGGCTGGAGACGTTCACCCGCGAACGTGAATGGCCGGCCGCCTTCGCCGCACGCGTGTTCAAGATCGCCCACGACGGCCAGCACAACCGTATGACGTGGCTGCGCGTCACCGGCGGTGCGCTCAAAGCCAAGGAGATCGTCTCCTCATCCTCGTGCGCCGCGGCGTCGACACCGTCGCCAGCGCAGGAGGATGATGGCATGGCGTGGTCCGAGAAAGTCGATCAGGTGCGCATCTACAATGGCGCCAAATTCGAGACGGTCACCGAAGTGCCGGCCGGCTCGGTATGCGCGGTGACCGGACTGACGCGGACCTTCCCCGGCGAAGGGCTGGGAGCGGAACCGGACGCCGAATCGCCGTCGCTGCAACCCGTGTTGACCTACACGGTGTTGCCCGCCGGAGCTGAATCCGATACGGCCGGCACCTCGGGAGCGGCCAAACGCGGTGGCACCGGCCATGACAGCGTGAATCGGGACGATGCCGAGCATGATGCCGCCAAGTCGGGAACCGGCCGCAATGAGGAGAACGACACTGCCGGCCAAGACGCAGAGACGGACAATAGCTCGCCGGTCCTTCCCCAGTTCGATGATCTGACCTTGCATAAGGTCATCACCGCATTGCGTGAGCTGGAAGACGAAGACCCGTTGTTGCATGTGGTGTGGGTGGAACGGCTGGCCGAGATTCATGTGCAATTGATGGGCGCAGTCCAGCTGGAAATCATCCAGCAGACCCTGCACGACCGGTTCGGTCTGGATGTGTCCTTTGGTCCCGGCTCCATCCTGTACCGTGAGACCATCACTGCGCCGGTCGAAGGCGCAGGTCATTTCGAGCCGCTCCGTCATTATGCCGAAGCGCATATCCTGCTGGAACCAAGGGAGCCGGGCAGCGGAGTCACTGTGGGCTCGGCCCTGTCCGAAAATGATTTGGACCGCAATTGGCAACGGCTGATTCTGACCCACCTGACCGAGCGTGAGCATCTCGGTGTGCTCGTTGGCGCGCCGCTCACCGATATCAAGATGACTTTGGTGGCTGGCCGCGCGCATCTGAAGCATACCGAAGGCGGCGACTTCCGCCAAGCCACCTATCGTGCAATTCGTCAGGGGCTCATGGAAGCCAGAGCTGGAGTCAGTGGCCGGCCCGAGACGCCGGTCGAGAGCCGGCCGGACACCACAGGGGAGGGCAACTGCCGACTGCTGGAACCGTGGTACCGGTTCCGGCTCGAAGTGCCCGCAGACATGATCGGCCGTGCCATGAGCGACATCCAGCGCATGGCTGGCACCTTCGAATCCCCGGTCACCGATGGCGAATACGCCGTGATCGAAGGTGAGGCGCCGGTGTCCGAAATGCGCGACTATACGATGGAGGTGAACCAGTACACGCACGGCCATGGCCATTTCTCCGCCACCTTCGGCGGCTACAAGCCATGCCATGACGCCGAACAGGTCATCGCAGCCGCCGCCTACGATCCCGAAGCCGATCTGGACAACACCCCCGACTCGGTCTTCTGCGCCCACGGTGCCGGCTACCCCGTCAAATGGTACAAAGTCCCCGAATTCGCCCACGTAGACTACGCCATGTGAGGTGGTGACTACCAAATCTGCGGACGAATGAATCCGCTGGCCTCCAAGAATCGCTGAATATCGCGCATTTCCGGCATATTGATCGAATGGGCCATGCCCGGATACACCTGTTCGGTCAACGTGCCGTGCTCGCGCCAGAACTCACCCATCGCCGCCACCTGCGCGGCAGGGAAAATATCATCGATGGCACCATGCCCGTAGAACACGGGCGGCTTCAACGAAGCCAATTCGGCATCGCCCGCAACGGACCCCGGTGCCAGCCATCCAGAGCAGGAGACGGCTGCGGCATATCGTCTCGGATTGAAACGCAGCAGATGCGCGGCCAAGAGGCCGCCCTGCGAGAATCCCATGGCAACCACCGGCCGAGTGGCGGGAATATGCTCCGCGACCCATGAATCAATGGCTTGGGCGGCCTCAGCCGCCTGCTTGTCCAACGATTCGCCCTCCGGCACACCCTCATGCGCCCACGAGCCGAACCACGTATATCCCATGCCATAGGCGATGGGTGCCTGCAAACTGGCGTAATCAGCCGAACCGGCACCGCAATAGTTCAGCAAATCGGGCAGATCGTATTCATTGGATCCCCAGCCGTGCAGCAGCACGAACACCGGGGCGGTTTCAGGACCGGTCAAACGGGTCAGAGCTTTGGTAATCTTCATAGCCTCAGTGTATCCACCGTTTAGGCGACAATATTGCCCTGGTGTTCGCCCATCGAGTAACGTCCCATAAGTAATGCATATAGCGCAGCGGCCATGCCACGTGTTCTGATACTCTACGATGACATGGCAAGGGGGCCGTGGCAGGTATGTTCGGCCCCCGAAATCGTACATGGGCGGCTAAGACCGTTTATGCGCAGGAGAAGAAACGAGAAGCAAAGGAAGGAGCGCGCCCGATGACATTCGATTGGTCGTTCGTGCAGCGTTACGCGCCTTTCTTCGTCAATGGCACATTGATGACCTTATTCATATCCGTGTTTGGCATACTGCTTGCCGTCGCGGTGGGTCTGGTCTGCGCTGGCGTGGAAATCGCGCGTATCCCGGTCGCCCGGCAAATCGTAAGAATCTATATCGAACTCAGCCGCAATACGCCATTGCTGGTACAGCTGTACTTTCTGTACTTCGGCCTGCCCAAACTCGGCGTAGTATGGTCCGCCGAAACCTGCGCGATAGTCGGCCTCGGATTCCTGGGCGGTTCCTACATGGCCGAGGCGATGCGCGGCGGATTGGAAGCGGTGCCCAACGTGCAGCGCGAAACCGCATACGTACTGGGACTGACCTCCACGCAAACCATCACCCGAGTCATTCTGCCGCAGGCGGTGTCCACCGCCATTCCAGGCGTAGTGGCCAATGTGATCTTCCTGTTCAAGGAATCGAGCGTCGTCTCCGCCATTGCGCTCGCCGACGTGATGTATATGGCCAAAGATCTGATCGGCATGTACTACAGCACCTATGAGTCGCTGTTCATGCTGATTGTGGCGTATCTGGTGATTCTGCTGCCGATTTCCATCTTCGGCACATGGCTGGAGAGGAGGTTCGATTATGGACGGCGCTGAAATACTGCTCCAGCCGGGCGTATTCCCACGTCTGTTGCAAGGCCTATGGGTCACCGTGTGGATAGCCGGCGTATCCGTAGGCGCGTCCATCCCGGTCGGCCTGTTGGTGGGCTGGCTGATGACGCTGAAGAACCCCGTGATCCGGGCCGCGATGCGCATCTACCTCGACTTCATCCGCATTATGCCTCAGCTGGCGTTGCTGTTCCTTGCCTACTACGGTTTTGCTCGATGGTTCGATTGGAATCTCGATGCCACCGGTGCCTGCGTGCTGGTGTTCATCCTGTGGGGAGGCGCCGAGCTGGGCGATCTGGTGCGTGGCGCATTGCAGTCGATTCCCAAAGTGCAGTACGAATCGAGCTACGTACTGGGGTTGAGCCCGTGGCAGGCTTTCTCCCGGGTGATTCTGCCGCAGGCAGTTCGCCGTATGCTGCCGGCATCCGTGAACTTGGCGACACGTATCGTCAAAACAACATCGTTGGCCGTGCTGCTCGGTGTGGTCGAGGTCATCAAGGTCGGCCAGCAGATTATCGACGCGAACCGATTCCAATTCCCGACCGGAACCTTGTGGATTTATGGCGTGATTTTCTTTATGTACTTCATTGTGTGCTGGCCGCTGTCCATTGTGGCCCGCCGACTGGAAAAGAGGTGGTCGAATGACTGAACCCGAAACGACCTGCAAGGGTTTCGAGGTGGATCATCTGATCAAACAGTATGCGAATGCCGACAAGCCGGTGCTGGACGACATCTCCTTCAAGGTGGAGCATGGTTCGGTGCTCGTGGTGCTGGGTCCTTCCGGCTCGGGCAAGTCGACGCTGCTGCGCACCATCGCCGGTCTGGAACCGATTCAGGGCGGCACGATTTCCATCAACGATCAGGTGATCGATACCGGAAAACCCGGCACGGAACGAGCCGGACGATCCGACCGGTCCAGTGAACTGCGCACCCGTATCGGCATGGTGTTCCAAAGCTACGATTTGTTCCCGAACAAAACGGTGCTCGGCAACATCACCATGGCGCCGGTGCTCGTGCAGAAGCGAGACAAGGCCGAGGTGGAGGCCGAGGCGATCCGGTTGCTTGGCCGTGTGGGACTTGCCGATCGCAAGGACTCCTGGCCGCACGAATTGTCCGGCGGTCAGCGCCAGCGTGTGGCCATTTGCCGTGCGCTGGTTCTGCATCCGGAAGTACTGCTGCTCGATGAGATCACGGCGGCTCTCGACCCCGAAATGGTGCGTGAAGTGCTCGACGTGGTGCTCGAACTGGCCAAGTCCGGGCAGACGATGCTTATCGTCACCCACGAGATGCAGTTCGCGCGAGCCATCGCCGACCACATCATCTTGCTGGATGGCGGGCACATCGTCGAGGAATCGTATGATGCGCAGGCATTCTTCGAACACCCGCAAACCGAACGTGCGCAGCAGTTCCTGCACACCTTCGAATTCGAGTGATTCGATTGTGCCATATCGACGTATTTGAGAAGAAATATCAATAACAACAAGAGAAGGAGAACTCAATGAGTATCAAGGTTGGGAGATCATTCAAAGCACTGATTGCCGCAGGTGCGGCATTGGTAATGGCGGCATCCATGGCCGCATGCGGTCCGTCCGCAGGCACCCCGAGCGAAGCGAAGTCCTCTGACACAGGCACCAGCTCCGGCGCCAACGCCAAGGCCCGCAGCCTCGACGAGATTAAGAAGAGCGGCAAGATCAAGATTGCCGTCTTCTCCGACAAGGCACCATTCGGCTACGTGGACAAGGACGGCAAGTACCAGGGCTATGACGTCTACTTCGCCGAACGACTGGCCAAGGATCTGGGTGTGAAACCGGAATACACGTCGGTCGATCCGGCCGCCCGTGTGGACGTGCTCACCTCCAACAAGGTCGATCTGGTGCTCGCCAACTTCACCGTCACCGAGGAGCGCAAGGGCAAAGTCGATTTCGCCAAGCCGTACATGAAGGTGGCGCTTGGTGTGGTCTCCCCGGAGAGCGCCCGGATCACCGATGTCAGCCAGCTCGACGGCAAGACCCTGATCATCGCCAAGGGCACCACGGCCGAAACCTGGTTCGAGAAGAACGCGCCGAACGTCAAGCTGCAGAAGTACGACCAGTACGCCGATGCCTACAACGCACTGCTGGACGGCCGTGGTGACGCCTTCTCCACCGACAACACCGAGGTGCTCGCCTGGGCCAAGTCCAACAAGGGATTCAAGGTCGGCATCACCCACCTTGGTGATGACGACACCATCGCCCCGGCGGTGCAGAAGGGCAACAAGGAACTGCTGGACTTCGTGAACGATGAGATCGTCAAACTCGGCAAGGACGACTTCTTCCACAAGGATTACCAGGAGACCCTGGCACCGGTGTACGGCGACGAGGTCAATCCCGACGAGATCGTGGTCGAAGGCGGTGAGGTCTGACGGACGGGTTCCGCCCAGCCGTTTGAACCGGATGGGGAACTGGATTATATCGCTTCATAACCAACGCATATAGCAACGCCGGCCTTCGGGCCGGCGTTCTGCATTACAGTCATAGATGTGGCGCGGGGGAGTCCCGCGCACGGATGACGCGACACGTAAGGGGGTGCGCAATGACCAGATTCAATACTCAGCTCGTTCATGGACTGCCGGTTGACGACAATGGCACCGGAGCCGTGAACCCGCCGATCTACAATTCGACGACATATGCCTTTGAGAGGGTCGACGCGATGCCCCGTTACGATTACGCGCGCAGCGGCAACCCCACGCGCGATTTCCTGGAGCGGCAGATCGCCCAGCTTGAACAGGGAAAGCGTGGTTTTGCGTTCGCCTCCGGTCTGGCTGCGATCCATGCGGTGCTCAGTACCTTCAAGCCCGGCGACCGTATCGTCGTGGGAGACAATATCTACGGTGGAACGTACTCGCAGCTCAATGAGTTCTTCACCCGTTGGGGGCTTGTGGTCGAATCGGTCAATACCAGGGATGACGCCGCTTTGGAGTCCGCAGTGCGGGGCGATCGCGCGAACGGCGTCGCGCCCGCCCGGGCCGTCTATTTCGAGACCCTGACCAATCCGCTGCTCAAGGTCAATGACGTGCGCGCCATCTCCGCGACGGCGCATCGTCACGGCGCATTGTCCATCGTGGACAACACGTTCGCGACCCCGTACCTGCAGCAGCCGCTTTCCCTCGGCGCGGATGTGGTGATTCATTCCGCCACCAAGTACTTGGCCGGCCACTCCGACGTCAACGCCGGTCTCGTGGTCGTCTCCGGTGAGGATTTGGCCAATCGCGTGTACTTCGCCCAGAACCGTCTTGGAGGGGTACTGGCGCCCACTGAATGCGATTCGGTGCGCCGCGGCATCCAGACATTGGCCCTGCGCATGGATCGTCAGCAGGAAAACGCGAACGCCATCGCCCGGTATCTGCTCGCTCACCCATTGGTCAAATCCGTTCACTATCCAGGATTGCCCGGTGCCGGTGACCAGCGACTTGCCGCCAAGGGACTGAAGGGAGCCGGTGGTGTGCTGAGCTTCGAAGTGGTGCCTGGCGTGGACCCTGCGGATGTGCTCAACAACCTGCACATCTTCCGATTGGCTGTGTCCCTTGGTGCCGTGGAATCGCTTGCGGAACTGCCTTGCCGCATGACGCATTTCGAACTGCCCCGGGAGGAGCGTCTGAAGATCGGCATCACCGATGAGCTGGTGCGTCTCGCCGTCGGCATCGAGGATGCGAACGATCTGATCGAAGACCTCGGACAGGCTTTCGATATCGCCTATGCCCGATACAGGGAACGCCACATCGGCTCCGATGTACTTGGCGCATTGACTCCGAAGGTGTTCGCTTGACGTGATATGGCCGTATGTGCCGTTACGATGGATGCGATGGGAAGCCGCGGACGAAGCGCGGCGCGCAGAAAGGACATGGCATGGCCATTGATGTGTACGGCGCCACATGGTGTGGTGATTGCCGTCAGGCGAAGAACACGTTGGATGAGCTGGGTGCGGCGTATATCTGGCATAACATCGAAGAGGAGGACGGTGCCGCCGATCGTGCCGTGGCCATCAGCGGCCAGCAGCATATTCCGGTGGTGCTGTACGATGATGGCTCCTTCCAGGTGGAGCCCTCCGCCAAGGACATCAGGAACAAGCTGCGGGAGTTGAATCTGCTGACTGACTGATTGGCAGGGCTCTCTTACGGCATGAGGCGTGTGCCACCGTTGGATTGGTGACACACGCCTCATGCGTTGTTGCGGCTGTGTGTGGACCGTACTTACAGGCTTCTGAATCGCGCCTGGCCGATGGTCACATCGAAGGATTTGCCGGCGGGGGCGTCGTACTGCAGTTCGGTGATGGCGTTGCATTGACCCTGGACGAAGCGCCAGACACGATGCCCTCCCACATCGAGATCGAAATAGTGCTCATCGGGCCGGTCGGCGTCCCCGCCTTCCGTGAGACCCAAACCAAACACGTCGGACCAGTGCGCGGCCACCGCCGCGGGGTCGGGCACCGCGAAGATCGCGCGACGGGTGTCCACTTCGCCGATGGCATGCCGGTGCAGCAGTCCGCCGCTCTCGTAGCGGGCCAGTTGCTCGGATTCGCTCGCACCCCAATCGATGACGAACGGATAGCGCAGGCCCCGATCATCGCCCTTGATCCATAGCAACCGCCAGCGTATCTCCTCACCGGCGGCCGTCGTGCGATTGCCCGGAACGATATGGCCAAGATCAAGGCCTTTGGCCGTGAGCCGTTCGGCCGCCTGTTCGATGCCATGCACGTGCAATGCCGGACGGTAGAATCCCACATACTCGGGCAGCAGCTCCCCGGCTTCATGGAATATCAGCCCATGGTCCGGCGTCTCCGACAAGGCTTCCTCGCGGTCGTACAATGCCAGGAACTCCAGATAGTTATCGGCGAAGTAGGCCAGGGAGTTCTCCGTGCCATGCCCCACATGCTTGCCGCCGTATTGGGAAGTCAGCCCTGCGTCGGCGAACGTCCGTTCGGCGGACTTGAGGTCATTCACGAATTCGACCGTATGGTCCCAGGTGAATTGTTGCGTCATGATCGGCTCCCGCCTTTACTTTGCATCGTCGCCGAGCGCCGTGGTGCGCTCGACCGCCGCCAGCACCGCGGATTGTATGGATGCCGCGAATCCGGTTTTGTTCAGGGTATATGCCTCGGTGATTCCCACTCCGCCGGGGGAGTTGTTGATATTGAGCAGCACTTGAGGCAGCACGTCTTTCTGTTTGAGGAATTCGGTGCCGCCGATGATGGTGTCGAGCGCGATGGCTCTGGCCGCGTCCCGGGGCAGACCGGCCAGCACACCGGCATCCACGTAGGCGTCGATGAAATGGTAGACGATGTTCGGCGGGTAAAAACCGGTGATTACGTCGATAAGTCGTTCCTCGACATACAGCACTTTGCCGAAAGTGTTGAGGAACGCATCCACGTCCTCGCGTGCCGCGGCCCCATTCAGCGCCACGCCGCTGTAACCGTAATCCACGGTGGTGAGTGTGTTCGGGATGATGCGGGCCACACGCCACCCATGGCCGAGCCCTTGCTCAAGCTTGGCGATGGTATAGCCGGCTACGATGGAGATCACCGTGGTCTTCGCCGGGTCGAAACGTCGCGCCACTGAAGCGGCCACGCCGGCGACATCGTCTTGCGGACGCACCGCGATTACCACGATGTCGGCATCCGGGGCGTCCGTCGGTGACGACGTCTCGGTGTTGTACGTGGATGCCAGATATTCGGCGCGTTCCCGTGAGATTTCCTCAACCCAGATGTGGTCGACCGGATATGCGGTGGCCTTACGTCGCACCGCTTCTATGATGGCGCTCGGCATATTGCCTCCGCCGATGAAATACAGGTTCGCTCCCATCGGTTCACCTCTTCTGATGATGGATACGGATGTATGTCAGTTCCCGTAATACCGCATGGATTCCCGAACCGTCGTCGTTTCTTCCGAAATGGCATATAGGCGTTCTTGATAGGCACTTCAAGGATGCAATGATTTCGCGGATGGATAAGACGCTATAAGAAATGCCTGTAATACGTGGGCGGCATTCCGCTTGACATCGGCATCGCCGATGCGCTTCGATGACGGATAACGTTGCGAATCAGGAGAAGGGACCCCAATATGGTCAATCGTCGCGCCGACTTCCACGCCATCGTCAATCATCAGTCCCGGACGCCGTATCTGGTTAGCGCCTGGCAGCATCTTGTCGGTCATGAATACGGTGCCGAGGAATTCGCCAAGGCCACCATCGATTTCGTCAATCGCTGGGATTGGGAATGGGTGAAGATCAATCCGCGCGCCATATACTATGCCGAGGCTTGGGGCTCTCGGTACGATCGCAACGATTATGCCGGATTCGTGCTGCCGAAGAAGATCAGCGCCGCAATCACCGAACCGGATGATGTGCGTGGAGTCAAGGAACTCGACGTTCGTGACAATGAGTATTTCGCCGAGGCTCTGGCCGCCGCCGCCCTTATCCGGCATGGCCTTGAGGATCGCGCCGTGCTGCAGACCGTCTTTTCGCCATTGTCCGTCCTGCTGCAGATCGCCGATCTGCCGCTGTACCCGGGTGACGATTACGCCACCGCGACGCTCCGCGTCGAAGATCTGATCTTCAATCAGCCTGATGTCGCCAAGCAGGCGCTCGCCAACATCGCCCGCACACTCGCCTCCTATGCGCGTGCGTTGGTTCGTCCCGAATCCGAAGGCGGAGCGGGACTCGACGGCGTGTTCTACGCGCTCACCGGCACGGTGAGCGAGGGTTATTTCGACGCGCAACGCTATCTTGAATTCTCCGAGCCATACGATCGCATCGTGATTGACGCGGTGCATCGCGCCAACCCGGACGCCGTGGTGCTGCTGCACACCTGTCGTGCTGAATCCCACCCGAATTGGTTCGACGTGAAGGGTGTGGACCTGCTGCAGTGGGATCAGTATCAACCGGGAAACCCGCAGGTGGATGCCGACCTGACGGCTGTGCCGGTCGCCGGTGCCCCGTACGACCTGTTCGCGCCGGACGGTGACGTCGAACAGGTGCGCCGCGAATTGGCCAAGACCATCGCGCTTCGTACGGGCAAACCGTTTTTGCTGGCACCAAGCTGCACGGTTCCGACCCCGGCGGGCGACAAGGCGCTGCAGGCATTGAGCGACATCCGCGTGGGCTGAGCCGATCCCCATTTACGCTTCATGATCATTCGAATAGAGAAGGGAACATCATGACCATCAAGACAATCATCCGTACGGCGATCGCATCCGTGGTCACTGCGGGAACACTGATTGGCGTCTCCGCATGCGGCCTTGGCGGGGATGCCGCCAGTGGTTCCAGCGACGACACCGTGAACATCGGAGTCATCTATCCGAAGACCGGGCAATATGCGCAATACGGCAAACTGTTCCAGCAAGGCTTCGATCTGGCGGTTGCCAAGGTGAACAAGGATGGCGGCGTCAAGGGTAAGAAGCTTGGTCTTCGATACTATGACACGCAGTCCGATGCCAAGCAAGACGCCGCGGTGGCTCCCAAGATCGTGTCGGACAAGTCGATCATCGCCGTGGTGGGTGACTATGCCTCGCCCGCATCCTCGGCCGCGTCGCCCATCTTCCAGCAGGCCGGCCTCGTGCATTACGGTTTCAATAATTCGGCACCCACCTTTACCGATACCGGGGACCACGTATGGACTCCCCAAATCGGTCAGGACAAGTATCAGAAGACCAACGCGGATATAGTGGCCAAAAAAGCCAAGAAGATCGCGGTGGTCTACATCGAGAACGACTGGGGCAAACAGGCCTATCGGTACTTCAAGCAGGAGGCCGAGAAAAACGGTACCCAGATTGTGTACGAGTCCAGCTATCTGCCCGACTCCACCGACTTGTCGCCGATTCTGATTCCGGCGCGCGATGCCAAGCCTGACGCGGTGGTCGACATCGGCTACGGGCCGGACGGCGCTCTGGTGATCAATACCCTGCGCGACAAGCTGGGGTACGACGGCCTGTACTTCGGTGGTCAGGAAACCAAGGAGTTCCTCGATCTCGCCGGCAAAAACGCCGAGGGTTCGATCATCACCGGATCCTTCTCCGCCACCGGCACCAAGGACGCCAAGGCCCAGCAGTTCGTCAAGGACTTCAAGGCCAAGTACGGCAACAACCCGGGCAATTTCGAAGTGACCGCCTACGAGGCGATCATCGATCTGGCCTATGCCGCCAACAAGACCGAACCGACCCGTGAAGGCATACAGAAGGCGCTGCAGACCGTGACGGATTTCCCGCTCTACCAGGGCAATGGCGGCACGTTCAAATTCAATCGGCAGAGTCGTCGCGCCGATAACATCGATCCGATTCTGCTCATCGTCAAAGATGGCAAGTTCGAACAATACGAAGGTTGATTCTCCGGGCTTTCCCATACACCACGAACGAGGTAACGCACACAATGTTTGATGTTCTTTTCGCCGGACTGATACACGGCAGCGCCTATGCGCTGGTCGCAGTCGGCATGTCGCTGATCTTCGGCGTCACCAACGTGGCCAACTTCGCCCAAGGTTCCATCGTGGCCGTGGGCATGATGATCGCCTGGTGGCTCGGTTCGTCATGGGGATGGGGAATCGTGCCCACATTCGTGGCGGTGCTCGTGGTTACCGCACTGCTGGGGCTGATCATGAACGTGGCGATCATCGCTCCGCTTGAAGGCCGTAAACCGATTGCGGCGCTGCTCGCCACCATTGGCGTCGGCCAGGTGCTCGACAATGGTCTGCAGGTCGTCTTCGGGCCACAGACCCGACCGTTCCCGAAACTGCTGCAGACCTATAACCTGCAAGTCGCCGGCGTGCGTTTCGGCACTTCGGACATCGTGATGGTGACGCTTGCCGTCCTCTCGATGCTTGGCTTATGGGCATTCCTCAAGTTCGGCAAAGCGGGACAGGCCATTCGCGCCACTTCCCAGGATCCCGAAGCCGCCATGCAGATGGGCATCCCGGTGAAGGCCATCCGTAACCTCTCCTTTGTGATCGGTGCCGTACTCGCCGGCGTTTCCGGCATCTTCGTGGGCTTGTTCAACGGCAACATCAATCCGATGAATGGCGGCACCATTGGTATGACGGCGTTCGTGGCGGCCACGATCGGCGGTCTAGGCTCCATCCCGGGAGCCGTGGTCGGCGGTCTTGTGCTCGGTGTGGTGGAAGCGTTCGGCATCTCTCTGTTCGGAGACGGTGCACATGACCTCATCACCTTCGGCGCGTTGATCATCATCCTCATCGTGAAGCCGCAGGGTCTGCTTGGGCCGAAGACCGATGTCAAATCCGAGCCGCTGACCGGCACGTTCCTGGGAGGCGGCAGGGCGATCACGCTGCCCTGGTGGGGTAATCTCATCGGTGCCGTGGCGCTCGTATCCACCCCGTTCTTCTTCAATGACTACCTGTCCGGCGTGGGCACTCAGGTCGCCATCTATGCCATCGCCGCCGTGGGACTGACGTTGATTTCCGGCTCCGCGGGCCAAACGATTCTGGGCATGGCAGGACCGTTCGCCGTGGGTGCCTATGCCTCCGCGATTCTGGCCACGCAGGCGCATTGGCCCTTCCTGGTGGCGTTGCCCGCCGCAGGTGTGATCGCGGCGCTTGCCGCCTCGGTGCTCACCTTCCCCGTATGGAGGTTTTCCGGCCATTATGTCGCCATCGCCACCATCGGCGTAGGTGCGGTGATGGTGGCGATCATTCGCCTCGCCGAGCCGTTGACCAAGGGGTCTCTTGGCATTCAGGGCATTCCGTTCCCGAAGGTGTTCGGCGTCACGCTGTACACGCAGCAGATGATGTATCTGCTTGACGTGATCGTGCTGCTTGTCACGCTGGTCATCGTCATGCGTATCCGAACCGCTCATCTGGGGCGCGTGTTCGAGGCCGTGGGATCGGATCGCGAGGCTTCGGAGGCGCTGTCCATCCGCACTGGCGCCTATAAGGCGCTCGCGTATGCGCTTGCCGCGTTTTTCGCAGGTCTCGCCGGTTCGTTGCTCGCGCACCAGTACACGTACATTGATCCGACGATCTTCAACTCGAACATGTCGATTCTCATCCTGACCATCATCGTGCTTGGTGGTATGAACTCTCCGCTCGGCGCGGTGCTTGGCTCCATAGTGCTGATCGGAGCGCCCGAGTTGCTGCGTTTCGCCTCCGACGCGCGCATCCTGCTGTATGGCGTGCTGCTGGTGCTTGTCATCTTGTTCCGTCCCCAGGGCCTGTTCGCCCGGAAAGGCTGAGTCGCCATGACCGATTCCGAGACCGTATTTTCCACCGTAGACGCCGTGACCGGCATCGATATCGACAACGAACGCCTCGATAACGCGGATGATCTGGCTGAATATTCCGAAAGACACCGCCAGGCCGTCCTTGACGCGCCGGTGATGCTGCGCGTGCGCGAGCTCGACAAGTCCTTCGAGGGGCTGCACGCCGTCAACAAGGTCTCTTTCGACCTGCATCAAGGTGAGGTCATTTCCATCATCGGCCCGAACGGTTCGGGAAAATCGACCACAATCAACCTGATCTCCGGTTTTCTGCAGCCTGATTCCGGGCTCATCGATCTTGCCGACGAGCCGGTTGCCGGTCTGAGCCCTGCGGACATGTCTGAACGGGGACTGCTGCGCACCTTCCAGAACGGTCGTGTGTTCGGCGGTCTTACCGTCGAAGAGAACATCAATCTCGGATATCACCGGCGACTCGTCGCGGCACGCCCGTTCAAAAGCCTGCAAAGGTATCCGATCGCACGTTGGCTGTCGTTGCTCGCCGAGACCGGCGTGGCGCTGGTTCCCGGACCGCGGACTCGGCGCGAAGCCGATGAGGTGAACATCCGCGTGGATCGGGAAATCGACCGTTTCCGTGAACGACTGAGCGCGCGTCGACGGGATTGCACCTACACGTTGTCGTACGCGAATCGTCGTCGTACCGAAATCGCCCGTGCCCACATCAGCGAACCGAAGATCCTGCTGCTCGATGAGCCGACCGCCGGCATGAACCAGTCGGAGACCGCCGAAGTGCTTCGTCAACTGCAGTATCTGAAAGCGCAGGGACATACCATCCTATTGGTCGAGCACAAGATCGATCTGGTCACTGCATTGTCCGACCGTGTGCTTGCGATGGATGGCGGCCGCGTCATCGCGCAAGGTGCCCCGGATGATGTGCGCAATGCCCCGCAGGTGGTCGAGGCGTATCTCGGCAAGTGGCGTGAAATGAACCATACCCGGGTCGCCGGGCAATCACATGTGCTTGCGATGCAGAACTCCATTGGTGCCGTCGTCGAAGTCGAGGGCACCGGTGCCGGTACCGGACGAGATGAAACCGGGACGTTGGATGATGGTGGGGATGCCCTGCTTGCGCTCGATGGAGTGAATGTGTATTACGGGCAGGTCCACGCGTTGCAGAACGTGTCGATCTGCGTACCCAAAGGGGCCATCGTCTCTCTGCTGGGAGGCAACGCTTCCGGCAAGTCGACCACGATGAAGACGATTTTGGGCATCAATCATCCGAAGACCGGTTCGCTGTGGTTCCAAGGCGAGGATGTGACCGGACTGTCCACGCGCAGACGGGTCCAAGCCGGTATCGCCGCCGTGCCCGAGGCGAGGCGCGTGTTTCCGCAGATGACGGTGGAGGAGAATCTGTTGTCTGGCGCCTATACGCGACACGACAGGGAGGGTGTGGCCGGCGATCTGGAAGCCATGTACGATCGCTTCCCTCGTTTGAAGGAACGTCGTATGCAGCAGGCCGGCACGATGTCCGGCGGCGAGCAGCAGATGCTGGCGTTCGCGCGAGCCCTGATGAGTCGCCCGAAAATCATCTGCATGGACGAGCCGACGATGGGCTTGTCTCCCAAACTCGTCGAAGACGTACTCGAACAGATAGCGCGACTGCGTGACGAATTGGGCGTTTCCGTGCTCATGGTCGAACAGCAGGCCGAGCTGGCTCTCTCGATCGCCGACTATGGTTATGTGCTGCAGAACGGACGTATCCGGCTGCATGGCAAAGCCGGCGACCTGCTCGGCAACGAGCGGGTGCAGGAGGCGTATTTGGGAGGAGTGAAACAATGAGCGAAGCCGAAGGGATTGAGACGTCCTCGCATCCGTCCGTCATCGCCGTCACGCAAAGGAGGTTCCGGTGACCGCAGCAACAACCCGATCGGGCGCATCCCCGACGGCGTTCGTAGCACTTCCCGATGCTCTGAACGCTGATGTGCAGGAATGGTACCGCTGGTTCCATCGTCATCCTGAACTCTCCTATGAAGAGTTCGGCACCACGGCGCGCATCCGTGAGATTCTGGAATCGCATGGCGTTGAAATCCTCGAATCGGGACTCAGGACCGGCGTGGTGGCCATCGTGCGCGGCGCAAGCGCCAAGCCCGTCATCGCCCTGCGCGGTGACATCGATGGGCTGCCCATCACCGAGAATACCGGACTTGACTACGCTTCGGATAATGCCGGAGTGATGCACGGCTGCGGTCATGACTTCAACCTCACCGTGGCGTTGGGCGCGGCGATTCTGCTCAATGAACGGCGTGCCTCATTGCCTGGTACCGTCAAGATCATCTTCCAGCCGGCAGAGGAAGGTCGTGCCACCGCGGAGCGCCCCACGGGTTCCGTGCAGGTGCTGAACACGGGTGTGCTGGACGATGTCGAGGCGTTTTTCGGCACGCACGATGCAGCCGGACCGGTTGGATCCATACTCATACGTGAGGGTGGCATCACCGGCGCGGTCGACAAATTCCAGGTTGCCATTCACGGCAAGGGCGCGCATGCAGCCGAACCGGAGGATGGCATCGACCCGATCACCGTGCTGACGAACGTGGTGCAGGGGTTGCAGGCGGTCATTGGGCGCAATCTCGACCCTCGCCATCCGCGGGTGTTGTCCGTCACACATATAGAAGCCGGCAATTCGTGGAATGTGATTCCGCAGGATGCCTTCTTCGAAGGCACGGTGCGCACTACCGAGCCGCAGGACCGGGTTCTCGCCAAGAAGCGCGCCATCGCCATCATCAACAACACGGCCGCCGCCTACGGTGCCACTGCCGATGTCTCGTGGTTCTTCGGATCGCCTTCCGTGTTCAACGACGCCGGATGGACCCGCATCGGACGAGAAGTCATCGCCGAGCAGGGGCTTCACGCGGATGATGATCATCCTCAACTGGGAGGAGAGGATTTCTCATATTACCTTGATCGCAAGCCCGGCCTGTTCGTGCACATCGGTGCCGGTGAGACCGGTGCCGCGCATGGGCCGACGTTCCGGCCGAATCCGGCCGCCATCGGCTACGGCATACGCTTTCTCACGGCCATCGCGCAGAAAGCGCTCAACGAGTTACGATGAACGCACCCCACCTATCATTCCGGCTGATACCGAACGATAAGAAATGCCTGTACCCGCAAGCACGTGTTACGGTGCTTCGCTTCCTACACTGGTGCCGTATCAGTATGGGCGTCCGTCGGTGTTCCCTAAGGGACGGCGGCATGACATTGAGGGGATAATTCATGGCGAGGGATTTCGTTACCGCGGCTATTCACGGCGGCTATGACCGGGCGGCTCACGGTGAGGCGGCGAACCCGCCGATTTACGCCAGTGCGGCGTTTGACATGGTCAGCGCCGCACATGGTGACGCGCTGGGTGCCGGCGAAGCCGAGGGCTTCTCGTACTCGCGTGTGGCGAATCCCACTGTGGATGTGTTCGAGCGTCGTTTGGCGGAACTCGAAGGTGGCGTGAGCGCGGTGGCCGTCGCCTCCGGCATGGCCGCGGTGTCGTATGCGCTGTTGTGTGCCGCCGAAGGTGGTGGTCGCATCATCTCTCCGACCAACCTGTACGGCGCTTCCGTCGATGCCATGGAGACCTTCTTCCCGCAGTTCGGAGTCCATGCCGATTTCGTGCGCGACATCAACGACCTCGATGAGGTCGCTTCGAAGATCGGGCCGGACACCCGCGCCATCTACACCGAATCCGTTGCAAATCCATCCACTGAAATCACCGATATTGAACCATTGGCGGAACTCGCGCATCGCAACGGTATTCCGCTTATCGTCGACAATACCGTGCCCACCCCGTACCTCTTCCGGCCCATCGAGTTCGGAGCCGATATCGTGGTGCATTCCACCACGAAAGGCATCACCGGGCACGGCAACGCCATCGGCGGAGTGGTTATCGACGGCGGAAACTTCGATTGGGCCAACGGCAGATTCCCACAGTTCACCACTCCCGAACTGGTCGTCAGCGATGAACGCAAAGGAATAGCGCGCAGCTTCGCCAGCAGATTCGGCCGCGAGGCGTTCATTCGCCGTGTACGCATCAAATATCTGCGCACTTTCGGCGCGGTGCCCAGCCCGTTCAATACATACCTGTCGATGGTGGGATTGGAAACACTGGCTGTGCGAGAACGGCAGGAAGTCGAATCGGCCACGCGTATTGCCGAGCATCTCACGCATGCGCCGCATGTGCTCAAGGTCAATTATTCCGGTTTGGGCAACACGGGTCAGTATGATCTGGTCGCCAAATACTTCCCCAAAGGAATCGGCACGATACTGTCGTTCCTCGTCGACGGCGATGAGAACAACGTGAGACGCATCCTCGACGGAACCGAGGTATTCTCCTATGTGCCGAACATCGGAGACGCGCGTTCGCTGATTGTCGATCCTGCGCGCATCACGCATCGCGAGGTTCCTTTGGATGCGCGCATCGCCGCCGGAGTCAGCGATAATCTCATCAGACTTTCCATCGGATTGGAAAACGTCGATGATTTGATTGCGGACCTTGACCAAGCCATTGCCAACGCATACTGACGTGTATCGCTTACGTATGCGGATAATTGTTCGTTCTGAGAAAAACCTGCGCTGTTATTCTTGAGGCGTTGTGAATTTGGGTTGTTGTATGGTGTGAATAGCACTCCATAGGCACTGGATATAACCACGCCGAAACACAGGTGAGCAAGCGCGTCCACGGTAAGGGATTGTGCTTCGCGAACGAGCGTTGACGTGCATAACAGCAGCGAAAAGGGAGTATCGGGATGATTCGGATTAGGGGAGTGAGCAAGAGCTTTGCCGACACCACCGTGCTGGATGGGCTTGATCTTGACATTCCTCGACAAGATGTGGTTACTGTCATCGGCCCCTCAGGCTCCGGTAAATCCACACTGTTGCGCATTCTGGATTTCCTTGAGCACGCGGATTCCGGTACCGTCGATTTCGGTGATGGTCTTGTGGATTTGACCACTACCAAATCTGCCGACATTCACAAGGTGCGTTCGAAAGTCGGGTTCGTGTTTCAGAACTACAACCTGTTTTTGAACAAGACGGCATTGCAGAATGTGACCGAACCGTTGGTGTATTCCAAGGGAATCAAGCCTGATGAAGCCCGCAAGATCGCTATTGAGCAACTCGATCGTGTGGGACTTGCCGATTTTCATGATCGGTATCCGAGCACACTGTCCGGCGGGCAACAGCAGCGTGTGAGCATCGCCCGCGCCGTGGCTATGAATCCTGAGCTGTTGGTGCTTGACGAGCCCACTTCGGCATTGGATCCGGAAATGGTCAACGGGGTGCTGGGGGTCATCAAGCAACTCGGTAGCGAAGGCATGACCATGCTGATGGTCACCCATGAGATGCGGTTCGCCTATGAGGCATCGAATCATGTGGTGTTCATCGAAGGAGGCCATGTGGTCGAGCAGGGTGATCCGAAGCGGATCTTCGAACATCCGCAGGAGGAGCGTACCGTCGAGTTCCTGTCTTCAACCAACAATGTGCTGATGATTCCGGTGACTCGGTAGAGGCGTTTCACGGCTGTTGTAATTAATTGTGACAATATCAAGAGAGGGGTTTGTCATGTTCAATAATCAAGTGATTCGCAAGGCTGCGGCTTTGCTGTCCGGTGTCGCCGTGCTGGTTTCGGTTGCCGCATGCGGTTCGGCTTCCGCTTCCAACTCCAGTGCATTGGAGCAGGTCAAGCAGGCCGGCAAAATCGTGTTCGCCACTGAGGGCACCTATGCTCCGTTCAGTTACCATGACTCCAAAACCAATGAGCTGACCGGTTACGATGTCGAGGTGGCCAAGGCCATTGCCAAGGAGGTCGGTATCAAGGCCGAGTTTGCCGAGGGCAGCTTCGACTCCCTGCTTGCCGGTGTGGATGCCAAGAAGTACGATACGGTTGCCGATCAGATTTCCGCCACCGACGAGCGCAAGGCCAAGTATGATTTCTCCGAACCATACACCTACTCCTACGGTGTCGTCATTACCTCCAAGGAGAACCCGAAGAACGTCACTTCGTTCGATGACGTCAAGGGGCTTCGCGCCGCTGAAACCGGTACCTCCAACTGGAACAAGACCGCTCAGGAGAAGGGCGCTACTATCGTTCAGGTTAACGATTTCGGTCAGCAGGTCAATGCCATCACGTCCGGTCGTGCAGATGTGTCATTGAACGATGGCCTTGCTGCGCTCGACTACCTGAAGCAGAAGCCGGATGCGGACATCAAGATTGCCGCCAAGTCCGAGAAGACTCCGGCCGCCTACCTGCCGTTCCGCAAGGGCAGCGATGACTTGGTCAAGGAAGTCAACAAAGCCATTGTCAAGCTGCAGAAGGATGGCACATTGACCAAGATCTCCGAAAAGTACTTTGGCGAGGACTTCTCTCAGGAGTGACATGTTTCCCGGCTCTCCTGTAATTAGGGGAGCCGGGAAATATGAGCTGGCCTCGTGAAGATTACGAGCAGACGCAACATATACCACACAACAAAGGATGACCAATGGACGCACGAGTATGGGGAATAGTCGTAGATTCCTTTGCTAAGCTACTGATTCCCGGTATCACTGTGACCATTCCGCTGACGCTGATTTCCTTCGCTCTCGGTTTGATACTGGCGATTGTGGTGGCGCTGGTGCGTGTGGCTAAAGTACCTGTGGCCTCCCAAATCGCGTGGTTCTACATTTGGGTGTTTCGTGGTACGCCGTTGCTGGTGCAGTTGTTCGTTATCTTCTTTGGATTGCCGTCCGTTGGCATTACGATTCCGGCATTGCCTTCCGCGGTAATCGCGTTCTCGCTGAATGTGGGCGCCTATGCCGCCGAAACATTGCGTGGTGCGATTCTTGCCGTGCCTAAGGGGCAGCTTGAAGCTGGCTTGGCGGCGAACATGCCGTATGTGACGATTATGCGCCGCATTATTCTGCCGCAAGCATTCCGCTCCGCCTTCCCTGCATTGTTCAACTCCTTCATCGCATTGGTCAAGGACACGTCTCTCGCGGCGAACATCACCGTGGTGGAAATGTTCATGACGGCCCAGCGCATTGTGGCGATTTACTACGAGCCGCTGGTCCTATACATTGAAGTGGGCTTGATCTACTTGCTCTTCTGCACGTTGCTTGGATGGCTTCAGGATTACTGCGAGAAGAAGCTCAACGAACACTTCTGATGTGTTTATATGGCGGCAGTGCTTGATTCAAGTCGGGTGTTTCCTTGGTTGAAATGCCCGACTTTGTTGTTTCTGACGTGCGACTTGGCTGATTCAAACAATAGTGCACAAGATGTGGCTGCCGGAGTGAACGGAACATGAAATCTGACGTTCGCTTTCTTGGACTTGCCTGTGAGAGCTATCAGTTACCGGGCGTGCGCTGGTAGCATGGATGGTGTTGGGGCGCGGCACAACGATATGCCGTGCTTGACCCTTGTGAGAGGAGTTTTATATGACCATCGCAAGTATGTTGGGCGGAACCATGCTGTTGGTGCTGATTCTATTAGTCGTTCTTATCGTGCTGCTGTTCGCCTCGTTGTTCATCGTGCCGCAGCAGCAGGCCTACATCATCGAACGCTTCGGCAAGTTTCTGAAGGTTCAGTTCGCCGGCATTCACATCCGCATACCGTTCGTGGACAGCATCGCCATGAAGACGAACATGCGAGTCAACCAGCTCAACGTGCAGCTGGAAACCAAGACTCTTGACAACGTGTTCGTGACCGTCGTGGCCTCCACCCAGTTCCGCGTGAACCCGAACGACGTGGCCACCGCCTACTACGAGCTGCGCGATCCGGCCGGTCAGTTGAGAAGCTATATGGAGGATGCGTTGCGCTCCGCCATTCCCGCTCTGACCTTGGACGACGCCTTCGCCCGAAAGGACGACGTGGCGTTCGACGTGCAGAAAACCGTCGGCGCCGAGATGAGCCGTTTCGGCTTCACCGTGGTCAAGACGCTGATCACCGCCATCGATCCGAGCCCGCAGGTGAAGAACGCGATGGACTCCATCAACGCCGCCCAGCGCGAGAAGGAGGCCACCCGCCAGCGTGCCGAAGCCCAGCGCATCCAGATCGAGACGCAGGCCGCCGCCGACGCGGAGAAAACCCGTCTGCAGGGCGAGGGCCAGGCCAACTACCGCCGTGAAATCGCCAATGGCATCGTCGATCAGATCAAGAGTCTGCAGGCCGTGGGTATGGACATCAACGATGTGAACAACGTGGTGCTGTTCAACCAGTATCTTGACGTGATGCGTTCGTTGTCCGAATCAGGCAATGCCAAGACCGTGGTGCTGCCCGCCTCCACGCCCGGCGGTTACCAGGACCTCTACGAGCAGGTCACCAAGGCCATGCTCACCGCGGCCGAGACGAAGTAATCACCCCGTTTGCAAATCCTCATCCATCGATAGTGAAGCCCCTCCAAGCGAGGGGCTTCACTGCGTTCCGCGCTGATTCCGACAAGTGCGCAAATGGGCCGTATACAGATTGTGACGAGTGTGAGAATCATCTACTTATAGATTGTGACGAATGCAAAAATACGGCATTTATAGAACTCGATAAGTGTAAAATACAGGATATTACAAAATCAGACGAGTGTGAAACGAAGGGGTGGAACATGTTGAAACGCAAGGCATATCAGCGTATTGCTTTCTGGAAAGAGCATAAGACCAACCAAGCATTGCTCATTACCGGTGCACGGCAGGTTGGGAAGACATATCTGGTTGAGGAATTTGGGCAGAACGAGTATGAGCATATGGCTGAGTTCAACCTATTGCTTGACGACAGCGTGCGTCGTTCGTTTGCGCAAGCCACCAGTCCCGATGATTTGATGCTGCGTATTTCTGTTGCTGCACAAGGGCCGTTGGTTGTAGGGAAGACGCTTATCTTCATTGATGAAATTCAAGCATGCCCACAGATTGTCACTTTTATCAAAGGACTGGTGGACCGGGGAGACTATGACTATATTCTTTCCGGCTCATTATTGGGCGTAGAACTGGAGGATGTGCGCTCCCTGCCTGTCGGATACTTGGATGAATTTATCATGTATCCACTGGATTTTGAAGAATTCTGTTGGGCACTGGGGCTGTCGGAAACCGTCTTCGACATTGTTCGTGACAGTTACGGTGCCGTAAAACCCGTTCCTGATTTTGTCCATCAGCGTTTGACGGATTTGTTCCACCGGTATCTGTTAGTCGGTGGTATGCCGGCTGCAGTGACTTCGTTTGTTGAGAGCAAGGTCATCGATCCAGTGCGTGCGATTCAGACCAATATTCGCGCATACTATGAGCATGACATTAAGCAGTATGCGCCGAAGGATAAGAAACTGGTCATTCAAGAAATGTATCGACTTATCCCTAGTGAACTGCAAAGTCAAAATCGCAGATTCCAAGTCAGTTCTATTGCCGAAGTCAAACGATTCTCGCAGATTGAAGATGAATTCCTTTGGCTTACCCGTGCTAATGTTGCGCTGCCCGTATTTAATGTTGCCGCCCCCGTGGCCCCGCTGAGAGCCAGCAAAGAACGTCGATTGCTAAAACTGTTCTATTCCGATGTTGGATTGCTGACCAGCTCGTATGGAAAAAAGTCAGCACTGGGCATACTGGATGGTCAGGCTGCGATGAACATGGGGGGAGTCTATGAGAATGTCGTGGCTCAGGAACTTACCGCGCATGGATTCACCAATCTGTATTACTTTACGAAAAAAGGAATTGGCGAACTGGATTTCCTGATAGAGACCGATGATGGTGATGTTTTGGCCCTGGAGATTAAGTCGGGCAGATATTACCGTTCTCATGCGGCGCTTGACAATGCGTTGAGCGCTGACGGCTACACCATTGACAAGGCGATGGTGTTCGCGGAAACCAACGTGTTCCAAGAGGAAGGCGTCACATATTTGCCGATGTATATGCTCACGATGTTGGTTAATGAGTGATCGGTGCCTTGGTGGTGCGATGCAGGCGATATTTGTGATGGCGGTCGATAAGGAGGTGCTCAACGATTCTGTTGCCGGACCGGTTCCGAGCTGGTCATGAGGCGTCATTGGAAAGTTGCGGTGTGTAGGGTGGTGTCTTTGCCGAGAGTACAGTGTTTCTCGAAAAATGCGGTGCATGCGATATGTTTAATGTAATTCTAAATATTACATTAAACATGAGTGAGCTTCCCGAATTCAATTTGTAAGTGCAACGTTCGTCTTTGGGTAGCTTGTCTTCGACATTAGCTTGCCGAGTTCGCGGTATCAAACCTCGTTGGGTGTTTCCCAGTCCAGGACCTTCATGGGGGTGTCGTTGATCTCGTCGACGATGGCCTGCAGGTCCGCGTCCGTCAGGTCGTCGAAGCTGGTTCTCTTGGGCAGGTAGCGGCGGATGCGCCCGTTGCGGTTCTCGTTGTTGCCCCTCTGGTAGGACGAGTACGGGTCCGCATAGTAGGTGAGCATGCCGAGCGACTCGTCCACGAGCAGGTGGCAGGAGGATTCCGTGCCGTTGTCCCAGGTCCGGTCGATGCGCGCGGGCGCGGGGATGTCCTTGTAGATGTCGTATTCGGCGCGCGCGGTGGACAGCGCGCTCTTGTCGGGGATGAACCCGGCGAACAGACGGCGGCTCTTGCGTTCGACCTGCGTGTCGCCGCACCGCCTCGACGGGGAGGCGCCGACGGCCGTGTCGGACTCATAATGGCCGAACTTGCGGCGCGGGCCCACGCGTTTCGGACGTTCGCCGATCGGCTGTGTCCTCAGCTCGTCGATCCGGACACGTTCCTCTGCCGACAGGTGGGAATACACTCTCATATCGAGCGCGACACTTTCTCTCTGGTTATGAACTTGAACACTTTCAGCCATAGACAGGTGTTGCGCTTCTATTTAGAACTCGGGCGGTCTATCATTGCATCTGTGTTTCGCTATTGTGGGGAGGCGTCGTAAATGCCGATTGTCGCGGGATTCCGGCCGTTTTGTGATGCGGTGGCGACGTCGTGGCGGACGAGTGCGTATGCGTTGCGTAGGCGTCCGGTGCGTACGGTGGTGATGTGGCTGTCGATGTTGGTGATGATGGCGATGCCGTCGTTGCAGGTGTGGCTGATCGGTTGGGCGTGCGGCCCGGACGGGCTTGGTATGGGGTCGGGGCTGGGCGTGGGCCGGTTCGCAGTGATCCTGGCGGTGCTGACGGTGGGCGCGGTGTTGATGTCGGTGTCGTCGTCGTTGGCGCAGAACATGCGTGACTTGTTGCAGGAGCCATTGATGGCCGAATACCAGTCCGATCTGACCGACGCGCTGGCGCGTCTGACTCCCGCGCAGACGTTGGACGACGAGGTGACGACGCAGGTGCGGGCCGCGCGCGACGCGATCCCGTACAACGTGGCTTCGCAGGCCGCGGACGCGACCTCAGTGGTGGGCGCGCTGGCGTCGATGGTCATGCTGGCCGCGTCCTTGTGGCATATGCATCCGTTGGCGGCGCTGATGATCGCGTTGGCGATGGTCCCGGAGCTGTTGGCCCAGTTCGGCGTGGAGAAGCTCACGAACGAGTTATGGCCCAAGCGCGGCAGGGAGTCGCGTCGGGCGAACTATTTCGAGCGGTTGTTGGATTATCCACCGTCGAGCACGGAGATCGCGGCCACGGCCGGTTCGTTCGGCATCCCTGCGCAGGCGCGCGTGCGCTATTTCAATATGGCCGGCATGTGGGAGCGTATCTCGTGGCGCACGGTGCAGTTGACCGGTGTGAGTTCGCTCGTGTTCGCCGTGCTGACGGGCGGCGCGTTCTGGCTGATCCTGACGTCCGGCCATGCGTCCGTGTCGAGCATCCCGGCCGCGTTGGTGGGCATCATGACGGGATTGTCGGTCACGCGCACCACTGGCGAGGCGTTCGGCAACCTCATGGCGTCCACGCCGATGATTCTTGCCTACGAACGGCTCATGGGCCTGCTGCGCGCGAACCCCGCGATCCCCGAAACGACCGGTCCGGTCGGCGTGCACGTGGAGCATCTGACGTACGCGTATCCGACTGTTGCAAAGCATGACGATGACGCGGATGACGCGTCGGCAGCGTCGGTTCCGGCCGTTCAGACTCCGGCGTTGGACGACGTGTCGTTGGATGTCGAAGCGGGATCGATCGTCGCACTGGTGGGCGAGAACGGGTCAGGCAAGACCACGCTCGTCAAGCTCATCGCCGGCATCCTCGACGCCCCGGACGGCACCGTGACCCTGCCCTCGGGCGCGGACGGCGGGAACGGTCGTACCTTGGGGTCGTGGGCCGAACGGTTGGGCGCGTCGAGCATGGTGTTCCAGGATTTCACGCACATCGAGGTGACCGTGCGCGAGTTCATCGATCCCGCTCTGCGGCAATCGGACGATGAGTTATGTGACGGGTTGCGTCGCGCCCGCGCGCTCGACATCGTGGATGGGCTTCCCGGCGGCTTGGATACGCAGCTCGGTCAGGAGTGGGGCGGCGTTGGCCTGTCCGGCGGGCAATGGCAGCGGCTTGCGCTGGCCCGCACGTTCCTGTCCGGCAAGCCGTTGTGGATACTCGACGAGCCGACCGCCGCGGTCGACGCCACCGCCGAGGCCGCAATCTACCATGATCTGATCGCCAACCGTCCGGCGGGCACCACTGTGATCGTCATCAGCCACCGGCCCCGCGTGCTAACCGGCATGGACCGGATTATCGTCCTCGACCACGGCCACGTCAATGAAACCGGCACCTACCGTCAACTGGTCGACAGCAACGGCACCTTCTCCCGTCTCGCACACGACAGCCTCGAATGAGCTCGATGGCATATCCGGTTGATTGTTAAAAACTCAGTGGCCGGCCGACAGATTCGTCCGACGAGGCTCGCGCGAGTGATCATAGCGCGGGTCGCGTCGGATATGCGGGAGATGGCGCGCCTTATATCAAAAGCGATGATTTTCGAATAAGGACACGGCCCCATCAGCCGGTCGCGGGTACTACAGTGAACCACAACGTTCCTCCCCCGATGGTTTGGGGAAACACAGAAAGAGGGAGGAACGATTCCAGGAGCATTCGCTCCGTTGCCATGCAGCAGTAAGGGGAAATTCATGACTGCATCAACCACCGCGGTACCATCAACGGTATCCGCCAGCACCGGAAAGTCCGGTAGCGCAACAACCAAACTCAGCCGCACGCTGGGCGCCGCCCTGGTCTGGGTGGTGTTCGGCGCGGACAACTCGTTCGCCGAAAACGAGAAATTCAACGTGTCCGGCGATCTGTGCCTGCACCTTGACACTTCCGCTTCTGCATTGCGTGCCGTACGAGCGTGAAGCGGCGTTTCTCTGCTCGGTGCATGCCAACGTATACATGGATGTCGGCCTTGCCAATCCGCATATGGGAGCGCAGGTGAGGGAAGTGCTGCGCAATGTTCTGGCGTGGTGCCCATTTGACAAGTTGCTCTATGCGTCGGACGGCGTCGGCATCAGTGAATTGCATTATCTGGCCGCGGTGCTGTTCCGCAGGTATATTGCGCGAATCGCCATCGATTGGGTATCGGATGGCGCATGGAACGCGAATCAGGCGAAACGGGTTATCGACGCCATCGCGCATGCCAATGCGGAATGGCTATACGGTTTGGCGTGAACGGGTACTTCGCCGGTGCCGTCACTTCCCGAGGAACGCCGGAATGGCTTCGGCCGCCGCGTATCCCTTGCGATACATCATTTCCAGGCCCTCGAAGTTCTTCTTCAGGGTGTTGAGACCATACAGGTCTTCGGGTGCGAGGATCAGCACTTTGCCTTCCGCCTCGTAATGCTTGGCGAGTTCGAGTTCGTCGTTGTAGGTCTTGTAGCGCATGCGCAGCTTCTCGGCCGCGGCGGGGTGGGAGCGTTCGAGGATGCGGGCCGGAGCCAAATCCTTCTGCTGCTTGCGCACTTCGTCACGCAAGCGGGACAGAATCAGAATCACGCGATCATAGCCGTCATCCAGCGCCTTCTGTACCGGGATCGGATCGGCGATGCCGCCATCGAAATACGGCACGCCATCCACCACATACGGCTCGCAGGCCACCGGCACGGCGGACGAAGCCTTGATGATGTCGAAATCATCAAAACGCACGCGCGATTTGTCGAAATACTTGGTCGAGCCGTCCTCGGCATTGCAGGCCACCACGGTGAATCCGGTCGGATTGGCCTCAAAGGCCTCGAAATCCAACGGATTCTCACCGTCATGGTTGCTCAGCGTGCCATAGATGTAGTCGAGGTTGGCGAAGTTGTGGTTCTTGAAATAGCTCTCCGCGCTCGCGTACTCCTTGCGGAAGGCGTATTTGGTGTAGAAGGTGTGGTTGCGGCCGTGCTGGCGGGCGATGAACGAGGTCATATTGGCCGCGCCGGCGGAAACGCCGTAGCACATGTCCACGTCGATGCCGTCTTCCATCATGCGATCCATCACGCCGCAGCCGAAAATTGCGCGGAACCCGCCGCCGACATCAATCATCGCCGTCTTTGCCATACCAACCCCCTGTTCACTTGAATTTGGTATGAGCTTACGCGCGCTGCGCGGACAGCGATATGGGCAGTGTGCCGTGAATTTGTCTGGTTCTTTCTTGGCTCATACGTTCAACAATTTGCGTGATAACTCGGCAATCCGTTCGGACGGATCGGAATTGGCAAGCTCCACGCCGCCGGTAGCGCCTTCGGGCGCCAGCTTGCCCAGAGATTCCAACACCACGCCCAGGTGGCGCACGGTGCCCTCATTGCCGTCGATGACGGCGGCCCGTTCAGGCAGCAGCTCGCGGAAGTAGTCGCGGTAAAACACGAAATGCGTGCAACCCAACACCACCGAGTCGATGTGCTCCATGTCATATTGATCGAAGTAGCCGTGCAGCGTGCGCATCACCAGATCATGGTCGCCGAGCCGCCCGGACTCCACAATCTCCACCAAGTCGGGGCAAGGCTCCTTGAAAATGGTGTTCTGCGAGTCGAATCGATCCATGAGTGTGGCGAACTTCCGCTCACGCAAGGTCAGGGGAGTGGCCGCCACAATCACTCTCTGAGGAATATGATGCGGGTCGGAAGGCACGTCACCACGGTCGCACGCCACTTTCAGGGCCGGCTCCATGCCGATGATCGGAATATCGTAGTGTTCGCGCAAATCGTTCACCGCGGCGGAAGTGGCGGTATTGCAGGCGATGACCACGGCCTTGACGCCTTGACGCACGAACCGTTCGACGATATCGAAACTCAGGGCCCTCACCTGCTCAGGCGTCTTGATGCCGTACGGGGCGTTGGCCGAATCGCCAAAATACAGCACATGCTCGGCCGGCATATCCTTGGCGATTTGGCGAGCCACGGAAATACCGCCAAGACCCGAATCGAATACGCCGATTGGAGCCGAAGAGCTCATGCCTGAATCCTCCCTATAGCCATGCCTGCAACCGTATGTTGCCGCGAACCGAACATAAAGCCGATTTTCAGCGGTGTTGTTTCGCTCCCTAGAGTACTCTGAAAGCCATGAGTCTTCCGCAACGAGTAACCAAGACACACGCAACCGGCAATGATTTCGTGGTGTACCTCGACAAGTCCGGCAAATTCGAGCCTTCCGCCGATGAGGTCCGATTCCTGTGCGACCGTCACTTCGGCATTGGTGGTGACGGCTTGATTCGCCTGACCAGGCCCGATTTCGTGTCTGATTTAAGCGATGATCAGCTTTCGGACGTACTGGCCGGGGGCGCGAAATGGTTCATGGACTATCGCAATGCGGATGGATCGTTGGCGGAGATGTGCGGCAACGGTACGCGCGCCATCACCTTGTTCGCTCAGCGCGAGGGCGTGGCCGACTCCACCGAGCCGTTCCGCCTCGGCACCCGTGCCGGCGTCAAGATTCTGACGCCACGCGGCAATATGAGGCCGTACGGAGCCAACGTGTTCCAGGTCGAAATGGGGGAGTGGAAGATCGGCGAAACCGACGCCTACGAGGTCACCATCCCCGGCGCTGAGGGCTCGGCGCGCGGCACGTTCGTGGATATGGGCAACCCGCACGTGGTCGCGGTGATCGAGGATGCCTTCGCGTCCCTGCCGGTGGTTGAATCACTGGATTTGGTCACCAAACCAGTGGTGGCTCCGGTCATCGAATCCGACCAGAATGTGGAATTCGTGCGGGTCGACGACATCGATCAGAACACCGGCGTGGGTGAAGCCACGATGCGCGTCAACGAACGTGGCTGCGGCGAAACCCTGTCCTGCGGCACCGGCCTATGCGCCACAGGCGTTGTGCTGCGGGCCAAGACCGGCATCAGCCACTGGGACATCACCGTACGTGGCGGCACCCTGCGCGTGGACGTCACCGACAGCGACGTGAAACTGACCGGAGCGGCCACGCTGGTCGCCGATATCGATTTGTTGTAAAGGAATCAGGCAGCGAACAGGGCCGCGCCTTCGGTGACGATGATGAGTACCACGATCGCCACGATCCACAGTATGTCGACCATGAGGTCGATGTTGAGGCGGTAATACTTATTGAGTCCGGCCGGCACCGCCGCGACATCGGCCTCGCTGTCGCTATCATCAGCCGCCACAGCCTTACGTGACGGCAATCCCTGCACGGCCGCGGTCGCATGGCTCAACGCCATGAACTGGATGGTGGTGGAGAACATCAGGGTCAGGCACCACGGGCACAGCGCGTGAATCACGAACAGCGACTGCGTGCTCAGCCAGTACGAGTAGGCCAAAGCGGCCAGTCCGCCCAGCCACGTGCAGGTCGCGAACCAACGCGGCACCTTCACACGCGCCAGACCGATCACCGCGATGGTAATGAACACCGATTCGGCGGCGATGCCGAAGAACGCGTTCGGATAGCTCAGCCCGCCGAACTTCACGATTTCCGCCTGCCAGGACTGGGCCACCGCCGAACAGGACACCACCGAGTTCAGATCGCAGCCGAGCGCGGACTCCGGATGCCTAGCCAACTGCAAAGTCTCGGCGGACAGAATGAGCGAGGCCCCCAATGCCACTGCCGAGGCGATCAGCATGATGAGATATGTCCAAGTGGCACTGTGGCGCCATCCAATCAACGGTCGTGCCTCCGCCAAGCCAAGCGGCGTGGTGTTCGTGGTGCTGGATGATGTGTCGGCTGCGGTGTTACGAGTCATCATGCCCCTTTCGATAGCGCTGCGCTCCAGATTAGCCTCTGCGGTTGTCAGCTGAGTGCCGAATGTCTGGTCTTGGCCGTTGGCAGAAGGTGACGACCTGTCTGCGCCTTGCGTGGGAATGCTGAGATGAGGTTACGATGGAAGGTATGACTGGATATGTGATGCCTTTGGAGCCGCCCGCCGTCGGGTGGGACATCCACTGCCATACCGTCTTCTCGGATGGCACGGAGACGCCGGCCACATTGGCCGAACAATCCAAGGCATTGGGGCTCAAGGGCATGGCCATTTCCGATCATGACACCACCGCCGGCTGGCCGGAGGCCGAAGCCGCGGCCCATAGGGTCGGTTTGCCGTTGCTCCGCGGCACCGAGATCACCGCCACGGATGAGAACGTCTCCGTACACATGCTCGGCTACCAGTATGATCCCACGAATCAGCACATCACGGGCTTGTTCGCCGATACTCGAGCCGCACGGTTGCAACGCACGCAGCGCATGGTCGAATTGTTGTCTCGTGATTATCCGATTACCTGGCAATCCGTGCTCGACCAAGTCAAGGAGGGTGGCAAAACCACCATTGGCCGGCCTCACATCGCTGATGCTTTGGTGAGTGCCGGCGTATATCGGACTCGTTCGGAAGCGTTTGCGGATGCGGTCAGCGCCTCATCCAAATACTATATTCCCACGCCTTCGCCGACCTCTCATGAAGTGGTGGCCGCCGTCAAGGGAGCGGGCGGTGTGATTCTGATCGCCCATGCCGGTGATGTGAGCCGTAACCGCAGACTGTTGTCCGATGACCAGATCGAGGCATTGATCAGCGAGGGATTGGACGGGCTGGAGGTATGGCACCGTGGCAATTCACCGGAGCAACGAGAACGGCTGCTCACCATCTGCCGCCGGCACCAGCTGCTGGTCACCGGTGGATCTGACTGGCATGGCAAAGGCAAACCGAACAAACTGGGGGAGAACCTCACCGATGAGGCCACTGTCGAAGAGATCGTTCATCGCGGCGTGCTTCCGCTATATCGGTGATTCGGCAATAGAAAAGCGTCCTCGAGAAAATGCTCAAGGACGCTTATGCGCGATTCATGGTCACAGCGTGCCGAAGCCGACGGCGTGCTTGGTTTCGGAGCCGATGATCGCGTAACCGAGTGCCTTGGCGGGCACGATGATGCGACGGCCCTTGTCATCGGTCAGATCGATCGTCGCGTTGTCGGCCACGGCCTGCGCGATGGCCTGGCTCACATTGTCGGCTGATTCGTCGGTGCTGAAGTTCACCGGTCGTGCCACGTTCTGAATGCCCAGTTCGATATCCATATAAGGCTCCTTGTTCTGCCGTCTTTGTGACGAACATCATGGTAAGTGGCCGTCGCCGGCCGAGGTTCTGTACTCTATTGTGCCGCGTGTCTGCGTCGTCATGTGCGGTGTTACGCGCTCGGCGTGGCGCGGAACACCGCACACGACATTATTTGGATGATGCGGATGATTCGGCCAGCGGATTGCCCTCGCTGTCATACCCGTCCAACCCGGCACGGGCATCGCGCAGAGCGCGTTCTTCCCGCTCCAGCAGCGGAATCACCGTGGTTTGGGCACTCGAGGCTCCGTGCTGAACGAGACTGTCCGGAGTATCGTCATTCACCGCATCGTCGGTCGGGGCGGCGGATTGAGACGCAGGGGAAGCGTCGGTTGACGTCGTGCCGCTATGCCCGTTCATACTGAGGAGCTCCTTCAGCGTGATCGTCACCGAAGAATGGGAAGCGCCATGTGAGGGCTGCGGTTTGGTCGATCCTGTACCGGTTGCGGTGCCGGAGACACTCGCTTGCGGGTGATTGGCGGTCCGGTCAGCATCGGGTTCGACTTCCGGGGTAAGATCCACGTCGCCAGCGGCCACGATGTCAGCGGAACCGGTGCGATCGGGGTCGGGCGTGTCGTCCGAGACCTCGGCCGCCGCGGTACCGGTGTCGGACTGCTGCGGTTGTGCGGGTGCCTGATGGCGGTCGTCCTGCAACAATGTGCCGACGGTGATTGTGGAAGGCGAACCGGGCTTCGTCGACGCGGCGGCGGCCGACCCTGCGGCTGGGGCCGATGCCGGAGTGTGCTTGATCACGCCCAACTGGTGTGCGAGTCGTTCGACCTGTGCCTTGAACTGCATGATGCGATTGTTGTCCGCACGGTTCAACGCCTGAATGAATTCGCCCACCTGTTCCATCTGCAACCACAGGTTGGCCCTGAGCATGATGAGATCGTCAAGTCGAGAGCCCATCATGCGGCCGTATGCGGAAAGCACGGCGTTGCGATGGGATTCGTCGAGCTTGCCGAAAATCCAGGCAAGGTCTCGTGCCGGATCGTTGACCTGCATATCCTGCCAGTTGGTCACCGTGGTGATGGTGGAACCGGAGAACAGGAAGTCGCCGTCGGAGAATCCGCCGTGAACCGTGCAGGTGGAGAACGACCACAATCCCTCGGTGTCCATGATGCGCGCCCAGCTGTCGGTGATTTCTTGGGGAACATGGCCGGCGGAGCGTAAGCGGCGAATCCAGACGGTCAGCTGCGAACGAATCTGACCGGTGGTAACTACCGGATATTTGGCATTGGCCAGAAAAGTCGAAGGCAGGCGATGAATGGCTCCGATGGCGGTGCCGACGGCCGCGCAGTCATCCAGTGTCAACAGGTCGAGAGGACGTGCCTGACCATCACGGTGGACGGCGATCATCACGGTCGTCTCGCCTGTGGGACCGGGCTTGCGCGGGGTCAGCGGTGTGGACTCCGCCTGGGCCTGCTGCCCCACGGCCTGTGCGGTGGCCGTCTGGCCGGGTTGGGAAACGTCTCCCGGGACGAATGCGACCACACGGTCCATATCGAAGCCGAGGCCACCAAGCTCGCGCGCGGCTGCCAGTGTCTGCGCCGCTTTCACACGGCGGATCAGACGTGTACGCCCTTCCCTGGTGTCAGTGGCGTATACGTCGTACAACTTGCCTGAAGCATCTTGGATCACGGTCTGATCGATGCCTTTGGCCTCGTCGGTTGCGCTGGCCTGCACATTCTCGCGTACGCCGGCCACCCCCAGATTCGGCAGGACGGCTGAGGCGAGTGCCGCCAACATATAATCGCTACGTTTCATCACCCTTCCACACTAATACATCCGTGGCGATTCGCACCGCAGAATGACACGCAAAACGCATGATTCTGGCGATGTTTTGTCGTGAGCCCGATTCAGCCATAGGCGTGAGTCGTGCCGTGAGCGCGAATCGTGCCACAATGGACGCATGGAACAGGCGCAGGGGATTCTTGAGGGGCTCGATGAGCGGCAGCGTACCGCCGCGACTACGTTGCAAGGGCCGGTGCGCATCATCGCCGGCGCAGGTGCCGGTAAAACCCGCACGGTCACGCGGCGGATCGCCTATGCCTGCGCCACCGGGGCATGGAAGCCGGAGCGGGTGCTTGCCGTCACCTTTTCGGTAAAAGCGGCGGCGGAAATGCGCGCACGGTTGGGCCAGCTCGGCGTAGGGGGAGGTACTGGACGTTCCGGTTCGGGTGCGGGAACTGCCGGAGTCACGGCCGCGACCTTCCACTCAGCGGCATTGCATCAGCTCAACAGCGTCTGGTCAGACATATGCGAGGCTCCATTCCCGCATGTGATCGAAGATCAGCGTGACGTCGTCTCCCGCGCGATCATCCGCGCCACCGCACGTACCGATGCCGATCCGCTGACCGTTCGCGATGTGCTCGCCGAAATCAATTGGGCCAAAATCTCGTTGGTGGCGGTGGAAGATTATGCCCGGGCCTGTGCCATCGCCCATCGGCAGCCGCCCGCCGGACTTGACACCGCTCGGTTCGCCGACGTCTACAGCGCCTACGAGCAGGAAAAGACCTCGCGTGGCGAAATCGATTTTGACGATATTCTGCTGCTCGTATGCCATATCATGGATGATTTTCCCGAAGCCGCCGCCCAAATTCGTTCCACCATCGGCTGGCTCACCGTCGACGAGTATCAGGACGTCTCGCCCCTGCAACACAGGCTGCTGACCCTGTGGCTGGGCGGGGGAGGGCCTGACGGCAAGAGCGCGATGAACCGCAACGTATGCGTCGTGGGCGATCCGGCCCAGACCATCTACTCGTTTGCCGGTGCCTCCAGCTGGGATCTGCTGCGTTTCGCCGATGAATTCGGGCCGCTCGCCGCCGATGTCAATCTCAACACCGACTATCGTTCGACGCCGGAAGTCGTGAATCTCGCCAACCGGGTGCTTGCGGCCGCGCCGAACTGTGAGGATTACCTGAAACTGGTTTCCGCCCGCGAATCCGGCCCGCGCGTTACCCGAACCGCTTATGAGAGCGATATGGAAGAGGCGCAGGGCGTGGCGGCACGCATCGCCCGGTTGGTCGCCAACGGAGCCAAGCCGTCCGATTGCGCGATTCTCACCCGCATCAACGCCCAACAGCCGGTATTCGGTGCCGCTTTGCGCGCTGCAAGACTGAAATACCGCGTTCGTAAGGATTCGGGATGGCAATCATCCGCGCTCGCCGACGATGCCGCGTCCAAACGTGCGCTATTGGAGGCGATGGGTTTGGACGCCACCGGACTTGCCGCAAACGACGATCCCGGCGTTACGATTTCCACGATTCACGCATCCAAGGGTCTGGAATTCAAGCACGTGTTTCTGATCGGCTGTTCGGAAGGGCTCTTGCCGTACGGTTCGCCGGAAACGGGGGATGCGCTGGAAGAGGAACGCCGGCTTATGTATGTGGGCATCACCCGAGCTGAGGATTCGCTGCATCTGTCGTATGCGCGGACCAAGGATGGTTATGGAGCGCAACACAGACGCCCATCACGATTTTTGTGACGGGCGTCGTTCATGCATACTGAATGCTCCTGAACATTCAGGAGCGGGAATTGGCTGAAGGCCGGTTGACTATGCCTGTGTATCCTCCGAGTTGCCGTTTTCACTGTCTTCGCCATCTTCGCCGAGCAGCTTGGACAGTTCGGCATCCCAATCGATATCGCCGGTCTTTCCATCTGCGGCAGGGTGGGAAGCGGAACCGTTGGCATCGGAAGAGGAGCCTGAAGGAGCGTCGGACGACGGAGACGCGCCAACTGCGGGCTTGTCGTCAGGCAGCGAAGGCAGCAGATCGGGATGCGACCATTTGGCGTCACGGCCTTCAGGGCCTTCGGCGGCGGTGATCATCTCCCACAATCCGGCGGCCTCGCGCATGCGCTTGGGGCGAAGCTGCAGGCCGAGCAGACTCTCGAACGTGCGTTCGGCCGGGCCGCCCATCGCCCGTTCTCGGCGCAGCATCTCCCGCAACTGTTCGATATGCGGCAGGTGGGCCATGCCGGCGCGCCACACTACGCAGTCCACCCAGCCCTCGACCATCGCCAGCAACGATTCCAGCGAAGAGAGCGCCTCGCGCTGTTCGGGGGTGTCGGGGATGCCGACCTTGGTGAGGTTCACCGCGCCGGAGATCGACTCCGGATCCATCGACGTGGCGTCACGCAGCTGTTCCTCCATCGCATCCAGATCGATGGAGATACCGCGTGCGTACTTGCCGATGAGCGCCTCGAAACGCGGCATCAGCCACGGTACCGAGGCATACAGGCGGGCGTGAGCCATTTCCTGCAGGGCCAGGAAGGAAAGCACTTCGGATTCGGGGATTTTCTCGGTGGTCTCGAATCCGGAGAGCGCAGCCTCGAACGCGGCGGCGTCGGCAGAGGCATCGGAGCCGGAGACTTGGGCGGTACCGTCAGTTGCCGGAGTATCGCTGTTGCCGGCCGAAGTGAAGCCAATGGGATTGGCGGAAGCGTCGGTGGATGTGGAGAACGGATTGACCGAGTCGGTTGAAGTGCCGGCCGTATCGGCCTCGGGCGCAGGAGTCTCACCGTTCAGCATCTTCGCGTATTCGGTGGCGTTCTGGGCAATCAGTCCACCAGCCGGATTCTTCAGCAATGCGATGCCCTGATCGAAACTGCCATGCACTTCATGGCTCAGATTGCCGGCCGCATGCCCCAACTGCATGGCAAAGGACGTGTTGCCCAGCAGCTTCATCAGCTGGGCTGGATCTTTCATGCCGTCGGGAATCGGAATCGGCACCGGTCCGGCGAACATGCCGGCAATCTCGCCATCGCCGAACGCGCCGCCAAGACGCTCCGAAATCACCGAAGCCAAAGCGTCGTTCATCGACTCGGCCACAGGAGCTGCGAACTTCGCCCACTGGTCGATGGTGCCTTCCACCCAGCCGGCGCGGGTCAGCACATCCGGATCGCCGGGCGCGGGATTGAACTCGCAGGCGGTATCCAGCCACAGGTTCGCCTCACTCATCGCGCGGCGAGCCGCCTCGCCATCCACGGCGGACACGCTGGACGCGGAACCGGAGGTGTTGGCCTGCTGCAAGGCAATCGACTTGGCGAGCTTGACGTTGATCGGCCCTTCCTCGACAGTGCGCTGCATATCGCCCATCGTGTTGAGTCCGCCGGCGCTGAACGCGGCCATCATCTGCTGGACTTCGGATGGATTGGGCAGCCGGCTGGGGTCCTGACTCATCAGCTGTTCACGGATCTCCTCAGGCAACTGGCTGATCTGCTGCCAGGCCATCTCGCCCTGAATGGGGCCGAAGCATTTGATCAGCCACTCGTGAATCGCGTTGTCGTCCATGCGTATCCTTCTTTGCCGCGGTGTGTTACCCCAAGTGTAGGGTCTGCCCGGGCCTGTTCGCTCGTGGCCGAGCAATATTTTCGGTTTATGTTCGTTTTCGGCTGATTTCGGCCCTCCGCTTACACTGTAGGGTATGTTTGCACGCCACAGGAATCAGGAACCAGACTTCGTCCAGGAGCAGAAGAGCCCGACTGCGGATTCGGAAGCGGGGGATGGGCGCATGCCATCGTTCGAAGTGAAGCATGATTCGCGCCTATCTCGTGGAATCAGCCGTGCTCGGGCCTATGCGGCCGCTCGTCCGAAACGCCATTTCGTCGGTGCATTCGCCGTGTTGCTTGGTGTGGTGATTCTGCTGCTGCCCAGCCCGTACGTCATCGAGATGCCCGGACCCACCCAGGACGTGCTGGGCAAGGTCGAGGATGGTGCGGTTATCGACATCACCGGTACCGGCGTGACGACGTATAAGGATTCCGGCAAGCTGCTGCTGACCACGGTGAACGCGTCCGGCGTGCCCGGGTACCCGATCGTCAACGCGCAGGCCGTCTGGGGCTGGGCCAATCCGCAGGTGGCGGTCATGCCGCGTGAGGCCACGGTACCGGTGGGCCAGAGTGCGGACCAGTATCAGAAGAAAGTCGAACAGGACATGGCCGGTTCCCAGGATTCGGCCAGTGCCGTCGGTCTGGCGCATGCCAAAGCCCATGCGGACGAACTGGGCATTGACGCCAGTGCATTGCAACACGCCAAGGTGACGATGCACGTGGACAGCATCGGCGGACCGTCAGCAGGCATGATGTACACGCTCGGTCTCATCGACAAACTCACCCCCGCCAACGAGAGCGGCGGCAAGACCATCGCCGGCACCGGCACCATAGACAAGGACGGCAAAGTCGGCAGAATCGGCGGCATAGCGCTGAAGATGCTTGGTGCCAAGCGCGATGGCGCCACATGGTTCCTGGCCCCCGCGTCGAATTGTTCGGATGTGGCCGGCCGCGTGCCGGATGGTCTGCGCGACGTCAAGGTCGCCACGCTGGACGAGGCGTATCAGGCGTTGGTGGCCATCGGCAAGGGGCAGGCCGACGATTTGCCTCATTGCGAGGCATGACACGCGCGGCCAGTCGTTGTTTCTGGTGAGACGACTCGCATGGGTCTGCCCACAATGCGGCGATTTTCGGCCGCGTTAACGCATTTGTTCGCGAAGACTTGCTAATGTGTCCCCTGTGAATCAAACGGCATCACAGAACGCTGAAGAATTTGGTTTCGAGCCCGGCGATATCGTCCAGGAGTGGCTCTGGGACGACGATGTGGACGATTCCATTCGTGCCCAGATTGAAGAGCTCACGGGCGAGGATCTCGTGGACGAGGACTACGACTCCGCTGTGGACGGCGTCATCGTATGGTGGCGCGACGGCGATGATGAGGACGAATTGTCCGATACGATCGTTGACGCCTACGCGGTACTGGGCAATGACGGCCCGCTGTGGATACTGACTCCCAAGCCCGGCCGCCCGGGTGCCGCCAGCTCCTCCACCGTGCAGTCCGCCGCACAGACCGCCGGTATGAACGCCGCCACCCCGCTGACCGTCAGCTCGGACTGGAACGGCATCCGCCTGCGCGCATTCGGCAAGGGCCGCTGATAAGCCTCAATCAATACGCTTGACTTTAAGCGTGTTGACCGGCGTCGCGTGCTGCGTAGTGCTGCTGGGCGTGACTGAATGTCATTGCGATTGAGCGCTACGGCACGCGTATACGACACCACGTGTCGCGCAGTGCCGGCCATACGCTATTGTTGTCATTTGCGGGCAATTAGCTCAGTTGGTTAGAGCGCCACCTTTACACGGTGGATGTCGGGGGTTCGAGTCCCTCATTGCCCACTTTCATTTTTCATCACTTCATGCAATCCCCTCATTCCACGGATATGGGCTGTGACGATATTCCCTGACAGTCTTCGGCAAAGGTGCTGAAATCTCAGTGAGATGCGTGCAGAAGGAAACCGGCAGTACTGCTACAGAATCGTGAATTTCGGTCTTCTTGGTCAGATGCGTCTCAATAGTCACGTAAAGTTGTGGCAGAGTGTTTATATCCAGCAGGAGGTCGAATAGCCGATGGCGCAGGAACTTCGTGAAGGGGACGGCAAGTCGGGCATCGCACGTGCGGGCAAGCGCAAGTGGGGGTATGACCCCGCTCAGGTGGACGCTTTCCTGGAGCGTGCCCATGCTTTGTATGACAGCGAGGGCATGAATCTCACCCAGCATGACATTCAGAACGTGTCCTTTGATCTGCGCAAGAACGGCTATGTGATCGCACAGGTTGACGCCGCGCTTGGACGTCTGGAACGTGCCGTGGTCGATAAGCAGACCACATGGGAGATAGCACAGCATGGGCGTGTGACGTGGAAGGCGAAGACCGAGAAGCTGTATCACGAAGTCCAGAACCATGCGGAGCGTAACGAGCGCGAACGCTTCAAGTCCGGAGCACCCAAGCAGCCTTCGTATGATAAGAAGCAGGTGGATCGTCTGGTCGACCAGATTGTGGACAAGGCGGCGGCCGCATTGGGCGTTGACGGCGTGACCGAAGACGATGTACGGTCTTTGGCCGATCTCAATGCGGATACGGTCAACAATGTGATCTTCACCCAGCGCAAGGGCAAGAGAGGCTATGACGAGCGACAGGTCGATTACTTCCTGAATGCCTGCGTGCAGTTGCTGAGTCGCTTGGAATCCTATGCCCGTGTGGCCGATTTCGTGTCCGGCGAGCCCGCGGCTCCTGCCCAGACCGCCAAGAACGTGACCGTTCAAGCGAACGGCGTCTCGCCATTGTTCGCTTCCGGAACGCAGCGCCCGGCAACTGACGAACGTTTTGCGCCGTCTGCCGCTGCTCATGACGAATCATTCGATGCCCTGCATCAGGCCGAGCAGAGCTTGTTCACTGCTCCGGCTCCGGTTGCTCCCGCAGCGCCGGCCGCGGCGGCACCGATCGCCTATGCGCCGGCTCCTGCATCGTTCGATGCTTCCACAAGCACCAATAGCACCAATAGCACCAATGCGGAACAGCCGGTTTCCTTTGCTCCCGCAGCATACCCGGTGCATGCGTCCAACGAGTCTGCGGCGAAGCCCGTCTCCGAGACGCCTTCCGTGGCTCCTACCGCAGCTGTTGCGGCTGAGCCTCCCGTCAGTGCCCCGTCCGCGCCGGTTTCCGGTGCGACCGCTGGCAGCGCCCCCTCGTTTGCTCCGGCACAGTCGTCACACGAATCCGCGGCTCCGTCATCGACCCCGTCGGTGTTCGCGGAACAGCCCGTGGATATGGTGCAGAACGATTCCTCTCTGGCCGCTCTCGCCCACATGGCTGCGGTTTCTCAGGAACTTCCGGCGGTGGATGTACCGTCCTTCGCTCCCAAGATGCCCAGCCTTGATACACCGAATGCGCTGAAATTGAATGAGGTACCGGGTTCGGTTTCATCCCCGGCACCTTCCGCCCCGGCAGCGCAGCCTGTGAATAGCACTGCTGACGAGGCTGCGTCCGCTGCCATGCCGGTCTCCTTTGCTCCCACCAGCAAGCCGGATCGTAACACGAACTCCATTCCGGTTCGCGTATCCGATAGTCAGCCTGCAGACAGCACGACCTCCCGTCCGGCTGCGGAATCATCTGAATACGTTGCCGCCTCCCACGACACGGAAGCAGCTCAGCCGTCACAGGATAAGCACGATTCCAACGATTCGTTCCCGCTGCTGTTCCCGCTTGTCGGTAACTTCGATTCGGATATCCCCGACCTGTCGTTCCCCACACTGAACAATGACGATACGAAGAAGGAACAGTGAGCATAGCCTCCAACTCCACCGTCATCATTCTCGGATCCACCGGATCCATCGGCACCCAAGGACTTGACGTCATCGCGCGTCACCCTGAACGATTTACCGTCACCGGTCTGGCGGCGGGCGGAGCACATATCGAGCTGCTGGCGCAACAGGCCGCACAGTTCCATGTGTCCGAAGTCGCGGTGTTTGATGAGACCAAGATTCCAGCACTGCAAGCAGCTCTCGCACAGGCCGGCGCACAAGGTGTCCGCGTGACCGGCGGTCCGGATTCGGTCATCGCCATGGCCGGATCCGGTGCGAATGTCGTATTGAACGGCATCACCGGCTCCATCGGCCTCGAACCGTCGATCGCGGCGTTCAAGGCCGGTTCCCAGCTGGCATTGGCCAACAAGGAGTCCGTAGTCGCGGGCGGTCATCTGCTGTTCAGCGCCCAAGTACGCGAGAACCAGATCAACCCGGTCGATTCCGAACATTCCGCCATCTGGCAATCCCTGCGCTCCGGAACCCACGCCGAAGTCGCCAAGCTTGTGGTCACCGCCTCCGGCGGACCGTTCCGCGGCTGGAAACGTGCCGACATGGAGAACATCACTCCCGAGCAGGCGCTGCATCATCCGACGTGGAACATGGGGCCGGTTGTCACCATCAACTCCTCCACGCTGATGAACAAGGGGCTCGAGGTCATCGAGGCGTCCCGATTGTTCGACGTGCCGCCTGAACGCATCGACGTGACCGTGCACCCGCAGTCCATCGTCCATTCCATGGTCGAATTTGTGGACGGCGCCACGATTTGCCAGGCTTCGCCGCCGGACATGCGTCTGCCCATCGCGCTGGGCCTGTCCGCGCCGGACCGCATGACCAATGTGGCCGCCGCATGCGACTGGACGAAAGCCGCAACTTGGACCTTTGAACCGTTGGACGATGAGGCGTTCCCCGCCGTGCAACTGGCCCGCCACTGCCTGGCCGCCTCCGAGAAGCATACGGCGGTGCTGAATGCGGCCAATGAACAGGCCGTGCATGCCTTCCTCGAGCATCGTCTGCCATACCTCGGCATCGTGGACACGGTCAAAGCCGTGCTGGACCAGATGGACGCCGAGCTTCGTGGTAACCCGCTGTTCACGGACGTGGAGGAAATGAACCAACTTGAGCTTGAAGCCCGCCGACGCGCCGACGACCTGATAAACAAGCAATGATGAATACCTTGAATACGGAAAATCCCATCGAAAAGCCGTTCCGCAAAACCGGTGATCCGGTCGACCTGACCAGCGAATCGCCCTTGCACCCGCGCCGCAAGTCCCGCCGCATCATGGTGGGTCCGGTGCCGGTGGGCGGGGGAGCGCCCATCTCCGTACAGTCGATGACCAACACGCTCACGGCCAACGTACCTACCACGCTGCAGCAGATCGCCGAACTGACCGCCGCCGGCTGCGACATCGTGCGCGTGGCCGTGCCGAGTCAGGACGATGCCGACGCGCTGCCGGAAATCTGCCGCAAATCGCCGATTCCGGTCATCGCCGATATCCACTTCCAGTCCAAATACGTGTTCCAGGCCATCGACGCCGGCTGCGCGGCCGTGCGCGTGAACCCCGGCAACATCCGTAAGTTCGACGAAGTCGGCCCGGACATCTGCAAGGCCGCCACCGACGCGGGCATCTCGCTGCGTATCGGCGTGAACGCCGGCTCGCTGGACAAGGACCTGTACGCCAAATACGGTGGCCCGACTCCGGAAGCGCTGGTGGCCTCCGCCTTGAAGGAAGCGCACATGTTCGAGGACGTCGGCTTCCACGATTTCAAGATCTCCGTCAAACACCATGACGTCATCACCATGGTCGAAACGTACCGATTGCTCGCATCCAAGGGCGACTGGCCGCTGCACCTCGGCGTCACCGAAGCCGGCCCCGCCTGGCAAGGCACCATCAAATCCTGCCTGGCGTTCGGCGCGCTCTTGGCCGAGGGCATTGGCGACACGATTCGCGTGTCCCTCTCTGCGCCGCCGGCCGAAGAGGTCAAGGTGGGTTGCAAACTCTTGGAATACATGGGATTGCGCCCCCGCAAGTTCGACATCATCTCCTGCCCGAGCTGCGGCCGCGCCCAAGTGGACGTGATCCAGCTCGCCTCCGCCGTCACCGAAGGCCTGAAGGACGTGACCGCGCCGATCCGAGTGGCTGTTATGGGCTGCATCGTCAACGGTCCGGGCGAGGCGCGCGAAGCCGACCTCGGCGTGGCCTCCGGCAACGGCAAAGGGCAGATCTTCATCAAAGGCAAGGTCATCACAACCGTGCCCGAAGACCAGATCGTCGATACGCTGCTCACCATAGCGAACGATATCGCCGCCCAGATGGAGGCCGACGGCCAAGTGCCAGTCAATTCCACCGGCCCGGTAGTGGTTCCAATCCAGCATCCCGGTCACTGATTCGGCCGAATAGGCCCTCGGCATAAATATCGCGGTCAGATTACAATAGCGCACGTGTCGCAAGAAGAAGAGCATCGCCGTACTGTTCGATCCAAGCCGTGGACCAGCGTCCATCGGCTGATGGTCAGCCTGCCCATCTTCATCATCCTGCTCGGCGTGATGGTCTGCATCTCCAATCTGACCACGGTCCCTTGGAACATCGAGCCCACCGGTCAGTCGATGGCCACGCTCACCGACGACACCAAGGTCACCTTCGACAACCCATCCGGACGGACGCTGCCGGTGCGGGGCGCATATGAGGTCGATGAGCGGTACGTCACGCTGAACATGACCGACGATGGCGAGCTGACCGATGAGCCGGGCGCGCAAGGCAAAGCCAACAAGGATGGCATCCAGGCCATCAGGGTGCTGATTCGGGCACCGAGGAACGCGCCGGGCTCGCGACCGGGCGTGGTGTTCATGCACGGCGCCGGCTTCGGCACCTGCGACAACTCCTTCGGCGACGTGGCCTCCGACATGGCCTCGGCCGGATTCGTGACCGCCGTGATTGACAAGCCCGTGTGGAACACCACCGACGTCACGCGCGACTACCCGGCATCCGCCAAAGCCTACGATCAGGTCATCGACTATCTGCGGGCCCAGAACGACGTCGACGCCGCCAAGGTGGGCATCTACGCCACCTCCGAATCGACGTGGATTTCCTCGTATCTCCTGCAGGACGACCCGAATATCGCCTTCCAGATCCTCCTGAGCCCGATGGTGTTCAGTCCACGTCAATCGCTGGGATTCTTCATCACGCAGGATTTCACCCTCGTCGGCGCGAACAAAGGCTACCAGTCCATCGTCCAGCGCGTGTTCAGCGCGGACACCGCCCTGTTCGGACTGACCAATCTCGATCTCGACACGCTCAGGCCGGTCGCCTATGCCGTGCCCACCTACGTGGCGTACGGTTCGAAGGACGTGATGACCGCACAGGTCGACGGTGTGCGGGCGATTCTCGACAACGCCCACAAGGCCGGCAATTGGAACGTCACCATACGCAGCTATCCGGTCGCCAACCATGTGCTGCGCCTGGGAGACGAATCCCAGGCCGGCACCCCGTTCGCCGACAACTATGTCGACGATCTGATCGACTGGGCCGTCGGCACTTCGGCCGGACTCACGCAGACCAGCGAGAAGGCGGGCGGCACCGACCTGTATCAATCGGTCGGCCTGCCGGGCGCCCTGAAACCCCGCCGCGCAGGCACCATCTACGGGGTGATCCTGCATGCCGCAGTGACGCTGCTGCTGTTGGCGTCCATCATACTGTCGCTGGTGGCGTTGGGCCGCAAGGCCTCGGCGGACATCCGGTGGCGGCGGGACAGGCGTGAGGCCAAGCGTGCGGGCATGCCGGTGCCGAGACGTCCCGAGGTGCTGGGCTTCGTCCACGGTTTCGGCAATGCGCTGCTGACGTTGACCCTCACCACGCTCGCCACGCTGCTCATCTTCGGTGCGGGCCTCGGCCAGGTGATCATGGGCGTGGTCAGACTCGCGTGGGGCGGCGCACCCACGGAGACGCCGGGCGTCATGTACTGGAGCTGGCCGGTCATCCAAGTGGTGTCGGTGCTGGTGTTGTGGGCGTGGTCCCGTGTGTTCATGCACCTGATCGAAGTCGCCTCCATCCGCGGCTTGATTCAGCTGCCTCCTCGGCGTGAATCCGTGCGGGACATCGTCACCGGTACCGATCCGGTGCTTGCCGCCACCCGCCTGGGCCGGATCCTGTTTTGGCTGGTGGCGTTCACCATGCTGTGCATACTCCTGGTGTTCGCCTTCTGGGGACTGTTCGTCTACTGATCGACGATGCCGGGTGCCCGCCGTTCACCGGGCCCCGCCGCAAGGGGAACGAAATGTCACTGTACCGAGATGAAGGCGTGGTGTTACGCACGTCCAAGCTGGCGGAGGCCGATCGCATCATCACCGTCCTGACGCGCGACCATGGCAAGATCCGGGCGGTAGCCAAGGGCGTGCGCCGCACCAGATCGCGCTTCGGCGCCCGACTTGAGCCGTTCATGCGCGTCGATCTGCTGATCGCCGAAGGCCGATCGTTGGATACGGTTTCCCAGGCCGAGTCGATCGCCGCGTACGGTGCCGCGATCGTCGGGGACTATGCAACGTATGAGGCCGCGAACGTCATCGTCGAAACCATCGACAAGCTCGTCGGCACGGAACGTGAGCGCATGACGGACCAGTATCGGCTCCTGATCGGCGCATTGAACGCGCTCGCCAAACGCGCCCACGCCCCGCAGGCCATAGGCTGCTCCTATGTGATGCGCGCCCTGGCGCTGGCCGGTTGGACGCCGCGTCTGGGCACATGCGTGGTGTGCGGTGCGGCGGCGCCGGCGTATCTGTCGATCGCATCCGGCGGCGTGATGTGCGAGGCCGACCACACCACGGACGCGCGTCGCATCGCGCCATCCGCATTGGGTCAGTTCGATGCGCTGGTCCATGGTGATTGGACGGTGCTTGACGCCGCACCGGTGGAGCGGGTCGTGCGGGAGCTGGTTGAAGATTGGGGGGAGTATTACCTTGAACGGCCGATTCGTTCGCTGCGCTTGATAGATTCGTAGGTATGGCTTTTGAGAACGTTGATTACACCTCGCTGAACATCCCCGCGGCCCCATTCAGCGACCCCGCCCGTATTCCCGACTTCCCCAAGAACAAAGTGCCTCGCCATATCGGCGTGATCATGGACGGCAACGGTCGTTGGGCCAAGCAGCGTGGCATGATCCGCACCAATGGGCATCAGGCCGCCGAACCGGTGGTGTTCGACACGATCGCCGGCGCCATCGAGGCCGGTGTGCGCTATCTGAGCCTGTACACGTTCTCCACCGAGAACTGGAAGCGTTCACCGCAGGAAGTGCGCTTCCTCATGGGCTTCTCGCGTGAGATCATCCACCGCCGCGTGGAACAGATGGACGAGTGGGGTGTGCGCGTGCGCTGGTCCGGACGTCGCCCCAAGCTGTGGAAGTCGGTGATCGACGAGCTTGAGGCCGCCGAGGAGCGTACCAAGAACAACAAGGTCATCGATGTGGTGTTCTGCATCAACTATGGTGGCCGTGCTGAAATCGCCGACGCCTGCGCCGCCATCGCTCGCGAAGTGCGCGATGGCAAGATTTCCGGCGACCGTGTGACTGAAAAGATGATCGCCGACCACCTGTACAATCCGGACATTCCCGATTGCGACCTGGTGATCCGCACGTCCGGCGAACAGCGCACCTCCAACTTCCTGCCGTGGGAGGCCGCCTACGCCGAGCTCGACTTCGTGCCCGAACTCTTCCCGGACTGCGGCCGTGACGTGCTATGGCGCTCCATCGACCATTACATCCACCGCGATCGCCGATTTGGCGGCGTGAAATAAAGAACAGTCCGGTGGACTGTTCGTTCACGCCGCCTGGCCGAGGCCGATAGGACATGACCAGGTAATGATGAGTCCGGCGAAGCCGGTCCTTGATTGCTGGGGGCGTGAAATAGTCCTTGTTAGGCCCCCTCTGACGGTCTGAGCCGTAAAGCAAACAGCCTGGTCTGTTTGTAGGCGAAGGCGAGACGAGAGTCGAGCCAGAAGAATGCGAGCGGCAGCTTGTCCGTAATTGCGGTCGAGCTGTCCGTGTAGCGGACTGAGGGGAGTTACCGGCACACCTCAGCCATCCTCTCTGCAAACTCATCCAAAAAACGTCCCGAATCCACACCAAGTGCCACATGCACATGCGGCATGGAATGATTCACCAGCCCAACCGGGTCTCCGGTGGTCCGGCCTCGTACTCCATTGAAATCACCGGTATTGGTCTCCGCGCGCAACGCAAGATCAAAACAATCGACCAGTGAAGAATCAAGTGCAACCGCCGCCGCCAACGGATCATGCAACGGCATGCCGCCAGAGAACAGTGCGGGGTCGGCTTCCAAATTTGCCTTGATGGAGAAGTCCGCGAGATCAGCCAAGAACCGCCCGCGCTTGGTCCCCGTCGCACGCCACCGGTCGGCCGCCGATCGCGTTAGCAAACACTGGTGAGTCACATCAAGTCCCACCATTGTGATGTCTGCGCCGGAATGAAATACACGATTCGCGGCCTCAGGGTCTTGGATGATATTCGTCTCGGCCACCGCATCCCAACAATTGCCGGGTTGGGTAAGCGTACCGCCCATCATCACCAGCCTGAGTTTCGGTGCAATATCCGGTGCCCGAGTAATAGCCGCATCCACATCCGTCAACGGCCCGGTAGCCAGCACGGTAACGTCTCGACCAAACTCACGAACCTGCTCAATCAGATACTCAATCCCATCCGCAGCATCAACGGAGCACCTCCTTGTGCCCCCGCTGACGAGAGCTGTCGATGTAGCCGACTGGGGACGGTCCACAGGCCGAGAGCGACCCACACGAGAACAAGACCCCGACGCCGGATGAGCATGAGCGTCCCCTACCAAATACCCGCCAACAGAAACAACCCCATCGGGCACATCCTCAGACATGTCATCCCCAGACATATCATCACCAGGCACACCAGCTCCATCAGCCAGAGCCCCGGCCCCTGCCAGCCAAGTATTCCCCAGTCCATCCTTCCCATGAAACTGGGCACACCCTGCATCGGGAATAAACGCATCAGCCCAAGAAGGATGCTCGGAGCCCAAAAACACCGGAATATCCGCCCGGCCAAACAAATCAAGCACCGCGCAAGTATTGGCATAAGCCGTGTTCGCATCCACATTGCCATAACTGGCGATCACACCGCTCAGCTCGCACTCATCCGCCGACCCCAACAAATACGCCAACGCCAACGCATCATCAACACCGGTATCCATGCTGGCAATAATGCGGTCAGGACGTTGGGCCATGGAATCGCCTCCTTGTTAGCATGATTCGCTATGAATAACCTTATCGGCCGATACGCAAAAATGCGTCCTTTCCTCATGGGAAGGACGCATTTTTGCGTAGATTCAAACTCGGAATATCGGAAATTACTTGCCGAGGAATTCGTCGGTGCCAAGGTCCTTGGCCTGCGGGGCCTCATGAATCACCTTGTCATGACTGTCAGTGTAGGCGTCTTCTTCAGCCAGGAAGTCGAAGTATTCCTGAGTGCCCTTGAAGTCGTTGGTGCCGAGCACGAAAGAGCCGTCCTTGATCTTGGCCGGATCGCCCCAGTACTGGCCGTCGACGATAACCTGCATGCTCTTCTTGACGAATTCGGGCTTGAGGTTGGCGTCAGGGGCTTCGTCCACGAGAATCTGCGCGGCGTCATCCGGGTTGGCGTACGCGTACTCGTAACCCTTCTGAGTGGCCTGAGTGAACTTCTTGACCAGGTCGGGATTGTTCTTGATGGTCTTGTCATTGGTGATGATGCCGATGGCGTCGGCGTTGCCGGGCACGCCGTAGTCAGGCTCGGTGAAGCAGTTGAGCTTCGGGCCGTACATGTCGGCCTGCACGCCTTCCCACGTGGCGTAGAAGCCGCCGAAATCGGCCTTGCCGGATTCCATGGTCTGGAAGGTGGAGGTGCCGACGGTCACCTTGTCGAACTCGCCCTTGCCGCCGTCGGTCTGGATCATGCGGCGCACCACGGCGTCGGACTCGTTGGAGCCGAAGGTGGCGAAGGTCTTGCCATCCAAATCCTTAGGGGACTTGATGGCGGTGTTGGACGCCAGTGCGCACCAAATGGCGCTCGGCTTCTGCTGCCCCTGCAGCACCTGCTTGATGTGAGCGCCCTTCAGCGTGTAGATGCCCACATTGGTCAAGTTGGACAGGGCGAAGTCGGCCACACCGTTGTTCACGGCCTGTTCGGCACCGGCCTGGGCCACGGCCACGATATCCACGTCAAGACCGGCGTCCTTGAAGTAGCCCTTGTTCTTGGCCACGTACACGCCGATGTGGTTGGTATCGGGCGCCCAGGAAAGCATGAAAGTGACCTTCTTGAGGTCGGAGGTGTTGGAGTTGGAGGAGTCGGCGGTGTTGGTCTGACCACATGCGGCGAAACCGAAAGTCATAGCAAGGGCGCCCACGAGGGCAGCGGCCTTGGATACAAGGCTTTTCTTCATAATGATGGTTCCCTAATTCGTTGTCTCTCTATCGTTCTCTGGGATTGCTTCGAACGGAAGTCGGCAGAAAACGATATGGAGGGCCTTGATTTCCGTTCGACCAGCGCCCCCGACATTCCCTATGAAAGCTCAAGAAAGCCGGTTTGCCACACGCTGGTAAAGCTGTTCCATTATAGAGACAGGGCTGGAGACCTCATGAGAAGCCGCCCCGTTCAGTCGGTTCTGGCCGCCGGCTTGTGTCTTTGACGGTAAAAAGAACTACTGGTCCGCGTCGGGGTCTTCGTCATCGCCGGCCGGGCCGAGCAGGATGCGCTCGCTGGCGTTCACCGCCAGCATCAGTACGCATGTCATCAGGATAATGACGATGGTGGCGGAGAAGATCAGCGGCGTGCGGAACGAATTGTAGGCAGCCTGCAGCCAGATGCCGAGGCCCTTGCGCGCGCCAAGATATTCAGCGGTGGATGCCGTGGCGAAGATGTATGCGGCAGATACGCGGATACCGCCATAGATCTGACGTGCGGCAACGCGCAGCTTCACGTGCCAGAGCGTCCAGACCGGGGTCGCGCCGCAGGTCAATGCGACGTCGGAATAGAACTGGGGCACCGCTTCCAGTCCGCGCACGGTCTGCACGGCGATGGGGAAGAGGCCGAATACCGCCACGATTACGATTTTGCCGGAAATCTCAAAGCCGAACCAAATCAGGAACAACGGGGCGATGGAAATCAGCGGCATGGTTTGTGCGGCGGCAAGCAGCGGATAGAACGCCGCGTTGAACGTGTGAGAGCAGTACAGTGCAATGCCGATCATAATGCCGAAGAACACGGCGAACAGGAAGCCGACCACGCCCTCATAGCCGGTGATTGCCGCGGCCGGGCCGAGCGTGTTCCATGTTTCGATGGTGGCGGCGAAAATCTCGCTTGGCGCGGAGATCATCGTGGGGGAGACATGCCCTAGATCCACCCACGTTTCCCAGACTGCCAGCAATATGATGACGGCGATGACGGTGGGCATGCGGCGCTTGAGGCGCTTGGCGATGGACATGGGATGTCACCTTGCTTTCCGCGCCAGTCCGGTTTGCTGGTGGCGCTTGCGGCCGGGGCGTGGAACAGTAAGGTGAGGAGCCTGCGCGCCTGCCGGCCATGTGATGGATTGTGTTATATGCCGTCCATCAGTATAGGCAAAGGCGAACGACAGGGGCGCACAAAAAACCTCCCTCGTCAGAGGGAGGTGAGAGAGCTACTCCAGTCCGATGGACTTCATGTGGTGGAGCTTCAGGGAATCCACCTTGAGGGAGCCGGACTCGGCGACGAGCTTGATGGCACGCGGTCCTTCGGAGGCGTAGGAGTAGGAGCTCAGCACTTGGTGGCCACCGTTGACGTAGACCTCCACGGAGCCGCGATCCACGAACACGCGTAGGTCCAGCTTGCCGGAGGCCAGTTCGGTGTCGGTCAGTGGGGCGGCGCGGTAGCCGCGATCGCCGTTGGCCATGGCCTGACGATCCACCACCACGCGGCCGATCTGGTCGTCATAAGCCACGTAGGTGTAGGCACCGTCCTCAGTGGCATGAATCTTCAGGCCCGCACGCTCGGCAGTGGAGGCAGCCAAGTCGATGGTCATTTCGATTTCCACGGCCTCGGCGTCATCGGCGATGACCTGCTCCCCATCCATGTCGAGTGTGATCGAACCATGGTCGAGGGTATCCTCGCGCAGGCCTTCCATTTCGGCGACCGGCGCGGTGACCACGTCGCCGTCATCGCCAAGGGTGATCTCGCGCGGCAGGGTGAGCTGGCCACACCAGCCGTCATCCTCCATGGGAATCGGCTGCACGAACGGGCTCATCCAGCCATAGACGATCTGACGGCCGTCCACATTGAAGGACTGCGGGGCGTAGTAGTTGTGGCCGCAATCCCACAGGCGGAACTCGGTTTCCGGCTTGAATTCGCCGCCCGGCTCCCACGTGCCGATCATGTAGCCGGCGTTGTTGACGTTGTGGTTCATGAAGCCGCTGGGCTTGGACCCCATGGCGGAGAAGCCAATGATCCACTTCTCGTTGCCGTCCTTGTCTTTGATGGGGAAGAAGTCGGGGCATTCGAGCATGAACACGTCCGGATCCGGGTGCTGGAAGAGCACGCGCTCGTATTCCCAGCGGACCATGTCCTTGGAGGAGAACAGCCACATCTGGCCGCGCTTGTCCGCAGAGGAGACACCGAAGGTCATGTACCAGGTGTCGCCGGTCTTCCAGACCTTCGGGTCGCGGTAGTGATGGTCGACCTTGTCGGTCGGGCAGTCGATGATCATGCCCTGCTTGGTGGCGGAGGTGAGCTCGTCATTGTCCGGCAGCGCGGTCATCTGCACCTGCCAGTCGCCGCCGGTGTTGTCGTGGCCGTTGGCCCAACGGTGGCCGGTGTAGTAGAACTTGAGCTTGCCATCGTCGCCGATTACTGCGGAACCGGAGAATACGCCGTCCTTCTCCTCTTCAAGGGTCGGGGCGAACATGATTGGCTCACGCTTCCAGTTGAGCATGTCGGTGGAGGAGACGTGTCCCCAGTGCATCGGACCCCACTGGGTGCCGTACGGGTGCAGCTGGTAGAACACGTGCCAGCGGCCCTTATAGAAGCACAGGCCGTTCGGATCGTTGATCCAACCGCCGTTGGATGCGATGTGGAACTTCGGGTACCAGCGGTTGTTGCGTTCGGCGGCCATGGCTGCAACGCCTGCTTCCGCCTGTGCCAGAGCTTCGCTGTGGTTCTTGATTTCGTGGAGGACGGGTGCATCCGGAGTGAAGCCAGTCATCGTTGAATAGCCTTTCTTCATGATTGTTGAATCTTGCGATTGTTGAATTGTTGCTTATTGAGTTTTTAGATAGAAGTTTTAAGAATGCTGCCCGAAACGGAAAAAGGGGAAACGCTTCGGGCAGCACGATTTAGTTGTGTTCTTGCCGATTTTGGCGGTTGCGCTCAGGCGTTTGCTTTAGCTGCGGCTTGGGCCTTGAGCTGCTTATCGGTGTAGAACGGATCACCGCCGACTTCCTGGTCGTCCTTCTTGATCACGAAGAAGCCGTAGATTAGGGCGGCCAGCACGATGCCGGAGATGGTGAAGAAGGTCGGACGGTCGCCCATGGCATCATGCAGGGCGCCCATCGGGGTGGAGAAGATCACCTGGCCGATTTGGGAAGCGATCTGGAAGCCCACCATGTACAGGGTTGCCGACAGTTTGGTGTCGAAGTGCAGGGTGAAGTAGCGGAATGCCGGTAGGCAGAACAGCGGAACCTCGATGGAGTGGAACAGTTTGACGATGGAGACACTGACCGGATCGTGGAACACGCCGCACAGGCCGATACGCAGGAACATCACGGTTGCGCCGAGCAGCAGGGAGTTACGAACGCCGATCTTCTTCATGATAATCGGAACGACGCCCATCATGGCGGACTCGAGGAACACCTGGAAGGAGTTCAGGGTGCCGTAGGTGGCGTTGCCGATTTCGGTGGTCGGGAAGAGGGAAGCGTAGTAGTTAGGGAACATCTGCTGGTCGAACACGGTGTAGAAGGTGTTGGTGAACAGCATGAAGACGATGAGCACCCACAGAGTCGGCATCTTCAGAACGGAGATCATCTCTTTGAAGGATGGGTTGGTTGGAGCCGCGTTCGGATCGGCTTCTTTCTTGAGCTCTTCCTTTTGCTTGGCCGGAACCCAGAAAGCGTAGACGCACAGCATGCCAAGGCCGCAGATGGAGCCGACCCAGAAGTTCAGCAGCGGGTTGATGTTGAACAGGAAACCTGCGCACAGTGCCACGATGGCGTAGCCGAAGGAGCCCCAAGCGCGGGACTGGCCGTATTCGAAGCCGAACTTACGGGAGTAGCGTTCGGTGAGCGCTTCGAACAGGGAACAGCCGGCCATGAAGCCTGAGGAGAGCACGATGGAGCCGATGAGCACGCCGATGAAACGGGTGGTGCCGCCGGCAGTCAGCATCGGGGCATACACGAACTGTACGAACGGGCCGACGAGCGCTGCGATGGCGGAGACGAAGATCACGAGCTTGCGCTTGATGCCCAGCTGATCTTGGATGGCACCATAGACGAACATGATGACCAGGGTTGCCAAGGAGTTAATGGAGTAGATCTGGCCCTGCTCTGCGGAGGTCATGCCCAGACCGTGGGTCGGGTCGGTGAGCCAGCGGGAGAAGAAGGACCACCAGATGCCCCAGGAGCAGAAGAACATGAAGATGCCGAAAGAGCTCTGCAGATAGGAAGGATTCTTCCATGCAGATTTGGTTGCACTTGCCATAATCGTCCTTTGATTACTACTTGGTTGGTTATTGGTTATGTGACGCTTCTGCTCGGGCGGCTGTGCCTTTGTAGAAGTTGTTGTGTAGTAATTACTATGCGACGTCAATCGATTTACGTCAATCGATTTACGTCATCGGCGTGTCGTACCCGTTCGACATGCAAAAAGGCCTCCGTGCTGGACGGAGGCCTTGAGAAATCGTGTGGGACTCGGCTACTTCACCGAGGCCTTTTCGATCAGCGTGCAGTGGATCTTCGCCGGAATCGGCGCGTCGATCGGCGGCAGGGGAGCGGTGGTCGCTGGCCGTGAGACGTCGTCCATCGAGCGTCCTTCGATGATCGACACCAGCTTGGCCACGGCCCAGTAGCCCATCTCGAAATGCGGCAGTTCCACAGTGGTGAGCATCGGTTCCAGCGTCTCGGCGAACACACGATGGTTGTCCACGCCGACCACGGAGATGTCCTTGCCGACCGTGAGTCCTCGGCGTGCGGCGCATTCGTACACATACCAGGCGCGGGCATCGTTGAAGCAGAAGAATCCGTCCGGATGCTCGGCGTCGAACAAATCGCTGACTGCGGTCAGTGCCGGCCCGCTGTTGAGCACATTGACGACCAGATGATCGTCATAGTCGAGGCCGGCATCCCTGAGCGCCGCCTGATAGCCTTCCAAACGACCGTCCTGCGCAATCATCGGCTCCGAGCAACCCACATAGGCGATACGTGCGCATCCGGCCTTAACCAATCTGGTGGTGGCGTCGTAGCCGATTCGGAACTCGTTCGGTTCGACGCTCGGGATTTTGCCAAGCGAGTCGGTGGCATCCACCAACACCAGTGGTGTCTTGGCCAGCGAAGAAGGCACATGGGTGATGCGGTTCGACATCTTGGCGTACAGGAAACCGTCGGTGCCGTATCGCTTGAGTGCGGCGATTTCCTCGCTCTCGCTGTTCTCACCGTCGGTGATCACGGTGATGAGCATATAGCCGAACTGGCTTGCGGCGGTCTGCGCGCCCAGAATCATACCGCCGGCGTACGGGGTGGTGGCCACCTCCTCGCTGATGAAACCGAGGATGTGCGTCTTGCCTGTACGCAGCGAACTGGCCAGCGGATTCGACCGGTAACCGAGCTTGGTGGCGATGGCGCGCACATTGTCCGCAATTTCGGACTTTACGCGCCCCTCGTCGCGTCCGTTGAGCACCAGCGACACCGTAGAGACGGAAACCCCCGCCTTGTTCGCGATTTCCTTCATCGTAGCCATGCGTCAAACGATACACCCTAATTGACGGACTGTTGGGAAAGCATCAGTTTTCTCCACCGACTCCGCCGAGGTTGCGCACCGCACCGATGAATAATGGTATGCCGTCCGGGGTGACGAATGAGTACAGGAATGGGCGGTCCGCCGTGAACTCGACGTCGTCCGCCGGTGCGCTGATGGCCTCCACGCCGAGTTTGACAAAGCCCGCGGCCTTGGCCCCGGCTTCGTCCACCGCGATGCGCGTGCCTTGCAGAATCGAGCCGATATACAGGTTCTCGCCGTGCGAACCGGCGTCGACCATCTTGGTGAAGTCGGCGTCGCCTGCACTGAACGCATCGGTCACCCCCAGTTTTTCGAATGCCTTGATGGTGGCTTCCGAGTCGAACATGCTGTCGATGGTGAATCGCGGTAGCGTGACGTTCACCGTGGCCGAGTTGACGGAGACGCCCCATCCGGGCATACTGTCCGCGGCGCAACCCATTGCGCCCTCGCCAAGGGATGCCGACGAACACGTGCCGAACGCCCATCCGAGTTTCTGAGCATCGCCGGCCAACTCGTCAAAATGCCCTTCGGCCGGCAGCACGATGGCCAGATTGCCGCCGTTGTCGAACGGAATCTCCACCCGCTGCCAAGTGTTGTACTCATCATGTCCGTAAGCCATTTGGCTGAAGGCCCGGTGCATCATTGGCACCTGAGCATCTCCGGCTTCGCCGTGGAAGGTGCCGTCGCCGGTGGACTGCTCTTCGAACGGATCCTTCCAGCGGCCATCCGCATAGACGGAGTTGATGATGGACAGGACTTCACGGTCACGCAGCGTGATCTTCGGCTTGAGCGAACCATTCGTATGCTTGGCAATCCAATCAGACATCTTGGCGGCGGCCTGATCGTCGAACGGTAGCGTGGTGACTTCGGCCTCGAATATCTTCTTGACGGTGGATTGGTAATCGCTGGCAAGAGAGTAGTCGTTATCGATCCACAGCGAGTTCGCGGCGCTCATCTCGGATTTCGCCCCCGAATATTGCCCGTTGATCGAACTCAGCAGCGATTGGTAGTCGCTGTCGGCCAGCGAACCGGAGTCCAGCAGTTCGTTCAGTTGCGAGCGGGTCGTGCCATTGGCGCCCTGCGCGGCGATGGCCAACGCCATCCACATCGAAGCAGGGGAGTAGTTCACATTACCGGTGTCTCGGTCGCCGGCTCCCATCGCCAGGAATTCCGGTGCGGTGCGGTAGGCGAAGGCTGCGGTGCTGTCGACTACCGGCTGCGTGGCAGGCGTGGCCTTCGGCTTGAACATATTGCGAACCAGTACGCTGCCATCGCCGGCTGTCCACCATACGCCGCCGGCGACGGCAAGAACAAGCACTACTGTCACGATGGCGGCGATACAAGCGTTACGACGTTTGCGTTGTTCGCGTAACCGGTACTGTTCCATCAGTGTCTCGCTCATGGTCGGCCCCTTTGCTTGGATCGGCTCGTGCATCATTGCACGAAATCGCTATTTTCATTATATTGCTGCTTTCCCTTGAGCCCAGGAACGGTATGGGAACCCCGGCCGTAAGCGAAGATTGGTACAGCCGAATGCCAGCGGTCCGATGGTTGCGCTCGCCAATGGGAAGACAGACTGCCGGATCGTATCGAACCAAGTATCAGGTTAGTGATTCCCAACACCAATGGCCAGTGCAGCACCATACCGGGGAACCATACGAACAGGTTTTTGACAGCCCTGTCAAGGACCTCGTCGGGCATGAGATACATTGATGAGCTCCACTGCAGCAGCAACAACACCGCTATCAGTACAACCATGCCAATCCAATGCGCGCGGTTCCATGTGAACAGTCGTTGCGTCCCGCGCTCGGCGGCGGACTGCCTTGCGGAGTTCATACTCGTTGCCATTGTGGGGTGGATGGCGTTTCGTCCGGTCACCGGATGCGTGGCGGTGGCTCTTCATCCAGTGGGTCTGACAGCGCAGGGCAGTCGGGAAGCGACTTCACCGGAAGCGCCTATGAATCGAGCGGTTCTTCTGCCGAGCATCGCACTGGGCGAGTGATTCTTGGTGCGATTGCCTTCTATGGTGTGATGCCGGTGGCCGTGCTGTTTACTGGCTTCATGCTTGGTGGCATGGCGGCGCGATGGAATCACGAACGCAGCTTGGCTCGAGCGGAGTTGGCTCACCGCCGTCAGCAGGAACGCACAGCTCAGGACATTCACGATTACGTATCCAATGATTTGGCATACCTGATTTTGCGATTCGACAACAATAATGCCGATGGCAAGACCCCTTCTGAAGAAGAATTACGCGAACTGCGTAGCGTGGCTATGGGCGCATTAGATCGCACGCATCAGGTCATTGATGTTATTGAAGGCAGGGGAGAAGCGGCGCGCAGTGCAGTGACTCCGCATGATTCGACCGTTGATGCCGCTTCTGGCATTGCAACTGCGCGAGCATTTATATGCCCCACTTACGCTCTTACCCTGTTGAAAGAAGGAAAGAGGCAGAACCGTGATTCCCATGGGGCGGTAAAACACTCATGGGGCGGTTAGCGGATTTTGCCTTTCCGCAGAATAGAGCCGTTTTCGCCTACCGCCCCATGAAGGTTTTACCGCCCCATGAGATATTTACCGCCCCATGGGTGAGCTACCGCCCCATGGGTGAGCTACCGCCCCATGGGTGAGCTACCGCCCCATGGGTGAGCTACCGCCCCATGAAACGTGTGATAACAAAGCATGCCCTTGCTGGTGGAAGCAATGCTTTGCTACTTCGCCCGCTTGTCGGCGAGGATCTCGTCCACCAGCAAGGGCTTTTCGGTCAGCTGGCCGGTGAAACCGGGACGGATATCCATGTGCAGCACCAGAGAAGTGCGGTAGCCCTGCTCGGCGAGCTTCTTGGCGGCCTCACCGGCCACCTTGAGCACGTCGTCCAGATTGCCTTCCACGTTGGTGAACAGGGCGTTGGTTTCCTGCGGCAGGCCGGATTCGCGAATCACTTCGACGGCCTGAGCCACGTATGGCGAGACCTCGGAGCCCACGCCATTGGCCGACACCTGGATGGCGGCCACGGTATTGAGGTACGGTTTGCCGGTTTCCGGGTCGATCGGCACTTCCTGAGTAACGGCATTACGGTCAAGAACCATGATTCTCCTTTTTCAGTAGTGTTAAGCTCCCCTGACAGGGGGAGCTTAACAACCACACTTATGTCAGCGATACTTCCAGAGATGATCCATCGGGCCGGAGCCGTGGCCAAGATTCAGCTGGGCCTTCAGCGCACCGGTCAAGTACTTCTTCGCATGCTTGATGGCCTTGGGCAACGTGTCGCCAAGCGCCAGATACGAGGCGATGGCGGAGCTCAGCGTGCATCCGGTGCCGTGCGTGTTCGGATTATTGATACGCGCGCCATCAAACCAGGTCACGGTTCCATCCGTCTCGGCAAGCACATCGTTGGCATCCTCGGTGCCATGACCACCCTTGACCAGCGCGGCACAGCCGTAACGCTCCACGATGCGGTGGGCGGCGGCCTCCATATCCTCCTGATCGCGAATCAGCGTATCGGTCAGCACTTCGGCCTCGGGAATATTCGGAGTCACGACCGTAGCCATCGGGAACAGCTTGCCGGTCAAGGCCGCAATGGCATCGTCACTGATGAGCTTGGCACCGGAAGTGGCCACCATAACCGGGTCGAGCACGATGTTCGTGGCGTGATGGAAGGTGAGTCGTTCAGCGATGACGTCGATGATGTCAGTGGCAGACACCATGCCGATTTTCACCGCGACCGGCGGAATATCCTCAAACACCATGTTGATCTGGTCGGCGAGAATGTCCGGTTTGGTATCCTGAATGGAACGCACGCCGGTGGTGTTCTGTGCGGTGAGCGCAGTGATGGCGCTCATGCCGAACACGCCGCAAGCCAGCATGGTCTTCAGATCGGCCTGCATGCCGGCACCGCCGGACGAGTCGGAGCCGGAGATCGCGAGAACAGCGGGCAGTGTAGATGTTGCAATTTGTGCCATAGTGTTCATTCTAAGTGGGGCCCATGATGTTTTTCGGAGCGGTTTTCCTTGATGTTTTGCCGCTCCTGTGGTGAGATGGGGAGGGTTTGCTGATTGCGATTGATTCATGAAATGTTCGGGAGGGGACATGGCTGATAACGATGTACTGCGCCGTGACGGCGTCTTGGTGCGCATCACCGGTTTTGACGATGAACGCACCGCATATTTTGGCGTAATGCCTAATGGGCACACCACACAGCTCACATTTCCGCGTCAGGAGGTGTTCGATGTGGGCGACGTGTTGCTCGTCGGCACGGATTTCTATCGTAAAGTGCCGCATGATGTGTGGCCGTTGAAGCCCCGTGTGGGCATCGTGCGCCGTGCGCTCAACGAAGGCGTGGTCCTGGAGACTTCCGATGGCCTCGAACTGCTTGAAGGCGATTACCCGACTTCAATCATGCCCGGCAACACCGTGCAGTTCACCGACCTGTTCGGCATCGAACGAGTGCTGTGGCCCACGGCCATCCGCCCAGGCGAATCCGATCACGATGACGACATCAAGCAGTACCGCATTACGCCGGGCAGCGATCCGTCGCTTACCTTCGATTCGTTCGGCGGTTATGAGCAGGTGATCACGCGCGCCAAGGAGCTTATCGAAACGCAGCTGGGCAACAGTGCGCAGATGCGTGCGATCGGTGCCAAGCCCATCAAGGGCGTGATCTTCACCGGTGCTCCGGGCACCGGCAAAACACATCTGGCCCGCATCATCGCCAATGTGGCGGACGCGCAGTTCTATCTGGTGTCCGGCCCGACCATCGTGAGCAAGTATGTGGGCGATAGTGAGGAAACGCTGCGCATGATTTTCGCCGCCGCGCAGGCGGACAAGCGCGCCATCATCTTCTTTGATGAGATCGATTCGATTGCGTCCTCGCGCGAGAACGATACCAATGGCGTCGGCAAGCGCTTGGTGGCACAGTTGCTGACGTTGATGGATGGTTTCGAGTCCAAGGGCAATGTTGTGGTGGTCGCTGCGACCAATCGTATTGAGGACGTGGATCCCGCTTTGTTGCGTCCGGGCCGTTTCGACTGGCAGATTCCTTTCCCGATGCCGTCCGAGCACGACCGTTTGGGCATTCTGCAGGTGCAGGCCCGTTCGTTGTCAATCGAGGGCGAACTGCCGTTGGTGGATATCGCACAGCGAACCGAAGGCTGGAGCGGCGCCGAAGTGTGCGCCATCTGGACCGAGGCCGCTCTGGTGGCCGCCAAGGACCGCCGCGGCGCGATCCGTGCTGCCGACCTCGTCACCGCCTTCGAGCGAGTCGAGCGTCGTCCTGAGCTCAGGCATCACAAATAATTGCTGGCTCCCCTCTCTGAGGGGAGCCAGAGAAAAACTACTCCTGGGCGGTGGAGTAGAGCTTGCCGCCTTGGGCGGTGTACTTTTCGCTCATCGCATCCATGCCGGCGAGGATTTCTTCGGGGCTGAGCACGTTGGCGGACACCACGTCGTTATCGACATTGGCCTTGGCCTTAGCCAGTGCCTCGGAGTCGATGCCAGCAGCAGCCTCCTTCACGATTTGCTGCTGGGCGGCCTCGCCACCGAATGCCTTGCGGATGTTCTGGGAGATGGCCATCGAGCAGAACTTCGGGCCGCACATCGAGCAGAAGTGCGCCATCTTGGCCGGCTCGGCAGGCAGGGTGTCATCGTGGAAGGCGATGGCGGTGTCTGGATCGTAGGACAGATTGAACTGGTCGAGCCAACGGAACTCGAAGCGAGCCTTGGAAATCGCATTGTCACGATCCATCGCGTGCGGGTGGTGCTTGGCGATGTCTGCGGCGTGGCAGGCGATCTTGTAGGCGATCACGCCCTGCTTCACATCATCCTTGTTCGGCAGGCCGAGGTGTTCCTTCGGGGTCACGTAGCACAGCATAGCGGTGCCGTAACGACCGATCTCGGTGGCGCCGATGGCGGAGGGGATGTGGTCGTAACCCGGAGCGGTATCGGTGGTCAGCGGTCCGAGGGGGTAGAACGGGGCGCCCTTGCACACCGACTTCTCCAGTTCGATGTTCATGCGTACGGTATCGAACGGCACGTGGCCCGGGCCCTCGATCATCACCTGCACATCCTTGGCCCAGGCGCGCTCGGTCAGCTCGCCCAGAGTCATGAGCTCGGAAAGCTGCGCGGCGTCGTTCGCGTCGGCCAGGGAGCCGGGGCGCAGGCCATCGCCCAGAGAGAACGCCACGTCGTACTTGGCGAAGATGTCGCACAGCTCGTCGAAGTGCGTGTACAGGAAGCTCTCCTGGTGGTGGCGCAGGCACCAGTCGGCCATGATGGAGCCACCGCGGGAGACGATGCCGGTCACGCGGTTGGCGGTCAGCGGCACGTAACGCAGCAGCACGCCGGCGTGGATGGTCATGTAATCCACGCCCTGCTCGCACTGTTCGATCACGGTGTCGCGGAACAGTTCCCAGCTCAGCTTGGAGGCATCATCTTCGACCTTTTCGAGGGCCTGATACATCGGCACGGTGCCGATCGGCACGGGGGAGTTGCGCAGGATCCACTCACGGGTGGTGTGGATGTCGTTACCGGTGGACAGGTCCATCACGGTATCGGCGCCCCACTTGGTGGCCCACGTCAACTTCTCCACTTCCTCGTCGATGGAGGAGGTGACGGCCGAGTTGCCCATGTTGGCGTTGAGCTTGGTCAAGAAGGCGGATCCGATAATCATCGGCTCGGCTTCGGGGTGGTTGATGTTGCAGGGCATCACCGCGCGGCCGGCGGCCAGCTCGGAGCGCACGAGCTCAACATCGCAGTTCTCGCGGGTGGCCACGTACTGCATCTCCGGGGTGATGATGCCGTGGCGGGCGTACCACATCTGGGTGATCGGGTGGTCCTTGGCGCGCATCGGCTGGTGCTTGCGTCCACGCCATTCCTTGGTGGCGCGGCCGCGCTTGATGGCGCGCTTACCATCGTCCTCAAGGTTGCGGCGGCGGCCCTCGTAGTCTTCGATGTCGCCGCGGTCGCGGATCCAGTCGAGACGCAGGGGCTTCAAACCTTCCTTCGGGTCGCACTTGGGGCCTTCGGTGTTGTAGTCGTGGAACGGCGGGTTCGGGCCCACGCCGGGCGTGTCGCTCAGCTTGATTTCGGTGTACGGCACTTCCAGGTCGTAGGAACCGTACTGATAGGTGAACGGTACGGACTTGGTCTTGCGGATGTGCGCCTTGTCGCGCTGCTTGGAACCACGGGCGGCGATGTCCACGCGCTGCTGCTTGGCGAGCTTCTGGGCGTCCTTGGCGTCCTTGGCGTTGGTGAACTTCTTCTCAGTGGCCTCGGAGCCAGGCTTTGCGGCCCTTTCCTGAGCAGCCTGAGTGTCAGCAGCGGGGGTGTGGGTTACGACGCGCGGCGCGTAGCCGTGCTTCTTGTCGCCGCGGACGGCCTTCCAGCCTTCGACCATGGCGCGCGCGGCCTCTTCCGGGTTCTCGGCACCCGCGATGGCGGAGACCGCGAACCAGCCGGCGGCCTTGGTGCCGGCGAGCATGGCCATATCGGCTGCGGTCACGCCGCCGCCCACGACCACCGGGAACTCGCTGGCGACGCAGATGGTGTTGATCTGGGCGGCGTCCAGCGTCTTGCCGGAGCCGTCGTTGCCGCCCACGGAAGCCTCGGGCTTGGTGGTGGAGACGTGCAGAGGGCCGGCACCAATGTAGTCAATGCAGCCGTCGGGCAGCTCGTTGATGAGCTGAACGAGGCTTTCGGTCTCAGCCGACAGACCCACGATGGCCTCGTCACCGAGCAGGGCGCGGGCTTCGCGCGGCTCCATGTCGGTCTGGCCGATGTGCACACCGTCCACCTTGATGCCCTTGCGGCGGGCCTGCCACACCACGTCGGCACGGTCGTCGATCACAAAGGCCACGGAATCGGACTTCTCATTGTCCTCGATGATCTGCGCGATGTCGCGGGCCATGTCGGTCAGCTCAGAGGCATCGGCCTCCTTGGCGCGCAGTTGGATGAAGGTTGCGCCGCCGTGCAGAGCCTGATCCACCACGTCGGTCAGCGGACGGCCTTTGCAGTCCTCCGGCCCCACCACGAAGTACGCGGACAGGTCGAAGCTGTCTCGCATGGAGGCGTATGGGTATTCATTACTCATTATTATTCCTACCTTTGTTGTTTCTTGTGGAAGTCTTATTGGGAAAAACTGTTACGAGCTCCCTCATCAGAGGGAACTGAAACTACTGCACAAAAATCTCGGATTCCGCCACCTGTTCGGCGGTCACATTCCACAGCGCGTCAAGGAACGCGACCTGGAATGAGCCCGGCCCGTGCGAAGTCGTATCGGCTATCTCTCCCGCGCGGTTGTACAGCAGAGATGCGGACAGGGCGGCGGTCAACGGATCGGAAACCGCCAGATATGTGGCAGCCACGCCGCCCAGCGAGCAGCCGGCACCGGTGATCTTGGTCATCATCGCGCTGCCGCCCGGCAGTCGGTACACGGTTTCGCCGTCGGTCACCAGATCGGCGATGCCGGACACGGCCACGGCGCAGCGGGTGGAAGCGTCATGGGAGGAATGCTTGGCGTGCTGTTCGGTCAGATACTGTGCCAGCGCCACCGCCGCACCGGTTGCGGACTCCACGCCATCGACGGATTCCACTCCGGCGGGGCGGTGCTCGGAAGTGTCCCCCACGGTTTCGGTATTGAGCCCCCACATGTTCGCCAGCGCGATTACCTCGGAGGCGTTCGCGCGAATCATGGTCGGGGGAGCGGCCTTGAAGGCCTGAAGAATGGCGGTGCGGGTGCGGCCGATGCCGGCGGCCACTGGGTCGAGCACCCACGGCTTGTCCAAGTAGTTGAGTCGCTGGGCGATTTCGGGCAGCGCGTCCTTATAGAACGGCAGCAGCGTGCCCACGTTGATGTAGTTCGCGCCCGCGATTTTCGCGGTTTCGATCACGTCGTCCGGCAGGAAACTCATGGCCGCAGTGCCGCCGGCCGCCAGTTGCGCGTTGGCAACCAAATTGATGGTCACAAAATTGGTGAATGACTGGGCCAACGGAGTCGTCTCGCGTACGCGGCGAACGGCATCGGCGATATTGTCGCGGATGGGTGAATCGGCTGGAACCGGAGTCCCGGCGGTACAACCGCTGGACATACCGGTAAACGATGATGCACTATTGCTCATTTACTGCTCCCTACGATGGTCTTAACCAACAGGTTCTAAGGGTCAGGCTCAGGCCTTTCTCAACTCGCGAACCACATGCGAGTCCCCCTGCACTACAGTGCCGACGCTATGCGCCAACATGGACATTATCGTGACGGATTTGTTCGATACGTGTCGTCAGGTCTGGCGCGTCCCGTCCATTCGTGATATGTGGACGCCTCCGCCGAGCAACGTCTCCCGAATTTGTGACGCTAACGCGATGTCAGTGGTACGAATTGGGGAAGGGCAAAACAACAGGAACAATATGGAGGTGTTTGCGATATAGGAATCGCTGCGAACGGCCGCTCGTGAGACGCGGAACATATACCGGACAATGCCGCCTGACCTGTCACCATATACGGCTATCCTGAAGCGGTTGTTATTAGACCCCAAACCGTTCAAACCAGAAGGTGCATTGTGGCTCAGTCCAAACTCGATGAAGTCGTATCCCTTGCGAAGCGTCGCGGCTTCGTGTTCCCCGCCGGCGAAATTTACGGCGGCACCCGTTCCGCTTGGGATTACGGCCCCCTCGGCGTCGCTCTCAAGGACAATATCAAGCGTGAATGGTGGCGCTCCATGGTCGTCACCCGTCCTGATGTCGTCGGTGTCGACACTTCCATCATTCTGCCGCCCGAAGTGTGGGTGGCGTCCGGCCACGTGAGCGTGTTCAACGATCCGCTCGTCGAGTGCCTCAACTGCCACAAGCGCAACCGCGCCGACAAGCTCGAGGAATCCTACGCCGAGAAGCACGGCGACAAGATGCCGGAAAACGGCATGAAGGACATCGTCTGCCCGAACTGCGGCACCCGTGGCCAGTGGACCGAACCGCGCGACTTCAACATGATGCTGCGCACCCACCTCGGCCCGGTCGAGGACGAGAACAGCCTGCACTACTTGCGTCCGGAGACTGCACAGGGCATCTTCGTGGACTTCAAGAACGTGATGACCTCCTCCCGTTCCAAGCCGCCGTTCGGCATCGCCAACATGGGTAAGTCCTTCCGTAACGAGATCACCCCGGGCAACTTCATCTTCCGCACCCGTGAGTTCGAGCAGATGGAGATGGAGTTCTTCGTCACGCCCGGCACCGATGAGGAATGGCACCAGTACTGGATCGACGCCCGCACCCGCTGGTACATCGACCTCGGCGTCAAGCCGGAGAACCTGCGCCACTACGAGCATCCGAAGGAGAAGCTCTCCCACTACTCCAAGCGCACCGTGGACATCGAATACAAGTTCGGTTTCCAAGGCTCCGACTGGGGCGAACTCGAGGGCATCGCCAACCGCACCGACTTCGATCTGTCGGCCCACTCCAAGCACTCCGGCGAGGATCTGAGCTACTTCAACCAGGCCACCGGCGAGAAGTACGTGCCGTACGTCATCGAACCGGCCGCCGGTCTGACCCGTTCCCTGATGTGCTTCCTCGTGGACGCCTACGATGTGGACGAGGCCCCGAACACCAAGGGTGGCGTCGACAAGCGCACCGTGTTGCGGCTCGACCCGCGTCTGGCCCCGGTCAAGGCCGCGGTGCTGCCGCTGAGCAAGAAGCCCGAACTGCAGACCGTGGCACAGAACCTGGCCGACGACCTGCGCTTCAATGAATGGATGATCGACTACGACGAGTCCGGTGCCATCGGCCGTCGTTACCGTCGTCAGGACGAGATCGGCACCCCGTTGTGCATCACCGTGGACTTCGACACCCTCGAGGACCACGCCGTGACCATCCGTGAGCGTGACACCATGGCCCAGGAGCGTATCGCCCTCGACAAGGTGGCCGATTACGTGGCCGCCCGCATCGGCGAGAAGCGCACCCGCGTGCCCCTGAAGCCTGTGGAAATGGGCGGTGAGCCTTGGCCTGAGTCCGGCGTTCAGGAAGCCGGCGGTCTGTACTAAAGACGGGTCTGTATAGAGGCTCCCCTCTATGAGGGGAGCCAAAGCTATTTCAGAGCAGGAACCACATGGCAGAATCTGAAACCGAAACCACCATCACCGCTACTCACGAGACCAACAATCTCGACCCGCGTACAGACGCGCCGGCACGGCCCGAGACTCCGGTACACATCGCCCCCGTGCAGCTCGGCAACATTACCGTGCCGACCCCGGTGGTGCTTTCGCCGATGGCGGGCGTGACCAACTGGCCGTTCCGCGTGATCTGCGAGGAATACGGTCCCGATGGTCTTTACGTGGCCGAGATGATCACCGCGCGGGCCCTCGTGGCGCGTAATCCGAAAGCCCTGCGTCTCTGCAATTTCGCCAGAAGCGAAAAAATTCGTTCGCTGCAGTTGTATGGCGTGAATCCGTCCATCACCGAACAGGCGGCGAAAATCGTGGTCGACGGCAACATGGCCGACCATGTGGACCTGAACTTCGGTTGCCCGGTACCCAAGGTCACTCGTCGCGGGGGAGGCTCGGCACTACCATGGAAAACCGACATATTCACCGAGCTCATCCAGCGTGTGGTCGCCGTATGCGAGCCGGCGGGCATCCCCGTCACCGCGAAGATCCGCGTCGGCATCGACCATGACCATGAGACCTTCCTCGAAGCCGGACACATCGCGCAGGAGGAGGGCTGCAAGGCCGTAACCCTGCATGCCCGCACCACCGCCGAATACTATGGCGGTCATTCCGACTGGTCCCGCATCGGCGAGCTCAAGGAACACCTCAACATTCCGGTATTCGGCAATGGCGATATCTGGGGTGCCGAGGACGCGCTCGAAATGGTGCGCGAGACCGGCTGCGACGGCGTGGCCATCGGCCGCGGATGTCAGGGCCGACCGTGGCTGTTCGCCAACATCAAAAACGCCTTCGAGGGCAATCCCGAACGGCTCAACCCGAATCTGGGCGAGGTCTGCCGGGTGATTCACCGTCATGCCGAGCTGCTTACCGAGTTCTATGAGGGCGATGAGATGATGGCCGTTCACGATCTGCGCAAGCACATCGCCTGGTATCTGAAAGGATTCCCGGTGGGTGGGTCCACCCGCAAGGCCTTTATGGAATGCGAGAGCCTGACCGATGTGGACCGCGAGATCGGCAAGCTCGACCCGACCATCGAATACCCGCCACGCGTGGTCGACAAACCGCGCGGCCGCGTGCGTTTCGCCAAGAAGGTGCACTTGCCGTATGGGTGGTTGGAATCGCGTACCACCACCCACGAAGAGCGTGAGGCGCTCTTCGGTGACGACCCAATGGACGCCAGTTACTGAGAAAATACTGAAAATACACGCAACACGCGCCATTCTGCGCGTGAATTTCCCTCCAAGAGTAGCCTGTTTGCGCTACTCTTGGGTGTAACCGTGAAGTGACAGGAGCCAAACGTGAGCGAGATCGCGCAGAATGAGTTCAACGACAAGACCAACATCAAGGTTGTTGGCGTCGGCGGTGCCGGCGGTAATGCCGTCAATCGCATGATTGCTGAGGGACTGCAGAATGTTGAATTTGTGGCGGTAAATACCGATGCGAAGGATCTTCTGCGCTCCGACGCCGACGTGAAAATCTCCCTGTCCGATCAGTCCAGCCGCGGACTCGGCGCTGGCGCGGACCCGGAGAAGGGTGCCAAGGCCGCACAGGATCATCAGTCTGATATCGAGGAATCCCTGAAGGGTTCCGACATGGTGTTCGTCACCTGCGGTGAGGGTGGTGGCACCGGTACTGGCGCCAGCCCGATCGTCGCTCGTGCGGCTCATCAGCAAGGTGCTCTCACCATCGCGGTTGTCACTCGTCCGTTCAGCTTCGAAGGTCCTCAGCGTTCCGCTTCCGCCGAATACGGCATCGACAACCTGCGCAAGGAAGTCGACGCGCTGATCGTCATCCCGAACGATCGCCTGCTTGAGCTTTCCGACCGTTCCATCGGCATCATCGAAGCCTTCAAGACGGCCGATACCGCACTCCTCGCCGGCGTGCAGGGCATCACCGACCTCATTTCGATGAATTCCTACATTCACGTCGATTTCTCCGACGTGAACTCCATTCTTCGTGGCGCTGGTACTGCGCTGTTTGGCATTGGTTCCGCGCGGGGCGAAGACCGCGCCACCCAGGCCGCCGAAATCGCCATCAGCTCCCCGCTGCTTGAGGAGAGCATCGAGGGTGCCCACGGCGCGTTGATCAACATTGCCGGCCCGACCGATCTGAAGCTGCAGGAAGCTTCCGCCGCCACCGAGCTTGTACGCAAGGCCATTCACCCCGAGGCTCAGATCATCTGGGGTCTTGCTCTGGATGATGCCTATGGCGATGAAGTGCGTGTTACCGTCATCGCGGCCGGTTTCGATCCGGTTACACCGCAGGATTCCTCTGCCGCCGCTCCGGCAATTGCCGTACCGGCCGCCCAGCCGGCTGCCACGCAAACGCAGCAGCCCGCCGCCGCTCCAGCCGCCCAGCCCGTGGCCACTCCGCGTCCGGAATTCACCCCGACGACCGCAGACCCGGCATCCCTGCCCTTTGACGATCCGACTACCTCGCATCCGGACATCGCCGTGAACGATCCCGCCGGCGATCTCGACATTCCTGATTTCCTGCGCTGAAAGGACTAATCCATGGCTGGGTTCATGAAAAACGCGATGTCCTATCTGGGCATGAGCGACGTTGTGGACGATGAGGACGACTACATCGAAGAGGACGAGGAGCAGAAGCCGGCTCCGAAGTCCGCATTCGATTCCGACCATACGGTCACGCCGTTGGCGTCAACCACCGCGCCTGCCGCATCGTCGACCACCAAGCCGTTCCCCGGTGGCCGCGTGAACAGAATCACCACCATCCATCCGAAGTCATATGAGGATGCTCAACTGGTCGGTCGCGCATTGCGTGACGGTGTTCCGGTCGTACTGAATCTCACCGATGTGGCCGAAGCCGTGGCATATCGCATTGTGGACTTCTCCGCCGGCGTGGTGTTCGGCGTGCGTGGTTCCCTCGAGCGTGTCACTCCGCGCGTGTTCCTGTTGAGCCCGGCGCAGGTGAACATCAAGGTCGAAGAGACGACAAAACCAGCCTCGGCACACGATTTGTTCGCTGACTGACCGGTTCAGTAGTTTTCGTATTCGATGTTATATCGGTATTCGGCCGACTCCCAGCAAGGAGTCGGCCGATTCTTATTGTGCTCCGAGCAAACTTTTCATGCGTGGTTGTTAGTCTGTCAGCATGCTTTCCTTAGTGTTCTCTCTGATCGGCCGCATTCTTGCATGGCTCATCAACGCGTATATCACGGTTCTGTTCGTGCGCATGATTCTGGACTGGGTCTCCGTTTTCGCACGAAACTGGTATCCACGTGGTGTGGTGGCCCAGCTGATCAATATTGTGTATTCCATTACCGAACCCCCTCTGCGCTGGCTACGTCGCTATATTCGTCCATTGCCGCTTGGCCCGATTTATCTTGATGTCAGCTTCATCGTGCTGTATCTTGCGCTGGTGGTACTGGAAAGTGTTGTTCTGATAGTGTTCTGAGGCCGTTTTTAGCCCGCCGGAGGCATATATATGGCATAAAAACCCACGTCGAATGTTCTGAAACGATGGGGTCGTGATAGCATTCTGACTTGAGACCAACGTAAGTGCGGGCAATGCCCCAAAGCGAGGTGCAAGATTTATGGCTCTGTTGACGCCGAAGGATATTAGGGAGCATACCTTCCAGACTGTTCGATTCAAGGAAGGTTATGATGTCGACGAAGTCGATGACTTCCTTGATCAGGTCACGGAAACCGTCGAGGCTCTTGGACGTCAGGCGGTAGCCGGCGGTCAGGCCACCCAGTCTCTTGGTCCTGACGTGACCAACCTTAATGCGAAGATCTCCGATCTTACCGGTCAGGTGCAGCAACTCCAGTCGGAGAATGCTGGTTTGAAGAACGCTGTGGCTCAGGCCCAGCAGGCCGCTCAGGCTGGCAATGATCAGGCAGCACAGCTTACCTCCGCCAAGCTCAGCGAAGCCGAGGAATCCAACCGCGCGCTGTCCTCCCAGAATGAGCAGCTCAAGGGTCAGGTCGATCAGCTGAACGCTCAAATCGATCAGCTCACCGCTCAGGCCGCTCAGGCCTCCGGTAACCAGGAAGCCGTCGGCCAGCAGATCGCCGCCATTCAGCAGGAACGTGATCAGTTCCGCGCGGCCAACGAGGAGCTGTCTCGTCAGCTCGCCGCTGCTCAACAGGAGGGTTCCGCCGCTCAGCAGCAGTCCGCTCAGATCGCTGAGCTGTCTCGTCAGCTCGAAGAAGCCAAGCAGCGTGAAAACCAGCTTCGTGCCCAGGTTTCCAAGGTCGAGCCGAGCACTGAGACCGGTTCTCTGCAGAAGATCGCTGGCGCCGCTTCCATGCCGGGCACCGAGCCCGAGCGCGCTACCGCCATGCTGACCTTGGCTATGCAGCTGCACGATCAGTACGTGGAGAAGGGCAAGAACAAGGCCAAGGAAATCACCGAGGCCAGCCAGAACAAGTACAACGACCTGGTCACCAAGGCCAACAACTACTCCGAGCGTACCCGCTCCGAGGCCGACGACTACTCCACTCGTACTCGTTCCGACGCCGACACCTATTCGGATCGTACCCGCTCCGAGGCCGACGCTTACCGTGACCAGACTCACGCGGATGCCGAGACCTACTCCCAGAACACCCGTTCTGAGGCCGACGCATACTCCGTCAAGACTCGTCAGGATGCGGACAACTACTCCAAGTCTCAGCACGATGACGCTGACAACTACGAGAAGGAAGTGCAGCAGCGTGCCGCCGAGTATGACAAGAACACTCGTTCCGCAGCTGATGCGTACGACAAGAACACCCGCTCTGCAGCCGATACGTATGCCGAGCAGGTGCGCGACAACCTTCAGGCTCAGTCCAAGGTCGTCGAGGGCAACATCCAGAGCCTCAAGCAGTTCGAGACTGAATACCGCGCCCGCCTCACCGAGTACCTCGGCCAGCTGGCATCGCAGGTTTCCGAGTCGAACAACTACGTCGACCAGACCTCGTCCAAGACCAACTGAGCGTAGGCAGGTACAGGTCGTATGACGAACCAACAGGGACGGCTGCGCACTCGCGTGGCCGTCTTTGCATGTGTGGCCGCGGCTGCGCTGATTGTCGATCAGCTCACCAAGGCTTGGGCGATGGCCGCGTTATCCAACGGTCAGACCATTCGCGTGATTCCCGGACTGCTGTCCTTCACCTTAGTGCGTAATCCGGGCGCGTCCTTGGGCATGGGATCAGGCGCTACTTGGGCAATCAGTCTGTTGGCCGTTGTGGCTTGCGTGGCCCTTGCTGTGGCTGGGGTGCGCACTGTCTCCATGAAATGGTCGGTGGCGCTTTCTTTCGCGTTTGCAGGCGCTTTGGGCAACCTGATTGACCGTGTTATGTACGCTGACGGCTTCCTCAACGGCAAAGTGGTGGATTTCCTTAACTATGGCTGGTCCGTTGGCAATGTGGCGGATATCTATCTGGTAGTCGCCGGTGTGGTCTTGGTGATTCTGATTCTTATGGGGGAGCCGTTCTCCCACAAGGATCTTATCGAGCAATCCGACGAATCCCTACAGTCTGGGCCGGAGGCGGACGCCAAGTAATGAGTCGAATGGTCCCTGCTCCCGATGCATTGGTGGGTAAGCGTTTCGACGTAGCCGTGGCCAAAATGCTGGGTATTTCACGATCTAAAGCCGCCGATTTGGTCGACTCCGGACAGGCGCGCGTTTTAGGGCGTGAAGTTGCGCGGTCCAGCACGTTGCAGGCGGGGGAGACCGTCGAATTTGATTTGGCGGAGGAACAGGCCGGGCCTGAGCCCATCGCAACTGATATGGCTGTTGTCTACGAAGACGATGATGTCGTCGTGGTCGATAAGCCTGTAGGCGTCGCGGCGCATGCCTCGGTCGGGTGGACCGGCCCCACGGTATTGGGCTCGCTGCGTGATCGTGGCGTGCATATCACGTCCTATGGCGCGGCCGGGCGTGAAGGCATTGTTTCTCGCCTTGATGTAGGCACTTCCGGCTTGATGTTGGTGTGCAAGTCCGACCTTGCGTACACCGAGATGCGTCGGCAGTTCGCCGAGCATGAGGTAAAGAAAACCTATCATGCGCTCGTGCAGGGGGGGCTTAAAGAGAACAAAGCGACCATTGAGGCACCGATCGGGCGCGCCAAAGTGTCCGATTTCCGCTTCTGCGTGACTCCGGCCGGCAAACCGGCCGTTACGCATTGGGATGTGTTGGAGCGTTTCGGCCATGAGGCCACACTGGTATCCGTGAATCTGGAGACCGGACGCACCCATCAGATTCGCGTGCATTTCTCATCGATTGGGCATCCCCTGTGCGGCGACCCCATGTATGGTGCCAATCCGGTGCTGTCTGAAGCTTTGGGACTTGACCGGCAGTGGCTGCACGCCATGAAGCTCGAATTCCGTCATCCCCGCACCCGCGTCTGGACCACGGTCCGGTCCCAGTACCCGGCCGACTTGGCTGCCGCCCTCGATGCCATGCGTGCCCGACACATCGAACCCGCTGAACCTGCCGAACATGCCGAAGTTCTGGTGGACTAATTCCGCAACGTGTGCATCATGCGTTTGAATATTTAGATTCAGTTCCAGCCTCGCCGGATTCATCCCAGAATAACGAGAGATCGGTCATGATGGCTCTCCGTCATGACCATACCCCAAGTGACTGCGGATGCTGAGTACCGTTCAGGCCAATGGTCGGTAACCGTACGTGAATTACCGGTATTTCCGCTCAACGTGTCTCGGTACTCCAGCGTGAAGTGAACAGAAATGAGCCAAAGCAGTAAGGCTGAGTACGAGTATTCGTGGCCGTCATCAATCGATGGTGGTCATTGGGATTCGCGCCATGTACTACGCAGTATGTTGTACGCTCTGCCTAGCTGTGACTGGATTCTGGGGTCCGCTGCCGGTTGACGAGGCTGAAGGCATGTAAAACTTATGCATACTGATCTGTTTTCTTAAATTTGGCTTTATCAATGGCGTCGCGCAGGCTCTTTACCCGCGTTCGGATTCGATCGTTCGTTTTCTCCATGGTCGTCCGGGCTCAATCGAGCCGGACCGGTGCCATATCCGGATCGCAGATGACTGGCGATTCCGGAAGATCTACGAAAACGTCATCTTTAGATGACGATTCAACGTTTCATATTGCAGGTCTCCTTACGGGGCGTTACGTCCGATCGCATTCTTTGAACAATGGGCCACCTAGATTTCCGAGGAGATTGAAGGGCAACACGTGACTTCGGTAGACCAAGGCTGCCGGAATACCTCCGTCAAACCGCCTGTAGCTCGATGGTGTTGTCGCATTGTGCGGCGATGCCAAGATCGTGGGTGACGATGATGAGGGTCTTGCCGTATTCGTGCTGGAGTCGGAGCATTTCGTCGAAGACATGTTGGGCGAGATCGCGGTCGAGCGCGCCGGTGGGCTCGTCGGCGAGGATCAAATCCCCGGGCTTCAATATGCATCGTGCGAGGGCGACGCGCTGCTGTTCACCGCCGGAGAGGGTCATGATCTTGTCTCCCGCGACATGGCCGAGTCCGAGCCGGGAGAGCATGGCCTTGGCCTTGCGCTGCCTGACCTGTTTGCTGTCACGGGTGAAGCGCATGCCGAGGGTGACGTTGTCAAGGGCGCTCATGTCGTTGATGAGTGCGTATGACTGGAACAGGTAGTTGATCTTGCCGCGGCGCAGCATGGTTGCCCGGCGCCCGTCGATGCCCGGCAGGGGCTGCCCGTCGAGCGTGATCGCACCTCCGGTGGGCGTATCCAGCAGGCCGATGATGTTCAGCAGCGTGGATTTGCCTGAGCCGGACGGGCCGGTGATGGCCATGCTGGTGCCTTCCTCCACGCTGAAGGACAGGTCGCGCAGGATGGTGCGGCTGCCGTAGGTCTTGCAGAGGTGGTCGGCGGCGAGTTTCGTGTTCATGATGATGCTCCTTGGAGGGAAGACCGGGAATATGCCGCGTAATGCGTGCGATGGGTGTTATTCGGATTTGATCATGACCTGCACCTGCCCGGAAGACAGGGTGCGGGACTGGACGGCCAACAGGATCAGCTGGAAGACGAACGTCGCGGCGGCGGCGATGGAGCCGGCCGTAGATCCGAGCAGTACGGTGGCCAGGATCGATATGGCGAACACCACGGCGACCATGACGAACGCGGGCGCGAAGATGCCCGTGAGCGAATAGCCAAGGAGGCGTTTGACGGCGATGGTCTCCCGGTAGGTCACCGCGTAGACACGGCATAGGGTGGCCACGCCGATCAGCTGGAACAGGGCCGCGAGCAGGGCGATGCCGCCGAACAGTTGGATGAACTCGGTCAGGCTTTTGCGCAGTCCGGCGATGAAGTCGCTGGCGGGTCGGTAGATCGGGTTGTTGTCCTCCAGACGGTATTCGGCCAGGTATTCGGGCGTCGTGTATTGCCGTGCTGCGGTTTCGCCCAGCTTGATGTAGCTGTTCGTCAGGCCGGTCGCGCCGAGGCTTTCCGCCTCGAACGGCGTCATGTCCGCGCCGGTGGCCACGAGGATCACCGGGTCCGTGGTTTCGGCGGGCTGGCTCAGGTCGTCGCTCCATGTGAACAAGGGCGTGGACGGATGGTAGGTGGCGAATCCGATCTTGCCGGTATCCATGAACGTGGTGTGGATGTTGCTGTTCCAGTCCTTGTATTTCATGCTGGTCTCGGTCAGGTAGCCTCTTATGCGCTCCTGTTCCGCCGCGTCCATGGTGTCGGGGATCAGGAACATACGTTCGCCGGCCTTGGCGCGCGCGACCGTGTCCTGGTCCAGATCGAATCCCTGGTCCTTCAGATAGTTCGGGGAGACAATAAAGTACCAGAACGCCTGCTCGGGCACCTGCTCGTACAGTCCCTTCCATTGTGCGAGCAGACCGGCATCGAAGTGGCGGGTGTTGGCGATGTACACGCCGTCCCTGCCCTCGATGGACGTATACCAGTCGTACACCTCGCGCATGTGGTCGTCGGACGTGCCCGACGATTCGGTGTGGTTCGTGCCGCGCGAATCCTTGTACAGGAGTCGCAGCGAATCGTATCGGCCCCACCGGGCGTTGACCTGTCCGAGTTTGGAAACCTCGTTCATCGGCGCGTCCAGCGCATGCGCGCCCGCGACCAGGCCGGCGGAGGCCAACACGTACACCACGGCGATCACCGCCAGCAACGCCTTCTTCGATACCCGGTTGCGTATCGCCGCGACCGGACGCACCGACAGCAGCACCAACGCCCCCAACGCCGATGCGGCCAGCACGATCCCGACCACCACCGCACCGGGCATCAGGCCCGTCACCACCAGCTGCACGGTGACCGGGAAACCCTCCATGCCCCACAAAGTCACGGCGAACGGCACCACCATCGACACGAGAGCGCACACCATCAGCGGCCGGTATATCCGCGCGGCGTACCCCAGACGCGACCATCCCAACAGCAGATACACGCCCAGACGGGAGAACTCCTGAAACGCACCCAACACCAGCAGCAGCACCAGCGCCACTGCCGCCACGGCCAGCAGCGCCAACGCGATCATCCGCATGAAGCTGTCCTCTGTGCTGGAGCCATGCAACGGGGACGTCAGCCGGTCCGCATCGATGCCGCTCGCCTCGCTCACGCGCTGCGCCAACGCCCGGAACCCAGTGTCGTCAAGGCCGATGATCCGGTAGTCGCCGTTGACGGTGCCGGAGAGACGCTCCAACGTGTCCAATCGGACCACGACCAGTCGCCCGCCGAATCTCGCGGCCGGCAAAGAGGCAATCATGTCGGCACTCACCCGATCCAACCCCAAGGTCGCATCGGCATCCGACCGAAGCAGACGCGACAACAAGTCCAAATCAAGCACGTCAACGCCCTGGTAACGGAATGTCACCTCATCGGAATGCGCACCCACGTCGCCATACACGCCCAAGCGATACCCCTCCACGGATCCGTCCACGGGCGAGACCAGCACATCCGAACGCACCACAACCGCATGAGCCTCCTCTACACCGCTCATCAACGCATTCAACGTTCGGGAGGAACGCTCCTGCGGTACATCGGACAGCGATAGCGCCCGCCCTTGCAAGGGGTACGCGCGCACCGCCGCCATATATCCATCGCCCAACGCAAACAACGACAGCACGCCCGACAACATCGCCATCACGACAATCACCAGACATGACGACCAACGTAACCACCTATGCATCAGACATCACCTTCTTGAATGGGACATGTGTTCGCTGATATCACCCAGAACAATCCCAAGCTTGAACCGGTCCGAAGAACTCCACCCGATGCTGGACCGTCAGCAAAAGCGGTACCTACAGGAGTAGCGAAGAGGACGACTGTCATCAGCGTGCACAGTAGCGCTTTTGTTTTCTCATGAAAGCTCCTTTGCATATTCATGTTGAGGTTGTAGCGTCATTGTCGAACCAATGCGATGTATGGTTCTGGGCCTTTTCCGTCGAGAATCGTCAGATGCCGTCGCTTGGTGTTAGTGCAGTGTATGCCTCATCATGTAGGAATAATTGTCGTGACCAACGTAGATCGCAACTCCCTTTCTTATAGATTCGAGTTCACCGATAGTCACGCGGTAGTCGTCTATGCCTGCCGTGCTGATTGATAGGACGCGAGATGTTATTTAGAATGGACTTATACCGGTACTCCTGCCGCTGATTTCTTACAGAACAAAGTCTGCCACCGAACGGCCCCGATGTCTATTTAGAAGTGCAACACCCCTGTTGGTCCTGCAATTCCAGTGGTTCGTCGGCGAATGCCTCGGCTACCGCACGCCCGCCGAGGCGTTCGCCGACGAACTGTTAGAATTGCAGGACCAACAGGGGTGTTGCACTTCTAAATAGACATCGGGCACTGCAAATCCCCATCTTTTCTTGCCACACTTGGTATTTTGGCGGGCATGTCATATCCGCTGGAAACGAGTCCCTTACACCCTCCACAGAATTATTCTTCGCCTGCGGCGATAGACACATTCCTAGGGTAACCACAAGCTCCTTTAGGTGCATCACTAAGTGCATTTTTAGCGCCAAGGAGCGTACACAATGACCCAAATCCCTATCCCACGAAGAATCATCATGTCCAAGCCACGCAGCCAATGGGGCACCGTAATACCTCGATACGGGGTGGATGGCACGCTTGCCGCATGGCAGGTCCGCTATCCGAATCCCCTGGAACCCGGGCGCAAGGTGCAGAAGCAGTTTAAACCTCATCAGGAGCACGAGGCTCATGTGTGGTTGGAGAACGAGCGGCATTTAGTGGAGCTGCATCGCAAAGGTATCCAAACATGGACGCACCCACGAGATCGATTCAAACAAGAAGAGAGTGCGCGCATACTTTTCCGCGACTACGTGAAGCAATGGGCCGACAACTACACATTACCCAATGGAGAGCGCATCGCCGGTGGCACGAGACGAAATCTCTATCTTGACATCATCCACTTCATGCCCGCTTTCGAAAACATGCGATTGGCGGAAATCCGGCCCAAGCATATCAAAGAATGGTATGACGGCCCCCATCCTGAAGGGCAATGGTCTTTTCGCCGAGCTTGTATGAGACTCAAAGCCGTCTTTCATTCAGCCACAGCGATGGGAATAGATGGCTCCCAGCCACTGATCAAAGACAACCCATTCGTTTTCCCCATTCCCCCAGAGCCTGACAGCATTCGAGCGGATGCGCCTCCAATCACTCCCAAACAGTTACGTCTATTGGCTGAATCAATGCCTGAATATACACGACTAGCGGTTTTTCTATCTACGTTAGCGGGAGGACTCCGATGCGGCGAGTTATGCGGATTGCAGGTTGGCGATATAGATTTGGACGGTAAAGTGCTACATATAAGGCGATCGGTCAACCGTGGCTATCTGGACAGGGGCGAAATGCGCTATGCCAAGACCAAAACCCGGCGCAGTATGCGTGACCTGCCGATTCCCGATGCCTTGGTGGATATGATTCGCGAACATCTGCAGAATTTCTGTGACATGGATAATCCAACCTCGCCAGTATTGGTGCCTCGACGGGCGAAAGTGCTTAGCCAAACCACATTGGAAGCTCAGTTCGCGAAGGCGAGGAAAAGCGCGGGACGCCCTGATCTGACACTTCACGACTTGCGAGCAAGCCATGCCACATGGCTTATGCTCAAAGGTGGCACACTACGTGAGGTGATGAATCAGCTGGGACATGCCAGTGAGAAAGTCGCCATCAAGCACTATCAACGCATTGTCGTCGAGCATCAGCGTCAAATCATCAATCTGTTGGCTGACGATTTCCTGCAGGAAGCTTATGGCGACGATAATCAAGCTGATGATTTGGAACGTGTTGTCGGCGATGCCGATCGCAGAGTACAAGAACTGGCCCAAATCGTAGAAAACTTCAAAAAAAGCGCTGAATAATCTCGATTTAGTGAAGTGAGCATGCCATGCATGCCACAGCTCCAGATGCTTGATTCCCGTATCTAGATGGTGCCCTTCATTCCTGTCCTATGCGATTCGTCGAGGTTCGTACCGTTACGCACAGTCGCAGAGCGGTGAATGTTCCCCATAAGCGAAACCAGTCAATGCAATTTAGGGAATCTGCCTTCTGCGGAGGTCAATTTATCTTGACGTTTGTAACCGTAAGTTCTTCAGATGTATCAAAACTAGGGGAAACCCGGCCATTGCAGAGGCAAGGGACTGGAGGCGATGGCGTTATCATTGCAGCAACGGATGTAAAGGCATCTTGCCGACCTTGGAGGATGAGCGACAAAATGGATATCGATGGTTTAAGCGCGGATACGGACTCTGCCATTCGGGGAACCTTCATAGGTGTGCCAGAATCATCGCGGAAACAGACCGTTCGGTTGTGTTTGGGAGCAACCAGCATACTTGCTGTCGTCAGTTTAATGCTTCATGAGGCTCTGACGGCTTCCCCCGATGCGCCGCCGACGGGACTCGTAAAGAATTTGGCGATAATAGCGTTTCTGATAACAGCTTCCATCACTTTGTTCATTCGATCACGATTCCCTATGGCCGTCTTAATCATCGAATGTGCGGAGGTTATTGGGTCCCTGACCCTAGGCTTTGGCACGCAAACCTCGGCACAAGCATTACTGATTACAGCGATTTACGCCTGCATCAGATTGCCGTTTGCTATGCAGGTGACGACTGACGGAATCTTCACTCTATTCCTATTCTGGCAGCATTTCTATGCCCAGAGTCTGCATCTGGCATATCCAATTCTGTTCCCACTGTTAGCTTTTGTCGGAATCGTCTCCACGTCATACGACTGCGTGGCGGAGCAACGCAGAACGAGAAGTGCGATTAATGAAACACAAAAACGCGCCGATGGTTGGGAGGAACAGTATCTCCGGGCTGAAAGAAGATCCCATATTGCGAACGAACTCCATGACAGCATTGGCCACCATCTTGCATCGATTGCCGCTCTGTCCCAAGGTGCGGAGACTTTGATTAGCAAAGACAAGGGAGCTGAGAACGATATCCGTGACGCCCTGCAGGAAATAACCGCGATTGCAAAGGGGTGCTTGGAGGAAACTCGCGCGGCGCTGAGATGTTTGAACATGGAGGACGACTCCGAGACGATAGCGCATCGCTCTGATGCCCAGGGAAGTGTGCCACCCTGGCAACGCCTCCGAGATTGGGGGGACATTTTGCCTTTGCTCAAGCATGTAAGAAACTCCGGGGTTCATGTTTCATTCGTGGAAAGCGGTTCCAGGAACCACGATCTGCGCAGATCGGATCTCTGCTTCGCGGTGACGCGCGAAGCGCTAACCAATGCCTTGCGGCACGGACGCCGTATGTCTGCCATCGCTATTTCATGGGACCATGGTGCGGATGCTTCAACGACTGTCACCGTGACAGACAATGGACGAACCGGTAATACGGAGTGGACATATGGCCCAATTGGCGGACATAGAACTGGCAGTGGTCTCAGAGCTCTTGAACAACGGGTGCTGCGAGCAGGAGGAATTTTTTTGTGCGGAGCCACACTCTCTGGATGGACAGTCAAGGCAATCATTCCATAGATAAGGAAAGGAATGCGGATGCAACCCACTTCCCCAACGATTAACGTTATGCTTGTCGATGACCAACGGCCAGCTCGAATCGGCTTTATGATGATGCTGCAGCACGCCGAGGATATCGTGGTGACGGCACAAGCTTCTGACGGAGCTATGGCTTTGGAATTTTTACGACGAAATCCTCAACAATTACCCGATATTGTTCTGATGGACGTTCGAATGCCTTTTATGAACGGCATTGAGGCAACGGGGTTGATTACTTCGGAATTTCCAAGCATTAAAGTTCTGATCCTCACGACGTATGATGAGGATGCTTATGCGTTGGACGGCGTGATGCATGGCGCCGTTGGTTTTCTGCTCAAGGATGCCACGCCGGAGACTTTGTGTGCGGAAGTCCACGCAGCGTATCGTGATGGCGCATATTTCATACCGCGCATTCAAAAACTGTTTTTGGATCGTTACGCGATGTCTAGGGAAGCAGTATCGCTGAATGCTCTCAGGCGGTCGCGGTTTTTTACCTTGACGCCCAGGGAATATGACGTGGCGAAGCTTATCGCCGCCGGGAAAGACAATACGGATATTGCCCGCGAGCTGGTCATCGAAGTTGCCTCCGTTCGTAAAACAGTGAGTCGTATATTTCCCAAACTTGGTGTGTATGACAGGACGCAGATTGCGGTCGCTTGGTATGAGGCTTGTATGGACCAGTTGTCACAGGACGAGCTGTCAAAGATCAAGCGTATCGACAACGGACATTACGGCATGTCAAAACAACATGTAAGGGGAAAGAATTGAATGAAACCATGACAACGGCGCTTCTCAACTCAGGTCTTCCGATACTGGAGTTTGAAGGAGTGTGTCAAGGGGGCGTTCTCTCGAATGTGACGTTTTCCATATATAGCGGCCGCGTTACGGGGCTTGCGGGATTATCCGCTGAAGAAAAACGAGTGCTATTACGGATTCTGCTCGGCCGAAGCGGAGTCGATTCCGGAACGATTCACGAGACTTATGCGATACCGACGAATCGGGCCGTGACGGGACGGCCTACAATACGTTATGTCTCGGCAGTGTCTCCATGCATCCCCGTCTGGGCGGCTGAACCCTATTTGCGGGCAAAGAGTGTCTGGCAAGGAATCAGTCAGCGTAGAGTCACAAGCGTAATCAAAGCCGTGGAATTTGAGACGCACAGTAGCCCTCACATGTGGAGATTATCAGCTTTGCAATCACTCCAAATCTCTCTTGCCGACGCGATATTGGCTCGGCCACAAATTTGTGTTGTAGATATGGAACGAGTACCGGAATTGTGCGTTAGGCATGGCTGGATGGCACGACTTTGCCGGGATTTGGCCCGTCAGGGGGCAGGAGTGGTGCTAATGCTGAGCGATGAGAGTCGATTGACGCCCGCTTTTGCCGAGGATGTTGTTCTTTTCCGCCATGGATCGGTCATTCGCGAGGGATCAGTAAACCAATGCCAAAGCTGGAACAGACCGTAAGGAAAATAATCCGTTGTTTTGTCCATTAGAGAGGACAAGGTTTTAAGTCCGCATTGCGTCCGATGGATGTTTGTAGCTTGATTATGGCGTGGGAATGATTCCCAACTCGGAAAAATGATTATTTTGGGAGGCATGATGGCGGAGAAAGAATACACTGCTCCGGCGATTGAATATGTTGCTTCGTTCCAGGAAGCAACCAAAGGACTGTGGTTTGGCAATTATGTTGACAGTTTCGGAGGTAAGGCCCCGATTCCTCTTGGGGTACTGTAGACAACCGCTCCCGGCCAAACCGTCGCTTGGTTTGGTTGGGAAGATCAATACGGGTAGGTAAATGCCGGTATGCATATCATATCGACGTCGGCTAAAGGCGGCACAAAGCAATTACACTGTCGGGCGTTAGATAACGACTCCGGCGTCACGATTATCCGTAACGCCGGAGAGATGGTTGTCTCGGTGCCCTTCCTGTCCGGATATTCCTTGTATTGGGCTGTTCTTAATGGGGAGATTCATGTCGCAACCAATGCTGCGGCAATCGCGAAGAAGGCAACAGCGAAAATCGATGATGGCTTCCTCGCTGCGAGCTTGTCGCCGAACATCCCCTTTCCTATTGCGGAAGCCATCTCGCCATGGCAAAACATAAGGCGGCTTCCGGCGGCAAAGCAACTGCACATCGATTCAGATATGCGAATACATGAGTGTTGGGAGTGTTCTCACGCGACCGTAAGTCAAGTGCATGACGAGCCTCTTACGGGAATCCGAAGCAGACTGTTGCAGATGGCGGATCAATATGCGAGGCGAGCGGAATCGATATCCATTGATCTTTCCGGAGGCTTGGATTCATCTGCCACGGCATATATCCTAGCTGCCCGTGGAGTGAGCTTTGAGGCCTATCGCTTTGCTGCCGATACGATTTTTAATGATGATGCCTCAATCGCATCTCACGTAATGGCGGACATCGGTGTCTCCGCGGAGTCCATTGCTCCGCTAAGCCAACATAGCAAAGCCTTCGATGCGGCTTCCCCCTATCCCAATGCATATCAGGCAGATCAGCCGATTTATTGGAGCGATACGGAGGGGTACGTCGGATGGCTAGCGGATAGAAATGACTCCACTGGGGACGGGAGAATTCATCTGACTGGGCTAGGGGGCGATGAACTCTTCTCTCCGATGCCTGCGTGGCCGTGGAGTGTCTTGAGGGAAAGACCTTGGCAAGCCATCTCGCTTATCAGGCTGTGCTCCCGATTGGGAGGCATGTCCCTAGGATCGGCGGCGAGAGCACTGCTCAACAGCAAATCGCTGCATAGTTCTCTAAAGGCATCCATTGCAAACGCATGTGAGGTAGGGGCTGTTCATGGTGTTGCGGGAGATTGGCATGAGCCCTTCCTTTTCCCGCGGACGTTGTCGGCGTATGGCCGCGAAGTGCTGTGCGAAAAGCTCCATGATGTACTAAGTGGGCAGAGGCTACAACCTTTGTGCAACGATAGAAGCAAGCACCAATTACTCTGTTCCCTGGCCATGCAATCTCGCATTTTGCGCCAAGCCAATGCCATGTTCGGCGCACACCACATTGAATTTACATCATTGTTTTTGGATCCCGCGGTGATCTGCCATGCCTTGAGAATCCCCGAGCACAGAAAAACTGCCGACAAATCTATCATGAAAAGCATTCTCGAAGGTATCGTGCCGGATGTGTTGTTTGCCCGTCAGGAAAAAGGAGACTACACCACCTCGCTGTACCGAGCGTGGGCGTATTCAGCTTCAACGATGCTCGCCGACGTTTATGACGGCATACTGGTCGATAAAGGACTGATTAATCGAGCCTACATCGAGCGAATGTCGTCCATGCCTTCGCCACCGACTTCCTTTTTGTTCGAGATGCAGCGTCTCGCCGCAACGGAAAGATGGGCAAGAAATGTTCAATGACATAGACATCGATGCCGTGTATACGGATATAGGCCACCGCATATCAGTATTCCCGGCTGAAGCCGGTGGCATTGTCTTCGACAGGAAGACCGGGGCATATCTACAAGCAAATGAAACTGGCATCTTGATTATTCGATGGCTATCGATTGGGCAGACTATCCGTGAATGCGCGCACAACCTCGCAAAGGAGTATGACCGTGAGACCAGTCTCGCCATTTTGGATGTGGCCGATTTTGTTCGGCAGCTTCGGGCTTACGGGATGATAGGATGACCTATCCTCTGCAACCAATTCCCGTCATTCGGCCCTCATTCCATGAGGCCGTCATCGCAGCAGTGGCCGTGAGAATTGCGGTCTCTTTGGAAAAACTGCCTTTTGAACAGATGTTACGAACACTTGAGCGGTGGTCCACTTCGCATCCAACCGCATCTGAAGACTTGGCGCAGCGCTATTTCAATGCTGTCTGTTTCATTGACAGCCGCTGTCGGGGCAATCAGGGATGTCTACGTCGCTCGATTGCGATAGTGGCAGCCTGCCACCTTTCGCGACGTTCGGTGACTTGGTGCACGGGCTTTGCCTCGCCGCCTTTCCGAGCCCATGCCTGGGTGGAGGTTCAAGGACAGCCGGTCAACGAACGTCCTGAAATCGTGGAATACGTCAAGACCGTAAGTATCGGCTAGCCAACCGTCAAAATCGTGCGGCGGACGCTAGTCCACCGCACGATTTCAATCAGCGTCGGTTACCAAGTGCGTTCGAACAAGGTGGCGACTCCCATGCCGCCTCCGACACATAAAGCAGCTAGGCCACGTTGCCTGTCGTGACGTAGCAGCGAGTGAATTAATGTGACTGCTATTCGCGCTCCCGAGGCTCCGACCGGATGTCCAAGGGCAATAGATCCTCCATGAATGTTGACCTTTGAATCATCTACCTGCAGCAATTGCTCGCATGCAAGTAATTGGGCGGCAAAAGCTTCATTGAGTTCGAAGAGATCAATCTTGTCAGGGGTGAGGCTGTTTTTTTGTAATAATTCCTCGGAGGCCACGGCAAGACCAATGCCCATAATCTCTGGATTGACACCGACGATGGTCGAATCCCGCCACTGGGCCAACGGAGTCAACAGCTTATCCCTGACCACGGATTCCGAGGCAAGGACAAGTGCGGCCGCCCCATCGTTCATCCCCGAGGAATTGCCTGCGGTGACAGATCCATCGTTTTTGAATACTGGCCTTAGCCTGGAGAGCTGGTCAAGCGAGGTGTCTGGCCGTGGAGCCTCGTCTTGTGCGACAATTTGCCGTTTATTCCCAACGTGCACAGTAGCCGGAATTATTTCATCTTGAAAGATACCTTGTTCAATGGCTGTCACCGCCTTTCGATGACTGTGCAACGCGAAGGAATCCATCTGTTCGCGAGTGATACCGTAGCGGCTGACGAGATTTTCAGCCGTGACGCCCATATGGTATTTGCCTTGCGCGTCAGTCAAAGCGTCGGATAGCAATGTGTCGCTCATCTCCGTATCGCCAAGCCGATGCCCCTGACGTAAATCCTTGAGCACGAACGGTGCTTGGGACATGCTTTCCATACCGCCGGCAACGACCAGATTGGCCTGTCCGGCCAGAATCTCGCTGGCCGCAAAATTGATGGCAGACAATCCCGAACCGCATACGGCATTTAGCCGCTACGACTGTGACGGCAGGCGTCCGTTCGGATAGACCGGCCGCCACTGATGCCTGATTGGCGGGGTTTTGCCCGGCACCGGCTTGTATGACATTGCCCATCAAGACCAAATCGACATCGGATGGGTCGGCTGAAGCGTGATCCAATGCGCCACGTATCGCACAAGCGCCGAGTTGTGAAGCTGACAGCGTTGCCAGCGCTCCGCCGAATTTTCCGATTGGAGTCCTTTTTGCTCCGACAATATATACTTTCTCCATATGCGTTCCTTACAAGCTTGCGCATAACCCTCTATCCACCGAAATTGTCCCCCCATTAATGCTCTGGGCTTCCTCTCGGAGCAGGAACGATACGGTGGCGGCGATGTCATCTGGCGTGACCACAGGAGAGCTTTTAAAGAGTCGAGTTACGTTTTCATCGGCAATCGACTCAATCTCTCGAATCGTGGCATCCCAAAGCATCGAATCTACGGCGATGGGATTGACAGCGTTTACGGTGATTCGCGTCGATGCAAGTTCTTGTGAGTAAGCCTTCGTCATCGCGAGAACGGCGGCATTAATCGTTGAACCGACGCAAAAGTAAGGGTTCGGCTGCTTCCCGAATAAGCCAACGATATTCACGATGCGCCCATGCGGGGACTTCTCCAACAACGGTCGGGCGCTTCTTGATGTCCTGATATATCCAAGAAGCTTGAGCGTTATCGAGTTCATCCAGACGTCATCGGATAGGTCGGTCATCAACCCGAACGGCCCTCCACCGGCACAGTTCACAAGTGCATCCAGATACCCGTGCTCTTGTTCCAGACGCTGGAATGCCCGCTTAATTGACGGAACGTCGGTGAGATCAGTTTCTAGGGACTGAATTGGCGCATCCTCGAAACAGGCTTCCCATTGGGCGAGATGCTCGCGTGAATGTGCTAAGCCGATTACTGCATAACCCTCGTTGATCAGACGTCGAGTCACTGCCGCGCCGATGGAGCCTGTGGCTCCTGAGACAACGGCAATCTTATCCCAGGCGCTCATCATCCAACTCGCTTATATTCCGTTGTCTTCAGCCCGCCTTCACCATCTTTGATATGGTCATGACCGGCTTCCTGGATAATCTCCCGATAGGCGGGAGTGAGGAAGCTTTCGCGATATTCGTCAATGTCACCGCGAACCTCCGTAACAAAGAGCACCCCTGGCGTAGAGGATAGTACGGAATGGAATGCGAGGAACGACTCGACTTTGTCATTCTGCTGTACGTACGCGAAGATACGGCGCTTTCGCCACAGCAAATAGCTGTCGATGTCTGAGAGTGGAACTTCGATATAGCGCAGTTGCATGTAATCGGTTTGTGGAATCAGCGTGTCACGGTGAATGACATCCTCCACAAGGCCGACAACCGCCTGATGGAAGTCACTGGCCATGTATTCCGATTCCTGCTCAATAAAAGCATGGAACGCATCGCTTTCGATGAATCTCTGAATTTCTTCGAACGACTTGACTTCGTAGAGCAGCACAAGGTGGTCATCGAGAACTCCCTGATAGAGGACGCTTTGGTCCAGCGATCGCTTGGCTTCACTGTGATTCCAGGCTTCAACGGCCTGTCCGATTGTTCCTGCGTGGGTATCCCATTCCATGACCACGAGGTATGGGGCTTTGCGAATATTAAGGTTCATGGGTTGCTCCTTTGGTTAAATGGCCCTGCTTTTAGACAGGAAATCTTGGTCTCGGCCACTAACGCCGTTTTGGTACCAATTCTCAGGTGACATATCGTGGATGAGCACGATAACGTTGTCCCCAGGGACACGGAGTAGGTCTTGAATCTCTTGCGTCAAATCACTTACAAGAGCATGCTTTTCCTTGAATGAGAAACCACTCCATGTGTCGATACTGACAATGACTAAATCGTCGGAGTCATTATCTCCGAACCGGGGAATATAAGGATGAGCGAAGTCCGAGTCGGTGGTACGACTCTTTTCGCCGAACTCTTCTGCATCGGGACATACCCCGGCGCGAAAGGCGGAATCAGGGTCTTTGGCAGTGACGAGTACTTGGATTTTGTCTGGTGCCACTGACCAATGCTGAACGATTTTTTGGGTTGCCAGAGCTCCAAGCGACGTGCGTGTCGGCCTGTCGAGCGATACGGTGGTATCAATGCGAATCAACGGCATGATGGCTCCTTTCAGGTTGGATAAGTTGTTTCAGGGCTTGAACCACCCCGTCGCGATCGTTGGTGTCAGTTACTGCGTCGGCGTGGTACTGCAATTCGTGAACGGCATTCCCCATCGCAATGCATGTGCCGCAGTATTGAAACATTTCCGTATCGTTGTAGCTGTCCCCAAAAACAAGTACGTTGTCATACGGAATCGAGCATTGCTGGGCGTAGGCGCGTACACCGGATCCTTTCGATGTGCCGAAAGGCAGCACTTGCAACAGCCAGTTGGCACCTGTGTCTTGGATGAATACGTAGCTTGCCCCGATGGGGAACATCCGTTTAAGATTCACCAAGATGTCGGTCAGCAAGCATTTGGTACCGATGAACAGTATCGATCGGATTGTTTTCCGTAACACCTCTTCGTCAAATTGATGATAATAGACAGTCAATCCCAGATGCCATGCGTAAGTCGTTGACTCCCAGGTAGCTGATTCAGCGAAAACGCCTTCCGCTGTGTTACAGTGCAGTGTCACGCAATATTGATGATGCAGCCGAATGCAAAGATCCACTACATTATGAGGCAGACTCTTCTCTAGTACGATCTCGCCGGTTCGCAGATTAGAAATGAGGGCGCCATTATGTGAAATCACGTTGGGTGAGATATTCAGTCTGTTGAGAATGGGCTTAATGGCTTCCGGCATTCTTCCAGTCGCAAAGACGTATTCAGTTCCCCCTGAAGGAATTTCATTGAAATAGTCAATCGTCTTCTGCGATAGCGTTCCCGCGGAATTCAGTAATGTTCCGTCCATATCCAGAGCAACGAGACGATACCCGCCCGAGGGTATTTCCAGCGCGCTTACAGGTTTAACCAGCATAGGTGGCTGCTTCCGCTTTCATAACTTCTCGTTTCTGAGAGAACGCTTCCTTTGAACGGAATGTATATGTGGCCAAATATCCTTGAGCCGCCAGCTTGCCGAGTTGGTATATGCCGAAAAGCGTGAACATCGCGCCACCGTCCTCGCGGTTGACGGGAATCGTGAAGATGATGTACGGCGCACTGAGCTCCACGTATCGTATGTACTCAATATGGAGATCCGTCAGCGCGACGGCGCTGTCATAGTGCAATCCGTTGATATGGAACGAAGCCAATGTCGCCTGCCGAATGATTTCAAAGATTTTGATACCGTCGACATGATCGGACACATGGTCGCTATGCAATTCCTGCCAGTCGTCACGCCCCTTGAATGCGATGCCCATACCCATACGGCAATAATCGGAAAGCAGAACATTTTCTTGTTCTCGCTTGTGCACCAAACCTTTATCCAGTGGGGTTTCAATATGGGCAACTTCGCTTTGCAAGGACACAGGCAATGGAACCATGGAAATCAACTTGCGATACTTATAAGGATTGCGATAATCCCAGTTGAATTCATTGGCTTTGTGTGCAATCTCATCATTGTCGAGACTGATACCGTTCTGGACGAGTTCGCCGATAAGATCGCCATAGGTAGCGAGCAGTGGGCCAAGATAATCGTCGTCGCAAATAAGCCGAGTGTTCGGATCAGCCGTCAGGGTGAAGGTAATCATTGTTCCGTCGCTTTCTGCTCGAACACATCCTTTGCTGTGAAAATAGCATTCAACACACGGGGGAATCCGATGTATGGGATGGCCTGAATAAATACTTCGATAATCGTTTCCTCAGTAATACCGACATTAAGAGCTGCATTGATATGCACTCGAAGTTGCGCTTCCGCGCCGCCGATTGCAGCGAGCGAAGAGAGGGTGATTATTTCTCGTTGCCTGAAATCCAGCTTTGGGCGACTGTAGATATCGCCGAATGCGAACTCGACAATGTATTTCCCGACGTCAGGTGCAATTCCTTCGAGGGATTGCATCACCTGCGCTCCTCCCTCACCGTCGATGGCTATGAGATTGTCGTTGCCGATAGAGAATCGAGTTGGGGTTTGCATTCTCGGTGCCTCCAAATTGTGTGAGTGGGTCAAGGAATGTCGTCATGATGACTGGTGCATCACCGACATTGCCTACATTGCCGCCCAATCAGATGGAACGCTATCCTGTGAATGCTGTTTGACCTTTTCAGATGACAAAATTTAGGGTAGATCTATGTATCCCGCCCGCTGATTGCGGAGAGAATGCTTCAGACGGGGCTGCGCGACATACTCTCCTCCATCGTCGGGCGGATCGCGGCCCTGGGCCATGCGCTTGCAGCGCATGACATTGCTCTTGGCCGCTCGCATGGCTCGCGGGCATGGGCCGCGTGGAAGCGGACTTGGGGGTTCGGCCACCACCAGCATGTCATGCCCTCCGTCTTCGCTCCCTATGCCGTGTCTCGCGCCGCTCCGGCCCCGCATGCCCGATGGCCCAACGAGTGTGCCATCGGGCATGCGTGTCGGATCGTCGCGATCCACGCCTTCGGTCGCTGCGCCTGCGGGCATGACAGGCGGGTGGTGTCCGAACAGGAACCCACGGAAAGGACCGATGGATATGACTGGCACCATTTGTTTTTGTTCAATAGGAAGTTGAGGTTTTAGTCACGAAGGTTTTTCGGGTTTAGGCGGAAAGGCACGCCGACCACCCGTGGGCCTTAGCCTGATGGTGCTTCTAGTTCCATTCGGGAAAGGTCCGGAAAGGCAATGATCAGCATGCCCCAAATACAGTCTATCCGTTCGCGTCGCAGGAACGGTGAGTCCATCGCCTCGATAGCGCGCAGCGAGAGGGTCAGCGAGCCGACCGTGCGCAAGTATCTGAGGGTCGACGACCTATCGGCCAGGCCGCCCGTGAGGCGACGTCGTGGTTCGGTGATCGACGAGTGGCTGCCCATGATCGAGGGCATGCTCGCCGAGGACCGGGAGACCTGGCGCAAGCAGCGGCATACCGCGACCCGCATCCATGAGCGGTTGCGCGACGAGTACGGGGCCGGGGTGTCGTTGTCGACGGTGACCCGGACCGTGGCGCGGCTCAGGCGCGAGGCCGCGGCGGAGCGGGAGGCCGGTTTCCTGGACCTGTCGTGGCATCCGGGCGAATGCCAGGCGGACTTCGGCCAGGTCGACGTGCGCTACCGGGGCGTCGTGACGCGAATGCGGCATTTCGTGTTGGATTTCCCGTACTCGAACATCGGGCCGAGCCAGCTGATGCCCGGGGAGAACGCGGAGTGCACGTGCCAGGCCCTCAGGAACCTATTCGAATGGCTGGGCGGGGTGCCCGAACGCATCGTGTATGACAACGCCGCCGGCGTCGGACGCAAATGGTTCGACGGGATCCGCCTGACCCGCCTGTTCCAGGCGTTCCAGGCGCACTACGGGTTCGAGTACACGTTCTGCAACCCGTACTCGGGACACGAGAAGGGCGGCGTCGAGGCCCGGGTCGGGGCCGTGCGCCGCAGGCTGTTCGTGCCGGTGCCCGGCGTATGGAACCTCGACAGCTTCAACCTGCGCCTGCCCGGCCGCTGCCTCGAACTGGGGGACAAGGACCACTACAGGAAGGGCGAGAGCCAGACCGGCCTGTTCGACGAGGACCGAAAGGCGCTGCTGCCCCTGCCCGCCAAGCCGTTCGACGTGGTCACGTGGACGAGGATGAAGGCCGACAAATACGGCAACATCACCGTCCAGGGCCGCCACCGGTACGCGGCCGGACCCGAACACGCCGGCCATGAGATGATCGTCGGCCTGAGGGCCCTGGAGGTGGAGATCCTCGATGCCGAAGGCAAACGCGTGATCACGCATCCGAGGTCCTACGGGGACAAGCCGACCGACAGCGGCGACCCGTCGAGCCAGCTCGGGCTGTTGTGCGACCGGCCGGCGGCCTGGCGCAACAGCCGGGTGCGCGACGCGATGCCCGACCCGCTTCGCGAATGGATCGACGCGCAGGACGAGGCCACGCGGCGCGACAGCCTGCGTGCCCTGCTGCACGCCGACGGCGACCTCAGGCCGGGCGGGCGCGCGGGGGGGGGGGGGGGGGGGGGGCCGGCCGTGGCCGGCATGCCCGGTGATCCTCGAATCCACCGGAGGCACGGACCGGGCCGGGGTATGTCTGGCCGCGGCACGCCACGCCTCGGGCCTGGGACCCGTGGCCTACGACGACCCCGTGGACCTGAGCGAATACGACATCGCCTACACCAAGGAGGACGAGTGAACCAGAAGAACGGACGGACCGACCCCGGCCCGCTGCGCGAGCGGGCGAGGAGCCTGTTCATCTCCAAGGCCACCATCGACGAAACGCTCGAATGGGCCACGCCCCGCCAACTGGACGCCATCGACCGCATGCTCGCCACGGAACTGGCCAACAGGGAGGCCTCCAAACGGGCAAGGCTCATGCGCCAGGCCAGGTTCCCGGTGCCCAAAAGCCTCGACGGCTACGACTTCGCGAACGTGCGCCTGCCCGACGGATACACCAAGGAGCAGCTGACCGGCCTCGATTTCGCGGCCAAGGCGCAGGACCTCGTGTTCTACGGCAAGACGGGACGCGGAAAGACCCACCTGGCCACCGCCCTGGGCATGCTCGCCATCGAGCAAGGCAGGAGCGTGAGGTTCCGGCAGACCGCGGAGCTCGTGCTCCAGCTCGGCAAGGCCAAACGCGACGGCGCCCTCGACAGCCTGCTCAGGGACCTCGCCCGTGCCGACCTGATCATCCTCGACGAGTTCGGCTACGCGCCCGTGCGCCTCGACGGGGCCCGTCTCCTCTACCAGATCATCGCCGGCAGCTACGAACGTCGCAGCATCATCTTCACCACGAACATCGAGTTCAGCAAATGGGGGACGATCTTCGCCGACGACAAACTCGCCGCCGCGATCATCGACCGCATCGTCCACCACGGACGCCTCATCGAATTCACCGGCCCCAGCCGACGCGTCAGCCAAGCCCTCATGTTCGGCAAGACGGACAACCAGTAAAACAAACCACCGGCCGGCACTCCTCATGCCGAAAACCGAAAAAAATTAGTGACGAAACGAGCGTTGCACTTACAAATTGAATTCGGGACAACGGCAACAACAGCTACAGTTGAACTATGCATGGGTTGAAGAGTGTGATTGACAGGGGAGCGGACGCGTGGGCGCGTTCGCTGCCTGGGCGCGTGCTCGACCGGTATGTGTCGCGGCGCGGCCCCCTGCTGGCGAATGGTCTGGCATATGGTCTGCTATTCGCCTTTTTTGCCGGCGTCTGGATTGCGGTGAGCGTGTTCGGCCTTATCATGGTCGGCAACATTGATTGGCAGCAGATGCTGATTGACGCGGTGCGTGAAGTCATTCCCGGTGTGGCCGACTCGTTTCTGACGTCTTCCGCACTAAACACCATGTCAAGCACATTGACGTGGACCGGTCTGGCCACGTTGGCCATATTCTGGTGGACGGTGACCGGCTGGATGAACTCGCTGCGCCACGCCGTGCAGGCCATGTTCGACGACTGCGGCGACGAGCTCAATATCGTCGTCGCAAGGTTACGCGATACGCTTGCCGCCATCGCCATCGCAATACTGTTCATTCTTTCGACCGCGGCCGGTACGGTGTCCGGTGGCATCGTACGCCGACTGCTGCAATGGGGCGGCATCCCCAGCAGTTCGTTGCCCGGCACCATGCTTTTGGAGATGACCGGTTTCGGTACCGGTGTCGCGCTGAATTTCGCGTTGTTCATGTTGCTGCTGCGTGTGGTCTCCCACATCAAAGCCGGACGATTCACGATATTCGGCGCGTTACTGGGATCTCTGACGGTTTCCGCAATGCAGCTTCTCGGTGCGCGACTATTAGCCGGCGCCTCCCGCAATCCGCTGCTTGCCCCGTTCGCGGCGTTGATCGGCGCGCTGGTGTGGTTCAATCTCGTCGCCCAGGTCATCATGCTGTGCGCCGCCCTCATCGCGGAGTGCCGACGGGAATGCTGAACAGCCGCCCAGACCACACGGTATGGTGGGGCGCATGGCTGATTACGGGAACAACTTTGTGCAACTGCATAACCACACGCACTATTCGCTGCTCGATGGTGCGTCGAAGATTCCTGATTTGGCCAAGCGTGCGGCCGAACTTGGCATGCCTGCGGTCGGTATCACCGACCATGGCAACATGCATGGCGCCTACGAGATGTACACCAACTGCGTGGCCAATGGCGTCAAGCCCATCATCGGCATCGAAGCTTATGTGACCCCGGAAACCGCACGTCAAGACAAGTCCCGCGTGCATTGGGGCACCGAAGCCCAGCGCCGCGACGACGTCTCCGGTGGTGGTCTTATCACCCACTTGACCATGTGGGCCGAAAACGACGAAGGTCTGGTCAACCTCATCAAAGCCTCGTCCGTGGCCAACCTCGAAGGTCGCGTCATGCGTTATCCGCGTATGGATAAGGAGGTGCTCGCCACCTATTCCAAAGGCGTGATCGCATCCTCCGGCTGCCCCTCGGGCATTATCCAGACCCGTCTGCGCCTCGGTCAATTCGATGAGGCCCTGCGCGCTGCCGGCGAATTCCAGGATATCTTCGGCAAAGACAGCTTCTTCATCGAACTCATGGATCACGGTCTGCCCATCGAAACTCAGGTGACCGGTGACCTGCTGACCATCGCCAAGAAACTCAACGCACCACTGCTGGCCACCAACGATTCCCACTACGTACACGCCGAAGATGCCCAGGCACAGGACGCCATGCTCTGCATCAACTCCGGTTCCCGTCTTGACGATCCGGACCGATTCAAGTTCGACGGCACCGGCTACTACATCAAAACCGCCGAAGAGATGCGCGAACTGTTCAAGGACCACCCGGACGCCTGCGACAATACGCTCGTTATCGCCGAACGCTGCAACGTGATGTTCGACGACCACGAAGACGGCGCGTTCATGCCGAAATTCCCCTGCCCCGAAGGCTGGGATGAGACCTCCCTGTTCCTTAAAAAAGTCGAGGAAGGTCTGGAGAAGCGTTACGACGGCAACCCGCCGCTCGACGTATTGAAGCAGGCCGACTACGAATGCGGCGTGATCTGCCAGATGCAGTTCTGCGGATACTTCCTCGTGGTCGCCGACTACATTCAGTGGGCCAAGGACCACGGCATTATGGTGGGGCCGGGCCGTGGTTCGGCCGCAGGCGCCATGGTCGCCTATTCCATGGGCATTACCGAGCTCGATCCGCTCAAGCATGGTCTGATTTTCGAGAGGTTCCTGAACCCTGAGCGAGTGAGCCTTCCTGATATCGATGTCGACTTCGACCCTGAAGGTCGTGCGCGAGTCATCGAATACTGCGGCGAAAAATACGGCACCGATAAGGTCGCCCAGTGCGTCATCTATGGCACCATCAAAACCAAACAGGCCCTGAAAGACTCCGCCCGCATCATGGGTTATGAATTCTCAGTCGGTGAAAAAGTCACCAAGGCGCTGCCTCCGGCGGCCACCGGCGGCAAAGACATCAGCCTGCATGACATCTTCGACCCGACCGCCAAACGTTATGCCGAGGCCAGGGAATTCCGAGAACTTTACGATTCCGATCCGGACGCCAAGCGCATCACCGAGGAAGCCAAGGGTATCGAAGGCCTGATCCGACAGACCGGTGTACATGCCTGCGCCACCATCATGGGTAGCGCGCCCATCACCGACACCTCGCCGTTGCTGGAACGCACCGATGGCACCATCACCACCACCTTCGAATACCACACGTGCGAAACGTTGGGGTTGGTCAAGATGGACTTCCTTGGCCTGTCCAACTTGACGATCATCCACGACACCCTGAAGAACATCGAGGCCAACGGCAAACCCGCCATCGACTACACCAAGATTCCGCTCGATGACGCCGAAACCTACAAACTCATGTCCCGAGGAGACACGCTCGGCGTGTTCCAGCTCGATTCCGACGGCATGCGTTCACTGCTGAAAACCCTGAAGCCCGATAACTTCAACGATATTTCCGCACTTATCGCCCTGTACCGACCGGGCCCGATGAGTATGGATTCGCACACCAACTATGCCAAGCGCAAGAATGGCCTGCAGAAGATCACGCCAATCCACCCTGAGCTTGAGGAGCCTCTGAAGCAGGTGCTTGACGAGACCTATGGTCTGATCATCTACCAGGAGCAGGTGCAGTCCGCCGCCCGAATCCTCGCCGGCTATTCGCTGGGCAAGGCAGACGTGCTGCGTCGAGCCATGGGTAAGAAGAAGCCCGAAGTGCTGGCCAAGGAGAAGGTGCCGTTCTTCGCCGGTATGAAGGAGCATGGATACTCCGAAGAGGCCTCCCAGGCCGTGTGGGATATTCTGGTGCCGTTCTCCGGCTACGCTTTCAACAAGGCGCACTCCGCCGCATACGGTCTGATCTCCTACTGGACCGCATATCTGAAGACGCACTACCCGGTCGAGTTCATGGCCGCCCTGTTGCAAGGTGCCGCCACCAACAAAGACAAGACCGCACTGTACTTGGGCGAGGCCCGCCGCATGGGCATCCAGGTGCTCTCGCCGGACGTCAACGAATCGGTGTACGAGTACTCGGCAGTCGGCGACGTCGTCCGATTCGGTCTTGGTGCCATCCGTAACGTGGGTGACAAGGCCGTGGCCGATATCATCGCCGAACGCGAAGGCCCGCGCGGCAAGTTCGTGAACTTCATGGACTTCATCCGCCGCGTGCCCCTGACCGCGCTGAACCGGCGATTGGTCGAATCGTTGATCAAGGCCGGTGCCTTCGACTCGATTGACCCGAACCGTCGCGCGCTGTTCACTGTGCACGAGGCCGCCATCGACTCGGTGGTGAGTCTGAAGCGCAAACAGGCGGAGGGCCAGTTCGATTTGTTCTCCGATGCCGAGGATGGGGGAGCGGAGGCCATGGGCGACGCTTCCGTGACCGTACCCGATCTTGAGGAATGGGACAAGAAGACCAAGCTTAACTTCGAACGCGAAATGTTGGGCCTGTATGTGTCTGATCATCCGCTCTCCGGTATGCAGTCGATTCTCGCGTCCTTGCGTGAAATGTCCATCGCGCATCTGGTTGATCGAGCCAAAACGATGGGTGAAGGACAGCAGGTCACGTTGGCCGGTCTGGTCACCAATGTGGACCGGCGCGTATCCAAGAAGGGCAACCCCTGGGCCATCGTGACCATCGAAGACATGGAAAGCTCCATCCAATGCATGTTCTTCGGCAAGGTCTATGAAGCGGCCGCCGCCGAACTTGCCGTGGACGCCATCGTACAGATTCGTGGTCAAGTGGAGTTGCGCGACGAAACCGTTTCTCTGAGAGCCACGGAAATGCAGATTCCGACCTTGGAAGCCGAGGATGAACGTCCGTTGGTCATCACGTTGCCGCCGGTGGCGTTGGAGCGCCAACGCATGATGCAACTCGGTCAGGTGCTCGCTAATCATCCTGGTTACTGCGAAGTACATCTTGCGGTGCTGGATGAGAAGGGTAACGCTCAGGTGCTCACGTTTGGCGATCGTTTCCGCGTCAAGCGGGATACTTCGTTGTTTGCTGAGATCAAGATTCTGTTTGGCCCCAGCTGCTTGCCTGCCGCCTGATTGGCGGGTTTCGCCCCTGGCCTCTCTCTCACCTGGCTTTGCTGGGGGAGGGCTCCTTCATCAGAGGGGGCTAAGGCATGTGCCACCATACGATGTGCGCGACTATTGTGGAACGTATGGGCATGGAGATGGCGGATACTGGTAACAACGATGACGAGCAACAATGGATTGCCGCGATGCTGGAACGGCTGTCTCATTCGCAGTTCCGCGCCAAATTCGCTTTGACCGACAAAGACCGAGCCTATGCCCGCACCAAAGGCAAGGCGACCATCGATCGTCATGCGCGAGAAATGTTGCGAGACCGCATAGGCGCAGCCGAACCGAAGAACGACGGCAGGCAGACGCCATGGCGCGGCCATCCGGTATTCACCGCTCAGCATGCTACCGCCACATGCTGCCGCGGATGCATCGAAAAATGGCATCATCTGCCCAAAGGCCGTGAACTCACCGAAGCGGAGGTAAACCGACTTGCCGATTTGGTCATGGCATGGATTGAGCGGGACCTTATCAATCATCCGGTTCGGTGAAGCACCCCGCATCCTCAGTATGCCTGTATACCTTCAATAGTTATGAGCCAACAGCCAACACAGGCCTCGAAAACCGTAGACGCAAGGTATTGGCGAATACGGCAGAACGCCGAACGTTGCCTATGGCGCGTTCGGCAATAATGCGACATAATGTCTATTCAAGAAGAGCTGACGAAGTGTCAACTCTACCCCAAGGAGGCGGAATATGTACTACAGCAGCGGCAATTATGAGGCTTTCGCACGCCCGAAGAAGCCGTCCGACGTGGACAACAAGCATGCATACATCATCGGTACCGGACTGGCGGCATTGTCTGCAGCCTGTTATCTGGTGCGTGATGGTCAGATGCCTGGCGAGAACATCCACATCCTTGAGAAGGACCCGGTACCCGGCGGCGCCTGTGACGGTCTTGATATTCCCGGCCTCGGCTATGTGATGCGTGGCGGCCGCGAAATGGACAATCATTTCGAGGTCATGTGGGATCTGTTCCGCTCGATTCCCTCCATCGAAACCGAGGGCGTCAGCGTACTCGACGAGTACTACTGGCTCAACAAGGAGGACCCGAACTACTCGCTGTGCCGCGCCACCAAGAATCTCGGCAAGGACGCGGGGCTCAAGGGCAAGTTCGGCCTGTCCGACAAGGCTTCGATGGAAATCATGAAGCTGTTCTTCACCCCGGACGAAGACCTGTATGACAAGCCGATCACCGATTTCTTCGACGATGAGGTGCTGAACTCCAACTTCTGGCTGTACTGGCGCACCATGTTCGCCTTCGAGAACTGGCACTCCGCGCTGGAAATGAAGCTGTACATCAAGCGCTACATTCATCACATCGGAGGCCTGCCGGACTTTTCCGCGCTGCGTTTCACCCGCTACAACCAGTACGAGTCGATGATTCTGCCGATGGTCAAGTATCTGGAATCGCACGGCGTCGAATTCCGCTACAACACCAAGGTCGAGAACGTGGAATTCGCGATTGGCGGGGGAGCCGGCCCCAAGCGTGAGTACACCGGCGTAGGCCAAGACACCATCCAGAAGATTCAGGCCACCTCCGGTTTCTTCAAGCGCAACCCTGCCAGCACGCCCACCAAGAAGCTTGCCGTGCGCATCGACGTGGATCACGAGGGTGATAAATCCTCCATCGACCTGACCGAGAACGATCTGGTGTTCATCACCAACGGCGGTTGCGTGGAGAACTCCACCATGGGTTCCCAGAACTCGCCCGCCGCATGGAACCCAGACCTGAAGCCCGGTGGCGGCTGGGATATGTGGAAGCGTATCGCCGACCAGGACCCGAGCTTTGGCCATCCGGAGAAGTTCTGCTCCGATCCGAATGCCACCAAGTGGATGAGCGCCACCGTCACCACCCTGGACGACGAGATTCCGCCGTACATCCAGAAGATCTGCAAGCGCGACCCGTTCTCCGGCAAGGTCGTCACCGGCGGCATCGTCACTGTGCAGGACTCCAACTGGCTCATGAGTTGGACCCTGAACCGCCAGCAGCAGTTCCGCGACCAGCCCAAGGACCAGCTGTGCGTATGGGTCTACGGCCTGTTCCCGGACAAGCCCGGCAACTATGTGAAGAAGCCGATGACCGAATGCACCGGTGAAGAGATTTGCGAGGAGTGGCTTTACCACATGGGCGTGCCGACCGACAAGATCGAGGCGCTCGCAAAGCACCACGCCAACACCGTGCCGGTCATGATGCCGTACATCACCGCATTCTTCATGCCGCGCGCGGCCGGCGACCGCCCGGACGTGGTGCCCGATGGTGCCGTGAACTTCGCATTCCTTGGCCAGTTCGCCGAGACCCCGCGCGACACGATCTTCACCACCGAATACTCGATGCGCACCGGTATGGAAGCTGTCTACACGTTGCTCGGCGTGGACCGCGGCGTGCCTGAAGTGTGGGGCAGCGTCTATGACGTGCGCAACCTGCTCAACGCCACCGTCAAATTGCGTGACGGTGCACCGGTCACCGATATGAAGCTCAACTTCATTGAAAAGGCCGTGGTCAAGAAGGTGCTCAAGAAACTCGACGGCACCGATATTGCCACCCTGCTACGCGAATACCACGTAATCTGACATCTATCTGGCTCCCCTCAAGGTGAGGGGAGCTGGCACGCGAAGCGTGACTGAGGGGAGTTGAACGTGGAATGAATTGTCGCGACACGCCAGTGAACATCTGATTTCGTTACGTGAGCCTATAAAAAGCCGGCGTATCCTGATGGTAACGGCGTGATTCAAGTTGATTTCGACACGCCGATGGAACGCCGTCGTTGCAACGATTCTGGCGTGCCTTTTCATGCCCGATTTGCGTGTGTTCGTGTGTTCGTGTAAGTTATTCACCTGTTGCCGCTCAGCGCGGTGGGTTCCTTCCTCTGGTTGGTTTTCCGTCTTGCTGGTGTGGTGGTGGTTTGAGAACTCAAGAGCGTGTTTGTACTACTTCTTTATAGTCAATGATTGCCAGTTCATTCCTCGCCTGATTGCCTGTCGTGGTGGTCGGGTACCCGGGAGGGTTTGATGAGGGGTGAGGTTTTTTGAGGGCGTCCTTCCTTAAGGACGTGCTCGTCGATTTTTTTTGAGGGTCATCTGTCGATGTCTCTTCGCATTTTTTTGTGGAGGGTTCGATTCTGGCTCAGGATGAACGCTGGCGGCGTGCTTAACACATGCAAGTCGAACGGGATCCATCAGGCTTTGCTTGGTGGTGAGAGTGGCGAACGGGTGAGTAATGCGTGACCGACCTGCCCCATACACCGGAATAGCTCCTGGAAACGGGTGGTAATGCCGGATGTTCCAGTTGATCGCATGGTCTTCTGGGAAAGCTTTCGCGGTATGGGATGGGGTCGCGTCCTATCAGCTTGACGGCGGGGTAACGGCCCACCGTGGCTTCGACGGGTAGCCGGCCTGAGAGGGCGACCGGCCACATTGGGACTGAGATACGGCCCAGACTCCTACGGGAGGCAGCAGTGGGGAATATTGCACAATGGGCGCAAGCCTGATGCAGCGACGCCGCGTGAGGGATGGAGGCCTTCGGGTTGTAAACCTCTTTTATCGGGGAGCAAGCGTGAGTGAGTTTACCCGTTGAATAAGCACCGGCTAACTACGTGCCAGCAGCCGCGGTAATACGTAGGGTGCAAGCGTTATCCGGAATTATTGGGCGTAAAGGGCTCGTAGGCGGTTCGTCGCGTCCGGTGTGAAAGTCCATCGCTTAACGGTGGATCCGCGCCGGGTACGGGCGGGCTTGAGTGCGGTAGGGGAGACTGGAATTCCCGGTGTAACGGTGGAATGTGTAGATATCGGGAAGAACACCAATGGCGAAGGCAGGTCTCTGGGCCGTTACTGACGCTGAGGAGCGAAAGCGTGGGGAGCGAACAGGATTAGATACCCTGGTAGTCCACGCCGTAAACGGTGGATGCTGGATGTGGGGCCCGTTCCACGGGTTCCGTGTCGGAGCTAACGCGTTAAGCACCCCGCCTGGGGAGTACGGCCGCAAGGCTAAAACTCAAAGAAATTGACGGGGGCCCGCACAAGCGGCGGAGCATGCGGATTAATTCGATGCAACGCGAAGAACCTTACCTGGGCTTGACATGTTCCCGACGATCCCAGAGATGGGGTTTCCCTTCGGGGCGGGTTCACAGGTGGTGCATGGTCGTCGTCAGCTCGTGTCGTGAGATGTTGGGTTAAGTCCCGCAACGAGCGCAACCCTCGCCCCGTGTTGCCAGCGGATTGTGCCGGGAACTCACGGGGGACCGCCGGGGTTAACTCGGAGGAAGGTGGGGATGACGTCAGATCATCATGCCCCTTACGTCCAGGGCTTCACGCATGCTACAATGGCCGGTACAACGGGATGCGACGCGGCGACGCGGAGCGGATCCCTGAAAACCGGTCTCAGTTCGGATCGCAGTCTGCAACTCGACTGCGTGAAGGCGGAGTCGCTAGTAATCGCGAATCAGCAACGTCGCGGTGAATGCGTTCCCGGGCCTTGTACACACCGCCCGTCAAGTCATGAAAGTGGGCAGCACCCGAAGCCGGTGGCCTAACCCCTTGTGGGATGGAGCCGTCTAAGGTGAGGCTCGTGATTGGGACTAAGTCGTAACAAGGTAGCCGTACCGGAAGGTGCGGCTGGATCACCTCCTTTCTACGGAGAATACAGGATGCCGTTCGGCGTCCGGTGCGGACCCTCCCGCGCGATGGTCGCGTGTGGACGGGTTGCTGGTGTGGAAGAGATCATGGGCTTTCGGTTCGTCCGTCGTGGGATGTTCCGCGGGAGTGGTGCGGATGCGCTTTTGGGCTCCCGGATCGCCACCCCAGGCTTTTGCCTGGCGCGATTCGATGCCCGTCGTGCCTGCGGGCCGGCCGTGTGCCGGTCTGGTCGGCGTGGCGGTGCGTGGTGGCTTGAGAACTGGATAGTGGACGCGAGCAAAACAAGAGTTTTTTGAATCTTTGTTTTGCTGTTGATTTCGAATCGAACTCTATTTTTTAGTGTTTGTTTCGATCGTTTTGTGATCATTTTTAGTGTGATGATTTGTCGTCTGGGAATTTGCTAGAGGAATCTTGCGGCCATGCACCTTCATGGTGTGTGTTGCTTGCAAGGGCGTATGGTGGATGCCTTGGCAGACAGGACCGATGAAGGACGTTTGAGGCTGCGATATGCCTCGGGGAGCCGCCAACAGGGCTTTGATCCGAGGATTTCCGAATGGGGGAACCCACCGACCGTCATGGGTCGGTACCGGCTTCGGCCGGGGGGTACGCAGGGAAGTGAAACATCTCAGTACCTGCAGGAAAGGATATTCCGTGAGTAGTGGCGAGCGAAAGCGGATGATGGCCAAACCTTGCGCGTGTGATACCCGTCGGGGGTTGCGTGTGGGGTGTTGCGGGATCGCGTGCGCCGGCTCCGACGGGCCGGCCGGCAGTTTTAGAAAACCATGTGTCAGGGGAACCGGGTTGAATACCGGGCCGCAGAGGGTGAGGGCCCCGTACCCGAACGCGCATGGTCTGCCGATCGCGTCTCCCAAGTAGCACGGGTCCCGTGGAACCCCGTGCGAATCCGCCCAGACCGTTGGGTAAGCCTGAATATTCCTGTCTGACCGATAGCGAACGAGTACCGTGAGGGAAAGGTGAAAAGTACCCCGGGAGGGGAGTGAAACAGTCTCTGAAACCGTGCGCCTACAATCCGTCGGAGCCCTTTTTGTGGGGTGACGGCGTGCCTATCGAAAAATGAGTCTGCGAGTCAGTGGCATGTGGCGAGCATAACCCGTGTGGGGTATGCGTAGCGAAGGCGAGTCTTAAAAGGCGTTTGAAGTCGCGTGTCCTGGACCCGAAGCGGGATGATCTAGCCCTGAGCAGGTTGAAGCGCGGGTAAGACCGTGTGGAGGACCGAACCCACCTGGGTTGAAAACCGGGGGGATGACTTGGGGTTAGGGGTGAAAGGCCAATCAAATTCCGTGATAGCTGGTTCTCTCCGAAATGCATTTGGGTGCAGCGTCGGGTCATTGCGTCCCGGGGGTAGAGCTACTGGATGCTTGCGGGCCCGTATCGGGTACCAACAGCAACCAAACTCCGAATACCGGTGACGTGTATCCCGGCAGTGAGTCGGCGGGGGATAAGCTTCGTCGTCGAAAGGGAAACAGCCCAGACCGTCGTCTAAGGTCCCGAAGCGTGTGCTAAGTGGGAAAGGATGTGGAGTCGCATAGACAGCCAGGAGGTTGGCTCAGAAGCAGCCATCCTTGAAAGAGTGCGTAACAGCTCACTGGTCTAGTGGTTCCGCGCCGACAATGTAGCGGGGCTCAAGCACACCACCGAAGACGCGGCAGTATTTTGTACTGGGTAGGAGAGCGTCCCATGAGGGGCGAAGCGGCCGTGTGAACGCGCCGTGGACTTCATGGGAGTGAGAATGCAGACATGAGTAGCGAAAGACGGGTGAAGATCCCGTCCGCTGGATGACCAAGGGTTCCAGGGCCACGTTCATCGTCCCTGGGTGAGTCGGGGCCTAAGGCGAGGCCGACAGGCGTAGTCGAATGGATGAACGGGTCGATATTCCCGTACCGGCTTTCAGCCGCCAAAACCGAGGCTTGGAGTACTAACCTCCGGGTCCGGGCTTGCCGCTCCTTCGGGGGTGGGATGCCCTGGCCTGTTGGGACCGATCCTTGTAGTAGGTCAGCGCAGGAGTGACGCAGAAGGGTAGCCGGCCGCGGAGGTGGTCTTCCGTGGTCAAGCACGCAGGGCGTGGGACAGGCAAATCCGTCCCGCATGGGTCCGAGGTGCGATGGTGGGGGCCTTATGGCCCGATATCCGGTGATCCCGGCTGCCGAGAAAAGCTTCGGCGTGAGGCTGTTGGCCGCCCGTACCCCAAACCGACACTGGTGGTCAGGTAGAGAATACCAAAGCGATCGAGCGAATCCTGGTCAAGGAACTCGGCAAATCACTCCCGTTCCTTCGGTTTAAGGGAGACCCCCGATGGTGATCCGCCTCGCGCGGGGAGCTTTTGGGGGTGGCACAGACCAGGGGGTAGCGACTGTTTACCAAAAACACAGGTGCATGCGAAGGCGCAAGCCGCTGTATATGCACTGACGCCTGCCCGGTGCCGGAAGGTTAAGAGGATCCGTCAGCCTTCGGGTGAAGCGGTGAATTCAAGCCCCGGTAAACGGCGGTGGTAACTATAACCATCCTAAGGTAGCGAAATTCCTTGTCGGGTAAGTTCCGACCTGCACGAATGGCGTAACGACTTCCCCACTGTCTCGACCAGGAGCTCGGCGAAATTGCAGTACGAGTAAAGATGCTCGTTAAGCGCAGAAGGACGAAAAGACCCCGGGACCTTTACTATACCTTGGTATTGGCATTCGGTGTGGATTGTGTAGCATAGGCGGGAGGCTTCGAAGCGTTGGCGCCAGCCAGTGCGGAGCCGCAAGGTGAAATACCGCTCTGTTCGCATTGGATGTCTAACCTCGACCAGTCATCCTGGTCAGGGACAGTGCCTGGCGGGTAGTTTAACTGGGGCGGTTGCCTCCCAAAGAGTAACGGAGGCGCCCAAAGGTCCGCTCAGCCCGGTTGGCAATCGGGTGGCGAGTGCAAGTGCACAAGCGGGCTTGACTGCGAGGACGACGGTCCGAGCAGGGACGAAAGTCGGGACTAGTGATCCGGTGCCGGTGTACGGACGCGGCATCGCTCAACGGATAAAAGGTACCCCGGGGATAACAGGCTGATCATTCCCAAGAGTCCATATCGACGGGATGGTTTGGCACCTCGATGTCGGCTCGTCGCATCCTGGGGCTGGAGCAGGTCCCAAGGGTTCGGCTGTTCGCCGATTAAAGCGGCACGCGAGCTGGGTTCAGAACGTCGTGAGACAGTTTGGTCTCTATCCTCTGCGCTCGTTGGAATGTTGAGGAGGCCTGCCCATAGTACGAGAGGACCTGGGTGGACGAACCTCTGGTATGCCGGTTGTCACGCCAGTGGCACGGCCGGTTGGCTACGTTCGGAAGGGATAACCGCTGAAAGCATCTAAGCGGGAAGCCTGCTCCAAGATAAGCATTCCGTGCAGCCTCGAGCTGCTGTAGTCCCCATGCAGAACACGTGGTCGATAGGCCGGACGTGGAAGCCCCGCGAGGGGTGGAGCCGACCGGTACTAACGGACGAAAGGCAACACTCATTCCCCGATCCGTTCGGGGAGCGCATCATCCTCCTGCAAACGACACCAGACGGCAATGAGCATTGTCTGGCCACAAGACGAAACATCAACGGCATTCGCGTCCGCTGTCCGGTTCCCAGGCCGCCACAAGGCCGGCAGACCTTGGTGTCTGGCCGTATAAGAGAAGATTTGCGGCGGTCATGGCCCAGGTGAGACGCCCGGTCCCATTCCGAACCCGGAAGCTAAGGCCTGGCACGGCGATGGTACTGCACTCGACAGGGTGTGGGAGAGTAGCACGCCGCCGCATCACACGTACAGGAAGCCCCGATACC
>OAUJ01000006.1_pt1 | contig 168161 bp, 136 predicted proteins | sample 1501261 | NCBI WGS metagenome assembly OAUJ01 (sample SAMEA2580042, study PRJEB22360) | human gut metagenome | biome: human gut; feature: human-associated habitat; material: faeces | place: Denmark | collected 2008/2010 | reverse complement strand
GGGTTATAGGCCAAAATGTGTGTCCGTTTTGGCTTGTGTTCCTTTGTGGCGGTGGGCGTTCCTCCTGTTCGAGTTGTATGGGCGGGGAACTCGAGGTCGGCCAGAATGTGTGTCCGGAATGGCCGGTCAGGCCTTGCGGCACAACGGTTGAGTGACTTTCGAGTTGGCGTGGCAGATTGGGTGGATGAACACACCTTGTTGCGCCGTGTGCGGCGAGCCGATGAAGCGGAACGGAAGGACGAGCTCGGGACGGATCAGGTGGCGGTGCCGGAACGCCGGCTGCGGGAGCTCACGCACCCAGTCGCGCGACAACAGCGCCCGTGATCTGCGGTGCGGTCTGGATTGGCTGTTCTCGAAGCAGTCGCAGGCCGAGCACCGGCTGCCGGCACGCACGCTGCGCCGCAGGTGCGAGCTCATGTGGGGCCTGTGGCCGCCCGTGCCCCTGGTGGACGAGGTGCATCATGTGGTGCATGTGGACGGCATCCACCTGCACCGCGACGCGGTGGTCCTGATCGCGGTGGCCGGCGGGCACGTGATCGGCTGGCACGTCGCCAAAAGCGAGAAAGCGGCGGCATGGCAGTGCTTGATGGCGCGCATCGCGCCGCCCGACGTGCTCGTGTGCGACGGCGGGGGCGGCGTCCTCAAGGCCGCGAAGGCCACGTGGCCGGATACGAGGATCCAGCGGTGCCTGTTCCACGTGCAGGCCAACATCCTCGAGCTGACCGGCAGGCGGCCCAGACTCGAGGCGGGCGGACGGCTGCGCCGGGTGGCCCTGTCCCTGCCCCGCGTCGGGGACGCGGGCGGCGCGGCCGAATGGCTGGTCTCCTACAACCAGTGGGAGCAGGACTTCGCCTCGTTCCTCGACGAGAAGAGCGAATACGCCGACGGCGGCGTGAACGACATGCACCAAAGGCTCGTCAAGGCACGGCGCATGATCCGCAGACGCATCCGCGAGGGCCACCTGTTCACGTTCCTCGACGAGGGGCTCGCGTCCGTCGGCCCGGTGCCGTCCACCAACAACCTCGTCGAATCATGGAACGCGCGCCTGCGCGACATGCTGCGCCGCCACCGCGGACTGCGGCTGGTCAGACGGCTGAAGGCGATCTGCTGGTGGTGCCACCAGCACACGGAACGGCCCGAGACCGACGCGTGGCTCGCGGCCAACGCGATGACCGACGAACGACTCGAGCGCCTCTACCGGCAGGCATGGGAGAGAAGCCCGCAAGGCCAGTACGAGACGTTCGGCATCCCCGCAAGATACGGCACCGGCATCGACTGGAACGAGTTCCACACCAGGGTCGAATGGCAGTCGAACGACTAGACCACCGGACACACATTTTGGCCTATAACCCCATCTTTGGTGGCAGCGACCACCGCACGATTTCCTGTTCGAGCAGCTGAAGGCCAAGCTGACGGCCTGAAACCGTTGGAAACAAAAGGCTCCGGGCCACGATACCTCGTGGAAACCGGAGCCGGTGGGTACCCCCAGAGAGAGTCGAACTCTCGTTGTCAGATTGAAAGTCTGGTGTCCTAACCGTTAGACGATGGGGGCGAACAACTCGAGTTACTTTACGGGAGGTTGTTCGGTTATGCAAATCGACGGCATTTCGGCGTGTCGCAATCAGTGCAGGGCGACGGCCTGGTAGGTGAAGTCGTGAATCACGCGGCCGGCGGCCAGGCCCTTCTTCTCGAAGTTGGTGAGCACGCGGCCCTCGAACCGCTCGGATTCGGTGAAGTCGGCGTGCGGCATGTCGGCGGCCAGATCGGCGTTGCCCTTGCCCACGTGCTCCAGCGGGAGGCTGACGGTTACGCTGCCCAGGTTCTTCCACCCGTCGAGTCCGTCCATCACCTCGTGCACGTGCAGGGCGTAGTCCTCGATGTCGGTGGCGATGCGCCAGACGCCGTCTGCGGCCAGTGCGCGATGGATGTCGCCGGCCATGGCCTCCTGCACGATGCGGCGCTTGTGGTGCTTCTTCTTGGGCCAGGGGTCGGGGAAGAAGGTCCATACTTCGGCTGCGGTGCCGGGCGCGGTGACCTTGAACAGCTCGGGCGCATTGACCTGGGCCACGCGAATGTTGGTCAGCCCCTGCTTGCCGGCGAGCAGCAGCGTGTGGGCCACACCGGGGTCATAGACCTCCAAGGCTAGGAAGTTCGTCTCCGGATGGGCCGCGGCTGCGGCTGCCACGTTTTCTCCCTGCCCGGTGCCGATTTCCACAATGAGCGGATTGTCGTTGCCCCATGAGGACTCCACGAACGCGCGGTCGAGCGTGACGCCTTCGCGCACGTCCAGCAGATTGCCGGCCGCAATGTCCAACAGATATGTGCCGGCGTAGTTGTCCCATGCGCGCTGCAGGCGATCGTCCAAACGTCCGGAGCGGCGTACGAAGGAGAGCACCTTGTGCAAGGGGTGCGCCGGTGCCTTGGTGTGGTCTGTGGCCATCGTGGCGACGGAATCGATTGCTGTGGATTCGGGATCGGTCATATATTCCTCGGATTTTCCTTGTGCGCCGCACCGCTGTTCATTCATTAGGTCGATTTGGCGTTCATTAGGTAGGTGGTGTGCGATACCAACCACCATATCAAGCCATTTACCCGGTGTCCGTGCGGGCCGGCTCCGGGCCGACCTACCTAATGAACGCCAAATCGACCTAATGAATGCAGGTATTGCCGGACGACACCACCGTTTTGTGCGATTATGTTCGTGTGATATACTAAAATTGTTTCAAAAGGTAACAAAGCGGACCAAAAGTGAACAGCCGCTGAACTCCCGACGGCCGACACTTGCAACCCGCACAAGGAAAGGTCAACTATGACAGTTCTCGTCACCGGCGGCTGCGGCTACATCGGCGCGCATGTCGTTCACGCACTCCATCAGGCCGGCGAAAAGGTCGTCGTCGTCGACGATCTGAGCTACGGCAAGCCCACTCGCATCGAAGGCTCCCGCCTGTACGGCATGGATATTGCCGCCCCGGGCGCCGGCGAGCGTCTGGCCGAAATCCTCGACGCCGAAGGCGTCGACTCCGTGATCCACTTCGCCGCGCGCAAGCAGGTCGGCGAATCCGTGGAGAAGCCGCTGTGGTACTACCAGCAGAACATCAACGGCATGCTCAACGTGCTCACCGGCATGACCCAATCCAAGAACGCGAAGAAGCTCGTCTTCTCCTCCTCCGCCGCCACCTACGGTGTGCCGCCGGTCGACGTGGTGCCCGAGGACGTCGTTCCGATGCTGCCGATCAACCCCTACGGCCAGACCAAGCTGTTCGGCGAATGGATGGCCCGCGCCTGCGAGCAGCCGTTCGGCATCCGCTTCTGCGCGTTGCGCTACTTCAACGTGGCCGGCTGCGGCCCGGTCGAACTCGAAGACCCGGCTATTCTGAACCTCATCCCGATGCTGTTCAACCGCCTCAAGCAGGGCAAGGCCCCCGCCATCTTCGGTGACGACTATCCGACCCCGGACGGCACCTGCGTGCGCGACTACATCCACGTTTCCGATCTGGCCGATGCCCACATCGCCGCCCTCAAGTACCTCGATCGTGACGAGCGCAAGTACGACGCCTTCAATGTCGGCACCGGTGAAGGCACCTCCGTGCGTCAGATCGTCGACGAAGTCAAGAAGGTCACCGGTCTGCCGTTCACCGAGGCCGTCATGGCCCGCCGCGCCGGCGACCCGCCGCACCTGATCGGCTCCCCGAAGCGCATCAACGAGGAGATGGGCTGGCACGCCAAGTACGACGTGGAAGACATCGTCAAGTCCGCGTGGGATGCCTGGCAGGCCAACCCCGAACACCACATCGACGTCGACACCTGGAAGCAGGCTGACTGAGATTGACGATTGCTTTGCGGTGGATGCCGTGAAGCGTTTCCGTCCATAAGGGCGTGGCCGGGGTTCCGGTCGCGCCCTTCGTCGTTTTGTGGATGTTTGTGACAGACGTGTTCGTGTGCTGGTGATAGCAAAAACCTTGAAATTATGCGGAACACGCCGAAGTTTGCGCGACCGGCGAATTTCAGTAATATATACATCTGTTGCCTCACGCAAGTGAGAACAATGGCCCCGTAGCTCAGTTGGTTAGAGCGCCGCCCTGTCACGGCGGAGGTCACCGGTTCAAGTCCGGCCGGGGTCGCTGGAATGGTTATGGAGCCCGGGTTGTCCGGGTTTTTGACTGTTCATGGCTCTGTAGCTCAGTTGGTAGAGCGAGCGACTGAAAATCGCTAGGTCAACGGATCGACGCCGTTCGGAGCCACCACAATGAAGCCCCGCCTTGTGCGGGGCTTTTGCATATCCGTCACGTACCTACTCCGGCGGGCTGGCCGGTCAATGCGAAGGCTCGCGTTCGCCAACAACTGTCTTCCTCACCGCAACTACGCACGCCAACAGCACCAATGCGAACATCGGGTTAGGGTTAAGTAAAGAAACGTGGGTCTTATCCGCGCGTGTCATGGTCGGTGCGATCGTCCGCCTCAGCCGTTTCTGGGGCTGTGGCGCTCATAGAGTCAGTATTGCAGAAAAAGCACCCGCGAGATGCGCGCGCAAAGAGAATCGTGTGGGACGGCACGTGATTTTGCCGATTTTTGACGTGCCGTCCCACAGCGTTCGAAGAACGCCCTCAGGGCTGAGGGCAAAGAACGGCTCTATTCTGCGGTTCTCGGCTTATGTCATGCGGGATAGCAGATGCGTCAACCGATTGACGTATCTGCTATCCCACACTTTTGTGGGACGGCAGATGAACAATGGTAAAAACCGCGTGCCGTCCCACAGAAACGGAGTCAGGCCTGCCACCATTGGCGCAGGGGGTACCACTTGCCGTCCGGGTGGCCCACGCGATCCGGCTTGACGGCCAGGAACTGGTGGATCTGGATGCCGTCGAGCTCGAAGTTCAGAGCGCAGGCGGCCATGTACATACCCCATACCTTGGCGCGTTCAAAGCCGACCTGCTTGACCGCGTCGTCCCAATGCTCGGAGAGGTTCTGGTTCCAGTGATGCAGGGTGAGCGCATAGTGCTGGCGCAGGTTCTCCTGATGTACCACGTTGAGGCCGGAGTCATGGATGCACGATTCGATGAAGCCGGGCGCGCCGAGATCACCGTCCGGGAAGATGTAACGGTCGAGGAACTCGTCGGTACCGGGCTTGCCGTGGGGTTTGTCGTGGCTGATGGTGATCTGGTGGTTCAGCAGCCGGCCCATCGGCTTCAGGAGGCGGAACATCTCTTCGAAGTAGCTCTGGTAGTTCTTGACGCCTACGTGCTCCATCATGCCGATCGAGCAGATACCGTCGAAGTCATGCTCGGGCACCTCGCGGTAGTCCTGTACGCGCACTTCGGCCAGATCCTGCAGCCCTTCACGGGCGATCCATTCGTTGGCGTACGCGGCCTGTTCCTTGGAGAGGGTGACGCCGAGCGCCTTGATGCCGCGACGGGCGGCGGTGATGACCATCGAACCCCAGCCGCAGCCGATGTCCAGTAAGTGCTGGCCGGGCTGCAAGTCCAGTTTGTCGAGAATCAGGCGCAGTTTGTTGGCCTGTGCGTCTTCAAGGCTCATGTGCTCGTTGTCGAATACCGCGCAGGTGTACGTCATGGAGGGGCCGAGGAAGTCGGCGTAGAACTCGTTGGACATGTCGTAGTGAAAGCTGACGGTTTCCGAATCGGCCTTTTCGGTGTGCGGCATCAGGCCACGCTTGATGCGGGCGAACTTGCTTGGGCCCTCGGTGGCGGGCACCGGCGGCTTCTTGAAGCCGTGACTCAGAATGCCGGCGGATACGCGGGCAATGGATGCGGGAGTGAGTGGGCGAACGTATTTGGCCAGCGACACCAGCTTGCGCATCGCCGGATACGGGTCGGCGTAGTCAATGTCGTCCACGTCGAAATCGCCCAGAATGTATGCGCGCACGATGCCGATTTCATTCGGGTGCGCGAGCAGCTGGTACATGCAGTTCGGCGCGGCGATTTTGACCTTCAAATCCGCGTCTGCCGGGCCGAAATGCGAGCCGTCAAAAGCGTCGATACGAACGGGAGTGTCGGGGTCGAGAAACAGGGATGCCATCTCGCCGACCGTCATAGCCTTGCCATTTGCCATTATCTGCCTCATTCTCTTATGATGATCACCCCAATTGTCGAGGTATCTTAGTCCTCTTCAAGAGACTGAAACCGTTGAATACACCATCTGGTGAACCAGTTCGCGTTCGGCTGATGAAACACGAATGGAATTAGGCATCTCGCATATTGATTGTGTACGCGCGAAGTAAGCGGATAAGAGACGAGTTTCTTGGAGAGCACCAAGCGACTCCGGAAAATGGTCTTATCGTTGAGATCTCGGGCGATTGAACTGGTTTGGTCAATGGACAATAATTTGACAAGTGCGGAATTCCGCCATTTCTTGCCATTATTTTCAGTGTTGTTCTTTCAGCGTGTTTTCAGGTGAATGCTCATGCGCGGAGTAGACTGGGGAACCGTTGGACCACTCAAAGAGTGAGTGGACCACCAGTTAAGACACTAGCTCAAAAGGAGAGTCCCTATGGTATACCGCATGATTTTCAACCAGACTGCATACTTCGGACGTGGCGCGATCAAGGAAATTCCGGCCGTCGCCAAGCAGCACGGCTTCACCAAGGCATTTATCGTCACTGATCCGGTACTGCTGGAGACCGGCACCGCCGAGAAGGTCACCAAGGTTCTGGATGAGGCCGGCCTGCCCTACGAGGTGTTCTCCAACGTCAAGCCGAACCCGCCGGTAGAGTGCATTAAGGACGGCGTCGCCAAGTTCGCCGAGTCCGGTGCGGACTTCCTGATTGGCCTGGGCGGCGGCTCCCCGCAAGACACCTGCAAGGGCATCGGCATCATCACCGCCAACCCGGAGTTCGCCGACGTGCTGTCCCTGGAAGGCGTCGCGGATACCAAGAACCCGTCCGTCCCGATCTTCGGCGTGCCGACCACCGCCGGTACCGCTTCCGAGACGACCATCAACTACGTGGTCACCGATACCGCCAACAAGCGTAAGTTCGTGGCCGTCGACCCGCACGACATCCCGATCGTCGCTTTCGTGGATCCGGACCTGACTGACTCGATGCCGCGCGGCCTGAAGGTCGCCACCGGACTTGACGCCCTGACCCACGCCATCGAGGGTTACATTACCCCGGGTGCCTGGAGCCTGTCCGACTGCCTGTCCATGCAGACCATTCGCATGATTGCCCAGAACCTGGCCAAGTCCGCCGATGGCGACATTCCGGCTGGCGAGCAGATGGCCTACGCGTCCTACATCACCGGCATGGCCTACTCGAACGTGGGCCTCGGCCTGGTGCACGGCATGGCTCACCCGCTGGGCGGCCGTCTGGGCGTGGCCCACGGTGTGGCCAACGGCATTCTGCTGGCCCCGGTCATGGAATACAACAAGGACTTCACCGGTGAGAAGTACCGCGACATCGCCGACGCGTTCGGCGTCGAGGACGCCTACACCGGCGACCTGGAGACCGTGCGCGAAGAGGCCGTGCAGGCCGTCCACAAGCTGACCGTGGATCTGAAGAACCCGACCACGATTTCCGAAGTGGGCGCCACCGAGGGCGACCTTGAGCCGCTGGCTCACGACGCCTTCAACGACGTGTGTACCCCCGGCAACCCGCGTCAGGCAACCGAAGAGGACATCCTCGCCATCTACAAGTCGCTGATGTGATTCGTCGATGACGCCGACGATGCCGGTGGGTTCCCCTCGTCGGGAACCCACCGGCATCGCTATCTCTCGTGCCTTTCGTCGTAGACTTCGTCGGTGGTGGTCTCGTCGTACAGCTGCTTGCCTTGCGCCTCCGCCAGTTCCATCTGCTCGTTGATCCACGCGGCTTCAGCAGGATTGATATCCGCGGAATTCAGCACTTTCTGCCACACCGGGTAGAACATGTGCATCGCCGGATACATGGCGGTGAACAACACCTCTGGCTTATGCGTGCGCGTATGTTGCGGATGCGCATCAAACGTATTCTTAAAACGTCGCATGTAGTTCAGGAATGAACTCAGCGACGTGTCCATCCGTCGCGCGCTCATCGCGGCGATCATGCGCGGCGAGTACACGGTTTTCAGATTCTTGCCCATCAGATGCAGGGAAATATCGATATCCTCGTGCATCACATCGGCCTTATCTCGGCAGACCTCATTCGCGATCTGATGCCAGGCCGAAGCGCGCAAGGCCATATTCGAGCCGAACAGCAGCGGCTGGCCGCCATCGGCACGGTAGATTCGCTTGCGTAAGGAATTGTCGCCTTTCAACCCGAAATGGCGTGAGGGCATGTCGTAATACATCACCGGACCAGTGGCACCCATCGCGGCCGGGTCTTCGGTGAAGATGCCGGAGACCACCTCCACCCAGTCGGGCCGAATCATGCAGTCGGCATCAAAACGGCCCAGCACATCGCCGGTCGCGGCGTCCAGGCCAAAGTTGCGGGTGGGAATCAGTCCCTGTTCATCGTTCTGATGCAATAGTTTGACCGGGGCCTCGGGATGTTCGGCGATGAACTGTTCGACAATCGCGCAGGTGTTGTCCGTAGAACGGTTGTCCACCACCAGCACCTCATGCGGCATGATGGTCTGACGGGTGGCGTTCAGCAGGCAGTCGCGGATGCGTTCGGCTTCGTTCCACGCTGGGATGATGATCGAAACGTTGAGCATGACATCAACAATAGAAAAGCGGGTGTACGCCGCCGGCGTATCCGAGCTTCAAACCCCTCGCTACAATGGGGAGCCATGAGTGAACGCGCGCGAAACGTAAACAGCACCGACACGTCGAGAACCGGTGCCGCAGAAGCCGGGACAGACCCGGGCGACGAGAATCGTATCGACTTTGGTACTTTGTTCCCCGCCAAGGGAGATTCCCGCAGGCCACCGGAATGGTTCGGCCGCGCGCTGCTGTATGTGGCCCTCGCCATCATCGTGTTCATGTTCTGCTGGCGCTCGTGGGGCGACATCTCCTATCTGGTGTTCGACATCATCATCTCGCTGTTCCTGGCGCTGGCCGTCGAACCGCTGGTGGTGGCGCTGGTGGCACATGGCTGGAAGCGTGGCGTGGCTTCCGCCGTCAGTCTGGTGGGCGTGGCCGTGGTCGTGGGTGTGCTGCTCACGCTGTTCGGCAATATGTTCGTACAGCAGATGATTGCCATGGTCCGCGGTTTGCCGGCAATGTATGAGCAGATTCGTGAGTTCGCGGACCAGTACACCACGTTCAAGATGCCGGAAATCAGCAATCTTGGCATGGAAATCTTCAACAATATCCAGACCTCGTGGGTCACCGATTTCGCCGGCACCGCCATGAGTACGGTGGGTGGCCTGTTCTCCTTCCTGCTGAACCTCATGACCGTGGTAATGACCACGTATTACATCTCCGCCGCCGGCCCAAAGCTGCGCCGCTCCTTCTGCCAGTGGCTGGCCCCCAACACGCAGCGCCGATTCCTGCTGGTGTGGACCGTGGCCCAAGGCCAGATTTCGTCCTTCCTGTTCTCCCGTTCGATTCTGGCGTTGATCAACGCCATTTGCACTGCCATCTTCTTGGAGATCCTGCATGTGCCCTACTGGCTGCCGTTGGCCCTGTTCTGCGGCGTGGTATCCCAGTTCATCCCCACGGTCGGTACCTATATCGGCGGTGCGCTGCCGGTGCTGTTCGCTTGGGGCAACCGCGGGTGGACGTACGCCGTGGCGGTGCTGGTGTTCATCATCGTCTACCAGCAGATTGAGAACCTGATTCTCTCGCCGAGAATCTCCCAGCGCACGATGGACATCAACGCGGCCGTCGCCTTCCTCTCGGTGCTGGCATTCGGCTCGCTGTTCGGCGCGTTCGGCGCGTTCCTGGCGCTGCCGGTCACCGCATCGCTGCAGGCCATCTTCCGTGCGTACACCAAGCGCTATGAGCTGATTGACTCACCGCTGATGAACGATCCGACTCCGGAGAAGAAGTCCAAGATCGTCGAGGCGTCCGAGGCGTTCGGCGAGCACGTATTGCAGCCAATCGGCGAGCACATGCCGCGTGCGGCCAAGGGGTCCACCAGTCGTGTGCCGATGAACGAGGAACTGCGTTTGCTGCAGGAACAGATCTATGCGATTCCGCCACACGAGACGAAAGAATCCGATTTGGACGATTCCGCCACCGTGGCGATTCCGAAGAACGTGCTATCCTCCAGCGCTCGCAAGGGATTGCGCGGCACCGAGCCGGAGTCGGATGCCGATGATACCGATAATGCCGATAATACAGTCGGTGCGGATGCAAGCTCTGATGAGCCGGACACGGCGGCGATTCCGCAGCGTGGTGCCGCGGATACACAGCAGCCTGAGCGGCCCGAGCAACGCAAGCAAACCAAGCAGTCTGATCAATCTGCCTCCAGCAATCCTAGGGCGGGGTGGCGCTGATGACCCTGCTTTCAGTACTCGATGTTCTTCTGGTAATCGTCGGTGGTGCCGGCATGATATATCAGGGACTGTGTATCGTGATGTCCCTGTTCGCCAAGCCCGTGCGCTTCCCCGACGCCCCGATGACCAACCGGTATGCCGTGCTGATCTCCGCGCGCAACGAAGAAAAAGTGATCGGCAACCTTATTGGGTCGATTCGCGATCAGACCTACCCGTCCGACCTCATCGACATCTGGCTGGTGGCCGACAACTGCACCGACAACACCGCCGACGTGGTGCGGTCTTTGGGCTGCCATGTGGTGGAACGCCACAATCTTGAACTGGTTGGCAAGGGATATGCGCTGACGTATCTGTTGGGGCATATGCTCGACATCGGTGCGGCCGATGATTATGAGGCCTACTTCGTGTTCGATGCCGATAACAAGCTGGACAAGCACTACTTCGAGGAAATGAACAAGGCGTTCTGCTCCGGATTCAAGATTCTGACCAGCTACCGTAATTCGGTGAATCTGGCGGATAACTGGGTGTCTTCTGGTTCTGCGCTGTGGTTCATCCGTGAATCGCGATTCCTGTCTAACTCGCGTATGATTCTCGGCTCCTCTTGCCACGTGGGCGGTACGGGATTCATGTTCTCCCGCGAGGTGATGAAGCGGAACAAGGGATGGAAGTTCCATCTGCTCACTGAAGATCTTGAATTCACTATGGATTCGATTCTGCATGGCGACCGCATCGGCTATTGCGGTACTGCGATTCTCTACGACGAGCAGCCGGTTACCTTCTCGCAAAGTTGGCGTCAGCGTTTGCGTTGGAGCAAGGGATTCCTGCAGGTATTCCGTTATTATGGCTCGGCATTGCTGAAACGCGCGGTTCGCGAACGTGATTTCTCCTGCATCGACTTCACCTTGATGCTGTGTCCGTTTACCGTGTTGGGCGTGATTCGCGCGGTAATGGGCTTGCTGTTCGCCGCGTGTGGCTTCGTGAGTTGGCCGAGCCAGCTGCAATCGCTGGCCAGTTGGTCCAGCGGCATCATCATATCGGTGTTGGGCCTGATGGCATTGGCTGCATTGACCATCATTGTCGAGCGCGACCAGATCGGTGCCACGAACAAGGAGCTGCTCGCCTATGTGCTCAGCTTCCCGATTTACATTCTCAGCTACGTGCCGATCTCCTTCCAGGCCCTCTTCTCCAAAGCCCAGTGGAAGCCCATCGCACATAAGGGTTGACCGAGTCCGCTAGTTGGAGCTGCTCAGCGGGGCAATACAACAGCAACCCGGGGGTTTGCTTCGCTGAGGGTTGGCTGGTGGGCTAGAGTGGATGTATGAGCTTAGACAATCCTCAGAGGAAGGTCGGATTTCAGTCGCCGATGATGCCAGCCGCCGCCCCCACGCCTGCACAGCCGTCGCAACAGCCACAGCCACAAGCATGGCCGCCGAATCCGAATGCGGCGGTGTCCATTCGTGGCCTGTTCAAGCACTTCGACCGGAAGATCGCCGTCAACGGACTCGCGCTCGATATTCCGGTCGGCTCGTTCTATGGACTTGTAGGCCCCAACGGCGCCGGCAAAACCACCACGCTCAATATGGTGACCGGTCTATTGGTACCGGACGCCGGCACCATCATCGGCACCGGCGTGCTCGCATGGTTCATCGGCATACTGCCGCCCTTCACCGTGAACGCGGATGGCTTTCCGCTGAACATCCTTGGTCCCGGAGGCATCGTCAACATAGTCGTCGTGCTGGTCGGCGCACTGACCGGACGCTGGGCGCAGCCCGATGACCTCGCTACCGGCCTGATCTTCCTCGCCACGGGCATGGGCATCGCCTTGAGCGGACTGGGCGTGGCCGAAGTCACCTCCTGTGTACTGATGTACCCGGTCGCCTCAATGGACAAGCCGTTCTCCGCGCCTCAAGGCCGCGCCATGGCCCAAGGCTTCTTCCCGTTCGTCTACATGCTTGGCAGCCTGCTGCTTATGCTGCCCACTGGCATCGTGGCGCTGGTCATGCTGCTGACAGGAGCCGAAGGCGGCATGTGGCTGGCGATTATTCCGGTCGCGCTGGCCAATGGCATCGGCATTCTGGCACTCGGGACATGGCTGGGCGGTAAGCTGATGGATGCGCGAATGCTCTCGATTGTGGCAACACTCGACTCGTTCGCCTCATTGCAGAAATGATTGCGTTGGCATAAGGAGCACGATGGTATCTACAGCGGTATCACGCCGTCAGCGACGTGAAGCGCAACGGCGGCCCCAACAATCGCATCGCCGAACACTGACCGTCATCATTTCCGCACTGACCACCATCGCCCTGTTCGCGGGGTACTGCACCGCCGACATCACCGACGTGGCCCCCGGATTATTGACGTTGAAGCCCGTCACCGCACCTGTTTTTGCCGATCCAGCCACCGCCAAATCAGGCGGCACCGTCGCCGGCACCTTGAACACGAACAAGGCCATTGATTCCACGGCCGCTTCTGCGCTGGTCAACGAATTGCTGTCCGCGCAAGGCGTGGGAAACGATACGTCGGTGATCATTGAAGACGCCCAAGGCACCGTCGCCGCCGAACACGAGTCGAACACTCCACGCGAGCCTGCATCCACACTGAAAACGCTGACCGCGCTCGCCGCCTCATCCACCCTGAATATGGCATCCACCTTGGATACCCAAGTGTTCCTCACCCAATCCGATGACGGCACCAATACGTTGACCCTCAAAGGCAATGGCGACATGCTGCTGTCTGCAGGCGATTCCGACGCCAACCATACCAACGGACGTGCCGGTCTGAACACCTTGGCCAAGGCCACCGTGGCCGCGCTCGCCCAGCGAGGCATCACTTCCGTCAATCTCGAGTACGACGACACCCTATTCGGCGACTCACGCATTCCCGCAGGTCTGTCGGAAGGTGGCGCGGTTTTAAGCGACTACACCGTCTACTTCACGCCGGTCTCATCAATGGCGATTGATGGAGGCCGCCAACACACCGCCGATACGCCTGCGCCGGCCGACCCCGATGATTCGGCCGGCTACCCGGAACTGTCCCAGCACACCGCCAGCGACGTGGCCACGAAATTCGCCGAACTGCTCCAATCGAACGGTGTGGCCGTTACCGGAGACATGACGGCAAACACCGCTCCAGCCGGCGAAACGCCTTTGGCTTCGGTGAGTTCGGCAACACTGTCCGAAATCATGGCATACACGTTACGGCATTCGGACAATACGCTGGCCGAGGAGTTCGGCAGACTCACCGCTTTGGCGAAATCAGCGACAAACAGTCCTGAAGGCGGCACGGAGGCGGTCAAATCCACTCTGAACGATCTCGGTCTCGATACATCCGGTCTGACCATGGCCGATTGCTCCGGCCTGTCTCCCGGCTCCCGGCTCACCGTACGCACGCTGGCGGCCGTCCAACAACGTAATCTGACCACCAAGAGCGGCGCGGCCGGCGCGGAAGGTCTATCCATCGCGGGATTGGTGGGCACGGCGCAGGATCGGTATACGGATGATGCCGTGGCTGGTCTGCTGCGCGTCAAAACCGGCAGCCTCGGCACGGTTACGTCGATGGCCGGCAATGTGTCCCGCACCAATGGGGGAGCGTTGTCGTTTGCCGTGGTGGTCAACAATCCTGAGGATTATGCCGCCGCGCGTAGCGCCATCGACTCGTTCATCACCAAGCTCGCGGGGCTGTAAAAGACCCATCAAGGGCCATCAAAGGCTACAAAGGCCGTAAACGTCCATAAACGCACGAGTACACATAACCAGAAAAAGGGTGGTGAGTACATGGCATATTCCGCACGATTGCGCAAGGCCGTAGGCGCGGTCCGCGCAACGCTGAGCGCTGTGGAACTATGCGATGTGCAGGCTCCCGAATTCGCGCAGCATGGGGACCATGCCGTTGCCGCCGATGCGCCGCTCGTGCTCGTGGCCTGTTCAGGCGGGCGCGATTCGATGGCACTGGCCGCGGTGAGCCGTATCGTATGCACGTCCATGGGCGTGCGTTGCGGTGCCGTGATTGTGGATCACGGCTTGCAGGAGGGTTCCGAACAGGTCGCCGGCGAGGCTGCGAATCATTGCCGTGCGTTGGGACTGGGCCCGGTCATCGTGCGCAACGCAACCGTGCAGGCACGCGGTGAGGGCCTCGAAGCGGCCGCGCGGCAGGCCCGGTACAACGAGCTGTGCGCCGCGGCGCGTGAATCAGGTGCCATTGCCGTGCTGTTGGCCCACACTATGGACGATCAGGCGGAAACCGTATTGATCGGACTGCTGCGCAGCCGTGGCGTGGATGCGTTGGCCGGCATGCCGCAGGTCTTCACACGCAGTGGCGTGACTTTTGCGCGGCCGCTGCTTACCCTTACTCGAGCCGAAACCACCGGCATCTGTGAAGACTTAGGTGTGGAATATTGGGATGACCCCACCAATGGCGATGCGATAGACGGCGAGTTGCCGAACGACTATCCGTTGCGCTCGCGGGTGCGCCATGACCTGCTGCCGGCCATCGAGCGATTCGCTGGATTCAATGTCGCCCGCCATTTCGCTGAAAGCGCACGGTTGGCCAGAATGGATAAGGAGTATCTGGATCAGCGATCCGACGAGGTGATGGGGGAGGCGGTTACGGCAGTTGATTGGCCGGCATCGTCGGCAGCGGTATCGACCGATACGCCACGAGCCTGTGCGGCAAGCGATACCAACGATTCGAGCCATGGTGTCGGCCTGATGATCAGCGTCAGACGTATTGCACGTGAGCCAGAGGCGATTCGGTTGCGGGTCATCGCTCACGCGCTGAGCCAAGCCGGTGTGAACGCCAGTGCCGCCCAGATTGCCGCCATCGACCGGCTGGTCGTCGATTGGCATGGCCAAGGCGGCGTCTCACTTCCCAGAGGTTATTCAGCCAATCGCAAGAAACACGTCATTCGCGTGTGCCAAGATGGTGCGCATGCGAATCGCTGACGTTGAGGAAGATATTGACCACGAGCTGGTCAGCAAAGAACAGATCGATGCCAAGATCCACGAGATGGCCGCTCTCGCGAGCGAGGATTACCGCGATAAGAATCCGCTGCTCGTTGCGGTGCTGAAAGGGGCCGTGAATACGCTGGTCGCGTTCACCCAGGCCATGAGCATTCCTGTACAGATCGACTTCATGAGCCTGTCGAGCTATGGCTCGGGCACAGTGTCGAGCGGTGAGGTCACGGTCAGGCAGGATTTGTCCGCCGATGTTCGCGGACGGCACATCTTGATTGTGGAGGATATTGTTGATTCAGGACACACGCTCGCGTGGCTGGTCGCAGAACTGAAACGTCGTGGTGCCGCTTCCGTGGAGGTCTTCGCTTTGCTGAGCAAGCCCTCCCGCCGAGAGGTGGACGTTGATGTGAAGTACGCCGGCTATGAGATTCCGGACGAGTTCGTCGTCGGCTTCGGCCTCGACTTTGACGAACGCTACCGCAACCTCGATTCGATCGCGGTCCTCAAGCCGTCCGTCTACCAAGGAGTGCAAGCATGAGCTTCCCGCAAGGGCCGGGTAACGGCAATAATCCGAACCCGAACAACAACCGTAATAACGGCAACCCGTTCACCAACCCGTTCAACCGTGGCAATAACGGGAACAATGGCAAAGGCAACAACAACGAGAACCGCCCGATATGGCAGTCCCCTTGGCTATGGGGTGCCGTGCTCGTGGTCATGGTCGTGCTGATGTTCCAGATGTTCGCCGGCGGTGGCACCAAAACCATCGACACCAAAGATGGTTTCGCGCTGATCAATCAGGGCAAGGCCACGTACGCCGAGATTACGGACAACAAGCAGGTCGTCCGCCTTAAGCTGAAGAACGACTACACCAAGAAGAATGCCGACACCGGCAAGGTGACCAACTACGGCAAGAACGTGCAGTTCTACTACACCTTCGCGCAGGGCGCCCAAGTGGCCAAGGCCGTGGAGAACGGCAACCTTGAGAAGGGCTGGACCTCGAACATCGAGCAGACCAGCATGCTGAGCTACCTCGTCACCTCGATCCTGCCGTTCATCATCTTCTTCGCCCTGTTCTGGTTCCTGATGAGTCGCATGGGCGGTGCCGGCGGCATGCTCGGCATGGGTGGCAAGAAAAACAGCGGCAAGCTGCTCGACGGCCAGACCCCCACCACCAAGTTCGCCGATGTGGCCGGCGAAGACGAGGCCGTGGCCGAAGTCGAGGAGATCAAGGACTTCCTCAAGGATCCGTCCAAGTACAAGGCGTTGGGCGCTCGTATTCCGCGTGGCGTGCTGCTGTACGGTCCTCCCGGCACCGGTAAGACGTTGCTGGCCCGAGCCATCGCAGGCGAGGCCGGCGTGCCGTTCTACTCGATGGCCGGCTCCGACTTCGTCGAAATGTTCGTGGGTCTCGGTGCCTCCCGTGTGCGTGACCTGTTCGATGAGGCCAAGAAGAACGCCCCCGCCATCATCTTCATCGATGAAATCGATGCCGTGGGCCGCAAGCGTGGCTCCGGCATGGGCGGTGGCCACGACGAGCGCGAGCAGACGCTGAACCAGCTGCTCGTCGAGATGGATGGTTTCGACAACGACACCAACCTCATCATCATCGCCGCCACCAACCGCCCCGACGTGCTTGACCCCGCCCTGCTGCGTCCGGGTCGATTCGACCGTCAGGTGGGCGTGGCCGCCCCTGATCTGGAAGGCCGTGAGGCAATCCTGAGGGTGCATGCCAAGGGCAAGCCGTTCGTACCGGACGTCGACCTGCACATGGTCGCCGTGCGCACGCCGGGCTTCACCGGTGCCGATCTGGCCAACGTGCTCAACGAAGCCGCGTTGCTGTGCGCCCGTGCCGGTGCCCAGTTGATCGACAACCGCGCCATCGACGAGGCCATCGACCGCGTTCAGGCCGGACCGAAGCGCAAGTCCAAGGGCATGGCTCTGGAAGAGCTGCGCAACACCGCATACCACGAGGGTGGCCATGCGCTGGTAGCCGCCGCCCTGAACAACACCGACCCGGTGACCAAGGTGACGATTCTGCCGCGAGGCCGCGCCCTCGGCTACACCGCCGTCATGCCGACCTCCGACCGCTACTCGCAGTCGCGCAACCAGCTGCTCGACCAGATGGCCTACGCGATGGGCGGTCGCACCGCCGAGGAAATCGTCTTCCACGACCCGACCACCGGTGCCTCGAACGATATCGAGAAGGCTACGAGCATCGCCCGTACGATGGTGATCGAATACGGCTTCTCCGACAAGCTCGGCGCCATCAAGTGGGGTTCCGACGACGATCAGACCACCGTAATGGACGGTCTGCAGCCGCGCAAATACTCCGACCGCACCGCCGAAGTGATCGATGACGAAGTATTGAAGCTGGTGGAGACCGCGCATACCGAGGCGTGGACCATCATCAACGACAACCGCGAGATTCTTGACGAGCTGGTCCGCCAGCTGCTGGTCAAGGAGACCCTGAACGAGAAGGAACTTGCGGCGATCTTCGCGCCGATCAAGAAGGCTCCGGTTCGTCCGGTGTGGCTGTCCAACGACCGCCGCCCCGACTCGGACAAGCCGCCGGTGGAGATTCCCGAAAGCCTCAAGCGCTCGGTCGGCATGAAGCCGGAAGAGTAGACACGATGACGATTCGGCCCGACCTGTTCATGTGGTTTCTCACGTACGCAGGCCGGGCCGACGTCGTTGTGGACAATGACAAGGGAGAGATGAGATGAACGAATATATAGAGTCTTGCCAGCGGGAGAAACGCACATACGACGAGGAAGGCGTGCGCGAAGCCGTACGCCTGTTCCTGAAGTCGATTGGCGAGGATCCCGAGCGCGAGGGACTGGTGGAAACGCCTGACCGTATCGCCCGCGCGTGCCGCGAGCTGTTCGCCGGTCTGCAGGCTTCCCCGGCCGATGTGCTGGAGAAGCACTTCGACGTGGATACCGACGAGCTGGTGCTGGTCAAGGACATCGAACTGTATTCGGTGTGCGAGCATCACCTGCTGCCGTTCCACGGCGTGGCCCATGTGGGCTATATTCCCGCCAAGGACGGGGTGATGGGGCTGAGCAAGCTCGCCCGACTGGTCGAGGTGTATGCTCGCCGGCCGCAGGTGCAGGAGCGACTGACCCAGCAGATCGCCGACGCGCTGGTCGAGTACGCGGGCGCACGTGGTGTGATTGTGGTGACCGAATGCGAGCACCTGTGCATGTCGATGCGCGGCATCAAGAAATCCTCCGCGCGCACGGTGACCTCTGCGGTGCGCGGCATGCTGCGCAATCCGGCCACCCGAGCCGAAGCCATGAGCTTGATTCTTGACAAGTGACGCAACCTAGGCTCCCCTCTCTGAGGGGAGCTGTCGCCGTAGGCGACTGAGGGGAGCGAAGGGAAACAACGAAGGGGAGATAACCTATGACTGATTTGCAGGCGTTGCATGACAGTACACACACCATGGTGATGGGTGTGCTCAACATCACCGAGGACTCGTTCTCGGACGGCGGCCTGTGGCTGGACCCGGCCAAGGCGGCCCAGCACGGGCGCGACATGATGGCCGCCGGCGCGGACATCATCGACATCGGCGCAGAATCCACGCGCCCCGGCGCCAAGCGCGTGTCCGAGGCCGACGAACTGGCCCGCATCACCGGTGCCGTCAAGACATTGATTCCGGCCGGTGCCATACTGTCCATCGACACCACGCGCGCATCCGTGGCCGCCGCTGCGCTGAGCGAGGGCGCCCAGATCATCAACGACGTTTCCGGTGGCACGCTGGATGCCGAACTGCCGCATGTGGTCGCCGACCACGACTGCCTGTACATCGTGCAGCATTGGCGCGGTTGGCTCGCCGGCTCCAAGGGCGCGAACCCCGATCAAGACACCTCCGTCTACGAGCACGGTGTATTGACCGACGTACACGACGAACTCATGCGCCAAGTCGACGGTGTGCTGGCCGCCGGCGTAAAGCCTGAGCGCATTATCATCGACCCGGGCCTGGGTTTCTCCAAGCCCGGCATCGAGCACAACCTGCCGCTGCTGACCGGACTCGAGACCTTCCGCGCCACTGGATATCCGGTGCTGATCGGCCAGTCCCGCAAACGCTTCATCTCGGCGATGCTTACCGAGGCGGGCGCTGCCGGTGCTGATGGGCCGATCATGGCCCAGCGCGATGACGTGACCGCAGCCTTGTCCGCCCTGTCCGCCGAACATGGCGCATGGGCCGTGCGCGTACACGACGTGGCCAAAAGCCGCGCCGCCGTCATCGCCGGCAACACCTGGCGCGAATACGCATGATTCCCCTGGCTCCCTGTTTTGGTTGCTTCTAGGCCTTGGCTCCCCTCGGGCGAGGGGAGCTGGCTCCGAAGGCGACTGAGGAGAGCATTTGAGCAGAAAGCCTTACCAATGGACACCATCACACTTACCGGCGTACATGCCAACGGCACCCACGGTGTGCTCGCCTTTGAACACGAACGGCCACAAACCTTCGTCGTGGACGTCACCCTGCACCTTGATCTGGCCGCAGCCGGTCAATCCGACGATCTCAACGACACCATCGATTACGGCCGTGTGGCCAAGGACATCACGGCTGTCATCGAAGGCCCTCATGTGGACCTGATCGAGCGTCTGGCCCAACGTATCGCGGACGAGATTCTTGCCGATGCGCCGGCCGTCGCCTCCATCGACGTCACCGTGCACAAGCCTCACGCACCCATCGTCGTGGCTTTTGCAGATGTATCGGTCTCCATCTCGCGCGTGCGTGCCACCGATAATGGACGTACTGCTGAAGAGCATGCCATCCATAACGCGGTGGTGGCCTTGGGCGGCAATGTGGGCGAGGTGGAATCCACCTTGCGAGCCGCCGTTCGGGAGATTGACGCGTTGCCTGGCACACAGGTGACCGGTATCTCACCGCTTTACCGCACGGCCGCGTGGGGCATGGCCGACGGTACGCCGGATTTCCTGAACGCCGTGGTGGAGCTTGAAACCACAATGGGCAGCCACGAATTGCTTGCCGCGTTGCAAAACATCGAAGCGAGCCATGGACGAATTCGTGAGAATCATTGGGATTCCAGGCCGTTGGACTTGGACATTATCGACTTTGATGGCATCACCAGCGCGGATCCGGATCTGGCATTGCCCCATCCGCGTGCTTGGCAGCGTGCGTTTGTGCTGGCTCCTTGGTTGGCATTGAATCCGAACGCCAAACTCGCCGGAGCCCATGAGGGGCCTGTGGCCGATTTGCTGGCCACCGCGCCGGACCGTAACGCCGTGCAGCTCGAGAGCGAAGACTGGATGCTCGGCGGGCATGCAGTCAAGCAAGAATCCGCGTCGGAGTCGGCACCCGTCTCACGCAAGGCGATTATTTCGCTGGATTCTACCTCGCAGGATGCCGAACGGCTGTTCCGTGAAACCATCGTTTCCATCGACAGTGTTCCTGGCAATCAGGTACAGGGCATTTCGCCGCTCTACCATGTCAGCCATTTCGACGGCCCGGACGCGATGAGCGCGGTCATCCAAATCGAAACCAAGTTGCCGCCCGCCGACCTGATTGCCGTATTGGGCAGCATCGAAAGCGTTCATGATCTGGCAGTCGACCTTGACCTTGTTGACATGGAGGGCGTGACTTCCGACGAGCCCAACTGCAGCATTCCTTGGCCGTCGGCCCGTAACCATGCGTCGGTATTGGCACCTTGGCTGGATATGGACCCGAATGCTACTCTGGGCGGCGACCCGGTGGCCTTCCTTTTGGCCATGGCACCGGATGCCGGACAGGTCGGATTGCTATCGGACAACTGGATACTGTCGAACAGTTGAGCTGATGGCAGAACCAGTTACGAACGGTAGGCTAGAAACCAGACGGTGACGGACTGGTATCTGACCTCGAACAGCCAGGCACGGCAGTGACGAAAACCAAATCAAGATGAGCAGCCTAGGAGCGAGGGCCGTTCGCAAACAGCAAACAGCAACGCAACGATAAGGAGGCCGGACATGAAAACACGGCGAACACCATGGTGGCAGTATGTGATCGGTGCCGTGCTGGGCCTGTTGGCGGGTATCGGTCTGGCCTCCTACGGCGAAAGCTCGGGACTGTCACTGATTGGTGCGCCTCGGATTGTGACCGGATTGCTGGCCGTGCTGGGCGTTATCGTGCTGATCTTGGCCCTGCAAGTGCATAAATACGCGAATACCGACCCCAAGAAGCGTCCGCATAGCTTCATCAATCCCACTATCGCGGTGTATACGCTGGTGCTGTCTAAGGCACTGGGATTGGCGGGCGCAACGCTTGCCGGCTGGTATGGCGGTCAGATTGTGATGAGCCTGAGCCATATTGAGGCGGATTTTTATGCACACGCCGTCACCGAGTGCGCAATCGCGGCCGTGGTGTGCATCGCCGACATGATCATCGGCATTATCGGCGAATGGTTGTGCCAGCTACCGCCGAACGAAGGCCCCGAAAACCCGAAAATCAAGGAAGCCAAGCGCCGTAGCGACATAGCCCAGGCCTACAAGCGATAATCCGTGATAAGCCCCCTCTGGCGAGGGGGCTGTAGGCGTAGCCGACTGGGGGGAGAGAAGAAGAAAAAACCACACCATCGGCCAAGCCGATTCCCGCTATTCCTGCGGCACACGAACCATAGCTTCCTGAGCGATGGCCGCCACCAAGTCGCCATTCTGCGCATACACTTTGGCGATGCCGAGTCCGCGCCCGTGCGCGGCGATAGGCGTATCCTGCACATACAAATGCCATTCGTTGATATCGATATCCTGATACCACCACATCGAATGGTCGATGGACGCATAGGAAATGCCCGGTGTGGAAATCGACAGTCCGGCGCGGCGCAGCACCGGTTCCATCATCACCTGATCGCAGCCGAGTGCCAGCATCGCACGATGCATGACCTGCGGCACATCGACGTGGCCATCGGCCTTCATCCACACCATCTGCTTGCCGGAATCATGCTCGGCGGAATCCTTGTCCGCGCGCAGCATCACGGTCGGCGTCACGTGGCGGATATCGAACGGCGATTTCTCGGCATAATAATTGGCGAACGGCGACTGTGCGGCATACGGGCGCATGAGCTCCTTGGCGGAAACCAGCGTCTCGGGATCGGGCAGGTTTTCCGGCATCGGATCGGCAAATTCCACACCCTCCTGACCGGTCTCCTGGAAGGAGGCGATGGCCGTGAGAATCGACCCCTCGGCTTGGGTGACGTTGACCCGACGAGCGGAGAACGAGCGGCCGTCGCGAAGGTTCTCGACGTCAAACAGCAGGTCTTGACGAATATCGCCGGCGGCAATGAAATAGCCATGTACCGAATGCGGCAGGCGTGAAGGGCCCACTGTTTTGGACGCGGCGATCACCGACTGGGCGATGACCTGGCCACCGTAGACGCGGCCGGTGGGGAAGTACATACTCTCGCCATTGATGTATGTGTGATTGCGGTAAGCGGAAGGCTCGCCCAACTCCAGCACCTTCACCAGATGGTCCAATGGAGTTACGGTGGTTGCCTGAGCCATGGCGTTCCTCGATTCCTGTTCTGCTGTGTTCGATATTCGGTTATCGTATCCCAACCTATGGTTGGCAGTCTATCCGGTGGGGGTTAAGAGTTCCGGGAGCGAAATGTAACGAGACTGTTTGGAAGGTAAACGGTTGGTTATGCGGTGCGTTGCCGCTACGTTGCCGCTACGTTGCTGCTGCGCTGCCGGTGTGTTGCCGTAGGCGACTGTGGAATTTTATGGGATGCGGGGCGGGCAGCCATGGAGCAATTATGGGAAAGCCGCCCCTGAGGGACGGCTTTCGACGTATAAAGCGCGTTGTGGCACTAATGCCGGCGTATCTCAGCCGCGCACAAGCTTCTTGTGCAGGCGGTGCGGGCGGGCCGCATCCTCACCGAGTCGGGCCACCTTGTTCTCCTGATAGGCCTGGAAGTTGCCTTCGAACCAGTACCACTTGGCCGGATTGTCGTCATCGCCTTCCCATGCGAGGATATGCGTGGCGACGCGGTCAAGGAACCAACGGTCGTGGGAAATCACCACGGCGCAGCCCGGGAACTCGAGCAGTGCGTTTTCGAGGGATTCCAAGGTCTCGACGTCCAGATCGTTGGTGGGCTCGTCGAGCAGCAGCAGGTTGCCGCCCTGCTTCAGGGTCAGGGCCAGGTTCAGACGGTTGCGCTCACCACCGGACAGCACACCGGTCAGCTTCTGCTGATCGGCGCCCTTGAAGCCGAAGCTGGCCACATAGGCGCGGGTCGGCACCTCCACACCGGCCACCTCGATGAAGTCGAGGCCGCCGGACACCGCCTCCCACAGGTTCTTGTTCGGGTCCAGGCCCTCACGGTTCTGGTCCACGTAGCTGATTTTGACGGTGTCGCCGATCTTCAGCTCGCCGCTGGTCAGCGGCTCCAGGCCCACGATGGTCTTGAACAGCGTGGACTTACCCACACCGTTCGGGCCAATCACGCCGACGATGCCGTTGCGCGGCAGCGTGAAGGACAGGTCGTCGATGAGCACGCGCTCGCCGAAGGCCTTGTGGATGTGGTTGGCTTCCAGCACGGTGGAGCCCAGGCGCGGGCCGGCCGGAATCTGAATCTCGGAGAAGTCGAGCTTCTTGTTGTTGCGTGCCTCGTTCTCCATCTGGTCGTAACGTTCCAGACGGGCCTTGTTCTTGGCCTGACGGGCCTTGGGGGAGGAGCGCACCCAGTCGAGCTCGTTCTTCAGTCGCTTGGCGAGCTTGGCGTCCTTGGCTCCCTGGATCTCCAGACGCTTGGCCTTGGTCTCCAAGTAGGTGGAGTAGTTGCCCTTGTACGGGTACAGGTGGCCGCGGTCGACCTCGCAGATCCATTCGGCCACATTGTCCATGAAGTAACGATCGTGGGTGACGGCAATGACGGCGCCCTTGTACTGGTGCAGGAACTGTTCCAGCCACAGGATGGATTCGGCGTCCAGGTGGTTGGTGGGCTCGTCGAGCAGCAGCAGGTCCGGGGCCTCAAGCAGCAGCTTGCACAGGGCCACACGGCGGCGCTCGCCACCGGAGCACACGTTGACCGGGGTGTCCGGATCGGGGCACTGCAGGGCGTCCATCGCCTGCTCAAGCTGGGAGTCGAGGTCCCAGCCGTCGGCGGCGTCGATTTCGGTCTGCAGCTTGCCCATCTCTTCCATCAGGGCGTCGAAGTCGGCGTCCGGGTTGGCCATTTCTTCACCGATCTCGTTGAATCGGGCGACCTTCTCGGCAATCGGGCCGAACGCCATCTTGATGTTCTCGCCCACGGTCTTGGTGTCATCCAGCGGCGGCTCCTGCTGCAGGATGCCGACCGTGAAGCCCGGGGTCAGACTGGCCTCGCCGTTGCTCACGGTCTCCAGGCCGGCCATAATCTTCAGCAGGGTGGACTTACCCATGCCGTTCGGGCCCACGACGCCGATCTTCGCGCCGGGCAGGAAGCTCAGGGTCACGTCATCGAGAATCACGCGGTCGCCGTAAGACTTGCGGGCCTTGATCATCTGAAATACGAATTCTGCCATATAAGTGTCTTATCCTGTCTTATCGTTGCAATTTCAACGTTTTGCCGGGCTTGGATTCCGTGATGACACACTGTGGAACGATGCGTCCGGTTTCGGGGGGTTCCGAACGACCCGTTTGATGCCGCCCGTCCCTGGATTTCCGTGTCATCGCGGCGCCTCGGTCCCAAGCAAAAGCACCTTGTGGATTATCCCATATCCCATCGTCATACCGCAACGGGGGATCTCCTGTAAGTACATTTGGTGGCAGTTTGGTCATGCGGCGAGTTTGCGTCGCAATATCTTCGGATAATTCTGTTTGAACGTGCGCCGGTCGCCGCATCTTGTGGTCGGTTTTGGCGCTTTCCCCGGCTTTGAATTTCAGTGCAGTCAGTTCGATGGTGCGCATGAGGTCGGCGGTCTGCTCGAGACGATAATCCTTGGGGTCGGCCTCGCGATAGACGACTGCCTCCTTGGCGAGCGTGTAGATGACGGAGGCCTACAATGCGTTGGTGACGACCTGCTGTCCGTTGTCATAGTGGATCTTGATGGTGTCGTACGACTGAAACCGGTCGAGATGCGTCAGCAGGTAGTCAGCCAGGATAACGCCCGTCTTCTTGCGCAGATTCGGTTGTGGGTTCCGATGAAAAGGACATGGCCCGGCTTTGGTACGATTTTCAGTCGCTTACACATGAAAACCGCGAATCCGCCATGGCCAAGGCAGGGACGGTCGCGGGCGAAATGGAGGAACGCAAGCTCAAGGCGGCCGCGAACCGCCTGCGCGAGGGCGTCGGCGAGGCCGCCGCCTGCCTCCTGCCGGGGTTCCCCGCGAACCATAGGATCAAACAGTCAATCTGCGCAAAGAAGCGGGCACTATCATTTAACAAATGTGAAATACAAGTAACAATTTAAGGAATACCATTGCGGGGAATAATAACCAGCTAGGTGAAGAAAGGAGTTGTTATGGTAGACGTCAAGTTACATGGTATTGCCGAAGGCCGTCTGGGAACTGGTTCAATGTGCTACGATTTGGCAAATGGTAACACAGTCGCAGATGTTGTAAAGCATGTAGCTCTACAAGATGAAGGCCTGACAAGGACCCTAATTGATGAATCTAGACAAAAGCCTCGTCGACTTTGTCGAATCATGATTAATTGTCCTTCTTGTGGAGCAGATAAATGAATTCTATTGAACAACGGCTGCAACGTGCTGCTTTATTGGCTTCTGGTATTGATGCGTTTGGTACGGGCTCGTTTGTCAGCGCTGCGGCGGTAATTTTTTCTTCATATAATCATGTTTCTGCAGGCATTATTGGTCTTGGACTGACCTTTTCAGCTGTTTCTGGCATGATTGCTTCGATGCCTGCTGCGTATCTCGCCGACCGTATCGGAGGGTTGCGTGTTTTCACTTACTCGTATTTGCTGCGAGCGGTAGGAATGCTTGGATGGCTTATTATCTCTGGTGATGCTGCATTTCTTGTCTATATGACGCTGTTCGGTATTATCGACCGCTCAGCAGCATCGCTTACACGAGGACTGATTATCGCACCGCTGAGCCGAGAGCAAGCCACAATACTCTTGGGTCGCATGGCATTACCGACGAATGTCGGTTACGCGCTTGGCGCGGCACTAAGCACAATGATGCTGCTTATCCAGTACGGGAATGTGATCATAGTGGCAGCAAATTCACTCTCGTTCGTTGTCGTAGTTGTGCTATATCGCAGAGCGCTCAGAGGTTGCAATGTAACCGCTGCAAAGGTGAAACGTTCACCGCTAACTTCGTGGACGGTTTTTCGCACTGCACTAACTTCAAGGTCTCGTTCTCGGCTGATTATCGAAAATTTCCTGTTCTTGTTTCATCGTACACTGCTCAATGTGTATCTACCATTACTGATTATTCATTACGCGCCCACCGACACATGGCAGGCGCCAGCCATATTCGTTGCCAATACGGTAGTCATTGCACTAGCCCAAGGTCCTGTCAACCATTGGGCCACGAAAGCACATAATTATGCGCTGGCTTGGCGCTGCAGTGGACTACTGCAGGCAATTGCATTTATTGCTGTAGCCTGCATACCTTTCCTGTCACATGATTTTCCCTTCATAGCACTGGTTATGTTGCTTGCCATGCTGCAGATTATCGCTGAACTGCTCAGCACCGCAGGTATTACCATGTATATGGCATTGCTGAGCAGAAAAGATTATCTGACTACTGACTTAAGCGCTATTAATCTTGGTGGACAATTCCAGAATATTGTAGGGCCATCACTCTTTGCTAGCACGATTACTGCCGCTAATTGTGTGCTTCCTGCTGCTATGGGTATTGCCATTACGCTCGCTGCTGTGCTACCTAGAAAATCCGAATAAAAGCATAACAATCGTGGATGCCTCATTGATAGAAAATCATAATTCGCACAATTCGCCTCTTCCAATCTGTGATTATGTAAGACTGTTTTCTTCTCCTTTGGACAAAGGACTCTACGTAGGATGCGGAAACGGAAGGAATGCGTTTCCACTCCTCTCATAGGGATGGAACTTATATGCATGCGACGTATCTAATTTCAATATACAAAGAGCCAAAAGTATTTGCCACAATATGCTGGTCGATTTGAGGCTCTTAGCTATGACCAAGCTTTCTCTTATATACCAGAATTTGATTATGTGATATGTAGTAGAGCCCTAGTATATGGTAGTTTTGAAGAGAGCCTTCAGCGATTTAAAATACTTAGACGGCGGCTTAGGCCTAGCGGAATTCTTTTGTTCCAGCTACCTGCTATTGGAACAGATTTATGGTCTAAATGGGTTAACTATGCGATAACCGAAATGGGGAGTTTGATAGTTAGATACAACTTACATTCTCCGTCAAAAGTATATTTATCGTTTACTGATGTATGTGATTTACTAGAACGTGCAGGATTTAAAATTTGCAACGGTCCTACGCCATACGATCTTCCAAGAGGTGAATATCCAGGAGGAATTGTGAGAAATTGGCTTGGTGCAGCAATTAACAATAATTAGCTAACAGTTGTCCGCTGTCGATCGTGTAACGACGATTCATGACTGAAGAACGACTCTCATCGTCAATGCTCCAGGTAATAAGCTATCAACCACTGACGATAGTAAAAATCGAAACAATTATAATATATTACAAACTATCATGATAACTCTCTTCAATTTTGGTGGCACCGTTTACACTTAATTGTATCCAATTCAATTATGGACTGTTCTGGTAACAAAAAGCTACTAAGCCGAAAAGTAAAAATCAGATAATCAAATGGCTTAAAAATCCTCACACTGATTCGGCAGAATACAAGATGTGGGGTAACGGCGTGGCGTTTCCCTGCGTGTATTTCGTTCTCAAAAATATCGCTTATTTCCAGGCGGAAGAACGCGTGTAAGACTTGCTAAAAACCTTCTTTAGAGTGATTTATATATGTACCCGAAAAAATCTAAGATAACGCCCGTCTTCTTGCGCAGATTCGGTTGTGGGTTCCGATGAAAAGGACATGGCCCGGCTTTGGTGCGATTTTCAGTCGCTTGCACATGAAAACCGCGATTGGAAAGAAGGCCGGAAGCCATGTCCGATAAAATCATACGGTTCGACGACGCCATGTTCGGGTCGGCGGTAATCGAGCGCTGCCGGAGGCGCGAATCCAGCGTCGAGGAGGCGCTGATGGAGATGTGCCTCGCGGGCGTGAGCACACGCAGGGTGGACGACATCAGCCGGCTGCTGTGGGGCGAGCGGATGCCATCCCGGATATTGAGCGACAAACTCAAGAAGATCTACAAGGAGATCGACGGGTGGCGGAAACGCCCGTTGGAATCCGAGTACCCGTACGTGTTCGTGGACGGCGTGTGGCGCAAGCGATCCCGGGGCGGGCACGTGGAGAACGTGAGCGTCCTCGTCGCCATCGGCGTCAGCAGCCGCCAGATCTCGTTTCAGTTGGGCTTCGAAACGGTTCTTGTCCCCATCGAACTCGCTTCTGCGGTGCGCGAACGTCACATACGTGAATGGCGGGTTCCTCGCCAACGTGAAAAATGCGATGAAGAGACGTTTGCGGTCGGTCGTGGACGGGGTCTCGTAATCGTCGTGGCCGTTGAACAGTGGGCCGGCATGGAAAGGGATGTCGGGCAGGGAGACATCCGCGAGGTGTTGTTCGTAGCGTTCGATGTGGGGATTGACCGGCTTGGGCTGGTCGTGGAACATCAGGGTGATGGGGTGGTACTTGGACAGTTTGCCCCATCTGCCAGATTCGTCGACCATGGCGTCCAGCTCGTTCATTGCTGACTCCCGGAGAAAAAGAAGTGCCTGGCTCTGCGATACGGGGCTCCAGAGCCCGCCGCACTGTCTTGAACCGCCGTCCGCCGACGTGGCGTTGACGCTCCGAACCGATCATGATTCACCGGTGGATCACCTTGACGTTGATGTAGTTACTGAGTAACATCAGCATTACATTACTCAGTAACCATATCGAGAAGAGGTGCTCATGGCCGCCGCAATCAACCGCGCAATGCCGAGCCTTACCTGCCTTGACACCGGGGAACAGGCGATATTGACGATCGTCGACGCGACACGTACGCATGGCGACGGCGCGCGCAGGGTCGTCGCTCTCAGTCATGCGAATCTAATACTTCGCTCCGGGGAGTTCGTGGCCGTAATGGGACCGTCCGGTTCGGGCAAGTCCACGTTGCTCAACCTTGCCGGGGGATTGGACACGCCGTCTTCAGGCAAAGTGCTGGGCGAGGGCCGCGATCTCGCTTCGCTGAACGTTGCCCGGCGTGCTGCGATTCGACGGCGGTCGATTGGCTACGTGTTTCAGGATTTCAATCTGCTGCCGTCGTTGAACGCCATCGAGAACGTCTCGTTCCCGTTGGAACTGGACGGCTGGCCGATCCGCAAGGCGCGTAAGGCCGCATTGGAGGCCCTGCGAGAGACGGGCGTCGCTGAACTGGCGCTCCGTCGGCCTGAGGACATGTCGGGAGGTCAGGCGCAGCGTGTGGCCATCGCCCGAGCTTTGGTGGGCCGACGCCGCCTGCTGCTGGCCGACGAGCCGACCGGCGCATTGGATTCCGCTGCCGGCACGAAGGTCATGGAGGTACTGCGCAGCCGTGCCGACGCGGGCTGTGCCGTGCTGATGGTCACGCATGAACCTCGCTTTGCCGCTTGGGCCGATCGTACGGTGTTCATTCGCGACGGTCGTATCACCGACGAGACAGGAGCGACCGACTTTGACGAACTGTTCACCTGCGATGGTGAAGATGATGACGATGCCGGCGATGCGCGCAACAGCTCGCAACAGAACTTTCGCAACAATCCCGGGGAACAGTGATATCGATGCTCTTCAATTTTCCGCGTCGCCGCGTCGCCGCGCGTCTTGCCTGGCGCGATATGACGCGACACAAAGCGCGCAGCATATTCGCCACATTGTTGGTCGCATTGCCTATCGCCGCGCTGGTGGCGGGGCTGGCACTGCTGACAGGCACGCCGAATTCCCGTCAGCGTGCCCTTGCCGCCATTCCTCGGAATGCGCAGGCGGTGCTCACCGCCACCGCGGTGCTCAACACAGGCCAGCCGTTCATGCAGGCGCCCGAGGGGGCTTCGCTGTGGGTGGACAGTCCCTCTCAACAACCCGCGAGCGCGGCGAACATCGCCGCAATCAAGCCCGACCAGGACGCCCTGCTGCGGTATTGGGATTCGGAAACGCTAATCGCCACCGCCGGCGGCGACTTGCAGCCGGGCGATCAGATTCAGGTTGATGCCGCCGGCGCCGATACCACTGACTCCGCCGGCTCCTCCGGCGCCGACCTCGACGGCGCGGTACGAGCCAAGCTGCGCGAGACCGAACATGATGCGCTGCCGCTGTTAATGCCTCCCGTTGCGCAGGGTGCCGCGCCGCAGGATGCCACGCAGGCGGTTATCAGCGCATCGCTCGCTGAGCAGCTGCACCTGAATGTCGGAGATACATTGACGCTCACCGCGCCTCCATTTCAAGGTGCGTACAGCACGAACGGACGCATTGGCGCGGTGCTGCAGAACTCGCGGCGCGCGTGGCGCATTAGCGGCATCGCCGATGTCACCTCGACGCTTGACGTATGGACGTATTCCGGCTGGCTCAAAGGCATGGTCGAGGCGGATGGCGGTAATGGGGTGGATGCGCATTATCTGCTGGTCGGCAGCGAGCCATTGACGTGGACGCAGGTCAAGCGGCTCAACATGCTGCAAGTGGTCGCCGTTTCGCGCCATGTGCTGACGGATGGTTATCCGAGTGCGGAAGAGCGATATCCGCGTCAAATCGACGTGCAGCAGCAGTTGATGCAAATGGTATCCGTCACTGTAACGGCTTTTCTTGGGATTGCCTTGACGCTATTCCTGATCACCCCCGCGTTCGCCGTGTCGGCCGATCAGTCCCGTCGCTTATTGGGATTGACCGCCGCATGCGGTGCCGACGGCGCGGATCTTCGACGCACGATGAGCTTCCAAGGCTTGTTTATTGGCATATCAGGCGGCATGATCGGCATCATCGCAGGCATCGGATTGTCATATGCCGCCGCACCGGCTCTGAAAGGCGCCTATGTGCATGAGGTCGCCGGTATGATTCCGTGGACGATGCTGCCCTTGGCCGCGTTAGCGGCAGTGATGATCGGATTGGCCGCCACATGGATGCCGGCGCATCGCGTCAGCCGCATGAATGTGGTGGACGCGTTGAAAGATCGCTCGGACAACGGCGAGCGCAACCGCCGTGAATCTCGGTTGTATCGCGTGGTGACGGCGATTTCCACCGCGGCATTGCTTGGCGCGGCCGTGGCCTGTGCCATGGGCGGCCTTGCCATGCCCATGCCGGAATTCGGTGATGCCGACTACGGTAGTCTGCCGGCCGAGGCAATCGGCGCGCAATTGCTGCTGATCGGAGCCATCGTGTTCTCGTTCGCCGGCCTGATCCAGTTGATTCGTCTGATCGCGCAATTATGCGAACGCCACGGCACCTTACTGCCTCTGGCGGTACGGATGGGATTGCGTGATGCCGGCGAGCATCACCGTCGATTCGTCCCCGCCGCGGCCGCTATCGCCGTGAGCGTGGCGGTCGCCTCATACGCGCTTACCATGACCGGCTCACTGATTGCCAATGATCGGTCGAATGCCATGGAAGTGGTGCATGGCCATTCGCATGCGGTGGTGTCCCCTGAGGTTCCGATTGACAATGCCGTGGATCGTGCGGTGGTGCGATCGGCGCTGAATGCCATCAGTGATGATCTGCCCGTCACCGCGCACCAGCCTGTGTATGCACTGGCGGAAGTGCCGCCGGAGACCGTCGACAAGTTGAATGTCACTGAGGCGAATGAGCTTATGCGCCGATTCCCGAATGCCGCTGCCAGACTGGCGACTCCATTGGATTGCATTACGAGCTCCGACCCTGATCGCGGGCAAGACGTGGCTTCGGCGCATAATCCGAACGCCCAGCCATACTGCGTGGGAGCATCGCGTTCCTATCGCCCGTTGTATCGAGGCTTGACTATGATCAACGCAGATTTTTCCGTGCTGATCATGTCCGGCGATGCGATGCGATTGTCGGGATTTGCCAATGCCGACAAGGCGGCGGACATGCTCGACCAGGGCGGCGTGGTGGTCGGCAACGCGGCGACGCTGCGCAAGGAAGGCACCGTGGATTTGGAAATCTCCCATAGCGCGCACAATCCCGACGGTTCCTCGGCCCCCGATGTGGTCACTGGGTCGGCGAGCAGGCCGGGAGTTTGGGTGGATGGGTTCTTCCCTCTGGCGATGAGCAAGGAAACCGCCCAAAGCCTGGGACTGACCGCATTCAGGTATGTGGGCGATATGGTGCAATTCACCGACGCCCCCGGCTGGAGCACTCTGGACAAACTGCGATCGATCATTGACGACAGGCTGCCGCTGGTGAATGGCACCAGTCAGTCCTACCGCTACAGCTGGGGTACCGGCGATCCTTCAAGCATGCTTGCGGAGCTGCTGCCGTTCGCATTGCTGATGCTGCTCGCGATAGCCGCCACGGTGATCTCGCTGCTGCTGGCGCGCATCCAAATCATCCGTGATCTGGCCACGATGCATGCCGTGGGCGCATCCCCCGGTTTCCTGCGACGGTTCACGCTGGCGCAGGCCGCCATTATGTTGGCGGCCGGAACACCGACTGGCATGGTTACGGGACTCGCCTTGGGGATATTTCATGTGGCTTGGTACAGACACATCGGCTATGACGGCGCATGGCTTGACACAGTGCCCTGCTGGGGCCTGCAGGCCGCGTTGTTGATCGGCGTTATTGCGATGGGCTTGGGTATGGCATGGCTGGCCGCACGTCCGTCGCGCAAGCTGGTCAGACGAACTTTGGATTGATCGGCCGTACGATACCGGATGATATACGAAGGACGGAGGAACATCATGGCGATACGGGAAGCACTGATGGCGCTGTTGGAACAAGGACCGGCAAGCGCCTACCAACTGAAGCGGCGGTTCGAACGCACCACATCCAGCATATGGCCGTTGAACATGGGGCAGGTGTCCACCACGTTGCAGCGACTGCATCGTGATGGTCTGATCGAACAAGTCGACGGCTCGGAACATGACGTTCCCGACGATTCCGATTCCCGCTCCGATTCACCGGTGGCATGGCTGCTCACCGCCGCCGGCCATGCTGAGGTATCGCAATGGTGGCGCACTCCGGTATTGCCCGAGCAGCGCGGCCGCGACGAGCTGGTGATGAAGCTGGCGTTCGCGGTAGTCACGCCAGGCGTGGATGTGTCGACGCTGGTGCAACGGCAGCGAGTGTCCATGCAACAGCTCCTACATGATGTGACTCGCGCACGCCGTCAGACGGACGGTGATGATCTGGCCGCCCGACTGGTGCTTGACCATCGCATCTTCATCACCGAAGCCGAACTGCGTTGGTTGGAGACCCTCGACGAAGCGCAGTTGCGCATCGCGCGCACGCATCGTGTATCCGCGTCGATGTCAGCCGCCACTTCCGTCGAGGAAGATTTCGCCAATGCGAGAACGTAGTTTTGCTTTGCCGGCTGATTCCGTCCCTGGCTCCGCCATGATTCCGTTGCCGTTGCCGTTGCCGTTGCCGTCGGATGGGTTGCGCGTGATCGGTTTCTGTTTTCGGATGTTGGCGCGATGCGGCGGATGCACGCCGTCTTTTTTGTAGGGGGGCTGGATTGCGGCCTGGCGCGATCCGACATGACGCGGCCGTCCCCGATGGTGCCGTTGCGGCGATCCGCCGAGGTTACGCCCATGGCTGAACGCCCGGAATGTTCCTTGATATCCAGTGAGACGGTCCGCGCCACGGATGTACTGTGAACGGCGGATAAGCGCATCAGGCGCCTCGATCATGGCAGAGAGGAAACCCCGTTATGGACTGTTCATCACGATCCCAACGTCAGACTCAAGTCGATGCGTCCCCGACATCCCCGACATCTTCGACAACTATGACATCTTCAACGAATCCGACGGCCTCGTCGCCGCTGCCCACCCAGACGCCGCCGTGGGGCGCGCTGTGGGTGATGGCCCTGGGATTGGCCATGATCGTGCTCGACAGCTCGATCGTCAACGTCTCCATCCCCACCATCATCGACGACATCGGCATTAACCTGACCGACGCCCAGTGGGTCACCTCGCTCTACAACATCGTGCTTGCCGCGTTGTTGCTGCCTTTCGGCAAGTTGGGCGACGCCAGAGGGCGCAAACTGGTGTTTCAAGTCGGTACCGTGATCTTCGTGGCGAGTTCGATGCTCGCCGCCGCCTCGCAGGGTGCGGGGATGCTGCTTGCCGCCCGTGTGCTGCAGGGCATCGGAGGCGCGATGATCATGCCGAACACCCTGTCCACGGTGTCCGCCCTGTTCCGTGGCAAGTACCGTGCCGCGGCGTTCGGTGTCTGGGGCGCGGTGATGAGTTCGGCCGCCGCGCTTGGTCCGCTGCTCGGTGGTGTGTTCACCGAGACCTTGGGATGGCGTTGGATCTTCCTGGTGAACCTGCCGCTGGGCATCGCGGTCTTTGTATCGGCCATCTTCTTGGTGCCGAAGACCGGTGGGAACGCCTCGGTCGCCGGTGCCGCGGATGCCGCACGGGATGCCCGATCCCGTCGCGTCGGTGTGGATATCCCGGGCGTGGTGTTGTCTGCCCTGACCTCGGCCCTGTTGGTGTTCGGTCTTATCGAAGGCGAGACCTACGGTTGGTGGAAGCAGACCTCAACGCAGTTGAAGCTCGGCGGGCTGAGCTGGAATCGTGACTGGTTGTCGCCGGTGCCGATCTGCCTGATCGCCGGCGCGCTTCTGATGGCCGTCTTCATCGTCTTCGAATCCGCGCGGGGCAAAGCCGGTCGACCGGTCATGCTGGACATGACCCTGTTTCGTATCAGGACGTTCTCGTGGGGCAATCTGGCGGCTGCGGCCATCGCCGCCGGCGAATTCGCGCTGGTGTTCATGCTGCCGCTGTACCTCATCAACGCCCGCGGACTCAACACGCTGCAGGCCGGTGCGATGCTGGCCGTGATGGGCTTGGGGTCCATCGTCGCAGGTGCGCAGGCCCATGTCATGGCCGCCAAGCTCACCCCGGCCGGCGTGATTCAACTCGGTCTTGTGATCGAGATCATCGCCGTCGCCCTGGTCGCGGTCCTTATGCCTGTGGGGTTCTCTGTGTGGTGGCAGCTTGTTCCCATGGCCGCGTACGGTCTGGGTCTGGGCTTCGCCTCCGCGCAGCTGACCAGCGTGGTGCTCTCCGAAGTGCCGATCATGCAGTCCGGCGAAGGGTCGGCCACCCAGTCCACGGTTCGACAGCTCGGCACCGCCGTCGGTTCGGCCATCTCCGGCGCGTCGTTGGCCATGGCCGTCAACGGAACATTGCCGGCGCGGCTCGAATCCCTCGGACTGCCCGCCAAGGTCGGCGACGGTCTGGCCCAAGCGGTCAGTGGTTCGGCGGGTGGAGTGATCGGCGTGTTCCGCAGCGGTGATGGACCGGCGGCCCGATTCGGCGACGAGGCGCCGAAGATTGCCGATGCGATGACTTCAGGGTTCGTCGAAGGCGGCCAGTGGACGCTTCTGGTCGCCGGCATCATGCTGTTCATCGGTTTGCTGGCCTCGGTGGCCGTGCGTCGTGCCGCGTCGTCGCACAACGTGCGTTGACGCATGACGGCTACGGTCTTATGGGGAGTGCGGCCGTGCGCGGTCGAACAGTGTGGTCCGCATACCGTCCACCGCGCCTGCGGTCGGTTTGCCATCCAGACGGCGTGTCGTGATCCGATGATGCTGTAACATATCCTTTTGTGCCTCATTGAGGCACGTACGGCCCCGTAGCTCAGTTGGTTAGAGCGCCGCCCTGTCACGGCGGAGGTCACCGGTTCAAGTCCGGCCGGGGTCGCCACCAAACTCCCGATGCATGTCGGGAGTTTTTTGTTTCCTGCCGTTCTTCGATGCCATCCGCAAGGGCGGCGAAAGTGAACGCATCCGATCCGACACGCCGTCCGCACCGATACCGGCGTTGAAGGGGACGCCCGTTTGCATCGGGTGAAATGCATGAGGAAGCGCATCGGCGGAATGTTCGCGACGCATGGCGAATCACGGAAAATCCGCGGTGGGAGGTCATGGCGGCTCACTACTATTTTCGCTATCTCGTACGTTACGAAAGTCTTCAAGGAGTAAGCCATGACCACGCTCGCCATTGATATCGGCGGAACCAAGATCGCCGCTGCCGTCTGCGATGCAAACGACAGCATCATCCAGCGTTGGCGCGTCCCCACGCCGATGGACGCCGACGCCATCAACACGCATATCGCCGAGATCTACCGCGAAGCCGTCGCCGCTGGCCACACCGATATCGAGGCCATCGGCATCTCCGCGGCCGGTAATGTGAGCGCGGATCGCAAGACGCTCACCTTCTCCGCCAACATTCCGGCCTGGATCAATTACAATCTGTCCGAGCATGTCGGCGCGTTGATCGACCATGCCGTTCCGGTCGTCGTCGAGAACGATGCCAACTGCGCCGGCTGGGGCGAATTCGTGCACGGTGCCGGCCAAGGCAGCTCCAACATGGTCGCGCTGACCGTGGGCACCGGCCTCGGTGGCGCCATCGTGATCAATGGCCAGCTCTACCGAGGCTCCTTCGGCATGGCCGCAGAGCTCGGCCACCTGCCGATGGTCCCGGACGGAGACCATTGCGGCTGCGGCCTGCGCGGCTGCGCCGAGCGCTATACTTCGGGAACCTCGCTGGAGAACTTCGCCAAGTCCGCCGTGCGTCGTCGTCCTCAGGATGCCAAACGTCTTCTGGAGCTGTGCGGTGGCGACATCACCAAGCTGGAGGGACCGATGGTGTCCCAAGCCGCTCAGGAGGGTGACGTGCTTGGCCTGTATGCGTTCGGCAAGATCGGCGAATGGCTTGGCCGCACCATGGCCGCCGTCTCCGCCGTGCTTGATCCGGATTTGTTCGTCATCGGCGGTGGTGTGGTAGCCGTTGGAGACATTCTGCTGGAGCCAGCCCGCTACAACTACCAGCGTTTCCTGGAAGGCAGCGCCTACCGTGGCCACGCCAAGATCGTCGCCGCCGTCGCGGGCCAGGACGCCGGCCTCATCGGTGCCGCCAATCTGGCTCTTCGCTGACGCAGATGGCGGTGCGTAGATAACGCGCGCGACGCAGATAGCAACGCGTAAATAATCGCAAATAATCGCAAACAGTACAGTGCGGTGATTCTCGTTATGGGAATCACCGCACTGTTGTTCTTCTCCCGGAAATGGCGAAACCCAACGTGAGCGAATGGGCAAGATACCGGCACCGCGCGCGTGGGCGACGTCAGCATTCCTCGGCGTCGCTACGCTGACTCGCGGTCAACTTCCCGATGCTGCTCGCCGCCCGACTGGTCATGTCGCTCGGCACCGGCATCTCCCTGCCGCTTATCACCAACATCATTCTGGAGAAGGCACCACTTGAACAGCGCGGCGCGATGCTCGGCATCGTCAGCCTGGTCACCTGCGCCGCACCGGCCATCGGCCCGGTGATCGGCGGCATGCTGAAGAACCACTTCCCGCCCAAGTTCATCCTTATCGGCTTCGCCGGCACCGTGATTATGGATGTGGTGTTCGTTGCGCTGTCCGGCAATGTGGGGGGGGCATCGCCGCGAACGATGGGGCGGATGCGGCCGGTTCGTATACGGCCGCGTTCCCACGCAGCATGATGGTGTTCACCGGCATGGCCGTGCTTGGCGTGATTCTTGCCGCGCTCATGTTCCGATTCTCCACTCGCCGACCGCCAGAATTGAGAGAAGTCAAATAGTACGCCCGCGGCGGATTGGTTGGCTTTATGATGGAACCGACATTCCATCACGGGAGAAGCAGGGAAACTATCATGCTTGAACCACCAGTCACTCCGATCCGCAAGGCCAACGACGGCCTCGAACTGCCCGCTACCGGCTTCGGTACGTACAAGGTCAACGGCCTAGCCGGCGTGGACGCCATCAAGTTCGCCATCCATCAGGGTTACCGCCTCATCGACTCTGCGTTCAACTATGAGAACGAGGGTGTGGTGGGTCGCGCCATCCGCGAATCCGGCGTGCCGCGTGAAGACATCATCATCACGTCCAAGCTGCCCGGCCGCCACCATGCTCACGATGAGGCGCTGCTCACCATTGAGGAGAGCGTGTGCCGTATGGGTCTCGACTACATCGATCTCTATCTGATTCACTGGCCGAACCCAAGCCAAGGCCAGTTCGTCGAGGCATGGGAAGCGCTGGTCGAAGCTCGCGAACGCGGCTTGGTCAAGCACATTGGCGTCAGCAACTTCCTGCCCGGCCACATCGACCTGCTCATTCGCGATACGGGTGTGACGCCGGCCGTCAACCAGGTCGAGCTGCACCCGTACTTCCAGCAGCGCGAACAGCTGGCCTACGACAGCGCGCACGGCATCATCACCGAGGCATGGAGCCCGCTGGGCCGCGCCAACCAGATGCTGCGCGACCCAGACCTGAAGCGTATCGCCGCCAAGCACGGTATTTCCGTGGTCCAGGCCATTTTGCGCTGGCACCTCCAGTACGGCGACGTGGCCATCCCGAAGTCCTTGAACCCGGAGCGCCAGCGTCAGAACCTCGACCTGACCGCTTTTGAACTCGATGATCAGGACATGGCCGATATCGCCGCGATGGACAACCCCGAAGGCCACACCTTCGGACAGAACCCCCACTGGCACGAAGAAGCGTGATTCCAACATGCAACGTCCTATTATGACTTCGCGGTCGTTTTTGCGCACGCCGTCCGAAGTGGCCGGACCCGGCGACGAGCAGGTGATCGAAGACCTCGTAGACACGCTGGAGGCCAACCGTTCACGGTGTGTGGGCATGGCCGCCAACATGATTGGCGTAGGCAAACGCATCATCGTCTTCGTGGATGAAGACCTTGGTGGGCGTATCACGGTGATGCTCAACCCCGTGATCACCGCTTCGGACGGTGCCTTCGACACCCAGGAAGGCTGTTTGTCGCTGACCGGTGAACGCCGCACACTGCGCTACCGCCGTATCGAGGTCAACTACGAGGACCGTCGGTTCCGCGCCCGCCACGCCACCTTCGCCGGTTGGACTGCGCAGATTATCCAGCATGAAGTCGATCACTGCAACGGCATCATTATCTGATTCATATCGGTGCTCGTTGCAGCCCAACCCCCGAGGCTGGTCATCGCGATTACGATGCGATTACATCGCAACCGCTATGACCAGCCTTTTTTATGTGCACTGGTGGGGGTGTTCTCAGCGGTGTTGGGGTGCCATGCGCTGGCAGGTTGGCTTCGCTGGAGGTTCTAAGCGTCGGTGATGTGCCAAAGAGTGGCGGGCTGGCTTCGCTAAGGAGCGCTACCGTCGGTGGAGAACCAGTGCGTGACCTGCTGCCGACGCTAAGCGTTCATTAAGCGTCGTTAGCGGCCAAAACTTGGACGTGTAACGATGCTGGGCGGTTTTAGTGTCGTTGCTGTGCCAAGTTGTGGGCCTCTGCCGACGCTGCCAGTGCAGTAGCGTCGGCGTTGGGACAGGTGTTGGGCCTTTACCGACTCTATAAGCGGGGAAAAATCATTCTCCGGTGCCTAAGTGGGTCTATTGCCATGCTGAATGCATCTGCTGAGTGTAGCTATGCGTTCGAAGGCGATTTCGGGACCTTTCTCAGTAGCAGATATGCCTAATGCGCGGAGTTATACACTTCACCGTGCACTTATACACGCCAAACGAAGCAGAAATCGACTGCTGACAGTGGACGACACGCCAGAGACGATGTGGATAAACCAGAGACTGTGGATAACAGCTGAGCGATCAGTGGATAACCTGCAAGAAAGTGCGGTTATCCACCGACGGTAGCCACTGTTATGCACATTCCATACCCCTTGGAATCATTGGGTTTTCCACTTATCCACCATCTCGCCATGCGGGCTTGCGGGCCACCGCATGAGCGCCATACAGTGTGCCTCACGGCGGGCAACGTAGCCCGCCGTCCACATCACATGAAGGGGGAAACGCCATGAGCACCGCAACCACTACTACTGCCGAAAATGCCGGTTTGCCAGCAATGCTGGACACCAAAGACGTAGCCGAGACGTTCAAACGCTGCAATCTCGCCGTCTATGCCGAAGCGAGACGCATATATTATCGCGAAGTGAATCTGAACCCGTTCAAAACGTATTCAAAGCACCTGCGTCAAATGATCGAATGGTGGTTCTGGGATTGGTTTGCCTATGATTGCACTGTCAGCGGTATTGGACTGACCGGCAATGAATCCGAAGATTTACGTATCGAATTGCAGTACGGTTCAGGCGCAGGTATCTCGCCATTCCTAGCCTTGGCCGAATTCATGTATGACAAGGACGAACGTATCGGCACACGCGAGATACGTGATTTTCGCGAACTTGATGACACCAATTTCGCTTCGGTGTTCTGGATTCGCGATGCCAGCGCGGTCAAAGGTCGTCTGACAGTTGAGGACATCATTCATGGTGGTGTCTACGAGGTGGCGGACGCACATGCCGCCTCGCAATACGATGGTGCGCACGGCGGCATGATCGTCAATCGCATCGCACATGTGAGAGGCGTGTGGAGGTCCTGTGCCATCCCGATCTATGAGGCGCGAAGGCCTGATGACCCGCAAATCGGTGATTCGCTGGCCCGTTCATTCCGGGAAACCGGATATAAACCGGACTTTGCCGGTCTGGTGCGGTTTTTCTACGGGAGGGCCAAAGACACCGGTCTCGACTGGGAAGATGTGGAAGCCGCGCGCCAAGCCGGTACTTTGGGCGCGCTGATCAAGAAGGCCAGCAATCGGTGAAGGATTCGCCTAACGCTGCTGTCCAAGTCGGCGGCCGCGATCGCGAATGAAGAGTGACGCAACCAAACAGACCGCGCACACAATGGCGACCGTGCGGAACGAAGCCCGCACGCCAATGGCCGATGCCGCCGCTTCCGGCACTCCGGTGCGCATGGCCGCCGCGGTGTGCGTGTTCATGATGGTGACCAGCAGCACAGCCGCAGACGTCATGATCGCGAAGCCCAGTAAGGCGAGCGGCCGGCCACCGATACGGTCATACATCTTGCCTGCCACCGGGTTCAGGATGCCCATGGCGATGCCGCTCGGCATCATCACCAGACCGGACACCAGTGCATTAACGCCAAGATCATTCTGCAAATATGCCCATCGCGTACAGGAACAGCTGGCGGGTGGTGAAGGTCTCGATGAGGAACGCGGTGATCGGGATCATGATGCCGTTGGTAAGCATGAATCCGGTGGTCAGCCATTGCACGGTGCTGCTGGGCACGTCGAACTCGTGCATCAACGTGGGCAGGGCGGAGATCATCAGCGTTTGGTTGAGGATGGCTACAAACGAGCCGATCATCAGGGTGATGACCATGGCAGTGGTGTTGGCAGGGGGGGTGCTGTTGGAGTTGGCGGGGGAGGAGCCGACGGCCTTGACCCAGCGCTGCTTGCCGCGGGCGGTCACGTCGTCCGGTTCGTCGCCCTCGGCCGGAGCTGCACCGAGCTTGTCGATCAGGGTGGCGGACTGCGGGGCGGAACTGATGTCATTCCAGAGCATCGCGTCGCGAATCACGTTGCCCTGCTTGTCGAGAATGACCATGCCGTGCTGCTGGCCGCCAACCGCGAGGGCCGCGACATCGTCGAGCCCGCCGGCCTGCTCGGCGGCCTTGGTGAAGGCCTCCCACCAGAATTCCGGGTTGACCGAGGTGCCATCCGGGTGCTTGGCCTGGCCGAAACGAACCTGTTCGCCGGTGGCGGCGTCCGTGATGCGGACCTTTGTTGATTGGGTTGACGTATCTACGCCGGCAACCAGTACTCTCGTCATGCATTCCTCCTCGATGAGGGTTGCGCTCAAAAGTTTCGGCGCGCCATAGCCAATAAGTTAGACGATTAAACTATGTTGTATCAACGTTCGATTGCAAACGGAAACACGCGAAGGTGCGGTCCGATTCAATCGTTTGACGCACAATATCATGGTGTGATCTATGGATGAGAGCGTCCACAAGACGCTCAAAGCTTAGGGTGCAAGGAGGGAGGAGCCTATGGCAAGTCTACGCAGGATCAATCAGGAGGATCTGCGCAACCATAATTTGTCGGTGGTTCTCGACACTTTGTTGCGCACGGAGAAACCCATAAGCAGGGCCGACCTGGCCAAGGAAACGGGGCTGACCAAGGCCACGCTTTCGCTGTTGGCCTCGATGCTTATCGATAGTGGCGTGGTGCAGGAAGGCGAGCCGGTCGTCTCCGCCACATATGGACGGCCCAGCACGCCGCTGGAGATTCATGGCGGGTCCATCGCCGGCATCGGCCTGCAGATCAACACCGATGGCTACGGTTGCCTGGCGCTCGATCTGAACGGCGATACTCTCGGTCAGGAGTGGGTGAGTGAGGATATGACCGGCACTGACCCGTACGAGATCTTCGCCAAACTCGATGCGATGACTTTCCCGCTGGAAAGCCGGCTCAAACGACGCGGCTGCAAGGTGGTGGGTGCCGGGCTTGCGCTGCCGGGCATCGTCACCGACGACATGTGGCTGTTGGTGGCCCGCAACCTGGGTTGGGAAAACGTCAACCTCACCCGGTTCAACGTGGTGCGCCGGCTGGATGTGGCGGCCGGCAATGAGGCGAAGATGGCCGCCATCGCCCAGATTCCGGGGTATGCCACCGAACGTGCGTCCTTCCTGAATGTGGTGGACCGCACGGACTCCTTTATTTACCTGTCTACCGATATCGGCATCGGCGGCGCGGTGGTGCGCGACGGCGAAGTGGTGATGGGCTCGCACGGATTCGCCGGCGAGATCGGCCATCTGTCTGTGGCGATGAATGGGCCGTTGTGCAGCTGCGGGCGCCACGGGTGCCTTGAGGCGTTTGCGGGCCGTCGCGCTTTGGTCGAGGCTGCCGGCATTGCCGAGGATGGGGATGCCGCCAGCAGCGAGGCCATCGATACGTTCCTCCAGCGTTGGCGCGCCGGGGATTCGGATGTGGCCAAAGTGGTCGATCGGGCCGCCGATGCGCTGGTTTCCGCCATCGCTTCCGCCGTGAATCTGGTGGACGTCGATACGGTGCTGTTGGGCGGACTGTGGACGCACTTCGGCGACGAACTGGCCACCGTGCTTGAAGGCCGGCTGCGTTCGGAAATTCTGGGATACCCGAATGCGAGAATCCGCGTGTTTGTGCCGCCGGTGGCGCTGCATCCCTCGCTATATGGCGCGGCCGAAATGGGCTTGCGGCGGTTCATCGAGAACCCGTTGGGATACATGGGGGAGAAGTAGCACCGGGAGATGCTGCTTGTTGCTGGCGGGTGCATGGCATGGGTGCATGGCGCGCGCCGGCGTTAGCGGGCTCATGCTACACTTTGGTAGGTTGGCTGTTTTGCGCAGCGAACGTGGGGCCGTAGCTCAGTCGGTTAGAGCATGCGACTCATAATCGCCCGGTCCAGGGTTCAAGCCCCTGCGGCCCCACTCTTTTGCGTCGTCTCCTGCGGCGGCGCAGCGCGTCTTCACGTCCAGATAGGCGCGTATAATCCCTTAGGTTCCGGTTCACGTCTTGCCATAGGGGCATGACGACCCGGGTCCCCCGAATCCATAGGAGACGTAAAATGCAGCAGGGTATCCATCCTGATTACCACCCCGTTGAGGTGACGTGCTCGTGCGGCAACACCTTCGTGACCCGCACCGCTGGCAAGGAAGATCACATGTTCGTTGACGTGTGCTCTCAGTGCCACCCGTTCTACACCGGCAAGCAGAAGATTCTCGACACCGGTGGCCGCGTTGCTCGCTTCGAGAAGCGCTACGGCAAGAAGAGCAAGTAGCATACTTCACGCCAGTCCGATTCGATTCGGGATGCTCCGGCATACCCGATCGAGGACTGGCGTTTTTGTATTCTTTGACAAGTTTTGATGCAGCATTGACCTGCGCAATCGAATAATCGAACAGAACAGCACCATACAGAAGAAAGTGTGTTATGGCAGACGAACAGTTCCCGGCGGCGGCAACCGCGCTTGAGGAGTACCAGTCCATCGAAGAGCAGATGGCGAGCCCCGAAGTCGTGTCCAACCCGGACAAGCTGCGCAAGCTGGGCCGTCGTCACGCCGAACTGGGTGCCATCGTGGGTGCCTACAAAACCTGGTTGCAGGTGAAGGACGATCTGGCAGCCGCTCAGGAGATGGCCGGCGAAGACGTCGACTTCGCCGAGGAAGCCAAGCGTCTTGAGGCCGAACTGCCCGGTGTCGAAGAGAAGCTGCGCACCGCGCTGATCCCGCGTGACCCGGATGATGCGCGCGACACCATCATGGAAATCAAGGCTGGCACCGGCGGCGAAGAAGCCGCACTGTTCGCCGGCGACCTGCTGCGCATGTACACCCGTTACGCCGAGAAGCGTGGCTGGAGCGTGAACGTGCAGTCCGAGAACACCACCGAGCTCGGCGGCGTCAAGGACGTGCAGATTGCCATCCGCGCCAAGGGCACGCCCGCTCCCGAAGACGGCGTGTGGGCTTCGATGAAATACGAGGGCGGCGTACACCGTGTGCAGCGCATCCCCGTCACCGAATCGCAGGGCCGTATCCAGACTTCCGCCGCGGGCGTCATCGTGTTCCCCGAGGCCGACGAGGATGACGACGAGATCGAGATCGATCCGAAAGACCTGAAAATCGACATCTTCATGAGCTCCGGCCCCGGCGGCCAGTCCGTGAACACCACGTATTCCGCCGTGCGCATGACCCACCTGCCCACCGGCATCACAGTGAACATGCAGGATGAGAAGTCGCAGATTCAGAACCGTGCCGCCGCGTTGCGCGTGCTGAAGTCCCGCCTGCTGGCCATGAAGCATGAGCAGGAGGCCGCCGAGGCCGCCGACATGCGTCACTCGCAGGTACGTTCGCTTGATCGCTCCGAGCGAATCCGCACATACAACTTCCCGGAAAACCGTATCGTCGACCATCGCACGAATTACAAGGCCTACAACCTTGACGCCGTGCTCGACGGCGACCTGCAGGCCGTCATCGATTCCGACATCCAAGCCGACGAAGCCGACCGTCTGGCCAACCAGCAGTGATAGCCGACCTGATTCGTCAAGCCACCGCGCAGTTGCGCGAAGCCGGCATCGAGACGCCCGAACATGACGCCAAACTGTTGCTCGCCGAGGCGGTTGGTGTTGAGCTGTGCGACATCGACAAAGCCATGCTGATGGGGGAGAGCCTCGATTCGCTGGCCCCCGCCGGCGGGAGCTGTCGCTCAGCGACTGGGGGTGGTCAGGCCGACCCCGTCACCAATATCCTTGCCGCCTTTCGCGCCATGCTTTCCCGGCGTGCCAAGCGCGAGCCGTTGCAATACATCACCGGTCATGCGCCGTTCCGCTATCTCGACCTGAAGGTCGGCCCTGGCGTGTTCATTCCGCGTCCGGAAACCGAAACCGTGGTGCAGGCCGGTCTTGACTGGCTGACAAGAAACGGCATGATCCATCCTCGTGTGGTCGATCTGTGCGCCGGCTCCGGCGCGATTGGGCTGTCCGTTGTCAGCGAGGTGCCCGGCAGCCAGGTGTGGGCGGTGGAGCTGTCGCCGAACACCGCCGAATGGACGCGAAGGAATCTGTCGGAAACCGCGAAAAAGTACCCATCCATTGCCTCGAATTACCAACTGGAAGTCGCGGATGCCACGTCCTTCGCCACATTGGCCCAATTGGACGGCACCGTCGATATCGTCATCACCAACCCGCCCTACGTGCCGCAAACCGACATTCCCGAACAGCCGGAAGTACGCGACTGGGACCCTGAACTGGCCCTGTACGGCGGTTCGGCGGACGGCACGCTCATCCCTGAGCGCATTATCGAACGCGCGTACCGACTGCTCAAGCCTGGCGGCGTATTGGTCATGGAGCATGATCTCACTCAAGGTGAGCGTCTGGTGGCCTATGCCAAGGCCATCGGATTTACCGCGGCCCACACCGGCAAGGATTGGACCGGCCGGGATCGCTATCTGTTCGCGGTTTCCTGATATTTTCTAAAAATTTCAGGCTTTTCCTGTCTTTTTTCCGCGTTTCCCCGGAATCTTCTTCTCATTTTCCGCAATTACGCCGTCTCATAATAAGAGCAGGTTATTGCGGCTTCAAAGTCGGTCTGGGTATAACAGTCCGCGATGAACATCGAATGATTGAGAGAGACGTAAGATGACGGCCACGAGCCGCGATGCGATTCCGTTGTATGTGGATGGACGTCTCACGCGCATATCCCGCGCGACGATTGAGTTGAACGATGTTGAAATACCAAGGAAGAAGGAAGAGGATGAACGTGAAGTTTTCCACTAAGTTCATTGCGGCCAGTGCGGCCGCGGTAATGTCGCTGTCCCTTGCGGGCTGCTCCGGCGGTAGCATGGATGATTCCTCCAGCTCCAACGCCAAGGCCTCCGGCGACTCCATCACCATCGGCACCGTGACCACCAACTCCGGTACCGCCGCCGCTTACGGCGAGGCCGAGGTCAAGGGCTTCGAGCTGGCCGTGTCCGAGATCAACGCCAAGGGCGGCATCAACGGCAAGAAGGTCAAGCTCGAGTCCATGGACGATAAGGGCGATGCCACTGAGGCTTCCAATGCCTTCAACAAGCTGTCCGGCGATAACAACGTGCTCGCCGTGGCAGGTCCGACCATCTCCGCAACCACTGCCGCCGTGGCTCCGCTGGCCGATCAGGCCAAGTTGGCCACCATCGCCCCGGCCGCTACCTCCGACTCCATCGAAACCGGCAACTACCTGTTCCGCACGTGCTTCAAGGACTCCTACCAGGGTGAGGTGGCCGCTCGTTTCGCTGCCGAGAACCTGAAGGTCAAGAAGGTCGCCGTGCTGTACGGCACCGGTGACCCGTACTCCTCCGGCGTGGGCGAGGCCTTCGCCAAGGCCGCCGAGAAGCTTGGGCTCGAAGTGGTGGACAAGGAGAGCTCCTCTTCCGCTGACGATACCGAGTACTCCGCCCAGCTGCAGAAGATTCAGGCTTCCGGCGCCGAGCTGCTCTACGCGCCGTACTACTACTCCGTGGCTGGCCCGTACATCATTCCGCAGGCTCGCTCCGTGGGCTTCGAAGGCTACGTGATGGGCCCTGACGGCTACGATGGCCTCAAGCTCACCGGTGACAAGTCTCAGTACAACAAGACCTACTACACCACCCACTACTCCGCCGACGACAACACCAACACCAAGGTGCAGGACTTCATCAAGTCCTACAAGGAGAAGAACAACGCCGAGCCAAACACCTTCGCCGCTCTGGGTTACGACACCATCTACATGCTCAAGCAGGCCATAGAGAAGGCCGGCAAGAACGCCACTCGTGAGGATGTGCGCAACGCCGTGACCGGCATGAACTTCGACGGTGTGACCGGCAAGTTCACGATGGACAAGTCCGGGTCCCCGACCAAGTCCGTCATCGTGCTGGAAATGAAGGACGGCAAGCCGGTGTACAACACCACCGTGCAGCCCAAGTGAATTCCATGAATTATCGCCGCATGATTCCGATGTCATAACATGATGTCCGCATGAACAGGAGAGTGGCCGGTTCGCCGTCCCTCTCCCTTTCGTGTTTTCATGGGGCATCGCGTCGCGTCGTACGGTGCCACATTATTCGCAATAGATATACCAATAATTCTGCGCATTCATCGCAGACAACAATCGAAATACTTACAAGAAAGGGGGAGCAGTGATGGATCAAATCATCATGTTTGTCAGCCAGTTGTTCAATGGCCTGAAAATAGGCAGCGTGTACGCGCTGGTGGCATTGGGCTACACCATGGTCTACGGCATTATTCGACTGATTAACTTCGCCCACGGCGATTTCATCATGGTCGGTGCCTATGTGCTGATGCTCACCATTCCCGCAATCGTCGCTATGGGACTGCCCGCCTGGGTGGCGGTCATTCCCGCCGTTCTGGTTTGTGTGGCCGTCGGTGTCATCGTCGAAAAGGCCGCGTAAAAGCCGGTGCGTGAAAAGGGCAATTCCATGACGGCCCTGATTACCGCCATCGCCATGTCGCTGTTGCTGGAGAACGGTTCCCAAGCCGTCTTCGGCGCCGACTTCCAGACCGTGCCGACTATCTTCCACCTGCCATCCATCGCGTTCGGCAAGCTGAAACTGCCGGGTGACACCCTGCTGACCATCGTCATCGGCCTGGTCATCATGGCCGGTCTGCAACTGTTCGTCAAATTCACTCGCCAAGGCAAGGCCATGCGCGCCGTTTCCGAAGACAAGGAAGCCGCCGTGCTCATGGGCATTAATGTGAACTCCACCATTGCCCTGACCTTCGCCATCGGCTCCGGCTTGGCCGCAGTCGCCTCGCTGATGTACTGCGCCGCCTACCCACAAGTCTCCCCGATGATGGGCGCCATGCTGGGTCTTAAGGCATTCGTCGCCGCCGTGCTCGGCGGCATTGGTTCCATTCCCGGTGCCATGATCGGTGGTCTGGCCATCGGACTGATCGAAAGCCTCACCAAGGCCTATATCGGTACCATTACGGGCGGCATCATCACCTCGGCATTCTCCGATGCCATCGTGTTCGCCATCCTGATCATTGTGTTGCTCGTCAAACCGTCCGGCATCATGGGCAAGAACGAAGGGGAGAAGGTCTGATCCGATGAAGAAGACAATGCTTTCCACCAAACAATCCTATCTGGTGTGCTTCATCGGCGTCCTTGCCGCATTCGGCGTTGTGATGGCGCTGTGCGAATCCGGCTTGGCTGATTCCTACATCAAGGGCATCATGATGACCGCGTGCATCGCCATTATCATGACCACCTCGCTGAACCTCACCATCGGCGTGCTCGGACAGCTGACGTTGGGCTGCTGCGGGTTCGAGGCCATCGGTGCCTACGTGGCTGCGCTGGCCTCCAAGTACATGGTGGCCGCTGGCATCGGCGTCGATCCCACCACCCGTTTCCTGATCACCACGCTACTTGGCGGCATCGTGGCTTGCGTATTCGGCATTCTGATCGGTATCCCGGCGCTGCGTTTGCACGGCGACTACCTGGCCATCATCACGCTGGGCTTCGGCGAGATCATTCGCGTGATCATCCAGAACCTCAAGGTCGCCGGTGGAATGGGCCTCGACAAGGGCGCCGCCGGACAGGCACTGATCGGCATTGACCGCACCGCCAACCTGTATGTCGTGTTCTGGATCATGGTGGTCACCGTGGTCGTGCTCTTCATGTTCAGTCGCTCCCGGTACGGCCGTGCCGTCAAGGCCATTCGTGATGATGAGATCGCGGCCGGCGCATCGGGTCTGAACACCACGTACCTCAAGGTGTTGGTGTTCGCGATTTCCGCGTTCTTCGCAGGCATCGCCGGCGGTATCTTCGCCCAGTACATCGGCTCGTTGAACCCGACCATGGCCGGCTGGCTCAACTCCATTAACTACGTGATCATGGTGGTGTTCGGCGGCATGGGCTCGCTCACCGGTTCGATCGTTTCCGCCATCGGCCTGACCATCCTGCCCGAGCTGTTGCGTGCCTTCGCCGATTACCGCATGCTCGCCTACTCGGTGGTGCTGGTGCTGGTCATGATCTTCCGCCCGCAGGGCATCTTCGGTTCGTGGGAGTTCTCGCTGCCGAGGCTGGTCAACCGCATGCTACTCCGCGGAACGGCTGGTAAAGGCGCAAAATCCGCCGCCAAGGCGGATGCCGAGCCGGAGACCCCCGAGACCGCAACAAAGGAGGCCTGACCATGAGCGATAACAGTCAACCCATCCTCAAAGCCGAGCATCTCGGCATCACCTTCGGTGGTCTGAAGGCCGTATCCGACTTCAACATGACCATCAACAAGGGTGAACTCATCGGTCTGATCGGCCCGAATGGCGCTGGCAAGACCACGGTGTTCAACCTGCTGACCGGCGTGTACAAGCCCACTGAAGGCGAATTCTGGCTGGATGGCGTCCGGATGAACGGCAAGAAGACCTATCAGGTCGTGCGTGCCGGTATCGCCCGTACCTTCCAGAACATCCGACTGTTCAAGCAGCTCACCGTTGAGGAGAACGTGCTCGTCGCCTTCGACGAGTCGTTCACCTACCGTATGGGTAGCGCCATCTTCCGTACCCCGGGCTTCTGGAAGCAGGAGAACGAGATGCATGAGAAGGCCATCGACCTGCTGCGCATCTTCAACCTCGAGGGACTGGCCACCACCCAGGCGGCCAACCTGCCCTACGGCCAGCAGCGCAAGCTCGAAATCGCGCGTGCACTGGCCACCGGCATGAAATTGCTGCTGCTTGATGAACCGGCCGCCGGCATGAACCCCACCGAAACCGAGGATCTGTTGCACTGCATCAACACGATTCGTGACCGTTTCGGCATCGCCATCCTGTTGATCGAACACGACATGAGCCTCGTGATGAGCGTCTGCCAGCGCATCCAGGTGCTCGATTACGGCCGTACCATCGCCTCCGGCACGCCTGAGCAAATCGCCAACAATCCGCAGGTCATCTCCGCCTATCTGGGCAGCGACAACAATGATGACGCCGACGGCGATTCCACATCCAAGGCTGAACCGGAGCCGAGCATCGCCAAGACGATTCAAGAAGAAGGAGCACGCTGATGCTGGAAATCAAGGATCTGTGTGTCTCTTATGGCGCGATTGACGCGGTCAAAGGCATCAGCATGCATGTGGATGACGGCGAAATCGTCTCCCTGATCGGAGCCAACGGTGCCGGCAAGACCACCACTCTGCATACCATCACCGGTCTGGTACCGGCAAAATCCGGCAGCATCACCTATGACGGGCATGATCTGCTGAAAACACATGCCAACAAGATCGTCACCCTAGGTATGGCACATGTGCCGGAAGGCCGCCATGTGTTCACCCGCATGAGCGTGCAGGAGAACCTGGAGATGGGCGCATTCAGCCTCAAGGACCAGTCCGGCCTCGGCAAGGATCTTGAGATGGTGTTCGACTATTTCCCGCGTCTTAAGGAACGCCGTCGCCAGCTGGCTGGCACGCTTTCCGGCGGCGAGCAGCAGATGGTGGCCATGGGGCGTGCCCTGATGAGCCACCCGAAGACCATTCTCATGGATGAGCCGTCGATGGGCTTGTCTCCGTTGCTGGTCAAGGGAATCTTCGACATCATCGTCACGCTGCGCCAGCGCGGCATCACCGTGCTGCTGGTGGAACAGAACGCGAGAATGGCCTTGTCTATAGCCGACCGCGCTTACGTGCTGGAAACCGGCAAGATAACGATGGAAGGCAAGGCTTCGGACTTGCTGCACGATGAGAAGGTTCGCAAGGCATATCTCGGCGCGTAACGCCTTGCAGTGCCAATGTTCCCGCTGACGGATGTCGTCTACAAACGCTTGAGGCGTTTGCTTCATGGCGACGTACGCCAGCGGGAACATTGATATGTGCCACTATGGTACGTGCTACTGCGCGTAATGCTGCAGGGCGGAGGCGTCCGCGTCCGTGATTTCGCGAATCGGATGGGCCGGATTGCCCACGGCCACGGTGTGTGGATTCAGCATTGATTTCGCTTATTGAACACTCCTGTAATTTCGCGAAAGAGCAGGGAAGGACTCATTGTATCCAACGGTCTGTGCGTGTGGGGCGAATCGGAAAACGGCAGTACGGCAAACGAGCGATGATGAACTATGCAAGTCGGGGCGCAATGGTGCAATGGTAGATTGTGAATACACAGGCGAACGGAGGTGGCGTGAGCGTGGAGGGCGGAACAACGCTGAAAGTCACGGATGAATCGCTGGCACAGGCGGCGCGTGTCATCCGGGATGGTGGATTGGTCGTCATTCCGACGGATACGGTATATGGAGTGGCGTGCGATCCGCGTAATAAGGCCGCTATCGACCGTATCTACCGGCTCAAGCGTCGCCCGCGCTATAAGGCGTTGCAGGTACTGCTCGCATCCACCGACCAGCTTGATGAGCTCGGTCTAGACCTGCCGTCTCCACTGAATCGTTTGTCGGCGGCGTTCCTGCCCGGCGCGTTCTCGCCGATTGCCGTAGCCCGGCCCGACTGCACGTTGGAGACTTTGGCCGACACCGCCGATGGTCGCCCCGGCACGCAGGGCATCCGCATCCCCAATTCGGCGCTGTGCCTCGCGATTCTCAAGGCCACTGGTCCGCTGGCCGCGTCCAGCGCCAACCGTTCCGGCGACGAAAGCGCACAGACCGTCCAGGAGGCGGTTGATGCGTTCGGCAGCGAAGTCGACCTGTATCTGGACGGCGGTCCCACCCAAGGCCATGTCTCCAGCACCGTCGTCAAAGCCGATCCGTATGCGCGCGACGGCATCGAGATCCTGCGTGAAGGCGTCATCGCCCAAAATGTGATTCGCAAGGCCCTCCACCTCAACGGCGGGGGACTCGGCGCATGAGAATCTACCTACTGATTGCCGCCATCGCCGGTGGCGTCACCTGGCTGGTGACTCCGCTGATTCGCCACGTCGCCATCGAAATCGGTGCGGTTGGCGAGGTGCGTGCCCGAGACGTGCACACCATTCCCACGCCGCGCATGGGCGGCCTTGGCATGCTTATCGGTTTTGCCGTGGCTACCGTGTTCGCCAATCGGCTGCCTTTTCTCTCGGGATTGTTCAACGGCAATCATCAGATGTGGGTGATTCTTGCCGGCGGCATCATGATCAGTCTGCTAGGCATGGCCGATGACCTGTGGGATCTCGATTGGATGCTGAAACTTGCCGGTCAGCTGCTGATTTCCGTATTCGTGGCCTGGGGCGGATTGCAGATCATCTCACTGCCTTTGGGCGGTTCGCTGATTACCGCCTCGCCGAGTCTGTCCATGGCGATCACCGCATTCCTGATCGTCGCCTCGATCAACGCGGTCAATTTCGTTGATGGCCTCGATGGTCTGGCGGCCGGTATCGTGGCGATTGGTGGCATAGCGTTCGCCGCCTATTCGTATATCATCGCCCGGTCTTCCCCGAGTTATGCTTCGTTGGCCACGCTGATCGACGTGATGATGGTGGGTATCTGCGTGGGCTTCCTGCTGCATAATTGGCATCCCGCCAAACTGTTCATGGGCGATTCCGGTTCGATGCTGCTTGGCTATCTCATCACCTGCGCTTCGATTGTGATGACCGGACGTCTTGACCCGGCCTCGATTCATGCCAGCATCTATCTGCCGGTGTTCATACCAATTCTGCTGCCGGTTCTGGTGTTGTTCCTGCCTGTGCTCGACATGTGTCTGGCGATTGTGCGGCGTTTGGCCAAAGGCCAGTCGCCCATGCATCCGGACCGTATGCACCTGCACCATCGCATGCTGAAGATCGGGCATTCGGTGCGTGGCGCCGTGCTGATCCTGTGGGGATGGGCCGCGCTGATCGCATTCGGTTCGCTGACGATTCTGTTCTTCGAAGCGCAGCATGTGGCCGTGGGCATGGCCATCGCCGTGGTGGTGCTGACCATAGCCACGATGTACCCCTATCTGCGGCATCGTATTCCCGAGATCCAAGCCGAGAACCTGACGCTCGAATCCGCACGAAAGAACGCGCAGTATTCAGTGTCTAAATCGCAGTCTGCAGCAGGGGGGAGCCGGGATTCGATTGGCTCTCAGGCAGCGGATTCGATGACTGATTCGCCTGCGGATTCGCGGGACTCGCAGGTGGGTGAGGTGCAGGACCCGGCAGCGGATAAGTGAGCGCTCACAAGCGTGTGTCGTGAAGGTCAGCGCATTTTCATATAGTGTTTACATGGCTACAAACCTTGATGAATTGAACGCCCAGTCGGCGTATGCTCCCCTTCCCCCGATTTTCGCCAAGCTCGGCCTTGCCTATGATGATGTGTTGCTGCTGCCGAACGAGACGGATGTCATTCCCTCCGAAGTGGACACCAGCACTCATCTGACTCGCAAAATCGTGATGAAGGCCCCGGTCCTCTCCGCTGCCATGGATACCGTGACCGAGTCCGAGATGGCCATCGCCATGGCTCGTAACGGTGGTATCGGTGTGCTGCACCGCAACCTGTCCATCGACGACCAGGCCGCTCAGGTCGATGTGGTCAAGCGTTCCGAGTCCGGTATGATCACCGACCCGCTGACCGTCAACCCCGAGGTCACGCTGGCCGACCTCGACAAGCTGTGCGGCAAGTTCCACATCTCCGGTCTGCCGGTGGTGGACAAGGACAACAAGCTCGTCGGCATCATCACCAACCGCGATATGCGCTTCATTGCCTCCGAGGATTACGACACCCTGAAGGTTAAGGATGTCATGACCAAGGAGAACCTGGTCACTGGCCCGTCCAACATCTCCAAGGATGACGCCCACCGTCTGCTCGCCCAGCACAAGGTCGAGAAGCTGCCGCTGGTCGATGACGAAGGCCGCCTGACCGGTCTGATCACCGTCAAGGACTTCGTCAAGACCGAGCAGTACCCGGACGCCACCAAGGATGAGCAGGGCCGTCTGCGCGTGGCCGCCGGTGTCGGCTTCCTCGGCGACGCCTGGCAGCGTGCCTCCGCTCTGATGGAGGCCGGCGTGGACGTGCTCGTGGTCGACACCGCCAACGGTGAGGCCCGTCTGGCACTCGACATGATTTCCCGCCTGAAGCACGACTCCGCCTTCGACGGCGTGCAGATCATCGGCGGCAACGTCGGCACCCGCTCCGGTGCCCAGGCCATGATCGAGGCTGGCGCGGACGCCGTCAAGGTCGGTATTGGCCCCGGCTCCATCTGCACCACCCGTATCGTTGCCGGTGTCGGTGTCCCGCAGCTCACCGCCGTGTACGAGGCCGCTCAGGCCTGCCGTGCTGCGGGCATCCCCTGCATCGCCGACGGTGGCATCCACTATTCCGGTGACATCGCCAAGGCCCTCGTGGCTGGCGCCTCCTCCGTGATGCTCGGCGGCGCGCTCGCCGGCTGTGAGGAAGCCCCGGGCGAGAAGGTGCTCCTGCACGGCAAGCAGTACAAGCTGTACCGTGGCATGGGCTCCCTCGGTGCCATGGCCCCGCGCGGCAAGAAGTCCTACTCCAAGGACCGCTACTTCCAGGCCGACGTGACCTCCAGCGATAAGGTCGTGCCGGAAGGCGTGGAAGGCGAAGTGCCGTATCGCGGCCCGCTGAACGCCGTGCTCTACCAGATGCTCGGTGGCCTGCACCAGTCCATGTTCTACATCGGCGCCCACAACATCGCCGAGATGCCGGAGCGTGGCAAGTTCATCCGCATCACCGATGCCGGTCTGCGCGAATCGCACCCGCACGATATCGTGATGACCGCCGAAGCCCCGAACTACTCCGGCTTCCACAACAACTGATCGGTTGATGCCCGCTAGCTTGCGCTAGTTAGGGGTTGATTCCTTGTGAAAAGGGTCTGCTTATGCAGGCCCTTTTCGCGTATGTGGCTCGAATAGCTTGTATGCGCTGGGGTATAGTCTGAACTGTTCTTGTAATAACGGGTGACATGACGAAAAGAGGCTTACCATGGTCGACAGCCATGATGCAGAAACTTACAGTGCAAAGGATTCGCGCCTGATTTGGATTGACTGCGAAATGACGGGCTTGGATATCTTCGGCGGTGACGAACTGGTCGAAGTGTCCGTAGTGCCCACTGATTTCGATTTGAATGTGCTGGATGAAGGTGTGGATTTCGTTATCAAGCCGAGTCAGAAGGCTGTGGACCATATGAACGACTTCGTGCGCAACATGCACACCCGTTCTGGTTTGATCAACGAATGGGGGCATGGACTGAGCCTCGAAGAAGCTGAGCAGAAGGTCACCGATTATGTGCTGCGCTTCACTCCGGAAGGCGTGCGCCCGCTGCTCGCCGGCAACACCATCGGCTCCGACAAGAAGTTCCTCGACCACTACATGCCGGACCTCATGAGCCACCTGCATTACCGCAGCGTGGATGTGAGCACCCTGAAGGAGCTCGCCCGCCGCTGGTACCCGGCCGTCTACGAGAACCGTCCGCCAAAGAACGGCGGCCACCGCGCCCTCGCCGACATCATCGAATCCTTGGACGAGCTGCGCTACTACCGTAAGGCCTTCATGGCTCCGGTCCCCGGGCCGGACGATGACGCCGCCAAGGCCATCGCCGCCGACATCGTCTCGACCAGCATCCTCAATAAGTAGTCCGTCGTACTTGGCTCCCCTCCCTGAGGGGAGTCTAGAGAGGTTGATATGCGCCAAACCGAAGCCTTGGCCATTCTGAACGCCGGCGCGAACGTGTTCCTGACCGGTGCGCCCGGTGCCGGTAAGACCTATGTCTTGAACGAGTTCATCCGCCAGGCTCGGGCCGACGGCGCCAGTGTGGCAGTCACCGCGTCCACAGGCATCGCCTCCACGCATATCAACGGCCAAACCATCCATTCGTGGAGTGGCGTCGGCGTGGCCACCGCCCTGAGCCCGAGTCTGCTCAAACTCATCAAATCCCGGCGCAAACGCAAGATTCAGGCTACGGACATCCTCGTCATCGACGAGGTTTCCATGCTGCACGCATGGCTGTTCGACATGGTCGACCAAGTCTGCCGCGAAGTGCGTCGCGACCCACGCCCGTTCGGAGGCATCCAGGTCGTGCTGTCCGGCGACTTCTTCCAACTGCCGCCGGTTTCGGTGTCCGGGCGCAACCGCGACCTCATCGCCCCCACCCCCGAATTCATCGCCAGCCGCGAACAGTATGCCCGTGCCGGGCTTAACCCGGAAGGTTTCATCACCGAATCATTGGTATGGCCTGAACTTAACCCGGTAATCTGCTATCTGACCGAACAGCACCGTCAGGACACCGGCGAACTGCTGACCGTGCTCACCGACATTCGCGAAGGCGACGTGACCCAGTCTGACCGTGACGTGCTCGTCACCCGTCTGGGCAAACTGCCCGAGCCCGGCCAGGTCGCCGTTCACCTATTCCCGGTGAACCGGCAGGCCGACAATCTCAACGACATGCGCCTGAACCAGATCATGCTTGAGCCGCACGAGTTCCACGCCGAAACCGCGGGTCCCGCCAATCTGGTCGACCGGCTCAAGAAGAACATGCTGGCCCCCGAGCGACTGGTACTCAAGGAGGGCGCGGCTGTCATGGCCCTGCGCAACGACACCGATCGCCAGTACGTCAACGGCTCGCTCGGCACCGTGCGCGGCTTCGCGCAGGAGAACAAGGGCGGCTGGCCGATCGTGGAATTCGAAAACGGCAACATCGTCACCATGAAACAGGCCACATGGGAAATGATGGACGGCGACACCGTGCTCGCCTCCGTCTCTCAAGTGCCACTGCGTTGCGCGTGGGGCATTACCATCCACAAATCGCAAGGCATGACGCTCGACCGTGCGGTTATGGACCTGAAGCGCACCTTCGCGCCAGGCATGGGATATGTGGCGCTGTCACGAGTCGAATCGCTGGGTGGACTGTATTTGGCTGGCGTCAACGAACGCATGTTCCTCGTCTCGCCCGATGCCGTGGTGCTCGACGGCGACCTGCGCGAAGCCTCGGCCTCGGCCTCCTACCAGTTGGCCGATGAAGGTGCAACCGCGTTCAAACCTGCTGAGCCGGACGAATTTGGTGCCAATCCCGATGATGACTTCGCCCAGGACGCGTTATTTTGACGGTCGATATATCGAACGACCGCTAATTTGAGTGTTTCTGCACTTCGAGGGGCGGATTTTGAGTTTTCGGGACATCTACTTCCGTTTCAAGGGGCTGATGTCCAAGTAGACAACGCTTAAAAACGGCGGAATGACGTTGGTATGAAGCCGTTTCTATGTGCGATTGAGCGGATGACCAGCCCCTCGAAACGCAAGTAGATGTCTCCAAGAGGCGGAATCGGCCCCTTGAAGCCGAAGAAGACACTGCGAACTTGTCTTCATTGAGGAACTGAACGGCTACCATGGAATAAGAGGTGGTAGTTATGGTGCTATCCGAGATATTTCGTGGAAACAATGAGGTTCGCGAGGCCGCCCGAGCCGGTGTGCAAATCGATACGGTTAGTGTGGCTAGTGCGTCAGATGCAGCAAGCGCGGCAGACGGCAGCGGCAAAATCACTGGCGCAATACGTCCGCCAGCGGTGGCTGGTTCGTTCTACCCCGCTGACCGCACAGCGCTCAAGCAACTCATTACCCATCAATTGGATTACAGTCGAGAGGTTCTGCAACAGTTGGAGCCCACGCTTCCAGCGGGAGTGCCAAAGGCTGTAATCGTGCCGCATGCCGGTTATGTGTATTCCGGCACGGCGGCCGCGCTTGCCTATGCTTTGCTCGAACGAGGGCGGGGAAGCGTGACTCGTGCGGTAATTGTGGGGGACTCACCGTGTGGCCGTGTGAGGCGTTGCTTGCTCTACCGCAGCGGCGTTTGAAACGCCACTGGGCACGGTGCCGGTAGATGTTGTTGCTGAGCGTAAAGCTTTAGGCTTGGAATCGGCTTCCGATGAGCCGCTTCGTTCCGGTACACATGCTCGTCCGGGGGCACCGGCTCCCGCAATGATCGTCAATGAACCCACACATACGCAGGAGCATGCCGTGGAAGTACAAATTCCGTTCCTGCAAACCGTGCTCGGCCCAGACCTCACTATTGTGCCGTTGAACGCGGGCGACGCCACGCCACAAGAGGTGGGCGATGTGTTGCGTGCTTTGTGGGGCGGACCGGAAACCGTCATCGTGATTAGTTCGGATCTCTCGCACTATCATCCGCACGAAGTCGCCCGCGCGATTTAGCGCAGATCGCCAATACGCGCGGCGATTGTCCTCATCGATTTGAGGCTCGCCTCATAGCGCGCGGCTGCCACAATCAGAATGATGCCGCCCAAAGCAAGCCACACCCACCAGTAGTGGCGGGAGAATTCGGCCCGCCATGGCCACAGCACAGTCACCGTGCTGACGATAAGAATCACCGTGCCGTAGATCAACGGTGCTTGCAGCAAACGCACACCCACAATCAGCGCGGCCGCTCCGGACAGGCCGGCGATAAGATCCACTGGGGCATACGGTTGCGGGTTGGTCCATGCGAGGCCGAGAAGTATTACACCGGCAAGGATGGTGGCGCATGTCTCAATAACCTGTGATGCGGTCAGCCGTCCCGACGAACGTCCGAATCGCTCTTGCGCGACTGATGGCTGGTTCGGCTGCGTCATCGTGCCCTCCTATCCTTCTAGCCGTCATTGTTGCGCGAGTGAGTCCGAATACCAAGATGAAGACCGGAATAGTGCGAATAGCAGGCGGGCTTGTCGGTTCACGCGAATATCTTGGAACACATGACTTCCAATACCCTTCGTATGTCAACCATGTTCCTGCGCACCCTGCGCGAGGACCCCGCTGATGCCGATGTCGATTCGGCCAAGCTGCTGCAGCGCGCCGGCTATATTCGCAAGGCCGCACCCGGTATCTGGACCTGGCTGCCGCTCGGTCTGCGCGTGCTGAACAAGATCGAGGCCATCATCCGCGAGGAGATCAACGGCATCGGTGCCCAGGAAGTACACTTCCCGGCCCTGCTGCCGCGCGAACCCTACGAGGCCACCCATCGCTGGGAGGAGTACGGCGATAACATCTTCCGTTTGAAGGATCGCCACGAGGCCGATTACCTGCTGGCTCCCACCCACGAGGAGATGTTCACCCTTCTGGTCAAGGACATGTACTCCTCTTACAAGGACCTGCCCGTAACCCTGTACCAGATCCAGACCAAGTACCGCGACGAGTTCCGCCCGCGCGCCGGCCTGATCCGTGGCCGCGAATTCATCATGAAGGACGCCTACTCCTTCACCATTGATGAAGAAGGCATGCGCAAGGCCTACTATGACGAGCGCGGCGCTTACGAGCGCATCTTCCAGCGTCTCGACCTGAAGTACGTACCTGTGTTCGCCATGTCCGGCCCGATGGGTGGCTCCGCATCCGAGGAGTTCCTGGCTCCGATGCCGATCGGCGAAGATACCTTCGCGCTGGCGCCTTCCGGCAAGGCGTGGAATGTCGAAGCGCTGAGCACGCCGGAACCGCCCGCCGTGGATTGCGCCGCGACCCCGGCCGCCGACAAGCGCGCGACGCCGAATGCCGGCACCATCGACGAGATGGTCGATTATGCGAACGCCCGGTACCCGCGCGAGGACGGCCGTGCATGGCAGGCCGCCGACATCCTCAAGAATGTGGTGATCGCGGTCAAGCATGCCGAGGACGAGAACCATGACGAACCTTGGCGTGAGCTGGTGGTCGTGGGCGTGCCCGGCGACCGCGTGGTCGACATGAAGCGTCTTGAAGCGCAGTTCGCACCTTCAGAGATCGAAGAGGCCACCGAGGACGATCTCAAGGTCCACCCCGAGCTGGTGCGCGGCTACATCGGCCCGATGGGCGTCGGGCCGCAGGCCCGCGGAGGCAAGAAGGCCTCGAACGCCGACGATGCCGGTGACGCGCTGCGCTACCTGATCGACGCGCATGTGGCGCGGGGCTCCGCATGGTTCACCGGTGCCGATGAGCGGGACGTGGATTACTACAACCTCGTGTACGGCCGTGATTTCGAGGCTGATGGCGTGGTGGAAGCCGTTGAGGTTCGCCACGGCGACATGAGCCCGGATGGTTCCGGTCCGTTGAACTTCGAGCGTGGTGTGGAAATCGGTCAGGTGTTCCAGCTGGGTCTCAAGTACTCCAAGGCGCTGGACCTGAAAGTGCTCGACCAGAACGGCAAGGCCGTGCCGGTGTGGATGGGCTGCTATGGCATCGGTGTTTCCCGCGTGCTGGCCTGCATCGCCGAAACGCACCACGACGAAGCCGGCTTGGCTTGGCCGTCCGTGATTGCCCCGGCTGCCGTGCACGTGGTGGCCACCGGCAAGGACGCTGCGGCGTTTGAAGGTGCCGAGAAGCTGGTCGCCGAGCTTGAAGCCAAGGGCCTTGAGGTTATTTACGATGACCGCAAGAAGGTGTCTCCGGGCGTCAAGTTCAAGGATGCCGAGCTGATCGGCGTGCCGCTGGTCGCCGTGGTCGGCCGCGATTACGTCAACGACGGCACCATCGAACTGCGCGACCGCAACGGCGAAAACAAGGTCGCCGTGCCCGCCGCCGAAGCCGCCGACGCGCTCGCCGAGCGCTTCGCCGCCCTCAGCTGAGTCCCACTTACTCAGCCTCGGCGTTAATCGCATCAAGCGCCATTCTGCCCAGTCGCAGAATGGCGCTTTGTTGTGGATAACCGAAACTTATCCACATTCTTAAAATTTCAACTGCGTCACAGTATCCACATTTGCCAGTTGCCCTTGTGCGCTTCAAATGCCATGCCTCACAGTGGAGGTACCGCTGGGGCGTGCAAGCCGGCAATGAAGCCGGAGACAGGCTCCGGCGGTCCACATCCAAACAACAGGCCAGCAGGCCGAGGAAAGGACCGATCATGGCAAATCAACAAGCAGCAGTGACCGTCACCGGCTTTGTGGCCGGTGATCCGACACTAGGCGGAACTGAGAGTTTCCGCGTGCTGACATTCCGCATGGGCAGCACTCGCAGTCGACTCAACCCGACTACCAGACAATGGGAAGATTACGGAACTGCATGGGTGGGCGTCAAAGCGTTCCGTGCTTTGGCCGTGAACGCCGCCAGTTCGGTTCGCCGCGGTGACCGCATCATTGTGGTCGGTTCACTCATCACCGAGCAGTGGACCAATGAGCAAGGCGAACCGCGCAGCAGAACCGTTCTCGAAGCCACCAACATTGGGCATGACCTGACCTTCGGCACCACGTCGCTGATCAAGCCACAGCGTGCCGGTAATGGTAACGGAGGCAATGGTGGCAACGGTAACGGCAATGCCAACGGTGCCGCCGAAGGTATGGATGGCGGAAACGGGCAACGAGCATCGTCGCCGTACGTTAGGCCAATGCAATATGGCGCGGGCGGTGCCGCATCCGGTGTGGGTATGGACCCGTATGCGACCTCGTCGGAATCTGGCCCCGTCGAATTTGGGGTCACCTCCGATTCCGGCCAATCACCGTCTCCAGCAACCGAGTCGGCGGCTGCGTCCATGGCCGATGCCGTCATGTCGCAACCGGACGCTGGCGCTAATCAGCCACAGTCCGCAGCCCAACAAACCTATGTCGACGGTTTCGCCGAATCTTCCGATCCCGGCGAATCCGAATTCTGAGTGCCAACCATACATCATGAAAAACCGCTGTGTTCGCCTGTAATCGAGGCAAGCACAGCGGTTTTCTCTTACATAACGGGGATTACCAGATGCGTACACGGTCCTTGGGTGCGAGCCACATGGCGTCGCCTTCGGTCACGCCAAAGGCATCGTAGAAGAGGTCCACGTTGCTGGCGATGCCGTTGGTGCGGAATTCGGCCGGAGAATGCGGGTCGATCTGCAGGTACTGTTCGGCCAGCTCGTCGCGGTTCTTGGTGCGCCAGATGGAGGCGTAGCTCAGGAAGAAGCGCTGCAGGCCGGTGAATCCGTCCATTTCGGGGGCGGTATCGAGCAGTGCCTTGATGGCGGCGGGGGAGCCGTCTTCTTCGGCGTCGGACTTACCTGCCGCCTTGCCAAGCGCGAACGCATACGCCTTGATCGCGATGTTCACGCCGCCCAAATCGCCGATGTTCTCGCCGATGGTCAGCGCGCCGTTCACGTGCGGCGCCTTATCAGGCTCGTCAGCGTACTTCTCGACCAGCTGCAGCGGCACAAAGCTGTTGTACTGGGCGATCAATGCGCCGGTACGGGCCTCGAAGTTCTTGCGATCCTCGTCGGTCCACCAGTTGTTGAGCTTGCCGTCGCCGTCGTACTGCGAACCCTGATCGTCGAAGCCATGGCCGATCTCGTGGCCGATCACTGCGCCGATGCCGCCGTAGTTCGCCGCATCCTCGGCCTTCGGGTCGAAGAACGGGGGCTGCAGAATCGCGGCCGGGAACACGATGACGTTCATGCTTGGCTCGTAGTAGGCGTTCACCGTCTGCGGATTCATCAGCCATTCGTCCTTGTCGACCGACTTGCCGACCTTGGCCAGCTGATAGCCGGTCTCGTACAGGTTCGCGGCCTTGGCGTTCTCGGCGGGTAGCGCATCCGCGGAGACACTCAGCGCCGAATAATCGCGCCAGTGGTTGGTGTAGCCGATCTTCGGTGTGAACTTGGAGATCTTCTCCAGAGCCTTGGCCTTGGTATCCTCGCCCAGCCAATCGGAATTGGTGATGGACACGCGGTAGGCGTCAATCAGATTGGCGACCAGCTCTTCCATGCGGCGCTTCGAGCTTTCGGGGAAGTGCAGGCGCACGTATTCGCGGCCCACATCTTCACCACAAACGCCGTTGACCAGGCTCACCGCGCGCTTCCAACGATCGCGCTGCTTCTTGGCACCGGAGAGCACCTTGCCGTAGAAGTCAAAGTTGGTGGTGTCGAAGTCGCGAGACAGGGAGGAGGCGAAGCCCAGAATCATGTGAACACGGGCCCACAGCTTAAGGTCGGCCAGATCAGCCTCGGCCCAGAACGCATCAAGACCAGTGAGGAAGCTCGGCTCGTGCACAATGACGCGCGCGAACACAGACTTGAAATCGATCGGCTGAGCCTTGGCGGCCGCGGTGGAGTCGTAGAAGGTCTGCCAGGCGTCGATCCAGGAATCAAGGTCGAAGTGCTTCAGCGTGGCGGCCAAATCGGCGTAATCGGTGGGGTTGTAGGTCTTCACCGAATCGCGCGTGGACACATTGTCCCAATGGTTGGCGGCGATTTTCGTTTCCACGCCAAGGAAGTGGCGGGCCATATCAAGCGCGGCTTCGCTGGGAACCGTGGCGGGAGCGTTGCTCTCGTCATCGCCGGTGTTGGCCGGCAGTTCATCGCCACCGTTGGACTCGGCGGCGGGTGCGTATCCGGCGTTCACCAGCTGGGTGGCGACCATCGCCACGTACGCTTCGCGCACGGGAGCGTAGTGATCCTCGCGATAGTAGGCTTCATCCGGCAGACAAAGGCCGGCCTGCTCAAGGTGGGCGATATTGCGGTCCGGGTCGCCGGGATCGCCGTAAACGGCCAAGCCGAACAGGTCGGGGCCGCCGGCTGGGTTGATGGTGCCGAGCACGCGCGTGAGAGCGGCCTTGTCGATGGCGGAATCGATGAGGTCAAGCTCGTCGCGGATCGGGTCAAGACCGGCGGCCTCGATGGCGTCGGTGTTCAGGAACGAATGGTACAGAGCCTGCGACTTGGTGGCCGGGCAGTCGTCGGCGTCGAGGATGTCGCGCACCTGGTTTTCGGCGTCTTCGGCGAGCTTGTCAAAGGAGCCGTAGCGCGAACGATCGTCGGGCAGTCGGTAGGTGTCGATCCATGGGCCATTCACGTAGCGGAACAGGTCGTTGGTCGGCTTGATGACGGAGGAGAACGATGCCGGGTCGATGCCCGACGTCAGCGTTTCGGTTTCGTTGGTCATGGCCCTAAGCCTAATCGCGGCGGGGGAGAAGCGCTGGTGATGCAGATATTGCGTTATGGGCATTGCGCTATCAGTGAACTAGATGGATTGCCTAACTGTGGTGATGGTTCAAATTAGGTAACTTGCCTAACATGGTATGTGGAACCTGAGTATGGACCTTGAGTTAAGGAGTTACGATGAGCAATTCAAACGAGGGCCAGTGGAATGGCCAGACGGGCCAGCCCAACCAGAGCCAGCCGAGCCAGCCGAATCCGGCGGGCCAACCGGGCCAACCGCAGTATGGCGCGTATGACAGCAATCATGGCGGCCAATATCCTCCGCAAGGTGCGCCGGGAGCGCAAGACACTCAGAATCAGCAGGCGCAGAACGGCCAGCCGCAAGGCGGACCGAACCAGAACCCGTACTACGGCCCGTACGCCTACAATCCGAACTATGGCCCGAACGGCCAGCCAGCATGGGGTCCGGACGGTCGGCGGTATCAGGCGGACGGCCAATCGAATAGCCAAGCGGACGGGCAGCCGAATGGTCCATGGGGCGATCAAAGTCAACCCGGCTGGCAGCAGACCAACTGGTATGTCGGCAATTTCAGTCCATTCCACCTGATCGAGGAATGGCTGCCGGAAAAGGCCAAGACCAAGATTCGCGTCATTTACGGCGTGGTGGGCGTGGCTGCCATCGCCTTGGGCGCTGCGCTGTTGTTGGTGCCGAACAAGACGCTGGCTTTGGCCGCATTGTTGCTCGGCGTGTATTTCGTGATTTCCGGCGTGGTGCGCATCGTCAGCGCTCTCGTGGAGCCGGGTCTGCCGGGCGGTTGGCGCGTGCTGGACGTGTTCGTCGGCATTCTGCTGACCTTCGGAGGCGTCGTAGTCGTACGAAACTACGGTATGACCGGTCAGACCTTGGCATTACTCATCACCCTGATGGTCGGTTTCGGTTGGATTATGGAAGGCGTGATGGCTCTAGTCGAATCATGGCGCATCCCGCGCTCCGGCTGGGCCATCGCCTATGCCATCATCTCGATTATCGCCGGCTTCGTGGTGCTGATGAGCCCGCTGAGCTCCGCCGTATTCATGATTATCTTCGGCGGATGTGCCATGGTGGTGATGGGGATTACTTCAGTGATTCGCGCGTTCACTTTTGGCAAGCGCAGGAAGTGACGCTCAAGTAATCGATGCAAGGCGCCCGTGCAGGTTGTGAACCTGCCGGGCGCTTTCTTATGGCCGCCGCCGTTGGTGATCGCTGGCGGTTGACCCCGGGCTGGTCTAGAGTTGAGAACAAGTCTCAACAAGGTAGAAAGAACCTCATGATCGAATTGAAGACCCCTCGTGAAATCGAGGAGATGAAGCCTGCCGGCCGTTTCGTCGGCGGCATTCTGAAGGAACTGCAGGAGACCACCAAGGTGGGCACCAATCTGCTCGAAATCGACGAGTTCGTCCACAAGAAGATCGTGGACCGCAAGGGCGCCGAATCCTGCTATGTTGACTACGCTCCTGACTTCGGCACCGGCCCGTTCGCCCACTACATCTGCACCTCCGTCAACGACGCCGTGCTGCACGGTGTGCCGTACGATTACAGCCTGAAGGACGGCGACCTCGTCTCCCTCGATCTCGCCATCTCCGTGGACGGCTGGGTGGCCGATTCCGCCGTCAGCTTCGTGGTCGGCAAAGACCCGGACCCCGAAGACCTGCGCATCATCAAGTGCACTGAGGAAGCGCTCGCCGCAGCCATCGACGTGGCCAAGCCCGGCAACCGTCTCGGCGACATCTCCAACACCATCGGCGACGTCGCGCGCGAATACGGCTACCCGATCAACCTCGAGTTCGGCGGTCACGGCGTGGGCCACATCATGCACGGCGACCCGCACGTGCCGAACGACGGTCGCGCCCACCACGGCTACAAGCTGCGCGAAGGCCTGGTCATCGCCATCGAACCGTGGTTCCTCAAGACCACCGACGAGATCTTCCAGGATCCGAAGGACGGCTGGACCTTGCGCGCCTCCGACGGCTCGCGCGGTGCCCACTCCGAGCACACCATCGCCATCACCGAGAACGGCCCGATCATCTTCACCGATCGCACCAACCTCTGATTGGCGTTTGGCGTATGGCGGGTGCCTGATTGGCCTGTGATGGGCTATCGGCATCTCATCGACCGTCTATATGTTCGCGGTTTTCCCGCGAATTCGAGACGTAACAAGCCGAAGTGCGTTTGCTTTGATAGCATGAGCGCACTTCGGCTTTCGTGTATCGACCGGCATTCGCCAGCGGTAACACAGAAGACATAGAGTACCGAAACACTAGTGTTCGCGAACGCGTGAACGTTAATGTTTGGGATAAGTGGTTTATGAAGAGGAAGGTGCGCGAATGGCAACGGCACAACTTGATGTCGATTCGAACAAGTTCAACCTGCCCGTGGTGAAGGCTAGTGCGGGGCCGGATGGCATCGTCGTTTCCAAGCTGCGTAATGACGGCTGGGTAACGCTCGACCCCGGATTCCTCACCACCGCACAGTGCGAATCGAAAATCACCTACATCGACGGCAAGCATTCGATCCTGCGCTACCGTGGCTACCCCATCGAGCAGTTGTGCGAGAACTCCGATTTTCTGGAAGTGGCGTGGCTGCTGCGCCACGGCGAGCTGCCGAGCAGGGCTGAGTATGAGCAGTTCTGCGCGGACATCAACCACAAGACGATGGTTGGCGAAGACTTCCGTACCTTCATGGGTTCGTTCCCGCGCTCCGCTCATCCGATGAGCGTGCTTGCCTCCGCCATCAATGCGCTGGCCACGTTCTATCCGGACACCACCGATATCTCCGACACCGACCAGCTCGATGAGGCCGCCAAGATCATCATGGCCAAGGCCCGCACGATTGTGTCGTACATCTTCCGCCGTCGTCGCGATGAGCCGATGCTGTACCCCGATTACGCGCGCGGCTATGTGGACGACTTCCTGCGCATGTGCTTCGCTGTGCCGTACGAGCCGTTCGAATCTGACCCGTTGTATGTGCATGCTTTGGGTCGTTTGCTGATTATTCATGCCGATCATGAGCAGAACTGCTCGACCTCGGTGGTGCGTATCGCCGGTTCCGCCCACGCTAACCTGTATTCGGCGGTGGCCGCTGGCGTCAATGCCCTGTCCGGACCGTTGCATGGTGGCGCGAATGAGGCCGTACTACGCCAATTGAAGGCGATTCGTGATTCCGGCAAGTCTGTGGCCGAGTTCGTGACGGATGCCAAGGAGAATGGCCAGAAGATCTCCGGCCTTGGTCACCGTGTGTATAAGTCATATGATCCGCGTGCGGCGATTGCCAAGAAGTATCTGGAGAAGATCATGGAGCGCGAGGATACGCAGAAACTGCCGTCCGACGAGCGCGCGTTGTTCGATGTGGCCACTGAGCTTGAGGATATTGCGTTGAACGACGAGTATTTCGTATCGCGCAACCTGTATCCGAACGTCGATTTCTACACGGGCTTGATTTATCGGGCGATCGGCTTCGATCCGGCCATGTTCACCACGCTGTTCGCACTGGGCCGCATTCCTGGTTGGATTGCGCAGTACCGTGAGATGCTGGCCGACCCGAACACCAAGATCGGCCGCCCGCGCCAAGTCTACACCGGTCCGGTCGAGCGCGATTTCGTGCCGATGGACGAGCGTTGATTGTTGGTTTGAGAAAGCGCTTCGCTGGAGATTCCAGTGAAGCGCTTTCTATATGTACAGCGCAAACCGGCTATGCCGCGATGGCTGCATAAGAACGAGCAGGGCTAGTTCTTAAATTGAAATAATGTGTGCGGTATCGAGGCGCACCGAGGAAAGGCGTACGGAAGTACGTCGACCGAGGAGCAACGAAGATAACGCTCCGTTATTTCAATTTCAGTTCTTGTGCAGCTTGGCGTTGAGCTCTATTCCCACCTTGCGGTAGCGGGCTTCGATGCGGCCGTTCACCGAGTTGCGGATAAACAGAATGTTGTCTTTGCCGGAGAGCTCAGCACCCTTGACCACTTCCAGCGGTTCGCCAGCGGCGGCCTTGGCCTTGTCCCAGATGGTGATCTTGGTGCCGGCGGTGATGTACAGACCGGCTTCGACGGTGCAGTTATCGCCGAGGGAGATGCCGATACCGGCGTTGGCGCCGAGCAACGAGTGCTCGCCGATGGAGTTGCGCAGCTTGCCGCCGCCGGAGAGGGTGCCCATGATGGAGGCGCCGCCGCCGATATCGGAACCGTCGCCCACGACCACACCTTGCGAAACGCGGCCTTCGACCATGGAGACGCCGAGCGTGCCGGCATTGAAGTTCACGAATCCGGCGTGCATCACGGTGGTGCCGGAAGACAAGTAAGCGCCGAGGCGCACGCGGTCGGCGTCGCCGATACGCACGCCGGTGGGCACTACGTAATCGATCATGCGCGGGAACTTATCCACACCGAACACGTTGACGGTGGTGGCAGGAGCTGCGGCAGGCAGTCCGGCCTGAGCAGCGAAAGCGAGAGCGGCTTCGGTGGAGGCGCGTTCGACATCGGCCTTGCGTAGTGTGAAGTCCTCAACGGCGAAAGGACCGTAGTTGGTCCACACCACATTGGCGAGTTGGGCGAAGATGCCGTCAAGGTTCAGCGTGTTCGGCTTGGCCATGCGCATGCTCATCAGATGGAGTTTCAGGTAAGCGTCCGCGGCGTTGCTGATTGGCTCGTCCAACTGGCTGACGACGAATACCGGCACGCGGCGGATGCCACGGGCGTCGGCTTCATCGTGAGCCAGAGTGCCGAAATTGTGGTTTGGATGATCGGCCTCGGCCGGTGCCTCACCGAGATTCAGTTCGGGGTACCAGACGTCCAGGGTGGTGCCGGCGGCGTCTACGCTGGCCAGACCCCATCCCCATGCGGTACGCTCTTCGCTCATAGTTGCTCCTTATATATCGTTGCGTTTGCGTTGCATGTGCATCGCGGCATGTGATAGTTCCACCTTAGCGTCAAGTACGGCTAGGTGGGGACCATGGTTCGTGGGATGGCTTGAAATCGAGTTGTTCGGTAAAAAATTACCGAACGTGATTGGTGGTGGGATGATAGGTTCTCCGGTGAAATTCGCTGGTGAACAACTCGACAAGGAGGTGTGCGATGTGATGTTGCATCATTCGGGAGCATAGGCTGTGGCCATGCGACGCCCGGCATCATAGAGTTTGCGCTTGAGCGAATCGGGCTCAAGAATCACTACGCGGCCATCCCAGGAATACTGCAATGCCCACCAGAACACAGCGCGTTCGGGAGCATCGACGATGACTTCGAACTGTGTGCCGTCCGCCGAATGTTTGATTTGAGGGTCGTCGAACCATTCGAACACGTTGTTGAGCATGGATTCGTCTCGTACGGCCATGCGGATGCGAATCGGGGCATCGGCTACGGGATACGGGCGGTGGCGCATGAAGTTCACTGCGTCAAAATCAGCCGGCGCTGGTTTTTCCAGTGGCACTGTGCCGTTCCTGCCTTTGGCGCTGACGTTGGCGATTCGGTTGACCACGAAAATGCGGAGATTATCCTCGCCATGCAGGTGGCAGATGAGGTAATACCGTCCGTTCTTGTACACCATCTGATAAGGGTCGGCGATGTAGGTGATTCGACCTGCACCCGTACGGCTTTTATGTGGTATCAGGGTGCCATCCGGGCCGTAATCACGGTATTGGAAGGTTACGCCGTGGCCTTCTTCAATGGCCTGATTCAGTTGGTCGATGGTGGATAGGAACTCGCCGTTGATATGCGTGTAGGTGGCCACGTGATCAAGGTAACCTACTGCTTGCCCAGCGGCACCTGCGAGTTCGCGGATTTTACCGATGAGATCGTCCATGGTGTCGAGGCTGATGCGAGACAAAGTGAGGCTGTCGAGCAGCAGTCGCATTTCGGCGGTGGATAGGAATGCGTCAAGATACCAGCCGGGTTGTGGATTCTTGCATTCGATGCCGGCAAGGTCGCTTTCGGTGAGATGCCCGATATGCCTGCCGAGAAATTCCGTGGCGGTAAGCTTTTTGAGCTGATTTCGTATGGTTTTCTCGGTCGGCAGCTCGCTTGGATCTTCCAGCTGGTGTTTACGGGCAAGTTCATCGAGTATTTGCCGCACGGTCAGGCCATGTCCAAAGTAGCTGTGACGCCACAGCACCTCGAAGATTTCGAGGGTGGTGTTCCCTGCATAGGATTTGCGTTGCGCCGGCTTGTCTGCATCCATACATTAAGGCTACCGCGCGCCTCGTCTAGGATGGAAGTGTTGGACTGAAATGCATTCGCTGGAAAGGAGGCTCGCCCATGAGCAAAGGGTATGGTGTATTTGGCCATGTTCCCGATAATGCGGATGACGATGACCTCCTGCCTTATGAGGATGATGATTCCGGCGTTTCCTGGGGCCATGCGTTGCGCCGTCGCAATCCTTGGAAAAGGGGAGGCGACGAAGGTGCCGATTACGACGATGATCGGTATGGCGCAGATGACACAGATGACACAGATGACACTAATGAGGACAGGGGTCTCTTTGCCGGCAAGAGCAGCGGTATAGGCGGTATCTCTGGCGAGGCAGATGGAATGCTTGGTGGCGCAGGCGCTGCCGGCAGTAGAGCCGTAACGTTTGGCGGAACGGACAGTTTGTCCGCCGCCGATGCGGTTATGCCCTATCGTTTCAGGCAAGGACGTTCCGTATGGTTCGAAGATGAGGACGAAGGCCATTTCGCCGGGGCTGCGAAGCGTGCCGAAGCCCATGCCGTCCCTATCCTTGCGTTACGCAACGATGTGGAATCGTCATCGTCGAATGCCGTGCTCGCTCGTGCCCGCAGCATTGCGCGCAAAGCGGCCACCATGGTTATCAATCCGGTATACAGCGAAAATCATCGAACCGGGTATGCCGAGCTTGACGGCGTTCTACGTGGCACCACCAGCCCATCGAGTAAGTATCGTACCAGCGTGCAATTCGACCTCGACACGGGAGAAGCCGTCGGTGGCAAGTGCTCATGCCCGGCTTACGGCCGTGGCTATGGCATGTGCAAGCACATGATTGCGCTCGCCTTCATATTCTGCGATGATCCGCAGCGTTTTGAAGGGTACCGTGCCGGGGCTGTGAGGCCGTCTCGGACGCTGATTGACTATATGGAACACGTCGATAGGCAAGATGCTCAAGCCAAAGCGCGTCGCCGCAATGCGCTCATGCGCCGATTCGATACTGCAAAAAGACGAAATGGCGCAGGTGGACGACGTACGAATAGCGGATACGGCTCTCGTGCCGGCACCCGAGGCGGCGGGTATCAGGGCGATAGTGAGACTGTGGGCTTGGGGCAGGTGCAGCTTGTTCCGATATTGAGTTTCATCGATGGCGTGTGGAGCGTGGAGTTCAAGATCGGATCGACTTCCAATGGGTCCAGCTATGTACTGAAATCGATTCCGCAATTTGTGCTTACCATGGCGAACGGCGACTATACGGATTATGGGCAGAAGCTTGCCTTTACCCATACGCCGGATATGTTCGACGATGATTCACGCCCACTGCTGGGCTTCCTTGACGACGCGATGGCCGTGCGTCGTGCGGCCGAGCAGCAGGACCGGTATTACGGGCATATCGCCATCGACCGTCACCTGACACTTTCAGCACCGGAAGTGGCCCGGTTGCTGTCCGTACGTGAGGGCAGAGGCGTACAGCTCGTGTTGAACACATGGTTCTCCGGGCAGCCTGCATCGGTGCCGGTTGATGGTGGCGAGCCAGATTTTCTTATGCGCATTGCGCGGCGTGATTTCAATACGTATGGTCCGGATGCCGGATACCTGCTTGCCGGAGTGCCGGCGGTGGAAACCGTGATTGATGGTGGCAAGAATGTATGGCTGTTGCTCGCCTCCACTAATCCGGCCGGTGCGGTATCCGCCATGATGGCGGGCTCTCAGCGTAAAAGCGCAGCGGGATGCCGATTCGTCCGTTGCCCGAAACGATTGATTCCGTTGCGAGGACTATTGGGAGACCTGTTTGAACCCGATGGCGAGGGGCAGGTCATTGCCGGCGATGACATCGCCCTGTTCGCACGCACGCTATTGCCTCAGCTGGTTGGCGCCGGATTGTTGGAGGCCAGTGAGATTCCTCGCGAGCTGGCTGAATTAAGTCCTACGGAATGCAGCCTCCAGTTTTATCTGGATCGTGATGAGCATGGTGTGCAATGCGAGGTCAAGGCACACTACGGCGATGCCATTGTCCCGTTGCTACCCGATGGCCCGACGGTGCATGTTGAGGATGAGCGTTCCATCCCCTTGTCTCGGGGCGTGATTGGGCGTGATTTCGACGCTGAGCATCTTGCGATTGATGTAGTGCGTGAATTCTTTACCATGCCTGACCAGCGCAAGCGCGTTGCGGCCGCCACTCATCAGACGGTGAATGGGTTCCGAACGCCGGCCGCGCGAAAGACCGCCAAACAATTCGTGTCTGATGCGGCCACTATCGATCGCGATGACACCACGCAGATTGTTCGTCTTTTTGACGAGGGATTGCCCGCACTGAAGGAAGTAGGGGAGGTCTTCACCACACCGGCTTTTGACCGGCTGATCGCGCCCAAGCCGCCAAGCGTCAAAGTCGGATTGTCCATCAAAGGCAACTTGGTGGAGATATCACCCCTCGCTGATGAAGTGCCGCCGGACGAAGTGGGTGCTTTGCTGTCTTCGTATCGTCGGCGTCAACGATTCCATCAGTTGAAGGACGGCACGCTGGTCAAACTCAGCGGAGCGAATCTCAGCACGTTGGACCGATTAGCCAGCGACCTTGATCTGAGCGAGCAGCAGCTCAACTCCGGGCTAATCGAGTTGCCGGGCGATCGGGCGTTTCTACTGGATGGTGAGCTGCCGGATGACGGCTCCGATGTAGTCAAGGACGCTTCGTTCACCGAATACATCGACGATCTCAAGATCATCGACCCTAAGTCGTATGAAGTGCCGGATAGTCTCAAACATATTCTGCGCCCGTATCAGGTCGAAGGCTTCCAATGGCTGAACACGTTGTGCGACAAGGGTTTTGGCGGCATTTTGGCCGACGAGATGGGTTTGGGCAAATCCGTGCAGCTTATCGCCCTGTTGCTGTCGCGATACCACAACGAATCTAGTGGCATGCCGACCGCTCAAGGTGTGGATGCCGGTAATGCTGGTAATAGTGAATCAGCCGTAACCGGTCATACTACTTTCGATTCCGAAGATGGCGGGCCGCATCCATCATTGATCGTGTGCCCGGCGTCCTTGGTGTACAACTGGGGCGCCGAATTCGCCAAGTTCGCCCCGAGCTTCAATGCCGTGGTGGTGGCCGGCACCAAAGCCGAGCGCCGCACCGCCATCGGCCGTGCGTTCCGGGCGGATGAACCCACCATGCTCATCACCTCATACGACCTGCTGCGCCGGGATGTCGATGATTACACCGCCAATGAGCAACGTTTCAATGTCATGGCATTGGATGAAGCCCAGTACATCAAGAATCACACCACGAAAATAGCCAAAGCGGTCAAGGCCGTGGCCGCCGACCATCGTTTCGCCTTGACCGGCACGCCGATCGAGAACCGACTCTCCGAACTGTGGAGCATCTTCGACTTCCTGATGCCGGGACTGCTCGGCTCATACAAGCGATTCCATGAGCGCTACGAGCTGCCCATCTCCAACGCCCGGGCCGCGGATGGCAGCACGGCCGAAGGTCGGGCCGCCGCACAGGTCAATCCTGAGGCTGCCCGGGTGTCTCGCCAATTGCAGTCGTTGGTGGGCGTGTTCATCAAGCGCAGGTTGAAGTCCCAAGTGCTGACCGATTTGCCGGACAAGTTGGAGACCACGCTGACCGTGCAGCTTGCCGGCGAACAGCGCAAACTGTATGCGGCCCACGAGCAGCGGCTCAGAATGCAGCTCGAACACAGCGAAGAAGCCGATTTCAACACGTCGAAGATTCGCATCCTCGCCGAGCTGACCAAGTTGCGCCAGATCTGCTGTGATCCAAGGCTGCTGTATGCCGATGCCAAGGATCAGTCGGCCAAGCTTGCCGCCATCACCGAACTGGTGGAAACCTGCGTGAATGAAGGCAAGAAGGCGCTGATCTTCTCCCAGTTCACCAGCTTCCTTGATCTGATCGCCGAACGTTTCGACGCGCAAGGACTACGCTACTACACCATCACCGGATCCACGCCTAAAAAGAAGCGTCTCGAACTCGTCGACCAGTTCAATGCGGACGATACGCCCGCCTTCCTGATTTCATTGAAGGCCGGCAACACCGGACTGAACCTGACCGGTGCCAGCGTGGTCATCCACGCCGATCCATGGTGGAACGCTGCCGCGCAGGATCAGGCCACCGACCGAGCACATCGTATCGGCCAGACCGAAGACGTCAACGTGTATCAGGTGGTGGCCAAGGACACCATCGAAGAACGCATCTTGGAGCTTCAGCATACCAAGAGCGAGCTCGCCCGCCAGTTCACCGATGCTTCCTTGCTTGCCGACGAAGCCGGCACCGGCGCCAGCGCCCTCACCGAAGCTCCCGCCTCCATCGCCACCCTCACCAAGGACGATCTCCTCAATCTGCTGGGATGAGAAGATCCTGCTCGGTGCTCTTGAGCTTGGGAGGCGGAAACAGTCTGGGCTTTGTGGACCCGTTCGCTAAGCCGAGACCGGAGTCGATAGCGGTGTGGCATGGTGCGTGCGTGGGGAGCGTGATTCAGTTGTTGGCTGAGGCGATTCGGACGCTGTCGTTTTGTGCTCTGTTTTGCCGTTGACCAATTGAAATGCTCGCTGGTAGGAGACCCCCAATAAAGCTCCGATTTGTCGATACGTGAGTCCCTCGTTGCGTAGGGCCCGTGCGGCGAGTCGGGATTCGGCAGCCGCTTGTGCGTTGGCTTTTTTTGCTATTTCGCGCTGCCGGAACATTTCTGTTACGTGTTGTTTGGCTTGTTTCGGCAACACAAACGTCACCTTGAGCTCCGGATTGTCGTCGTCGTTCATGACAGTGATGAGATCTTTAGCCATTGACTCGATATCGTCAAGTCCTTTGGCCTGGGTCGACCGTTCGATAGCTGGTACCTGAACGTACCAATATCGGCCATCGGGTTGCACAAGCACGTCATAGTTGCTCATTGCCACCACCCCTTTCCGAGTTTCTGCTCGCTCTCGTTGATGATATCCAGCGTGGTTCGTTCTGAGACTTCATTATGGCGGGGGATGGGTATCCTCAACCCGTCCAGGCAGTAAACCTCATGTCTGCTGCCTTGCCGTAACAAATAGAAATCGAGCCCTCGCTGCTTTGCCGCTTGCCGAAGTTTCTTGATGATGAGTTTTCTTCGTGTCATCATAACTCTCAATCTCGCACTAGACAAAATGCGTATGCCGAATTGCCGGGTGGGAGTTGTGGGTAAACGTAGAGATGTTCATTGGTCCTTCTTTCTGTTGTCTGACGCGTCGTTGCGTGCGGGTGCATCTGACGGTATGGGATGAGGTTTCTGATTGGCAAGCTGAACGGGGGTATGTGGTTCTAGCTTCCGAGTTATCCACATTGATAAAGTGCTTTTTTAAAGTGACTTTCCCGTGTTGGTCGTGGATGCTGCGAGCAAGGCAAGAACGGTCGATCACGTCGCGATGTGTGTGGGTGAATGGTGAAAGTGATTTTCGATATTTTTATATTGATATTCGATATATTATGATGGTGACATACGGGGCAGTGCAGGTTCATCCATTGATATTGGATTAAGGAGCATAGCCATGAACGCTGGTATCGCATTCATCTCTCGCAAATCTCGCAAAGCAGACGTCGCTTGGCGCTATGCCATTGCACTTGGTCGGTGGCGGGGGAGTCGGCGTTATGTTCGACGTCAGTGCCGTCATTGGCAGATGGCGCAACCGCCACGAACACAGGGGTCTGATCGTTGGGCAGAATCGCCTTCAATTCCTCGTCCGTGTATTTCTTGACACCGCCTTTGAACAGATCCGGTCGGCCGGCATGATGCACTCCGAGCACCTGCCGCAGCAGTTCGTCGATTTGGGGAATATCGGCTGCCGTGGCCCTACGAATCATCATGTCATCCATTTGATTCAGTCTAATCGTGCAGTCTCGACCGGCAGATGATCATTGCCCGCGATAAGAGACACGGACGGGCAAGATGGGTGATTGTTCGTTCAGGCTTTCATCCTCGCCGCAACGTCACGGTAGTCTGGAGTGCGTGAATCGCAAGAAACAGCCAGTGGAGAAGTATGAGCGGGGCACCCGTTCGTACACGATGTCGCATATTCGTGGCAAAGACACCAAAATCGAGGTGCTGGTGCGCAGCTATCTGTTTCGCAAGGGTTTGCGATTCCGCAAGAACGACAAGCGTTACCCCGGCCACCCGGATGTAGTACTGCCGAAATACCACACCATCGTGTTCATCAACGGCTGTTTCTGGCACATGCATGAAGGCTGTTCCAAACATTCGATGCCGAAATCGAATGTGGAATTCTGGCAGACGAAGCTACTGCGCAATCACAATCGAGACATCGCGCAGCGAGCCGAACTGGAGGCCGCCGGCTGGCGTGTAATTACCGTATGGGAGTGCGAATTAACGCAAGCCGTGCGCGACGAACGCCTCGCACGGCTGTATGAGCAGATTGTTGAAGGAGATGCAGATTCAGCGGAATAATTTCAGCTCCCCTCTGGAGGGGAGCTGAAATCAGGATTCAAACGGGAACTTCAGGCCCCAGCGGTCACGAATCGCATCCATCAGCTCCATGATGCGGATGGTGTCGGTGCGGCATCGCCTCGCATTCGATCTTGCCATCCAGCAGCGCGTTGGCCGCATCGGCCACCTCATACTCATAACCGGTCAACTGCAGCGGCACCGCAATGCTGCGCACGGGCTTGTGGGCGTTGTCATAGATGTCGATGGACTCGGGATTGTTGATATTGGTGACCACCAAATACCCTTCGGTGCCCCACACGTAGCCGCCGCGATCGGAGGAAACCAGCATCGAACTGGTGGACACGGCCATCGTGCCATCATCGTAATACAACGTGGTGGAATTCTGTGCATCCACACCGGTTTCGGCGGCCATCATCGACGTATCGAAATGATCCAGCGTGCGGCCATGGTCGGCACCGATCGCCATATCCAGGAAGTTCAGCGGATACACGCCCACATCGAGCAGCGCGCCACCGGCACAGGCCGGATCGGTCATACGTGCCTTGCCGGACACCGGATAGCACAGGTTGGCGCTCGCCGCTTTCACCTCGCCGATCTCGCCGGACTCGATAACTTCGTTGATGAGCTTGCGGCTGGGCATGTAGCGCGTCCAGATGGCCTCCGTGCACAGCATGCCGGTTTCCTCGGCCACGGCCAGCGCCTCACGTGCCTGTCCGGCGTTCGCGGTGAACGACTTCTCCACCAGCACGTTCTTGCCGGCTTTCATACACAGGATCGCCTGTTCGGCGTGCAGACTGTGCGGGGTGGCGATATACACCAGATCCACATCCGGGTCCGCCACCAACTCCTCATACGATCCATAAGCCTTGTCAAAATGCCACTGGTCGGCAAAAGCCTGCGCGCGCGTAATATCACGGGCCGCCACCGCATACGGGTGGATCCATGAGGAATACAGTGAATCTTCAGCCATCCGGGTCAGGGTATCGGCCATGGTGTGAGCTATGCGGCCCGCACCCAGAATCGCGACGTTGATTTTTTCGCCGCTGATCTCGAACTCGGCGCGCTTGCCATTGAATCGACTCATTATTCCTCCTTGAATACGGGTTGGTACACTCAATCGACCTACAGTGATTATAAAAGAAGAGACCTTGTCCCGTGAGGCGGATAGAACCGAAATATGGAAAACGAAGCAGCGCAGCAGCCCCAATCTCCGGCCGTGTCTCCGGTCATGTCCCGCCGAGCGCGTGAGGCCAATCCCTTCCGTGCCATGGTATTCGGCGAACAAGCAGACAAGATGATCGCCCAAGGTATCAGCGTCATCAAATTAAGCCTTGGCGAGCCCGATTTCGGCGCGCCGCCCGCCGTACGCGACGCCATGCGCGAACAGTACGACGGCCGGGCCCTGCCGTACACCGCCGCCATGGGCCTACCTGAACTGCGCCAAGCCATCGCCGACTTCTACCATGAACGTCACGACCTTGACATTGACCCCAAGCGCATTTGTGTAACAGCCGGCGGTTCGGCCGCCCTGCTGTTGGCCACCGCGCTGACCGTGGACCCCGGTGACGATGTGATTGTGGCCGACCCCTCCTACCCGTGCAATCGCGAACTCGTGCGCTCCTTTGAAGGCCGGGTCATCGACGTGCCGACCTCGGCCGCCACCCGCTTCCACCTGACCGCCGACCTATGCAGCCAGTACTGGACGAGCAAGACCAAGGCCGTGATGATCACGTCGCCGTCCAACCCCACCGGCACCACCATCGATTTCACCGTATTGGACGAGGTGTGCAAGCTGGCCGCCAGCCGCGGCGCATGGCGCATCGTGGACGAAACCTACCTCGATTTGGCAGACCGTGAGCCGGACGGCACCGAAGTCAAATCCGTACTGGCCTGCGACCCCGATGCCATCGTATGCAACAGCTTCTCCAAGTTCTTCGGCATGACCGGCTGGCGCCTCGGCTGGGCGATTCTGCCGGACGACCCCACCGTGCTGGAAGCGGTTGACGATCTGGCCACCAACTACTACCTGTGCGCCCACACGCCCACGCAACATGCGGCGCTCGCCTGCTTCATGCCGGAAAGCTTGGCGGAATGCGAAGCTCGTCGTCAGGAATTGCTGGCCCGTCGCCGCATTGTGATTGACGGGCTCAAGCGCATCGGTTTGCCGGTTGAAGTCGAGCCGAATGGCGCGTTCTACGCCTACTTCAACATCTCCCGCACTGGTCTGGATGCCTGGACGTTCTGCGAACGCGTACTGGATGAAGCCCATGTGGCTCTGACTCCTGGCCGCGACTTCGGTGCGGCCACGGCGGATACGCATGTGCGCCTGAGCTATGCCGCCTCACGTGAGGCCCTGACCGAGGGGCTGGAACGTCTCGGAACGTTCGTCGAATCGCTGTGAACCGTGCGGCAGCCGGTGTGATTGTTGTACAGTAGTCGAGTTTGTGTGATGTCCGGCTGGCCTCGCGGTGTTGGTTGCCGGCCGAACGACTCGCCATGGTGGCGCACGGCTGGCTGATTGCGATGGTCGTCCCGTTGTTCGGCCATCACGGGTTAGGTAAGGTCAGGAATAGGGATCATGGTCAATCTGCGTTCGCACACCACGCGACTTGGTGTGCTTGACATCGGTCCGAACACTATCCACATGCTTATCGTCGACGCCGCCCCGGCGCTCGCCCTGACCCCGAGGCCAGCACCAAATCCACAGTGCGCCTGATGAAATATTTAAAGGACGACGGCTCAATCAAGAAGTCCGGCATCGAGGCGATTCTGGAAGCCGTGTCCCAGTGCATGCGGTTGGCCGAGGAATACGAAATCACCCAACCGCCACAGTCGCCAACAACGCCGCATGATCGGAGCCCTCGACTTTGACCACCTTGCATTGCCCGGCCTTCATGCCCTGATCAAGCACCACGTGGTCAATACCGGCGAACATTGGCACAGTCGCACGGTTCGTGGGCCATGAGAACGTAAACCCATGTCCGGATTCACGTGCGGCATCCACGAACCGGTCGCCAAGAAAATCACGGAATGGTGTGTGATCGTAAGTGGCGTTGAAATCGCCCATGAAAATATACCGTCTATCCGTATGCCCGCGCATCAGACCCAACTCATCCAGCGATCGCTTCCACTGCCGCCAATAGCCCGGTACAGGTGCAGTGGTGTGCACGGATATGAATCGAACCTGCTGGCCACCCATATCCACCGTGCCGCCGGGCATGAATGAGGCGCTGGAATTCACGTCATCGTCGGCCGGATCGGCAAGTGGCGTGGCCGACCAGAGGCCGTTACCGAATACGCCGTCAGACGATGAGACCTGCGCATACGGCAGATAGTGCTCAATACCAGCCTCGTTGAGTTTTTTGACGAAATCCTCGGTGGTCTCCTGCAAAGCAAGCACTTCGACGCGCTGATCGCGGACCAGCTCGACGATGGCTTGCGGATCGGCCTGCCCCTTGTACACATTGAAGGTCATGACGCGCGCATAGGCGTCGCTGGTGTTGGGGGAGGCTACGGCCACGGCGTTCTGCGCGGCTTGGGAAAGCGGATCGGCTGAGTAGAAGAACGGATACTGCCAATAGCCATTGCATGCGATTGTGGCAGCGGCGATCAATGCGGCAAGGATACGTCGCGACACGATGGCCAACAGTAGGGCGATCAAACCAAGCAACATGAACCAGGGCGTTGCCGATACCACAATCGGCACAAACGGCAGTTCCTGCAAATCGGCAGGTAGCGCGCGGGCGGCAGTACCGGCAAGGGCAAGAAGGGCGAATATCGCGGCAAGAAAACCAAGCAGATGGTGCCGTTTACGTGGCCTTACTGCGGACTTGGATACTGGGCGCGCCGGGGCTTTGGCAGAGCGTGGCTTGGAAGTGGCGCGGGCTCGTACGCTTGCGCCTGTGGTCGTGCTCCGTGCCTTTGCCATACTGCCCTTTCTTTTGGCTCGCCTGTTGTTACCTTGCTTTTCGTGCGATTTGCCACTGTACCGTGTGCGGCTTGTCTTTCGGTGTCTTTTCGCCATGCGCAAGAGCGGTTCGCACCAAACCGGCACGAAAACCGGCCATGCCTTGGTGCCGGGTTCTGCCAGGTGGCCTGCATAGACTGCCATGCGGCTTACGCAGGCTGCCACGCGAACATGATGCGACTGGGCGTGTGGCCGTGTACAATAAAACGTCGTTGCCCGAGTAGCTCAGTGGATAGAGCACCGCTCTCCTAAAGCGGGTGTCGTCGGTTCGAATCCGATCTCGGGCACTTGTCTTTGGAAGTGTGGCGGTACCTCAATCTCTATCTATCGGTGATGAGGCGCAACGTAATGGACGATGGCCGCGCCATGCAAATTGTCAATCGCGGCTGACAGGCTGGCAGTGCGGGCGGGAGTGAAAGTGGCGGAGTGCGTCAATTAGGGGGTGGCAACGTACGTAGTCATTGACGGTTATCCCGTAGTAATATTCACAATACGACCCTTGTCCATAAAGTGAAAATAACGGCTGGCGTTCGACGCGGCTGCGCTATGACTAGAAACCATGAGTGAAGATAAGCAGTATGACTTCTATGTGGCCGGTCCGTTCTTCGATCCTGAACAGACGGCAAGTATGGAACGTTTGGAAAAGATACTGGAAGACCATGGCAAGATACTGTTCAAGCCGCGGTTCGTCAGCCAGATCGAAGAAGCAGGGCCTGAAGGATGCTTTGCGGACGATATCCGTGGCATTAATGCTGCTAAGGCCGTGGTCGCCAATCTTATGGACGAGGACCCAGGCACGATGTTCGAAATCGGATATGCGCATGCGCTGGGAATCCCGGTGTACGGCTATTTCGAGAACCTTACGCCAATGGATCGTGTCAATCTGATGATTGCGCAATCGGTCGAACTGGTTTTCGCCGGTCCTGATGATGTGGCGAAATACTTGGAAACCGGCGAACATACGGAAGTCGATTACATTCAGTTCTAAACAGCTCTAACAGGTTCTCTGCAAGCAGGGTTGGCGGCGTTCTCGTACATTGTCATGTACGAGAACGCCGCAGTGGTATAGGGATATTCCAACAAGCGGCATAATGGAGTCGTGGGAAAACTAGACGGATTGCCGGGGCCATTTGGTCTGGACAATCCGTTGTTTCGCGCGTGTTTTGTAGCATCCGTGGAGTTACATGGGGGTATGACTGAAAACATCGCTGATAAGGCCATAAACGATACTCGTATCGTCAAGCAGTTCACCAATCCCGTCAAGGAACCGATTGACAGCGACGTCAACCTGTTCGATCTGCTCGATAACCGCGCCAAGCGCGATCCCGAAGGTGCCATGATCGAATACAAGGGCGATGATGGCACTTGGCACCCGTACAGTGCCCAAGTATTCCGTGACATGGTCATCGATCTGGCCAAGGGCCTGATCGGACTTGGCGTCAATAAGGGCGATTCAGTCGCTATCGTCTCACGCACCCGCTGGGAATGGACGGCGCTGGACGTGGCGATCATGTCCATCGGCGCGGTCACCGTGCCGGTGTACGAGACCAACTCCGCCAGCCAGGTCAGCTGGATCTTCAACGATTCCAAAGTCACGCTCGCCATCGCCGAAGATGACGGACAGCGCGACAAGATCGAATCCGTGCGCAGCGAGGTACCCACCCTGCGCAACGTGTTCGTAATCGAGGCCGGCGGCCTGAACGCCATCAAGACCTATGGCGAAAGCGTCACCGATGCCGAATTCTGGGAATACAAGGAAGCCTCCCACGGCGACGACCGCGCCACCATCGTCTACACATCCGGCTCTACAGGCACCCCGAAGGGCGTGGAACTGACCCACCGCAACTTCGCCTTCCTGGTGTTTTCCGCGCTGCAGTACATGCCGCGCGCCGGCGCATGGCCTAACCGCCGCCTGCTGCTGTTCCTGCCGTTGAGCCACGTGTTCGCCCGATTCATGGAATTCTTCAGCTTCGGCGGCACGATTTCGCTGGCCTTGAGCTCCAATATGAAGACGATGGTCAAGGACTTCGAAACCTTCGGCCCCACGCTGCTGCTTGCCGTGCCGCGTGTGTACGAGAAGGTCTACAACGCCGCCTCCCAGCGCGCCGGCACCGGATTCGCTGGCAAGATGTTCATGCGCGCCGCCGAAAACGCGCGCGAATGGTCCAAGGCCGAGCAGAAGGGTGAGCAGTTGCCGATTGCCGGACGTATCGCCCACGCCTTCTACGAGCAGGTGGTGTACAAGAAGATCCGCACAATTTTCGGTCCGAACGCCGACTTCGCCATTACCGGCGGCGCTCCGATGGACTCCGAGCTTTCCCACTTCTTCAACGGCATCGGCATGCCGGTGCTTGAGGGCTATGGCATGACCGAAACCTGCGGCCCGGTGTGTGTGAGCTTGCCGGAAGACAACCGCATCGGCACCATCGGCATGCCGATGTGCGGTATCACTGCGGGCATCGCCGAGGACGGCGAGCTGGTGGTCAAAGGACCGCTGGTGTGCAAGGGCTACCACAACAACCCTGAGGTCACTACCCAGCAGATCACTGATGGCTGGCTGCACACCGGCGATCTGGGCGATATCTCCGAAGATGGCTTCATCTCCATCACCGGCCGTAAGAAAGACCTCATCATCACCGCTGGTGGCAAGAATGTGTCGCCGGGTCTGCTTGAGGCTTCCGTGATGACCTCGCCTGTGGTCAACCAGTGCTTGGTTATTGGTGATAAGAAGCCGTTCGTGGCCGCTCTGGTCACGCTGGATCTGGCAGATACCAACAATTGGCTGGAATCCCAGGGTGCCAAGCCGGAACCCGATCTGGCCTCGCTGGCCAAGAACGCCATCGTTCACGCTGAGGTGGAGCGTGCGGTGAACGCCGCCAACGAGGGCGTTTCCCGCGCCGAGTCGATTCGTAAGTTCGAGATTCTGCCCGACGAATTCACCGAGGCCAACGGCATGCTGACCCCGAGCCTGAAGACCCGCCGCGCGCAAATCGTCAAGCACTACCAAGAGCTCATTGACAACGTGATCTACGTCCCGCTGAAGAAGTAACCATCAACTCCCTCTGATCCAAAAAATAAGCTCTCTCTGACGAGGGAGCTGTCAGCGAAGCTGACTGAGGGAGAGACCCTGCGGCTTGCCCGCGAAAAAACAACAGGGCCGGGTGCGACTTGCACCCGGCCTCAGCTTATTCAGTCCAAAATCGCCGAAACATAATCAGCGGCGGCCTGATCCAGCTCCGCATCGCTGATGGTGGCGGTGCCCTGCACCAGGAATGGTTCGGCATAGTTCATGCCTACCTTGTAGGCCACGACTGCGAATGGGCTTAGCAGCTCCTCCATGGTGTGGTTGTACTCGCCATCCTTGCGGTACTTGGAGGCGTCGGAACCAGTGGTGACCACCAGCTTGAGCTCCTTGCCCTTGAGTGTCTGGCCTCCACCGTAGGCCCAGCCTGCGGTGATGACCTCGTCTTCCCATTCCTTGAGTAGCGCGGGGGAGGAGTACCAGTAGAACGGGAACTGAAGGATTACGCGGTCGGCGGCCTCCAGCAGCTCGTGCTCCGTGTCGGCGTTGACGGAGAAGTTCGGGTATTCGGCGTATTCGTCGCGCACGATGATGTCGTCCTCGCCTTGTGCGGCGAGTTCGGCAAGCAGGCGGGCGTTCACTCGCGAGCCGTCCTTCAGGTGCGGATGGAATACAAGAATCAACGTTGACATGGGATTTCCCTTCTATAAACTGCTGCCAATGTGGCCTAATCACCACTATCGTATGCCGGGAAGCAGAACTCAGTCCAGTCTGGACTCAGGTGCGAGCCGCGGGATGCCGCGGATGAGTAATTGACGCGGGAAAGGATGCTGACTGATGATTTGGCGCTGAAGCTTCAGTGGGTCGCATATACGAGTCCTAAAGCGGATAGGATGGGATATGACGCGGATATCGTCGGTGGACTGAATAACGGGAGGCGCACATGACCATGAACCGCATGCTGATGTGCCGTACCCATCCGGTAATGGAGTTCGAGTATTTCGAACGCGGCGGATACGCCCTGAGGGCAGGGGAGATCTACGACGAGTCCCGAATCCCGGTCGGCATGTATGTGGACGGCAAACCTGAGCCCACCGGTGAGTCGATTACCAGGTGGTGGCGTTCTCGCGGCATTCCCATGACCCGTGACGGCATGCGTTCCGTATTTGCCGGTTCGGGTATCGCCTCGACGAACGATCTGCTGGACCGTTCCTTGGGACTCGGCCTGTCGGACCAGTATTGGGTGCGGCCTCTCGACCGGCCCGATCTGACGTGGGAAAAACTGAACTTTTTCCACAACGATTTTGACGAACGACTTGGGCAGGCCTTATTCTTCGGTAATTCGTCGCGCATCGGCAACGTGAACACCCCGGATGTCACCAGTGCCGGTGACCTGCCGAAACGTTGGATTATCGGTCCCGATGGCGTCCGCAGCCTGATCAAGGGAGGACGCACCGGTCAGGAGCCGGACAACGAGCGCATCGCCTGGCAGACGGCACGACTGTTCGGCATCGACCATGTCGAATACCGCATCGGCCGTGCCAAGGGCATCCGGGTCTCCGTCTGCGATGAAATGCTCGAAGACACGCAAGAGCTGATTCCCGCAGGGCAGGTTATGCGCATCTTCCGACGCGGCGACAACACCGAACGCAAGATGATATGGCTGGACGCATGTCAGCAACTCGGCGTAAGTCGTGATACGGCAAATGCGGCGACCAACGATTTTCTGTTCCTTGATTTTCTTCTGTGCAACACCGACCGGCATTACAACAACTTCGGTCTCATCCGTGACGTCGAATCATTCGAGATTCGCCCGGCCCCGATTTTTGACAGCGGCGCCAGCCTGTGGAACGGCATGGACCCCGAAGCCATCACCAACGAAGACTACCCGCCGAAGCCGTTCTGGCTCGACGACTACGGCGATGCGGACAACGCCTACTGGCAGTTGGGACTTATCGACGATTGGGACCGTTATGATTTGGGGATGCTCGACGAGGTGCCTGAACTGATACGGGCGCAGCTCGCCACCAACCGCCGGCTGTCCGCTGATGTGATTGACGCCATCTGCTCCGCCATGCAGGAGCGCATCGGCATCATCCGCAAGCTTGCACGATGATGCCGCGCCGGGAGGCAACTCAGTCGAGGTTGGACTGCGTGCCTGCGGTGGCTTCGTTGGCGGCTTGCTCGGCTTGTGCCTGGTCGAGCTTGGCACGGACGTCGTTGAGCAGACCCTGGGCGCGCTTAGCCAAGGCCTCGCCGATTTCCCATTGACGCATCGACTGGTCAAGATTGAGGCCGCCGGTTTCCAGTGCCTGGACAGCCTGAATCAGCTTGTCGCGCGCCTCTTCATATGGCATCTGGGCGATGAGCTCGCGTTCCTTGTCCGCCAGGGACGAGGCGGGGGTGTTCTTGTCGGTGGATGTGGCGTTTTCGGTCATGATGTTCTCCTTATATATATGGTATATATGCGTGGCTGCGTATGGAGTGTCACGCGGTTGCGGATGTGGTGGTTGCGGTAATGACACCCTTCTTCAAGGTGACGGTGATGTCATCCCCGGGGCTTGCCTGCGAAGCATCGTCTAGTACGTGGCCATCGGAGGACTGCACCACCGCATAGCCTCGGTTCAACGTGGATTGCGGGCTGAGTGCGGTCAGTGAGGCGTGAGCTCGCTCGATGGTGAGCTGGGCATCGTCCACGATGCGTCGCAGGCCGATGTCAAGCCGCTGCAGGGAATCGTCGATTAGCCGCTGATGCGGTTCGAGCATGGTATGCGGTTGGGTCAGGCTTGGCCGGTTCGCATATCCCTCGATAAGTCGAATCTCGTTCTCCACGCGCGAACGGACCCGCAGTCGCATACGGTCGATGGCACCTTCGATGAGCTGCGACTGCTCACGCACATCCGGCACCACGCGCTTGGCCGCATCGGTGGGGGTGGAGGCTCTAAGATCGGCGACCAGATCCAGCAACGTCCAGTCATCCTCATGCCCGATGGAGGAGATTAATGGTGTGGTGCAGGCATACGCCGCACGAACCACACGCTCATCCGAGAAACCGATGAGATCCTCAAACGAGCCGCCGCCACGGGCCACGATGATCACATCCACGCTCGGGTCGGCATCGAGTTGTGCAATGGCCTGAACCACTTCGGCCGGGCATTGCTCGCCCTGAACATGCACATGGACCACCTTGAAGGTTACGGAAGGCCAACGAAGGTTCACATTGGTGATCACATCGCCTTCCGCACGTGCCTGAGGTGCGCAAATCAGGCCGATAGTCTTCGGAAACTCCGGGAGAGGCAGTTTGTGATCGGCATCGAACAGGCCCTCGCCCTTAAGCTGCTTGCGCAATTCGTCGATCATGGCCTTGAGGCTGCCACCGGCTCCGACCTTGAGAATCGTGTCCCCGCGCAACGACAGCGAAGTGCGCTTCATCCACAGGTTCGGTTTGCCATGAATCACCACGCGGTCGCCCTGAACGAACTGGCTGGCCGCGGCCGCGAACCTGCCGAAGCCATTGACTTCCATGGCGATATCCTCGAAGTCGTCGCGCAGCGTGATGTAGGCCGAGCCGGCGCGACGGGTATTGATCTGCGTGATCTGGCCGGTGACCCACGCGGACGGCCATCGTTCCACGGCACCGTAGAACTTCTGGCTCAGCACACTTACCGGCCACGGATTTTGCGCGCTGGTTTCAGCGGCGCGTGCAGGCAGCTGATCGATAGGGCGAGGCTCATTCGGCAGATTGATGGTGCCCTGATCAGGCGCGAAAGTGCCTTGACCCGGCTCAAAGCCAGCCGAGGCCAGTGAAGCGGCGGTCGGTGGACGGCCGGTAGATGGGTAGCCCATTGCAGTAGTCATGCACTCCACTATAAGTGCGTTGGTTGATGACGGTAAATATTTACCGTCGCCTGAAAACGGTGTGATGATGAATGCGAGAACCGTACGAAGCGATGTATCAGCCGATGATGGAGATGGTCTGGTGCATCAGAAGAAAGGAGTCATTATGGCGAAGAAACGGGTGCTATGAAGAGGAGTGAGATATGCGTTGCGCTGACGATTGAGAGTCGTCAGTGAGCTCGCTGTGCGACACGCGAGCAGAAAACAGTTACGCTAATCACACACTTGTGGTTTTGGCGGAAAATAGCCGAAAACCCTATAAATAGTTCGACACACCACTGTTGAGCACTAGATATAGTGGTGGGGATGCCGTATTCTTCTAGAGGTTCAAGAAAACGACATCAATGTAATTTCGTGTGGCCCACGTCGAGTGCGGCCAAAATGCGGAACTCAGGAGAGTGTTCGCCTTATAGGAAAGGGGTGCCCGATGGGTGCACAGGTGTTGGAGGAAATCGTCACCGATAACGAGACCAAGGTGGCCGCCAAGGCCTCCACCGTGCTCGTTGAGAAGCGTGATGGTCGTGTGGTCGACTTCGACCCCATCAACATCATCTCTGCGGTCAAGTCTGCTTTCGGTGACCTGAACAAGGAAGTCGGCCCCGAAGAAGATGCCATGATCCGTGGTTTCGCCAACCAAGTCGAAGGCGAAATCAAGGGGCGTTACGCCGGCCCCGCCAAGATCGAGGACATTCAGAACCTCGTGGAGCACGCCCTCATTGACGCCCACCTGTACGATGTGGCTCGCGCCTACACCAACTACCGTCTCGACAAGGACATTCAGCGTGCCAAGGCCACTGATGTCAACGAGGCCGTTTCCCGCTTCATCAACCACGACCCGACCCTGATTCACGAGAACGCGAACAAGGATTCCAACGTCTACTCCACCCAGCGTGATCTGCTGGCCGGTGCCGTGTCCAAGGCCGCCGCGTTCAACATGCTGCCGCCGGCGGTGTCCAACGCCCACATGAAGGGCGACATTCACTTCCACGATGCCGACTACTCGCCGTTCACTGCCCAGTCCAACTGCTCCTTGCCGAACTTCTGGGACATGTTGGCCAATGGCTTCACTCTTGGCAACGCTCCGATGGCTTCCCCGAAGTCCATCGCCATTGCGGCCACCCAGATTACCCAGATCATGAAGGACGTGGCCTCCAGCCAGTATGGTGGCCAGACCGCCAACCGTGCCGACGAGCATCTTGCCCAGTATGCCAAGAAGGATTACGAGAAGTTCCTCGAGGAAGCTCGTGAGACCATCCCCGACGGCATGCCGGTTGAATTCGCCCGTCGTCAGGTCGAGAGCGCCAAGAGGAACGAGCCCGCCAAGCTGCATTTCGGTTCCCGCGAACCGCTGCCGATGGACACCCCGTTCCACACCGACGTTGACGAACTTGAGCAGGAGCGTGAAATCCTCGCCAAGATTCGTACCCGCAAGGCCATCTATGATGCCATGCAGACCATGGAATACCAGATCAACTCCAACCGTGTGTCCAACGGCCAGACCCCGTTCGTGACTGTCGGCTTTGGTCTCGGCACCGACTGGTTCTCTCGTGAAGTGCAGCGCGCAATCCTGCTGAACCGTATTCGCGGCCTCGGCAAGGAACACCACACCGCCATCTTCCCGAAGCTCGTCTTTACTGTGCAGCACGGCGTGAACGCCGACCCGGGTGACCCGAACTACGATTTGAAGCAGCTCGCCCTCGAGTCCGCCACCAAGCGCATGTACCCGGATGTGGTGTTCTACGAGAACATCGTCAAGATCACAGGCTCCTTCAAGGCTCCGATGGGTTGCCGCTCCTTCCTGCAGGGTTGGATCAACCCGGAGACCGGCAAGGATGAAGAAGATGGCCGTATGAACCTCGGCGTGGTCACCGTCAACGTGCCGCGTATCGCCATCGAATCCCACGGCGACAAGGCCCGCTTCTGGAAGCTGTTCGAGGAGCGCATGGAAGTGGCCCATCAGGCGTTGCAGTTCCGCATCATGCGCTGCAAGGAAGCCACCCCGGTCAACGCCCCGACCCTGTTCCGCTTCGGTGCGTTCGGTCGTCTCGGTGCCAACGACAACGTGGACCAGCTGTTCAAGAACGAGCGTGCCACCGTGTCGCTCGGCTACATCGGCCTTGCCGAGACCACCGCGGTCTTCTACGGCAAGAACTGGATTCGCGACCACGGCTGGGATCCGGAAGGCAAGGAGTTCGCGCTGTCCATCGTCAAGCGCATGAACGAGCTGTGCAAGCAGTGGAGCAAAGCGGAGGGCTACCACTATTCCGTGTACTCCACTCCGGCTGAATCCCTGACCGACCGCTTCAACCGCATGGACCGTGAAAAGTTCGGCCGTATCGAAGGCGTGACTGACCACGACTTCTACACCAACTCCTTCCACTACCCGGTGTGGTTGCAGCCCACCCCGATGGAGAAGCTCAGCTACGAGAAGGACTTCCCGTACTACGCTTCCGGCGGCTTCATCAACTACTGCGAGTACCCGTGCCTGCAGGACAACCCGAAGGCGCTCGAAGCCGTGTGGGATTACGCCTACAACATCGGCATCGGCTACTTGGGCACCAACACCCCGATCGACCACTGCTTCGTGTGCGGCTTCCAGGGCGACTTCGAGCCGACCGAGGAAGGCTTCAAGTGCCCGGAGTGCGGTAACTCCAACCCGGACAAGTGCAACGTCACCAAGCGCACCTGCGGCTACCTCGGCAGCCCGGTCCAGCGCCCGATGGTGCATGGCCGTCACGAGGAGATTGCCCACCGAGTCAAGCACATGAGCGGCGAAACCGGTCGTGTGACGCTGGATGACGGCACCACTCGCGAGTGGTTCGAAGAGGCCAAGTAGGGTTATTCGTGAGTAGGCTCCCCTCTCTGAGGGGAGCTGTCAGCAAAGCTGACTGAGGGGAGTCTGAGGAGCTATTCCGAAGCTCCCCTCAGTCGCCTACGACGACAGCTCCCCCTCAAAGAGGGGAGCTAATGCTTTCCGCAAGGAGGGAATCATGCCGGAGTTGCATACGACCAAGCCCGAACCCAAGCGCCATGACTTTGCGGCCGGCGAGACCGGGCGTGGCCCCTCCGTACCCTCCAACGGTCTTGCCAACGATCCGAAAGCCGGTCAATGGGATGGCCGGCGCATGTCCAAGCGGATGATCGCCGACTACAAAACCTTCATTGTCACCGACGGAGAAGGCGTGCGCAACTCCCTTTACGTCTCCGGGTGCCCCTTCCACTGCGTCGACTGCTTCAACGCCTCCATCTGGGATTTCCAAGCCGGCCACGAATACACGCAAAAACTTGAAGACAAAATCATCGAAGATCTGAAAGCCCCATGGGTACAAGGCATTACGTTCCTTGGCGGCGAGCCATTCCTCAACACTCCCGTGCTGGTGCCGCTCGCACAACGTATCCGCCAGGAATTCGGTCATACCAAAGATATCTGGTCGTGGACCGGCTACACATGGGAAGAACTCATGCGCCCCGGAGAAACCCCAGACAAGCTTGAATTGCTACATCTCATCGACATTCTCGTCGACGGCCGCTACCTCAGAGACCAGAAGGACTCGCTGCTGCAATTCCGCGGCTCCAGAAACCAGCGCATCCTCGATGTGCCCAAGTCTCTGGAAGCCGGCGAACCGGTCATCTGGGCCAAGCTCCACGATCAAGAACGAGATATCCCCGAAATCTATTTGAAAGACCGCGAAGCCGGCGAAGGCCAACAGGCCTCGTAGTAGCAGTTCTGGAATGCCGCACTCAGCAATATCGTTGGAACTGTTGGGGGGAAAGGCCTTCCCGTGAGCGAAATCACTTCGCCTCGTGCCATGTTGGGCAGGTAATCGGACTAATATTCCAGAAGAAGTAGCCGGTCGAAGCCGTCCGCAGGGTATCTGCCAGCCGTCCCGAAACGGTTTCTGATGCCTCGTGGCGTGCACTCCCGGAAGTCGGAATTAAGAGGAACACATGGTTGACATCGTCACTGACGCGAGCGCAACGCCCGCCTCACAACTGAAGCCACTGCGTGTGGGATTGGATATCGGCTCCACCACCGTCAAGGCCGTGGTGCTTGATCAGTCCGATTCCCTGAAAGACACCCTATTTTCCGATTACCGACGTCACCATGCCAATGTGCGTGCCACCGTTGCCGGTCTGCTCGTGGACATTCATAAAGAGCTCGTGGAACTAGGTCGAGGCGACGAGCCGATTCGCCTGTCCATCACCGGTTCCGGCGGCTTGGCGCTCGCCGATAACCTGCATGTGCCCTTCATCCAGGAGGTCATCGCCGAAACCGAGGCGATCGACAAGGAATACCCGCAGGCCGACGTCATCATCGAGCTCGGCGGCGAGGACGCCAAGATCACCTACCTGAAGCCCACGCCCGAACAGCGTATGAATGGTTCGTGCGCAGGCGGCACCGGCGCGTTCATCGACCAGATGTCCACGCTGCTTGACACCGACGCCGCAGGCCTCAACGAGATGGCCAAGAGCTACGAGAACCTGTATCCGATCGCCTCGCGTTGCGGCGTGTTCGCCAAAACCGATCTGCAGCCGCTGATCAACGACGGCGCGGCCAAGCCTGATCTCGCCGCCTCCATCTTCACCGCAGTGGCCACGCAGACCATTGCCGGCCTGGCTGCTGGCCGCCCGATCCACGGTACCGTCATCTTCCTCGGTGGCCCGCTGTTCTTCATGTCCGAACTGCGCGCCGCCTTCCAGCGTGCCCTTGAAGGCAAGGTCGACGAGTTCATCGTGCCGACCGACGCCCACCTGTATGTGGCCTACGGTTCGGCATTGCAGGCCGACATGGATTCCGACGATCAGGGCCACCATTTCGAGGCCCACACCTGCGATGAGATCCTCATGCGTCTGGACGAGCTGAAGAACCTGCCCTCCAACACGCCCACCATGCCGCCGCTGTTCCCCACCGAGGCCGACCGCGAGGACTTCAACAAGCGCCACCACAAGGAACACATCCACATCGGCACCCTCGAAGGCGCGCATGGCCCGCACTTCCTGGGCATCGACGCCGGTTCCACCACCATCAAGGCCACGCTCGTCAATGACGACCGTGAAATCGTCTGGTCCAGCTACGCCAACAACGAAGGCAGCCCGCTGACCGCCGCCATCAACATCGTCAAGAAGATCCAATCCGAGCTGCCCGAAGGCGCATGGATCGCACGCTCCTGCGCCACCGGTTACGGCGAAGGCCTCATCACCACCGGCCTGCACCTGGACGAGGGCGTGGTAGAGACCATGGCCCACTATCGTGGTGCCGAAATGGTCAGCCCCGGCGTCACCGCCGTCATCGACATCGGCGGCCAGGATATGAAATATCTGGCCATCACTGACGGCGTCATCGACTCGATCGCCGTCAACGAAGCCTGCTCGTCCGGCTGCGGCTCGTTCCTGCAGACCTTCGCCATGTCCATGGGCCTGACGATTCAGGAATTCACGCAAAAGGCTCTGGCTTCCACCCATCCGGTGGACCTCGGTTCGCGTTGCACCGTGTTCATGAACTCCTCGGTCAAGCAGGCGCAGAAGGAAGGCGCCTCCATCGAGGACATCGCTGCCGGCCTGTGCTACTCCGTGGTGCGCAACGCCCTGTACAAGGTCATCAAGTTGCGTGATTCCGGCGAACTCGGCGACACTGTGGTGGTCCAGGGCGGTACGTTCCTCAACGACGCCGTGCTGCGCGCCTTCGAGCTGCTCACCGAACGTCAGGTCACCCGCCCGAACATCGCCGGCCTCATGGGCGCGTTCGGCGCCGCCCTGACCGCCCGCATGCACTATCAGGATGAGGCCGACCACTTGGACGTGGTGGTTAAGGCCGATGGGTCCGAGGAACAGTCCGAGGCCGAGCCCGCCCCCAAGCCCGAGCCCAAGGCCGCAGCCTTCAAGAAGACCGAGCCGGCCAAGCCCGAAGCCCATGTCGTTGTCGTGGACGGTGTGACTCACACCGCCAGCTCCATTCTGACCGGCGAAGCGCTCGACAACATGAGCATGACCGCCGAGCGTGACGTGTGCAAGCTGTGCCAGAACCACTGCAAGCTCACCATCACCACATTCTCCGACGGCTCGCGCTTCGTGACCGGCAACCGCTGCGAACGCGGCGGCGACGCCAAGAAGAAGCGTTCCGACCGTCCGAACCTGTACGACTACAAGTACAAGCGTTGCTTCGCCTACCGCCGTTTGACCGACAAGAAGGCCACTCGTGGCGAGATCGGCATTCCGCGCGCCCTCAATATGTACGAGAACTACCCGTTCTGGTTCACGCTGCTCACCACGCTGGGCTTCAAGGTGATGATCTCCGGCCGCAGCTCCCACGAGCTGTTCGAGACCGGCATCGAATCCATCGCCTCCGAAAACATCTGCTACCCGGCCAAGCTGGTGCACGGCCATATCAAGTGGCTGATCAACAAGGGCATCAAGACCATCTTCTACCCGTGCGTGAGCTACGAGGAGAACCTCGTGCCCAACACGGACAATCATTACAACTGCCCGGTTGTGGCCAACTATCCGCTCGTCGTCGGCGCCAACGTGCCTGAGCTGCGTGAAGACGGCGTGCGCTACATGCACCCGTACTTCAACCTCGCCAACCATGAGCTCATGGTTGACCGCATCGTCGAAGAGTTTGCGTGGGCCAACGTGACCCGCGAAGAGGCCGAAACCGCGGTCAAGGCCGCCTATGCCGAAGACAAGGTCTTCAAGCATGACGTGCAGCAGGAAGGTTTGACCGCGCTCGCCTATATGAAAGAGCACAACTGCCGAGGCATCGTGCTCGCCGGCCGTCCCTACCACATCGACCCCGAAATCAACCACGGCATCCCCGAAACCATCTGCTCGCTGGGCATGGTGGTACTCTCCGAGGATTCCATCTGCGAACTGCATCCGGGGGAGAAGCTCAACCTCACCGAATTCCGCTCGGAAGGCGAAGCCGACCCGCGTTCCAAGAACGCCGCCAGATTCCGCCATGTAGGCGACCGCACGGTCACCAAGATGCCGTTGCGCGTCACCAACCAGTGGGCCTACCACTCCCGTCTGTACGCGGCCGCACACTTCGTGGCCTCCTACCCGGGCCTCGAACTTGTGCAGCTCAATTCCTTCGGCTGTGGCCTTGACGCCATCACCACCGATCAGGTGGCCGAAATCCTGGCAGACAAGGCGGACGTGTACACGCTGCTGAAGATTGACGAGGTCTCCAACCTGGGTGCCGCCAAGATTCGACTGCGATCGCTCAAGGCCGCCGTCGAGGAACGCGAAGCCAACAAGGCCCGCGAAGCCGCCGCGGCCAAGGTCATGGAAGACCAGCAGGCCGCCGCCGAACGCGCCGCCGAGGAAGCCAAGGTCAAGGCCGAGTCCGATTTGGAAGCTGCCAAGGCCGCGCTTGCCGAGGCTCAGGCCGCCGTCGAAGCCGCTCAGAAGAAGGTCGACGCCGAAGCGCAGGCCGTACACGATGCCGTCAAGGCATCTCAGGCCAGCACTGCGAAGGCCGTGCAAGGTCCCAAGCCCACCGGCTTCCGCAAGACCGGCCCCACCGCTCCCACCCCCGGCCGCCAGATTCTGCTCGACAGCACCATGGCCGCCAATCCGAAGCTCACCAAGGCCATGCGCGAGGCCTCCAAGCGTGCCGCCGAACGCGACCTGCAGGCCGCAGCCGCCAACAAGAACGGCACTTCGGACGGCACCACCGGCGTGACGAACGCCAAGAATGCCAAGAAGTCCGGCCACAACAACGCCACCATGTCCCGATACGCGCATCGTGAGAAGTTCGTCAAGGACATGAAGAAGAACTATACGATTGTTGGCCCTCAGATGAGCCCGATTCATATGTCCTTGGTCGAAGCGGTGATTCGTTCCGGTGGGTACAAGTTCGACATCCTGAAGCATGCGAGCCGTGGCGATGTGGAAACCGGCCTCAAATACGTGAACAATGACGCCTGCTACCCGGCCATCATGGTCGTCGGCCAGCTCATCGACGCGATTCTGGAAGGCAAATACGATCCCGACCATGTAGCGCTCGCCATCACCCAGACCGGCGGCATGTGCCGTGCGACCAACTACTTCGGCCTGATCCGCAAGGCCTTGGTCGATGCCGGCTACCCGCAGATTCCGGTCATCGCCATTTCTACCCAGGGCCTCGAAGACAACCCCGGCTTCAAGGCCACCCTGCCCCTGCTGCACCGTGCCATCAAGGCGCTGATTCTGGGCGACTTGCTCATGAAGTGCCTCTACCGCGTACGCCCGTATGAGGTGGAGAAAGGTTCGGCCAACAAGCTGTACGAGCTGTGGGACGCCATCGTGCGTGAGTCCATCGAGCATCACGGCTATTCCAAGACCGCAGCCAAGACGCCGAGCATCAAGAAGGGCTATCTGCCGTATAACGTGCTGGCCAAGGAGATCGTGAAGTCCTTCGACAATCTGCCACTGCGTGATATTCCGCGCAAGGTGCGAGTCGGCGTGGTCGGCGAGATCCTCGTCAAGTACCAGCCGGACGCGAACAACCACGTGGTCGACGTCATCGAATCCCAGGATTGCGAGGCCGTAGTGCCCGGCATCATGGAATTCATGACCACCCGCCCCTACATCACCGACTGGAACGAGAAGAACCTCGGCATGGGTGGCAACAAGACGCTCTACGCCTTGATGCGCAAGGGTCTTGACCTGTACAACGCGCCTATCAAGGCCGCACTGGTCACCTCGCACGGCAAGTTCAAGCAGGACGAGCCGATGCCCGAACTGGTCAAGAAGGCTGCCGAGGTCACTTCCATCGGCGTGCAGGCCGGTGAGGGCTGGCTGCTGACGGCCGAGATTCTGGAGCTTATCGAACAGGGTTGCCCGAATGTGATCTGCGCGCAGCCGTTCGCCTGCCTGCCCAACCATGTGACCGGCCGTGGCATGTTCGGCAAGATTCGTCGTTTGCATCCGGAAGCCAACATCGTCTCCATCGATTACGATCCGGGTGCCTCCGAGGCCAATCAGCTCAACCGTATCAAGCTGATGATCGCCGCTGCCAAGAAGGCTCACAACGCCAAGTTCGCCGAGGCCGGCGAGCCGCAGGGCTTCACCTCCGCGGACTGATTTATGCTCTGGCTCGTCCGCAATTAAGGACGAGCTTCGCTCGCGACATGCTGGTTCGCCTATCGGCTCACCCTCGCCTACGGACAGCCCGCTGGGCTGTCCGCTTTACGGCTCGGCCTCTGTGAGGGGAGCTGTCGTGCAGCGACTGAGGGGTTATAGCCTGCTAGATTGATTATCTGCTTTAGTTTGTTTTCGTGTGATATAATTAAGTCATGCGTGTCAGGGAATGGGCGAGGCGTGAGGGCTTCAACGAGCAGACGGTGTGGCAGTGGTGTCGCGAGAACCGTATGCCCGTCCCGTTCGAGCGCATGAACACGGGCACGATTATCATCCACGACCCGAAATACGAGAACCAGCCCGCCGCCCCCACAGCGAACGGCAGGACGGTGTGTTACGCGCGTGTCAGCTCGTCCGACCAAAAGGACGATTTGCAACGTCAGGCCGACCGGTTGAAGGCGTTCGCCATCAACATGGGCGTCAAGAGCCCCGAGGTGGTCATGGAGACCGGTTCGGGCATGAACGACAAACGGCGCAAGCTCAACCGGCTATTGGCCGACCCGACCGTGGGCACGCTGATCGTGGAGCGCAGGGACAGGCTCGCCCGCATGAACGCGGGACTGGTGGAGAGCGCGTTGAAGGCGCAGGGACGCCGAATCATCGTGGTGGACGACACGGAGCTGGACGACGACTTGGTGCGCGACATGACCGAGGTGTTGACCTCGTTCTGCGCACGACTGTACGGGCGTCGTGCCGCCAAGCATAAGACGGACGCGGCGTTGAGGGCGGCGCGTGATGCTTGAGGCGGTCAAGGTGGCGCTCGACCCGACGCCACGGCAGGAACGACTCTTGGAGTCCCATGCCGGTGCGGCGCGGTTCGCGTACAACGCGGGACTGGCGCACGTCAAGGACATGCTTGAACGGCAGGAGAAGCCGGAATGGTCGTACTACGCGCTGCGCAGGTGGTGGAACGCCAACAAGGACGCCCTCGCCGTCAGCATGGAGACCGGCAAGCCGTGGTGGCCGGAGAACAGCAAGGAGTCGTACAACAGCGGCCTCGAATCATTGGCCGACGCGCTGAAGAACTTCTCCAAGTCCCGCAAGGGGCGGCGGAAAGGCCGCAGGATGGGCTTCCCACGTTTCAAATCCAAGGACAGGGCGGTTCCCGGATTCGCGTACACGACGGGCTCGTTTGGTCTCATTGACTGTGACCCTTATGCGCTGCGGCTCCCGAGGATAGGCCGCGTGCATTGCCTGGAGGACGTGTCCAGGCGGGTGGATGGCGCGAAGGTGCTGCGCATGAGCGTATCCCGGCATGTGGGACGCTGGATGGCGAGTTTGACCGTCGAGCGCAAGGATGGTCCGATGCCCACGCCGCTGAAAGGTGGTAGTGTCGGCATCGATTTGGGTGTGAAACAGCTCGCCACACTGTCAGACGGCACCATCATCCGCAATCCACGCGCGTTGGACTCGAACCTCAGACGATTGAGGCGGGAACAGAAGAATCTGAGCCGCAAACGGAAAGGCTCCAACCGCCGCCGCGAGGCGAGAACGAGGGTCGCGCGTCTGCACGCCCGCGTGGCGGACCTACGCCGCGACCTACTGGACAAGACCACCACCATGCTCGCCCGCACCTACGCGGACATCAGCATCGAGGACTTGAACGTGGCGGGCATGGTGAGAAACCATAGGCTCGCCCGCTCGGTAGAGGACGCCGCGTTCGCGGAGTTCCGCCGACAGCTCGAATACAAGACCACACGCACCGGCGCGAGGCTCCACGTCATCGACCGCTGGTATCCAAGCAGCAAGACATGCTCGAACTGCGGGACGGTGAAAGCCAAACTGTCCCTGTCCGAACGTGTCTACCATTGCGAGGAGTGCGGGCTTGTCATCGACCGCGATCTGAACGCGGCCATCAACATCCAAGTCGCCGGGAGTGCCCCGGAGACGTTAAACGCGCGTGGAGGAAGCGGAAGACGGGCTGACGCATCGCGTCGGGCAACGCGGCATCCTGTGAAACGCGAACCAAGCGGCGGCGTAAGCCGTGTGAGGCTTGGAGCTGGCCTCGGCAACGAGGCCATGCAGATGACTTCGCTCTAGCGACAAGCTAAAACAAAGTCATCTACAACGGAGTCTCTAGAGCGAGAAACCGGGCCGGAGCCTGCTATCGGTTTTTCGTATAGCGTATTGCGGGCTTTCGGGCACGCGCGCCGGCCGGCTCGAATACGATACAAAGCATGGTTACTCCCCGAATCAGTTACGCGCACCTGCTCGCCAAGCCGAACCCCAAGCACGTCGAAAGCCTACTCAAGTTCTTTGAGAACGGTCGCTCCCAGCGTGGCGCCGGTGGCTTCGGTGTGGAGATCGAGCACCTGCCCGTGCACAACAGCGACGACACTGCCGTAAGCTACTACGAGCCGAATGGCATCGAGGCATTGCTCAAACGCCTGGCTCCGTACTACGACGAGGAGAAGGAATACTGGGAGAACGGCCATCTGGTGGGTCTCGGCCGTTCCGGCGTCGCCGTTTCTCTCGAGCCCGGCGGACAGGTGGAAACCTCGATCGGCATTTTGAAGAAGCCGAGCGACCTAAGTACGCTGTACTCCAAGTTTCGTCGAGAGCTCGACCCGATTCTTGACGATCTCGACTTCCGCTTGGTCAACTATGGTTACCAGCCCAAGTCCAGCTTTGCGGATGTGCCGGTCAACCCCAAGGATCGCTACGATGCAATGACCGACTACCTCGGCCGCGTGGGTCAGTTTGGCCCCTGCATGATGCGTTGCTCCGCCTCCACTCAGGTCAGCATTGATTATGTGGATGAGCGCGACTCCATCGAAAAGTTGCGTCTGGGCACAGTTATCGGCCCGATTCTGGCCTACTTCTTCCGTAACGCCCCGTATTTCGAGGGTGAGACGAACCCATGGCCGCTGCTGCGCCAGCGTATGTGGGATTATCTGGACTTCCAGCGCACCAATGTGCTGCCCGGTCTGTTCGATGCTCGCTATGGTTGGGAGGATTACGCCATCGACGTGTTGTCCACGCCGCTTATGTTCGCTGACCTGACCCATACCCCTGAAGCTGTGGCTTCTGGAGCAAGCCCCAAGGAACTGCATCGCCCGGCCTTCCGCGAGAACGCGGGGGAGGTGTACCCGGACCGCGAACTCAACCCGTACGAGATCAACCACATCATCTCCACGCACTTCAATGACGTACGTCTGAAGAACTTCATCGAGCTTCGCCACTGGGATTCCTTGCCTATCGAGCGTGCCGAACGTCTGACGGAGATTGTGTCCTCTCTGTTCTACGTGCCTGAGCACCGTGAACGTCTGGAAAGCTACTTCGAGGGCATCAGCGAGGAAGAGGTGTTCGAAGCCAAGGCCAACATCCAGGCCCACGGTCGCGAGGCTTCGCCATACGGCCAGCCGCTCGATTTCTGGAAGGAATTCCTGGGGCTCGAAGGCCTTTTGTCCGACATTCCCGGCGATCTGAAGCATCCCGACGTGTTCCAGGAGTAAGCGAAGAAGCATATACAGAAAAATCTATTGCGCGATATCGGTGTCGAAGGCATGACAGAATGTTATGTTTTGGCACCGTTTTGCATATCCGGCCAAGGATATTGGATGTGGTTGCGCATGGGAGTGGGGAGAATGCGGATAGATGGACAGCCTCGAGACATGATTACCACCGTGCTCGACGCGTTCGCCGCTGTGTCTGAAGAAACCGGCAAGCCGATGGTCACCGTGCTCATCAGCTCCAAGCCGCAGGTGCTGCCCGCCTCCCGCAACTGCGTCGCCGCGTTCGGGTGGTTCGGGCTCCGTGCGGTGAGTGGGCCGCGGCCGTATGATGGAAGCGCGGGTGGTCCGGGATTGGTCCGGGACTGTTGGATGCGGCGGGAGGTGTCATGGTTCCTATCGAGCACGTGTACGACCAGATTCGCGCGTTTGCCGCTGATGCCGGCGCTCGCAAGGTCGTGCTGTTCGGTTCTCGCGCAAAGGGCGTGAACCGGCCTAAAAGCGATATCGATCTTGCCGTGGCCGGTTGTCCCGATTTCAATCGCTTGGAGCAGAACCTTCAGGACAATCTGTGGTCACTGCTTAAAGTTGATGTCATCAATCTGGATGAGCCGATTTCTTCATCGCTGAGGGCGGAGATTGAGCGTAGCGGAAAGGTGCTGTATGAAAAAATATGAGAATTACGTTTCCGCACTGAAGTCGCTGCGCAAGGCTCCCGAACAGGATCTCAGCAATGATTTCATCCAGAGCGGCATCATTGACAAGTTCGAGTTGCAGTTCGAGCTTGGTTGGAAACTGTTCAAGACGCTGCTGGCTTATGAGGGAGACCCTGTTTCCGCTTCCGGCTCTCCGCGAGATGTGCTCAAAACCGCTTTTCAATACTATGATTTCATGGACGAATCGTTGTGGCTGCGCATGCTGCGCGATCGCAATGATTCTGCTCATATCTATGATGAAGGACGAGCTCGGCGTCTTGTAGATGCCATCATCGTTGATTACATCCCCGAATTTGAGCGTGTGAATCAGGGGTTGGTCGTTCGTTACGGCGAAGCATTGAACGATTAGCGTGACAGGTATGGCATCGGGCGCGCTGGGTGTTGGCGAACGAATTAATGGGGTGAACCTCGGCAATTGGCTGGTGCTGGAGCGGTGGATGAAGCCGGGGATTTTTGCCGCCAGCGGCGAGGCGGACGAGATCTGGCTGCATCGGGCTACGAAGTCGGCTGAGCTGGAGGCTTTGCTGACGCGGCATCGCGACACGTATATTACCGAGGCCGATTTCCGGAACATTGCCGCACATGGCTGCAATCTGGTGCGTATTCCAGTGCCGTATTTCGTGTTCGGGGATGTGCCCGGTCACCCGGGCTGTACCGAGTATCTGGACAGAGCGTTCGACTGGGCCGAGCGGGCCGGGCTCAAGATTCTTATCGACCTGCACACGGTGCCCGGCTCGCAGAACGGATTCGATAACGGCGGCCTCACCGGCGTGGTGCGCTGGCATCGTAGCCCGCGAGCGGTCGCCTATGCGCTGGATGTGCTGGTCCGTCTGGCTCGCCGGTATCGCGACCACGCGGCGCTGTTCGGTATCGAAGTGCTGAATGAGCCGATCGATTGGTTGACGTATGCTGCGTCGTCATCGAGCAGACAGGCAAAGGATAGCTTTGAAGCACGGAGGAGTGGGCCGATTCCAATGGTGTTCCTCAAGCGTTTCTACCGCGAGGCGTACCACCGGTTGCGCCCGATTCTGGCAGGGAATCAAGTCATCGTGTTCCATGACGGCTTCCGACTGGGCCGTTGGCGGGACTGGCTCGTGCGCGAGGGTATGCAGGGCGTCATGCTCGATACGCATGTCTATCTGGTCATGGCCGAGCAATTCCCGCTGTTCCGTCTGATCCCGGATCGGTGGCTGATGGGCTGGTATCGCTTGTTCGTGCGCTGGAACGAACGCCGCATCCGCCGAGCAGCGCGCTATACGCCAGTGATCGTGGGGGAGTGGTGTGTGGCCAATAATCTGGCGAACCGCAACCCCTCGTCGAGGGACGCCGTCTACCGCGAGGTCGCCGCCATGCAGCGCAAAGCGTGGAGCGCGTCCGCCGGACAGATCTACTGGAGCTACCAATTACGTGGTAATCGTGATTTCTTGCCTGCCATCGACCCGCAATCCGACACGTCACGGCTCGACCCATGGGACCTCACCCACGTCTGGCACGCCGGTTGGATGGCGTGCAACCGCACCAATCAGCGATATCCCTCCCAAAGGGGCAAAGGCATCAGCACATCCTCGCAATCGGCCCACATGGTATTGAGATCTTGGCCGGGGGAGCGCAGCCAACGCAGCTGAATGCCGTCCATCATGGCGAAGCCGGACTGCAGCAGGTGCTCGATATTCACATCTTCCGGCACGGCCCAGTTGATGTTGAGCGTCATGGTGACCGTGCGGCGCTCGCGGTCGGCGAAATAATCGTGCGCGGGGTGGGCCGGGTCGAGCGCCTCGGCGCTCAGCGTGGAGAACATATGCACCAACGTGGGCCTTTTGTTGTTCACCGCCACCACCTGACGCCACATATCCGCGATAAGCGGGCGCTCCTGGGCGATCATTGCGACATTGATCGATTCGGTGATCCGGTCGTATTCCTCGGTCAGCGCCAGCTTGAGCAGTCCCTCCTTGCTGCCCGCGTAATGCAGCACGCCGGCCTCAACCTCGAAATGCCGCCGAGCTACACCGACGACCAGATCGTCTACGCCGCCCGCGACGGCCGCATCGCCCCCGCCCAGCTCGACCGCATGGCCCAGGGCATGATCGACCTCATCAACAAGGCCCGCGCTGCGATGAGCATCGACGGCTACCGTTTCGATGTGGACGCCGCCGAAACCGTGCAGGTGTATGCGGCTCCGGGCAAGGCCGCCGTGGCCGCCGCCGGCGAGGCCGGCGAGCTGACGAAGCTGCCCGACAATGCCATGATGCGCATGCTCCTCAACTCCATGCCGATCAACTCGCTGTCCACCCTGCTGGGCGAAGGCGGCAAGAAGATCGCCAAGTTCATGGTCGACGAGTACGCCAAGCTCGCGAAGTAAGGGCTGAAGCGAGGCAATCGCACGGCGTAAGAAACCCCCGTTGAGGGGGATTTTGTCTGTTAACGGATTACACTGGAATACCGTAAGGCAGGGACAATGGAGGGTTTGTGGACAGAACTATGCCATACCCCCGTTTAAGGGAAGTATTCACGGGGGGGGGGGACGTTCCCGGCGACAACACCCCCGGATCATCAACGACAGGGCAGGAAAGTCATACCAGGACCGGCGACCCGGCCCCGACCATCGAGGCGGCCAACCAAACATGGTAATGGGGTGGCAGCATGAAGTGCTTTTGGTCGGTGATACCGATTTCATTACCCAACAGTGGATTCAGCATGCCTTTCCCCGAGACCATGTGGTGATAGCGGAACGAGAAGGCACCGTAGGCGGCAATGACCGTCTCAGAATCGTCAACATGTCTGGCGCCAACACCCTTGCCGAAACCCTTACTGCATACGAATTTGATCGCATCGTATTCTTTTCCGAAAATCTGACCCCACGCAGTGACCGGGACGGCGATCTGGGAGCATTGCGAAGACTTCTGCATGCCATTCGCAACAGGCAAACGCAAATGCTGATGGTCAGCGGCCCCGAATCTGAATTCATCTATCCGGAAAACGCCGACGTACACGATACCAGCAAAAGCCTGATGTCTCGAGCGTCGGAAGAACTCTGCCTGTACTACGCGCACACCTACCATCTGGAAGCGAAAATCATTCGTTGCCCATACTTGTATGCACCCGAACGCAATGGGGCAACCGCATATTTCGGCAGGCTGTTCGAACAGGCGTCAGCAGGGTCGATCTCATTCCGTGAACGCGAACAGCAGCAGACATGCTTTCTCTGCGCCGACGATCTTGCCGAACTGATCTACCGCATGTTCGACGATTGGACTGCCGAAAGCGAAGTATTCCACGTGCCCAACGTGTTCAACTTCACATACGGTGATTTGGCTGATGTGATCAGCGCGGCATTTCCCGGATTGTCGGTGACTTTTGGCGAAGGCAGGCCCCAAAGTTACCCAGCAGACGACCATGCGCTGCGCTTGCGTTATGGCTGGTCGCCACGATACTCGCTCAAACAGGATCTTCCCCTGGTGCTGCAACGCTGGAAAGAGGCGCGTGCGCGGGAACAGTCCGAAAAGCACCCGATCTGGGATTTTCTGCGTAACCATTCGAAACCATGGATCGCATTCGAAATTTGCGTCACGTTCATACTGGAGGAACTGCTTCGCACCGCGGTACAAGGCGACAGTCAGCTGGGAACCGTGGATTTGCGCCTGTTTTTCGTGGTGATCGTCGGCACGATGTACGGAATGAACGCAGGCGTGTTCGCGGCCGTGCTCGCATGTGCCGGCATGGCGTTGTCGTACGCGTCGAACGGCGCGTCATTCGCTCCACTGTTTTACGACACGTCGAACTGGCTTGCATTCGTAGTGTATTTCGTTGCCGGCGCAGTATGCGGATACGTGCAGATGCGCAATCGCGAAAACCTGCGATTCATGCGTGACGAAAACGGTTTGCTGCGTGAGCGACTTGCGTTCCTGCGTGACCTGTACCACGATGTGCTTGATGATCGTCGTATGCTGCGCGGGCAGATTATCGGCAGGCGCGACAGTTTCGGCAAAATGTATGCGATGACCCGTGAATTGGACGAAGTGCTGCCTCGAAAGCTGTATCACGCGACCATTCGCATTATGCAAGATACGTTGGGCGGCGATAGTTTCGGTATTTACCGAATCGATAATGGTGGTCGTTTCGCGCGTTTGGTGGCCGCGAGTCCGCAGGCCGAATCCTTATTCAGTAAATCGGTGCTGCTTGAGAATTATGCCAACATTGTCACGGCCTTGGATCATGGCGGATTGTGGGTAAACCGCAATCTTGAACAAAACCTTCCAATGTATGCGGCGGGCGTGCATGCCGATGGCAAGCTGGCCTTGGTGATTGTGCTTGCCAAAGCGCAGCCCGATCAAATGAACCTGTACTTCCAGAACCTGTTCACCATCATGTGCGGCTTGGTGGAATCCGCGATGGTGCGTGCCTTCGATTATGAGAATGTTGCGCGGCAGACGATGCTGGTGCCCGGCACGGAATTCTTGAACACTCAGGTGTTCCTGTCCAAAGTGCTGGCTGCAAACGAGCTCAAGCATGATCATATGAGCAATCATCTGCTGTTGCGTGTGGAAGGCGCCTGGCAAGACGATGGTAGCCGCCTGAGGGGAGCCCTTCGTCAAACGGATGAGGCCGGTGTACTGCAGGACGGCAATGTGTATGTGCTCATGAATCAGGTCAGCGAGCATGAGCTGCCGATCATCAACGGTCGTTTGACCCAGGCTGGATTGCATGTGAAGTTGGTTTCAGTCCACGAGGAAGATTCGTTGCTGGCTGAGGCTTCGGAACAAGTAGCTGCCGAGTCGCAAGCGGATGAAACGCCGCGCAGTGACGCTGCGCCGAATGACTCCGCATCGCATGAAGGCGGCGCAGCATGAATGCGACGGTGATGGCGATGCTGCTTATCGCCGTGCATGTAATGATATGCGTGCTGCTGTGCGTATTGTCTCGCGTCGGCGTGCTTCGCGTGGCAGGGCGGATGCTTCCTTTCATGCTGCTGGTGCCATTGTGGGGGCCGTTATGCGTGCTGTTGCTGCATGCGCGCACGCTGATTCGCGCTGGCGCGCACACGGCTCCGGGGCTTGAGCAAATGCGTGTGGATGATGAGGAGCGTCGAAGCATTCTCGTTGGGGAACGAGCCGATTTCGCCAATACAGTGCCGTTGGAAGAGGCGTTGATCGTCAATGATTCGAGTCAGCGGCGCAGTCTGGTGATGTCCATTCTCAACGATAATCCCAGCCGTTATATCGATGTGCTGTCGCAGGCCCGACTGAATGAGGATGTGGAAGTCGTGCATTACGCGGCTACTGCCTTGGCGCAGATCAGTGCCAAGGAAGATCTTGCATTGCAGCGCTGCCGTAACGATTATCTGCAGCATCGAAATTCCGAAACGATGTTGGAACGGTATTGCGATGCGCTGGAACGATATGTCAATTCCGGTATTGCGCAAGGATACGCTTTGCAGTTGCAGAAACAACGATATGCCGAAGTGTTGCAGGAACGACTTCGCCAACATGGCGATTATCACGTTGTGTGCCGTCTTGCGCAAATGCAGATTGATCTTGGACTTTTTGATGATGCCGCACACACCGTTGACGGCGCTATGGAACGGTGGCCGGATCAAGGCGATGTATGGCTGATGCGTCTGCGACTCGATGCCGCACGCAATGATGGCGATGCGTTGCATCAAACCGTTCAGCAGATCGAAAGCAAACATATTTATCTCGGTGGCCAGGGAAGACGAGCTCTGCGGTTCTGGACTGGAACCAAGGAGGTTGAACGCGCATGACCAGAGGATTCCTGTCAGACGTGTTGGCCAAGTGGAAGCGATTCCGCTGGCAAGGTCTGGTCAAAGTCTGGGCCATGTTCATGGCCATCGCTTTGGTGTTGCTGGTGGAGAGCCTGGGCGTGCATTACGGTGCAACGCGGTTCGACATCACCTACTTGGATCGAGACAAAGCCATTCCAGCAGCCGACGCCATCGCTGGCGAAAAAGCCACGAACCTTTTGGTGATCGACAGTTCGCAGGAGGGTGTCTCCGATGCTGAAAGCATGCTTGACCGTGTGCTTCTTGACATGAAAGTGCCCACTGTCACCGTCGATCTTGCGCAAGGTGACGAGATTCCTACGTTGAAGCAGTATCAGACGATGGTGATTGCCATGCCCAACTTGGATCCGTTGGACGAACATGTGCTGCAGATCATGCAATGGGTCAAAAAGGGCGGCGGCGTCATGTTCGCCATGACCCCGGAGAAAACCGGCTATCTGGATGTGATCGGCCCGCAGATCGGCATTGAATCGTCCGCATACAAATATGTGGTGACTGAGGGCATTACACCGTCCAAGGATTTTATGTTGGGTGGCGGTCAGACATACATGTTCAGTGACCCGTTCAAATCGTCGCTGAGCGTCGCGTTGAATGATCGTGCACAGGTGGAGGCGGTCAGCAGCAATGGCGGAACGCCATTGGTGTGGAGGAGCTCGGTGGAGTCAGGAACGGCTGTGATGTGCAATATCGGCATTTACGTCAAGATGGTTCGAGGATTTTACGCTTCGGCGTTCAGTCTGCTCAGTTCCGCCATGGCCTATCCGGTGATTAACAGCGCGGCTTTCTACCTGGACGATTTTCCGTCTCCAGTACCGTCTGGCAATGGCAAATACATCAAACGTGACTACAACATGAGCATTTCCGAATTCTATTCTCAAGTATGGTGGCCAGATTTGGTGCGTCTTGCGGAACGGTACGGTATTCGTTTCACCGGTGTGATGATTGAGAATTACGGCGATGACACCAAGAATGATCCTGTACGGCAGACGGACAACACACAATTCGAGTATTACGGAGGATTGCTGCTTCGGCAAAACGGCGAAATCGGATATCACGGGTACAATCATCAGCCGTTGGTGTTGCCGAATACGGATTACGGCAACGAATACACGTACGTGCAATGGCCGAATCGCAAAGCCATCGTCGATTCGTTGAACGAACTGATTGCCTTTCAAAAGACAGTGCTTCCCGCTGCGACATCGTCGGTCTATGTGCCGCCGTCCAATATTCTTTCCAGTGAAGGCCGCCAAATCATCGGTGAGGATATGCCTCAGATTCGTGCCATCGCCAGCATGGCCTTTCCTCCCGACAGTTCTCTGGAGTATGTGCAGGAGTTCGGCGTGGCAGCCGATGGTGTGGTTGAAGCTCCCCGTATTGTGTCGGGAAGCATGGTGAATAATTCATACATGCGTCTTGCCGCGGTTTCCGAACTGAACATGCACTATGTGAGCACGCACTTCATGCATCCCGACGATCTGCTTGATGAAGATCGTGGCGCGAAAGAAGGTTGGGAAACCTATCGCAAGGGATTAGAAGATTATTTGGATTGGTTGGAACAGTCGGCTCCGTCCATTCGTATGCAGACTGGAACGGAATGCGCTGCGGCGGTGCAGCGATTCTCAGGATTGACGGTTTCGATGGCAACGTCCGATGATAGTTGGGATTTGCATCTTGGCAACCTTATCGATCAGGGCTGGCTCATGTTCCGTGCGAACAGTGGCACGCCTGGCAGGGTTCGTGGCGGAAGCCTCACCAAGCTGACCGGGAATCTGTATCTGCTCAAAGCCACGAGCGCCACGGTTCATATCAAACGCAAGACCGGGGGAGAGGTATGAGAATCTGCCTGGTTTTGGAAGGATGCTACCCGTACGTGCATGGTGGCGTGTCCACGTGGATGCATAGTTATATCGAAGCGATGAAAGAGCACGAGTTCGTGTTGTGGGTGATCGGCGCCAAAGCCGAAGACCGCGGCAAATTCGTATATGACCTGCCCGGCAATGTGGTGGAAGTGCATGAGGTGTTCCTCGACGACGCCTTGCGTCTGAGCGGTGAACGAGCGCAAGTGTCGTTCACCGAGGGGGAATTGCGGTCATTGCGCGAACTGGTGAATCTTGGCAGCCCGGACTGGGATGTGCTTTTCAACCTGTTCCACACAAGAGGCGTGCATCCGCTTTCGTTCCTGCAAAGCCGTGAATTCATCGACCTGTTTACGCAAATCTGCATGGAAGAGTATCCGTATGTGGCCTATGCCGACGCTTTCCATACTGTGCGCTCCATGTTGCTGCCGGTGTTGTACTTGATGGGCGGCGAAGTGCCGGAAGCGCAGATATACCATGCGATTTCCACCGGATATGGCGGATTGCTGGCTTGTTTGGGCGGTTCCATCAACCATGCGCCGGTATTGCTTACGGAACATGGCATTTATACGCGCGAACGTGAAGAGGAGATTATTTCCGCCGAATGGGTGCTGCCGGCTTTCCGTCCGCGTTGGATTCGTTTCTTCTACATGCTTTCAGAACAGATCTACCAGCGTGCATGGCGTGTCACTAGTTTGTTCGGTCGTGCCCGTCTTATCCAAATCGGTATGGGTGCTCCCGCCGATGCCTGCCAGGTTATTCCCAATGGCATTCAATACGAACGTTTTTGTGATATTCCCCTGAAGCCCGATGACGGTTGGGTCGATATCGGTGCGGTGGTGCGCATGGCTCCCATCAAAGACGTGAAGACCCTGATTCACGCGTTTCATGGGCTTTCATCTCGTGTTGACAACGTTCGCCTGCATATTCTCGGCGGTGTTGACGATCAGGAGTATGCCGACGAATGCCATGAGCTTGTGGAGCAGTTGGGTGTGCGCAATCTTGAGTTCACAGGACGTGTGAACGTGGTCGAATACATGCGCAAGCTTGATTTCACCGTGTTGACCAGCATTTCCGAAGGCCAACCATTGTCGGTGTTGGAATCGTTCGCAGCCGCACGCCCGTGCGTGACCACTGATGTCGGCTGTTGCCGTGAGCTTTTGGAAGGCGAGGATGGCGACGATTTCGGCACTGCCGGCTTTTATGTGCCTCCCATGTACCGCGAAGGCTTAAGCGGGGCGATGGAACGCATGTGTTCCAGCCGTACGTTGCGTGAAACCATGGGGCAGATCGGCCGCAATCGTGTGAACGCCTATTACCGTCATGAGCGCATGCTTGACGATTATCGCAAGCTGTATGCCGATACCGCGGATCAGTTCGGATTGGAACGCTGATATGGCCGGTATTGGATTTGAACTGAAGAAACTGTTCCATCGTAGGGGCTTGATGGCGATGCTGCGAGCCTACGGCTATGCCGGCGTGATTTGCGCCGGCCCGATGCTGCTGGGCGTGCTTCTGCAGTTTGGCGTGCTGATCGTGAGCAGTTGGTGGCAGGTGGGCCGCCCCGACCGTGATCTGCTTGTATGCATGATCACATACACATTGCTCTCCTCGTTGGTATTGACAAGTTTTCTGTCGATGCCGGTCACACGTTTTTTGGCGGATATGCTGTTTGATCACGATGAGAAGATGATTCTGCCGTCGTTTTGGGGGTCTACCGGCATCATGTTGGTAGCGGGCGCGGTGTTGTACACGGTGTTTCTGCTGTTTTCTGGAGCCACGCTGATGCAGGGCGTGTTGTGTTTATGGCTGTTTCTTGAAATGGTCGTCAACTGGAATGCGATGAGTTATTTGACGGCCATTAAAGATTACAAAAGCATTCTGTATTCTTTTGTTGCGGCGGTGCTGGTGGCGTTCGTCACGTCATGCGTGTTGCTTGCGTTGGCATGCCCTCCTGTGGAGTCGCTGTTGTTCGCAGTGGTGCTTGGCTATGGTGTGATGCTGGTGTGGGATGTGCTGCTGTTGCATCGGTATTTTCCGCAAAGTCGTGAGAATCCGTGGCTGTTTCTGCAGTGGGTCGATCAGTTTCTGCCGTTGGCGTTGACCGGATTGTTCACCACCATTGGCTTGTTCGCCCATTTGGTGATCACCTGGTGTGGACCTCTTGGTATCAAGGTGAAGGGTTTGTTTTATGGTGCGCCATATTACGATGTGCCCGCCATGCTGGCGTTTTTGACGATTCTGATCACCACGGTGAATTTTGTGGTGTCGGTGGAGGTCAATTTCTACCCAACATATCGGTCGTATTACAGTTTGTTGAATGATGGAGGCACGGTCAAAGACATTACCATTGCCGAAAATGAAATGCTGGCTGTGCTCAATCGAGAATTGCATTACACGGCATTGAAGCAATTGCTGGTGACCGCTGCCGTGATTTCGTTGGAAAAAACAGTGCTGAACGCGCTTCCTTTGGGTTTCAACGATGTGATGCACGGATATTTCCGTGTGCTCTGCGTGGGGTATGCCCTTTATGCGGTCGGCAACACCGTGATGCTGATTCTGCTGTATTTCACCGATTACTCCGGTGCGTTGACGGCATCGGCATTGTTTGCCGTTTCAACGGTTGTGTTCACGGTGATCAATCAGTTTTTCACTACGACACTGTTCGGTTTCGGTTTCCTGATGGGCGCTTCGTTGTTTGCCATATACGCGACTTTCCGTCTCGCCTCATATACCGACAATCTTCCGTACCGAGTATTGGGGCAGCAGCCGATTGTGGCGCAAACAAAGCGGGGACGTTTCATGGAATTGGGCATGCTGCTTGAACGTGGCGAACAGCGGATCGACCAATCATTGCATCGTCCAAGGCATGCACGGTCTTCTAACAAGGCGAATAATGCAGAAAACGGATGGCATAATCGGGAGGAATCGTAAATCATGACATGGTGGAATCGACGCAGCGCAAAAGCCATTACCGCGCTTGTCAAGCGGATAGCGGCATTGATGGCAATACTGACGGTGCTTTCCTGCGCCGGATGCGAGACCTCGACACCTGGCGAAAGCGGGCAATCGCAATCATCGGATTCGTCGCAGACGCATGAGCAAGTCAAGAAAAGCGCTGAACAGAGCATCGACGGCGCACACTTGCGCGACAACGAATCGTTATACAAGGTGTATGACGATAGCGGCGTGGAAACCATGTATTTGACGGTATCGCGCGGTAATTCGTCGGAAGGCACCGACCATAGCTGGAGCGAGATCAACCAATACTCCGCAGATGACTATACGGCCATGGGCGTTGAACGCTACAAGGTCAATGGTCTGCTGCAGGTGGGCGATGAGCAGGGTCCCGTCTCCGGCGAACTCGGCTTCGGCGAAAGCGTGCCGAACGCCACCGTGCAGATACGAGGCCAATCGTCAAGTAAATTTCAGCAGAAAAACTACAAGATCGAGTTGAAAAGCGGCAAAGGCAAGTGGCGTGGACAGCGCACCATCGCATTGAACAAACATGTGAACGATGGCTTGCGTTTCCGCAACAAAATGGCGTACGACCTTATCAAGGGCATTGACCAGATGATGGGCCTGCGCACGCAATTCGTGCACTTGTATGTGAAAGACGAGACCAGCGGATCGGATTCCTTCGACGATTACGGCCTGTACACGCAAGTCGAACAACTCAACAAAACCGCATTGCAGGCGCACGGACTCGACAAAAACGGCCAGTTGTACAAAGTCAATGATTTTGAATTCTATCGAGACGAAGATGTGATCAAACTTGCCGACGATCCCGACTACGATCAGACGAAATTTGAGAAAAAACTCGAAATCAAAGGCGACAACGACCATACCAAACTGATCGCCATGCTGAATGATCTCAATGATTATTCCGTTCCGATGAGCGAAATCCTCGGCAAATATTTCGATACCGAAAACATCGCATATTGGATGGCATTCCAATTATTGACCGGCAATATCGACACGCAAAACCGTAATGTGTACCTGTATAGTCCTACGAATTCGGATACTTTTTACCTGCTTGACTGGGACAACGACGGTATGCTCATGCGCAAGGAATATGAGATCAGGCAACGTGCCGACGGCCAAAGCTGGGAAAACGGCATCAGCAATTATTGGGGCAACATACTGTTACGACGTTGCCTGCAGACCAAGTCGTTCCGCACCGCGCTCGATAAAGCCGTCAACGACGAATACAAATACATGAGCGCCGGTCGCATCAATTCCATGGTGCGGCGGTATCGTTCCATCGTTGAGCCATACGTGCGGAAGATGCCCGACTCCATGCATGAGCCCCTGACGTCAAGCCAATACGACACGGTGGCAGACCAATTGCACAGCGAAATCGAGCAGAATTACCAGACGTACCAAACCGGATTCAACAAGCCCATGCCGTTCTATATCGGCAAGCCGACTCCCGCCAACGGCAAGCTTAGGCTCAACTGGGATGTGGCCTACGATTTCAACGATGAGGATCTGCGTTACGCCGTCACCGTGTCCAAGGACTATGCGGGCGACGACGTAGTGTTCTCGCAAAGCGATGTCGTGCTGCCGGAAGCCGTGATGGACATGCCTGGCGAAGGCCAGTATTTCATCAAGGTGAGCGTGAGCAACGCGTCAGGATACACACAAGACGCGTTCGACCATTACATCACCGACGGCAACAAGATTTACGGCACCAAATGCTTCTATGTGAAAGCCGACGGCAGCATTGTGGAGGATGCCAATGAGTAGCGGCCGCGGCAACCAGGGCACGTCGCTGCTCGGCCGCATCGCGAACCGTGTCGGCGAAGAGCTTTCCGTTCCGCCGCGCACGGCCAAGGAACGGTTCCGTCATGAGCTCAAATATCTGATCTCATACGCGCAAAAAGCCGATTTGAATGTGCGCATGGCACCGCTGCTTGGCCTTGACAAGCATGCGGGTAATGGCGGCTATATGATTCGCAGCCTGTACTTCGACGATTATTGGAACACCGCGTATCAGGAAAAAGTCGACGGTGTGCTGCTGCGCAAGAAATACCGCATCCGCATCTACGATTACAGCGACCGCGTGATCAAACTGGAACGCAAACGCAAAAGCGACAGCTGGATCTACAAGGAGGATGCACCGCTCACGCACGAGCAGTTCGACCGTATTCTTGCCGGCGATTATGAGTTTCTGCGTGACAGCGAACATCAATTGTGCCGCGAATTCTATGTGGAATGCATGTGCAATGTGATGCGCCCTCGCGTGATCGTCGATTATGAGCGCGAACCGTGGATTCTTGACGCTGGTACCGTGCGTGTCACTTTCGATATGAACGTGCGTGCGGCGGTTGGAGGATTCGATATTTTCGACTCCACACTGCCGGTATTGCCCGTGCTTGAGCCTGGAAAACTGGTGATGGAAGTCAAATTCACTGAATTCCTGCCACAAATGGTACGCGATCTGTTGCCAGGCAAAGCTCAGGAATTGACATCGGCTTCGAAATACGTGCTCTGTTATGACAAAGCCTCGTATTTGCGGGGATTCGGCTACTGGCAGGAAGGCTGGAGCGTGCCGAGTCTGTAAAGCCGAGTCTGTAATCAGCTGACATTTCGGCTGGCGTATCCCGAAACAATACACGTTACGAATCAAGGAAGTAAGAGAGAAAGAACAGCATTATGAGCGTTAATGATATGATCAAAAAGTCGGTGCTGAAATCCTTCAGTCAATACAATGTGCCCAAAATGGCGTTGGCATTGCTCGTGGCGTTGATCGTCGGCATCGTCATTTACTACGTGTACCGCCGTTTCTACACGGGCGTGGTGTATTCGCGCAGTTTCGCGGTCACATTGGTGGGCATGTCCGTGCTCACCTGCATGGTCACGTTGTCCATCAGTACGAATATTGTGATTTCCCTTGGTATGATTGGTGCGTTGTCGATTGTGCGTTACCGTACCGCGGTCAAGGATCCGATGGATCTGCTGTATTTGTTCTGGTCGATTACTTCAGGTATCGCGGCGGGTGCTGGCATGTATGTGCTGGTGATTGTTGCCGGATTGGTGATGATCGGTATGTTGGCATTGTTTTATTCGCATCAGGACAAGGGACGCGTGTACATTGCGGTGATCCATTATGTGGGCGATATGGTTGGCGATGAGATCACGCGCGCGTTCGGACGTACCAAATTCTTCGTCAAATCCAAAACCATGCGTAGCGAACGCACGGAAATGGCCGTTGAAGTGTTTTGCGACGACAAGGATATGACGTTCGCCGAACGTATCCGTGCGATTGACGGCGTCGAGGACGTAACACTGATCCAGTACAACGGCGAATACCACGGATAGTTTTTTCGACGAGGGGAGGACCGAGTGACCGACATGCCGGAAATGGGCGGAATGCCGTCTAACGACGAGCTGGTGCCTTTTTTCACATTCGAAGACATCGATTATGCGCTCGAAAACGGCGAATTCTGCTGTTATCTGCAGCCTAAATGCAATGCGGAGACGGGAGCCATTGTAGGAGCCGAGGCATTGGCGCGCTGGAATCACCCCAAATATGGCGTGATTTCCCCAGAATGGTTCGTCCCGGTATTGGAAAGAGCCGGGCGTATCTGCCATGTGGATCTGTTCGTATGGCGCTTCGTGGCTGAGATGTTGGGCAGATGGGAGCGTGAAGGACGCAATCTGGTACCGGTTTCCGTGAACGTGTCCATGATGGATATCAACCAGATGGATGTGGCCGACGTGCTCGGCGGGCTGCTGAACGAATATAACGTCGACGCGCGTCTGTTGCGGGTGGAAATCACCGAAAGCGCCGTGGCGAAAAACCTGTCCATGGTGAAGGACACCATCTGCAAACTGCATGCGAGAGGCATCGTGGTGCTGATGGATGATTTTGGTTCGGCGTATTCCTCGCTGAACATGCTCAAAGACATTAATGTCGATGTGATCAAACTGGACGCGAAGTTCATCGAACTGAGCGATGAGAATGCCGGTAAAGGCATGAAAATCATCCAATCCATAATTGTGATGGCTAAGAAGCTGCATCTGATGGTCATCGCCGAGGGCGCCCAGACCAAGGAACAGGTCGATTGGCTGGAAGCAGTCGGATGCGGATACATCCAAGGATATTATTTCTACCCTCCACTGCCGGTGAAACGGATGGAAACGATGTTGGCCGAGCGTGCCGACGGTCGGCACTATTGGGATATGTCGCGCGATTACCTGCATCGCGGTCATGTGACCGTCAACGGCCAGGTGCTGTTGGGAGTCTCCGCGTTGGCGGCCGACGCCTTTGAAATCCTGGCTGATGGTCTGGCGGAAATATCTCGGTTGAATGTGGCGACAGGCGAATACCGTGCCATCAAACGAGATGGGGTGATTCCTGATCCGGAAGTCGACGAATTCGGCGCCTACATGCATGCGGTGACCGCCAACCGGGTGGTGCATCCTGACGATGTCGGACGATTTCTCGCCGATCTGAATTTGTCTTCGATCCGGGAACGGCTATACAGGCAGGAAACCATGCTGGGGATATACCGTAGCGAGGTATTGGCCAAAACCGGCGTAGTCACATTCGCGGTGATTCCCACTCACGCATGCTCCCCATCCAACCCTTGGGCTGTGGTGCTGGTCGGACGGAATCTGCCCATCGGACTATTGGCATGCGGCGATGCCGATAATTACCGCAGGGACTCGCTTACGGGGCTGCTCAACCGCAATGCCTACGATGACGATTTGGAGTGCATCCAGGCCACGCATGACAAGCCGTTGACGGTGGTGTACGTCGACATGAACGGACTGCATGAAATCAACAACCATTTGGGACATGCCAAGGGCGATTCAGTGTTGCGCTGCCTTGCGAATGCGATGCGTGCCTGCTTCGGGGACGACAGGATCTACCGCATCGGAGGTGATGAGTTCGTGATTATCAGCTGCAACCATACAGTGAGCCAAAGTATGCGTCGGATGGCGCGTATGCGTCGGGATTTTCTGAAAGGTGATTGGGATATATCCGTAGGCATGGCCGAATCCGATGATGGAGGGGATCTTCCAGACCTCATCAAGCAGGCGGAAATCCGTATGCGCCAGGACAAGAAACAGTATTACGTCAATGGTGGAGGCAAACGCCAGCTCCGCATGCTCAACAACCAGCTTGAGAATATTCTGGTGCGCAATGAGGATGCGAGAATGCTGCTTGAACATCTGAATGTACGTTATCCGGTGTCATTTATCGTCAATCTGAATACCGATACGCAGCGTTCGATCATGGTGCCCGATTTCTTTCAGCGTATGCTTGATGGTCATGGCGGTTCCTTCCGCGAAGCATTACGTGAGTTTTGCTGTGTGAGGGTTGCTCCCGAATATCAAGAAGGTCTCCTGCGACTGCTTGACTACGATGTCGTCCGTAGCCGGCTCAAGTCGGAAGGTGCAGTGCAATGCGGTTACGTGAGGAACGACGGTGAGCGGTTCATGTTGACGATTATTACCGACAACAGATCCACGGACGAGACCATGTGGGTGTTCGAGCATAAGGGGCTGCCGTAGCGGAAGGCTCGAGACCCTCAGAGGCAATCGCGCAGGCGCGCAAAGCCGTCGAACCGGACAAGCCCAAACATGTACTGCGCACGCTGGGCCATTCGATTCGTGAATACAAGAAAGCCAGCATCCTGGCTCCGGTGTTCGTGGCGGTCGAAGGTATTCTGGAAATCCTGATTCCGACCATCATGGCTTCGCTGATCGATGAGGGTATCACCGGTGGCAGCATGCCGGCCACCGTCAAGTTCGGCGTGATTCTGCTGGTGTGCGCGATGGTTTCGCTGGGTGCCGGCTTCCTGTCCGGAAAGTACGCGGCCGTGGCCGGCGCGGGCTTCGCCAAGAACCTGCGCAAGGACCAGTTCGAGAAGGTGCAGGGCTTCAGCTTCACCAACATCGACCGGTTCTCCACCGGTTCGATCGTGACTCGACTGACCACCGACGTGACGAACCTGCAGAACGCCTACATGATGATCATTCGTCTGGGCGTGCGTGCCCCGATCATGGTGGTCGTAGCCTGGCTGTTCTCGTTCCGTATCTCCCCGTCGATTTCCATGGTGTTCCTGGCCTGCATCCCGATTCTGGCCATCGGCCTGTGCGGTCTGGTCGTGCTCGTGCACCCCGTGTTCGAGCGCGTGTTTCACACCTACGATGCGTTGAACAACGTGGTCGACGAGAACCTGCAGGGCATCCGCGTGGTCAAGTCCTATAACCGCGAATCCTTCGAGGTCTCCAAGTTCGGCCGCTACTTCGTCAAGCAGCAGCAGTGGATCGGCGACGTGAACGCCTTCGTGGAGGAGTCCGTCAACGGCCAGAAGGTCATCAAGGTCTTCAACCATGAGGATGCCACTCAGAAGACCTTCGATGAGAAGAACGAGGAACTCTTTGAGGCGTCCGCCGAGGCGAACACTTGGGGCAATGTGACCATGCCGGTCGTCGGCAATATGGGCTATCTGCTCTACATCCTGCTCGCCATCGTCGGTGCCGCCGTTTCGCTGGCCGGCGTCAATGACATCGGTCTGACCGGTGTCAAGCCGCTCACCCTCGGCACGCTCGTCTCCCTGCTGACCTTGTCCCGCTCGTTCATCAACCCGATCGGCCAGGTCTCCCAGCAGCTGACCATGGTGATGATGGCGCTCGCCGGCGCCTCCCGTATCTTCAAGCTGATGGACGAACCCATCGAGGAAGACAAGGGCACCGTGACGCTCGTCAACGTGGAACTTGGCGAGGATGGCCGCACCATGACCGAAGTCGACCACGAGACCGGCCACTGGGCATGGAAGCGTGAGGTCGGTGACGACGGTACGAGGTCTCTGAAGGCCGCAGAAAAGCTCAAGGGCTCGGCCCGCGAGGTGGCGATGAAGGCCAAGGAGCAGGCGATCACCTCGCCCGACGGCCGACTGACCCTGCTGCGCGGCGACGTGCGCTTCACCAACGTGACCTTCGGCTACAACCCGGACAAGCCGGTGCTGCACGACATCACCTGGTTCGCCAAGCCCGGCCAGAAGATCGCGCTCGTCGGCGTCACCGGTGCCGGCAAGACCACCGTGACCAACCTCATCAACCGGTTTTACGACATCCAGCACGGCCAGATTCTGTATGATGGCATCTCCGTGGCCGGCATCAAGAAGCCTGACCTGCGCAGGTCTTTGGGCATCGTGCTGCAGGACGTGAACCTGTTCACCGACACCGTGATGGACAACATCCGTTACGGCCGCCTGAACGCCACCGATGAGGAATGCATCGAGGCCGCGCGTCTGGTCAATGCGGACAGCTTCATCCGCATGCTGCCCAAGGGCTACGACACAGTGCTCGAAGGCGACGGTTCCGGCCTGTCCCAGGGCCAGCGCCAGCTGATTTCCATTGCCCGTGCGGCGGTGGCCGATCCGCCCGCGCTGATCCTTGACGAGGCCACGTCCTCGATTGATACGCGCACTGAAGAGGTTGTGCAAGCTGGTATGGATAACCTGATGAAGGGCCGTACGGTCTTCGTCATCGCCCACCGCCTGTCCACCGTGCGCAACTCCGATGTGATCATGGTGCTCGACCATGGCAACATCATCGAGCGTGGCTCGCATGACGAGCTGATCGCGCAGAAGGGCGAGTACTACCAGCTGTACACCGGCGCGGTGGAACTGGAGTAGCCGGTACGCCAGCAAAAACCGCACCTCGATTATCGGGTTGAAGCAATTCTCATCCGGTGTTTGAGGTGCGGTTTTCTATGTTGAGAGCCGTGTGTTGGCGCAGGATTACGAATATTGGCGGTGAAACGAGTACATTTGAATTGTTGCTTTGACGATGTATCGGCCGCAAGGAGGGGACTATGGCGTTCGTGACGTTGAAGGATGTTGCTCAACGTGCCGGTGTGTCGGCTGCTGCTGTTTCCCAGATACTTCACAATAAAGGCCGCTTTTCTATCGATACGCGACGGTTGGTGCTGAAAACTGTTGAGGAAATGGGGTATGTGCCCGATCAACGTGCTCGTTCCATGCGCTCGTCGGATACTAAGACTGTTGGCCTGCTGGTTCCTGATTTGCGCAATCCGTATTTCGCCGATCTGGTTGCTTCGATGGAGGATGAACTCTACCGGCATGGGGTCTCCACTCTGATTGGCACGTCTTCGGAAAGCGTGGAACGCCAGGATGTGTTTATCGAGAATCTTTTGGGCCAACGCATTGATGGGGCTATCGTCGTACCGCAGGGTGTGAAATCCTCCGGAGTGCAATCGTTGATACAACGAGACTTGCCGTTGGTGTTCGTTGATCGGCGCGTTCCCGGTGTCGAGTCGGTGCCGTTTGTGGTTTCTGATCCATATACGGGAATTCGTGAGGCTCTTGAAGAACTGGTGCGTCTGGGCCATCGACATGTGGGCTATATGTCTCATCCTTCGCTCGAATCGTTCAGTATTGACGAACGAGAGACCGCATTTCGTCGGGAAGCTGCCGCCGATGTGCTTGCTGACGGCGATGGCGTTGTCGCAGCTTGCGACTCCACTTATGAATCGCGTGCCGCTGCGGTAGAGATGCTGCTGGGTGCAGGGGTGAGCGCAATATTGTGCGCATATTCGCCGGATGCGTTCACGGTGATTGGACTGCTGCATGACCGCGGGGTGGCGATTGGCGAACGCATGTCGTTGGTGTCGTTCGATGATATTTCGGCGTTTACCGTGATGACGCCGCGCATCGCCGTGATTTCCCAACAGACGGATTTGATGGGGAAGCAGGGTGTGGGGCTATTGCTGCAACGCATCCGTTCGGGATCCATGGATGGCGGCATCACGCATTCCGTGCCCACGATGTTCATCAAACGCGAATCTGTGGGTGAGGTTAGTTCCGCGTCCGTCGCCAATCAATCAGCGGAAGTGTGATTCAAGCGGCTTCGAGAGGAATGCGCGGATACCTTTGACACGCAGGTAGATGAGGCATTGACAATAGTGCTTTAACGTTTTATCATCAAATAAGCTGATGACGAAACGTTAAATCATCAGAAGTCAGAGATGACCCAGCGGCTGTTATGGAAGCAAAGGAGCACTTCGATGGAAAAGATTATTCTGGATTGCGATCCCGGTCATGATGATGCCATGGCCATCATGCTTGCTGTAGGCAACCCCAAAATTGACCTAGTGGGTGTGACCACGGTGGGCGGCAATCAGAGCCTTGAAAAGGTGACGTACAACGCCCGGTCCGTTCTGGAAATGGCGAAGGCCACGGACATCCCGGTGCACGCCGGTTGCGATAGGCCCCTCGTCCGCAAGCAGGAGGTCGCCGCATCGATTCACGGCGAGACCGGTTTGGATGGCGTTGAATTGCCGGTTCCCACCGTCCTCTGGATTCCGGCCATGCCGTGAACTGGATTATCGATACGATTATGGCCAGCGAGCCGGGAACAATCACGCTTGTGCCGACCGGCCCTCTGACCAACATCGCCATGGCCGCCCGTATGGAGCCGCGCATCGTAGACCGCGTCAAGGAAGTCGTCCTGATGGGCGGCGGATACCACGTCGGCAATTGGAGCGCCGTAGCGGAATTCAACATCAAGGTGGATCCCGAGGCCGCGCACATCGTGTTCAACGAGCCGTGGAAGCTAACCATGGTTGGCCTTGATCTGACCCATCAGGCGCTGTGCACTCCGGAGGTTCAGCATCGCATTGATGCCATCGGCACTGATTCGTCACACTTCGCCAGCGGACTTATGGACTTCTTCCGCAAGACCTATCGGGATAATCAGGACTTCATCGATCCGCCGGTGCATGATCCCTGCACGGTCGCCTATCTGATTGATCCGAGCGTGGTGTCGACTCGCCGTTGCCCGCTGGATGTCGAAATCCACGGTGACCTGACACTGGGCATGACCGTTGCCGACCTGCGTGGCCCGGAACCGTCCGCCGAGGAATGCCATACGCAGGTCGCGGTGAAACTCGACTTCGATAAGTTCTGGGATCTCATTGTCGATGCCATCGTTGCTATCGGCTGACGGACGAAGAAGAATGCGTAAAAGGACAAGGGAATAGTCATGTCGACAATCAGATCCGAAAAAAAACTTGATGAGGGCGGCAAGTCCATTGTCGCTTTGATGGCTGCGCTGATGGCGTCGATCTTCGCTTTTCAGCTCAACGCTTCCATGCTTTCGCCGGCGCTTACCACTATGGAGCGCGGGCTGAACACCAGCAGTTCACAGATCAGTCTCACCCAGACGGTCTTCTTCACCGCATGTGCGCTGTTCTCACTGTTCCTGCCTCGACTGGGCGATCTCGCAGGCCGCAAGAAAGTATTGCTGGGCATGCTGAGCATCACCGCCATCGGCTGTGTGGTCTCGGCGTTGGCCGTGAATGTGCCCATGCTGATGGTCGGTCGCGTGATGCAGGGCGTATGCGGACCGGTGGTGCCGATGACGCTCATCATGCTGCACGCCAAGGTGACTGAGGACGCCAAATATGCGCGACTGATGTCGATTCTTACCTCGGTGAACGGCGGTATTGGCGGTGTTGACGCCATCCTCGGCGGCTGGCTTGCCGGCACGTTCGGCTTCCGTTCCGTGTTCTGGGTGATGGTCGGTGTCGCCGTGGTCGCAATCGTGCTGGTGTCGATGTTCGCCGATGAAAGCACGGCCAAAGAGACCCCGAAGATGGATTGGGCCGGTGCAATCGTTCTTGGCATCGCCTTCCTGGCAGCCTATCTGGCCATCAATGAAATACAGAAACTCGGCGACGCGAATTGGGTGCTCGTCGCTATCGAGGTGGTAGCGGCTGCGGTTGCCTTCGTGATCTTCTGGAAGGTCGAGAACCGCAATCCCGCACCGATGGTCACCACCCACTATCTCAAGCAGCCGCGCACCTGGGGCCTGCTGCTCACCACATTGCTCACCATGACCGGCGTGTTCGCCATCATGAACGGCGTTGTGCCGGCCTTGGCTCAGGACGGTAAGTTCGGCACCGGATTGGGAGCCGACGTGGTGTCGTTCGCCACGCTGACCCCATATGCTTTGGTTGGTCTGGTCTTCGGCGTGGTCGCCGGTGTGCTTGCCTCCAAGTTCGGTTACCATCGCATGCTCCGCGTGGGCATTCTGGTCAGCTTGGTCGGCGTGCTGTTCGGCGTATACGTTGCACACTTCCCGAGCGTATGGGCCTTGCTGGTTATCTCGGTGGTGCTCGGTGTGGCATACGCGGGCACGGCGAACATCATGCTCAGCGGTTTGGGTATTGTGCTGTCGCCGGACGACAACCCAGGATACTTGCCCGGCCTCAATGCGGGCGCGTTCAACTTCGGCGCAGGCCTGAGCTACGCAGTGCTATATGCCGTGATGAACGCATTCGCGGGCTCCTCGGGCGGCACTGCCGGTTACTCGGCGGCAATGATCGCGTCGGCCGTGCTTCTGGGCCTTGCTCTGCTGGCTTCGTTCGTCATCCCCAAGCTTGAACGAGCCGATTGACCAAGGTGTGCGTAACGCGCTCGCCATCACCGAACTGCTCGGTCATCCGGAAGTCAAGGTTTACAAAGGTCTACCACATTCCAGCACCACCGATTCCTTCACCGTGGGCGAGATTTCCGCCTTCATCCACGGCGTCAACGGCATCGGTGATGTTGAAATTCCGGATTCTAGCCGTGCACCGGAAACCGAATCCGCCTCGTCATCCGCAAAAAGATCGGCGAGTGATCGTTGGCTCTATTCGTCAACGACAACGAAAGGAAATGCTATGACAGCATCTGACATTCTTGCGGCACTTGATCGAATCCAAGGCACGGTTTGCGTCGTCGGTTCGATGAATGCCGATTACACCGTGGTCACCGAGCGTCTGCCCGGACCGGGGGAGACTGTCACCGGCGGCCCGCTGCAAGTGTTGCCCGGCGGCAAATCCGGCAACCAGGCTGCTGCTGCGGCACGTATTGGCGCCACTGTTCACATGTTTGGAGCGGTGGGTTCCGATGCCAATGCCGAGTTCCTGCTTGGTGCATTGCGAGAAGCCGGCGTGGATACCCAGCACGTGCGTCATGTACCGGGGGCCAGCGGTACCACGGTCATCACCGTGGACGCGAACGGAGAGAACACGATTGTCTACTCTCCGGGCTCCAATGCGCAGGTCAGTGTTGATTATATCGAGGCGATGCGCGGTGAATTGACTTCGGCGAATGTGCTTGGCCTGTGCTTGGAAAGCCCGATCGAGACCGTTACCGCGGCTGCGCGTATCGGGCATGAAGCCGGTGTACCGGTACTGCTCAACAATTCACCGTTTACGCCGGTGCTGCCGGACGAGCTGGTGCAGCTTGCCGATATCCTGCTCGTCAACGAGCATGAGATGGCGCAGATGTTCGGTATCGCCGAACCCGAAGACGGCGACTGGTCCGGATTCGACTGGCTGGCTGCGGCCGATCGTATGCGGGAGCTCGGGTTCGACCGGGCGATTGTGACGCTCGGCGGTGATGGCTCGATGGTGCTGGATGCATCATGTGCTGTTGCTTCGGTGACCCGCATCGCACCGGTTCGGGTCGAAGCCGTGGACACCACCGGTTGCGGCGACTCGTTCATGGGTGCCGTGCTGGCAGGACTGGCCTCAGGCTTTGAGCTGCGTGAAGCGGCTCAGCTGGCTTCGTTCGTTTCTGCATATGCGGCTACCGGTCTGGGTGCCCAAGCGTCTTACGGTTCCGCCGCCCAGATTCGTGAGCTATTTGTGCCCTGACCGGTTTTCGGTAGTTTCTCTTAATGGCCTCAACCAGCACGTCATATTCGTGCTGGTTGAGGCCATTGCATTAGGGGCCGCGTATATGAACAATCCCCGAGGCATTCGCCGACGAACTGCTGGAATTAACCAACGAACAAGGGCGTTGCACTTCTAAATAGACAGCGGGAATAGACATCGGGGTTACACTATGTAGTAAAGTAATTTACTGAAATACTGCGTATTGTTACGTACTGAGGCGTGGAAGGCTCAACTATGGTCACGATGAAGGAAATCGCACAGAAATCAGGCTTCTCGCAGGCCACGGTATCCCGGCTGCTCAATGGGGACCCGACATTGTCCGTCAAAGAGGAGACGCGACGTCGCATCATCGAGGTCAGCGAGCAGCTTGGCTACGCTACCGGATCACGCCGTATCGCATTGCCACGCCGTGTGGCCGTACTCGACAACGCCACCCGCGAGGAAGAACTGGCGGACGCCTATTTCGATGAACTACGGTCCGTGCTCGGCGACAATGCCAGAGCCCAGCACATGGAACTCACGTCGTTTTCCCATATCGACGATCTGATTGCCAACGCCGGTGATTTCGACGGCTTCATCTCCATCGGACCGTCCGTACTCTCTTCGGATGGACTGTTGAAGCTCCATCTGGCATTGCCCCATGGCGTATTCATCGACATCAATCCTGCGCCCAGCCTGTTCGATTCGGTACAGCCGGATCTGGGGCAGACCATTCTGGAGGCCTTGGACGTGCTGATGGCCTCCGGCAAGCGCCGCATCGGCTACATCGGCGGCGCCGGCTTCACGATGGGTCTGCATGAATACCCCGAAGACGGCCGTCTGACCGCATTCCGCAACTGGACCGAGCGTCTGGGGCTGGATACGGAGGGGCTGATTTATGCGCAGGGCGCCTTCACCGTGGACACCGGACGTGTCCTAGGCCATCAGGCGGTCAAGGACCACCGCGACGACATGCCGGATGCGTTCATCGTGGCCGCCGATTCGATCGCGGTCGGCGTATTGCAGTCGTTCACCGCGGCGGGCGTGTTGGTGCCGCGCGACACCAGCGTGATCAGCATCAACAACCAGTCCATCGCCCAATACACCTCGCCGACGCTGACCAGCTACGACATCGACCAGAACGAACTGGCCGACACGGCGATCACGATGCTTGCCGAGGCCATCTCCAGCAAACGCACGCTGCGTCACCACACGTTCATCTCCACCACCCTCGTGGTGCGGGACAGTTTCGTTCCCGTGCGATGAGCGTGCGGGTGGCCCCGCAACGCACGGCTGCGTGGTTGCCGATGGGACGGTGCGGGCCTATGCTGGTGCGTGAGACGTCTGTCAGGGGCGATTAATGTCGATCGCCCGGTATGTCCCTGTTGCGGGGTCGCCGACAACGAACGAGGATGGTGGGCCGTGGGTGCCGCCGTCCCCGCGTCGGGCGATGCACGTGACGGTGGTGGGGCGTCTTGACGGCGCGGTGCGATGGTTTTGGAGGAACCACAATGAGCAGTCAGGAGAACGCGATCATGCGGCTGCAGCCCGGTGCGCTGCAGCAGCGGACGCCGATGCGCAGTCGCTGCGATGTGACGATGGACGCGATCAAATCGTATATTCTGCGGGAGCGGCTCCAGCCGGGCGATCTGCTGCCGACGGAGGTTGAACTGTGCGAGGCCGTGGGCGCTTCGCGTTCGTCCGTGCGCGAAGCGGTGCGCAAGCTCGAAGGGCTCAACATCGTCAATGTCGAACACGGCAGGGGGACGTTCGTCGGTTCGCTGTCCCTTGACCCCATGGTGGAGACGCTGGCGTTTCGCTCGATGGTGTCGGTGGGCAAGAACTTCGACGATCTGAAGGACGTCGTGGAGCTGAGGAGGTTCCTCGACCTCGGATGCGCGGATGAGGTGTGCGCGAAGGTCAAGGGGGCGGAACAGCCCGAGCTTGATGCGCTCGTCGACGCCATGGTCTCGTCCGCCGAACGGGGCGAGGATTTCCTGTATGCCGACATCGACTTCCATATGGGACTGCTGGATTCGCTCGGCAACACCATCGCCAAGCAGATGGTGCATTCCCTGTGGCTCGTGCACATGGCCGTGCTCCCGCAGATCGGCTTGGCACCTTCGGAGAAGATGCTTGACACGGCCGAGGCGCACCGTCGCATGCTGGATGCGGCGATCGCCGGCGACGCCCAGATGTACCGTGAGGCCGTGCGCGAGCATTACCGGCCGATCGAATCGATACTGCGCGAACACCTCCCCGTGCGCTGATGCGTGGTCGCTGCGTGGGGTCGGTCCACGATCCGTATGCGCCGCCCGACACGAGGAGCAGTGCACTGATATACATCAGATGTCTGATGTATAATTAGGATGTACATGTCTCAACCATTTCATATTTCGAGGAGGAAATATGAAGCCGGAATTCATCGTTGGCGCGTATGCGTCGCTTCCGCAGGGGCGCCCGTCGCAGGAACTGTATTACATGCTGCTGGGCGAGCAGTCATGGGTCCGCGGGACGGAACTGCCGTTCCCCGGCGACCTTGCGAATGAGGACGACCGCCATTGGCTCGCCGAACACCTGCCCGCCCACTGGCACGCGAACTCGGTCACGGCCATCCCCGGCACGATGCGGCGCATGAACGAGGATCCGTGGTTCGGACTCGCCAGCCCGCAGGAGGCCGGGCGCCGCGATGCGATCGGATTCTTCGAGGACCTGCGACGCGCCGTCGCCGACGTCGCGCGCGTCCGCGGCGCGCAGGACATCGCCTACATCGAACTGCACAGCGCACCAAGACGGGTCGCCGATGCCGAGCGTATGGAGGAATCGTTGCGACTGCTCGCATCATGGGATTGGAGCGGCGCACGACTCGTCATCGAACATTGCGACCGCTACATAGACGGGCAGGAGCCGGAAAAGGGCTTCCTCCGCCTCGACGACGAGATCGCGTTATGCAAGGAGCTGGGAATCGGACTGACCATCAACTGGGGACGGTCCGCGGTCGAAGGCCGAAGCGCACGGACCGCGCTGGAACACGTGCGCCGGTGCGCTGACGCCGACGCGCTTACCGGACTGATGTTCTCGGGAGCGGGGCCGAAGGAGACGATCTATGGATACCCATGGATCGACGGACATCTGCCGATGAATCCGGACGAGCCGACATCGCTTATGGATGCGGATGCAATCGCCGAATGCATGCACGCCGCAAACACGCAGAAACGGCCGATCGCCTATGTCGGCGCGAAGGTGTGCGTGCCACGGGACGCGACGCTCGACGAGCGCGTGCGCTACCTGTCGCACATCCATGAGGCGGTGGAACAATGAGCGATTTCCTCGCATTCGACATCGGAGGCACGAAGATCGCCAGCGGGTTCGTCCGGCTGTCCGACGGCGATGCCGCTCCCACCGTGTTGCTGCGTGATGAGGAGCCGACACACGCCTCGCAGGGAGGCGACGCCGTGCGCGAGCGCATCGTCGCATCCGCGCGCCGTCAGCTCGACCGCGCGCGCGCCCAAGGCATAGAGCCGTGCGGCATCGGCATCGCGGCCGCCGGCGTGCCCGACGGCGAGACCGGCGAGATCATCGCCGCGACGGATCTGCTCCCCGGATGGAAAGGCCAGCGGATCTACGATGCGTTCGGCGCGATCACCGATCTGCCGGTGCATATGGTCGGCGACGTCGTCGCGCATGGGCTCGGCGAAGCGCATTACGGCGCGGGGCGTGGCGCCCGTGTCCTCTTGTCGGTCGGCGTGGGCACCGGCATCGGCGGCGCGATCATCGTCGGCGGCGTGCCGTTCCTCGGCGCGCATGGCATGGCGGGACATGCCGGACATGTCGTGAGCGCTCTCGGTGCCGGGGTCCCGTGCTCGTGCGGAAGTGTCGAGGGGCATGTCGAACCGGTCGCAAGCGGCACCGGACTGGCGACGTTGTACAACATGCGCGCCGGTGGCGAACCGGTGCGCAATGGCGGCGACGTCGCCGCGCTTGCGGCGGATGGCGATGCGCTTGCCTCATCGGTCATCGAAGACAGCGCCCGGGCGCTCGGCGCGTGCATCGGAGGCATGGCGAATCTGGTGGATCCCGACGGCATCGTCGTCTCCGGGTCGGTCGTGAATGCGGGGCCGGTGTGGTGGAATGCGTTGCGCGATGGGTTCGCCCGTTCCGCATTGCCATTGCTGCGCGATGTGCGGATGCGTGAGGGCGAGCTCGGCGGCGACGCGCCGCTCATCGGCGCGGCCGTCGCGTCCCGTCGCGTCGTCGGTTGATCGGGCCGTCGCGTTCGGGCGCGGCGGCCGGCATACTCTGTGCAAGGAAAGGATACATAATGATGAGCAGGAATCCGGTTATCGAACGTGTGAAAGGCGGACTCATCGTCAGCTGCCAGGCGTACCCCGGCGAACCGCTGCGCCACCCGGAGACGATGGCGCAGATGGCGATGGCGGCCGTCGAGGGCGGCGCGGTCGGCATCCGCTGTCAGGGACTCGCCGACATAGCGGCGATAAAGGGCCAGGTGGACGTGCCGGTCATCGGCATCTGGAAGGACGGTTCGCAAGGCGTGTACATCACGCCGACACTGCGTCATGCGCGCTGTTGCGCGGCGGCGGGCGCGGACATCGTGGCCTTGGATGCGACGGGACGGCCGCGCCCGGACGGGCGGACCTATGCGCAGACCGTGCAGGCACTGCACGATGAGGGCGTCACGGTCATGGCCGATTGCGGCAGCTTCGACGATGCGCGCCGTGCCGTCGATGCGGGCAGCGACATCATCTCGACGACGCTTTCCGGGTACACGGGCGAACGGGAGAAGACCGACGGCCCCGATCTCGAGTTGCTCGAGTACATGGTGTCGTCGTTCCCCGATACGCCTGTGTTGTGCGAGGGCCGCATCCATACGCCCGAACAGCTGCATGACGTGATGAGCCGCGGCGCGTGGGCGGCCGTCGTCGGCACGGCGATCACCCATCCGACGTCGATCACGCGCTGGTTCGCCGCCCGGCTCGACCATTAGCGGCCGGTGGGGGCGTGTTCGGGAACACGTGTGCGACGCATGTTCCCGAACACGCCCTCAGTGCGTTTCGGCCGCGCCGAATACGCTCAACGGCAGCATGGTGAAGTACAATCCCGCGGTCTCGCGCTCCCAGAGTAATCCGAGTTCGCCGTCCGGCAGCATCGTCATGCACTGATAGCCGTAATGATAGGGGCTGATGCAGCGATGCGCCGCCCATGTGCGTGCGCCGTCCAGACTCAGCCGCAGCACCCCGTTGCCGCGATACGGCAGCATCTGGCTTGCGTTCGCGAACACCATCGTGTCCGATCGCGGCGCGCAGGCCACGGCGTTCGGTTGGCAGAAGATGTCGGGGACGTCTTTGTCGAAGTACAGGTCATCCCATGTCTCGCCGCCGTCGTGGCTGAGCGCGACGCCGATGCGCCCGGCATGGTTCTGGTTGCGGAAGAAGCACACGACGGTGCCATCCGCGCGCTCGACGAACACGGATTCGTGCGTGGTCGCGTCATCGTCCCGGATGTTCTTCGGGTCGACGGCGGTGCCGTTGACGATGCGGCCGTCGTTGATCATCGAACCACGTCGCCATGTGTCGCCGCCATCGTCGCTGATGAGCGCTCCGCCCGAGTAATGCTTGAGTGAGGCGCCGGTGCAGTAGAACGGGACGAGCAGACGCCCGCGATGTTCGGAGGCCTGGAGCTGGATGCCGTTGCCGGGCGAGACGCCCAGGAAGTGCATCCAATCCTCCTTGATCATGTGGTTGATGTTGCGTGGTGTGCTCCACGTCTCGCCGTCATCGTCGGAATGCAGTTCGATGATGAAGCTCGTGCGTTCGATGAGCAGTGATTCGTCGGGGTCAGCGCCCTCCTTGAGGTAGATGTTGCCCGAGGCCCGTCCCTCGTGCGTCACGTTGCCGTGCGCGTCGACCCGGTATCCGGTGCGCTCGCCGCCGCCGTCAAGCACCGTGCCGTCATCGGCGAGTACATAGCGTGTGCCTGCGCGATCGTACAGGCACGGTCGCCCGTGCCGGTCGACCCCGGTGCCGGGCGTGTTGTTCGGCAACCCGACGCCGCCGGCGAAGCGGTCGATGAGGACGGTGAGACGGCCATTGCGTTCGTCGCATACAAGACATGAGTCGATTGTGCACGCGCCGTCGACGCCTTCGCCTGGATTGGCGATCACGGTCTGCATGTCGAGCCAGGTGCGGCCACCGTCAAGCGACCTGCGCATGACGAAGTTGATGTGGTTCGGCGCGTCATTCGCAATCGCGGTGCGCTGGTCGGCGCCGGCGACGACCACGCCATGAGGGGTGCGGATGATCGAGGGGATGCGATAACTCACGGATCCGTGGTAACCCTTGTCGAACAGTGCGGTCGTCGTTAGCGCCGGTGCGTCCGAAAGCCTGCGGATCGCGCCGTCGGTGAGCGGGGTCGTGAAGACGCCGCCGTTGCGCACCTCGCCCATGAGCCTGACGCCTTCCGTGTTCTGCCCGATGGCCACCTCATCCAGTTGCGGCCAGTCGCCGAAGAACACCTGTCCCGCTTGATGCAGTTCGTGCCAGCCGTCGACGTACATGTCGATGGCGCCACGCGCGGAACGAATCGACAGATCATGCCATCGGCCGTCATCCCATGCGCCGCGCGCATGGTAGGTGGACGGCTCATACAAGCCATCCGCGGCCGTCATCGTGATGCCGTTGTCGTCGATCGAGACGGCGAGGCGTTCCTCGCCGCGCTCGCCGGCGGCGAGAAGCGTGCCGTACTGGCGGGGTCCGCGCACGCGGAAATGCATGAAGATCGTGCCGGAACGTAGCGCGCGCACGCGGCGCACATCTCGCGGGGCGAGCTGGGCTGCGGCGAAGTCGATGTCCGGTGCGGGTCTCGGCGTCAAGGCGGCGATGCTTTCGGAGGTGAGGGGGGTTGCATGCAGACGCATGTCGGTCACGTCGATGGACGGGCTCGCGAGGCGAATCGCGCCTTGGCCTGGCCCATCGGTTCCGGTGAGCGTCGTGGGGCACAGGTTCGCCGTGCCGCTGAAGCACTGCGAGCCGTCAAGGTAGACGCGTGTGCCGAACTCGCCGAATGTGAGCGCGAACGTGTGCATGGCGCCGTCGGTTATCCCCGTCGTGTCCTCGATGTCGAGATCGACGTGCTGTCGTGGCGTCGTCGCGCGCACGCGCAGCGCGTCATGTTCGATGGCGCATATAAGGAGCGGTGCGTCATCCGCCGATCCGTTGATGGCGTCGAAGATGCGCCCGTCCGCGTGTGCGCGGAACCTGCACGCGATCGTGCCTTCGGGTGAGGGGAATGTTCGCTGTGACCAGCTGATCGGATTGGATGCTGCCATGGTCAATGACTCTCCTTTGAGCGGGCCCGTATATGTGCCGTGCCATGAATGGGACATCTGAAGTCATGGTATCCAACCAAAAAGAAACATCAGACGTCTGATTTCAATGGTAGCGCACGTCGGGGGATGCCGCACCTGCGTGGCGCGTGGTCGGCGACATGCGGGTCGGGATATTTGAAATAAGACATCAGACGTCTTATCATTAAACCCAGTTCAGCCCAGAAACGGAGGCACGGCGGATTGGCGATCCGGCCGGCCTGGACGATTGTCGATGTCGACCATCGTCGAGTTGGACGCACGATGACACATTCTCAACGATGAGGAGATCTCAATGGTCAAGATTAATGCAAGGGTCAGGGCGGCCGTGGCGGCCATCCTGGCCGGCGGCATGGTTGTCGCCATGGCCGGCTGCGGCGGCTCGTCCGCCACGGCCGGCGCCACCGGCACCTCGATTCCAGACACGATCACGACGGAAGTGGCATACGCGAGCCGTGACTTCATGCCGAACACGACGTCCGGAGCGCTGCCGATGTCGGCGAACTGGCATGTCGTCGAACCGCTGTACGCGCTTGACTACACGACTTACAAGACATTCCCGGCGCTCGCCAAAGGCGCGCCTCAGAAGGTCTCCGACACCGAGTACGTGATCACGCTGCGTGACGGCGCGAAGTTCTCCGATGGCACGCCCGTCAAGGCGTCCGATGTCGTGAGCTCCTACAAGCGCTCGACCGCCGAAGGCAGCCTGTTCATCTCGATGCTCGACTTCATCGACTCCGTCGAGGCGAAGGGCGGCAACCAGGTGGACTTCAAACTCAAGGAAGCCTTCCCGATGTTCGAGAAACGTCTGGCGCTCATCCCGATCGTCCCGTCCGGCAAGTCGGACGCCGAACTCAAGAAGATGCCCACCGGTTCCGGGCCGTGGAAGTACACGGCGATCACCGACCGGCAGGTGAGCTTCGAGAAGAACGACGCCTACAACGGCAAGTATCCGGCCCAGACAAAGAAGATGGTCTGGAACGTCAACGTCGACGACACCGCGCGAGTCACCGCGATGCAGGCCGGCAAGACGGACATCATGGAAAACGTGCCCGCGAAGGCGGTGCAGACGCTGACGTCCTCGGGTTCCGACATCCAGACGGTGCAGGGCTTCAACCAGGCGTTCATCATGTTCAACACGAAGAAGAAGCCGTTCGACGACCCCCGCGTGCGTCAGGCCGTGTTCTACTCGATCGACACGAAGAAGCTCATCGACAACCAGCTGTCCGGACAGGCGCAGACCGTCACGAGCTTCCTGCCCGAGAACTTCGCGAACTACCATAAGGCGAAGAACATCTACACGAAGAACACCGCGAAGGCCAAGGAACTGCTGAAGGAAGCAGGCGTCAACGGTCCGATCAAGACCACGCTGTACACGACCGACCAGACCTGGGTCACGCAGCTCGCCCCACAGATCAAGAACGATCTTGCGGAATCAGGCATCGACGTGGATATCCAGTCGATGAAGTCGTCGGCGTTGTATCCGTCGATCACCGACAAGGACGGCGCTGACTTCTCGATGGTTCTCGCTCCGGGCGATCCCTCGGTCTTCGGCAACGACCCCGACCTGCTGATGAACTGGTGGTACGGAGACAACGTCTGGACCAGGCAGCGCACGTTCTGGAAGGGGTCGGAAGGCTATGACGAGCTGCACGACCTGATGGGCAAGGCCCTGTCCGCGTCGAGCGATGCCGAGCGCCAGGACTACTGGAACCAGTGCTTCGATCTGCTTTCCGAGCAGGTGCCGCTCTATCCGCTCTTCCACCGCAAGGTGAGCACGGCCGTCAAGAAGGGTGTCTTCGACGAATACAAGACGATGGGCACGACGGGTCTCAACTTGGTCCAGGCCAAAGTCGCACAGTGAGCCACGCAAAGGAGCGATGGCGCAGAACCCTTCCCTGACGATCTGATACCAAGACAGGCCCGTTCATCTCGTTCCCCTTCCCTCCGCGATCCGTGGACGGGCCCGTCTTCCCCATTCCCCTATTCCCGATTCTTTCACCATTGGACATATCATGAGTAATTTCCTCAGACTTCTCGGGCGCAGATTGATCGCCCTGCCGTTCATGGCATTCGGAGTCATCTTTCTCGTGTTCTTCCTGATGTCGTTCTCGAAGTACGATCCCGCAGTCGCCGCGCTCGGCGAGAACGCGACCGGCGCGCAGCTGGAGGCGTTCCGGCACGAGATGGGCTACGACAAGCCCTGGTGGTCGCAGTTCTGGTCCTATCTGGTCGGTCTGTGCCATGGCGACATGGGCGTGTACGGTGTCAACAAGGACTCCGTTTCCGAGCGTATAGGACAAGCGTTCCCGATCACACTGCAGCTCACGTTCATCGGACTGCTCATTGCGGTCGTCATCGCAATCATCTTCGGCGTGCTCGCCGCGCTCTACCGTGATACGTGGGTGGACCAGACGATTCGCGTCCTTTCGATCATCGCGATCGCGACGCCGTCGTTCTGGCTCGGTGTGCTGCTCATCTACGTGCTGCAGATCAAGCTCTCCTGGCTGCCCGGCGCGGGTCCGCTCGTCCCGTTCTCGCAGGATCCGGGTGCCTATCTCGAACGCATGGCCATGCCGACCTTTGCGCTTGGTCTGCCGGTCGCCGGCCAGCTTACACGCATCATCCGCACGTCGATGGTCGAGGAGCTCGACAAGGACTACGTGCGCACCGCGATTGGCGCGGGCGTGCCGAAGGGCGTCGTCGTGGCGCGCAACGTCTTCCGCAACGCGCTCATCACGCCGATCACAACGTTGGGCATGAAAATCGGCTACCTGCTCGGAGGCGCTATCGTCATTGAAGTCATCTTCGCGCTTCCCGGCATGGGCACGGCGATGTTCGATGGCATCAACGGCAACGAGCCGACGCTCGTGCAAGGTGTAGTGCTCATCGTGGCGCTCTCGTTCATCATCATCAATATCGTGGTTGATCTGCTTTACGTGCTGATTAACCCGAGGATTAGGACGGTGTGAGATGCTGTTCGGACAAAACGAAGTCGTCAAGGCGGCGGCGACCAACCCCAAGGTCAGGTTCAACCGCTTCAACAAGATGACGTTGGGATCGAAGATCTCGTTCATCGTGATCCTGCTGCTCGTCGTCGCGGCGGTGTTCGCTCCGGTGATCACGCCGTACAGCCCGATGGCGATCACCGAAAGCTATCAGGCCCCGACGGGCGCCCACCTGTTCGGCACCGACAACCTTGGCCGTGACGTGCTCACGCGAGTCATCTTCGGTGCGCGATACTCGCTCGTCATCGGTTTGTCATCGATCGCGTTCGCGCTCGTCCTCGGCTCGATCATCGGTGCGATCGCCGCCGTGAGCCGCGCATGGGTCTCCGAAATCATCATGCGACTGATCGACATCGTCATGTCGATTCCCGGCATCGCGCTCGCCGCAGTGTTCGTGGCCGTGCTCGGCCAGTCGATGATCGGCATCATCATCTCGATCGGCGTTCTTTACGTTCCGCAGATCGCAAGAATCGTGCGCGCCAACATCATCAGCGAATACGGCAAGGACTACGTCAGGGCGGTCATCGTCTCCGGCGCGCGTGCCCCGTGGATTCTCATCAAGCACGTCATGCGCAACATCGCGGCGCCGGTCATGGTGTTCACGACCCTATCCGTCGCCGACGCGATCGTCTTCGAAGCGTCGCTGAGCTTCATCAATGCCGGCATCCCCGAGCCGACGCCTACATGGGGCAACATCCTGTCGTCCGCGAAGGAAGGCGTCATCTTCGGGTATTGGTGGCAGGCGCTGTACCCCGGTCTTGCGATCATGATCACCGTACTGTGTCTGAACATCCTGTCCGAAGGCATAACCGACGCGATGGTGGCGGCCCCGACCGCCCCGGTCGAGAAGACCGCGGCCGACGTGGCTGCCGACCGCAAGGAAGACCGTCTGCTCACCGACCCGGTCGCGGCCTACGCCGAGCAGCATGATGCGCTCGTCGATTCGCTCACCAAGCTTCGCAACGCCGAACTCAAGCGCACCGATCGCCTTGAGCCGTGGAGCACCGAACCCCCCGTGCTCGAGGTCAAGGATCTGTGCATCCAGTTCCCGCGCTACGGCGACGTCAACGTCGTTGACCACCTCAACTTCTCCGTACGCCCGGGGGAGACGATGGGTCTCGTCGGCGAGTCCGGCTGCGGCAAGTCGATCACCTCGCTCGCCATCATGGGCCTGCTCGACCCGAAGGCGAGAATCAGCGGCGAGATCCTGCTCAACGGCAGGAACCTCGTGGGATGCGACCAGCGCCAATACAATAAGATCCGCGGCCATGAGATCGCGATGATCTACCAGGATGCACTGAGCTCGCTCAACCCGTCGATGCTCATCAAGACGCAGATGAAGCAGCTGACGAAGCGCGGCGGCACGCGCAGCGCCGAGGAACTGCTCGAACTCGTCGGCCTTGATCCCAAGCGCACGCTTGAATCGTATCCGCACGAGCTTTCCGGCGGCCAGCGCCAACGTGTGCTTATCGCCATGGCGCTGACCCGTGACCCGAAGCTCATCATCGCCGACGAACCGACGACCGCACTTGACGTGACCGTGCAGAAGCAGGTCATCGATCTGCTCAACTCGCTGCGCAAGAAGCTCGGCTTCGCCATGGTCTTCGTTTCCCACGATCTCGCGCTCGTGGCCAAGGTCGCCCATTCGATCACCGTCATGTATGCGGGGCAGGTCGTCGAGCAGGGTTCGACGAAGGAGATCCTCACCGACCCCCGTCACGAGTACACCCGTGGCCTGCTTGGCGCCGTCACGTCGATCGAAGCGGGCGCCCCGCGTCTGCACCAGGTGCCCGGCACGGTTCCGAGCCCGATCGACTTCCCGAAGGGCGATCGCTTCGCTCCGCGCTCCTCGCATCCGGACGTCGGCCTCGACACGAGGCCGGTCATGGTCCGTGTGCCCGGCACATGGCACTTCTATGCGGCGCAGCCGGGCACCCCGTTGCCCGAACCGGCCAACTACACCCGTGCCGACGAACACATGCTCCAGGAGCCGGCCAAAGTGGAGAAGGCCTCCGAAGAAAACTCCGCGAGAGCCGCAGAAGCCGAGATCGGCGACATGACGATCACCGCTGCCGAAGACCCGCGGGACGGAAAGGAAGGCGCACGATGAGCGAACGCATCGATCTGACGAAACCCCATGAGAACAAGAACGTCCCGATCATCGAACTGAAGGACGCGAAGGTCGTGTTCACGACCCGTGCGGGTTCGGGCCTGTTCCACCGCAACAGGATCACCGCCGTCAACGGCGTGAATCTCAAGCTCATGCCGGGCAAGACGATTGGCATCGTCGGCGAGTCCGGCTGCGGCAAGTCGACGACGGCGAACGTGATGTGTGGACTGCAGTCGCTCACGTCCGGGCAGGTGCTGTTCAAAGGGCAGGACGTCACGCATCGCACCGCGAAGGAGCGCATGGAAATCGGCCGTGTCGTCTCTGTCGTCTTCCAGGATCCGGCGACCGCGCTGAACGCCCGCATGAGCGTTGCCGATCAGCTCATCGATCCGCTCGCCGTGCACCATCTCGGCGGCAAGAAGGAACGCGACAAGCGCGCCCATGAGCTGATCCGCATGGTCGGTCTGCCGTTCTCGGTGCTCGGCGCCCTCCCCGGGCAGCTTTCCGGCGGCCAGCGTCAGCGTGTGGCGATCGCACGCGCGCTTTCGCTCAACCCGGATGCGATCATCGCCGACGAGCCGACGAGCGCGCTCGACGTCTCGGTGCGCGCGCAGATTCTGAACCTGTTGAGCGATCTCAAACGTCGGCTCGGTTTGTCGATGGTCTTCATCAGTCACGACATCCAGACGATTCGCTACATCTCCGATGACGTCATCGTCATGAACCACGGCACGATCGTGGAACATGGCACCGCCGACGAGGTGATGCGCCATCCGGTCGACGACTACACGAGGACGCTCATGGCGGCCGCGCCATCCTTGCTGCATCCAACGGCCGAGGAGTGCGCATAGCGGCACACACGTCTCCGGCGGCGCGCGTCTCACGCGGCGTGCGCCACCGGAGACGACAACACCCATCCACCATCCGTATCAACACGCCGAGTACCACGTTCGACGATGGACCGGCGCACCATATCCCATACACACAAAGGATCAATCATGGCACAGCAATTCCACGGCGTCATTCCGCCGGCGGTCACCCCGCTCACCGCAGACCAGGAGCTCGACCTGCCGAGCTTCACCCGCTCGATCAACCGCATGATCGACGCCGGGGTCAACGGCATATTCACGCTCGGCTCGTCGGGCGAGGTCGCGTTCAGCACCGATGCTCGCCGCGAGGAAATCATTCGCGCGGCGATCGACATCGTCGACGGTCGTGTGCCGGTGTTCGTCGGCTGCATCGACACCGAAACGAACCGCGTGATCGAACACGCCCGCCAAGCCCGTGAGCTTGGCGCGTCGGCGATCGTCGCGACCGCGCCGTTCTATGCGCTCGGCGGCATGGCCGAAGTCGAACGGCACTTCCGTCTCATCCACGAGGCGGTTCCCGATCTGCCGCTGTTCGCCTACGACATTCCGGTGTGCGTGCACACGAAACTGCCCGGCGACATGCTCGTGCGTCTGGGACTCGACGGCGTTCTTGCGGGCGTCAAGGATTCCTCGAACGATGACGTCTCGTTCCGTTTCCTGGTCGATGACAACAACAAGGCGGGCCATCCGCTGACGCTGCTCACCGGGCAGGAGGTCGTCGTCGACGGCGCCTACATGGCCGGCGCGGACGGCTCCGTCCCCGGACTCGCGAATGTAGAGGCGACCGCATACGTGCGCATGTGGAACGCCTACCGGAAAGGCGATTGGGGTTCCGTGCGCACCGAACAGGACAAGATGGCGGCGCTCATGCGCATCACCAGCGTCGTACAGGGTGTGCAGGGGTTCGGCGCCGGCGTCGGCGCATTCAAGACGGCGCTCGCGTTGCTCGGCGTCTTCGATACGAACCAGATGCCCAATCCGGTCGCGCCGCTCGCCGGCGAGAACGTCGAACGCATCGCCGCGGTGCTTAAGGACTGCGGACTGCCGCTCGCTCGTACGCCGCTCGAAGTGAGCGAATCCACCGCCGTCAAGGGCTGAGGAAAGCCCCGGGCCGTGGGCTCGCCGCGATGTGCCGGCGCGTGGGATCCGACGCGCCGGCGCATCGATCAGGCGTTGAACACGTACCGGTCAAGGCGGCGCATGGCCTCCTTGACGCGGCTCAAGGGCAATGCGAGATTGACGCGGATGCTGTAGGGGGCCTGGAACATATCGCCGTCCTGCCACGCGACGCCCACATCCCAGCCGCGTTTCTCCAACTCAGGCAGGCTCAGGCCGTGGCGTTCGCACCACTGCTCGCAGTTGAGCAGCAGCATGTAGGTGCCTTCCGGTTTGGCCAGACTCACGCCTTGGAAATGCCCGGTGATGTAGTCGTAGGCGTAATCGACGTTGCCGGTGAGCACCGCCTTCAATTCGTCGAGCCACTCATGGCCTTCGGGCCGGTAGGCGCCGGTCAGCGCGTGCATGGAGAGCACGTTCATGTCGTTGTAGTGGCATTTCGAGCTTTTGGCCACGATGCGGTCCCGGAGCGTGGGATTGTAGATGATGTGGTAGCTTCCCACCAGTCCGGCGAGATTGAAGGTCTTGCTGGGCGCGTAGAACGCCACGGTCCTGTTGCGTGCGTCCTCGCTGACCGATTGGGTGGGGATGTGCCGGTGGCCGCCCAACGTCAGATCCGACCAGATCTCGTCGGAGATCACCACGCAGTCGTTGGCCCGGTACACCTCCATGGCCTTCTCGATCTCCCAACGCTCCCATACACGCCCGCAGGGATTGTGGGGACTGCAGAAGACGGCCACATGGATGTGATGCTCCTTGAGCTTCCTGTCCATATCCTCGTAATCCATGCGCCATACGCCGTGCTCGTCCAGCGTGAGCGGGCTGTGGACGATGCGGTAGCCGTTGTTTTCGATACTCCGGGTGAACCCGATATAGGTCGGGCTATGCAGTAGCACGCCGTCGCCGGGGGCGGCGAACGCGGTCAGCGCGCTGATCACGCCGCCCAGGACCCCGTTCTCGTAGCCGATCGCCTCCCGGGTCAATCCGGTGACCCCGTTGCGCGTGGACTGCCAGTCGATGATGGAGCCGTAATAGTCGTCGGTGGGGGAGAAGTACCCGTAGGCGGGATGCTTCGCCCGTTCGATGATGGCCTGCGGGATCGTGGGCACGGTCGGGAAGTTCATGTCCGCCACCCACATGGGGATGACGTCGAAACCCTCACGTGGCGGGTCCGGCGCGAATCCCGGGTCGGTGCCCAGTCCGTCGACCGCGATCGAATCCATGCCATGCCTGTTCATGATGGACGTGAAATCATACGTCATTGTCCGACAATCCTTTCTCGGTCCGTGGTGGCTGGTCTCAATCTAAATCGGGCTCCTGACGGTGCCGTGGCCGTGGGCGGCGATTTGACCGTGTGGCGTGTTACGATGTGTGCCGTCACCAGACAGTGATCCGTTATCAGCGGGGAGTCTTCGGAAGAACGGCGGCAATCGCCCAGTAGAACCGACGGGATCGGCCCGAAACAGCCGAACACAAGCGGTCGCGCGGGTTCGCGGCCTCGAACGCAACGGTTCGGGGTGCGGCGGCCGGCGCGATAAGCGAGGTGGTACCGCGGTGCGGGGCGCATATCGGCGCCCGTCATCGTCCTCGTAGGCAGGAACGTCAGGCATTGGCTGTTCCGGGCGGAACACGGTTGGTTCCGGCCGCGAGACGATTGACGATCGGGTTCGCGGCCCGGCGTGACCTCCGTGGATCGGGCCGATGAACGTCGGCGCCCGGTGACGGCCATCAATGACGCTCCTGTAGGACCAGTGCACAGTACAAACAGGAGATTTACGGTGAGCGAAAACGTATATCCCAAGGCGAACGAGGGCGGCGAGACCGCGCACGTCGCGCCGAACCCCAGCTTCCCCGACATGGAGGAGACCGTTCTCGACTACTGGGACAAGGACGACACCTTCCAGAAGTCCATCGAACGCAACCCCTCCGGCGACCATAGCCAGAACGAATTCGTGTTCTTCGACGGCCCGCCCTTCGCGAACGGCCTGCCGCACTACGGCCACCTGCTGACCGGTTACGCCAAGGACGTGATTCCGCGCTATCAGACCATGAAGGGCCGCAAGGTCAACCGCGTGTTCGGTTGGGATACCCACGGCCTGCCCGCCGAACTGGAGGCGCAGAAGGAACTCGGCATCGACTCGGTCGACCAGATCGAGAAGATGGGCATCGACAAGTTCAACGACGCCTGCCGCGCCTCCGTGCTGAAATACACCAACGAATGGCAGAACTACGTGCACCGTCAGGCGCGATGGGTGGACTTCGAGCACGGCTACAAGACCCTGAACATTCCATACATGGAATCCGTGATGTGGGCCTTCAAGCAGCTCTACGACAAGGGCCTGGCCTACCAGGGGTACCGCGTGCTGCCGTACTGCCCGAAGGACCGCACGCCGCTGAGCGCGCACGAGCTGCGCATGGATGCCGATGTCTATCAGGATCGCCAGGACACCACCGTGTCCGTGGCCGTGAAGATGCGCGACGAGGAGGACGCCTACGCCGTCTTCTGGACCACCACCCCGTGGACCGTGCCCACCAACTTCGCCATCGTGGTCGGCGCCGACATCGACTACGTCGAGGTGCGCCCGACCGAAGGCAGGTTCGCGGGCAAGAAGTTCTATCTCGGCAAGGACCTGCTGCCGCATTACGAGAAGGAACTCGGCGAGAACTACGAGGTCGTGCGCGAGCTCAAGGGCAACGAGCTGGCAGGCCGCCGCTACTACCCGGTCTTCCCGTACTTCTCGGGCGATGAGGCCGAATCCGAAGGCCATGTGCCCGGCCCGAACGGCTACACGATCTTCACCGCCGACTACGTCGACACCGTCGAAGGCACCGGTCTGGTCCATCAGGCCCCCTACGGCGAGGACGATATGAACACGTTGAACGCGCATGGCATCACGAGCACCGACGTGCTCGATGAGGGTTGCCGCTTCACCGCGCAATGCCCCGATTACGAAGGCGATTTCGTGTTCGACGCCAACCTGCCGATCCTGCGCAACCTGCGCGCCGGCGACGGACCGCTCGCCTCCATCCCGGAGGAACGCCGCGCGATCCTCTTCCAGGAGAAAAGCTACGTGCACTCCTACCCGCACTGCTGGCGTTGCGCCACCCCGTTGATCTACAAGCCGGTGTCCTCCTGGTTCGTGTCCGTGACCAAGATCAAGCCGCGTCTGCTGGAACTCAACCAGCAGATCAACTGGATTCCGGGCAACGTCAAGGACGGCCAGTTCGGCAAGTGGCTCGCCAACGCCCGCGACTGGTCCATCTCCCGCAACCGTTTCTGGGGCTCCCCGATTCCGGTGTGGGTGAGCGACGATCCGAAGCATCCGCGTGTGGACGTCTATGGTTCGCTCGAAGAGCTCAAGGCCGACTTCGGCGATTACCCGCGCGACAAGGACGGCAACATCAACATGCACCGTCCGTGGATCGACAACCTGGTTCGCGTCAACCCGGACGACCCGACCGGCAAGTCGCACATGCACCGTATTTCCGATGTGCTCGACTGCTGGTTCGAGTCCGGTTCCATGTCGTTCGCGCAGTTCCACTACCCGTTCGAGAACAAGGAGAAGTTCGAACAGCACTTCCCGGCCGACTACATCGTGGAGTACATCGGCCAGACCCGCGGCTGGTTCTACCTGCTGCACGTGATGGCGACCGCCCTGTTCGACCGCCCGGCGTTCAAGAACGTGATCTGCCACGGCATCGTGCTCGGCTCCGACGGCCAGAAGATGTCCAAGCACCTGCGCAACTACCCGGACGTGAACGGCGTGTTCGACAAGTACGGTTCCGACGCCATGCGCTGGTTCCTCATGTCTTCGCCGATCCTGCGAGGCGGCAACCTGATCGTCACCGCCGAAGGCATTCGCGACACCGTGCGCCAGGTCATGCTGCCGGTGTGGAGCTCCTACTACTTCTTCACCCTGTACGCCAACGCGGCCAACGGTGGGGCTGGCTTCGACGCTCGCCAGCTGCGCGCGGACGAGATCGCCGGTCTGCCGGAGATGGACCGCTACCTGTTGGCCCGTACCCGTCGTCTGGTGCTGGCCGCCGAGAAGTCGCTGAACGAGTTCGCCATCTCCGACGCCTGCGATGCGGTCTCCGACTTCATTGACGTACTCACCAACTGGTATATCCGCAACACCCGTGACCGTTTCTGGAATGAGGACGCTTCCGCGTTCAACACGCTGTACACCGTGCTTGAGGCGTTCATGCGCGTGCTCGCGCCGCTCGCCCCGATGGAGGCCGAGTCCGTGTGGCGCGGCCTGACCGGCGGTGAATCCGTGCACCTGGCCGATTGGCCGTTCGTGGTGGACGAGAAGACCGGTGAAGACACCGAACTCGGCCGTGTGCTGGTCGACGATCCGGCTCTGGTGGACGCGATGGAGAAGGTGCGTGAGGTCGTCTCCGGCACCCTGTCCCTGCGCAAGGCCGCCAAGATCCGCGTGCGCCAGCCGCTTTCCAAGCTCACCGTGGTGGTCGAGAACGTGGACGCCGTCAAGGCGTACGACGATCTGCTGAAGTCCGAACTTAATATCAAGAATATTGAGTTCTCGACTCTGGAGGACGCCTCCGCCCACGGTCTGAAGATTGTTCACGAGCTGCGTGTGAATGCCCGTGCGGCGGGTCCGCGCCTCGGCAAGCAGGTGCAGTTCGCCATCAAGGCCTCCAAGTCCGGCGACTGGCATGTCGATGCTGCGTCCGGTGTGCCGGTGGTCTCCACGCCGTCCGGCGACCTTGCGCTGGTCGAAGGCGAGTACGAGCTGATCAACCGCGTGGAGGAGGAGAACGCCACCGAAGCCGCCGCTTCGGTCTCCGCCGCTCTGCCGACCGGTGGTTTCGCGATTCTCGACACGGCGCTTGACGCCGATCTGCTCGCCGAAGGCTATGCCCGCGACGCCATCCGCGCCATTCAGGACGCCCGCAAGGACGCCGGTCTGGACATCGCCGATCGCATCGCCCTGGTGCTGACCGTGCCGGCCGCCAATGTGGCCGATGTCGAGCAGTTCCGCGATCTGATCGCCCATGAGACGCTGGCCTCCTCCTTCGAGGTGAAGGAAGGTGCCGAGCTGGGTGTGGAGGTCGCCAAGGCGTGATGCCATGGCGGACTGACCGCGCCTGATGCGTGGTGCACGGGCGCGTGGAATGCATGAAGTGGTCCTGCCGTTCAACGGCGGGACCACTTTTGTTGTTCCGTGGTATGCTATGGGGCTTACGTCAGATATTCGTTCAACCGTTCAATGCGGTCGGCATGCATATTTTGGATAAGACGTTTCGCTCTCACATGAATGAAGATGCATTGTCGTCATTCGTTATTCCGGTTATCACGCAAATCCATCTCCGTTTTTAACTTCGTGTTTGGGGTTGGACATGATGTAATGTCGGGACTTACAGGGGATTGCTTTCGGGTGTTCGTACAGAGACGAATAATTCACGGAGCATTTCAAGTGCTCAACGCATGTAAACGGATTCATTACTGGTTCATATGTTTGTTACTCACTATCCGCGATATGCGTTTGGAATTCATGTCAAAGATAGATTCGCGCCAGCTGGGTCATCTACCATCGCTCGATGGGATGGCGGAGACAAGCCGCTTTTTCCAGTGTGAATGAATAGAAACTCTTTATGAAAAGGATGGTTATGACGAATACACTGCGCAAGGGTGTCGCCGGATTATTGGTGGCGTTGCTGGGAATCACGATGTCAGCTTGCGGTACGTCTTCTGCACAAAGTGAGTCCGATACGAAGGTCGGTTCAAATCTTGAGGAAATCACCAAGCTTGCTAAGCAAGAGGGTAAGCTGGAGTTGATTGGTTATCCGGAAACGTGGGCCGGTTATGGCGATTCGTTCAAGGCGTTCACCAAGAAGTATGGCGTCAAGATTCACGTTTCTAGCCCGGATGCTTCCAGTGCGGAAGAAATCCAAAGCATACAGACCCTCAAAGGACAGCCTTCTCAGCCCGATGTTCCCGATTTGGGTTATTCGTTCACTGATCCGGCTAAGCAGAAGAACTTGCTGAGTTCTTATACGCCGTCGGTGGCCAATGAATTGCCTGCCAATCTCAAAGATCCAGATGGAAAATGGGTTGGCGCATACTATGGCGTGTTGAGCATTGGCGTGGACGAAAGCAAAGTACCTGCAGTAACCAGTTGGAAAGATCTGCTCAAGCCTGTGTACAAAGGTAAGATCTATATAGGAAATCCTCGAGAGGGGGCCAGCCAGCTCGCTGCAGTCGCATCGGCTGCGCTTGCGAATGGGGGTTCGTTGGACAACATCCAGCCGGGTATTGATTTCTTCTCTAAACTCGCTAAGGATGGATATCTTGCCAAGGCTAGTGGCACGGCGGAGGCTTTGACTACCGGACAAGCTGCTGTGGTGCTCGATTGGAATTATAATTTCAACGGCATCCGTGACGAAGTTGAGAAGGCCGGCGTCAAGCTTACGGTCAATGTGCCGACGGATGGTGTATTTGGCAATTATTATGCTCAATCCGCGTTGGTGGATGCCCCACATCCAAACGCCGCAAGGTTGTGGCTTGAATGGTTGCTGAGTGATGATGGTGCCAATATTTATGCTGAGCATGGCGCTATCCCGGCGAGATTCCAAGAGATGAAGAAAGCCGGTACCCTGACTAAGGAAGCTGAAGCCGGATTGCCTGATGCCGACACGCTTAAGCGGATCAGCTTCCCGAACATCGAGCAAGGTAACAAGATGTCGCAGTTGGTGGTCAAGAACTGGGGCAGTCAAGTCGCTAACTTCGAATAAGGCATCATGAGATGCAGAGTGGAGTGGCGTAATTATCATGATGAACGTTACCGGGGATGCCTCCTCTAAGCGGCAACGGGCTAAGCAAGGCGTGTCGCGTACGAAGCTCATTGGATGGCTAGGGCTGCTGCCGTTCGCAGTATTCATGACCTTGTTTCTGGTCATCCCAGTGCTGTTTAATTTCTGGCGAAGTCTACATGATAGTTCCGGAGCATGGTCGTTGCAGCCGTTGCGAGGCATTTTTGCTCCTGAATACCTTAATGCCTACGTGAACACCATTAAATTATCTTTGGTCACTGCTTTATTGGGTGGTCTGCTGGGTCTACTGCTGGCATGGGCGCTCTGCACGGCTACCAAGCCACGATGGCTGGCCAAGATCATGCTCTCATTTTCAGCTGTAGCCTCCCAACTAGGTGGCGTCCCGCTGGCCTTCGCCTTTATCGCATTGATGGGTACCGAGGGAGTGCTGACCGTGGCTATTCGGAATGTCAGCGGTGTCGATATCTCGAAGTTCCTTGATCTGTCCTCCTTCTGGGGATTGACTGTGGTTTATTTATACTTTCAGATTCCTTTGATGGCTGTACTCATTATGCCGCCTATCTTAGGTTTAAAGAAAGAGTGGTCGGAATCCTCCGCTGCATTGGGTGCCAGTGCCTTGCAGACGCTGATGCGTGTGACCATTCCAGTTCTGACACCCGCGATAATTGGCACTATGTTGCTTCTGTTTGCCAATGCCTTTGCTGCCTATGCTACTGCCTATGCACTCAGCGGAGGGTCGGCGAATCTTATTGCCATTATGGTGGGCGTCTTCCTGACAGGCAACGTATTTGTGGATGAGAATTTTGGTGCTGCGCTCATTGTCGGAATGATTGCCATCATCCTCGTGGCCTTCATCATGCGTTCCGTGCTTGAAAGGAGAACTGCGAAATGGCTGCAGTGACTACTGATTCGAAGGCCGTCTCGTCAGTAAAGTCGGAATCGCGGATCGGTGCCGAGACGAACCACGATTCCGCTAGTGGTGCCAAATGTTTTGCGGGAAATGCGTTTTCCGACGTTCGACGGAACCATCCGAGGTATGTGGGGCAGACAATAGTATTAAGCGTTTGCGCGGTGTTTTTCCTGTTACCTCTTCTCGCTTCGCTTTGGTTCGGAATCCATTTGCCCGGCACCTTCATCACTTTTGATCCGTTGATGGAGATTGTTCACATGCCTGGTATTGGTGAGTCGATTGCTCTCAGCATTGGACTGGCCTTAATGACGTGTCTGCTTTCTTTGGTGCTTATGTTGCCAACTTTGTTAATTTTACATTTAAAAGCACCGCAGATGTTGCCTGTGGCGGAGGGCTTCTCCGTGTTGCCATACGTAGTGCCTGCCATTGCCTTAGTCAGTGCTGTGGGGCCTTTGTATCGCATCATCCTGCCTCAGGCGTTAAATAGTCCGCTGGGCTTAGTTCCTCTCTATATGGTGGTGATAATGCCATTCGTGTACCGTTCCCTTGATGCGGGCATTCGGGTTGTTGATGTGCGCACGCTTTGGGATGCGAGTTCATCATTGGGGGCAGGTGCGGTTACCACGTTGGTGCGTGCCATCCTGCCTAACCTTCGCAGTGCCATCATGTCGGCATCGTTGTTGGGATGCGCAATTGTTTTAGGTGAATTTGCTATTGCTCAGCTTTTGCTCAAGACTACATTTCCTGTGATTCTTTCGCAGGTTGGTACTGCGCATCCGCACTCGGCTGCAGCGTTGGCCTTCATCACGATTATGGTCACATGGATACTGCTTGGACTGCTGTCAATGGTTGGAGGAACCGGCAAACATAAAACCGCACAATACAGTAGTAAGGAAAACAAATGACGACAGTTGCTGTGAGTTCTTTACCACAGGGGACATCCGTCACGTTGCGTAATGTGACTAAATCCTTCGGGACTACGAAGGTGCTCAATGGACTTGACCTCAATATTCATTCCGGTGAGTTAGTCGCATTGCTGGGACCTTCGGGTTGCGGCAAGAGTACGTTGCTGCGCATAATCGCTGGTTTTGAAGCCGCAGATCAGGGTTCAGTGTTACTGGATGATGTTGATGTGAGCGGTGTGCCGACAAATCGTCGTGACATCGGACTGGTGTTTCAAGCCTACTCGCTGTTCCCCCATTTGAACGCGGTCGAAAACGTCATGTATGGGCTCAGCATACGACATGTGGCCAAGACAGAGGCGAAAAGCAGCGCCGTTGAGCTACTGGCTAGTGTGGGGTTGGCTGATTACGCAGATCGTTATCCAGCGCAGCTATCAGGCGGTCAGCAACAGCGCGTGGCGTTGGCTCGTGCTTTGGCCACTAAACCGCGAGTTTTATTGCTCGACGAGCCCTTGTCGGCTCTTGATGCCAAGGTGCGTGTGCAGTTGCGGGACGAAATCCGTGCTTTGCAATTAGAAACTCATACCACGACCATAATGGTTACGCATGATCAAGAGGAAGCTCTTGTGATGGCCGACCGGATTGCTGTTATGTACAACGGACGCTTCGAACAAGTTGGAACGCCTGCAGAGATCTATCATTCGCCTGCCACTGCGTTTGTAGCAGGGTTTGTCGGATCTATGAATGTGCTGCCTGGCGTGTTGTCGACCGATGGAACGGCACAGACGATTGGTTGTCGCGTGCCTGTACACGCAGCAGCCGGTGCGGCGACGTTGAACCCCGGTCCTGTTGATGTGTTCGTCAGGCCGGAGGAGCTGCGTTTGCAAATTGCCAATGATGATCTCAATGATCACGATGCTGTATTGGGAACGGTTACATCAACTGTATTGCGTGGCGCATTCACCAGTGTAATGGTTGCCATGGGTGACGGATTGCATCTTCGTGTAGATTTGCCGTCGAAGGACGCACAGCTGTTCACTCCGGGATGCTCGGTAATGGTGAGGATTGCCGACGAGCCTATGTTATGCACAGCGCGAAGAGTCGAGTGTGTTGCTTAATTCCGCCTCTACCGATAAAAATCGTCACAACGAATTATGGAATCCGCGGGATTCTGCGAAAGGACTTTCTATGCAACAAAAACTTCTCCTTATTGGTGTGGACGGAGTACGCCTTGACATTGTGCGTAAAGAAAATCACGCACCGAATATTAATCGTATTCTCAATAATGGGTCTTCGGCTGAAATGACAATGGAAGTGCCTACTATATCAGGGCCGGGATGGTCATCGATACTTACGGGCACCACTCATGCTCAGCATGGGGTGCAGGACAACACCTTCCGTGGAAATCGTTTATACGAGTGCCCCGATTTTTTGACACGTGCGGCTGTTGCTCATCCGATGATGAAAACGGTTGCCGCTTCAAGTTGGCCCCCATTGGTGGATCCTGCAGGCCCTGGTCCGGTTATCGCAACACGCAACGATCAGATTATCTCTTGTCATCACCGTTTGGTGGTACGCGATGGCGAGACGTATGGGTACCGTCTTGCCGACAGTGAAATTGCACGGTTTGCGGTGATATCAATATGTAATGATCCCGCCGATGCCTCCTTCATCTATCTTGGTGAGGTGGATGAGGCTGGTCATTTGTATGGTGGTATTAGCGAGGAATACGAATCTGCGTTATCCCGTGTGGATGAGCATGTCGGTGAAATCCTTGATGCAGTCGAACGTCGTTCGTCCAATTATCCGGACGAGGATTGGTTGGTGTGCATTACGACCGATCATGGACATCTTGACGAAGGTGGACACGGCGGTGCCGATCCGGTACTACGGCGTTCCTTCTTTGGTGCATTTCGATTAGGAGCTCGCTCAAGTGATCAGTACTCGTTTGAGTCCATGCGTCCTGAACAGATTGCCGGATGGATGTTGCGACACCTTGACACACCGATTCGGTGAAAGACGGTATTGGTGACCTTATAGCGGCTGGATTTCCAGCCACTATATTTGTTGCGGTGTGTCTTGAGAAACGGGCTACTGTCTCTGTGCTTCGCCTTACGATAAAGATGACCTAATAACTCATTCACGGGCACTACCGTCGCCCCACAGAAGTTGGCTGATGTCGTCCACGCGGCGCGTGGAGACGCCGGCCATGTACATCTCCATAAGCGCCTCCTCGACGCTTTCCTCGCGTCGCCGGCAGCGTTCGATCACCTGGCTGCGGAACACCTCGCCCTTCAGCTTCGGGACCCGAAGGTTCAGCTTGCCGGCCTTGGCGGTCAGGTGGCGGTCGTAGTGGCCGGCGCGGAAGGCCTTCCTGTCGCCGCTTCTCTCGTATCTGGCGGCGTTGGCGATTTCGTCGACCTCCGCGTCAAGCATCAGGTCGATGGTCTGCTCGACCTTCTTGCGCACCATCCGGTCGAGATTGGACTCGAACATGGCCTGATCGAACTGTATGATTTCCTTGGGCATGGTTCCCGGTCTCTTTCCATTCGCGGTTTTCATGTGTAAGCGACTGAAAATCGTACCAAAGCCGGGCCATGTCCTTTTCATCGGAACTCACAACCGAATCTGCGCAAGAAGACGGGCGTTATCAAGGTCGGCGCCTGGGTCTTTTTTTACGACCTTTACCACCTCCCGCATCAACGCGTTCTCCAACTCCAGCTCCTCGACCCTGCGGCGCAACGCCTCCGCGTCATCATCATCGGCTGCGGACGGCCGGCGACGGGAGTCAGCGGGCTTATTGCCCTGCGCGGCGTTCCTGTTTTTGGGCTGCAACGCGGCCATGCCGCCCTTGCGGTACGCCCTGACCCAGCCATGAACCGCGCCGACGCCCACGCCGAGCTGTTTGGCGGCCTGCTTCTGCTGCATGCCGCCCGGCACCAGCTCGACTGCCCTTCGCCTGGTCTCCAGTGGGATGATGGGTTTCGCCATATGGCCGGCATACCGGGGATCCGCCGCCGGCCGGCGTTCCGGGCACTGCCTGGTCGGATGGCCCAGGTGCTCCACCACCTGGGCCGTGGTCATCGGCGTGGTGAAATACAACCCCACCGCACGCTCCCGTTCCTCAAGACTGAACATACGAAAAACCTTTCGCTCAGTCTCCAAGAAAACATCCGCAGCCCCTTATCCCGCATTCGGCCTAGCTTCTATTGAACAGACACACTTGCGATCGCATACCTAGCCATGACCTCCGTCTTGGTCATGCCGTTCTCGACGTGGTCGCGCGCGGCGGCGACCTTCGTCTCCCAGTCGTAGCGTCTGCCGCCGTTGTCTTCCATGACCGCCTCCTCGCCGCCGGACCTGTACAGTATGATCCATTTTTCCGCGGTCCGTCTGGGTATGGCAAGCCGTCTGGCGAGCGTGTCCCTGCCGGCTCCGGCCTTGATGGGTTCCAGCGCCTCGCGCCGGAACCCATCGTCATAGTGTTTCCTTCGATCCTCACGCATACGAAAGAACCGCACCTCCGACCATCGAATCTGAATTTCTTCAGTTCAACAATCGGGGTGCGGTTCATTTTTTACCTACCACCTTCTTATATCAATCTTCAAGTGGAGAGGGAATCACTTCTTGACGGAAGAGGTCTCCGGCCACAGGGATTCATAAGGATGTCCGGTCAGTTCCTCGCAGACCAGACGTGCCTCATCGGACACATTCTTCTTATCTCCGCCGTTTTCAAGACGCTCGATTTCGCTCTTCAGTACGGCGTGCGTATCGGCATCGAGGTAGATGTGCCTGGAGAGCCACAGAGCATACGCGATCAGCATCACGGTGCCCAAGAAGAAGATGAGCGTGATACTGAAACGTACCTGAGCAGGGGTAGTCTCGTAGTTCTTCATAGTCGCGGAGTTGTAGCCTGTGAACTCCAGTAGAATGCCGGCGATCCAAGTGGCGATTGCTCCAGTGGACTTACGGAAGAAGGTCATCACGGATGCGTACAGACCGGCACGGTCGCCACGCGTCATGATGTAATCAACATCCGGCATGAACGGGAACAGGTTCCAAGGGGTGAATTCCAGCAGGGCTCGACCGCACTGGTAGACTAGCGAAGCGATGATGAAAATCCAGAACGGGTTGTGAATATTCAGCAGGTAGACCGCGATGTAGACTACCATTGCCACGATGACGCTAGTATAGCTCAGGCGGAAAATGAACCTCGGGCCCTTCACCACCATGAGCTTCGTTGCGACGATGGTCACCGGAATACCGACGATGGATAGAGCTTGGAGCGTCCAAGGCCAGCTTTCTCCGGCACCGGGAATGCAGCACACGATGAAAGTCGGTAGCAAGGTGGAAAACAAATCTTTGCCGGTGAAGGACAACAGGTACACCGCAAGATGGGTGCGGAATGCCTTGTTATGGAAGGTCTCTGCGTATTCGTGAATGGAGTTCTTGATGAAGTCGCTGATCTTCACCTTAGGCTGGTTTGTATGTTCCTCAATGAACTCGTCGGTAATTGGGCGTTCCCAGGTGCCGAAGGTGGAGATGGCGATGGCGATGACGAACAGGATGGTCCAAGCGATGCCTGCGACGAGGTATGCGTTGGGGTTGTTCGCCTGCTTAAGCACAGCAAGGATAATGAACACGATTGCAGTTCCGGTTGAGGAAATGACCATACGAGAACCGGACAGCACGGTACGTTCCTTGTAATCGCGAGTCATTTCCGTAGGCAGGCACTCCCACGGGACGATCAGCATGGCGATGATGATCTCCATTGCGACATAGACCGCAAGGTAGTACAGCCAGCTAGTGGACGAAATCCAGAATAGCGGGAACACACAGGTGAAGAGGATAAGACCTGTCACCAGGAAGAAATGACGGCGTCCGAACTTCTGTCCGAGCTTGGTCGTGTAGAAATTATCGGTGATAAGGCCAAGGAAAAGATTCCAGATGCAGTCCACGATACGGCCTGCTGCTGCGATGCTGCCAGCGATGACGGGATTGAAACCCTGCGCCAGTGTCAGGTAGGCGAAGATAACGCCGGAGACGATATTGTTCCAGCCGCCGCCCATCAAGTCGAGCATACCGTAGTAAATTCCGCGTTTAATGTTGATTGGATGTGACTTGTAAGGCCAATGTGAGGCGTTCGTTGTCATTGTTTTGCCTTTCTTTGTGCTGCACTACCGTTTTTCTCGTCATCTTTGTGAGTTTTAAACGGCTGTGCGGAAAAGGTGATAATTGCAATGTATATAAGGATGTGAACGCGTGAAAAGAATTGCCTTTTTTTGCAATGAATGTCAGATTAGAACAATTTGGCATATTCTTTGTGACTGCAGGACTGTGCAGTGTACATGCTATTTTTAACGGCTGAAATAGCTCAAGGGCAGACGACCGGTTGAATTGAGGTGAACGGGTTGAACGAAACTGCCTTCGAACGTAGATTCCGTCGTGCTGATATGAAGGATTTGCCAACCATACTGAGGAATCACGAGCATGCACGTGAATTGATGGCCGCCAATGGCAATCCGACGCAATGGGGGCACACGTTCCCACGTGGAGAAGTGGTGCGTAACGACATCGCAAAGCGGCGTACCCTTTCTTCGGCGGTGGCCAGCTCGCGCTGGTAGCCACCTATCTGGCCTTGTTCTGGACGTTTTTTGCGGAATGAACATTAGTATCGCGCAGGGAATCATCGGCACCAGCGCCATCATCAGCGCCATATCCGCGCTGATGTTCGGGGTGTTTGACGACAATCTATATCGATATCGGATAGGGCGTAGGTTCGGACGGCGTCCTCTCATGTTGATGCTTATTGCGCCGTCGCTGCTCATCGGTGTATTGCTGTGGATTCCCGGATCGCCAGTGCCGCTGTACGCGTGCGTTTACGTGCTATGGGTGGTGCTGGCCCAGGCTTTTCAGGCGTGCTACAACCCGTTGCCTGGCGAAATGACGAAGGATTTCAGCCAGCGGACGAAGTTGTCGACCACCAGAATGTTCATTTCCACTTCTGCTGCCACTTTCATACCACTCGCCGGAAGCTGGGCGTTGTCGATATACGGCGAGACCAAGGCGACCGCTTACATGGTAGTGGCCATAATCTCGACTTTGATGTTCTCCTGCGCCGGGGTGATTACCTGGAAACGCACGTGGGAGTTGACGCCCGATGAGGCCGGCTTTGGCGAATATGCCAACGGCACGGTGCATGAGTCGCATCTTGGACTGCGCGGTTGGATTCGCCGCGTGGCGCATGTGATGCGTGAGTATGCCACGACGTTGCGCATCCGCGAATTCCGCAAGCATCTGACGATTTTCCTGTTGGTGCAGACATCCTCTGATGTCTTCGGTCAAACGTTCCTGTTTTTTGTTTTGTATGACTGGAATAAAACGGCGGCCTTTGCGTCGCTGCTGTTGGGTTGTTCCATCGTATCGTTGCCGTTTATGCCGGCATTCGGCAAAGCGGTGGTGAGATTCGGCGTGCGAAAGCTTTATGCGTTCGGCCTTTGCCGGAATGCTGCTTGGCGTGGTTTGGCTGGCATTGGCATGGATTCTGACGGGTGTTCTGCCCGTTGCAGCATGGATGGTGCTGTCCGTTATCGCATCGTTGTGGTTCCTTGTATTGTATTCAAGGCGCTTGTCGGATACCTGCCGTGGACGGTATTGGTGTTCATGCCGGATATCGATCAGATTGTTACGCGTCGGTATCGTTCGGCCACTTTTTCCAGTGTACAGTCTTCCCTCCGACAGCTTGGTTCGGGCATCGTCACCATCGGCGTTGGAATGGTTCTCGCCATGGTCGGATTCGATTCCTCCCTTCCCCAGCAGTCGTGGAAGGCGTCGATTGGCGTGGCTGTGGTTATGTTGGGCTTTTGCACTGTCTCGATGATCGTGTGCTGGATTGTGCCGTCACGTCTGATAATCAACCAACAGACCGATCTTGATGTTTTGCATGAGGTCGAACGTTTGCGTGCCGGGGGAGACAAGGCTGATTTGATTCCTCTGTGCGGCGTACCGTGGAGCGGCTCACCGGTCTTCCATATGAGGAATGCTGGAAATAGCATGGGGAAATAAAAGCCGATGCAAAATCGCCTACGTCATTTCATATTCAGCATTTCGAAAACTATACTGCAGAAGATGCGTTTACCTAACATGGGAGGGCAGTATGTCTAGGCGCAAAACATATCCCGGAATTGTCGATGTCGCACGTGAGGCGCAGGTGTCTCCTTCAACTGTTTCGCGGACTTTCTCCCGACCTGGTTACGTCAGCAAAGCCACTGCGAAACGAATTTTCGATGCCGCGAACCGTCTCGGATACCGGTCTAAGGAGATCGCGCCCGTCACGACCCTCGAGGTCAAGCATCATCTTATTCTGCTCATTGTCTCCGATATCAGCAATCCCGCGTTCGCGCAACTCATCCGCTGTATCCAGCATGAGTGCATGCGCGAGAACTTCGGTCTGCTCATCGCCGACACGGAGGAGGCCAAAATAAACGAGCGCGATAGCCTCCACGACTTCAACAATGTGGACGGCGTCGTGCTGGCGTCTTCCCGATTGAGTGACACCATGATTCGAAAATTCGCGCAACATCACAAAGTGGTCATGGTCAACCGCGAGGTGCGTGGCATACCATCCGTAATACCGGATTACTCGTCCAGCTTCGAATCCATGGTCGACCGTCTCATCGCGCTCGGTCATACCAGCATCACTTATCTCACCGGGCCGGAAGCCTCTTGGGCGGAAGGCATGCGCTGGCGCACGCTATTCGACGTGTGCAAAAGGAAGAACATGCCTTTGAAACGTCTTCCGGGCAAGCAGCCGACTCTCCAAGCCGGTCAGGAGGCGTTCCGGAAGTTCATGAAGCAGCCCAGTTCCACTGCGATAATTACCTACAATGACCTGCAGGCAATGGGGTTCATCACCTCGGCGAGGCAGCACCACGTGGAAATCCCTGGACGTTTTTCGGTAATCGGCATCGACGACATCCCGAATTGCACACTTATTTCCCCCTCGCTCAGCAGCATACACATCGACCGTCGCGAGGCGGGAAAAACCGCGACCGCCATCTTGTTCGGCATGGTGAACGGCCGGAATCAATCGAACGCGGGCAAACAGGGCCTTTGGGAAATACCTACCAGCTTCATAGAACGGGATAGTATCGGCATTCCGCTTGCGGATTGTTAGCCCATAGCTTTCAATCTCGCCGGGGTCCGGTGCTGCCACGTGCGATGAAACGAGAGTCCAGCATAATCGGTTTCAGCAATCGATGGAGGTTTCCTCCGCGCAGTCGACTGACCAATTCATCCACCGCCATTTTCCCGATCGTCGCACGATCGATATGAATCGTCGACAATGTCGGATTGACGATTCCGCTGATGGGAATGTCGTCGATTCCCACAACAGACACCTTTTCGGGGACTTCCATTCCGCATTTCTCCAGCGCGGTCATGAAGCCGATGGCCATGATGTCGTTATAGGCGATCACCGCAGATGTGGCATGTTGCGAGAATTGTGGGAGACAGGCGAATCCTCCGTTGTAGGTGGGAGCGGAACATGGTATGCAGTTCAAAGCGATATCATTCTGTCGGCATATGCTGACCAGCGTCTCCTTCCTGACCATATTCTGCCATGAATCCGTTGGCCCTGATAAATAGGTTAGGGACTCATGCCCCAGGGAGCGCAACTCATGGACGGCCTGTTCCAGACCCGTACGAGTATCCGCAATCACCGATTTGATGCCTTGTACCGCCCGGTTGATAAGCACCAAGGATTTTATCTTCGCCATCTTCTTGATATTCGCGTCGGATAATCGCGACGAGACGAGTATGACGCCGGCAACGTACGTCTCCATCAGGCCCAACATAATACGTTCGATCGAGCTCATCTCTTGCGAGTCGATGATCATTATCGAATATCCGTACTTCCGACACTGCTGCTGGATGCTCTTCACGAATTCCGCGTATACCGGGTTTCCAACGTCGTTGATCACCACGGCGATCAATTTGCTGGACTCGTCATGCGCGTATGCAGAACCTTTGCGCGGCACATAGCCGATTTCCTCCGCCACGCGGTATATGGTCCTCAATGTATCGTTGTTGACGCGCTCAGGATGAGAAAAGGCTCGAGACACGGTGGCAACGGATATCCGAGTGGCTTTGGACACATCGCTCAGGCTAACGCGATGATGTGCCGGAAACTTATCATCCACAATTTCCCTTCCGATGATTTATCCCTTCACTTCGGTAGGGGGCTGCGTGATTATCTCCAAGAAAACGTCCGCAGCCCCTTATCCATAAAAGAAAACCGCATCTCGATTATCATCCGAATTTCTTCAGTCCGATAATCGGGGTACGGTTAAAAGCGTCAGCTTTTTATTTCCCTTTTACATCAGGCTTGATGCTCTTCCGGGCGGTTCTGCTCAGCCCACAGCTTGTGGAAGACGCCGGGCATATCCACGCGACCATAGGTGTGAGCTCCGAAGAAGTCACGCTGTGCCTGGGTCAGTGCAGTAGGCAGACGCTTCGAACGCAGTCCGTCGTAGTACGCCAAGGAGCTGGAGAAGACAGGCGTCGGAATGCCTGCGTCGATGGCCGCCTTGATGACTCGACGCCAAGACTCCTGTGCGTCGGCAAGGAACTTGGCGAAGTACGAATCGAGCGCCAGTGCCGCCGGATGGCCGTTGGTGTAGGCGTCGGTAATACGGTTGAGGAACTTCGCACGAATGATGCAGCCTCCACGCCAGATCTTGGCGACGGCTCCCAGGTCGATGTTCCAGCCATACTGCTTGGCACCATCCTCGATCTCGTTGAGTCCCTGAGAATAGGCGATGATCTTGGAAGCGAGCAATGCGCGACGCACGTCTTCGATGAAGGTCGCCTGGTCCCCCACGGTGATGGCATTGTTGGGGCCTGCAGGCGCGCTGTCCTGCGCGGCTTGCCTCAGCTCAGGATGGCTCGACAGCGCACGCGCGAACACAGCCTCTCCGATGCCGGTGACAGGGGAACCGAACTCCAGTGCGGTCTGCACCGTCCACGTACCAGTGCCCTTCATACCTGCGCGATCGACGACGACATCGACGAACGGCTTGCCGGTACGCTCGTCCTTCTCATGAAGGATATCGGAGGTGATCTCAATCAGATAGGAATCAAGATCGCCCTTGTTCCAATCGGCGAACACATCGCCAATCGCCTCGGGGGAAAGTCCCAGACCGCGACGCAGAATGTCGTAGGCTTCGCCGATGACCTGCATGTCGGCGTATTCGATGCCGTTGTGCACCATCTTGACGAAATGTCCGGCGCCATCGGTGCCGATATGCGTGACGCAAGGCTCACCGTCGACCTTGGCAGCGATGGATTCAAGAATCGGACCAAGGGTCTTCCACGATTCGGCGGTGCCTCCCGGCATAAGGGAAGGACCGTTCAGAGCGCCTTCCTCGCCACCGGACACGCCGCAACCGACGAAGTGGAATCCAGCGGCGCGCACTTCCTTCTCACGCTTGATGGTGTCCTTGAAGTAGGAGTTTCCACCGTCGACGATGATATCGCCAGGCTCGAAGGCCTCTTCGAGCTGCTTGATCACGGCATCGGTCGGAGCTCCGGCCTTGACCATGATGATGGCGGTACGAGGACGTTGCAGGGAAGCGGCGAATTCCTCCATGGTCTTAGCAGGAATGAAATTGCCTTCGGTGCCGTGCTCGGCCAGCAGCTTTTCAGTACGCGAGTAATGGCGATTGAACAGTGCCACGGTGTTGCCGTGGTGGGCGAGATTGCGGGCCAGGTTGCTGCCCATTGCAGCGAGACCGATAACGCCGATGTTAGCTTGTGCTGTCATGATTGTATCCCCTTGCTGTTGCCGTTCGTTCAAATGAATGATATTGCTGAGAGCCAATCCCAATTGACTCAATGCCTCGTGGCATAGCACCTCTGGAGGCAAGTTGGAAATGAGCCGTATGCCGTGCTCATCAGCCTCGAGAGGCTCCAAAGTGTCAATCTGCGATTGCAGAAGCTCGACGGGCATGAAATGCTCACGCTGCGTCATACGTTCGGCGATATCGGTTTTATCGAGATCAAGCTCGACGAAAACGACTTGTGCGTTCGCCTCTCGTAGGATGTCGCGATATGCGCGTTTCAACGCGGAACAAGTGACGATGGTGTTGGCTCCCTTGCCTGCCTGCTCGGTGATCCAATCGCGTAGGCTGCGAAGCCAGGGCCAACGGTCCTCATCGGTCAGTGGATGACCAGAGGCCATTTTGTCGATATTGGCTTGGGGATGGAAATCGTCGGCTTCGGCATATGGCCATCCCAATTCGTTTACGAGTTCCTGAGCCATGGTCGTTTTACCGGTGCCTGTCACACCCATGACGATCAGACTGACGGGTTCGGCATTGGAATCAAGCATGGATTCTCCTTGAATGGAAAGGGCGATCAGACCCGAATACGTTCCAATCGCCCGATAATGAACCGGTGGCTAAATCACCACTCGTGCATGGTGCCGTCAAGCAGGCGGTCAACGGGGAGCGGAGCCGGCTGGTACGGATACTTCGCCGCAAGCTTCTCGTCGAAGTCGACGCCCAGCCCCGGCTTGTTGCCCGGGTGCAGATATCCATCCTTGAAGGTGTACGAAGTGTGGAACACCTCGAGAGTCTCCTCGGAATGCTTCATGTACTCCTGGATGCCGAAGTTCGGAATCGCTAGGTCAAGGTGCAGGTTCGCAGCCATGCCGACCGGGGAAACGTCGGTCGGACCGTGGAAGCCAGACTTGACACCAAAGAGCTCGGCGAAGGCCATGAGCTTCTTCATGTGGGTCAGACCACCGGTGTGGGTGACGGCGGAACGCACGTAGTCGATGAGCTGTTCCTTGATCAGGGTGATGTAATCGCTCCACGAGTTGATAATCTCGCCGATGGCGATAGGCGTGGTGGTGTGCTCACGCACGATGCGCAGGAATTCTTGATTCTCCTCGGCCGGAGTGGAGTCTTCCATCCAGAACAGGTCGTACGGCTCGAGCGACTTGCCGAAGCGAGCTGCCTGAATCGGGCTCAGACGGTGGTGGGAATCGTGCAGCAGGATGAGGTCCTTGCCGTACTTGTTACGAACTTCCTCGAACACTCCCGGAAGCGTGTTGAGGTAGGTGCGTGCGTCCCAAACCTCTTCGACCGGCACCGTGGTACGGCGGGCAGGCTCGTAGTCGTAACGCAGGCCCTTCTCGCCGGCGCCCTGCTGGGAGTTAGCGGAACCGGCGACACCGTAGGTGGACGGAATGCCCGGCAGAGCGAACTGAATACGGGTGGCCTTGAAGCCCATGTCGCGGTACATGTCGATGGAATCGAACAGGCTCGGGAAGTCCACACCGGAAGCGTGGGCGTAGGTCAGAATGCCGGTGCGGGAAGCGCCGCCCAGCAGCTCGTAAACCGGGACGCCGGCCTTCTTGGCCTTGATGTCCCACAGTGCCACATCCACAGCGGAGATGGCGGCCATGGTCACCGGTCCACGCTTCCAGTAAGCACCCTTGTACAGGTACTGCCAGATGTCCTCGATGTTGTCCTCATTCTTGCCGATAAGGCTCGGAGCGATGGTCTCTAGGTACTTCGCGGCGACGAGCTCACGTCCGTTCAGCGTGGCGTCACCAAGTCCAACGACGCCGTCAGTAGTGGTGATGCGGAAAACGACGAAATTACGCCCCGGGCTGGTCACGAAGACTTCAGCTTTTTCGATTGCCATGGTTATTCCTTCCTGTTATGACGCGGCGCGTCCGCGTCATAATCCCCACCTACGGCGAGGAAGCTTATGTTATCGGTTATTTGATTATGTTTATGGTTGTGGTCACGCGGCTGTCGCCGAAGACAGCTCGTTGACGAGTTCGCTCACCTTGTTGGTGAAAGTGGCGTTGGCGCCAAGATCCTTGTCCAGGTAGGACACGGCTGGGGTGACGTCATCGTTGACGGCAAGTTTCCTCACCTCGTCGAGATTCACGTCCTTGGCCTCCGTGTTTCCAAATCGACGCAGGAACACGATCCATGCGGCGACAGCACGTGCCGGAGCCGTGATGTCGCGACCGTCCGCAAGCGCGTGCTTGGCGACAGGCACGATTCGTACCGGCAGCTTTTGCGAACCATCGGTGGCGATTTGGAAAAGGTGATGGTGAATGCGCGGATTGGAGAATCGCTCCAACAGCTTGGCACGGTAGTCGTCACTGGAGACGGACAGGTATGATCCGGCCAGATCCCACCATTCATTCACCCATGCCCGCAGCTGCGGGTCAGCGATGGCCTCGGCCACCGACTCATGACCGAACAGCGGGCCGACATAGGCGAGAGTGGAATGCGAACCATTGAGCATCCACAGTTTGCGCTGCTCGTAGGGCTCCACATCATCCGTGATAACGGCACCGGCCTTGTCCCATGCAGGACGTCCCTTCGGGAAGTCGCCTCGGATGACCCATTCGAGGAACGGTTCCGTGCGCACCGGCGCCACGTCGTACCATCCCTTGTCCTGTGCCACGGTCTGCAGTTCGGCGTCGGTGGTGGCCGGCGTGATGCGGTCGACCATCGAAGTGGCCCATGCCACGTTGTCGCGAGTCCATTCCAGCAAGGTGGGGTCCACGGCCTCAATGGCCTGCTCGACGACGCGACGGAACGCGGCTCCGTTGCCTGCGAGGTTGTCGCAGGGAAGGATAGTGATCGCTCCGGCGTTTGCCGCGCGACGCGCCTCCAGCCCGGCCACAATGCGTGCAGGCACGGTGGCAAGTTCGGACACGTTCACATCGTTACGCAGTTTGGCGAGGTCCTCCGACACGTCGGTGTCGTTGACGTCTAGATCACCGTGGGCGTTCCTTTTGTATCCAGCTTCGGTAACCGTGGAGGTGACGATGGACACGTTCGGATCCGCGAAGTACTTGTGCAGCGCCGCCATGTCGCCGCCCTCATGCATCGATGAAATCGAAGAGATGACTTCGAACGAATCGCCTTCCGGTGCCGAGGTGATCAGCGTGTAGACGTTGTCCTGAGGGGCCAGCTTGTCGACCATTCGGCGAGAACGTCCGGTGAAACCGGCGATGCCCCACTGCGCGGTGTCCGGCGCATGTTCCGTGTACCAGGCTTGATGCGCCCTGGTGAAATTGCCGATACCAAGATGGATGATGCGCACCGGCGCTGCGGCGCGGCCGTGCTCTGCGCGGTTCAATCTGGGCAATGACGTGAAATCATGTGTATCAGTCATATTTACTCCTTGAAATCAATAAAAGGTCGTTCGAGTCAGAGCTTGAACACGTCAGAAGGCTGACCGTCCACGGAACGAATGGCGATCTGCTCGCCTTCCTCATAACTCAACCGGTGGTCGGCGACCAGACCGGAGATGTAACGTGCGGTCAGACGACGGTTCATGTCGTGGCGGGCGGGGATGGAGCACAGCGCACGGGTGTCATCGATGAATCCCGACAGCTTGGCGAAACCAGCGTACGGAACGACATCCTCGTAGTAGCGCAGAATCGGCTCAGGCGCATCCAGGAACCACCACGGGGCTCCGATGTACAGCGCCGGGTAGTATGCCGCCATTGGAGCGAGCTCGCGGGAGTATGCGGTCTCATCCATGGTGAATGCCACAAGGTGGAAATCAGGATTCTCGCCGTATTCGTTGAGCATGGGGCGCAGCCAGTGAGCCCAATCAGCCGGCATCGGGCAATCCGCTCCACAATCCGGACCGTAGTTGACGAGCTGCTTGCGGTAGTGGTTGCGCATCACGCCGGGGTGCAAGGTCATTACCAGACCGTCGTCCTGTGCGAGCTTTGCCTGGTCGTTGAGCAGATGGGCGTGCAGCTTGCGTGCCTCATCGGAAGTCAGGCTGCCACTACGAGCCTTGGTGTACAAGCGAATCGCCACATCATCCGACAGGCGTGTGGTGTCGCCGGACCAATTGACTTCGTCAAGCGAAGGATCCACACCGTAATCGGCGGCGACTGCACCATGCTGCTTGAAGAACAGACGACGACGGCGCATGGCCTCTACGAATCCTTCATAAGTGGCGGTGCTTACGCCAGCCGATTCACCCAGCTGGTCGCAGAGCTGAGCCCAATCCACACGATCGACCGCAAGGTAGCGATCCGGACGGAAACACGGTGCAAGACGCGCCGGGAAATTGGCGTCGGCGCGCACCTTATCGTGCAGGACCAGGTCATCGGTGGGGTCATCGGTGGTGGAGATGAAGCCGATGTTGAAACGCTTCACAAGCTTGCGGGTGGTGAAATCGTCGGAGGCAAGGAGCTCGTTGAGCTCATCGTAGATGCTGTCTGCGGTGTCTTCATTGAGTGGCTTGTTGATGCCGAACACATTGGACAGCGAATCCTCCATCCAGTAACGCATCGGCGTGCCAGCATAGGCATACCAGTACTTTCCAAGGAGGCGGAAGGCGTTGCGAGATTGTTCTTCGGTGAAGTTCTTCTGGCCCACACCCAGCTCGCTGAAAGGAACACTATGTCCGTGCATGATACGGGTCACGTAGTGATCAGGAGTGATGAATAGATCGGTGGGGTTCTTGAAATGCTTGTCTTCCGCGAACCAGTCGATAGGGACGTGTCCGTGAGGGGAGATGATGGGACGATCCTTGATTGCCTCGTACAGTCGACGTGCGATTAAACGTTGTTCCGGATCCGTTGGGAATAGGCGATCTTCATTGAGCGCGGATACCATTGTAACTACTCCTTAAAATAGAGGCTTATTCACAGATGCTGGATGATGGCTTTCGCCAATTCCTGATATTGCGATTCGTCGAGGTGGACGCGATCGGGGTTCATTGCGAACACCGTCTTCCACTCAAAGCCGTCCCGATACTTGGGGCACAGGTGGAAGTGCAGGTGGTGCCCGTCGTCTCCGTAGGCGCCGTAGTTGATTTTGTCCGGGTGGAAGGCCGCGTGCAAGGCTTTTGCCACATGGTTCACGTCATTCAGGAAAGCCTCACGTTCCTCATCGGATAGGTCCACGATTTCGGAAACATGATGTTTCGAGGCAACAATGACACGTCCCTTATGACTTTGTTCCTTGAACAGCACAAGCTTCGAAGCTGGCAGTTCGGCAATTATGATGCCGAACGCGTCCAAGGCCTCGCCTTCATCGCAGTAGGCGCAAAGTTGTTTCTCTGGCTCTGGCATATCTCATCCTTTGAGAGTTGCTGCAACGATGTGGCTGTTGGCCACATTGCTGTGTTCGTTTGCAAGTTCTTTTTCAATATATGCGTGGGTCGGAGTGATCAGTGCCGTTTTGCATTTATTTGCTCGAGTTCTAAATAGGGCCTATAGGAACTTATGTGGTGCTTATGATCGAGGTCCGGCCTTGTACGAGTAGGCGTGTCGGCATGCCTTTTTCCCCGCGTGGAAAATGATGCACTCCCGGTGGTGGGCTGGATGGTGTGAGAACGCCATCCAGCAAAGCGAAGAAATGCCCGGTATGTGGGCGTGCGGTGAAGAGGAACGGACGGACCGGCAAGGGCACGCGACGATGGAGATGCCGGGCCTGCCGGCCCCGGATTCAATTTGTAAGTGCAACGGCTGGTTTCGGGTCGGCTTGTTTTGATTGTAGCCTGGCCATCTCCTCGTCCCATACCTCGTTGGGCGTTTTGTAGCCGAGGAGCTTCATGGGGGTGTCGTTGATCTCCCCGACGATCGCGTCGAGCTCGTCCTGCGTGAGATCCTCGAAACCGGTTCCCTTGGGCAGATGGCGGCGGATCCTGCCGTTCCCGTTCTCGTTGCCGCCACGCTGCCAGGAACCGTACGGGTCGGCGAAGTACGTGAGCATGCCCAGCGCCTCGTCCACCAGCATGTGCAGGGACGCCTCCGTGCCGTTGTCCCACGTGCGGTCGACGCGCGCGGCCGGCGGCATGTCCTTGAAGATCTCGTATTCGGCCCTGGCCGTGGCGGACGCGCTCTTGTCGTCGACGAGCCGGGCGAACAGCCTGCGGCTCCTGCGCTCCACCTGCGTGTTCATGCAGCGCCTCGACGGCGCGGCGCCGACCACCGTGTCCGACTCGAAATGGCCGAACCCCTTCCTGGATCCGACCGCCTCGGGCCGGTCCGCGATGGGCACGCGCATCGGGATGCGCGGCCCTTTCGCCTTCCTGCCCTTTTTCCTCGTCCGGCGTTTCCTGCCGCGCGCCAGGTACTGGCGCAGGTCCGGCGCCCGCTGCGGTTTGGCGTGGATCCACTGGTAGAGGCACTCGTGGCTGATCCGCATCGACGGGTCGCCGGCGTACTGGGCCTTCAACCGTCCCTCGATCAGTTCCGGGCTCCACCCCCTGCGCAGCGAGTCCAGCACCCAGGCGCGAAGCCGGTCCGAGTCCATGCGGCGCGGCTTGCGGGATCCGCGCCGGCGCAGGTCGGCCTTTCTCTGCGCGGCCAGCGCCGAATAGAACGGACCCGAGGTCCACGGCCCGGTCTTCAGCCGTTTCGGCCGGTAGGGCCGGTACGACCCGTTCTCGTTGGACGCGAACCACAGGCCGCGCCTCAGCTCGCGGCTCACGGTGGACTTGTCCCGGCCGATCCTCTCCGCGGTCCGACGGATGCCCGGATGCTGTTCGCAATGCAGCTTCTCGATCAGGATCCTCTCCTCGGACGACAGATGCGAATACTGTCGGCCCATGAGTGCGACACCTTCTTGAGTTAGAAACTTCGAACACTTCCAACCCTAGACAAGGTGTTGCACTTCTATTTAGAACCCGGGGAATTGTCTCGCACCGTCTGAGTGGTCTACAATGGCCGCTAATCCAAGTTAGGAGTAGGGCCAGGGGATTAAAGGAATTGAGAATGAAACGCGGAATGACGCAACGTGAGTTAGCCGAAAAGGTTGGCATGTCAGGCGGCAATATCGCGGCTATCGAGTGCGGTAGGCGCTCTGAGGCTAACTTAACCTTAGCCACTGCGATAAAGCTGTGTGATGCTTTGCGTGTGCGTAATCCGCGTAAGTTACTTGATTCTGATTCTGAAACTTCTGCGGATTAAGTAATCCGCTAGGGCTATTGCGCTCTTTACGGGTGTGGTAGTCCACGAAATGTTAATGTTCAGCCGATATGATCGGCGTAAGAGTAAGGAGGTGGCATAGTTGCCGGGAATAAGCAGGTTTTTCGGTATCGTCATTTACATGTACGCCAATGACCATGGTCCCGTGAAGCATTTTCACGCGGAATATAATGGCCATTGGGCTAAGTACTCGTTTGATGGCGATTTGATTAAGGGCGGTTTGCCTAGGAAACAGGAACGTTTGGTATTGGCGTGGGCTGAAATACACCGTGAGGATCTCGAGTCCAATTGGAAGTGTGTGGAGGCCCATGTGCAACCCGGACACATCGAGCCGCTTAGGTAAGGAGGTTTATTCATGTGTGACGGTGTTGTTTTGGTGACTGACGCTGTTCCGTTGGACGGCCACCGTGTGGCGGTCAGGTTCAGCGATGGTTATAGCGGCGTCTTGGATATGGCTAAGTATTTTGGCTATCCGGCGTTCGCTGGGTTGAATGATCCTGCGGTGTTCGCTACTGCGCGGGCTGGTCTCGGTACGGTGTTGTGGGGTGACGGTGATATAGACGTCGCACCTGATACCGCGCGTGATGAGGCCGTGCCGTTGGGCGCGTAATTGCCTCATGCTGATGAATCCCGGTTGCCTTTGGCTGCCGGGATTTTGTTTATTCGAGCATGTTTGGCGGGGTTCCCCGTCTGATGAAAATACCCCAAGAGTGAGGCAACACTCTTGGGGTTTTGCTTAAAACAAACCGATTTATAAGCCCCTCACGGGGTGCGTGGATTGAAATGCGTGGGGCGAACCGTACGGTCAGCCATAGGCCGGGTCGCACCCCACTGGGGTGCGTGGATTGAAATACAGGATTAGCCGGTGTCCCAAATGCGGGGCAAGGTCAAGGCGAAGTGGGAGGAGCAGCATTATCTAGCTGCTTTGGTTTTTCGGCGCGGGGGACGCAGGTGCAAGCCGCGTACTCTCGCGTTGAAGTCGAAGCCCGCAGTGGCGTGGGAGTGGCCGAAAGGCATGATGCTCGCCGCCGCGATTCGACGTTGGAATGCGAAGTGCAAAGGGTGATGGGCGGCTGGCGTGACAAGGCCGCTTGCCGGTACATGGACCCTGACTTGTTCTTCCCCGCCACGCGTCAGGAGGAACGATTGGCGCTCAAGGCCTGCTCCACGTGCCCGTCGATACGCGAATGCGCACGGTACGCGGCGGAACATGCACGGATAAACGGCTACCCGTTGCAAGGCGTATGGGGCTGGATAAACAGAAGCAAAGACAAGAACAAGATCGGCTGGCAGGAAAGAGCAACCATGAGCATTACGAACAACCAGCGTGAGCTGATACTCAAATGGCACAGGGGCAAGGCCTCGTCGCCCGAGTACACGGCGAAGCTGCTCAGCGTGCCATTGGATGAGGTGCTGTACATCATCGCCCATCCGGAAACGCCCGCACCCCACAAGGACGATTCCACACCCGAATTCATCGAACCATTACTCTGAATTCTGGCGTAAAAAACGAAACCCTCCACCACCAGGCGGAGGGCACGCTCACCAAGCACGATCATAGCCGAACGTGGAGGGTTTCAAACAATGTCCATCGTCATCGAACCATGCCAATACTGCGGCAGCCAGCAGGTCGAGGCACCGTGGACGCTCTGCCAGGACTGCCGCCGCACCTACGCGAAAGTCCTCCACCAGCTGAGCCATAACATGCATCTCCTGCAACGCGTCACACGCCACGAGTACAAGCTCGGCGAACCGGGCAGCGGCGGGAAACCGCAGGGCGGCGAGGCGCCCGCACCCGTCAACATGCACGCCATCGACCTGCTGGACGAAGCCGAATCATTGTTGCAGGACGCATGGTACGATGCGGGAGCCGTGTGGAGCGACCGATGGCAACGCCTCATCCGCCGCATGCAAACCCGCCTCGCATGGCTATGCCAGGCATGCAACGCCGGCCGATTCCTCCGCCAGCTCATCCACATGAGCCAGCGCATCATGCCGCTCATCGACCGCATGCCGCGTACCCGCAGGATAATTCCGGTGGCTCGAACAACCAGATCACGCCGGATAATTCCGGCACGGGAACAGGAGACAATGCTGGTGCCGCACCCAACAGCGGCGTAGGCAATCCGCAATAATGACCACGGAGAATAACCGTCGGGATATATGAAAACCGGTGATGCCGACCCATTTCAGGTCGGCATCACCGGTTTTCATAAAACGCCGTATTCGTGAAAGTCATTCAGAAATACAAGCCGAATTCCTGATCTGCCGATGACGGCAATCAAGGATAATCACCTGAGATCAGGCGGCCTTTTTGCGGCCGCGGCGCTTCATGGTGCCGGCGGTGGCGTTGGC